>Ga0209727_1000002_pt1 | contig 647263 bp, 646 predicted proteins | sample RifGroC1_FD_183995 | JGI IMG/M metagenome (GOLD analysis project Ga0209727, IMG submission 183995) | Groundwater microbial communities from Rifle, Colorado, USA - Groundwater C1 (SPAdes) (version 2) | ecosystem: Environmental > Aquatic > Deep subsurface > Groundwater | place: Rifle, Colorado... | reverse complement strand
TTTCACTATGGACCGTGAAGAAATTATCGCAAAATTGTATGTCTAATCTCACTAAACAAGAAGTCAAAAAATCCGTTGTTTATTGGCAAACCGTTGCAAAACATGACTACGAAACGATGGTGGGTCTTTTTAAGCTGAAACGATATTCGGATAGTCTGTTTTACGGGCATCTTGTTTTAGAAAAGACGCTAAAGGCTTTAGTGGTGAAAAATACAGGCGCGCATCCAAAACCAATTCATAACCTTTCTGTTTTGGCGCAGGACGCTGGGATTGATCTCTCAAAAGAAGATAGGGAGTTTTTAGCTGAAGTAAGTAAGTTCAATATTTATGCCAGATATCCTGACTATAAATTGTCATTTTATAAGTTGTGTAACCTCGAATATACAAAGCCGAGAATCGAAAAGATAAAGGCATTGTTTAAAAAATTATGGTAAATACAAAAGCATTTAATGAGGCAAAAGCTGTTGCAATCAGGTACAAAGCACTTTTGGAAAGTGATAATTTTCCGGTAAAAAAAATGATTATTTATGGATCATTCGCGAAAGGAGTTATGAAAGAGTTCAGTGATATAGATGTGTGTGTAGTGTCGGATAAATTTACCAGAAATAAAGACAAACACGAAACATATTTATGGGAGAAGGCTATAGAAGTAGACGTCCGTATTGAGCCTGTTGCATATACGCCAAAAGATTTTATCAATGCCGATCCGTTGGCGTACGAAATAAAAAAATTTGGTGTGGCAGTATAAGTAAACAACAAAAGCCGCTCAAATGAGTGGCTTTTGTTGAGACAGAGTATACTATATCGACTTACTTGCCTCGTCGCAGTCTTCGAGTGAAGGCGAGCGGTGGCATTGCATTGAAAATCATACCTTCTTCTGATAGATTCTGATATGGACGTGCCATACCGTACAAAGGAGTCAATAAGGGGAGAAATAAGGAAATTAGTTGACCCAGGCGTATATGCAAGAGGGTTTAATTATTATCGGGATGGACTGGTGGGGGAAATAGAGCTATATACGGTTGGCAAGCCGGATAGCGTGGGGGTACGGGCAAAGGTATTTGGCACGAAGGCGTATTCGACGAGCTTTACGTTTTCCGAGCAGGATGGCATTTTGAATGTGAGGTGCAGTTGTCCCTATGAGTGGGGGTATTGTAAGCACGCTGTCGCGTTGGGGCTGAAGTATAGTAGTGAATTATATGGCCGGCAAGGAGGATTAGCGAGTGATCATTCTGAGCCTGCGGAAGGAGTTCTTATGAGAAAAAGCGGACTTTTGGATTCCACGGACCTTGATATGGACATGTTTTTTGTGGATGTGTTGAAGTCTATCAAGACAAAACGAGAAGAGGATCCTAAAAAAGAGTACGAAACTGCGCCGGTGGGTAATTTTTTTACAGGGACATACGGCAGTAGTCGGTTTGAGGAGAAATATAGCCTTGTCTTGTCTCGAGGGTATCACACTGGCGATCTACGATTTGAAATAACAGATGGGAAGGCGAATGCATATCATTACGGCATCCCTTATTCAGAGATCCTAAGGAAGGAGGAAGGGAATTTGAACGAGGATCAGAAGGAGTTGCTCGAATATTTGGATGGTGGACGGCGAAAAGGGGCAATCGATGCAGGGACCGTATTGGAATTGACAAAAAAAGCTTCCATTGGAATGTATTGGGGAAGGAAGGCAAAGAGTAACGCACTGAGGTTTAGCGAGATGCGCCCAGAAATAAAAGCAAAGATTTTTTTTAAGCAAAGTATGAGTGGGGCACAGCAAGGCGGGGATCTTTTTGCAGACAACGTCACGTTGGCACTCGAGGGTAATTTAGGAGACGAACGCTCGGTAAAAATGTTTTCGAGCGATAATTGGCTGATAACGATAGAAGATAATCAGATCAATATGTATCCATCGACACCACTATTATCCGGGATCCTTGCGAGGATGTTTATGGGAATGTATGAAGATCGCATGCAGAAAGGGGTGCGGAGATCAAGATGGTCTACGAGGTTGGGAGAAGAAGAAATAATAAATTGTAAAGAGCTAATCAGGGATGCCGGGGCTATTTTTGCCCTGGAGCATGAGTTTTCAAAAGACCTGACGATGCATAAGTGGGAGAATGTGAAGCCCGTTATCGTGGTAGATTTTGATGCACAAGAAGCAAAACTAAAAGTCGTCGCAATGATGGATTATGGATTTGAAAAGGTTGATATAGGGACGGCGTGTTTTCGCAGTGTGAAAAATGAACGGACCTCCTTTCAACGGCGGTTCAATCCAAGTGGTGAGAAATATCTGATACGGATCAGTAAAGAGGTGATAGACTACGCGCTCATTGATGCAAAGACAGAGTTGGAAATGTTCGGCAAGCTGTGTAGTGATAATAGGTTTGGATTTTCAAAGACGCTTACCTGTAAGAAGCAGGGGAGTAGGCAGGTGACATCATACTTGGAAAATAATTGGCCCTTCCTTAAAAAAGCGGGATATCCGATCGAATTTGTGAGGGACGAGATTGAATGTGCGACAGAAAACTTCAAAGCAGATATTAACGTTGATTTTAATACCGAAAATGATCTACTAGCTTTTGATTTCGAATGTTACTGCGGTGAAGATAAGATAGGACTCGAGGACCTAAGAAAATATGTCGAAGGAGAGGGGGCATTTCTGAAGACAGGAGACGGCAGGCTTCTTAAGGTTGCCAACAGGGAGGAATTGGAAAAATTCATCCATATGCTTGAAAGCTTTCATAAAAAGGAGGGTCAGCGGTTCGAGGGGAAGGCATACCATGCTCCAGAGTTGGGCAACGTGATAGCCGAGTCGAACTATTATAATACGAGGGTTTCCGAAGGCTTCCGTTCTTTTATGCACGAAGCGCAAGAGGGCAAGCCGGTCGAGAATGTAAAGATTCCTGAAAAAATGGGCGCGGTCTTGCGACAGTACCAGAAAGAGGGAATCAACTGGTTTTACTTTTTGCGTAAATATCGGTTTGGCGGAATCCTGGCGGACGATATGGGTTTAGGTAAGACACTGCAAGCATTGTTGCTTATAGATATGAACAGGGAGGCAGGCAAGCCGACAATCGTGGTTTGCCCGAAGACATTGTTGTTTAATTGGCAGGATGAGGCGACTAAATTTTTTCCCAAGTTGAAGACATTGGTCGTAGACGGGGCGCCGAGGGAGCGGGAGGGAAAAATAAAACATGCAGCCGAGTACGATTTAGTGGTTACTTCATTTTCTGCACTGAAAAAGGATGCCGATATCTATGCGGCAGTGGCGCTGAAATTCAATTATTGCATCGTAGATGAGGCACAATACATAAAAAATCAGGGCACGCTCAGCGCAAAGGCGGTAAAAAAGATCGATGCGGATTATCGGATCGCCATGACGGGAACTCCACTGGAGAATAGCATTTCTGAAATCTGGTCCATATTTGATTTCGTCATGCCGGGATTTTTGGGTAATTATAGTTCATTTAAGGCGAGGTTTGAGAATCCGATTATGAAGCAAAGCGATGCTGAAGCGCTTGCGGACCTACGGGGGAAGATATCATGCTTTATGCTAAGAAGGTCTAAGTCAGCCGTACTCAAAGAGCTACCGCCGAAGGTGGAGCAAATAGCCCATTGCCAGTTGGGAGACCATCAAAATATTCTGTATCAGGAGATTCTCGCAAATACCAAGAAAGAGATTTTTGATACGGTAAAAGAAAAAGGATTCGCGAAATCGCAAATCCATATTTTGGCGGCGCTGATGAAGCTTCGACAAGTGTGTAATCATCCGGCGTTACTTTTAAAGGATGTGAATTATAGGAAATACGAGTCCGCAAAACTGGATCTGTTTATGGAATTGGTGGATGAGGTTATGGCTTCAAATCGCAAGGTGCTTGTGTTTAGTCAATTTACTTCGATGCTTGATATCTTGGCAAAAGAGATGAAGGCTAAAAAAATCGAATTTAATTATTTATCAGGAAAGACGCATAACAGAAAGGAGTTGGTGGATGATTTCAACATAAACCCGGATAAAAAAGTATTTTTGATAAGCCTCAAGGCAGGAGGAACTGGCCTAAACTTGGTATCAGCAGACAATGTAATCATTTTTGATCCCTGGTGGAATCCGAGCGTAGAAAACCAGGCAATTGACCGGGCGCATCGAATCGGTCAAAAGAATTCAGTGAACGTATATAAACTAGTTACGAAGGGTACGATCGAAGAAAAGATACTGAAGCTTCAAGAAAAGAAAAAGTTTCTGTTTGATAACCTGGTAGATGAAAGCAATGACCTGTTCAAGAAGCTAACCTGGGATGAAGTCAGGGAACTATTTGATTAAGAAGGAATAATATGTGTGATAACGGTAGTATTGGAGAAGAAAAAAACCGCGCAAGCGGTTTTTTGCTCCACTATTTATAAAAAAAGTGGAAAAAGATAGGTTCAGTATCTGTCGGGAGGGTATATAGGCGAGCGCCTATAGCAAACAAAAAAGGCTTATTCAGCCTTTTTGTTTTTGGAAACGCGGACCTTCTTGACCGGTTCAATCTTGGCGGTTGCGCGGGCCTTGAACTTCTCAACGCGTCCTGCGGTATCCATAACCTTTGCCTTTCCGGTATAGAACGGGTGGCAGTTGTAGCAGATATCGACGTCAAACTTTGTCTGGGTCGATCCGACAGTAGTCTTGTTGCCGCATACGCAGGTAACTTCTGCTGTCGAATTGTATTGTGGGTGAATTTTTGCCTTCATAATGATTGTGTATCGATGTCGCCGTCGTCAGTTCGTCACTGGTCCGAATCGCACCGATCAACTTGTCTGCCTTGGGCAGATAGTGAATGAATAATAGGGGGTTTTAGGGAATTAGTCAACCCGGGGGGCGAAAAACGGAAAAGGAAACGGGGGAAAAGGAAAAAACGAAAAAGGGTGTCATCCTGTGTCCAAGCCTTTCCGCCCGCTGGCGGAACACGGGATCCAGGCTATATAGATCCCAGATCATTGGATAGGGCCGATAGATTTCACCTACGCTAAAAGAAAAAACCCGCCGCAAGAAGCGGCGGGGTGTTAGCTGGTGGGTCTAGTACCAGAAGGGGGAGAGTGCCATAGCGATAAACATAACCGCCAGGAGTCGGCACGCCCAGCGAAGTACAGCATCGGCTCGGTGAAATATGATCGCCAAAACGCCGAAGCCGCCACCGAGGAAGCCAAACATCGACTCCTCGTAAGGGAAATTCGACGCACGGTCTATGACCGCACATGCCACGCAGGCGATACCCAACACGAAAAGCGTGATGGAAACGCCGGCAAGAAATGCCTCTTTTTCTTCTTTAGTTAGCATATAAAAACCCCCAGAAGATAAGTAAACTACTAAATATATTTTACAACACAATAGTGTAAATTGTCAAGGTTTATAAAAAGAAGGGGTAAAAAAGCGGCCACTGGGGCCGCTCGGGTAAAACAAGGGAATACTACGGTAGGATCGCGATGATGTTCTGTAGTGGATCGTTGGTGACGACCGAGACTCTGCCGTCGCACAGAGGAATGATCTTTACGATCGCATCATACCGTCTACCCCCAAGCTCAAAAGTCCCTTTCGCGTAGGTACGATACCACGGGTTAAGGACCATGTGGAGGACGACGGGAGGGTAGTTCTCGGTCGTCCACGGTGCTATGGGCTTGAATTCGGGGTACGCCGCTGAAAACTTCTGGTCTGCGGTAACGAGGTAACTGTGGCACTGACCACATCTCGCCGATTCTCTGGACGCAATCACTTCTGGTGAAATGGGGGTGATGAAGTTAGATAACACCACGCCCCATGCCATAAGATTGATCGCAACAAGAATCATTCTCCAATGATCACTGCGCTTCTGGGTCGTGCGCCTCGTTTTAAATGAGGCTGCGGCAGAACAAAGGATAAACCACTTCTGTGCGAAAAAGCGTTTCATGGGAATTCTCCTTATCGCGCCCGAAGGCAGAATCTGAAAATATCTAAATATATTTTACAACACAATAGTGTAAATTGTCAAGGTTTATAGGTAATGTGCAAGGACATATGGCGGTTTTTGTCATTCCGGCCGAGTTTACGCTGAGCCTGCCGAAGTGAGTCGGAATCCAGGGTGCAGATAGTAAGGCATCGAAAGCACAGAAAACACCGGATCCCTCGTTGTGGCACGGGATGGCACAAAGCAGGGAAATTATTAAAGGGAAGACACGTGGTTCTATTAATAGAACCACGTGTGAATTCCTTATTTGCGAGTATGTAAAAATAGGGATAAGGCGGACGAAAAAAATCTCCCCAGAAATAGAAGCGCAGGGACCCGTTAGCAAACGGGTGCATCCTTGATTTTGTAAGAGATGTTAGAGTGCGGCCCTTATTTTTATTTCGCTCGCGATTTTTGCCCTTGGCGTTGTTAGCGAGTGGAGCGAGCGTGCAACGGGCCGGGCTGTCGGATTCGATCCTTATTTCACGAATCCGACGGACATACTTTTTATAAAAAAATATGAAGAAATTAAGATAAAAATTTATAGATTTTATAGATCAAAGAAAGTGAGAATAGGGGAGAGCATTGGATCAATAAATATAATAAAAATTAGCATAGCTACTCGGCATATAAAATGAGCTTTACCTTAAGCGATTAATAGTATTGTCAACGTAGACAAAAATAAGAGAAAAGCGTGTAATCGCAACGGTTATTCGGAGTAAGAAATAGAAAAAATGAGGCATATTTTGGGCGCAATACGCTGTATAAAATATGCGATAATTAAAACACTTGACAAGGAGTTAAATCTCTATATAATGGCTAATACTGTCTGAGAGAAGTGCCAGAAACTTGTCAACCGAATAACATCAATATTATTTCCAAATATATTGGTGCACATATAAACATCCAAACATTTTTTAGTTGTCCAATGATAAAGGATTAGGAGTTGATTTACGAAAGCAGTTCGATGTTTTCGTGGATCATTTTCTATAATGAGGGTTTGATCCTGGCCCAGGATGAACGCTGGCGGCGTGGATAAGGCATGCAAGTCGAACGAACCCTTCGGGGTTAGTGGCGAACGAGTTAGTAACGCCTTGGTACTTACCGTATAGTCAAGAATAACTAGCCGAAAGGTTGGCTAATACTTGATAGTCTCGAAAGAGTAAAGGAGCAATTCGCTATACGATAGGCCTAGGTCCTATCAGCTAGTTGGTGAGGTAATAGCTCACCAAGGCTACGACGGGTAGGGGGAGTGAGAGCTTGACCCCCAACGACGGCACTGAGACACGGGCCGTACACCTACGGGTGGCAGCAGTCGAGAATATTCCACAATGGACGAAAGTCTGATGGAGCGACGCCGCGTGCAGGAAGAAGGCCTTCGGGTTGTAAACTGCTTTTCTAGGAGAAAAAGTCTGGCCAATTGTGCTCGCTAACTTCGGTTAGTGGGTGCAATTGGCTAGATTGATGGTACCTTAGGAATAAGGGGTTGCTAACTTCGTGCCAGCAGCAGCGGTAATACGAAGACCCCGAGCGTTATCCGGATTTATTGGGCGTAAAGAGAGAGCAGGAGGTTTGGTGCGTCTGTTGTTAAATCCCACCGCTCAACGGTGGAACTGCAATGGATACGATCAAACTAGAGGATACTAGAGGTTACTGGAACACACGGTGTAGGGGTGAAATCCGTTGATATCGTGTGGAACACCAAAGGCGAAGGCATGTAACTGGAGTATTCCTGACTCTGAGTCTCGAAAGCGTGGGGAGCAAAAAGGATTAGATACCCTTGTAGTCCACGCCGTAAATGATGTCTACTAGCTATCGGAAGTATCGACCCTTTCGGTGGCGAAGCTAACGCGTTAAGTAGACCGCCTGGGAAGTACGAGCGCAAGCTTAAAACTCAAAGGAATAGACGGGGACTCGCACAAGCGGTGGATCATGTGGTTTAATTCGATGGTACACGAGGAACCTTACCAGGGCTTGTACCCTATTGAAGTCAGATGGAAACGTTTGATGCCTGAGATTTATCTTTGGCAATAGGGCAGGTGCTGCACGGTCGTCGTCAGCTCGTGGCGTGAGCTGTTCCCTTAAGTGGGGTAACGAGCGCAACCCTCGTCCTGTGTTACAAGTGTCACAGGAGACTGTCCGCTTTAAGCGGAAGGAAGGTGGGGATGACGTCAGATCAGCGTGGCCCTTTGATGCCCTGGGCTACACACATGATACAATGGTCAAGACAAAGGGTTGCCAAGCCGTAAGGCGGAGCTAATCTCAAAAACTTGGCCTCAGTTCGGATTGAGGGCTGAAACTCGCCCTCATGAAGTTGGAATCGCTAGTAATCGTGAATCAGCCATGTCACGGTGAATACGTTCTCGAGTCCTGTACTCACCGCCCGTCACACCAAGGGAGCTGGTAGCGGATAGAGTCTCACCTAGCGTGGGATGAGTTCGAGATCAGTGACAGGGGTGAAGTCGTAACAAGGCACGCGTAGCGGAAGCTGTGCGTAGATTAATTAAATATTTTTAGAGTCGGTTTTAAATGGTGTTGGTCGTGGAGCCATAAGTCACGATCCATTGGATGACTAAAAAAGGTTTTGATGATATATGTGATTCGGTTGAAGACAGTATGAAAAATACCACAAGTTCGCTTGTGGTGTTTTTCTTTGTATGCGATAAAAAACGGGCGGCGCATTACTGCGCCGCCCGTGAAGCGGTGGTCACTTACTTCTCGATGTAGAGAATGGTGACCGTGGAGAATCCAGTGGAGCCCGTAGTGATCGGAAACTCGTGGTTATAGTAGGTGCTAGGCTGCCTTCCTACAAGTACACCGGAGTTTCCGCTGACCGAGTGGTTGATGACACGAACCTTTTTGAAGTTCTTCTTCATCCATTCGTTCGCATCCTTGATCGCCGAATCTTCGGCGTCCTTACCGCTCTGATTTGCCCCGCTCCAGCGATACGAGAACGAGATGATCTGCGGCAAACCTTTTTCGGCGAAGGCGACGGAAGCGGTGGAGGAAAGCAGCAGGGAAATAAGTATAATCACAATGATCCTTTGCATGGTAATTCTCCTTTTGAATGCTGATATGTAGGCCTGAGCCGTTAGAAATGTCCTAATTGATTTTATAAATATATTATATACCTATTATGTAAATATGTCAAGTATTTGAAAAATAGGAGAGCGGGGTGTCATTCCCGCGGAGGCGGGAATCCAGAGTCTGGATATCAAAGCATAGTTAATGCAGAAAACCCTGGATCCCGTGTTGTAGCACGGGATGACAGCGCACCACTTTGTCATCTCGAGTACAGCGAAGCGGAATTGAGAGATCTGTCAGCCGTCGGAAAGCAGATTCCTCGGCGGGCTCGGAATGACAGATGCGGAGTGCTAATAGAAAAACGGCACCGCATCTTCCACCTGCGAGCATATAAAAAAGGCGTTTTTGTATCCGTTGCAAGCTGTAAAAATAGAGATTAGCTAAACGAGAAAAACTTCCACAGAAATAAACTTTCGGGGTCCCGCGGAGCTAAGCGGGCGAAAGTTTATTTCGTAAGAAGTTTACGAGGTTAGCCTCTATTTTTATTTCGCTTGCGCTTTTTGGCGTACTTTTATTAAAAAAGTACGAAAAAGATAAGCCCGCATCAGCGGGGAAAGTTGTAATTGAAATTAGGTTGTCGGTTACTTAAAGTATGATATACTATACAAATAGACAGTCATTTACCGTTATGCAGAAGATCCTACTTGTCGAAGATGATCCATTTTTGTCGTCATTGCTGAAAAATAGACTCCTAAAGGAGGGTTTTGAGGTTGTCCATGCCCGTGATGGAGAAGAAGCGTTGGCTGCATTGCGCACGACTTCGGTTCAACTTGTGTTATTGGATATCATCCTCCCAAAGCGCTCAGGATTTGAGGTTATGGAAGACATTCGAACCGATGGACAGATAAAACTGCAGAATGTGGACCTGCCGATCATCGTAATATCAAACCTTGGACAGCCTGAGGACATGGAGAAGGGGAAAGCACTGGGTGCGATCGAATATTTTGTAAAGGCAAAGACATCGATTGATGACTTGGTGGGGCGAGTGAAAGAATTTGTTGGGGGAGTGCAACCGGAAGCGCCTGCTCCCGTGCCAACCATATGATCCGTAGTTAAGATTCCGCCTTGGGCGGAATCTTTTGTATTCGCACATCTGCGCATCGGTAAAAAAGGTGCCAATATAGGCGATAAAAATATCCTAGTATTTATTTGTAAGCTGTAAAAATAGAGACAAAACGGAGGAAGAAAATTATCGAGCATTCCTCGTGAGCTATAAAAAAGCGATCAGAATGACCGAAGAAAATTCCCACAGAATCCGAGGTGCGGGGACCTGTTTATAAACGGGCGCACCCTCGGACTTCGTAAGGAATTTTCGAGGCCATTCCGCTTTTTTATTTCGCTCACAAGCTTTTGGGTACTTTTTCTGGAAAAAGTACAAGAAGTGGTTTCTCGCAAAAAAACTTATCCACCCCAGCTCCTTACATTGTTTTCGGAATTACTGTATAATAGATACAAAATATTGGAAAGGTCGGATGCACTTAAAAGAAAAAGGTGTACAAATGAATCGAATGGTATATTGCGTCGTACGAGAGAATGGCGTGATGAAATGAATCAAATAACTATAAATAAAAAAGCAATCAAAAATAATTTATGAATAAAGCACAAAAAGGTTTTACATTGCTTGAACTCCTGATCGTTATCGCGATCTTGGCCGTTCTCGCGACAGTTGCAGTACTTGTTATCAATCCGGTTGAATATTTGCGTCAGGCGCGCGACTCGCAGCGCGTAGGAGACCTCTCAGCGGTAAAGGGAGCAATCGATCTATACTTGAGCACGGTTTCGACTCCAGACTTACTGGTGGGAATCTCAGGAACCTCAGCACGTTGTATGATAGGAACTGCTACTCCATTCGCGACGGCATGTTCTACAAATGCTGTCCAGACAACTGGAGGAGCGGGTTGGGTATTGGTAAACCTTGGATTAATCTCGGGCGGTTCACCGCTTGCGACCTTACCAAAGGATCCGACCAATGACGCAACATATTTCTATGCATATGCTGCCAATGATGCGGCAAACACTTATGAATTAAATGCGAAGCTCGAGAGCGTCAAGTTCGCGACCGACCTCGACCTCGATGGAAATGATGGAGGAAGTTCGTCCACTGTGTATGAGATCGGAAACGATCCAGGATTGGATTTGTAATTCCACGCAAATAAAAACACCCTTAAAGGGTGTTTTTATTTGCGTGGATTAAAGGATGAATATTTATCTGCTCGACCGGAATCAGAAAATAAGAAATTAAAGAGTATTGATAAAATATGGAAAAGAAGGCTCAAATAGTGGAATGAAACGTCCTAATGCGGTATACTAAATGGGATATATGCAGATTCCGGTGCAAAAATTGAAGGAGATGATCGTAAATGAGGGGCTGATAACCCCCGAAGCGTTCGACGGCATCGCGCAGGAGGCTCAAAGGCTTAATCAGAAGGTTGAGGATATTCTGGTTTCCCGAGGAATTATCTCTAGTGATTATTTTTATACATTGCTGTCCCACCATGTAGGGATAGAACTTGCAAACTTGTCGGCAACACAGATCGACGAATCGGTCCTGGCGCTACTTTCGCTTGAGCTTGCCCGGCAAAAAGGAGTGGTTGCGTTTAAGCGGGAAGCGGATGGGGTGATAGACGTGGCGATGGAAGACCCGAGTGATCTTAAGACGATCGAATTCTTGGAACGGCATTTAAAGGTGCGGGTTAAGCCATTTTTAGCAAAATCAGGCGACTTGGAAAAGGGGTTCGCGATCTATAGCCGGGAGCTCGCGCAGGACTTCAAGCGCACGATTGAAGAGAACATCAAAAAGGGTCTTGAAGTAAAAGGAGACAAAGTTGAAGACGTTGCCGGTGCATTGCCGATCGTAGCGATCGTAAACAATTTTTTGTCATATGCGATTTCCATGCATGCATCCGATATTCACATTGAAATGCTGGAATCATCAGTACTGGTGCGATTCCGCATCGACGGAATCTTGCACGAAGTGACGCGGGTGCCAAAGGAAGTTGAACTGCCTATTGTAGCGCGTATCAAGCTGCTTGCTGGCTTAAAGATCGACGAGCATTACAAGCCGCAAGACGGCCGATTGCGGTTTGTGGCGGGGGACGAAATGACCGACGTACGTGTTTCGATCATGCCTACCTTGTATGGCGAAAAGATCGTCATGCGTTTGTTGCCGGCAGGACAAAAACCGCTTGCGCTTGAGGAGATTGGTATGTTGGAAGATATGGTGGAAAAGGTGGAAGCTGCATTGAAGAAGAGTTTTGGGATGGTTGTTGTCTGCGGTCCGACGGGATCGGGTAAGACGACAACGTTGTATTCCATATTGAATATGCTGAACAAGCCAGAGGTGAATATGGTAACCGTAGAGGATCCGATCGAATATCATATTCAATATGTGAACCAAACGCAGATCAATACGCAGGCAGGAGTGACGTTCGCAAGCGCATTGCGTGCGTTCTTGCGACAGGATCCAAACATTATTTTGGTCGGAGAAATCCGCGACGAAGAGACTGCGGAAATTTCCGTGCACGCCGCATTGACTGGTCATACGCTACTGTCTTCACTGCATACGAATGATGCGGCAACGGCGATCCCGCGTTTGATCGACATGAAGGTCCCTCCATTTTTGATCGCAGCGGTATTGAACCTGATCATTGCGCAACGCTTGGTCCGTAAGATCTGTGTGAGTTGTATTGAATCATTTACGCCTTCAGCTGATGTACTGGAAGTATTGCAGCGAACCCACGAAGAAATGGGGGGAGACGGGAAGGTTGTGCCAAAGACGCTCTATCACGGGCGCGGATGCCCGGTGTGTAATTTTACGGGGCATCGGGGGCGTATGGGTATTTTTGAAGTACTTGAGATTGACAACGAGGTACGGACTGCAATCAGCGATCCGGAATTTTCTCTGGATGCACTGATGAAAATGGCAAGACAAAAAGGGATGATTACGATGTTGGAGGATGGTGTGCGTAAGGCAGAGCTGGGTATGACAACGATGGAAGAAGTGCTCAGAGTTATCCGAGAATAACTCTGCAATTTTAAATTTCAAATTTTAAATTAAACTGATGAAGTTCATCTATACCGCGATAAAGCCCGACGGGAAAATAGCTACGGGGGAGATGGAAGCAAGCGGCGCCGCGCAGGTGCTGGAGTTTCTTGCGTCGCAAGGGTTGCGGCCGGTGGCGTTAAAGAAGGAGGAAGAAGGACAGGGAATAGGATCAAAAAAATTTATGCAATCGGGCATTACGATCGCGGACAAGGTATTTTTGACGAAGTACCTCGCGCTGATGTTGCGGATTGGAACCGACTTGTTCAAGGCGATCGATATTTTGATCGCTGATTTTGATAAACCGGCGGTGCGCGCGCTACTGTATGAAATACGGGAGAATCTCGAAAAGGGTCAGCCATTTCATGCCGCATTCGAGAAGTACCCGAAGTATTTCTCGAGCGTGTTTGTTAATCTGGTGAAGGCAGGAGAGCAGTCGGGGACATTGGAGCATACATTCGAGCAGCTCAGTATTAATTTGCAACGGGAGCAATCCCTGCGGCAGGAGGTTCGATCGGCACTGACCTACCCGGTGATTCTGGTGGGGGTTGCGTCGTTGGTCGTATTGTTGCTGGTAAGTTTTGCATTGCCAAAGATTTCGGCTTTGTTTGCGGATAGCGCGACGACTCCGCCGCTGTTTTCCCGTATCGTCTTTGGCATTGGACTGTTTTTGAATAATTATATTTGGTTCCTATTGATCCTGGTAATCGGAGGTGGATTCGGAATGTGGTTTATGGTGAACAATAGTCCATCCGCAAAAAAAGTGATACAGCGATTCATTAGGCGTGCGCCGCTCGTGGGGTCGCTTTTAAAGAAGATTGCCATCCAACGTTTTGCGCTGACATTCTCTTCGTTGCTTTCTTCGGGTCTTCCGATTCTGGATGCGCTATCGATCACGGCGGACGCAGTTGGCGATGAGGAGCTAAAAGAGGCGATAAACCGCATTGCAAAAGAGGGAATCGCAAAGGGTCTTACCATTGGGGATGCGTTCAAGCGGGAGCCGGACTTCCCGCGCGTTGTGACCAATCTAATCGCAATATCGGAAAAAAGCGGGAACCTCTCCACAATCTTAGGGACATTGGCGGAATTTTATGAATCGGAGATAAAGTCGTCGGTAAAGGTTCTGGTATCATTTTTGGAGCCGATGTTGCTTTTGGTAATCGGTATTGTAGTGGGAACGATCGCGCTCGCGATCATCGTGCCGGTATATCAACTGATGGGTAAATTCTAATAATGCGTATGAAAGACAAAGCATGTAGGGCAGGGGTGTCGCTTATCGAAGTAATTATTGTCATGGGTATATTCGTCGTTCTCGCTGCGGCAGTGCGCTTCTTTCCTATAGAATATTTTTATGCGCAAAGTCTCGAAGACGATGCGTCAAAGATAGTATTCACATTGCGCGGCGCATACAACCGGGCGGTGACACAGGATCAGGCAAGCGCATGGGGGGTGCGGTTTGTGAATGGTGCAAGCGGGGTTGATTATTATCAGGTATTTAAAGGTGATTCGTTTGCGACGGGGACGGTAGTTGAACGAATCAATTTGAATGAATCAATACAGTTCACGACACCGCCGGCGGCATCATCGACTGACGTGTTGTTTGCAAAGATGTCGGGTTTGCCAACGGGTGGTGGCTCCATTATAATTTCAGTAATAACAGAAGCGAGCTCATCAAAAATGATAACTGTCCTTCCGAACGGACAAATTCAATATTAATACTATGTATAGAGGAAATAGAAATAGTTCGAAAATAACAGGACAGTCGCTGATTGAGATCCTTGTCGCGCTGGGGTTGGGCGTCATCCTGATCGGAGGAGTGACGGCATTGATCACAGTGAACTTGAAAAGCTCGTCAGAATCAAAGACGATGCAGTCGGCATCACTGTTGACGCAGGAGGTGATTGACGCGGCAAAATCAAAGGCTGAAGCGGATTGGAATGTATTCTATGCGTTGGGAAAAACTTCGACGAATAAATATTTTATTGCGTCATCAACGCTGGCGATAACGGCCGGAACGGAGCCGCTGGTTTTGGGAGAATATGCGTTCACGCGTTATTTCTACGTTGAGAATGTGAAACGGACCGAGTGTGGCGTGGGGTCACCGACTGAAGCAACCGTTTCGGCAGAATGTACGAATTTCTTGGCAGGAACAGGATATGTGGCGGAAGATCCTTCGACGCAAAAGATAACCGTTGTCGTGGAATGGGATGGCGGAAATATTGAGCAGGAACAATATGTTTCACGAACCCGCAACGTGGCACTAAGGCAGACGGACTGGAGTGGGGGTGGTGGAGATGATACCGTCTTAGTAAATCCGAATAATAGGTATTCAACCGCGACGAATATCGAAACGACCGCAACGCCAGGAGTGCTTAGCGTGATATTGTCGGGTGGCGGTGGTGGGCCAATGACACCTAATATTGATGCAACAGAGCCGAATCACTGGGCATGGAATGACGTGATCGGATGGATAGATTTCGATTATGCAACGGGCAATGTTGGAATAAATAACGGAAAACTGTTCGGGTACGCATCGTCGTCGATGGGGTTGATCGCATTTGATTGTGCTACGACTCCCAATGGTGATATCTGCGGGGGAGGGTCGGGGGATTGGAAGGTTTCCAATGTTGGTGGCTCGCTGAAGGGGTGGGCATATAGCGATACAATCGGTTGGATTAGCTTTGATAGTGTGACGGCGACTTCGTCTACGGCGTATGGCGTATCAATCGATGCGTCGGGAGAGCTAAGTGGATTTGCATGGAATGAGACAATCGGTTGGATCAGTATGAACTGCAATCAGCCGAGCGCATCGATGAACACATGCGGAACGATCCCGTATCGTGTAAAGACGTTCTGGACCTCAATGCCGGACAGTGGTTCACTTACTTCGCCGGTCTTCAATTTAGGGAGTAGGGTTGCGGTAAATTCAGTAATATGGAAAGGGCTGGAGAATGGGGGATCGGTACGATTCCAGGTGGCTGCATCGACAGTGGCAAATCCCGCATCATGGGATTATAAAGGGCCGGATGGAACAGCGGCAACGACGTATAATACGGCGGGACCTGATATATCGACAGTGCTGAGCCCCAAGGATTTTTCGAATGTACAATATATACGGTACAAGATCTTCATTGAATCAGATGCAGGGAGAACGAATAGTCCGGAAGTGAGGGATATCATACTAAGCTATTCGCTTTAAAAATATGATATAATAAAACATACATTACGCAGTAATAAAAAATAAGATAATGTCAAAAATAATACATATGTCAAAGATAAACACTATATTGTTGGGTTTGGTAATCGCATTGATCGTAGCACTGGGGGGAGTCTTGTATTGGCAGAAGGGAGGATTTGAAGAAAAATATACGGCAGTGTACTTAAATACCGGAGATATTTATTTTGGAAAGCTTTCACGTTTTCCGAGAATGACATTAAGTGATGTATGGTTCTTACAAAAGGGGAGTAATGAACAGCAAGGATTCGCACTCTCGAAATTTGAAAAGGCATTCTGGGGACCGGAAGATAAGATGGTTATCAACGATGAGACAGTCATCTGGACAACTGAGTTGAAGGGGGACAGCGAAATAATTAAGGCGATCAAGAATCCGCAGATCGCGGAGCAGGGGCAGCCTGGAGTGGCGGCTTCACAGGAAGTGCCGGGCACCACAGTAGATGCGACGGAATCCGAATAAACTATGGAAAAGGAACGCAAGGGGCTAGATAGAAGGCGGGGCGCGTTGCCGCGGCGATCGTGCCGACCCCGCGGGCTCTTTGTTCGTGGGATCGTGGCATTACCGTTAATGCTATTGATTAGTGGCGTGGTATTGGAGATGACGATAGCGGCAACGCTCATCGTCTTCTATCTTTTACAAGGGAGTGTTGGCACGCGAAGCGCGGCAGAAGCATTGACGACGGCACAGTCTGGAATAAATGATGCGTTAATACAGCTGGCGCGAAAGACAAACTTCGGAAGCGCATATACGGTTACGATCGATTCGCAACATACGGCGCAGGTAACAGTATGCAACAAGGGAAGAAAGACGACCGGATGTTCGGCGCTCGGAGGCTGTGACTATACAAATGCAAGCGATATGGGAAAGGTGGAAATCACGGCACTCGGAACAGTGAAAGGGAGAAATCGATGTGTGAGGGTGGTCTATCGTATCGATACGGAAACGGGCGAGATAAAACTGGAATCATCACAAGAAGTGGCACTATAACGCAATGAATATAAGCATCGTCAAAAAAATAGCAAATGCCGTTAACCCTCCGTTACAGATTGGCGGTCTGGAGATTACGGATTCATATATTCGCTACGTCGCGATCAAGGGAAAGAAGGCGGACTTTATTTCAGCGAAGCTTGAATCGGGAATCATTGAAGATGGGAAGATCAAGGACAAGGAAAAGCTAGCTGCGATCCTTAAGGGATTTCACGATCAGATGGCGGGGAAGAAAAAAAAGGTTTGGGTTATTGCAAGTATCTCTGATAGTAATGTCTATACAGAAATGTTTGCCTTGCCCAAGGCGGCGACCGAGAATCTTGAGGAGGCTGCTCGACTGAACCTGCAGATGATATCTCCAATCGACTTCAGTACTGCCTATGCCGACTGGCATCTGGTCGGAGAGAAGGAGGTTAATGGAGTGACGCAGAATGAGATTCTTGGAGCGTTTGTTCCGAAACAGCTGATTGATGATTTTGAAGAGATAGCAGATAAAGCAGGATTTGAGATTGCTGCGATAGAATTCCCCATGTTTGCATTGGCGCGAACGATTGTTGAGCTGAGTGAGCAATTTGATAAAAAGAAGAACTACTTGGTGTTTCGTTTGGGGAGCGATGGTATATCGTTTGGGCTGGTGAAAAACGGAGAATTATACTTCCTGCATTTTGTCGGATGGGGAGCTGTCTATGGCACGGAGCGCAGGGCAACACTTGAATCATTGAAGAAGATGATCGTCGACGAAGTGCATAAGGTCTTGAGTTTTTATGAGACGCATTGGGAGGGAGTATTAACAGAGCTATTTCTCGTAACACCTACCTTCGAGGAGGAGATCAAGGAGGCAATTACGGAGAGCTTCCCGAACCTTATTGTTGAAGTGCCTAGCATACAACAGTTTACTAATCTTTCGATCGGATGGTTCAGCGTACTAGGATCGGCGTTCCGGGGGATCATTCCGAGAGACGACGATAAAATGATCAGTCTCGCAACTGCAGGAACGAAGAATAAGTATGAAGTATACCAGGAAACAAATTTTGTGCGGCTCTGGCGAAACGGGACGGTAACGACACTCGTAGCAATTCTAGCATTGTTTGTTGGACTTGATAGGTTCTTGGCGACAACGGAAGAACGTCTCGGCGGAAGGGTTGCCGAATTGTCACAGAATCCTTCGGTGGGAAGGCTTGGCGAATTGCAGCAGGAGGCATCGTTGTTTAATAAAAAGGTAAATTTGCTGGAGCAAGCGAACCAAGAGCGGTTGCCATGGTCCGGGTTTTTTGAAGATATGCAGGCGATGGCAGGGTCGAATATAACAATCACGCACGTTGCGATTCAGGGTATTGAATCACCGGTAGCGGTATTTGGTGAGGCGACCAATCAGGCATCCATTGGGGAGTTTGAAAAGGCGCTTAAGGCAAATGCACGAATAGGGGATGTTGTATTCCAATTGTCGAGTGTATCGCCTGTGCAGGGAGGGAGATATGCGTTCAGTATGAGTTTTAAAATAGTGCGTTTATAAAAAAAGCCGCCCCGTCAACCGACGGGGCGGCTTTTGCATCGTGATCATGCTTGGCGCGAGAGCCGTTCGATCTGCGTGCGGGCGGCTTTGGTAACGCTTAACAGTGCGCGCTCGATGTCGAGGAAGTGGGGATTCTCCAATTCCTTGATTGTAGGCTGACTCAGTTGCGAAAATTCGCGCAGAGCATCGAGTAGATTCTTTGCGTGATTAAGCAGATTGCGGGAGACGAGTTGCGCATGGGTAGAATGGTCCCGTCCGCGTGTGGCCTTCTTGGGTGTGATCTTCTTCTTTTCCGCAGTGCCACGCAGAATGCGTGCAACCTTGTTGGGGTGGATCGGCTTGTTGCCGTTCTCCACGACAGCATCCTTGATCGCCTTGAGCATGCGGAGCTGATCGTTGATATTGAACTTGGCAAGTTGGCGTGCAACGCCGGCGCCAAGCTTGTTCTGCATGACAAGCTGCTGGATCTTCTCGTGCAGATCAAGGAACGGCATAAGGTAGGAGACGGCAGTGGGTTCGTACCCGAGCTCTACGCCAGCCGCGTTCTGATCGAGGTTGAACCGTTGTTGAAACTCGAAGATGGTGAGCGCCCGTTCGATAACAGAGAACTCTTTTCTGCGGGTGTTTGCAACGGCGCTCGAACGATAGACCTCGTCATCGCTCATGGCGGGTTTGATAAATGCCGAAAGACCGCTCAGTCCGGCAGCGGGAAGGAGTGCGGCGCGCCAACGACTTTCGCCGTCAATGATGAGCGCGATGCGTCCATCGTCGCGCAGAGTGACCTTAACGGCCTCCTCTACGTCGCCAAGATGCTTGTACGACTTCGCAGTAGCGGTGAGCTCCTCGGGATCGAACCACTTACGAGGCTGATTCGGGTTAGGAACGAAGAATTCGATCGGGATCCAAACGGTGGAGCCCACTTCGGCTATGATCCTGCCGTCTTCGATCGTTGCGTGCGGGGTTTGTGATAACCGGGCTGAAACTGCTGTTTGTTTCATGGAGCTCCTCCTTTGGCCGTATGATCAAAATCAAGAACTATACTAGGAATGTTGCTGCCTCTATACAACCATGGAATGCGGGAAATTGCAATAAAAACAAAGACGCCTTTCGGCGTCTTTGTTTTCTGTGAGCGGGTAAGGGGAATCGCCTACAAGTCTTGCCTCGCCGTCGCTCGGCAAGCTCGCAGGCCGCCCCTGACTTGGCGTTGCTAGCGATCCGTCAGTCGACGGAGAGCGTGCAACGTGCCGAAATGCCGGCGGAGCATATATTCAATAGAGTAGCCGGCCGCGATGCGCTCTGTTGAGCGCATATCGCTGCGGTCTTAGATTCCCCACGCGAGTGAAGCAGTTCACTCGCTTTATCCGCACAAAAAGAAAAAGCCCGAAAAGGCTTTTTCTTTTTGTCTGTGAGCGGGTAAGGGGAATCGAACCCCTATCCACAGCTTGGAAGGCTATTATAATAAACCATTATACGATACCCGCTTGTACAACACATCTTATCACAAATTCGATATAGGTCAATAACAGTACTCGTATGAGTTGATAATTGGAAGGAAATTGCCCTATACTAACTAAAACTATCTGAACACGATATCTATGTATAAACCGACCATCGGATTGGAAATCCACTGTGAATTGAAGACGAAGACAAAGATGTTTTGTGGGTGTGCGAACGACCCTGAAGAGCGGCATCCGAACGTGAATATTTGCCCAATTTGTACCGGCCACCCGGGGTGCTTGCCGACGATCAATAAGGAGGCGGTACGCAAGGTGATCAAGCTGGGGATGGCGTTGGGTTCCGAAATCCCGACCATCTCAAAATTTGACCGAAAGAATTATTTCTATCCTGATCTGCCAAAGGCATATCAGATCTCACAATACGATCAACCTCTGGTAAGTGGAGGAGTATTAAGGGGGGTTCGCCTGGAGCGGGTACACTTGGAAGAGGATACGGCGCGCATTGCGCATTCGAGTCAGTTAACTGATTATCCGAAGGATGCGAAGCCGGCGAGTTTGATCGATTATAACCGCTCAAGCATGCCATTGATGGAATTGGTAACCAAGCCGGATGTGACCAGTGGGGAGCAGGCGGTTGCATTTGCAAAGGAATTGCAAATGATTTTGCGATATCTTGGTATATCCGATGCGGATATGGAAAAAGGGCAGATGCGCGTCGAGGCGAATATTTCTGTCAGTAAGGATGAAACGCTGGGTACGAAGGTTGAGGTGAAGAATTTGAATTCGTTTCGCGCGGTGAGTGATTCGATCGACTTTGAGATCAAGCGTCAGTCGGAGCTATTGGAACGCGGAGAACAAGTGGTGCAATCGACCCGAGGATGGGACGAAAAGAAAAAAGAAACTGTACTACAGCGACTCAAGGAGCAGGCGCACGATTACCGATACTTCCCGGAACCGGATCTTCCACCGCTCGACCTGGCTCATTTTGACCTGGAGAGTATCCGCGAAGAGATCGTCGAGCTGCCACAGCAAAAGCGTGACCGACTTGCGAGTGAGTATGGGCTCAATGAGGAGCAATCGAATATCCTTGCCGAAACGCCAGAGGTTGCAGAATGGTTCGAACAGGCGGTGAGTGAGGTAAGGGCGCTGAACCCCGAAGCTCCTGCACAACTGGTCTACAACTATTACACGACCGACCTGCGGGCGTTGATGAAGGAGGCGGGTATGGAGTTGGGGATGTTGCGCATCGCGCCATTCCACTTTGCCAAGGTCATCACATTTGTCGCGCAAGGAAAGTTGAACAGCCGATTGGCGAAGGATATTCTCAAAGAAATGTTTGACACGGGGGCAGATCCGGAGGAGATCATGCAGGCAAAGGGATTGAATGAAGAAGTTTCAGCCGATGCGTTACACGAGGTGATCAAGGAGACGATCGCAGAAAATCCAAAGGCGATCGAAGATTATAAAAAGGGACAGGAGAATGCGTTACAGTTTTTGATCGGGAAGGTGATGGGCAAGATGAAAGGTCGTGCCAATCCCGTAGAGCTCAAGGCATTGTTCGAAGAAATTCTTAAATAATAAAAGCAATCATGGAACAGAAACCACACGTTCCCGGATATGGAAAGGATGAAAAGCTCAATGAGTACATGAAGCGTGAAATGACGATTGAAGAGATCGACGCCATGGAAGTTGAACCGCTGATCGTCGTGGAGCAAAAAGGAATTATCAAAAGCAAGACAGAGGCACTAAAGAAGCCGGACATCGCTGGCGCACAGCATCGCATCAAGACCGAAGAGATGTCGTTGCACTTGTTGCAGGAAAAACTTGCACGCGAATTGTTCAGTGGGAAAAGTTCGCAAGCAACGGAAGCGCAGATCGAGCATAAAAAAAGAGAGATCGAAAAAATAAAGAGCGGCATCATGCATCACGGGAAGGCCGGTCGAGCATGAAAAAAATTACCAGCCCTGGGCTGGTGATTTTTTATACATTATTTTTCAAGAAATTTTTTTACAAGTACAAGAGCTTCAGCTTCGGTTGTGATCCAATGGATGGATGGATCGCGCTTGAACCAGGTCATCTGTCGTTTGGCATACTGCACGATCTCCGTGGTAAGTGTCTCGATCATAGCCTCGCGGGTGAGTATGCCGCGCAGATGGCGACTGACCCACCGATACTCAAGGCCAAGTCCGTCGAGTCGGTTCCAGCTGACACCATGCTCATGAAGTCGTGCGACTTCCTTGAGCATGCCACTCTTGATGCGTCGATGGAGGCGCGCTTCGATGAGTGAACGAAGTTGTTCGTTCGGTCGCGCGATACCGATCGTAAGAAGATCATACGGTGACGACGATGTAATCGGAGGAACAGGGGAGTGGGTAGTGAGTACGATCTCAAGTGCGCGGATAAGACGACGACGATTGTACTGGTCGATCGTAGCGGCGCGCTGCGGATCGATGCGCGTGAGTTGCGCAACAAGTGTGTCGGTTGATCGGAGTTCGAGCTCTTTGCGAAGCGCAGGCTGCGGAGGAACATCGGGAAGAATATAATCGCGCGTTACCGCATCGATATATAATCCGGTGCCGCCACAGAGAATAGGAACGCGCCCTCGTCGTACGATCGATGCGATGGCTTTTTTCGCAAGGCGCTGATAGCGGGTTACGGTAAAGGTACGCTTCGGTGATGCGACATCAAGGAGATGGTGCGGGATACTGCGCATCTCCTTTTTTGTGATCTTCCCTGAGCCAATGTCGAGTCCGGTATATACCTGCCGCGAATCGGCCGAGATAACTTCGGCACCAGATGCGAGCGTTTGTTGCTTGATGAAGCGCGCAATAGAGACCGCGAGGTCTGACTTTCCTGAGGCAGTAGGGCCGACAACGGCTATGAGTTTTGGTTTGGCGGTAGAGTTATCCACAATTGATGTTGCGTATATTTCTCAAGAACTATATAATAAAAGTATAAAACTTCATAGAGGAAAAAGGGAGGCGTTTCCGCAGGAGGTATAACGGTGGTAACTGAATGCATCGTTTGCCATTATCTGTAATGATTCACACGAACTGATCACTTGTGCGCGATCGTTACCTGCACATTCAACCATCCTGTCTACAATTTATATCGTTAGTCTCACTTCTCTAATTTCTCTTTCCTTCCTATTACCCTCGTGATAGTTTTATAACAACTGATGCGCTCGCGTATCATTATCGTTTCGTCGTAGGGAGAACACTTGCCCCTCATGACAAACACCATTTGGTCGCCTACCTCTGGTAGATGACAAGCACCTTCGTTTTACAGTTAGCCGATTCATCGGCAATCGATAAACCCCATCTTCGGATGAGGGTTTTTCTTTTGACTATTGTCATTTCTGCGAAGGAAGGAATCTATATATAGATGTAGATGCCTATTTTTGCAGGAATGCCAATCTAGTAAATTTTTTTCAAAAAACTTTTGCGATGCAGCGGGCTGTGTCCATTCTCTCGTATTGCGGCGAGATGCATTTTTGTCCCGTATCCTACGTGTCGATCAAATCCATAATATGGATATTTTTTATGTGCGCGTCGCATACGTGTGTCGCGATGTTCTTTGGCAACGATGGAAGCAAGCGAGATCGCGGGGATGGTTTCATCCCCCTTAATAACCGTTTCGATTTTTAAATCGATATGTGTATCGGCTTTTGAATTATGAAATCGAGATCGATATTTTTGTTTCGTGTTACTTTTCAAATTTCGAATTTCAAATTTCGAATTCTGGGGGTTTACAAATAGTCCCCCATCCAAAAACACAGCAACGCGTGACGGGGAGGGGAGTGTGGCGAGCAGTTTTGTAAGCGCGCGGGTCGCGGCGCGATTGGTTGCTTGTGTGATATTGATACGGTCGATGGTGCTAGGTGACGTTGATGCGATCGAGTGGAATATGCGCGAGTCGTGCGCGATTGCGGTAGCCCAAAGTGCCCGAGCCGTAGGAGTAAGTTTTTTTGAATCACGCAGAGGAAGATGTTTGAGAATAGAGGTGGGTGTGCAGGAGTAGGGGATCGCAACGGCGCATACGACGACTGGGCCGGCAAGGGGTCCACGACCGACTTCATCGATACCGATGATATAGGATTTATTCTTTGGTCTAGTCATTATCGATAGCATACGGAATTTTGAAATGAAAAAAAAGCCGGCGAAGTGCCGGCTGGTGGTAGTGGTCACACTGCTGCGCAGAGAGGGATGAGATCCTGCTGGATGCGCGTATGGAGTTCATCCTCGAATGCGGCGAGTTGCGCATGGGTCATAACGCCAGATCCGAGAATGGCAACCCGGTGGCCGCTGTACCAGGGTTCAGCGAGTGGATAGCATCCGGTGACCAGAGCGTAGGTTTCGACCTCTTGCGAAAAATGCTGAACAAGTGCGTTGTCCAAGAACGAGGGTTTACTGACGGGTATCGTTTGTGTGAAGTACGTATGGTACATATGCAGTGCTCCTTTGGCAATTTGCGCCAGATGAATTTGTAAAACTGCGGAATTATATTCAACACCCAACTCAAGAAAAAGTCAACGAGAAAAAGCCGACCTCAGAGGGTCGGCGGATGAAGAAGGAAGCTAGGGGGTGGTTTTGGATGTCAGATAGAGGCGTGACTTGATAATGGCACAGACCTGGGTGGCTGTGTAACTCGCTTCCTCCTCATCGATAAACACCTTGAAATGATCGGTGAGAAATGCCGCACGTTTGCAAAAGTTCATGCGAAGATAGTAGGGGCGTGCAAGAAGTGCAGTGATATACTCGATACTGTTGGCCATGCCGCAGGTCGTGAATGCCTCGGCGGTGCACGAAGGGCTAGGCGGGCAGGGACAGATATCCTGCTGTGGGCATGGTTGGATTGCTTCCGACATGGAGTTCCTCCTTGGGGGTAACGAGACGATGAAGGTTGCTGCATATAAAATAACATAAAGAATGATGAAGGGGCAAGAATGATCATTTGAACTAACCCTAATATTGGTGCTACAATGGAGCCAATGGCGAAAACGAAAGGGAGAAAACCCGCAAAACCAGCGGTAACAGAACCGAAAAAGAGAGGGCGCAAGCCGAAAGAAGTAATCGAAGAGACCGATGAGGGATTAGGGGGCTTTTTGCCCGAACTCAGACTTCATCCGGAGACAAAAAAGAGTATTTGGGCGGTCATCCTGTTTGGAGTGGCATTGATACTGCTCTTGGCGGGGTTTCAGAACGCCGGACCTGCGGGGAACTTCTTATACGATATTTTTCGCAGTTTGTTTGGCTGGGGATATTATCTCCTGCCACTGATCCTTGTAGTGATTGGCGGTGTGTTTTTGACGTCAGAGAGGAGGAAGGTATATGGGGTAACCTTTTTTGGGGCGGGATTGTTTGTGTTATCTGGCTTGGGATTGATCGACGTTCTTTCTCCGGGTAATGGGGGGTTGATGGGAAAGATGGTTGGAGCGTTGGAATCCCTATTTGGATACACGGCTGCGATTATTGTGATCATAATCATGCTTACAGTTTCATTTTTAGTGACGCTTAATTTGCCGATCAAGATAAAGAAGAGGGGAAAGGACTGGGTGGTTGAAGAGGTCAGAGAGGAAGAGCCTGCGGAGATTGAAGAACCGGAAGAAGAAGGAGAGGTTGCGGACGAACTTGCCGAAGAACCGGAAGAAGAGGAGTTAGTGACTGTTGAACCGACGATTAAAGAAAAAATCGCCGCAGCAATGACGGGTAAGCCGAAGAAGGAAGAGCCAATTGTTATGCAGGATGACAAGGACTACGTGTTTCCACCGCTCGATCTATTACGTTCATCAGTTGAAAAACCGACATCGGGAGATTTGCGTGCAAATGCAAACATCATCAAACGCACCCTGGAGAGCTTTGGCATTATGGTGGAGATGGGTGAGATTAACGTTGGTCCGAAGGTTACCCGATTTACATTAAAGCCTGCAGAGGGTGTGAAACTATCGCGCATCACCGCATTAAACCAGGATCTTGCGCTTGCACTTGCCGCGCATCCGATCCGCATCGAAGCGCCAATCCCGGGGAAATCATTAGTGGGCATCGAAGTTCCGAACAAGGCCGCTGCCGTGGTGCGTTTGGGTAGTCTTATTAACTATCCGGAATTCGCCGAAAGCGGGCAGCTGAGTTTTGCAGTCGGCCGCGACGTGACGGGCGAGCCGATGTTCGCAAATATTGCGAAGATGCCGCACTTGCTCGTTGCGGGAAGTACCGGATCGGGAAAATCGGTAACAATCCACTCGATCATTCTCTCATTGCTCTACAAGAATTCTCCCAGGACGCTTAAGTTGATCATGATTGATCCGAAGCGCGTGGAGCTATCGGTTTACTCGGGTATCCCGCATTTGATCGCGCCGGTAGTGACACAGTCGAAGAAGTCCATGGGTGTATTCCGTTGGGCGCTGAATGAAATGGACAAGCGATATGAGCTGTTCGAGCGTGCGGGATCACGCGATCTGGCAAGTTACAATAAAAAGAACCCAAAGGAAGCATTACCCTATGTGGTAATCGTTGTTGACGAGCTTGCGGATTTGATGAGTACCTACGGAAAGGAAGTCGAAGGATCGATCGTGCGGTTGGCGCAGATGGCGCGTGCAACAGGGATCCATTTGATACTATCGACACAGCGTCCTTCAGTGGAAGTTGTTACTGGATTGATCAAGGCGAACATTCCAGCGCGCATCGCGTTGCAGGTTGCGAGCCAGATCGATTCACGAACCATATTGGATATGTCGGGTGCCGAAAAGCTGCTCGGAGGTGGAGATATGTTGGTAGCAGCGGGAGAAAAACCAAAGCGTATTCAGGGCGCATTCGTATCGGAAGAAGAGATACAAAAGGTTGCGCAGTTTATCAGGGAACAGAATAAGGATATAATAGGTGAAGAGGTTTCATTCGACGCGAAGCCGGTAGCATCTGACGAAGGAGGTGCGGGAGATGGTTTGTTTGATGCATTTTCCGGAGGCGATAGTGAAGATGAATTGCTTGAGCAGGCAATCGAGGTAGTGGTGCAGGCGGAGAAGGCGTCGGCATCGCTGTTGCAGCGTCGCCTGAAGGTTGGGTATGCGCGCGCGGCACGGTTGCTCGATATTATGGAAGAAAAAGGGATCATCGGCCCGTCGAAAGGCGCGAATCCTCGGGAAGTATTTCTAAAAGATGGAGAATGATATGGAAGAGAACGAACGAATAATGACAGTTAAGGAATTGGTAGAAGATGCATTGCGCGAAAAGAAACTGTCGATAGCGCGCCTTGCGGAGATGACGGATATCCCTGAGCGATATGTGGTTATGCTCCTTGGAGGAGAACATAAGGGATTGCCGCCGGCACCGTATGTGCGCGGGTACCTGATTAGGATTGCCGGAGCGCTGGGGCTTGAAGGGCAGATTCTTTGGCAGGCATATAAAAAGCAGCTCGAGCTCAAGACATCAGGAGAGGGTGATACGCTGCCGTCGAATCGGTTTGCATTCAAACGAGTAAATCGGGGTAAGATAGCAACGATTGCAATCTTGGTAATCGTTGCTATTGCGGGTGCCGTATGGATGAAAGCACTATTGGGAACGGGGGAGATCGATATTAAAAATCCCGCAGAAGACAGTATCGTGACCTATGAATCGTCGATCGACCTGCGGGGGAGGATCGATCCGTCAGACCGGTTGATTATCAACAACGAAGATGTCACGATCGACACGAGTGGCTATTTTGAAAAAGAATTTTCGCTTGAGCCGGGGATTAACAGTGTCGAGTTTAAGGTGAAGCGTTTATTGGGAAAGGAAACGACTATAGTTAAACAAATAATCTACCAACAATAGGACATACTCGTTTGGCGAACTGCGGTGTTGCGGGTCCCCATTGACTCAGTCGAAGTACTACGCGTACATCTCCTTCGTCAATTTCCCCGCGCCTTGCATTTCACCGAAACGTGCACGCCCTATTACAAATACCATGGCTGCAAAAAAACAAAAACAATCAGAAGGCGAGGTGAAGGATATCGATCAATTGCTCGAGTCCATGCAGGGGAAGTTTGGCGACGGCGCGATCATGCGTCTTAATGATGTGCGAAAGGTTGCAGTAGATGTTATTCCATCGGGTTCCTTTTCGTTGGATATTGCGTTGGGAGTAGGTGGATACCCAAAGGGACGCATCGTTGAGATTTACGGGCCGGAAAGTTCGGGCAAGACGACGCTTGCGCTACATGCGATCGCCGAAGCGCAAAAGAAGGGTGGGAGGGCTGCGTTTATCGATGCAGAGCATGCGCTCGACCCGGAATATGCAAAGAAGCTCGGAGTGAAGGTGACCGATTTGCTGATTTCTCAGCCGGATAGTGGGGAAGAAGCGCTGAACATTTTGGAAAGCTTGGTACAGTCGGGGATCCTCGATATTATTATTGTCGACTCGGTGGCGGCACTTACGCCACGAGCAGAAATCGAAGGAGAGATGGGGGCGCAGTTTATGGGCCTACAGGCTCGCTTGATGGGTCAGGCATTGCGTAAGTTAGTTGCATTGGCCGACCGCAAGCAGGTGCTGATCATCTTTATTAACCAGATCCGTGAAAAGATCGGCGTGATGTTTGGAAGCCCGGAAACGACCCCAGGTGGGCGTGCGCTGAAATTCTATTCATCGGTGCGTCTTGATATCCGCCGCAATGCGCAGATCAAGAAGGGTGAGGATGTAATCGGTAATCGCGTGACGGTGAAGGTGGTTAAGAACAAGGTTGCTCCTCCGTTTAAAAATACGGAATTTGATATTATGTACGGGGAAGGTATTTCGTACGAAGGTGATATTATGACGATGGGCCTGAAGCTGGGTACGATCGCAAAAAATGGGAATACCTATAGCTTCGAAGGGGAGAAGCTCGGCGTAGGTGTCGAAGCGGCCCGTGATACCTTGAAGGCAAACAAGAAGCTGGTGGAGGACATCCGCAAAAAGACAAACGTTGCTATCGCAGCTGCGATCAAAGCGCTCGAGAGCAAGGAAAAAGAATCAAAAGAAGAGAGTAAAGAGGTATAAGATGGACAGGAAAACAAAGACCCCGCAAGGGGTCTTTGTTGTGGAAGTTATTGGTTGGCGTTATGATGTCAAATATGAAATTCATTGCCGATCTGCATATGCATTCCAAATACAGTCGGGCGACGAGTAAGGATATGGTCCTCGAGGAGATCGACAAGGTTGCGGCAGAGAAAGGGATACGTGTTATAGGCACAGGCGATTGTACGCACCCGCAGTGGTTCAAGGAGTTATCCGGTAAATTGGAGTCGGCTGAGGAGGGGTTGTTTCGGCTAAAGAAAAAGCATCAGCGAAAGACGATCTGGGATACGTATGCCGAAACGCGATTTGTTATTTCTGGGGAGATCTCGAGTATTTACTCGCGAGGAGGAAAAACGCGGCGCGTGCATAATATAATTTTATTGCCATCGATCGAGAGTGCGAAGAAGCTCAATGATGAACTAGGGAAGCGGGGGAATATTGTATCCGATGGCCGACCAATCCTAGGTATCGATTCAGAAGACTTAGCGAAGATCATTTTTGATATCGAGCCAACGGCAATGATCATCCCGGCTCATCTATGGACTCCATGGTTTGGCATGCTAGGATCGATGTCGGGATTTGACTCGATTAAGGAATGTTTTGGCGAATACGCCGATAAGATTATTGCGGCAGAGACCGGGCTTTCGAGCGACCCGGCGATGAATTGGCGATTGTCGGGGCTTGATGGTGTGGCGATGATATCGAATTCGGATTCGCACAGCCCACAGAAGATAGGGCGCGAGGCAACCATCTTCGACGCGGAACTATCGTACGAGGGAATTAGGAATGCCATTAAAAATAGCAGCCCCGTATTTTTGTCATCCCCGCGGAGGCGGGGATTCACTACCGATCGAATAGTCGCAACCCTTGAATTCTTCCCCGAAGAAGGTAAATATCATCATGATGGCCACCAGGCATGCGGTGTATCGATGACGCCGAAAGAGACAAAGAAGCAGAAGGGTATCTGTCCGGCCTGCGGAAAACCGGTTACGGTAGGAGTGTTAAATCGGGTCGAAATACTCGCGGATATAAAAAGTAGTGCGAAGCGCAAAGGAAATTTATGTACACAGGAGGGAAGGACTCCATTCTATAGCATCGTCCAATTAGACGAGATCATTGCTGATACGCTAGAAGTTGGAATAAAGACAAAGAAGGTGCGGGTAGTATATGAAAGACTGATTAAAGGATGTGGAACGGAGATAGGAATTCTTTTGGAATGTGCAGAAAAGAAACTACTGGAACATGCGGATAAAGAGATCGTGCGCGGGATTATACAGATGCGAAAGGGGAAGGTGAAGATTGCCCCTGGCTATGACGGCGAATATGGGAAGATACGGATAATTTAAAATTTCCTCGCATCCTTGCCCCGTATCCTGTTCCCTCGTATACTGATATAAAGACATGATTATTCCATTTTTCTACTTGTTTGTTTTTTTGTTCGCCGCGATCATCCATGAGGTGGCGCATGGTGCAATGGCGTATAAGTTGGGAGACCCGACCGCAAAGGACGCGGGGCGTTTGACGCTGAATCCGATAAGGCATATTGATCCGGTGGGGTCTATTTTGTTGCCGCTTATTTTGTATATCATGAGCAGCCCAATCTTGTTCGGGTGGGCGAAGCCGGTGCCGTTCAACCCCGTGTTTCTGAGGAATCCAAAGCGCGATGGAGGGCTGATCGCGTTGTCCGGTCCGATGAGTAACTTTGCGGTTGCAGCGATATTTTACGTCATCATGATCGGAATGCCCGCTATCGGGGCAGTGGTGCCGAACTTGCCGACGTTTTTGTCGATCATCATTTATGTGAACATGTGGCTTGGTATTATTAATCTAGTCCCGCTTCCACCACTGGATGGTTCGAAGGTGCTGTTTATGATCTTGCCGAAAAAATGGTATAAGGTGGAGCTGTTTTTGGAAAAGAATGGTCCGATGTTGCTGATGGCGTTAATCTTCATATTAATCTTCTTTTTCTGAGCAGGAAACGCTCAAACTGTCAAATGCGCCGAAATGGGCGCATTTGTTTTTTAAAAGGGCATTTGATAAAATCAGGGTAACGCATCACAGTATTATGGTATTATGACTAACGAGATAACGGTGCATGTCATCGATAAGAAATTTGAGACCCTGAAAAATCCGGTACGCAAGCAGGTACTGGAGATTCTTGCGGTGCTTAAAAAAGAAGGATATGCGATTGATGTGTTGCTACTTGGAAACAGAAAGATGCGATCATTGAACAAGAGGTATCGCGAGAAGGATGCATCGACAAATGTGCTGAGCTTTGAGGAGCCTAAGCAGTTTGTATATCCGGCAGGAACGGCTAAACGCAAGGGGGAGATATATTTGAACCCGGATATGTCGAGCGACTGGTGGATCAAGCGAAGCAAGAAGAAGGCAGAAGAGTTTTTAGACATCCGCTTCCTGCTTGTCCATGGCGTATTGCACTTATTCGGATACGATCACATTGAAGACGGCGACGCGACAAAGATGGAACGCAAAGAAATTGCAATAATAAAATTGCTGAATAAATAAACTGGTAGTATTTTAGAAATTAGAAATTAAGCATTAGAAATTTTATCCCTCATGTTTATCACTGCACTGGATCTTGGAACGGCTGAAATAAAATTGTTGGTTGCGGAAGTCGGCAAAGACGGTAAATTATCGATCATTGAGGCCGTACGCATGCCGTCGGGAGGGGTGAATAAAGGAGAGGTGACGGATGTCGACGCAGCAGCAGCGGCACTTGCAATTGCATTTGATGAAATTGCGGGAATCGACAAAACCGTTCTGGATAATGTATTTGTGAACATCAATGGAAAGCGTGTTGTCGTAAACGGATCCCGTGGAATTGCCGCGGTATCTCGGGGAACGAATGAGATAAGCCAAGAGGATATTGATCGCGCGATAGCGGGGGCAGAGGCAATCAAGACAGATAAGAATCTGCGCAAGATCCACACACTAGTACAGGAGTATATCGTAGATGGAATAGACCAGATACAAAATCCGCTCGGCATGAGCGGTACGCGATTGGAAGTGTATAGTATGATCGTAAGTGCCTTCACGGAAGTATTGAACAACCTGACGCAGGCGATCGAGCGTGCGGGGGGGCGGGTTGAGGAAGAAAATATTGTTTTTGGTCCGCTTGCGGCATCGCACGCGGCTTTAACGAAGGCACATAAGGATCTGGGAGTGGTGCTGATCGACATTGGTGCCGGCACGACAAGTATGTCAGTATTCGAAGAGAACAAGCTGGCAAGCATTAAGGTATTCCCGATCGGGGCCGCGCATATTACGAACGACCTCGCGGTGAAGCTGAAGTCATCGATAGCGATCGCTGAAAAAGTAAAGATATCGTTTGGGCATGCATTGGCGAAGGAGATGTCGACAAGGGACAAGATAAATTTGAGCGACATTGACCCAAAATTAAAGGGAGCGATAACACGCAGGGAAGTTGCGGAAGTGATTGAGTCGCGATTGTCTGAAATATTCGAATTGGTATGGAATGAATTAAAAGCGGTCAAAAAGACCCACCTGCCGGCAGGGGTGATTTTGTGTGGAGGCGGAGCGAAGACTTCGGGTATCGTCGACCTGGCTCGGCAAGAGCTGAATTTGCCGGTACATATGGCAAATTGCGAGGTTGGAATATTTGATGTGGCTAGTCAAGATATGATAGAGAAATTGGAAGACGTGCAATTTATTGTAGCATCGGGGTTGCTGGTCGAGGGGAGCAGCCAGTTGGGAGGGCAAGACGGTCCAAAGGGGCCAGGAATATGGGGGGCGATCAAAAAGATAGTGAAACATATTAAACCATAATAAACGGGTAATGATGGAGCGAGATATGGTACGGATCGGAAGTAATGGATAATAATTGTTTCCGGCTCACACCATATGTTGCGAATCATGCGCGGAGCGCTATGAAGGCAAAAAAAACAACAAAAGCGAAGACGGCTACCGTTCCGGCGAAGGGGGTGGTAGTGAAGCGGCCGGCGGCCGCAAAGAAGGAAAAAAATAAGGGGATTAGCCAGCCGAAGACAAAGGAGGATAATGTGATCGTGCGGATTAAGGTAGTAGGTGTCGGAGGAGGAGGCAGTAATGCGATCGATCGCATGTATGAAGATTTCCCGCGCGGAGTCGATCTGATCGCGATCAATACCGATTTGCAGGACCTGCAGCAGACCAATGCACGCAAGCGGATCTATATTGGAAAGAATCTTACTAAAGGAATGGGTACGGGCATGAACCCTGATCTTGGCAAACAGGCCGCCGAAGAAAGTCGCAATGAGATTATGGAGGCGATCAAGGATGCGGATATGATCTTTGTAACGGCAGGCATGGGCGGCGGTACCGGTACGGGAGCAGCTCCGGTGGTTGCGGAGATTGCGAAGGACCTTGGTATCTTGACGGTTGGTATCGTAACAAAGCCGTTTGCTTTTGAGGGTGCGCAGCGGGCGCGGATTGCCGAGGAGGGGATTATTCGCATGCGGGATCGCGTTGATACATTAATAACGATTCCGAACGATCGCGTATTCTCGGTCATCAGCAAGGAGACGACGGTGGCAAAAACATTTGAAGAGGTTGATAAAATATTGCGTGATTCGGTGCGCGGAGTGACAGAACTCATCCTTACTCCGGGAATAATCAACATCGATTTCGCTGATGTGAAGGCGATCATCCGGGATTCGGGATCGGCCATGGTGGGGTTGGGAGTTGCGTCAGGGAACGGTCGCGCGGGGAAGGCGGCCAGTTCGGCTATCAATTCGCCGTTGTTGGAAACATCAGTCGAGGGGGCAAAAGGAATCCTCCTATGTATTTCGGGACGCAACGACCTGAAGATGCATGAAATAAACGAGATCGCCAGTGCGGTAGCGGAAAGTGCAGACCCATCAGCAAAGATCATATTTGGAACATATTATGATCGCAAGTTAAATAAGGGTCAGCTAAGGATAACACTCATCGCGACGGGATTTACGGATACATTGGCCCGAGAGGGACGATATCAACCGTACTTTGCAGGAAGCGAAGATCTCCCAATGCGAAGCAGTAGTAGTCTGCCGTTTGGCGGGCTGGTTGATTCAAGTGTTCGGGAGGAGCGCGAGCCAATCCGACAGGTACCGGAAGAGTTTAACGAAGACGAAGAAGAGGAGGTCGTAGAAGAAAAGGAAAGAGAATGGGATATTCCAGCATTTCTCCGAAGGAAAAAGAAATAAACAGAAAGGTTGGGAGGAGTATTATTAATCAATACGGCGATAGCGAATTGTTCTGAATCCACGGTTATCAGACGGAGAATTCACGCGGAAAGCTATCGTCCGCTCACTCAATGTTCAAGACAGTACTGAAGAGAAACGGACAAATAGTGCCGTTCAATGGTGAAAAGATTGTCAAGGCGATCTATAAGGCATCGGTTGCCGTCGGTGAGGAGAATTGGGACCTTGCGGAACAGCTGGCAAAGGAGGTAATCGACAGGGTCTCGGAGACGAAGAAGGGTTCGGTACCTGAGGTTGAAGAGATTCAGGATATGGTTGAGCAGGTGCTGATTGATACGGGACATGCCAAGATGGCAAAGTCATATATCCTGTATCGAATGCACCGCGCGGACATTCGTCATCAGAAGGAGCAAATATTGAACAAGGAGGAGATCGATGAGGTTGATAAGAAATTTGACCTGAATGCATTGCGGGTGTTGGCAAGTCGATATCTGGTAAAGAGCGAAGAAGGAGAGGTTATCGAATCGCCAAAGGAACTGTTTCGACGCGTTGCGACGCATATCACGATTGCTTCGCTGTTTTATGACGCAAAGGTGTATCAGAAGCGCCCAGGGGGAACTGAGCATCGAGTAGAAGATATTGATTACAAAAAGTTCGCGGACAAGCTTACGATTGGTGGGTACAAGTTGAACGAATTTCATATTGAGGCATTGCACCGCCTATATAAGCGATTCGCCGAGTCGCGACAGATTAAAGTATCGTGGGGAGAATTGGTAGACCTGTTTAAGAAGGGATATTTCGACAAATACGAGGAGGAGCTGACCGGATATTATAATCTGATGATCGGGAGGAAGTTCTTGCCGAACACGCCTGCGATTGCAAACTTCGGAAACCATCTCGGCATGGGAAGCGCATGCTTCGTACTGGGTGTAAATGATTCCATCGACGACATTATGGATACCTTGAAGTCGGCGGCGGTAATCTTTAAATCGGGAGGAGGGGTTGGATACAACTTCTCGCATCTGCGATCGGAGGGTGACTTCGTGAAGACAACCGGAGGAACTGCATCAGGACCGATCAGCTTCATGTCGATGTTCGATAATATGACCGATGTCATCAAACAGGGCGGTATTCGGCGCGGAGCGAATATGGGCATCGTGAATAGTGATCATCCAGATATTGAAAAGTTCATCAAGGCAAAGGAGGGGAACAAAGCATTGCGCAACTTCAATATCTCCATCATGCTGAAGCCGGAATTCTGGAAGGCGCTCAAGGAAAAGAAACCGTATCAGCTCATAAATCCGCGTAACGGAAAGGTGGTAAAAGAGATTGATCCGGAGCAGTTATTCGATATGGTTGCTTATCAGGCATGGGAATCTGCAGAGCCGGGAGTTCTATTCTTCGACAAGATTAACGAGTTTAATCCGTTTGTGAAGACCATGGGGCCGATTGAAACAACGAACCCATGTGGGGAGGTGCTTCTCTATCCGTTTGAAAGCTGCAACCTCGGATCGATCAACGTTTGGAGCTATGCCGAAAAGAATGGCGGAAAGAAGCCAGTATTCAATTGGGAGCGGCTCGCAGCCGATACACAGACTGTGATGCGCCTCTTGGACAACGTCATTGACGTAAATAAGTATCCGATGCCGGAGATTGAGGCGATGACGCTTTCAACCCGCAAGATCGGGCTTGGTATTATGGGTCTTGGTGATCTGCTTTACGAGTTGGAGATCGCATACGATTCCAAGGAGGGATTTGCATTCATGGAAGAGTTGATGGAATTCGTCAACTACTACAGCAAGCTCGCATCTATAGATCTGTCAAAGGAGCGCGGACGCATGCCGATGTTCGACCAATCGACCTACAAGGAGGGTAAGATGCCATTTGCCGCGTTCAAAGACAAGGCATCGTGGAAGCAAGATTGGAAGGGACTCGTAGAGAAGATGGAAAAGCATGGAATCCGCAATGGATTCACGACGGTGCTTGCTCCGACCGGATCTATCTCGATGATTGCAGGGTGCTCTTCGGGTATTGAGCCGGTGTTTAGTCTTGTGTTCGAGAAGAACGTGGCGATTGGAAGCTTCTTCTATGTTGACCCGGTGTTTGAGGAGCGCATGCAGCGTGAGGGGCTGATGGACGATGCATTGCTAAAGGACGTCGCGGCAGCAGGAGGAAGCGTGCAGAACATAGCCTATATTCCGCCGAAGCTAAAAAAGGTCTTCACAACTTCCATGGATATCGCACCAAAGGATCACGTAAAGGTGTTGGGCATATTGCAGCGCTGGGTTGACTCTTCGATCTCCAAGACGAACAATTTACCGGCAAGCGCGACAGTCGAAGACATTAAGGAGATATATATGTTGGCGCATGAGCTGGGATGCAAAGGCGTTACCGTATATCGTGACAAGTCATTGACCACGCAGGTATTGAATGCGGGATTGAAGAAGACCGACAAAGAACGAGAAAAGGATAAGGAGGATCGAGAAAAAAAGAAGGAAAGCGAAATGGCCGTCATCAAAGATGAGAAAGCTAAAGGAATGACAATCTACCACAAGGCGGGAGTTGGGACAAATGGAATGGAGCTTGGTTTGTCTCCGGTACCGTCTGCGCTCAATGCTGAGGAGTTCGCAGGGCAGATCAAAGACCTTACACATTGTCCGAAATGTTCAACAAAGTTGATCCGACAGGAGGGATGCAGAAAATGTCCAAACTGTGGATGGGGACTGTGTAGCTAATGCGCGCAAAAAGGAATAGGGAATAAGGAAAAGGGTTAGATAAAAATGGCACGCATGCGCGTGTCATTTTTTACCCCCTATTCCGTTTTTCATTTTCCGAAATCCTTGATATACTCCCATTATGAACAAGAAAGGACAAGAAATTATGATATGGGTATTGATCGCCATAGGTCTTACGGCGATTGTATTGGGCATGTATGCGGCGGTTGTGACGCCGGCACAGACGGATAATGCTAATACTGAAACATTGGCAACTCCAGTTGCTATGGATGAACAGCGGAAGGGAAGTGAATCCGCAAAAGTGACGATTGTTGAATACAGCGATTTTCAATGTCCCGCATGTCAATATTATTACAATATGACAAAGCAGTTAGAAAGGGAGCGCGGCGATCAAGTGCAGTTCATATTCCGTCACTTCCCATTACAGAGTCATCAGCATGCGCGCACTGCAGCGATCGCCGCAGAGGCGGCGGGAAGGCAAGGGAGATTCTGGGAGATGCACGATATGCTGTTCGAGCGGCAGGAAGAATGGTCAAAGAGTGACGACGCGCGACAGTTTTTGACTGGATACGCAACGCTTATTGGCTTGGACGTTGGTAAATTTGTAGGGGATGCGCAGCTGCCGGAATTAGATGAGCGAATTGATTCAGATATTGCCGAGGGAACGAAGCAGCAGATCCAGGGAACTCCAACGTTCTATTTGAATGGAAGGGTCGTCCAATTTAGATCGTATGAAGAATTGCAGCAGCTGGTTGATGCGGAATTGAATAAATAAGTTTTTAACCCCCTTATTCTTTTTGTATTGTCATCCTGAATTTATTTCAGGATCTCATGCCTTAACAGTAAGATTCCGAAATAAATTCTGAATGACACACTAAACTAAGATGAAAAAGAATATCATCATTTGGATAATGCTCGCTCTAAGTATTGCAGGCTTCATTGATGCGGTTTATTTGTCGATCAAGACGATAGTCGGGAGCCCGATAACCTGTTATGCGTTCAGCGGTTGTGATGCGGTAGCCCAATCAAAATACAGTATTTTGTTTGGTATCCCGTTGTCGCTCTTGGGAGCGTTGTTCTACGCGGCAACGATCGTATTGATCACATACTATCTACAGCATAGGACGAAGAGAGGATTCCAACAGATGACGTATGTGGCGATATTCGGGGGGCTATTCTCGCTTTACCTATTTGCCTTGCAGGCATTCGTGATCGGAGCTTGGTGCTTCTATTGTGTTGTCTCGGATACGATCGGCGTGATCAATATGGCCTTGGCGGTGTATCTGATGAGGGTTGAAAAATAATAACCAAAACCCCTATTCCTTGCTCAGGGATGGGGTTTTTGGTATGGTATAGACATGCTAAAAGGAAGAAAAAAGTTCACTCCGAGTGAGGTGGAATCGGAGGTTTTGGAGTTTTGGAGACAAGATAAGACATTTGAACGGTCGCTTAAAAAGGCTGCGCCGAAAGGGGATTACGTCTTCTATGACGGCCCCCCGTTCGCAACCGGATTGCCTCACTATGGGCATATTTTGCAGAGCGTTATTAAGGATATTGTCCCGCGATATCAGACAATGAATGGCAAGCGAGTTCAGCGTCGCTGGGGTTGGGATTGTCATGGATTACCCGTGGAGAATTTGATCGAAAAGGAGCTAGGACTTGAAACGAAGAAGGATATTGAGAATCTTGGAGTGGAGACCTTCAACGAAGCTGCGCGAGGAAGTGTGATGTCGTATGCACACGATTGGAAGAATATCATTCCGCGCATTGGACGATGGGTGGAGATGGATAAGGATTATAAGACGATGGATGCCAGCTTTACTGAATCGGTAATGTGGGTATTTAAGACGTTATACGACAAGGGACTGGTATACGAAGGAAGAAAGTCGATGCACGTATGCCCACGATGCGAGACCTCATTGTCAAACTTTGAGGTTGCATTAAATTATAAGGACATTGATGATATTTCGACATTCGTGAAGTTTGCGGTCGAAGGTGAGAAGGATACATATTTCATTGCATGGACAACAACCCCGTGGACATTGCCGGGCAACGTTGCTCTGGCGGTTAATGCACAGGCGGAATATGTCACAATCGAAATAAAGACCGAAGTAGGAAAAGAACGGTATATCCTTGCAAAGGACCGACTCGATGTGATTGAAGGGGAATATGAGATTATTGAAGCTGTGAAGGGAAAGGATCTTGTCGGTAAGGTGTATGTGCCGCTGTTTGATTATTATCAGCAGGGGGATTTAGAGAATTGCGAAAACGGCTGGAAGGTCTATGCGGGGGATTTTGTGACCATGGAGGATGGGTCGGGAATCGTGCATATTGCACCGGCATTTGGAGCTGACGACATGGAATTGGCACGAAGGAATAAATTGCCTTTTGTGCAGCATGTGGCTATGGACGGACACTTTAAACCCGAGGTAAAGGATTTCCCAGGATTGGCGGTAAAACCACGGGAAGACCACAAGGCGACCGATATAGAGGTCATCAAATGGCTTGCGCATCACGGAAACCTGCTCAAAAAGCAGAAGCTGGTCCATTCATATCCGCATTGTTGGAGATGTGAGACTCCGCTACTGAACTACTCGACATCATCATGGTTTGTGGAGGTAACCAAGATTCGCGATACAAAGAACGGGTTGGTTGATAATAATAAGAAGGTCAATTGGATCCCGGAACACATTAAGACGGGTCGTTTTGGAAACTGGCTGGCGGATGCGCGGGATTGGGCTGTTTCACGCACCCGATTCTGGGGGGCTCCGATCCCGGTATGGCGATGCGAAGAATGTGGTGAGCTAAAGGTGGTTGGCTCTGTTGCTGAGATCAAGCAGAATACACCGAAGTCAGGCAATATGTATTTTACGCTGCGCCACGGACAATCGGAGAATAATGCATTGAATCTCGTGAGCTCGAATCCGAAGAATACGTATCACCTAACGGAGAAGGGTAAGGGGCAAGTTGCGCGTTCGACAAAGGCATTTGCAAAGCAATTGAAGGGCAAAAAGATTGACGTGATCTTCTCGTCCGATTATGCGCGCGCACAGGAGACGGCGGAGATTGCGGCAAAGACCTTGGGCTATGAGGCAAAGATCATCATTGATAAGCGATTGCGCGAAATCAATTGCGGTATCTTTGACAATAGGCCGATTAGCGAATACCACGCATATTTTGCATCTTTAGAAGAAAAGTTCGCAAAGGTTGCGCCGAAGGGAGAAAGTTTGACGGATGTAAAGAAGCGCATGACGGAATTCGTCTACGACATCGATGCGAAGTATAAGGGGAAGAATATCCTTATTGTTAGTCACGAATACCCCATCTGGGCACTCTTCGCGGGCGTACAAGGATTTGATGGTCCCAAAGCGGTCGCAATGCGAAAAGGGAATAAGGATTTTGTCTTAAATGCCGAGATTAAGAAGCTTGATTTTAGCATTATCCCACACAACAAAAATTATGAATTGGACCTGCATCGACCGTATATCGATCGGGTCGATTTGGTTTGCACAAAAGGGCATGCGATGAAGCGCGTGCCGGACGTGTTTGACTGCTGGTTTGAATCGGGCTCTATGCCGTATGGACAGGCGCATTATCCATTTGAGGGTAAGAAGAAGTTCGAAAAGAACTTTCCGGCGGAATTTATTGCTGAGGCGGTTGACCAGACACGTGGTTGGTTCTATACGTTAATGGTGTTGTCGACGGGTCTGTTTGGAAAGCCGGCGTTTAAAAACGTCATCGCGACAGGATTGGTGCTTGCCGAGGATGGGCAAAAGATGTCTAAGAAGCTAAAGAACTATCCCGATCCGATGACGATCGTGGATAAATACGGAGCGGATGCATTGCGGCTGTACCTAGTGTCGTCGCCGATCGTCCGTGGAGAAGTCCTTAATTTTTCGGAAAAGGGTGTTGATGAATTATATAAGAAGGTGATCTCGCGATTGTGGAACGTATACAGCTTCTACGATATGTATGGGCAGCAGCAGAAGGTGATCGCACGACCGAAGGGGAGGGTAACAGAATTGGATAAGTGGATGCTTGGGCGCTTGGATGAACTGGTTGCTGAAGTGACCGGAGCAATGGGTAAGTACGAATTGGATCGCGCAGTGCGTCCGATTGGGCAGTTTGTCGACGACCTGTCGACCTGGTATGTTCGCCGATCGCGCCGACGTTTCCAGAAGCCGGATGACAAGAAGGATTGGGAGCTCGCCTCAAAAACGTTGGCATATATATTAATGGAGACGAGCAAGGTTCTTGCGCCATTTACACCGTTCTTTACCGATGCGCTTTATAAGTCGTTGGATCAGAAGAAGAATGCATCAGTGCATTTGAGTGCGTGGCCGAAGTCTGCGGCTCTCGCGGTATTGAAGACAAACAAGAAGATGGGGGTAATGATGGCCGAGGTACGTAATCTCGCAAGTATAGCGCTTGCAAAGCGCGCAAGCTTGGGGATCAAGGTGCGTCAGCCGCTTGCAACGTTGACGGTTCAATCGAGTGTTGTGGGGTTAAAAACAAACAAAGAATTATTGGCGATCCTCGCCGACGAGGTGAATGTAAAAAAGATTGTGGTAAAGGCAAATGTTGAAGGTATTGTGGAATTTGACACGACAATTACGCCTGCCCTATTGGAAGAAGGGATCGTGCGCGAAAGTGTGCGCATGGTCCAGGGGCTTCGACAGGATGCTGGCTATGAGCCGAAGGATCGGATACTGTTGTTCGTCGATAGCGCCGCATTGGGCGATGTCATGAAAAAATACGAAGATCTGTTGAAGCGGGAAGTAGGGGCAAAAGCCGTCGTGTTCGCGCCGGAGGCGGAGCACCTGGATGCTTATGCGGAGCTGGTGCTTGATCAGGATCGCATTTGGTTTGGACTGCGAAAGGCATAATACATGAAAGACGTTGCGATTCAGATCGTAAATTACAACACCAAGAAATACCTCATCGATTGTATTGATGGGGTATTTTCCGATCTGCGGGGAACAGATCTGCGCTATGAGGTCTTGGTGCTTGATAACGCGTCGAACGATGATCTGGGAGATTTGCATGACCGATATGGGGACAAGGTGTTAGTGTCCCAGTCGGAAAAAAATAAGGGATTTGGTGGTGGGCATAATGATCTTGCCGGGCGATCGAATGCACCATTCTTACTGATAATAAACCCAGATATACAATTTGTTGAGCCAAAGACCATCGAGCGATTAATGGCTAGTATGCGAACGGGGGAGAACTGTGCAGTGATCGGCCCTAAATTGGTCATGGGAAATGGCATCGTCCAGGAGTGGGATCACGGAGAGTTGAGGGGATTGAGGGCGTGGGTCGCAAATCGCATCGGGAGTAGTTATTGGAAAGAGAGAGATCGAGCAAGTGATGTAGCGTGGGTATCTGGAGCGTTCTTTTTGATCAGGCGTGATATATTTGAACAGGTAGGAGGGTTTGATGAAAATTTTTTCCTGTATAAGGAAGAAGAGGATCTTTGTCTACGTATTAGACAAAAGGGGATGCGCATTAAATACGATCCCGCCATACGCGTAATACATTATGGGTCGGTCGTTGCTTCAAAGGATATGTATATGGAAAAGTCGATCGCCTATTTTAAGAAAAAACACGCGACGTCCTGGTTGTCTGGGCAATTAGCAAAACTTATTCATAAGTTGGTAAAATAAGATCATGCATGCAGATATCGGATTGGGGATATTTGTCGCGCTGATCGCGGCGAAGCTGTTTGGAGTAGAGCTCTCGGGCCAATTGATTGGACTGTCCGTTTTGTTTGCGCTGTTGCCCGATGTGGACTTTTTGGTACACGCGATCATGTATCGCAAGATCGGAGGAAAGCATGCGCACATCCATCGTGACCTGTTTCACTATCCGTTGCTGTATTGCGCGATCGGCGGCGCCATTGCGGCGCTGTTTGGGTGGCTTTGGTCGTTCGTATTCGTCACGGCTTCGCTGGCGCATTTCGTACACGATTCGATGGGGGTTGGATGGGGTATCAAATGGCTGTACCCGTTTTCGAAAAACATATTTAAAGCACTCTCTGATGACAAGGGGAATCTTTCAATGTGCGGTTCCGTCATGTGGAACGAGGCGGAATTGCAAAAGGTGGCCGACGAAAAGGGGAACGAGCATTGGATCCGGGACATCTATTTTCGATGGCATCCGATTGGTATCGTGGAAGGGGTACTTTTTCTCGCGTCGCTCGGCGCGCTCTGGTTCGCGCTTCGGTGAAATAAACAATACAGGGGATTGGTGCTATAATACTGGATATGTTATCCACTATTTTTATTTCACTTCCGATATTCATCATTATTTTGGCCGGGTGGTTCTTTCAGCGGTCAAAATTTATGCAGGGGGATTGGGTGCATCAGGCAAATGCGTTTGCCTATTATGTCGCGCTCCCCGCGCTGATCACGGTTAGTCTCTGGGATGTAAATTTTAGAAGTCCGGAAATCTTGCAATTGACGCTCCTGAGCATCGCAAGTATGGTGGCATTTCTGGTGGTACTCTTTATTATTCTTTCTTCATTTACGATGGCGCGGGATACAAAGGCGGCCATCTTTCTTACTGCGGCAACGGGAAATACATTATATATGGGGATCGCGCTAGTGGAGGCGGGATTTGGCAGAGATTACGTACCTACGGCAGCATTGATTGGGAATGTGTACTTGATCGTTCCATTGGTACTCTCAATGCTTGTGGTGCGTTATTGGCATACGAAGGATCATGGTATCAGAGAAGAGTTGATGGCATTCTTCAAAAATCCACTCGTATTGTCTATGGTATTGGGGGTTGTGTTGAGTTTCATTGCAATCACCGGCAACCCGCTCATCGAGAGCATCAAGAAGGCGATGACTATGCTTGGGAGTACGTCATCACCGGTTGCACTGTTCGCATTGGGAGGATTCCTGTATGGAAAGTTCCTCAAAAAAGACCTGCATATGGTCATGATGATAACCGGGTTAAAGATGGCGGTATTTCCATTAATCGTATTTTTCACCTATCAGTATTTTGGTAAGGGCGAACAGGGGGAGCTGCCGGTACTCCTGGCATCGATGCCGGTTGCGGTGACAACATTTGTAATCGCCGAAAAATTCAAGATGAATACGGCGCTTGTGGGGAATGCAATCGTTTTTGCAACAGTCGTATCATTTATCACCGCACCGATTATCCTTGTACTATTTAAATAAACAATCATGGCTCATATTACGAACACAAAAGAACTTGCAAAAACACCCCTGCGCAAAAAAGCACTTGCCATAGTTGAGGCAGGATATGCCGCGATAGAAATAACAACGGCGATCAAGAAGAGAATAACAGTACAGAAGGGAATACTGACTGTGGTGTTTTCGGATAAAAAGCAGGGGGACGCGCGGATAGATCTTAATGATTATAAACGGATATTTTTGATAGGCATTGGTAAAGGGTCGGCGTTGGCCTCGGTAACGCTAGCGGGTATCTTAAAGGACCGCATGACTCGGGGAATAGCCATCGATGTGGAAACAGTTGCGAATCCGCATGCACGGCTGGAATTGGTAGCGGGCACGCATCCGCTGCCATCGCCAAAGAACGTAAAGGCAACGCAAAAGATGATGCGCATGGTAAGCAATCTGGAAACGGATGACCTTGTGCTTGTGTTTATGTGCGGGGGAGGGTCGGCGCTTGCGGTAGCATCGGACGAAGAGCTGCGTGCTTCGACAACTGCATTTAAAGAGCTTACGAAAGGAGGCGCGAACATCATTGAGTTGAATACCGTGCGGAAGCACGTGTCAGAAATAAAAGGGGGGAATTTGGCCAAGGCGATTTTTCCCGCGACTGCGTTGACGCTGATGGCATCTGACGTGATCGGGAATGATATGGAAATGATCGCATCGGGACCGACAGTGCGCGATACGACGACCAAGGCGGATGCATTGGCGATTATGAAAAAGTACGGGGTAGAGACGAGGGATATTGAATTGAAGGAAACGCCAAAGGAAGAAAAGTATTTTAGAAACATCAAAAACCTTCTGTTCGTTTCAAACCGAGACGCGGCTCAAGCAATGGCGGATACCGCAAAAAAACTCGGCTACACGTCGAGGATAAAGACGTTGATATTTCAGGGCGAGGCGAAGACCGCGCTGATGTCGGCAGTCAAGGCAATAAAAAGGAACGAAGCGGTTATTATGGGAGGGGAGACGACGGTTACGCTTAATGATATCCCTGAAGGGGAGAAGCCAGGCAAGGGTGGGCGAAATCAGGAGGTTGCATTGGGTGTGATCGCCGCACATATGGCAAAGCCGGATATACTGCAGGGTATCGTAGCGATATCGTATGCAAGCGACGGACATGATAATACGGATGCGGCAGGCGCAATTGCAGATGCGTATGCGATCAAGGCGGCTAACACGGCGAAGCAGGATATGCCAATGTGCCTTGCGAGACATGCATCTTTTGACTGCTTGGAAAAGAGCGGAAACTTGCTACGCGCAAAGAAAAACAGCTTTAACGTGGCAGACCTGATGTTGGTGATCCGAGATTGACCGACAGTGAGCAAGGACGTATAGTATGTGCAGAACATTAGAGCACTGCTAGTAAGGAGGAGTTATGGACGACTTTCATGGACTGGATACGCAGTACCAAAGGCCGAGTAAGAAAGGCTCGGAAGATATCCTGTTTTACTTATGCCTTGCGGGTGTCGCATTGATCTGTCTGGCGATGATCGACCATCTCGACCCGTTTGCATTACTCAAAGAATGGGCCCGTTAGGGCCCTGTTTTTTACTGTTTAATTTGGCACGTATTTCATTTTATGCTATTCTGATGTCAGGAAAACGTAATATAACGGTTCCTAACGAATTCATATCTTTTGACATGCGAATCTTTATGAAATTGGGAAATAACGAAAGAACTAGGCCACGATAAAGGCTGTTTTTCGGATTTCATCCAGGTTTGCTGCGCCATAAGGAAGGATGAAGAGCTTAGTGAACACAGTTAACTATGAATTATTTGAACCCGGTTCTCTGGGTACTATTATTAGTATCGGGGGGTGCGATCGGATACTATATCAGACACATTAATGCGCTGAAGAAGAAGGGCAGTGCCGAACAGATCATCGAACGGCAGTTGGAGGAGGCGAAGATAAAGGCAAACGGCATCATTCTTGAAGGTCAGGAAAAGGCAACAGTCCTTATTGAGGAGGCAAAACAGGATGAACGTGAGCGCAAAAACCAACTTGATCGCATGGAGGAGCGGCTTCTTAAAAAGGAAGAGGCCTTCGAGCGGGATTTGCACGCCGTACGCACAAAAGAAGGGCATCTCAATGAAGAGATGGCAAAACTAAGAGCGAAGGAGGATGTGATCGAAAAGCTGAAGCAGAGTGCGGAGGAGCTTGTGGAAAAGAATGCAGGCATGACGCAGGCAGAGGCACTCGATATTATTATTAAACGGACTCAGGAAGCGCATCAAAAAGACTTGGTGCAAATGGTACAGAAGCTGGAACATGAGCGAGTTGAGGAATTGGAAAAAAAGAGTCTCGATATTCTAACCACTGCGATTCAGCGCTATAGCCGCAGTCATGTGGCTGAAGTAACAACAAGCATCTTCCATTTGCCTAATGAAGACCTGAAGGGGAAGATTATCGGCCGCGAAGGGCGCAATATCAAGTCCCTTGAGCGACTGACGGGGGTCGAATTCATTATTGATGAGGCTCCTGACTATATTGTGATCTCGTCATTTGATCCAATGCGCCGAGAGGTTGCGGGGTTGACGCTCGAAAAGTTGCTAAAGGATGGACGCATCCAGCCGGCACGCATCGAAGAGAAGGTTGAGGAGTCTAAGAACGAATTGACCAAGCGTGCATTCGAGATAGGTGAGCAGGCAGCACATGAAGTCGGTATCTACGATTTGCCAAAAGAATTGATTCAGTTAGTCGGACGATTGCACTTCCGCACAAGTTATGGGCAGAATGCACTGGTGCATTCGATCGAAGCAGCCCATTTGGCCGGAATGATAGCTTCCGAACTGGGAGTGAACGCCGAAATCGCCCGCAAAGCTGCGCTATTGCACGACATCGGAAAGGCGATCGACCACGAGGTTGCGGGAAGCCACGTTGAGCTCGGACAGAAGATATTAAAGAAGTATAACGTGAGTGAAAAGGTAATCCAGGCGATGGAATCCCATCATGAGGATTATCCATTTGCATCGCCGGAAGCATATATCGTCGCGGCAACAGACGCATTGTCCGCAGCAAGGCCGGGAGCACGACGGGAAAATATCGACAATTATATCAAGCGCCTCGAGGAGCTTGAAAAGATTGCCGGGGAGTTTGGAGGCGTAAAACAGGCCTATGCGATTTCGGCCGGCAGGGAGCTGCGTATCTTTGTAACACCGGAAAAGATGGATGATTTTTCGGCATTCCAGCTTGCGCGTGATGTGGCTAACAAGATCGAAGAGGAATTAAAATACCCCGGAGAGATTAAGGTCACGGTTATCCGCGAAATGCGAGCAGTAGAATATGCGCGATAATAGACAAAAAAGGCGGCCAATAGGCCGCCTTTATGGTTTACTGTGCGGGGATGAGCGTATTGCTGAACGCTGAGGCGTAGGAGAATTTGCGCTCGCTGCCGTTTGATGCGTAGAGCGTGAAAGTGACCTTGGGGAACGCAGTCATTCGTTGTTGGGTGTCCCACCAGTGGGGCACGGGCTCAGCAAGGGCGACGAAGATCGTGTCGATGGTGCCATTAGCATCGGGAACAAGCGAATATACATGAACAAGTAGATCGATTCTGGTCGTAAGACCAAGGTCGGGATAGGATCTGGTGATCGGATAGCGAACCAGCCAACCATCTCCGCATCGGCGCTCGTATACCCCTCCCGAAGGAGAGAAGAAGGCGGATCCGCCAGTGCTACAGCTCGGATCATCTGCCGCGAGGTTGACGTCCTTGAGCCAGCTCTCGCAGATGACCTTGAATCGCTTGGCGCGGCTTCGTTTTAGTCTGCGCTGAACCGGAATGCCCGTTGCGGCGGTTGCGGTGATGAGAAACGCGGTGGCATACAAAAGGATAGAAATTTTGTTCACAGTAACCTCCCTAATAAAGAAATAAAAAGCTATGCGCAGTATGAGTTATAGGGAGATATATTGTCAACAAAAAAGCGGCCCATTGGCCGCTTCTGCGTAGTATGACATTAGCTCGGGCCTTCCTCTGCAATATCAAAGATGACCCCCTGCCGCGCAAGCACCTTTTGCGTATCGGGGAAGACTTTAGTGCAGCGTCCTTCGAGCCACCATTCCGGCCTGTCACGAGTAGCAATAATGAGATCCATGAGAATGGTCTTCACGTGAGGCTTCGGCTCGGCAATGGGCGCCGTGGTGCCAACGACCAGAGCGAATGGCGCACCGGTGGCGATATTACGCGCCGGAACCAGAAACATCCAACCATTGCTCTCCTTGTAGAACCGTTCCTGAATCGGATGATTGGGATCGCGGTCGACGGAGAGATCGGCGAGGAGCGTATTCATGCGCATGATCCATTCAGCGCCAATGCATTCGAACATTTCGGTACGAAGCTTCTTATTCGCGCGTATCGTGCGGATCGTGTCTACGGCAGGCTTACCAAAGAGGAGTAAGAGGATACTGACAGTGATGAGTACGCCAATAACAAACAGGTTCATAGAGCCTCCAAAAATGACTGTAGGATGATATAAACAGCTACGCGTATGATGCCATAGTAGGGATTGGTATGTCAAACAAAAAAAGGCGGTTCGTCAGCTGACGAACCGCCTTGTGTAAGGCCTCCTGTTATGCCGAAGCCCTGCTTCGCATGCGGGAGGAAAACGAAGTGGCTGCCTCGATGATTCTCTTGACTTCATAGTCGTGAAAGTCGCGCTTTTGAGAGAAGTCTTTGAAGCTGCCCGGGTTGTCCTTGCAGGAGCCGTCACACGTAATTGGTTCCCCAACGGATTCCAGGTCATGGTCGCCCGCATGCGCGTAGTAGGAAAACGGGATGTGCACGCCGAGAGCGCAGAAGCACGCGATCATTTCGTAAACGCCGCTGCCGACCTGCGAATGATCTTTCTTGTACAAAAATACGGGGATTCTCATAACAAACCTCCTTACAAGAGGGATGAACTAAAATATCTGATTGCAGAATGCCAACAAGCAAGAGGAATGTCAAATGTAGTATAAAAAAGGCGGTCCATGCGGACCGCCTTAGTTGGGAGGGGTTAGATCAGTCTTAGCCGCCGGAACAGTGAATATTTGTCGCTGAACGTTTTGGCGTGCTCATTGCGAACGCGCCTCAGCTCATCGATATAGGCGGTGATCGCCTCCTCTTGGCGGAGCTCCGGGGCAGTGCCGCTCATCTCGGCTCGTACCCAATCCCGTTTCGCCTCGGCATCAAAGATGCGCGAGGAATAGTAGGATTCATAGGTGCTCTCCTTGGTGAGTACATTTACTGCCCCCGCGCGAGTGAGCGGGATGGAGAAAGCCGAATAAATTATGATGCCGGTGAGTGTGAGTATCGCAATAACGAGAAGCACATTGATTACTTTCTTCATAACTACCTCCAATAGAGAAGTAAAGTTTCTGGGTATATTATAAAAGATATATATAAATATGTCAAGTAGTTGACAAAAGATGGCAAGAGTCAAGGGGAATGCGGTGTGAGTATTGTACAACCCGCATAAATACTATATAATTTGAGCATAAGTAAATAAGTCAAAGGTCGAGTAGGAAAAAGCATCAACTGGCGAGAGCAGGGAATATGCATCGCATAGAACTGTCATCACCAGGAAGATGCATATCTTTCAATGAACAAAGCAGAATTGATCGACGCAGTACAGCAGGCAGCCGGCATCGAAATGAAGAAGCAGGCGACTATGGCTGTTGAAGCAGTATTCGATACCGTTACCAAGGCGTTGGCACGTGGGGAGGAGGTTGCAGTTTCCGGATTCGGAAGCTTCAAGGCAACTAAGCGCGCCGCTCGCATGGGTGTAAACCCGAAGACTGGTGAAAAGATCCAGATCGCAGCATCTGTTGCCCCGAAATTCAAGGCCGCAAAGGCTTTGAAGGACGCAGTCAAATAAGAGCTCTTATTTACAAAAATACCCCCTTGCGTGGGTATTTTTGTTTTAATGGTATAATGGAATCATGTCAGAACAAATACATATACAGGAGACTGCTCCCGACAAAAGAAAGGAGTTGGTAAAAGGGTTGCGCGAGCGAGGAATAGATAGTAAAGAGGTAAGGGAAGCGCTCGATGTGTGGACAATCGAGCAAGAGAAAAAGGTCGAGGCTGCTGGAAGAACCCCGGAAGCCCGAATAGGGTTCGAGATCGAGCGAGCAAAGCTCTATGCCGAAGGGGGCTTTATTGATGAAGCGCTGAACACGCTTGATGATGCATTGTATCTGACTCAGGAGGAAGGAGTAGGGTTGCTTGAGCGCAAGATACGGCAAGAGATAGCGATTATCGAGGGAATGGAATAAGTATAAATAAAAAACACCAAATGGTGTTTTTTATTTACGGATTCGGTCGTTCATCTTAAAGAACAATTCGTATGCGCTTTTGAGCTCCTTGAGAGCCTCCTTGGAAAGTTCGCGCACCTGGTCTTGTGTATCGATCGGTTCCTCGGCAATGACCGCATCGGTGGGGGTGATCACCTCAGTCAGCGCTTCTTGGTGAAGTGTCCTGGATTGCAGTGGCTCGATGGTTTCTATGAAATACAATTCTTTTGCCTTTGTGTTGAGTACTGCAGCGTTTTTGATGGACTTATCTGCCTGTCCAAGGTACTTCTTTAGAGTATCGGTATTGACGAGCTTTTGTCGGTCGAGCTTTTTGATGTCGTTGGCGATTTTTTCATTGCGCGCCTGTACGATACGCCGGACATCGTCGGTTTGGTAAATAAGGAGCATATTCCCAGCAACTTTGAGTTCGGGGGTGTAGACGGTTTCGCGCCAATCCCTAAGCTCTTTTGCAATGGACTTTACCTCATCAAGGGTAACAGTCTCTCTAGTAAGTCGATCTTCGAGTGAAGAGTAGTATGCGCTCGAGGTTGCGAGGCGCGTAAGAAACTGCTTGCGCGCGAGGCTCCAATCTTCATCGAGATCAAGAATGGTCAGTTTTTCTTGAAGGTTCTTTACCTCGCTCTGCGATGCGGTGATGATCTCTGCGAGAATATCTTTGCGCTGTTCGATGGTCAATTCGGGAGTCGCGTCCTGAGTGTGCCGAACGGATTCTTCCTTGGCGATAGCCGTATTGACGAGAGAGGGGAGCTCCGCTGCGTGTGCGCTGGTTGAAGAAAAAATTCCCCCAGAGATCGCAAGGGCAAGAGAAGATATGAATAGAATGATGTGTCGGTGTTTCATGATGGAATGGATACTTCTGCGTTTGAGTGAAACGCATGGTCGTGCTCGCACGGCTATGCAGTTCGACAAGCACATAAGCAAGGGTTATTCGGATACTTTATCCAGTATGGTGTTAATGGTATCGGTAGGTGGTTCGGTTGCTGTGGATTCTGCGGTTGTATCGCTCTTGATTAAAAATGATTCCATGTTAGTGGAGGTTGCCTCGGGAGCTGTCGGAGCGGCCATCATCATGGTGCGGGCTGCAGTCGGTTCGTCGGCTAGCTTGCTGATCTCGGTAATCTTCTTAAGAGTCGTCTGATTTGAAGTTTCGAGATAGTCGATAGTCTCAAGCGTGATCTCGATAGAATCGTTGATCTCGTTCGCTTCTGCGGTGAGACTCTTTTGATTTAAACCTTCAAGCGCGAGTGGGGAATAAGTTTCGTTAATGTATGTTGTTCCACCAAGAATCATGACAAGTGCGATTACGCCAGCGCTGATCATTGCAGAGACGCGGAAAAAGGTACTGACATGAGGGGAGTCGATCATGTGCTGTGGAGACGCCAAAATTAGCATTCGGGAATGCTTTGCATATTCGGAGTTAGGCTTAATGCGCTTCAGCTCCTGTAATGTTTCGAAAATGTCGTTTTCCATAATTATTTGTTCAGTAATGCTCTGAGTTGCTTGATTGCACGATGTTGCAATACGCGTACGGTGGCTTCCGGTTTATTCATGATCTTGGCAACTTCCGAAGGAGTAAGCTCTTCGATGTAGCGCATAATGATAATGTCTTGATAATCCTGCTTCATCTGCTTAAGTGCATTCTTGATCGTTTCCATCTGGAACTGGCTGTGAATAGTGTCTTCAAGCGCAATCTCGTTCCGGGGAATCTCCGTCTCATTAAGATCTTCGATATCAATCGAGGATTTCTTTGTGCGGTAGTGGTCGATGACCTTATTCCGGGCAATCTGGTAGAGCAGACTGGAAAAGGGGAATCCCTTGTCTTTATAACCGGCCATTGTCTGCCAAGCGTTTAAAAAAACATGATGGGTGATATCCTCGGCTTCCTCACGGTGACTGACCTTAAGATAGACAAACCGGTAGATTTGTCCGTGATATCTATCGTAAAGCAGGCCAAAAGCAGAGGAATCACCCCGAATGGCACGTTCGATTATGGACTTTTCTTCGCCATCTAGCATATATAACGAATAAAAACTGGTTTAGTTACAGTCTCCTTCTGGATTATGCTCACGAAAGCCCTAGAAAAAGGTATTTTTCTAGGACGATTGGAACAGCTCAATAGCGGACTCCCATCTCTTTGTATGGTATCACTTATTATAACACAAAAACACGGGAAATCCAGTAAAATAAAAGGGTAATACGGGAAGAAATAAAAAATCACCTTCCGGTGATTTTTTATGCCTTGAGCGGTAGACCGGGCTCGAACCGGCGACCTCCTCCTTGGCAAGGAGGCGTTCTACCACTGAACTACTACCGCTTAATGATTAGGAGTATACTATAGATGTGAAACGATATCAATAGCGAAGCGCGAACCTTTGGCGAACTGCGGCGCGACTTGACGTTGTGACTAGGTTTAAATGTACGCATTTCGCAATAGCGACGCATGAAGATGGATATAAAAAAATTCATATATGGAGTGATGATTTTGACGATATTGTCAACAGGGGTCATGACTCCAGCAAGAACAATCCGAGCAGCTTCGATCGAGGAGCTTGTTACATATGTACAAGAGCTAACAAGGCAGTTGGAGACACTACGGCGGCAATTGGAAGTAAAGCCGTTTACGACCGACATACGATATGGAACAACAAATAATCAAGAGGTTCGCAGATTGCAGCAATTTTTGATAGGACGGGGATATTTAAGCAAAGAATTCGTGACGGGGAATTTTTTTATATTAACAAAGAGGGGTTTGCAGCAGTTTCAACGGGCGCAGAATGTCCCTGTAACGGGGGTACTTGATAAGAGGACGAGAGAAAAGATAAATGGTCTATTAAAAAGGGAGGAAGCGGAAAAAGTGGGCAAAAGCGACACAAAACCTCTGGTTGTGCAGGCGACAACCTCGACACAAACAGTGTTTGAGGAAGTGAGACCGGAACATAGGCTTGATAAGAGTCCTGTATATGAGGTAAGAGAGATCGAACAGCTTATATTTTTGGCGATTAACGGAGAACGCAAAAAGAACGGGCTAAGTGTTTTAACGTGGAATGAATCGGTTGCGTTGGTTGCGCGTGCACATAGCGTGGATCAAGCGGGGGATAATGCGATCATTACGAATCCAGAGGGCGCATGCGTGTATCCGTTCATACGGCATGAAGGATTCGCATCGGGATTTAAGGTGGGGGATCGGTTGGAGCAAGCAAATATCGATTACCGGCTTGCGGGAGAAAATATTATTATCTTTCCAATAACCAAGGAATTGATCTATCAAGCGGAGGCGCTTGCACCGGCATGTTTGGTCATTGCTGAAGAGGAGGAAGTTGCGGGTGAGATGCAGGAGGCAGCGAGGGCGCGGATAGCGGCTATGCTTGATGTAAGAATAAGAGCGATGGCCGGACAAGAAAAGCTGAATTGGATAAACAGGGAGTGGAAGGGGGTACAGGAAATAGCGAACGAATCGGCCACGGAATGGATGAATTCACCGGGACATCGGCATAACATTCTTACCGGGGAGTTCGCGGAGACGGGGATTGGTGTGGCTATGGTGAACGATTATATTATTGTGACGCAGGTGTTTCTAAAAAAACCATGAGAGCATGGGGCTCGAGGTTGGAGGTATGAATAATAGGGAAAGAGAGGTATAATAAAGCATTCTATTGGAACTCATACCTCGATATGCTTAACTCTAAAAACGTGACCAAAGAAAAACTACAACATAATTTCTTCTTCTTCCTACTGGCGATAATGACGATCGCCGGACTCTTTTTATTGAGTCCGTATGCGGACGTGTTCTTTGTTGCGATTATGTTCGCGATCCTGTTCAAGCCAATGCATCGGGGGATCCTATCCGCCTTTCGGGGAAGAAAGACGCTAAGCGCCTTGGTAGCGACATTGACGGTGCTTTTAGTCGTATTGATTCCATTGAGCTTTTTCGGATTTCAGATATTTGAGGAAGCTAAGGATCTCTATATCGTGATCGCGAACAGCGATCTGCAGACCAACGGTGCGGCGAATATCGGAAACGCATTACAACGCTATGCGCCACAGTTGGCTCCCGCCCTGTCTGCTGATATAGGGCAATACATCGTAAAAGGGTTGCAGTGGGTGGTGACGAATCTAAGTACAGTGTTTTCGAGTGCTGTGGCGATCGTGGTAAACTTCCTATTAATACTATTCACGCTATTCTTCCTGTTTCGGGACGAAAGTGTGTTCAGAAAGACGATTCTGGCACTAAGTCCCTTGGAGGATGCACACAATGAAGAATTGCTAAACAAGGTGGAATTGGCGATTGCATCGGTTACAAAGGGAACACTTATCGTATCGCTGTTACAAGGGGTACTGACGGGGATTGGGTTTGCCGTTGTAGGTATCCCAAACCCAGTCCTTTGGGCGAGTATTGCGGCATTTGCCGCAATGATCCCGGCCGTGGGGACGGGGTTGGTTATTGTGCCGGCGGTGGCGTTTCTCTTCGTTACGGGGCATGTCGTTTTGGCGACGGTCCTTGCGATATGGGGATTCGGCATTGTGGGAACAGTAGATAATGTTGTCCGTCCCGCACTTATCGGGAAGGGTATTAATATTCACCCATTACTCATTTTATTCTCGGCATTGGGAGGATTAAATTTCTTCGGTATTATCGGATTCTTCGTGGGGCCGGTGGTACTTGCCGTATTGTTCGCATTGTTCGAAATGTACCCAAAGATAGTTCAAAATCATGAGGGAGAGTAAATGAATTGATAGAGGATAGTAGTCCTGGCGCTTGCGCCAGGGCATTTTTTACTCCTATTGCAAAAACCGCCATATCGCATATACTGATAAACTCACGATAATTAAAAATATAGATATGAAAACAAAGATTATTGCGACTATTGGACCGAAGTCCGAGTCGTACGAAGAATTGAAAGCTATGGCCGAGGCAGGCCTGAGCATTGCTCGCATGAACTTCTCACACTGCACCGTAGAAGAGTACAATACCCGCAAGGAAAACATCCAACGGATCAATAAGGAGCTGGGAACGTCCGTCGAGATCCTGCAAGACCTACAGGGTCCACGCATTCGCGTTGGCAAGTTGCCGACTGAAGGGGTGGAACTTGAAGAAGGGAATACGTACGTGTTCTCATATGAGCAGAAGGAATACGAACCGGGAGGAGTTATTCCGATTGATGATCCATATTTGCATATTGACGTAAAGACGGGCGAACCGTTCTATCTCGCCAATGGCGCCATGGAATTGGACATCACCGACGTGCAGGGATCACAAATCCATGCAAAGGTAATTACCGGAGGCACGTTATTTTCGAAGAAGGGCATTAACGTTCCGCGTACGAATTTGACCCGAGGAGGCGTTACCGAAAAGGATATCGAAGATGCAAAATTCGGCGTCGCGCAGGGAGCTGATTATATTGCGTTGTCATTCGTACAGTCTGCTGATGATATCAATAAGCTGCGAAGCGAATTCCCGGACAAGAAGATCAAGGTGATTGCAAAGATAGAGCGTGCATTGGCACTCGACAATATTGATGAGATCATTGAAGCTTCTGACGGTATCATGATTGCCCGAGGAGACCTGGGAATCGAAATACCGATGGAGGATTTGCCAATCATCCAGAAGAACCTGATCCGACACGCACATTGGCACAATAAGCCGGCGATCGTCGCGACGCAAATGATGATGACACTCATCGACCACGAGCATCCGACACGCGCAGAAGTAAGCGATGTGGCTAATGCAGTGTTCGAGGGAGGTGATGCGGTTATGTTGTCCGACGAGACAGCCGCAGGAAAGCATCCGGCACGAGCAGTTGCCGTGATGGCAAAGATCGTAAAGCGCATCGAAGATTACACGGCGCGCGAAAACTTTTTTGAAGTGGAAACACTCGGAGAATATAAGAAAGCGAAGAAATAAGAACGATAAAACCACCGCACTGCGGTGGTTTTTGGAGAATAAAAAACGGCGCCTCCTGGGCGCCGCTATAAGATCACAGATCGATAAGGAGAAAGCGAGCCTTCTCGCTGATCGGAACGGCGAAATGTTGATTAGGAATAGAATCCGGGTTCTGGAGATAGTGTGTGAACCATTCCGGTACGGCATCGGCAGAAACGGTGAAGATAACCTCGAACATACGCTCTTCGACAAGACGCTCGGATGGCGTGTTACCGGGAACACTCTTCCACATCTTCAGGAGACATGGCCATTCGGTAATGGTGGGGAGGATAGCGGGGAGTACCTGGCGCATTCGCTTTTCAACGAGATGATCCGCAATGGGTTCGCTGGGTACATGCTTCCGAATGCACACAAGCGTGTGCCAATCATCGATATGAGGAAGGATGTAGGGGAGTGTTTCGCGTATGCGCCTCTCAATGAGGAGTGCGACAGAAGTAGCAAGGGCCTGCTTGTGGAGTTCGATGAGGTTGTCGAGGTGGGGGATAGTGGTAAGTACCTGTGCCATGCGCCACTCGATGAGAGTGCGTGTATGGGCGCTGACTGCGCCTAGCCACATGGCTTCCAGAGACCCCCAATTATCGGTTTCAAAAAGTTGTTGAGGTGCATTTGCGGAAGAGAGAAACTGCTCCAATAATGCCTTGAGCTCGGACATGAGACACCTCCATGAGAAGATGGTAGTTACTAATAACAAAATGGCGCTTTCGCGCCATTTTGTCAATATGTGGTGGTAATGTGCAAGTTAGGGTTATTCATGGGGGTTGGAAAGGGCGGGATTTTGGGAGATTACTTAAGCCGGATAAGTATATGTAAATATATAAAACTGTATGCAGTTTTAGTAAAAATCGCTGATTTCATCAAGAAAAATAGGGTTTGAATTATATGTAAAGTATTAGTTGCGTGTTGCTGATATTCGACACTATCAGTCAGATCCTGCACGTTCGCTATCATCACAAAATGATGACGGCTTCACTGTTCCTGGCTGCAGGCAATACTGGTGGCAGTGGGATGTCACTGTAAGAGGCGCGTGTAATTAGCATGTCCTTATCATTAGCGTTGTAATTCATCGACCCTCTCTGTATTCTGTACGGAGAGGGCTATTTTTATAAAATCTCAATCATGTCTCTATTTGCAAAAATACTACTATCTGTGCTCGTTGTTCTTATGTTAATTATAATAAGTGCAATAAGGGTAGGAAAAAGGAGGAATAGAGATAAGGTGGCGCTATATCTGTTGATATTCGCTATGTTATTTACGGCAAGCTCGCTTTTTTGGACAACGGATACTGCATACGATACTGAAACGATCACACATCTTAAATTTGGATGGCCCATCCCATTCATGATGCAAGATCAAAGATACTTCAATCCACCCTTTCCTTATGTGATGAGGGTAAACCTAAGTGGAATGTCTGGCGGAACGGCATTTATATTGGGAAAGCTTCTTTTTGACATTGTTATTAATTTTATTTTTGCAATTGCATCGTGGTGGATTGCAGTTTCAGTAATTTCACGAAGAGATGATCGATAAAAAGCACATATAGTGAAAATGAGTTTATACCCTATTTAAAAATCCTTCCAAACTGGAAGGATTTTTAAATTTGTGCACATAGACGGTAAAACATCGAACCGCCTAAAACATATCTTGCACGCTTCTGGGAGTTTTATCAAACAAGCCCCGGACTGCAAAGAGCCCTTGAAAATGCTTGAGTTTCTACTAATCAAGTATCTCGCATTACCACATAGTATGTATTTAAATAGAATGGGTAGATGGCACAGATGTTAGATAGGTAGGGGTAACGACTTAGGCTATTAAGTCGATAGGGCGCTGTTTCCAGTTCTCGAGTTGTAATGGTATACTTATTACGGTAATCATATATGCTACTCATCGGAATTTAATTTTTCAAAACTCATCCTATAAACCCTCGGGCATAAGTTTACGGAAAGTTTATATAAAATAAAAATGAATAAAAAATCATTATATTTTGTTGCGATAGGCATCAGTATCTTAATCATTGCCTGGTTTGGGTATTGGAAATCTACTACTACTACTACTACTACTACTACTCAAGAGAAGATTGTTATTGGACGTGTTGATTGGCCGGGATACCTCGGGCTGATCATTGCGGATAAGAAGGGGTACTTCAAGGATGAGGGGCTCGACGTGGAGGTGCGACGTTATTCGGGATTGACGGAGCTCTTGCAGGGCTATAGATCGGGCGAGATTCAAGGGAAAGCGAATCCTACATTCGATTGCGTTACCGATGCATATGAAGGGATTGATAACATGGCGGTCATTGCGATTGATCAGAGCAATGGGGCCGACGGGATCATCGCCAGGCCCGGTATCTCCTCGATACGAAATTTGAAAGGGAAAAAGGTGGGTGTTGAGCGCGGGACTATTGAGGAATTCTTCCTTCGGTATGCCTTGGACCAGTATGATATGAAATTCGAAGATATCATACCGGTGAATCTAACCGCTGAGCAAGCGGCGGATGCAGTCATTGCCGGTGATGTCGATTCCTCGGTCACGTATGAACCGTACATGACGAAGGCGATCAAAAAGAGCGGAGGAACGTTATTGTTTTCTTCTGCGGATGCGTTAGGAGTGGTAGTAGACGTGCTTACAATGAGGGCCGATTTTATCGATCAATATCCCGATAAGGTGCAGGCCATTGTTAGGGCCTATTTTCGTGCCATTGATTTTTGGAAAGCGAATCCCATGGAGGCAAATGATATTGTCGCGAAAGAGCTTGGGTCTTCTCCGGAAGACATCCTGGCGCAACTCAAGGGCATTTCCGTGCTTGATGCGGCCGATAATCGAACCGCATTTACGTTTGCGCCCGGGTCTCAGTCGCTGTATGGAAATATGCGGGCGGTCGACAATTTCATCAAACTGTCAGGCAAATCATCGAAGACGGTCGATACCGATGCTATGGTTGAACCACGATTTATTCGCGATCTATTCCGATCCAATCAGTAGATTGCATTGCTATTTTATGAAATTAACAACAAAAGTTGCGCTTATCTTTGGCGGGGGTGCTACCGTAATGATTATGGTCACTTCGTTTTTAATCTTTACTTCAACCCGCTCGATTCTGAAAAAAAATATCAGCGCTCAGCAAACCATATCCGCCGCTGAGACGATCGACAAGATAGACCGTATATTCAATAATTATCTGCTGACCTTGCAGACAATGGGAGAAGAAGAGGATTTTGAGCGCTTCCTGGGAGGTGAAAAAAATATTCAACCGGAAATCAATCGGCGCATGCGAGAGCTGACTTTTTTGACCGGCCCATGGGACATTCTTTTTATAGTAGATAGAAATGGTACGATAATTCTTTCGACGCATGCCGATGAGGTCGGTAAATCGATCAAGCAAGAGCCTATCAGTAATGTGGCATATGAAAAGGCGTTGGGGGGAGGATTATATTATTCCGATATGATCACATCAGAAGACACTGGGAAACCTACAGTTATTTTTGCTGCTCCGATCAAGAGTGAGTCGGGTAAACGGCCCGTTGAGGGCGTTATCATAGGAAACATGTCGTGGCCCGTCATTTCTGAAGCATTGAACACCTCAAGTATTCCAGGTGAGTTTGATCTGTATAATAGTAAAAGTATTCTTATCGCCACTAACCGGGATAACCCTCTAAATCTATTCAACCGTGATCAAACCGTCGAAAATGATCGGAAAAGATTTAACGGGAAACAAAATCCATTTACGACCATCGGGGAGCATGCAGGCGATAGCGAACCATATTTAATAACGCACGCGCCCTCGTTAGGCTTCTTGTCGTATAAGGGCAATGGATGGCTTTTGCTTGCCAAAGCGCCTACTCGGGTTGTTTTTGGTCCCGCAGCGAGCCTTGCATTGCGAACAACTGCATTTATGGTGTCGCTTATTGTGCTAATTATCGGGCTCATTTCATTTCTTTTTATAAAAATATTTGTGCGCCCTGTCGTTGCGTTGACAAATACGGCAACTGCTATCGCAAAAGGAGATCGTACACAACGTGTTGCCGGGTCGTCGAACGATGAAATTGGTACATTGGGGAAAGAGTTCAATGTGATGACCGACACATTGATCAAGGATGCTGCACAGATCAGCAGTATATCCGAAGAGTTGCAGAAGGAGCTAAATAAAAGCAAAGCGCTTATGGAGAGTATTGGCGACGGCGTTGTGGCAATCGATCGGGCATGGAACATTGTATTATGGAATAAGACCGCAACAGAAATATCCGGATGGTCTCAGAATGAGGCTTTAGGTAAGTCATTCCGCGATGTTGTAAAATTTATTCGTGAACGCGATCGGGAAGAAAACATTATGTTTATTGAAGAGGCGATGCTGCATAGCAAAGCTTTTTCAATGGAAGGTGATACTATTTTAATAAAAAAGGATGGTAGTGAAGTACCTATCAGCGATAGCGCTGCGCCAATTATTGAACATGATGGTGTGGTGTCCGGAGCGATCATCATATTCCGAGATGCTTCACGGGAGAGAGAGACACATCGCCTTCATTCCGATTTTGCCTACGCTTCGCACCAAATTCGTACCCCCGTGGCAAAGGCATTATGGATGCTGGAATCGGCCCTAGATAAAGAAAACATGCAAGAAATCAAAGGGCAGGTTAGTGAAGCATATCAAGCAATCCAAAGCGTAAATAAGTTAAGCGAAGAGCTTATTGAGGTTTCGCGCATAGATCAAAAACAAGTGGTTGTTGAAAAGACGGACGTCGAGCTTGGTGATGTGTTGAGTGGCATCGTTAATGATATGGCAATAAAAGCGAAGAATAAGGATGTAGTTCTTGAAGTCCACACCGTTCCCGACCTAATCAAAATTACTACGAGCATTCCATTATTAAAAAAGATACTACAGGCACTTATTGAAAATGCGATTATCTATTGCAAGGAAAAAAGTACTGTTGATGTTGATGCAACGATTGATAATAATGAGTTGTTGATACGGGTGAGTAATATTGGCTTTGGTATATTGGACGAAGATCAGCCGGCTGTCTTCACTAAGTTTTTTAGAGGGAAAAATATCGATACCACTGCAATCGCCGGCGCTGGACTGGGTCTCTATATCGCAAGAGGATACGCGAAAATTTTAGGGGGCAGAATATGGTTTGATTCGAAAGGAGATAGGGTAACCTTCTACGTTTCCTTGCCGATCTCATAAAGGTGTAAAATAAAAAACCACCAGCCTTGGGCTGGTGGTTTTTGTTTGTGGTGCACATAGCCGATAAAACATCAAACCGCCTGAAAACATACCCTGCACGCTTCTGGGAGTTTTATCAAACAAGCCCCGGACTGCAAAGAGCCATTAAAAATGCTTGGGTTTTTATCTATCGAGTATTACCCTTACCACATCAAAGACATCGAAATATAGGAAATACGGGAGTAGTAGAGAATAGATAGTGGAGACAATAATATAATTGTAAAACATAACATCGGGGCTGTGGTATTTTTTGTGCAGAGTAGTGTATAATAGAAGCATCAGGACGCTCAGATATATCTTGTAGTGTTTATAGCACTTTCGAAAATATTCCGTATGAAATGAAAAGAATTGGTCGCATGTCCGGCAACCGCATTGATGAATGTGGGGGTTTACGATATTCATTTAACGTACGTCGAAGTTCTTTTAAAAAGTATGATTGAAAAATTAATAGAGAAACTTATCGAATTATTTTCGGTAAAAGGTCATAAAAATACGGCTATTAAGGCGGGTATTTTTTTACTGGTAATATTCCCGATTGTTGCCGTGGTCACACTGGGGTATTTTGAAGGGAAAAAGAATCTTACAGATCTAATAGTGGCTCGGAGGGAATCCATTGCACGGGTGGGGGCGATTTTAATGGAGGAGCGATTTAATCGACTATCTGATATTGCAACTTCGCTTGCGGCGCGACCAGTATTGCGCACGGCGATAGAAAACGAAAAATGGGAAGATGCACGCACGATCGTGAAGGATGTTTATGCGCAATTTCCTTTTGTTGAACATGTGGGGCTATTTAGCCCTGATGGGACTATCCGGGTAATTGCACCGGGATTTCCGGGAGTCGAAGGAGTGAATTTTGCGCATCGCGAATGGTACACGGCTGTGATTAACAGCAAGAAGCCATATGTTTCGGAGATGTATTATGGAGCGACAAATCAAAACACAATCGTTATCGTTGTGCCGATTATGAACGAAGGCGGGAAATTTGTCGGCTTACTGACATTGCAGATCATAACAGATACATTGACGGGGTGGAGTAAAGAGATTGATGTCGGACAGGAAGGATTTATGTATTTTGTAGATCGCCGAGGTGACGTTGCTGGATATTCAAATAGTCCGGCGCATGCGGAGTTGCCGAATTTTTCGCAACGGTCGTATGTGAAACGGGTAATGCAGGGAGAATCGGGGATCGAAGTGATATCCGCACAGGGCGACCAACGGGAGAAAATTGTCTCATTTGCCCCCGTTGCTCAATATAACTGGGGAGTAATAGTGGAACAGCCAAATCCTCCCGCATTTGTGATACGGGATAAAAATTTAGAACAACGGTTGATGATCAACGGATTAATATTGATAATATTGATATTTTCCATGTATTTCATTGCGCGGTTTATCGGTGTTTTGAATATGTATCGCCAGCGGGAGCGGATATTTCTTGATAGCATAGGTGATGGAGTCGTCGCCATCGATCGCTATTGGAATATAACCTTGTGGAACAAAACTGCCGGCGAGTTGAGTGGGTGGTCGAAAGAGGAGGCAATGGGGAAGTCGTTGCGTGAAATCGTAAAATTTATCAGTGAAGCAGATCGTAAGGAAAATATTACATTTATAGAAGACGCACTCGTACGAGGGAAAATAGGCTTTATGAACGGTAATACGGTATTGATTAGAAAAGATGGTGCGGAGGTACAGATTGGCGACAGTGCAGCTCCTATCTTTGATAAAAAGGGAATGGTTATTGGTGCCATTATAATTTTCCGGGACGTTTCTCAAGAACGCGAGCAAAATCGCCATCGATCCGATTTGGCGTATGCGTCTCACCAACTGAGAACGCCGGTCACTAAGGCGCTATGGAGCTTGGAAGCGGCAAAGGACAAGAAAATAATAGAAGATATGAGGAGGGAAGTCGATACCGCGTATCAGGCGATGCAGAGTCTAAGTCGGCTTAGTGACCAGCTGATTTTGGTTTCAAAAATAGATCAGAAAATAAGGCAGGTTGAAAAACGGGCAATAAAGTTAACAGACCTATTTGATCCATCAATAAAAAAAGCAAATGAGAGCGGAGCGCAAAAATCAATCACAGTGTTATCACCGCAGCTTTCTGCATCAGCAAGCATTATTACCGATCAGAAACTAAGTAAGTACATTATTGATGAAGTGCTTGATAACGCGGTTAAATACAGTTCTCCAAATGGTAAAGTCGAGATGACAGCGGAAATAAAAAATGAAGAATTGGTTATACGGGTGGAAGATTTTGGCGTGGGAATAATGGAAGAGGAGAAACCACTTGTATTCGTAAAGTTTTTCCGGGGAAGAAATATTGATACCACCGCGATAGCTGGTGCCGGTCTTGGTCTCTATATCGCGCAGGAATATGCGAAGTTACTGGGAGGAAAGATCTGGTTCGAGCCGAAGGAAAAGGGAACGATATTCTATATCTCATTGCCGATTGCATAAACGCACACATTCAAAAATCCTTCCAAGATGGAAGGATTTTTGAATGTGTGCACATGGGCGGTAAAACATCAAACCGCCTGAAAACATACCCTGCACGCTTCTGGGAGTTTTATCAAACAAGCCCCGGACTGCAAAGAGCCCTTGAAAATGCTTGAGTTTCTATGGATCGGGCATCACTTCTTACCACATCAAGGGTATTGAAATAGAGAAGACAAGGAGGCAGTAAGGAAATGAGGTAAGGGGAAGAGGAGGAAAGAAATAGAAAACAGAACAGATTTTATATAACAAAAAATTATATTGGCGAGCGTAGTTTGTTGAAGAATATTTTTTCATGTACAACACATAATTGCGCACTGTTATAAATAATGGCAAGAGGGAGGGGAGAGTAGTAATGTCATATATGCAATGCGTAACAGTTCTTTTAAAAGGAGGTAGATATAATCAATGAAATGTCTCGAGTAGGGTTAATGCTTTATTAATGAACAACAACTATCAACCAGGAGGCGTAAAATGAAAAAAGGTATACGGATGATTATTGGGGCGGTTTTGGTAATACTTGGAATGACGGCTGTTACAGCTGTCTCTGCGAGTAACGGGTCAATGGAGGCGAGGATTTTAAGCGCAAAGGAAAAATTCCAAAGCACCCTGTCAGAAACACCTCAAAAGAAGGTCGATGCAATCGCATTTTTTACGAACGACATGTCTTTGGAGGATGTTAAAATTGCGATCCGCAATACTTCCCTTGAAGTGAAAGGATTTCGGCATGGTACGCAATCCTATGGCGGAGGCTACATTCTCAAGCAGGGCGAAACGCTTGAAGAAGCGGTGTCAAATTATCAACGCGATCACCTGTTGTTTATTCAGAAAAGACTGGATGACGAAGATAGAATGATTGTTGCGGAAAAGGATGATAATCTTCGAAAAGCACTTATTACGCATCGCACCGAAGCTGATCAGATGAAGACGGATTTCAAGAAAAGGGGAATTCGCGTGGTGGGTGTCGAGGTGTACGGACAAGCGAAGGATATCAACACCTTTGCGGGGGAAAATCCGTTCGTCAGAGTAATTGAACTCAAGGAAAAAGGGAAGCCGCAGTCGGCAATATTGCCAGGACAATAAATTCTTACCTATATCAAACGGAGGAAGAAGATGAAAAATCGAGCTATATTTTGCATAATGGTATTTGCACTACTGCTCTCCTTTTCCAGAGCCGCAATCGCTGAAACAATCAGCTGCTCGGCTACAACCGACACACAATTCGTGCCAAGTTGGGGAAAAGTTGATGTTGGGGAAGATCAATACTCTCGCTATATCTACCAATGGATGTATTGGCATACCCCAACAAGGCTTCAATGGCTCATAACCAATGGAGATAGTACATTTGAGCCCGACGCTCTATTCTATGATTATGACGGAACGGCGTATGGTAATGCTCCGTCAGGATATTGGGCATCGGATTTACCAGATCCCTATGTGGATACGCAGGTAGGTGACATATTCGACGAGAATGCTGTTACCGTCGGGTCTGGACGAGCTGTAATGCTTACCTCAGGAAAGGTCTATTACACGGTTACGCGCATGACGAATGGAGGGGGTAATTCCAGCTGGCTAAAGCTATCTTCTCAGAGGGGAAGGCAATGGCCGACAGGATGCACCACTACATGGTGTTCATATGGATGCAGTGCGAATAATAACTACTTTACTATTCCCTTTACGGATCACTTTACGGCCCCTGGCTGTCAGCAGTATTGGTGGCAGTGGGATGCTACCGTAAGAGGCACATGCAATTAGTATGCCCTTTATCTATGAGGTAGTGTTGTAATTTACTGGCCCTCTCTGTATTCTGTGCAGAGAGGGCTATTTTTTATATAATTTCAATTATGTCTATACTTACAAGAATAATACTGGTCGTATTCGCCATATTGATGACGATCGTAACAGTAGGCGCGATAAGGGCGGAAAAAAAGAAGGCTAAATATAAAGTAATAGTGTATGTATTGATTTTTGCTGTATTTTTTACGGCAAGCTCGCTTTTTTGGACAACGGACATCGCATACGATACTGAGACAATCACACATCTTGAATTTGGGTTGCCAATTCCGTTTGCGGTGCAAAATCTAAGTTTTTACAATCCGCCGTTCCCTTATCCGATGGGAGTTGACATTAGCGGCCATTCTCCAAGAGGAGTATTTATGAGGGAGAATTTTATTTTTAGTATTATTATTAATTTTATTTTTGCAATTGTGATATGGCGACTTGTATCCTCATTGATTTCACGAAGAAGTAACCGATAAAAGGTGTATATAGTGACGACGGGTTTATATCCTAATCAAAAATCCTTCCAATGAATGGAAGGATTTTTAATTTTGTGCATCCCCTGGGAATCGAACCCAGAACCTTGGGCTTAAGAGGCCCCTGCTCTGCCAATTGAGCTAGAGATGCGTTATTAACTAATAACCTATAACCAGTAACTTATAACGCTTACTTTATAACAATTAGTGCTTATTTGCAACCCGTTATTAGTCATGCGTTATTTGTTATCAGTCAAAGGATGTGCCCCCGGATGGATTTGAACCATCGACACACTGCTTAAAAGGCAGGTGCTCTACCAGGCTGAGCTACAGGGGCGTGTGCATTAAACAAATGCCTTTGTAGTTTATATCAAAAAAGGTTTATTCGTCAACAAAAAGCTCCCCCGCGAGGCGGGGGAGCAGTGAAGCTAGGGGTGGATGTAGAATTCTCGCCGACTCGACCCGAAAATATACGGGGCGAAAAATAAATAGGCGACCAAATAATAGCAAAGGGTGACGATTACCTGGGTCAATTCGTCTCCTTCAAAAAAACAGACCACGTTGCCAAGGACGAGCGGGATCGCGGCAGCAAAGAGCATGATACTACTAAAGAAGACGATAGCGACTATGCTCGCCACAGCGAATATTCCCAGAAAGTCGAGGAATTTTAGCCCAATGTCGGTTCCATAACAAGCCAAACGGATAAGGGATTGTTTCAAAAAGAACCTCCTCTAGCGCGTATTAAAAAAGACTATATGTATGATAGATGGGTAACAATGAGGAAGTCAATAAAAAAGCATAAAACAAAAACACCCCGAAGGGTATTTTTGTTCGTATGTGCACCCGGAGGGACTCGAACCCCCAACCAACTGCTTCGAAGGCAGCTACTCTATCCAATTGAGCTACGGGTGCATTGTTTTAAGTTTTCCGTTCGTATAGTGTATAATGGAAATCAACAAAAGACAAGATTAGTCAAGGAGAAATCAGGGTTTGATTCTCGTACTTAATTACCTTCCATCTGTCATTCCCGAGGAGGGGGGATTCAGGATCATATAGATTTCCGTTTCCGCGGGAATGACAATGCTGATTATGCGAAAAAAAGAAGAAAAACTGTTTGAAATACCGAAGGAAGCGCGAGCAATCTGCGCCTTATTGAAGATGTCCGGGTATGAGGCATATCTGGTTGGGGGGTGTGTCCGTGACATGATCGTGGGTGTCGAGCCGAAGGATTGGGATATTACGACCAGTGCTCGCCCGGAGCAGATTCAGGGATTGTTTCCTGAAAGCGTGTATGAAAATAGCTTTGGCACGGTTGCGGTCAAAACGGAGAGTGAAGATCCAAGGCTCAAGATCGTGGAAGTGACGACATTTCGTATTGAAGGGAAGTATTCGGATAAGCGCCATCCGGACGAGGTTCGGTTTGCAGACAAGGTTGAGAATGATCTGTCGCGTCGTGACTTTACTATCAATGCGATGGCATATGACATTGATACGAACGAGGTCATTGATCCATATGGCGGCCGCGAAGATCTTGATGCAGGAGTGATCAGGACGGTAGGAGATCCGCTAAAACGGTTCGAGGAGGACGCGCTACGGCTGATGCGTGGAGTGCGGTTTGCTGCCGAGTTTGGATTTGTAATAGAAGAATATACCGAGCACGCATTGCGTCATAGCTCGGGCCTATTGGAGATGATCGCAAAAGAGCGGATTCGTGATGAGTTCATCAAGATCATCATGACGGAAAAGGCGATGGAAGGAGTGGAGGCATTAGAGCGCGCAGGGTTGTTGAAATTTGTCATGCCAGAATTACGTGATGGCATCGGTATAGGACAAAACGAACACCACATCTATTCGGTATGGGAACATAATTTGAAATCGCTCGAATATGCAGTGAAGAAGGATTATTCGCTCGAGGTGCGACTCGCTGCGTTGTTGCATGATGTGGGAAAGCCAAAGACAAAGGCGGGCGATGGATTGAAATCTACATTCTATAATCATGAGTTGGTCGGTGCACGCATTGTCGCTCGTATGTTGGATAGACTACATGTTTCAAAGCATGTTGCCGAATACGTCATCCATTTGGTGCGCTACCATATGTTCTATTACAATGTGGGGGAGGTAAGTCCTGCGGGAGTACGTCGTTTTTTGGCGCGGGTCGGCCCGGAGTCGATCGATGACCTGATCAAGGTGCGCGAGGCGGATCGTATTGGGTCTGGTGTTCCTAAGGCAGTGCCGTACAAATTACGCCACCTGTTGTTTATGATCGAAAAGGTAAAGCGCGATCCAATATCGCCCAAGATGCTTAAGATTGATGGTTTGGAGATCATGGAAACATTGGGTATTAAGCCGGGCCCAAGGATCGGTAAGATATTAAGCATCCTACTCGAAGAAGTGATCGAAGATCCATTCAAAAATGAGAATGTGCTCCTGAAGCGCCGAGTACAGGAATTGGACGCAATGGTAGAAACTGCACTGGATGCGATGGTGGCGAAGGCAAAAGAAACGAAGGATGAATTTGAAGAGGGAGTAGAGAAGGAAATGAAAAAACAGTTCCACGTGTGATGTTGACGACAGTAAAAGGATATGATTAGCTGGACACAGTAGCTAAGAAATGAATTTTCCCAGGAGGGATATATGAAAAAATGGGAGTATTTGCTCGAGGAAATTAATGTGGGCTCTGTTTCAGCAATGAAAAGTGCTCAAAGCAGGCTCGATGATCTTGGGGAGCAAGGTTGGGAGCTCTGTGGAACGGTCGCTCAAGAATATTGGCTCGGCCGCGTCATATTCAAGCGAGAGCTGGAAGATTAACAAGCTTCTAAGGTTCGCTACGCGAGGCGGGAGAAATCCCGTCTTTTTGTTTATATAATTTGATTTTTAGTAGAAATATCTATAGTATTACAGGCGTAAGGTTAAATTTTCTAACGGGGTGTAGTACAGTGGTAGTATATGCGCTTCGGGTGTGTAAGATCCGGGTTCGATTCCCGGCACCCCGACATTCGAAACTAAAAAGCGACGCAAATGCGTCGTTTTTTGGTAGAGAGTTGACATATATATGAATATATGCTTTATTTTGGTTAGATTCTTTAGTAACTACGAACAAAAGGAGAGATCGAGATAAGGACGTGGAACTCGGACAACTGCTGTGCGCTTCGGCGCACATACAAAAAGGAGGAGAAAACGTGAAAAAAATGGAACTGCAGATGTTTGGATTAGGCGTCTTAGGCGCACTGGTGATCGCAGCGACGATGTTCCTCGGAACGACGAACGTGCTGGCGGCGGACAACCTGCCCCTGGACAACCAGACCGGCGCCTACGCCGGCATCGAAGCGTCCACCAACTACATGCGCGTAAAGACGGTGCCCGATGTCGACACGACCTACACGATCGCGACGCCGACCGTACTGGCTACGGCCGGCTACGGAACCGAGCAGTACTCCCTGGGCATCCTCGGAGGCCTCGGGTCCCCCTCGGTGAGAAACGCATTCGACGCGTTCGGCGATGCCAAAGACACCGTCTCGGTGTTTGGTCTCAGCGCCAAGGTGGTTCCTATGAAGATCAGCTACGCCAAGATCGGCCTGGTCGCTGATGTAAGACGCCTCGGAAGCGCCAGTGATTCCAGCAAGGGCTCCATGTACGGCAATCCGGTGGATGCACAGCTCGACTACGGGCCGATGTGGCTGTGGTCCGTCGGCGCGATCGCCCAGTACCAACCGAGCAAGCAGTTCGCGGTGTACGCGGGCGAGAAGTACGAAGACATCACCCATGCGAAGGCGGTCATGTCTGCGAACATGTACACGAGTCAGAACGTGTACTCCAACGCTATGTGCGTGAAGTTCGAGCAGGTGAACAACTTCGCCACCGTTGCCGGCATCGTGCTGATGCCTACCGAGCGGGTGAACATCATCCTCCAGGGGCGCTACCTCGAAAGGGTTCCGATCTCGGCGACCGCCAACATCGAGTACCGGTTTTAGCGCATTCGTAGTGATAAGTAATGGGGAGGCTTCGGCCTCCTCTTTTTTACGGAGTAATAATTGACACAGTAAGAAGATGATGATTATATAGGGGCAGTAACTTTTTATAATATATTCCAATAAGGAAAGGGGGAATGGATATGGAACAGGGATTTAACGGGGTTCTCGTTTTGGATGAGGAGGATTTCTTGACGCAACTGTTGGAGAGACGGCTCCGCGAGGAGGTAAAAGGAAAAAACCCGTCAAGGCAGGTGGGAAAATCGGCTATAGCTAGTACTCCTCCCGTGGTAATTAGGGAGGAGAAAAAGGTGCAAGGCGTAGTAAAAAAGCCCGCCGTTGCAGTGGCTCCCAAGGAAAAGGCTGCGAAACGAAGTGGTGTTCCTAAGATTGGGAAAACCATAAAGAAGAATGAGGATGAAGACGTCGAGGATAAGAAGAAGCAATCGGCGGAGCAGGATAGTCCATTCGCCGACGATATCATAAAGCTGTATCTGAAGGAGATTGGAGGAATCCCATTAATGACAAAGGAGGAGGAATTCAAAACTGCAGTCCGATATCGAGAAACGGGAGACCCCGTAGCACGCACGCGATTGATCGAAGGAAATCTTCGGTTGGTGATAAAGATCGCAAAGAAGTACATGTACTTCGGGATGCCGTTTCTTGACCTGATAGAAGAGGGGAACCTGGGATTATTTATTGCGATTGAAAAGTTTGAGCCTGAAAAAGGGTTCAAGCTATCCACGTATGCAACATGGTGGATCCGGCAAGCGATCACGCGGGCACTAGCGGTCAAAAGCCGCATTGTGCGCCTACCGGTGCATCGGGTCGACGAGATCTTGAAAATGATCCGCGTAACGCGCGAGTTGACCAACGAACAAGGTGGAAGGCCGGATCTTAAGGAGGTTGCAGAGCGGATGGGGGAGTCTGTCGAGCGCGTTGAATATTTGAGATCGATCTCAAAGATACCCTATTCCCTTGATCGACCAATCGACGAATCCGATGAGGATGGGTATGTGTTCGGCGACACAGTAGAAGACGAGCGGCCCAATGCGGAAGAGCGGGTGATTTCGGAAAAGGCGGATTCGGAAGTTGAGCGATTACTTAAGCTGATAAGCCCGCAGGAGCGATACATTTTACTGCTGCGGTTCGGTATGACGTATGACCTGACGATGGAAGACATCAAGGCGGTACTGGGAATCGACGAGCGGAAGATGTATGAGATAGAGAACAGAGTAGCCAAAAGGATGCAACCTCCGGAAGGGGTGTTGTACGACAGGGCAGCATGCGGCGAATGGATCGAGCGGGTACAACTGGACGATCTCGACGCAGAAGAAACGTTCGTGTTCTGCTATCGGTTTGGCCGATGGGAAGGATATCGGGCAACGCTCGAAGAGATCGGAGATACGCTGGGCGTAACACGGGAACGTATTCGCCAAATCGAAGCAAAGGCGCTGGAAAAGCTCAGAAACAAGGTCGACATTGATGAGTTGCAGTGCGAAAGGAATCGACTGTTGGCAGAATGATTAGGAGAACCTATGGGGCGCGATAAGCGCCCCTTTTATGTACCCCAAGAAGGTAGTTGACATAAATATATTAAAATGTTTTGCTAAAAACAGCAGATTACAAATTCTATTTGAGGAGGGCCGTATGTATGTCAACGCTATAGCAGAGACACAGGGGCAAGATGATGCGGCGGGTGTGGGGGAACCAACGGCAGAGAATCTTTTCCTGATCGAACAAGGGGAGATAGAGGAAGCAAAGATAGCTGACGCAACGGGGAAAGAGCCGCTAACGCAAGTGCAATGGGCTGAATTCACAGATGAACCGATCAGTGCTTTCCGTATGTACTTCAAGGAGCTGCACGAAGGGCATCTGCTGTCAGTACAACAAGAAAAAGCCCTTGTGCGGGAAAAGGAAAAGGGAAATGCCGCGAGTCGAGAAGAGCTGATCGTATGCAATCTTCGCCTTGTGGTAAGAGTCGCAAAACGGTATATGAAGAGGGGAGTGCAGTTCCTCGACCTAATCCAGGAGGGGAATCTTGGCCTTATCAAGGGGATTGATCGATTCGCAAGCATCGGTGGGCACAGGATATCGACGTACGTAACATGGTGGATTCGTCAATCAATCGGGCGAGCGGTATCTGATCAGGCGAGAATGATTCGAGTGCCCGTGCATATGGAGATGTTCCTGGGGCGTCGGAGAAGAACAATCAAACATCTATTGGAAGTTTTGAAACGGATGCCAGAGCAGGAGGAGCTTGTCCAGTATATGTATCAAGAAGACCGGGAATCACATCGAACAGAGGAGTGCGGTCTAGTAAGGGGTGTGGATGAAACTCGAATACTAAAGGCGTTGCGAAAGAAAATGAGGCTGGCAGAAGAAGTCGAGGCGCGCGAGTATGCAATATCGCTTGAATGGCTACTCGAGGAGGGAGAAAACACTAAATTCCGCGATTATCTTGAAGATACGGAAGGTGATCTCGAAACGGAGATGCAACACAAGCAGGAGATTGAGATAGTGCTGGGATTACTCGAAACGCTGACTAGATCAGAACAAGAGATTCTCAGTCTTCGATTTGGGCTGAACAGTAACGAGCCTCCGCAAACGCTCGACGCCATTGCAGCGAGAAGGGGTGTGTCGCGTGAGCGGATTCGGCAGGTTGAAGCAAAGGCGCTCGGGAAGCTCAAAAAGCAAATAGCAAGAATATTGAGATGAGATAGAAAGAAGACGAGGGGCGCGATAAGCGCCTCTTTTTTGTTTTTTGTGTATAATGGAACATATGAAAAAGCTGACATTGGAAAACGGGCTGAGACTAATATTAGTGCCACAGGAAACGAGCCTGGCGACTACGGTATTGGTATTGGTGGAAACGGGTTCGAAATACGAAACAAAGGAGATAAACGGCCTCTCGCATTTCTTGGAACATATGTGTTTTAAGGGAACTGAACAACGTCCGACGGCTTTTGCGATCGCAAGTGAGCTTGATGGTATTGGCGCATCGTATAATGCGTTCACGGGGCAGGAATACACTGGTTATTACGCAAAGGCGCGACCGACCCACTTCGATCAGATCTTGGACGTAGTGTCTGATATTTATTTGCATCAGAAGTTTGATGAGACAGAAATAGAAAAGGAAAAGGGAGTGATTATTGAAGAGATCAATATGCTTGCAGATTTGCCGACACGCAAGGTGCAAGACGCGTTTATGGAATTGATGTATGGCGATCAGCCGGCGGGATGGCCGATTGCAGGACGAAAGGAGGTTGTGCAAGCGATGACACGGCAGCACTTTATTGACTATTGTGCAAACCACTATGTTGCCGATGCGACGATTGTCGTGATCGCGGGAAAGTTTGATGAGCAGGAGGCGATCGAAGGAGTGAAAAAGTATTTCGCGGGAATAACGACGGGCGTAAAGAGTAAAAAGGTGAAGACGACCGAGTCGCAAGAAAGGCCGCAAGTCACCTTAATAACCAAGGAGACGGATCAAACGCATTTGGTCATGGGTATGCGCGCATTCGATCTGTTTGATGAGCGCAAGTACGCGCTTGATGTATTGGGGGATATTTTGGGAGGCGGCATGAGCTCACGGCTGTTTCAAAAGGTGCGTGAAGAAATGGGCGCAGCCTATTACATCGGCTCGGGAGCAGACCTTTCGACTGATCATGGCTATATGGATGTTTCGGCGGGTATCGATCATAAAAAGATCGACGAAGTGATCACGGAAATTCTGAAAGAAGTAAAACGCATGGCGGAAGAACTGGTAACACCTGAAGATTTGATACGCGCAAAGGAGCACCTAATCGGCGGATTGGTACTGGGACTCGAAACGTCCAATCAACTCGCAGGATTTTATGGATCACAGGAAGTGCTGGAGCGGGCGATGATGAGCCCCGAGGAATTGATCCGAAAGACGCAAGAAGTCACCGCAGAAGAGATTATGGCGGTGGCAAAGGATATCGTAAAAAATGAAGGATTGAATCTTGCAATCATTGGTCCGTTTAAAGATAAGGGACGATTTGAAAAAATATTGAATTTTTAACGCATGAAAGTTATACCCGCAATTAACTGCACGACATTTGCTCAGGTAACAAAACGCATTAAGGAGGCTCAGAATTTTTTGCCCAAAGGAGGTTGGCTACAGATCGACGTGAGCGATGGAAAGTTTAATCAGAATAAAAGTTGGAATGAACCCAAAAAGTTGGCGAAGTGGTTGAAAGATAACAAGGTGGAAGGAATTAACTTCGAGGCGCATCTAATGGTTACAGACCCAAAGCTATGGGCAATGCAATGGTTGGAGGCAGGGGCAAGGCGAGTTGTGGTCCATGTTGAAGCGCTTACGCCGAATGATATTTTGTTTCTAAAAGGATTCGGAAAGGGAAGGATTGGTATCGCAATTATACCAGGGTCGCCGATTAAGGCAGTGGAGCGCTATGTGGAACATTTTTCATTTATACAGTTGCTCGCGGTAAAGCCGGGGTACTCGGGGCAAAAATTAGACCGCAAGGTACTCGAAAAGATCGTATTTCTCAAGGCGCTGTATCCGAATGTAACGATCGAGGTTGATGGGGGAGTGAATGCGAGTACAGCCCCGACGATCAAGGATGCGGGAGCAGACATCGTTGTGGTAGGGTCGTATATATTTGAAGCGGCTGATAAAGGGAAGGCATACCGGGAATTGAAGAAAATATAAAAAGAACGCCCACGCCGGGCGTTCTTTTTATAAAATGAGGAAGTACTATTAAAACAATAATAATATATTGACAAACGATAAATGGTCGCATAGTATGAATACATAACGATAAAAGTATTAATCATATTTATGAAACGAGGATCAACAAATTTCTTACGGTTTACTGTTTACGTAATGGGGTCGATCGTACTCGCCCTATGCATCTTTGCATTGCCAGAGATGTGGCAAGGAGGTTCTGTAGAATTTCCAATGGTAGACTATGCAATCTTTTTAATTATGATGGGTATGTATGTAACGGCAGTGCCGTTCTTCATCGCATTATGGCAAACACTCAAGCTGTTAACATACATTGATCAGAATAAGGCGTTTTCGGAATTGTCTGTAAAGGCATTGCGCAATATAAAGCGGTGTGCGGCTATTATTGCAGTGTTATACGTCGGAGGAGTGCCTCTTTTGTTCCCGATTGCGGACGCAGAGGATGCTCCGGGTATGTTGATTATTGGTATGATCATAGCATGCGCTCCGATCACAGTTGCGGTATTCGCCGCGGTTCTGCAAAAGTTATTGCAAAGTGCGATCGATATAAAGTCAGAAAACGATCTAACTGTTTAAAACGCTATGGCAATAGTAATTAACATTGACGTCATGTTGGCGAAGCGAAAGATGAGTGTTACCGAGCTTGCGGATAAGGTCGGCATCACAATGGCAAATATTTCCATATTAAAAAATGGCAAAGCAAAGGCGATCCGTTTATCGACACTGGAAGCGATCTGCAAGGCACTCGAATGCCAGCCGGGAGATATTTTGGAATATAAAAATAGATAAAACCACTAATGAAAAAAGGCTCAACACTATTTCTTCAAGGCGTCATTACACTTATTGGGATCGTAGTGCTTGCGGTCATGATCCAATTCCCCTTGACCGAGGGGAGAGCTGTGAACTTGGATCTGTCCAATATTTACACTGATCCGTTCATTATATATGGATACATAGCGTCTATTCCATTTTTTATTGCGCTGTATCAGGTGTTCAAATTGCTCGGTTATATCGGGCGCAATAACGTATTTTTGCCAAGCTCTGCGAAAGCGTTGCGGACGATAAAATATTGCGCGATCATGCAAAGCATCTTGATCGTGATGGCGGTACTCTATATACGAATGGCGCATAATAAAGATGACGACCCGGCAGGCTTTATCGCGATAGGTATGATAGTCACGTTCATTTCCATCGTAATCGCCACCGCGGCTACAATATTTGAAGGCATCTTGCAGAATGCCGTGGATAGAAAATCTACAAGGACGACTTAATTATGGTATGCGTGGTCATTCCGAGTCTGTCGAGGAACCTACTCCGCATTCCAGAGCATTGTCATTCCGGCGGAGGCAGGGATCCAGACATCCCGCATTGTCATCCCCAATCCGCCGGCTGGCGGGTTGGGGATCTTGGGCGACGAACGGTCACAAAAGTTGATAACCAGAGCATGCTATGCTATGCTTTTTGAGCATTTTTGGAGAGGTGCCTGAGTGGTTGAAAGGGACATCCTGCTAAGATGTTAGGGGGGCAACCCTCTCGAGGGTTCGAATCCCTCCCTCTCCGCACATAGAAATACAAAGACCACCTTACTAGGTGGTCTTTGTATTTCTACTATGAGTGGAGAACGAAAGGGATTCGAAAGCTACTTTTTAGAGTGAACTGCTTTACTCTAAAAAGAGTCGGCGATGGAGGAGGCATGAAGCATGTGCGAGTTCACGAGCACGGCGGAATGCCGGGGGAAGAGGAATCACTCCTTCCTATACCTGCGCGCATTGCGTGAGGGATTCGAACAACGGAGCTTGTGCATACCAGAAGGTATGCACGCGAGTTGGTGCCCAGACCCATTGTGCGCGACGGCGCACAATGGAGTCGCGGGCGAATCCCTCCCTCTCCGCGTGTAATAATATAAAGGTCATCTCTTGGGTGGCTTTTGTATTATTACTGTAAGTGGGGATGAAAGAGATTACCTGATTGATAACGTCGTACCGGAAATTTGCAATTGAAGAAAAAATAAAATACAGTTTAATTATTGGAATTTGCACTCCTGTCTTACCCTTGAGACGCAGAAAAGAGTCCCAATCAATGAAAATCAAGGGCCCCTAAGGTATTCAAGTATAAAAGGTCGATTGGATACTATAATTCAAAATTTTCTATCCTACAACTATGGATCAAAAAGAATTCGACAAGGCTCATGAAGATGCCTTGCAGAAGAAAATGTTAGAAGAACCAGACTACTGGTTTAAGGCACGGAGGCAGAGATGGGATGAATGGGGCTCACCAGTTGGTTTGGGTCTTGTCTGGGCGCTATTCATTATTCCCCTCGGTTTCTTTCTTCTTCTCTTGCACTTAGCAGGACTCCTAGGCTAAGAGATGCTAAAATCGGCTTTTACAAGAGCCGATTTTAGTTTTATGATTCAAAAAAACGCAGTCGAATAAAAACCATAAAAGTAAAAAGTTGTAGATAGGCAGATCTAATCCATGCATAACCATACAACAGACGAAGTAAAGGAATCGCTCAGGCCGATAACTTCACTTATTAATAAATCCGAAAAAGCACTGCAGAAATTGAAGCCGGGGACATGGCAACATACGATGCTGCGAGATAATCTTAAGGCATTGCAGTGCGCGTCTGTGCTGATGAGCAAGGATACTGGCAATACGGATAATTTTACGCGTGATGAGCTATTGGAAGTTCTTAGGGTGCTTACGTCAATAATAGAAAGGGTCGAGAAATCCCAAGTAAAATTCTTGCCAGGGACTTCTCAACACGCATTACAGCGAAACAGGCTCAAGGCATTGCGCATTGCTGCATCACTCGTAACTAAATCATTCCGAGTATTACGAGATGAACAAATTGGAAAAAAGAGAGAAAGACCGTAAATTTGGACGAGTGGTGAAAAAACGGTAGATCAGCTAAAAGGCTTAAAACCATAATGAGTGACATTTGATGTCGCTCATAGGTAGCGTTTTTTGTACGATGGAAACATATGCGCGAAACCTCTAAAAAAATCCTCTCATTTTACGACCAACATATCGATGAATTCGGCTCCGGTCCTCGTGCCGTGGGATGGAGCGATACAAAGTCTCAAGAAACGCGCTTTGCCGCGATGTGTAAGGTAGGGGATCTCGATAACAGATCGGTGCTCGATGTTGGATGCGGACTGGGCGATTTTTATATCTATCTCAAAGATCGCTACCAAGGAGTGGAATATACTGGCATCGACATCAACCCGCGATATATCGAGCAGGCGAAGGCATTGTACCTCGATGCGCATTTCGAGGTAGCGGATTTTGGTGCATATGAGAGTGGACCGTTCGATTATATATGCGCATCAGGCGTATTCGCGGTAAAAATTCCGAATTATAGGGAAGTGTATTTTGGGCAGATTAAAAAAATGGTTAAGATGGCACGCAAAGGGGTTTCGTTTACGATGCTCAACGAGAAGAATCACCCGAACGATGAAACATATGCGGCGTATTCGGCGGAAAAAGTGAAGAACTTCTGCCTGACCTTGGCGGATGATAGCATACTGGTGCAGGATTATCTCCCGCATGATTTCACAGTAGTGATACGGAAGTGATGATATACAGCGGATACCCATTTGTGATATACTGTGACCAGTATGGAAAAGAACGAGTCAATGAAACAGGAGGCACTCGATTTTTTGAAGCAGCACGTTATCGCGGTGGTTGCGACAACTGACGAAGATCATAAGCCAAATGCAGCGACGGTCTTATATCATATCGATGACGATATGAATTTGTTTTTTATGACCCGCAAGCAGACGCGCAAATATGCAAACATAAGGCGGAATGGACGCATCGCAGTTGTTGTAGGCACGGGCGACGGGCCGGGGACGATACAGGCCGAGGGTGAAGCATCGGTGATAGAAGATGGGCTTGAAAAGTTTTTCGCAGAAGTAAAGGAAAATAAAATGCTGAAAGAGTTATATTACGGACCATTTCTTTTGTTGCCGGGAGCGGATCTTGCGGTAGTGCGCATACGTTTGGATTGGATGCGCTATTTGCATTTGAATACGGACACACAAACGGAAGAATATTATCGCATTATCGGATAAGGGTGCACAACGAATTATGAAAGTACTATTCCCCAGAACACAGAAGATCAACCTTTCTCCGATCAAGCAGATCGAATTGATGGCGGCAAAGATCCCCGATGTTATTTCACTGGCACAGGGCATTCCGTCATTCGATACGCCGGAGGTGATCAAGAAAGCGACGATCAAGGCGTTAAATAATGGATTAGTGGCGAAGTATTCGCTGACCTATGGATTACCCGATCTGCGGGAAACAATCGAAGAAAAGCTCGCGGAAGATGGGATGTACTATGATTTCGAAAATGAGATTGTGGTAACGGCGGGTTCGATCGAGGCAATAACCGCCTCGTTGATCACGATCATTGATGGGAAAAAGAATGAAATCATCCTGTTTTCGCCAAGCTATACATCATACGCCGAGGCGGTGAAGGTTGCAGGCGGAAAGCCCGTCTTTGTGAATCTCGATGAAAAAAGTGGATGGAGCCTTGATCTGGAAGGTCTGATGAAAAAAGTGACCGCAAATACGGCGGGGATTTTGTTTGCAAATCCGAATAACCCAACGGGCACCGTGTTCTCGAAGGCGGATCTGCTAAAGATAGCGGAACTCGCGGAAAAGAAAAAGTTCTATATTATTACTGACGAAGTGTACAAGGATTTTTTGTATGAAGAATATGCGGGTCAGACGCTCTTTTCGCTGGCACAGATTCCCGAGCTGCGCAAGCGCGTGATCCGTGTATTTAGTCTGTCTAAGGCATATGCAATGACGGGGTGGCGTATCGGGTTCGTACATAGTGACGAAGAGGTGATCAAAGAGATTGTAAAGGTGCATGACGCAATGGTTACCTGTGCCCCGGTCATTTCGCAATACGCGGCAATGGCCGCGCTCGACTTTGCCGATGAGGATATGGCGCGATTTCGCAGTGAATACGCGCGTCGGCGCGTCGTTACCATGGGGCATCTCGATGACCTTTCGGATTTTTTCACGTATCAAAAACCGAACGGCGCATATTTTGTATTCCCTAAACTATTGCCGAAGCGCGACTCGTGGAAGTTTGCATATGAGCTATTGGAAAAGGCGCACGTTGCCGTGGTGCCGGGAGCGGCGTTTGGCCCAAACGGGGAAGGACATTTGCGTATTTCGTTCGGGCGGACGGAAAAGGACATCGATCGTGCATTCGAACGTATTCAGAGATATTTTAAACAACAGGCATGAATATGAACGAAGCAGCAAAACAGATCGTACAATTTATCCTGAAGTGGCTCGCGAAGATTTATATCGCAAAGACGAAGCCATATATTATCGTGGTTGCGGGAACGACGCGACGTGTATGGATCAAAGAGGCGATAGAACGGGCATTGAGGGAACGAAACTTTTTGGTCCGGACAAACCAAAAGCATTTTAATGCCGAAATCGGCATACCCCTTTCGATTCTTAATCTGCCGTCAGGAGAAGGGGATGTAAAGAAATGGGGAGCGATTCTATGGCAGGCGACAAAGAAGGCGCTCGATTTCAGAAAGAAGGCGCTGAATCCGGAAAAGACGGAACACTTGATCCTTGAGATGGCTATTGATACGCCGATGGATATGGCGTATCTGTTGAGTATCGTAAGGCCGAATATGGTGGTGATGACGACCATCACAATGATCTATCAGGAGCATTTCGAGACATTGGATAATATTGGGCGGGAGTTCGAGGCACTTGCGGCAGCCTTGCCGTGGAATGGCATTCTGGCATTGAACGCAGACGATGCACGTATCAGTGGCATGAAGGATGCGTACAAGGGTAAGGTGGTTACGTATGGATTCGCCGAGAATGCGCAGTTTAAGGCGGTGGATCCGCGCAGGACGGAAACGGGAGAAGAGTTCCGATTCGAGGTGCAGCGCAAGGAGTTGGAGTCGTATCGAAAGAAAATTAACCGATTTGGGCAGCACCATATCTATGCTGAGCTAGTGAGAGAGATCGTACTCGATAACTTTAAGGCACAACCAAAGGAATTCTTCAACCGCATGGCAAAGGGATTACTGGGTCACGAATAAATAACGGTAAAACCCCCTGGATTTCCAGGGGGTTTTACTATACACTCCAAAGATATGGGAACTGAGCATATCCGCAATTTTGCGATCATCGCGCATATTGATCATGGAAAATCCACCTTGGCGGACCGCCTTTTGGAAATCACCAAGACGGTGGAAGCGCGCGAAATGAAGGCACAATTTCTTGACCAGATGGATCTGGAGCGTGAGCGCGGTATTACGATCAAGATGGCGCCGGTACGCATGGAATATACAAGCCAGAAGGATGGAAAGCGCTATATATTGAATCTTATTGACACGCCGGGGCATCCTGATTTTGCGTATGAAGTTTCTCGCGCATTTAAGGCTGTAGAGGGGGTAATCTTATTGGTTGATGCGACCCAGGGCATCCAGGCGCAGACACTCGCGAACTTCGAGATGGCGAAGCGCGCCGGAGTGAAGGTGATTGGTGCGCTGAATAAGGTAGATATGAATCCGGCGCAGCTCGACACGGTATTGCTTGAAACCGCAAGTCTATTGGACTGTCCGCTTGATGATATATTTCGTATTTCAGGAAAGACCGGTTTCGGGGTGCAGGATCTCTTGGAAGCCGTAATCGAAAAGCTTCCGCCGCCCAAGGAATGGGAAGAGGGGTCAAAAGAACAGCGCGCGGAATCAAATGCGGGAAGAGCCGCATTGGTGTTTGATTCGGTCTACGACGACCATAAAGGGATTATCGCGTTCGTGCGCGTGTTTCGTGGCGAGTTTGCCGGCAATCAGGATACGAAATTGGTTGCGACGAACGTGAAGATTAAAACAAAAGAAGTTGGATTCTTTCAGCCGAAGATGAAGGCATCGGCAAAGGTTTCAAAAGGGGAGATTGGCTATATTGCAACAGGCATCAAGGATCCGGACAAATTGAAGATCGGTGATACGATCGGTGATGCCGACCTGGGAGGATATCAGGAGCCGCAACCGCGCGTGTTTGTGTCGTTCTTTCCGGAAGATGGAAGTGAATATGAGGAAATGAAAAAGGCGTTTCAGAAGCTGAAGTTGACCGATCCGGCACTCAAAACCGACCCGGACTATAATGACGTGTTGGGGCGCGGATTTAAGGTTGGTTTTTTGGGCAAGCTGCATTTTGAGATCATCTCGCAACGCTTGGAACAGGATTTTGACATGGACACGGTGAACAGTTTTCCATCGGTGGCATACAAGATAAAAAAACCACACGCAAAGGAATTGACGGTTGTAGAGAATCCGCAGGACCTTCCGGCGGAATATGACGAGATATGGGAGCCGATGATCGAGCTCGAAATTTTAGCACCAACAGTCTACCTAGGCCCGATTATGAAGCTGAAAGAGCCATTCCGCATGGGGGAGATGCAGACGACCAATATGGTTGATCGCGTATTAATCAGGACGCGCATGCCGCTCATGGAACTTATCTCGGACTTTGATGACCAGTTGAAATCACTAACGCATGGATATGCATCGTTTAGTTATGAAATGGCGGAATACCAGAAAGCCGACTTGGCACGCATTGATGTGATGGTAGCCAAGGATATGGTGGTAGGTCTTTCACGTATTCTTCCAAAGAAGGATATTGAATACGAGGCACGACAAATGGCGGTACGATTGAAGGATCTTTTGCCGCAACAGCAGTTCGCTCAGGCGATTCAGATAACGACGGGTGCGAAGGTTATCGCGCGCGAAACGATCGCGCCAATGCGCAAGGATGTGACTGGATATTTATATGGAGGAGATCGAACAAGAAAGATGAAGTTATGGAAGAAGCAGAAGGAGGGAAAGAAGAGATTGCTGTCTATGGCAAAGGTAAACGTTTCCGCAGACGTATTCAAGGAGCTGTTGAAAAAATGATTTTTACTTGATGTAGTATTTGTATGTATCCGCGAGCTGACGGATCGCGTGCAACATGCCGGCATGTCGGCGTAGTATTTTTTCCTGCACGGAGCCGACGGACCTACTTTTATTAAAAAAGTACGAAAAGATGAACCCTGCATCTGCGGGTATGATGACAAGGTGCGTTCTTTGCGTTATAGTATAAAGGTCTATGGGGAAATATATTACAATCGGGATATTAGTGATCATAATCATGGTCGTTTCCATACAGACCTTCGGGTTGTTTCGAAGAGGGTATGGGATGGGAAAGCAACTGAGAGTATCAAGGGAGAAGATGGAAGCACTGAGTAGGGAAAATGAAGAGCTTCAGGCACAGTTGAACTATTTTTCTCGAGAGGAAAACCTAGAAAAGGAATTGCGCGCAAAATTCAATTATAAAAGACCGGATGAAAATGTAATGATCATAACCCCGTAATGTGTATGACTATAAAGAAAGGAATAAAATTGACAGGGATTATTGGAGGAGGAACGCTCCTTATCGTTGGCATTATAATGGGGATCGCCGGAGTCTGGCCGATTGCAGCCGTTGGATATACACCCATAACATATGATGTATTTAAGAAGAATTTCCTAATGGCGGATCATTTTTATCGGAGTACCGTAAAGATAACCGGGGAGGATGATGTCATCGTCGATGCAAAGGAAATACAGCGGGATCTGCAGCGGGCGACCATGGAAGGATTGATAGAACAGATATTAATCGACCGGGAACTGAAGAGAAAATATGACAATAATGACCTGAAGCGCTTGATCGAAAACAAGATCAAGGGAATAGACCTTGGTACTGAGGATATAGCAAAAGCGACAAATCTGCTCTATGGGATCTCGCCGGAGGAATTCCGTGAATTGGTATTGTTACCAAAGGCAAAGCAGGAACTTCTTGAAGGAAATATTACGCTGCAAAACGGAACCTTTAGCGATTGGCTTATGGTAAAGAAGTCGGAGTCGAACGTTTTGGTGTTTGTCCCGACATTGTATTGGGATGGGGGACAAATGAAGGTGAAATAGAAAAAGAAAACTGCAAGGAGTATCTCTGCGGTTTTTTATTGTACGAGTATGACTGTATAAATTTGGCGAGGCGGTGTATAATAAGAAGAATTAAACATAAAAGGTCGTAGGGATACTACAGTAATATGACAAAACAATTTACATACATAGCAATAGGAATAGTGCTGATGGGGGGAGGGATGGTCGCGCACGCACAGGTGCCGACGATGCCAGCTGTGCCCCCTCAGGCCCAGACGGCAGCACCAGTGGCACCCGTTGATGCGAAGGCAGCGAAAAAAGTGCGCCTCCAGGAGGCGGTGAGAAAGGTGGAGCAAAGTTTGATGGTGCGGATCACGAACCTCGAGGGACTTGCCGCAAAGATCCAGGCACGGATCGCAAAGATTCAGGCCGAGGGAAAGGATATGACGCTTGCAAATACAAAGCTGGCTGATGCGCAAAAGGCGATCGTCGCGGCGAAGGCAGAGTTGGCAATTCTTACAAAGGCGGATACGGCAATGATTGCTTCCGCGAAGCCGGCAACCGGATTTGCAAACATCAAGAACAAGACGGCAAAGAATGTCGTAGTAAAAATAAAGGCTGCCCATAAGGCACTGGTCGATGTAATCGTAATCATGAAGGGTCAGGGAACTCCGGGTTCTGCCACTTCAACAGTTCAATAAAATCTCTATGGACGAAGAAAAAAAGGAAGTCACGGGAACAGGAAATATAGGTATGTCGACAGGTGAGGCGATGCCGGTTCCGGAAATGCAACCTATGCAGCAGGCCACAGCGCCCGCGTCAATGCCAACTCCGATCCAGGAAGCTCCGCAACCAATGCCGATTCCGCAACCGCAGGTTTCAGCATCGACGCAACCGGCAGAACAACAGGTGCCCGTACCGCAGCAACCGATCGCTGCTCCGCAAGTAGCGGAACCGCAAATGGAACGAATGGAAATGGCAATGCAGCCCATCGACCTTTCCGGGCAGTCGGAAATGCCAATACAACAAAGCGAAGTAGCTGATGGGGGAAATAAAAAGAAGATCATTATAATCATTGCGGCCGTCATCGTCGTAATAGCAGCGGGAGTAGGCGGTTTCTTTGTGTGGAAGATGGCAAACGCCCCGGTTGAAGAAGTGCCTATTGAGGCGCAACCAATAGAGGTGCCGGCCTTGCCGGAAGTACAGGAACAGGCGGTTATCCCCATGGCTCCTGAACAGGATGCAATCTCGGTTATCGAAGAAGAGCTAAATGCATTCAATGTGTCAGCGATCGACTCAGAATTGCAAAGTGGATTGAATGAGATAACGACGGAGCTTTAAACACTTGGCATTGGAGTAAAGAAAGTGTATACTAATCCTATAAGTAACATAAAACCGCCTGTGAGGGGCGGTTTTATGTTACTTGACGAATTGACAATTGTATTGTATATATATATCAGCAAATTACACGCCAAGGAGTAAGCCCATGAAGATTTTAATTGTAGATGATGAGGAGCAAATCCGGGAAGTATTAAGAGAGGCTCTTGAAATTGCCGGTTTCGCCGTTGAAACGGCCGAGGACGGACTCGAAGCGCTTGAGAAGATGCGTAGAACAAGCTTTGCTTGTCTCATCACCGATTTGCAGATGCCGAGGATGGATGGCATGGCGCTCGCAAAGGAGGCGGCACGCCTCTACCCACAGATTCCGAGGGTTATGATAACCGGTAATCGAAACTTGGCAGCCGGCGCCCCTGTGTATAGGGTTCTGGCAAAACCATTCCGCCCTTACGAGGCAGTGGAGCTAGTAACGTGGCTTACAGGTAAGTCGATGCGTTGACCTAGTACGGCAAAGCAAAAGCCCCCATTTGGGGGCTTTTTTTGATAATGGTTATTTTGCAGACTGGTCGTTCATGAACGAGATCCAATCTTGGGTCTCCTTCTTGTTTGCGGCGAGCTTGGCCATTTCGTCAAGAATATGCTTGTGTTGTTCTTCGGCATATTTCTTTTGGAGATAGGATTCGGTAAGTTCGATGCGGATCAGGGATTCCTGCGCATTGTCGAGAAATTCCTGGATGATTTCTTGTTTGTTTTTCATAGGATTCTAGTATAGGAAGGAATGAGGTTTTTTGCAAGAATATAAAAACCCCTATACAATATGGGTATTATGTTGAAGATATATGATCCGATAACGAAAGTATTGAGAGAATTTGAACCGATCGACCCTGAAAAAGTAGGCATCTATGGCTGTGGTCCGACGGTATATAACTATGTGCATCTGGGTAACTTGCGCGCGTATGTATTTGTTGACCTACTGAAGCGGTATCTTAAATATTCGGGATATGACGTGCGGCACGTTATGAACATTACCGATGTCGACGACAAGACTATCAAAGGAAGGCGTGAGGCAGGAGAGAGCTTAAAGGTGTTTACTGAAAGGTATCTGGCAGGATTTTTGGAGGATCTCGAAAAGATGAATATCGAATTGCCGGACGTGATGCCTAAGGCGACCGATCATATAGAAGAGATGGTCAGTCTGATCGAAACGCTGGAAGAAAAGGGATACGCGTATCGGGCGGATGGATCGGTCTATTTTCGCATTGCAAAATTTCCGGACTATGGTGAATTAGTAGGGCTGGAAAAACAGCAACTGAAGGAAAACGCGGACGGCCGATTAAATGACGCGGATGAATATGGCAAGGAAGACGCAAAGGATTTTGTGCTGTGGAAGGGGTATCGCGAGGAAGATGGCGATGTATATTGGGAGACACGGATCGGGAAGGGGCGTCCTGGTTGGCACATCGAATGTTCCGCGATGGCAATGAAGTATCTAGGGGAATCGTTTGATATCCATTGTGGTGGTATAGACCTAATGTTTCCGCATCATGTGAATGAGATAGCGCAGTCCGAAGCGGCAACGGGGAAGAAGTTTGTAAATTATTGGATGCATAACGCGCATGTGATCGTGGATGGACAAAAGATGTCGAAATCGTTGGGAAATTTTTATACGCTTCGCGATATTATGGAGAAGGGGCATGATCCGCTGTTATTGCGCATCATGCTGCTGAAGACGCATTATCGTAATGTGTTCGATTTTGGGTTGGATGGATTTGAGGAGGTGCGAACGATCGCTGATCGCTTTGTGCAATTCATGCTTAGTATCGACAATGTCACCAATATTGAATACAACGAAGTGGACATCGATGCGTTGATTGCCGAATATCGAGGGAATGTTATTGATGCGCTAGATGACGATTTGAACATAAGTGCTGCGTTTGCAAGTTTGTTTGACTTGATGAACGAGATCAACAAGTATATGGATGTCTTGAATACCGAGCAGGCAAAGAACGTAAAGATGTTTATGTTGGAGATTGACGAAGTGCTTGGGTTTGTCGGGGAATTGTTCGATCGTTATCGCTTCGAATTGACCAAGCGGATCGAGGCTGCCGATGCGGATGCATTGGTCCATCAGCGCGCCATTGCCCGCAAGGAGGGCGATTATGCTAAATCGGATGAAATCCGTGACGTACTCGCCAAGCACGGCCTGGTAGTGGATGACACTAAGCAGGGGCCGATTATTAAATTGAAATAAACATACCCCATGCATGTGGGGTATTTTTATGGCGACTAAAACAGTCGCGCTGCGTGGAGGATAAGGAATATTCCGGCGCCATCGAGAACGAATGAGAGCGCAATGAACTGCCAATAGTTGATGCGCGATATGCCTAGCATGCCGATACCGACTTCATCGGGGAAGGGGGAGGCAATAATGAATGCTCCCAAGATCGGGGTAAGCCAAAAGAAATAGGGAGTATGAAAAAGGCGATAGAATGTGGAGGAATCTTCGAGCTTATGGAAAAGAGGCTTGAGCTCCTCGACAACAGAATCTTTAAAAAAGCGGAAGAGGATCAGATCTCCAAGTAACGACCCCAACCCCGCAATAAGGGCGATCGTGAGCGGGGAATAGACGGAGGTAAATGCATAGAGAATGGCAAGCGCGGGGGCAACGGTGAAGGTAGATATATAGAACATGCCCGCAAGAAATATACCGGGATACCCAAGTGTCCCAATATGGGTTACGGCATTGTGTATAAATTGCGTTTCCGCAATAGAAAAAAATAGGATGATACTGGCGAACAAAAGGGCCGTATTCTTATATTTCCAGTTGCGGTAATAGGTGATTGGGTGGGGGAGATGCATGATTGTACGTATTGTACTGATATATATGAATAAATACAAAGCCCCTAAAGGGGCTTTGTATGATATATGCTTACATATTTTCTCCCGGCTTTGCTATCGGCATCTCGCCGCTGCAAACCTTGCAGTCCCTACGGTGAGTTGCTACGACCGTGATAGTCGCAAGACCGACGAGAACATAGATGATGCGGGAGATGACATGCTCCTGACTTCCGAAGAGTAGCATGCCCACGTCCCACTTAACAATCCCAACGAGGAGCCAATTGAGGCCGCCAACGATGAGAAGTGTGAACGCAATATAATGAAGTGCCTTCATGATTGGATAGAAGAATCTAATACCCGACCTTTATATAAGTATACCCCGTTACAAAATTTATGTCGACGCTTATGATAACCGACACATACCCCTTGTTTTTCCTGCTGGATATACATCATTTCTGCATAGTTAAATTTTGTAATGGGGTATGTTATAGGCGGGGCTAAAAAAAGGTATAATGAAATATGGATAAAAAAATAATAATAGCAATGGGTGGTATTTTTGTGGGGGCGTTTATATTAGGAGTGGTATTTGCCAAACAGGAGATTGAAATCCCGACTCCGCAAGACATCGCTGTAAAAGGGGTAATGATGGAAGTTGTTGCGCTACATGACGATGTAAATAAGGCGTATCGGATAGATGTCGAGTATCCGCAGTTCGCGGGGGCGATGGATGGAATAAATAGGCAGATCGCTTCATATGTAAATGAGGGTATGGATGATTTTAAGGCAATCATTGAAGAAAATGCAAAGGCACGAAAGGCGACGATGCTTATAGGACAAGAGGTTCCGGAATATGAGGTATCACCGTTTACGTTCGTCGTAACATGGGAGCCAAAGCAGATCAATGAAAGATACCTTAGTATTATTCTTCGGGTAGACGCCTATGAAGGGGGAGCGAACGCACGGAGAGAGCTGCGAACATTTAATTATGATGTCGTAAGAGAAAAGGAAATAGTCCTGGACGACCTATTTCCGGGGGATGTGGGCTATTTGGGAAAGGTATCACGCTATGCGCATGATCGGTTGGTCGAGACTCTGGGTGAAATAAATGGAAACGAGGTAGATGAGAATATGGTTACGCAAGGAACGGCACCGACGCGAGATAATTTTAGAAACTTTGTCTTTGATGAAAGTGTTATTGACCTCTACTTTCCTAAGTATCAGGTTGCGCCGGGAGTAGCGGGGGAGCAGCACGTGGTCATTCCAAGACAGGGAGTGTGGTGATGATGTAGATATGGTATACTAAGAAAAAGGTCGTTTATAAAAAATAAACAACATGGAAAATAAAGAATATCCAAAGGGAGAAGATTGCAATATGTGCGAGGGGGGCTGCGAACAATGCGGTTATTGTCAGCAATATGGAGGATACGAACAATGCGGCATGGGATGTCAGCAGATGTATGGTATGCGTTGCGGCGGACGACATCATTTGATGCGCTGGATTCTTGGAATAATCATTTTGGTACTTGTATTTGTTGCAGGTATCAAGTTAGGAGAATTCAAGGAAAATCTGCGTGGCAATGGATATGGATATCGCATGATGCAAAATCAAGGCTACGACAGAATGCCCGGATACGGTATGATGCGGCAGCAGGGCGATTTTGATGCAAATATGCAATATCGTTACGGCATGATGCAACAAGGAGGGGGAGTGCAAAAACAGGTTCCTTCGACTGAATAAAGTATGGATAAAAGCACCGGTGTGAGGCCGGTGTTTTTTGCAGAGAAGAAAAGGTGAATGATTGGAAAATGTGGTATACTATATACTATATTCGGTACGATATATGGACGGATCCACTATTACAATAAAAGAGAGGTTTTCACGCTTGTACGATGCGATTGCATTCAAAGTGCTGCTCCTTTTTATTTTTATTGTGCTTTCGTGTTGGCCCTATCTATCCTTTGTGAATACGGCATCAATGCGGGGACTATTCCTATACCTTTTTGGTGTGTGGGCCCTGTTGATTGTCGTATTACTGGTGACAAATACTACAAAGGAATATTCAAGTAATAGTAAAGACAATGGTTAGTCTGACCACGATAATCGCCATAACGATTGCGTACTTCATTGCCTTGTTTTTGGTTGCGGTCTATGTTGAGCGCAAGTATGCGAAAGGGAAGAATCTGACGGACAATGCGTTGGTATATACGCTGTCATTGGCGGTATATGCAACAGCATGGACATTCTTTGGAAACGTAGGGTTGGCGACATCGAGCAGTTATGCCTTTCTTGGTATCTATACGGGCCCGGCATTGCTAATGCTGTTTGCATGGCCATTGTTGCGGAAGTTGGTAAAGATCAGAAATGAGTATGGCGTAGCGAGTATTTCAGGGCTCCTGTCCGCCCGATACGACCATTCATACGTTGTGGGGGCTGTTGCAGCGTTGATCGCATTGTTTGGTATTACGCCTTACTTCGCATTGCAGTTTAAGGCGATATTTTTATCATTCTCGTTCATCGTGAGTGGTGGAACGCAATACGATTCCGACGTCATTCGGTGGATTATGGTAGGAATGACGATATTATTTACGCTTGTATTCGGGTTTAGAAGACTAGAGCAGACGGAGCGCCATCCGGGAATGGTGATTGTGGTTGCGATTCAATCGGTTATCAAATTAGTCGCATTTTTGGCGGCAGGGATATTCGTGACGTATATGTTGTTTGACGGGTTTGGGGACATCTTTGCGCAGATTAATGACAATAAGGAGTTATTAGGAGCAATAGCGGCAAGTAAGCCCTCATTGTCATTGTTTCTATCGTATATATTCATTGGAATGTTCGCGTTCCTTTTATTGCCACGGGATTTTCATATGGCAGTCGTGGAAAATTCGAATGAGAAACATATCAAGACGCTCGCATGGGGAATGCCGTTGTACATGTTTTTGATAACGCTATTTGTATTCCCCATAGCCATGGCGGGAATTCTAAAAGAATATGATATAGCGTCTGCGGATGTATTTATACTGTTTGTTACCGCGCTTGCGAAATATACATGGCTCACGGTTCTTGTATTTATAGGAGGGCTTTCCGCGGCGTTCAGCATGATCATGGTGGAGACGGTTGCGATCACGACCATGGTGGCAAATAATCTCGTACTGCCATTGGTGGATAAGGTGAGACTTTTTGGATTTCTGCGGAAGCATCTGTTGCCGATGCGATGGATGATCGCTGTGGCGATCTTGTTGATGGGATATGCGTTTGAGGTGGTTACCGGATCCTCGTATGTTTTGGTAAAGATTGGCATTATATCGTTTGTCGCGGTACTGCAGCTTGCACCCGCAGCCATTGGGGGGCTATTTTGGGAAAAAGGGAATAAGATGGGGGCAATTATGGGGTTATCAGGCGGATTCGCTGTTTGGCTCTATACATCATTGGTACCAGCCTTTGCGCGGAGTGGATGGTTTTCCAATACACTTCTCACCGAAGGACCGTACGGGATTGGGTGGTTGCGACCGGAAAATCTTTTTGGAGTTACGCTGATCGATCCACTTGCGACAACGATCATTTTTACGCTCATCGTAAACGGCGGATTATACATCATGGGGTCGTTGTTATGTAAGCAGAGCGAAGAAGAGCAGCGGGCTGCGTATAATATCGTGCATATCGTGCGGGGAGGAAGGCATCGCGTAGTTGATGTGCAACAGAAGGAATATATCGACATCGAAGCAAAGCGAAAGACGATCCAGTCAGTCTTCGGAAATTATATGGGCGCTACACAGGCAAAAGAACAGACGAGTGAGTGTATTAGGAATGTCGGATTGGAGGAGAAAAAGGTGATCTCGATTAATGAACTGATCGATCTGAATAATGCCGTCGAAGGCGCCTTGTCCGGATTTATCGGAAATCCTGCGGCGAGGGATGCACTGGAAAAAGAAACACTCTTTTCTCCCGAGGAAGCAGCTCAATTGAGTAACGTGTACGCAAAGATGGCGGCCGATATCAAAATAACGCCGGAGGAATTCGCGCAAAAGATAGCGGAGCAGAAATTACTCGCCCAGGCAAAGACGAATTTTATGGCGATCGCGTCACATGAAATGAGGACGCCATTATCGATCATCCGTGGGAATGCCGAGCTGCTTTTGCAGGAGATTGAGCCGACAAAGAAAAACGAGGAAACGATAAAATTTCTTACGGGAATCCGAAGGAACAGCATTCGTTTATTGGATATATTGCACGATTTTATCGATGTCATGCACATGGAAGATAGCAAAGTGGAATTGAACAAAGAAGTGTTCGGACCGGAAAAGATGGTGCACGAAATTGTGTCGGACTTTGGATCGATCACGGCAGAAAAGAATCTATCGATACAATTCAAAGAGCCGGAACATCCAATCCCGATGATATGGGCCGACGTCGACAAGACGAGGCAGGTTATTGTGAATCTCATAGGGAATGCCGTGCATTATACCGAAAAGGGAGGAATAACAGTCGTCGTTGACGTTGTTAGCGAGCCCAATGGCAGGTTCATAAAGATATGCGTGATCGATACCGGTGTTGGGATATCGTCAGAAAGTCAGGCGATGCTATTTCAGAAGTTTTCGACCATAACTAAGACATTTTTGCGCACTAAAGAATATGGGAGCGGATTAGGTCTTTATATATCCAAGACGTTCGTTGAGGCTATGGGTGGATCAATACGGCTTGAAAAAAGTGAACCAGGTAAAGGGAGTACCTTTTGCGTACTGTTGCCTGAAGCAACAGGGAAGGTAAAACAATAATCAAAAAATCCCATAATGGGATTTTTTGATTAAAGAAGTTATTAATAGGTCAAAAGAATTCTTTTTGAAATTCAGAAATAGATCGGAGCTTGCCATCAGTATACCATGCAAAGGTTTCAAAACCCTCTTCGCCATATAATTCTTCATTGAAAAACTTGAATTCAAGCGGCTGTATCTTATAAGCGCGTGATTTGATGATCTTGTTGCGGAAGTTGTTTATGCTAATGACGGATTCGATCCCCGGATTGGTGGAATTCCAGAGATCAATGATAGTGTTAAGCTTGTCGATGCCGTGTACATCTTGCACGGTACCCTTGATTTGTACGCCAATCTTCTTGTCTCCAACGTTTTGATGGGTATCAGCGATCGAACAGGCGATATGCGGATTAGTGGCGATATTTTTGCAGTGTTCACTATCCGGCTCACTGATGAAATACAAATTGAATTCATTATCGATCGCATAATAGACGATACAATTGGAAACATACTCTCCGGAAGTTGAGAGAGCCATGAGATTTTGAGATTTGAGATAGGTTAAAAGAGCTTCTTTATTTTTCATTACTATAATAGTAGCACAAAAGTGATTGCGCAATAAAAGCCGTGCCGGGGTTGCTTTAATTGGGTTATGTGGTATGGTTGGCTATTGCCTTCGAAAAGTGATGCAAGTGGTGATCGTAGTCGCCCTTAAAAATAACAAATATAAATACCATGGATCAAACCATAAATGCAGGAGTAGCTCCTGAGGAAGTAGTAGAGGTAGTAGCTGAGGGAAATGAAGCAGCTGAGGCTGCTGAAGTAGTAGCAGAACCGACCGAAGTTGTTGCAGAAGCAGCCAAGGAGGAAGAAGCTCCTGTAGCCGAAGTAGAAGAAAAGGAAGAAGAATCTGCTGCCTAATTGGGTAGAGAGATAAATCAAAAACAGCCCTTTATGGGGCTGTTTTTGATTAAATATCGCTTTGCAATTTTGTCGCAGACGGTGTAAAAGGGGTCAGGTACCTTTAATTCACACAAAAATAAGCCCACTCTTAAAGAGTGGGCTTATTTTAATCAGCTGGGGGGGCAGGAATCCGGACCCGTCTTGGACTAGTACCCATTGATATATTGGGTATAATCGTGTACTATTGGATATAGTTATAACATAACCAATAAATATGAACGAAAAGAGATTTAATAGCCGTATAAAACTTAATCAGGATATCTTATCAAAGATTGCAAAAATTGATCAGTTTCAGGGGCTTTGGCAAGGGAGCGTACGACTTAGCCCTCAAATATTAGGGCGTCTTAAGACATGGGTGATTATCACCTCGACTGGTGCCTCGACTCGTATCGAGGGATCGAAAATGACGGACGATGAGATCGCCCGCTTTTTGCGAGGGCTTAAAGCGAATCATCCAAAGAGTCGCGACGAGCAAGAAGTTGCCGGATATGCCGATCTTATCGGTAGGATTTTTGATAATTGGAAAACAATCAAGCTCTCAGAAAATTGGATATTGCAATTCCATTCAATACTCCTACACTTCTCGGATAAAGATCAAACCCATAAAGGAACGTATAAAGATACTCCTAATACGGTGGTCATGACAAATAAACAAGGAGAAGAAGTGGTACTTTTTGCTCCAACTCCTCCATATCTTGTAAAGCCAGAAATGGAAGCTGCAATTGAATGGGCAAATGAGCAATTTGAAAAACACGAGATGCATCCGCTTCTTGTTATTGCAAATTTTATATTTGAGTTTCTCGCGATCCATCCATTTAAGGATGGCAATGGAAGAATTAGTCGGGCGCTTACGAATTTACTGCTCCTTCGCGAGGGGTATAGCTATGTGCCGTACATCGCGCTCGATGAAATAATCGAACAGACAAAAGCGGAATATTATCTTGCGCTTCGGGATACGCAAAAGCATCATAAGACCGAGAATGAGGACATCACGGCATGGGTCATTTATTTCCTCGATGCGTTAGTTGAACAAACGGAGCGTGCGCGTAAACTGATAGAAAATGATCAGCCAGAAAAACTTCTCTCTGAAAAACAGTTGGAGATATATCGTTTGTTTGATGAAGGGAGAGAAATAGGGGTGGCGGAAATAGTTGCACTTCTCAAAGGAACAATACAGCGAGACACGATTAAACAGGCATTGTCTCGTCTTGTAAAATTAAAGTTGTTGGAGCGTATCGGACAAGCGCGGAGTTCGCGTTACAGAAAGAATTAGGAGGATAATAGCACCAATTAAATAAATGCTCTTGTAATCAAAACCACCGAGATAATCTCAGTGGTTTTAGATATATGTTCTGCGCCCCCGACAGATAGGGTCAAGGATTCGAACCCTCTCCTCATAAAATCACGCATAAAATCTACCCGACAAGGTTTGCGGATACTAAATGTTGTTAGCTGGGGGACAGGGATTCGGACCCCGATTCGCGGCTTCAAAGGCCGATGTCCTACCATTAGACGATCCCCCAAATTTACTTATCAGCCCATTCTATCATGGCTTTCACTCGTACTGCAACCCCATAGTAAGGTGTGTGGACAACTATATGTAACAAAACCACAGGAAAGGAGTATAATAAGGATATGAATAAATACATAGTCATAATCGTGACGATGCTGCTGTTCGCGGGGCAGGCATCGGCACAAGAAGTGCAAACAACCGCGACATCGACAGCTACGCCGGTCCCGCAGATGCGGAAACCGTTGATCCAGGATACGCGCGATGTAAATAAGACGTTACGGGAAGACGCCATTCGCAAGACCGAGGAGTTACGCAGAGGTGTTCGCGATGAGAACGAAGCGACTCGAGGGGGCGTCCGTGATACAAGAGAAGGTACCCGTGAAGTGCTGCAGCAAAAGCGCGAAGATATACGCAGTGGCTCAACTTCGACGCGTCAGGAACTGAAGGCCACGGTTGAGCAACAACGGGAAGTAGTGAAGCAAAAAATGGAACAAGCAAAGAAAGAAATTGAAGCCCGTAGAGAGGAATTTAAAAAGACGGTCGAGTTGAAGCGGGAGGAAGCAAAAAAGAAGATAGAGGCGAATCGGGCTCAGTTGCAGGAAAAGTTGAAATCGATAAAGGACGAGAAAAAGAAGACCGCGGTGCAGACGATCGATAAGCGGCTTGAAGAAATCAATGCTGATCGCATGCAGCACTTCTCTAATGTTTTAAGTCAGTTGGAGAAGGTATTAGAGAATGTAGAATCACGAGCAACCAAGGGAGAGGTGGCTGGAAAGGACATTACGATCGTAAAGGCGGATATTGTCGCGGCGAAAGCGGCCATTGCGGCAGCACGGGAGGCGATTGTAACGCAGTCGGCTAAGACCTATGCATTAACGATCAATCAAGAGGATACGCTACGCACTGATGTAGGCAAGGCGCGTCAGGCATTGGGTACCGATCTGAAGAAGATACAGGATGTGGTCGTCGCGGCCCGCGAAGCGATCAGAAAGGCGGCAACCGATCTGGCAAAGATTCCGGGAGTAAATAGTGTTGATGTTCAAGTACCAACTGCGACCTCGACAGCAACAACAAGCACCTCAACTAATCAATAAAAAAATCTATGACAAAAAAGACGTACATGATCATTGTGGCGGTCATACTTCTGCTTATCGCCGGGTTCATATGGTGGAATGGACGGATTGAAACGCAGCCGACCGGGCAGGAAATGGCGCAGCCGATAGATACGACGGATGCCATCGAGAGCGAGCTTGCTGGAATCGATGTTGGCGAATTGGATGCCGAGTTTAAAGACGTTGATGAGGCATTAAAAGGCCTTTGACTGTAGTAATAAAAACACCCTGATATGGGGTGTTTTTATTTAAGATTTTCGATAAGTGCTATTTCGAGAGGGACGATCGCGAAAGGGCTATAGCGCATTTCTGAGTATGCCACGATGAGCGCCTTGACGAGTGCGATGGTGGATTTTTCGTCGATGATCTTGCTGTGCCTGATAATGGTATCCACTTCGCGCGCAGTATAGAGCTGACGGAAGTCATGTTCTAATTTGGGACTGAAGCGGATTGCGAGTACGCGCCGATAGTAATGGATGAGGTCCTTGGCGAATTGTACGATGTTGTGCCCATCCTCATGGATGGTGTTAATATTCGCGAGTGCCTCGGCAAGGTCCTTTGCAACGATACAATCGACAAGGTCGCTGACTCGAGAAAATGCGACACGGCCAAGAATGCGTTCGACGCTTTCGACAGTGATCGATTCCTGCATGGTTGCGATCTGATCGAGAAGTGATTCGGCATCGCGGAAGCTGCCGTCGGCTCCTGCAGCGATAAGCTCAAGCGCCTCCGCATCAAAGGTAATATGTTCTGCAGAGACGACCTTGGTCAGCTTCTCGGTAAGTTCCTTGAGAGGGATCTTTTTGAAATGGAACCGCTGAGCGCGTGATGCGATCGTCGGTGGGACCTTTTCGTATTCGGTGGTGGCAAGGATAAAGATCGCATGCTGTGGTGGCTCCTCGAGTATTTTAAGAAGGGCATTAAACGCATCTTTGCTTAGCTGGTGCACTTCGTCGATGATAAAGACCTTGTAGGTGTACGAAGAGGGGGAAAGAAGCGCACCTTCTTTAAGGCTGCGAATATCGTCGATTCCGCGCGTCGAGGCGGCATCGATCTCGATGATGTCCATGGCATTGCCGCTATCAATCTCAATGCAGGCTTGGCAGGTGTTGCAGGGTTCCCCAAGCTGTTTAAAAGCCGGGTCGGATAGACGTTTCTGACAGTTTGCTATCTTTGCAATAAGACGGGCCGTTGTCGTTTTGCCCGAACCGCGTGCACCATAAAAAAGATAAGCATGACTAAGCCGGTCTGTTTTTGCGGCGTTGCGAATGATGCGGACGATGGATTCTTGTCCAAGAACATCCTCGAATCGCTTGGGGCGGTACTTCCGATAGAGCGCTAACATGGTGTAATTGTAGCCCATAAATAGGCAAGATTCCAATGGGTTGCGAAATAAATGGTTGTGTGGTTTAGTTTATTCAGATCATATATAACCACGATGCGAAAGGAGGACCGGATGGCGCATTATAGTAAAAAGGAAAGATGGAGAGAAGTGTGCCTTGTGGTCGCCTTACTAGCATCCATTGCAGTTGGCATTGTGGCGGGGTTCGTTTGGGAAAAAATCACACAAAAGGAGGATGAACCAATGAAAGATCGGACGGGATGGGTTTTTGCGACTATGATCATAGCGATTATAGCGGTGCAGCGGATGGTAGATCAAGTGATGGGGATAAACGTCTCGACTAGTTACGTTATCCCGATCATCCCGGAGTTCGCAATTGATACATCCCAATATGTGCGCGCTCTCTATGTTCCTATTGAAATGGGGATGGCGCTACTCGCTATCTGCGTGGTGGAATTTCAGATGCAGCGACTTCCAAAGGGAAGCATCTTTGTATTCGCCTGCTGGATAACCAGCATGGTTGCCGTCATGAATGCGCTCGGGGTGTTGGGCTGGCACCCGCTGGGTATTTTTACGGTAATTGGAGTAATCTCGCTGGTCACCGGGCTACGGGAATACGGTGAAGCGTTTGCGGCAGCCTGGGTAGGATTGGAAAGAGGGATCATAGTCGGCTGTCTGTTGGGAGGTTCGTTCCGGTATGGATTCACCTTCGGATGTTTCGCAGTCATCGCGGCCTGGATTGTGCAGGATCGGTGCCTATGGATAGGCACACTACTAGGAGCACTCGTCAAAAAGGCGAAGAATATTGGAGCTTCGGCAGAGCACTGATATGGCTTTCCGTCAACTAGGAGATACGGGCCTGCATTGCGCGGGCCCTTTATTTTTGGCCTTTTCTGGCGTACAATTTGACCATTATGTTGAATGTAGAAGTAATTCGGGAAAATCCCGAATTGGTAAAAACAAAGATCGCGCAGAAGAATAAAAAACCGCAGTTAGTGGACGATTTTTTGGCTGTCGACAAACAATGGAGAGAGATTGCTACAAAGATTGATGCGATGCGTTTTGAGCAGCGTAAACTGGGTGAGCAAAAAAAGATTGAAGAAGCAAAGGAGCTGAAGGAGGAAATTAAAAAGTTGGAAGAGCAGCACATCGTACTTGAAAGCGAACGGATGAAGTTGCTCTATCAGATTCCGAACCTACAATTTGATGACGTGCCAGTCGGCAAGGATGAGGATGAGAACATTGTGATCAGAAAATGGGGAGAACCGATTAAATTCGACTTCACCCCAAAGGATCATATGGAGCTGGGCGAAGCATTGGATATTATCGATACGAAAAAGGCGAGCGAGGTCGCCGGTGCGCGGTATAACTATTTGAAGGGCGAAGCGGCGTTGCTTGAATTCGCAATCATAAACTATGTTTTCTCTGTATTAACAAGCAAGGATGTAATCACATCAATCGCGCAAAGCGTAAGCCCCGATCTTTCCGTGGGAACATTTGTGCCTGTTGTTCCGCCAGTCATGATCCGTTCTGATGTATATGTGCGCATGGCCCGATTGAACATCGGCGTGGATGATGAGGATAAGTTTTATATGCCGAAGGATGACCTGTATCTCATCGGAAGCGCAGAGCATACGCTCGGCACATTGCATATGGACGAGACGATAGAAGAATCTAGTTTACCGATTCGTTACGTCGGATTCTCATCTGCTTTTAGGAGGGAAGCGGGAAGCTATGGAAAGGATACGCGCGGAATTTTACGCGTGCATCAATTCGATAAGATCGAGATGGAAACATTTTGTACGCCCGAATCATCGGTTGAAGAGCAAAATTTCCTAGTGGCAATTCAGGAACATTTAATGCAAGGGTTAAAACTACCGCATCAGGTTGTTTCAGTATGTACCGGCGACATGGGTGGCCCAGATGCTCGGCAAATAGATATTGAAACATGGATGCCGGGGCAGGATAAGTACAGAGAGACCCATTCAGCAGACTTGAATACTGACTATCAGTCGCGCCGACTTAACACGAAGTTGCGAAGGGAGGACGGAAAGACTGAGTTGGTCCATATGAATGATGCAACGGCGTTTGCAATAGGACGCATCATCATTGCGATCTTGGAAAACTACCAACAGGCCGATGGAAGCGTGCTCATTCCTGAGGTGTTGCAAAAATACACAGGATTTGTCAAAATTGAAGCACGCAAATAAATCTTGCGACAAACGACCTTCCTGTGAGGGGAAGGTCGTTTGTATGCCAGTGTAGCTTCGTTGTGACTTTGAGCCGTTGCTAGTGATTTTCGCCAGCAGGCGGTAAAGAGCGTGCAACGCGGCGGAACGTCGGGTGTGCATTTGTTTCTTTGCACAACCGACGAGAGCACTGGGCACGATAGTGCCCTTGCGAATATCGTACAGCGGGAAGCGTTGAAAGATTGATGCGTAATGCAATATGCCAGTGTAGCTCAGTTGGTAGAGCAACGCACTCGTAACGCGTAGGTCGCCGGTTCAATTCCGGCCACTGGCTCAGATAAAAATGTTTTTATGACAGAAGAAGAAAAACGACAACTAAGCGACATTAAAACGGAAGCCGCAGCACTGCGTGCTTCTTTCGATATCGAGACGAAGGCGAACCGGGTAAAGGAGCTTGAATACGAAATGGGGGATGCCGATTTTTGGAATGATCGTGAAAACGCGGATGCGAAGATCAAAGAACTGGGAGAGGTAAACGAAATGGTAAAGAAGTTTAAAGAGATCGGCGAAGATATCGAAATGATTGAACTATTAAGCGATGATAAGAAGGAAGAGTCGGAGATTGTAAACGCATTGGAGGCGCTGAAGGCAAAGTTGCGCAAGATAGAAATAGAGAAACTGTTTGGCGGGAAGTACGACGCACAGGCGGCAGTAGTGACGATCCAGGCGGGTGCGGGAGGGAATGAGTCCGAGGACTGGGCTGGAATGCTATGCGAAATGTACGAAGGGTACTGCCGACGGCGCGGATGGAAGTTCACGATCATTGACGAAAGCGAAGGTGAGCAGTCAAAAACGGCGCGCCACGCATACAAGAGTGTTACATTCGAAGTGAAGGGGAAATATGCATATGGATATTTAAAAAAGGAATACGGTGTGCATCGCCTGGTGCGCATTTCGCCGTTCTCTGCCGAAGACAAGCGGCATACGTCGTTTTGTCTGGTTGAGGTCATACCAGATCTGCCACAAGTGGACATGGAAGCCTTCGTGATCCCCGAGGAAGACCTGAAGGTGGAATTCTCTCGCGCGGGAGGACCAGGAGGACAGAACGTGAACAAAGTTGAAACGGCGGTTCGCATTACGCACGTTCCGACAGGGTTGGTATCGTCATCGCGCGTTGAGCGATCGCAAATGGCAAACCGCCAGTTGGCGATGAACCTGTTGCGTGCGCGCTTGGTGAAATTAATGGAAGAACAGCAGGCGAAGGAAGTAGGTGACCTTAAGACACGCGTGAAGGTGGAGTGGGGAAGTCAGATCCGCTCATACGTGCTAAATCCGTACAAGATGGTCAAGGATCATCGCACGGGAGTGGAAACATCCCAAGCGGAGCGGGTATTAGGGGGTGAACTGGATGAATTTATCGATGCCGAATTGGGATCATAAAAGTGGCCGCTCACGCGGCCATTTTTTTAGGGTCGGTTGGACACGGTATGGTCGAATTTGGTATACTTAACCTCAGTTAAGAGAAGATTTAGTATTCGGCAATACGCTCCGTATTCCTCGTTGTAGGTTGTCGGTTGTAGGTTGTCGGTCAATTGTCATGATTATTTTTCAAAACGTTACCAAGATCTATAAGATGGATGACCATGAAACGGTCGCCGTGGAGGATATTAATTTACACATTCACCAAAAGGAATTTGTATCAATGGTAGGGAAGTCGGGAGCAGGGAAGTCGACATTGATCAAGCTGTTGACTGGAGAAGAAAAGCCAACAAAAGGGAAGGTAAGTTTTGGCTCATACAATGTGAATAAGCTGAAGCCGAATGAGCTGCCATTCTTGCGTCGCAAGATGGGGGTTATATTTCAGGACTTCCGATTGCTGCCGAACAAGAATGCATATGAAAACGTTGCATTTGCTTTGGAAGTTGCCGGGAGGACTCAGCAGGAGATTATGGAATTTGTGCCACAGGCATTGGAAATGGTTGGATTGAAGGATAAGATGCGCAACTTCCCAAGGGAATTGTCGGGAGGAGAAAAGCAGCGCGTGGCCATTGCGCGCGCAATGATCAATCATCCTGACGTCATCATTGCGGATGAGCCGACCGGAAATCTTGACCCGGTTAACACATGGGAAATTCTCAAATTGTTATTAAAGATCAATGAGTTGGGAACGACAGTAATTTTGACGACGCATAATAAGGATATCGTAAACAGTATCAATAAGCGGGTGATTAGCGTAGAAGACGGTCGGGTCATTCGAGATGAGGAAGAGGGAAAATATATTTTAGTATAATGATGATGGGAGAATGATGAGCGGGCGAAGTATTGATCGCATCCCCTCCATTTTCCGATTTTCATTTTTCATTTTTCATGTTAACTACATTATCACGGGTAATTAAATATGGATTGGTCGGATTCTGGAGAAATGGATGGCTTTCAACGGCAACCATCGCCATCGTATTTCTGGTATTGGTTGGATTTGGCGGGTTAATCATGTTCAATTCCTTGGCGAATATCGTATTAACTGATATTCAGGATAAGATTGACATCAGTGTCTATTTCAAGACGGAAGCGCCGGAGGATCGCATGCTTGAGGTGCAGCGCTCACTGGAAAGCTTGCCCGAAGTAAAATCAGTGGAATATATTTCCCGAGACAAGGCACTAGAAACATTCCGAGAGCAGCATAAGGACGATGAAACGGTTTCCCAGGCATTGGAAGCGATCGACGTGAATCCGTTGGCCGCATCGCTCAATATCAAGGCGCGAGAGCTGAAGGATTACGAAGCAATTGCGGGATATCTCGAAAAAGACACATTCCGGGAGATAACCGATAAGGTTTCATATACGCAAAACGTAGGCGTCATCGATCGATTAAAGAAGATAAAAAGCACGGTGGAGCAAGGCGGATTGCTGTTGATCGTATTTATCAGTCTTATCGCCGCATTGATCATCTTTAACACGATTCGGCTTGCGATCTATTCAAATCGGGAAGAATTGTCAGTTATGCGCCTCGTAGGGGCATCAAACTTCTTCATCCGTGGGCCATACATGGTTCAAGGCGTTGTGTATGGATTAATCGGAAGTATTATGAGTGCGGTCGTGGTGACGCTGGGAGTACTCTACTCATCCCCGTACGTAAAGATATTTGTACCGGACGTGAATGGATGGGCGTACTACTTGTCTAACCTATTCGGATTTGTAGCAATGCAGGTTATCTTCGGCGTCGGATTGGGGGTTGTATCAAGTTATATCGCGGTAAGGAAGTATTTGAGGATATGATAAAAAAGGCTCCCGGAGAGGAGCCTTTTGAATGGTACGCAGGAGTGCGAGGTAGTTAGAATTCGGCGAAACCGGCAGGTGCTAGGCGGATGTACACGAACCCCTTCACATCATCGGGCAGGATAGCTTTTGCCGCATCAGAGATCATATGCGCGCGATTTTTTAGGCCAACGCGACGTTTTTTGAAATCGTTTGCGAAGACCAGGATGCGAAGATTGTTGGCGCCGGTTTTGTAGCTGACCGAAGTGACGATGTCGACTTTGACATCGTCGGCGGTTAGCTGGGCGCCTTTTACAGACGGAACAGTAAGTGCTTTTGCGATTGATTCGCAGAGAACACCCTCGAGTTCCGCGAAGTCGATGGGCTTGAGCTTGAGAGCTGCGCGTGTGGCGCTTATGCTATCCAGTACTAGGATTTAAGGCATGAATGTCTCCTTTTAGCTGAGATGGTGGTACTGAAGATAAAATATGCTGAAGTATATAGATTGTCAACAAGCGGTTGATTTTACGTGGCATATTGATACAATGCGAGCAGATACATTCACAGAAAGAGAGAGGGGTGCGATATGGCCGAGATCAGAGCGATTGATACATTGGGTAAGATGGGGTACGAAGGCCCATTTACGACTGAGTGTTCAAGAGTGATCGACGAGTTATTGAAGGAATCCCGGGAGATGTATTCGGGAAAACTGAACGAATATATGCCTATATTGGCGGACAATATCTTTGTGACCAAGGCGGAGGAAATTCTGTCGGACGGAGTGGAATGTCTATATGCGGTGCGGCTCATCTTGAAGCACGAGGAGGAATTGCTGGTGCTGTTTCCCTGGCCGAAGCAGTATGAGCAGGGTGCGTGTATTGCACTCTATCAAAAAGGCGCTATCGATGAACTCGAGATCGATATGATTCTGGTGCAACTGATCGAACTCATCGAGTTAGGAGAGATTAAAAACGAACAGAAATATCTGATGTAATAACCTTAACGAGTGGAGAATTGAGATGAGAAAGATAGAGATTCAGGGGCAGGATAGTTCACTGGACTACAGCTGTTCAAATTGCCACAAGGTGCATAACTTCAAGTTGCCGGATGAAGAAGGGGTTCCGAAGTTGTGCGATGTTTGTGCGCGGGCAGAAGAGGCGCGCATCGAAGTAGCGCTGTACAAGAGCTTCACCCAGGAGCAGAAGGACCTCTTCACGAGGGTAAGTGCAATACGGGAATATATCCAGGCATATGCCATCCTCTCAACCTAAAGAAAAAGGCCGCAATAAGCGGCCTTTGTTTGTCATTTGAGATGATAGATAAAGATTGAAGTTCCGGCACGTGCGTTAGGCGTGTGCGGATCCTTTTCTTTAAGCAGCCATAGATATTCATCTTCCGGCTTGCGTTCGAATCCTGCGCGCGGATTGCCAATGGCTGATTGTAGGTTGTTGACCGAAATGGCAAACCATTCAATGCCTTCCTGTTTTGGATTTCCCATGGTGGAATTCCAATCGACCGCCTTGTCACCAAGATAATATCGCGGACTGCCCCCACCGAAGTAGTTGATGGCGATGCGATCGATATTGTTTTCTTCGACAAATGTATCAAGGCGCTTCAGATCTTGTCCCCAGTCATAATTAGAATCAGTGACTTTTTGGTAGCCACTTGCGGTGCCTCCGGCGAATTCGTTGAAGTAGGAAATGAAGTAGGGACCCGCAAGGAATGCCTCGGCAATATACCAGACGACAAAGAATAGAATGATGGCGGCCTTGAATGATGATTTTACGATACCGATGATTACAACAAAGAGATTGCGAAGAAGGCCATGCGAAAAATCGAATTCCTGTCGCGTCCATTGCTTGATGCGCCCCGCTGCAAGAATGTACATGAGGGGTATCGTTGGCAATACGTGTCGGATGCCGATGTTGAGTGGACTCTTCATGCTATATGCCCAGTACAGGATGATGAACGACAACATGGAGAACTCGGCAAAATTTAGGTTGACATAGGTAAAGAATCGTTCCTTGAGCGATGAGGGGCTACGAAACTTTTTAAGAAATGTCCAAATACCAAGGAGCAAGGCAAACCCGAGAAGGATGAGCGAGGGGATTGGTTCCTTATAGAAGAACACGACCGGGAAGTAATACCACCAGCCGGTATTGGATACTTCGCCAAGGAAGTAGCCGGTATTGCCTCCAGATGCGCGTTGGATGACCATAAGCACGCCAAGGGTGTATTGCGCAAATGGGCGAGTGATGGAATGCTTCGCCATTTCGATATCAAGATGAGCGAGGCATCGCATATTGGGTTTTGTGATCTCGCAGGGTGGAATAACGCCGTTTTCGCCACCAAAGGAAGTAAGAATGGTCGTTGTATCGGCAACCTGCTTTTCGACCGGATAGTTGATCGTGATGGGGATATATACCAGATAGACAAGGAGATATCCGATGACAAAGATGCCTGCGAGATAGGAAGCATATTGGAATCCATATTGGATAAAGTGCTTCAGTTTCGCCAGAAGGGAAACTCGGTGATTGAACGCCTTTACGAAGATAAAAACGACAATCAGAAATACAAAAAGCGGAATGAGAAGGATTGCGGAAAACTTGAGCAACTGTGCGATACCGTATGCAATTCCGGCATAGACAAGGTTCTTCTTGGTGCTATGCATCATGAACCGACCGAAATAGTAGATCGCGAGGATGAACCCGAGCGATGCCCCGATATCGGTAGTGACATAATGTCCATGGGCTAGGATGGACGGAGAAAATGCGGTTAATGTAGTTGGGATAAGAGCCCACCAGGAGCCCATCAGACTACGTGACCAGAAAAAGACAAGCAGAGAAAGGAGGATAGTAAGGAGCATCGGTCCAAGGCGAGACCACTGAATGATCTGATCCGCATCGTTACCTGATTCATACAAAAACTGTGCACCCGTGACCCATTGACCATTGATCTCATCCTGCCAAGCTGGGCTGTCAGTAGGGAAGGTAAGCTCAAGGAGCGTAAGCGGGAGTGCCGCGATGATCTTTACGAGTGGAGGGTGTTCTGGGTTAAGGCGAGCGTCGAGCTCGGCGACATAGCCGTAGCCGGCAGGGATATGAGCGAGTTCGTCCATAATCGCCGACTCTTGTTGAGAGGCGCTGTACATCAATACAAACGAAGTCGCAAGGATGATCGCCAAAATAATGTATTGAGCGGATGTGAATAGTTTTGTTATGCGCATTGAACGGTTAAAAGTTAAAATTTGCTTACAGTATAAGCGTTTTGCGTATGTTTTGGTATACTAAAAAGGTTATGCTTGGCATTCAAAAAATAAAACCACTCAAGTGGACGAGTCACTCAAAGATGAAGATGCAATATTACCGATTGTCCGAGGGGAGAGTACGGCGTGTTTTGCATTCTCCGATGCGAATAGAGGAGGGTGTTGCTGAAAATACGATCGCTATAATGCAACCGGTGTCGATGATAAGCACGATCAAAGGCGCCGAAGATTGGAATCAGGAAATCTGGGTCATGCTTGTGGAAACGCCGAGCGAGCGAAGAGTTATCTCGGCATGGCGCTATCCAGGGAAGACAGTACCGGGAGAGCCGCTACCGGCAGAGATCATTCGCGAAATGGAAGATTGGAGGGAATAAAAAACCCCGCAGTAATGCGGGGATTGATTTGGGAAGGTTCATACTACACTGTTATCTGTAGGATAGCGTCCCTGGCTCTGGCTTCGTCTGCCGTGAGTGTTTGAGCTTTGGAAATGAGCATGATCTCCTGGGCTCTGTCGAGTGGCATGTCGCCAAAGTTAAGAGCCGTGGCGAGCATGGCTATCTCGTCGATGATCTGCGGGAAGCCGGAAAACGAATAGATGAAACGGTTCCCTAAGACGGAGCCTCCCCATTTGTCCTCTTTCTCATCCTTGCTTTGGTAGCTTGAGATATGAGGAGAATCGGACAGGGTATGGAGGCGGAAGAGGCGAAGAGCCTTTTCTTCCGCAAGCCATTTGTATCTGATTGCCTTTTCGGGAGTTACGGAGCCGATGATCGTCGTAGTCAGAATTGCGCCGGTTTGCAGATCCATGAGGCAGAAATATCCGCCGGTTTTGGTGGGATCGGCCAGTGATCGCGTTGCGAGGCCGATGGCTTGACCGACCATATCGCAGATCTTACGAATACCGCGTTGATGTAGTTTTACTACGTCGTGACTTGTGGCCATGGGTAGCTCCTTCCAATAATGGTATGTGAAATTGTGATGAATCTGTATTGGTTATATACCTCGGAAGCTAAATATGTCAATTGACATATTTGGTTATTCTGCTAATATAAACCCAATACCGTAGACAGTAGGCATTTGTAAGCCCTACCGAGGAAACTCCCAGCGTGGGTTAGGGCTTGCCCTGAGCCCGCTAAAGGGACTATTCTGCGGCGGTATGCCGTTTTTTTAATAAAAAAATGGCTTAAAAGGTCGAGGATAAAAAACAAAAAGCAGAACACAATGAAAACAAGAGATCAAAAGAAAGTGATCATTGCGGAAACGCAGGAACTGATCAAGAATAGTAAGAATATGATGTTCGTCAACTTCACAGGAACTGGCGTGGAGGATATCAAGGAATTGAAAAAGACCTTGCGTCCGCTCGGATCGACTGTGCGAGTCGTGAACAAGAAGCTGTTGCGCGTGTCGCTCGAAAAGGCCGGGGTTGCATGCAATCCGGAGCAGTTTGAGACACAACTCGCAACTATCTTCTCAACCGCCGATATCTCTGAAGTTGCTGGTCCGGTCTTTAAATTCTTCAAATCGAAGGAAAAGAAAGGATTCAATATCTACGGAGCATACGACATGGAAGGAAAGGTGTTCATGGATGCGGTTACGACCAAGAAGATCGGTCAGTTGCCGTCACGTGAAGTACTTCTTTCACAGCTCGTTGGCGTGCTTTCAGCACCAATCAGCATGTTCCTCTATATCTTGACTGAGAGAGGTAAGATGGTCGAAGCAAAGTAAGATTATATATTTGGCGGATTGCTGTGTTGCGGGCCCTTGTCGCCTCGGTCGTCGTACTGTCTAGTACGCCCTCCTCGTCGACATTCCCGCGCCTCGCACTCCATCTAAATATAAAAATCTTACCGTGAAAATAATTATTTAATGTAAACTATTATGAAAGATATTATCGCAAAAATTGAAACCATGACCGTCGTTGAATTGGCGGAATTGGTACACGCATTGGAAGAAAAGTTTGGCGTATCAGCAGCAATGCCGGCAGCAGCTGGAGCAGGTGCTGGAGCAGTTGAGGCAGAAGAAAAGTCTGCATTCGACGTTGTCTTGAAGGCAGCGGGAGAGCAGAAGATCAATGTCATCAAGGTTGTAAAGGAAGCAACCGGATTGGGTCTTAAGGAAGCAAAGGACCTTGTCGATGGAGCACCGAAGGCAATCAAGGAAGGCATGAAGAAGGAAGATGCCGAAGCTTTGAAGAAGCAGTTGGAGGATGCAGGAGCAGTGGTTGAGTTGAAATAAGCTCAACGTCTATGGATTCGGCGAATTGCTGTGTTGCGGGACCCTATTGTCTCGGTCGAAGTGCTACCGCACATCTTCCTCGGCAATTTCCCCGCGCCTCGCATTTCATCCGAATGCATAACCGTTACAACAAAAAAACGACCCATTGGGGTCGTTTTTTTGTTTGACTAAATATAAAGAATATAGATATAGTATTGCCAGTAGCTTATATAAAATAGGAGGTTTGCTATGGCGAAGGAATTGCAGTCTGAGTTCGATGAGCAGCCGGAAGAAAAAGAAGGATTACTTCTGATGGCAGTAATGCTGGTGTTGGCGATGGTCGCCATGATTCAGGGTGTATGTTCTCGCAAGGAAAAAATATGGCATAAGATCGTGTCAAAAAAGGAAGGCGTCGCATTTATTCTGAAAAAGGCAAAGAAGCATAAAATATCGATCAGAGTATGGAAGGTATCGGCTGGAGATGGGAGCAAGCGATACGACGCGGTATTTTGCGTGCATCGGGGGAAGTATACCTGGTGTATGTATGGAAGTAGAGACGAATGGGATCTGACGAACGACGAGGGGATAGCGAATCGCCTCTGGCGCCAGTTCGACGGTTTTCTGTCGGAAAGGGAGCGAAGTGAATTTCTTTCGTAACACAGCGGGGGGCGGGAATCCGCCCTCTTTTTTGTTGAAAATATAAGAAAATCGTATATACTGGAAACACGAATAAAGAGGTCGCTTAGCTCAGTTGACCCTCGGCGTTGTGACTTTGTGTCGTTGCTAAGGATCCGCCATAGGCGGAGAGTGTGCAACGCGACGAAATGCAGGGCGCGCATTATTTTTCCGCGCGCGCTGCCTAGTGAGTGAAACGAACGTGCAACGTGCCGGGATGCCGCCGAGCATATGTTCAAAAGCGAGGCGGTAGTTAGAACCCTGCGGGTAGCGTAGGTTGAGGCGGTTTTAAAAATACATAGCAAAAGGACTCATAGCTCAGTTGACCCTCGGCGTTGCTAGTGAGTGAAACGAACGTGCAACGTGCCGGGATGCCGCCGAGCATATGTTCAAAAGCGAGGCGGTAGTTAGAACCCTGCGGGTAGCGTAGGTTGAGGCGGTTTTAAAAATACATAGCAAAAGGACTCATAGCTCAGTTGGTTAGAGCGTTCGATTCACATTCGAGAGGTCACAGGTTCGAATCCTGTTGGGTCCACCTCGTTAGAAATTAGTTAGTTTACTGTAGACGTTTTTGGTGATGTGTAACAACGTGTTGATGTCGTTGCTCGGTAGTATTGTGATCGATAAGGGGACAGAAAGAGACGCACGGAGCGTCTTTTATGTTTGCCGAGGGTGCAAAAAAAAGGGGAATATTGTATAATGATAGTAATAGCAAAGTACGCATTGTATCTATGGATAAAATAAACATTCTCCTCGTTGACGATAATGAGGTGATCAGAATCTTTTTTAAAGACATTTTTTGGCTCCATGGGTTGGGAAACCAATTTCATTTGGAAATAGCGTCAGGCGTTGATGAAGCGTTGGCGATTGTGCGGGATCCGGAGAAAAAGATCGACGTCGTATTTTTGGATCTCGTGATGCCCTTGAAAAAAGATGGGAAGGAAATTACGACGTCCGAAGCAGGGCTGAGTGTGTTGCGAACAATAAAGAGCGATGCAACTATGAAGCACATCAAGGTGATCGTTTTTTCTGGCTATACCGACAAGAAGGATATCGAGGAGGCAAAAAAGAGTGGGGCGGATATGTATTTAGCAAAAGAAGAACACTTGCCGCAAGATCTCATCAGGATATTTGACGGATTAGCAAAGAAAGACGGCTCGCTCTATCAATTTTCTAAATAAGGAGTATGGAACCGATTATCAAACTGGAAGGTATTAATCTGTATTATGATAAGGGGAAGCCGACCGAAGTATGGGCGCTGAAGGATGTTGCTCTTGAAATAAACAAAGGCGAATATTGCGCCTTCTTTGGTCCATCTGGCTGCGGTAAAACGACTATACTGTATGTATTGAGCGGCATGGAATCAGAGCGTGTATCGAGTGGACAGGTACTGATCAACGGACGCGATATTGCAAAATTCACGAAGCGTGAACTTGCGGTCTTTCGTCAGATCGGTGTAGGTATCGTGTTCCAACAATTTAACCTTATTCCATCTATTTCGGTACTGGACAATGTCGCGCTACCGATGGCATTTTTGGGTATTTCCCTTGAGCGTCGTCGTGCGGAGGCACAAAAGCTACTCGAGCGGTTAAACATCGCTCCCTACGCAAATCGGTTGCCGTCAGAACTTTCGGGAGGACAACAACAGCGCGTGGGTATCGCCCGGGCGCTTGCTAACAACCCTCCAATCATTATCTGTGATGAACCGCTAGGGAACCTCGATTCTGAGAATGCGAACAAGGTGCTGGAGTTTATGAAGGAGTTGAATACCAAGGATGGAAGGACCGTTATTATGGTTACTCATGAAGCGTGGAGCTTGCGCGATGCGCGTAAGATCTTCTATATGAAGGACGGGAAGATATTGAAGGTGGAAGAGCCAAAGGAAAGTGGTGACGTTGCCCAGGCGGTATCCAAGCTGATGTACAAGCAGCTAAACCCAAATATGGGAGAGAATCAGATTATGGCAAAGTCCTTGGCGGATCTGCTCTTAAGAGGATACTCAGCAAGCGAAGTGAAGCGGTTTGAATTCTTTTTGCTACAGCGTCTTTCGGGTAATATTGATGAGGACGTATTTCGCGAAGTGCTCGACCGGGCATACCGCAATGGCGGTGTTGGACTCTGGAAGGGGAAGGCTGCGAAGATAAGCTTCCTTGTAGAGGGGGTTATGAGTCAGCGCCATACAATCGAACAAGTGCACGAAGTATTGGAAAAGAATCCTGAGGCTCCGCTCGCCGAAGAAATTCAAAAGGTGCGCAGATGGCTCTTGGAAGAATACAAGGGCAAGATGGATGAACAGCAGATACTGCGTTTAGATGAGTTGATTGGAGAACGCGTGCGAAACATCATTACGCCGCAAAATTTCGAGCAGATACTAAATCTATCAAAGGGTAAATTTGGGTTGGGCATCTCAATGCGCTCATCGAACCGCATGGCTGAGAAGCTGGAGTCAATATTGGGAGGATCGGAGGGAGTGGCAAAGTCAATGAAATTGTAATCAGAAGTAAAGATAACTATGGAGGAACAAGCGCAACAATTGAAACATCTAGCGGCAACAGACTTGTTGCGTCTTTCGTTGCGCGTATTTAAGACAAAACCGATCCGTACGTTTTTGACGATCATGGGTATGTCGGTAGGCATCGGAACGGTTATGTTTCTTATTTCCATGGGATACGGATTGCAATTCATTTTGATTGGTAAGCTGGTGACGACCGAAGATTCACTAATGGCGCTTGGGGTTAGCTATCCGGCTGAGAGTGAATTGAATATCAATCCACAGACGGTCCAAGCGATCACCGACATGCCGAATGTGGGGGAGATTAGTCCGATGGCGGAATTCCCTGCGGAAATCAAGGTGGAGGGGTCTACGGGATTGATCGTTGCAAAGGTGATCGAGCCGAGCTACTTCAGATTGTCGGGGCTGATTCCGGACACGGGAAAGGCATTCGAGGCGGGAGAAAGGGGAATTGTATTGTCGAGTCAGGCGGCGAAGCTGCTGAACTTGCCTCCTGATCAAACATCGATCGGTAAGGAGATCGGTCTTAAACTGACCTATCAGGGGATGAACGACCAGGAGGGGGCGGGAGAGGAGATTGTATTGGGGGAGCCGATCAAGTTGAGTGGGATCATTGCGGATGATACGCAAGCACCATTTGCGTTCGTATCGGCTGTGGCGATTGGTAAAAAACCACCCTTTTATAAGGAAGTATTGCTTAAGGCGACCAATATCGATTTTGTGGAAGCACTAAGGGATGAATTGATCGAGCAGGGGTTTATTATTTCTGCGCGACTTGATCTTGTGAATCAGGCAAAAAAGGTTATGAATATCATTACGACCATTCTTGGTGTGTTTGGCATCGCAGCGCTCATCGTTTCCGCGATCGGAATGTTCAATACGATGATTGTCGGATTTTTGGAACGTATCTATGAGGTGGGTATTATGAAATCGCTTGGAGCAACGGACCGTGATGTAAAAAACCTCTTTCTGATGGAATCGCTGCTTATGGGATTGTCCGGAGGGTTGGGAGGTGTAACACTTGGTATTGTCGCCGGTAAATCGGTGAACTTCATCTTGAGTATTCTCGCACAGCGCCTGGGTGGAGATCCGATCAGACTGTTCATCACGCCAGGGTGGTTTGTGGTGACTACGCTCATCCTGTCCTCGATGATCGGCTTGATCGCAGGATTCTGGCCGGCGCATCGGTCGACGACACTATCCCCTAAAGAAGCATTCAAAACAAGATAAAACGCAAAAGATTTGCGAACTACTTCGTTGCGGACCCTCGGCACTTCAGTCGCCGTACAGCTTAGTACGGCTTCCTCGTGCCGTTTTCGCGCATCGTATTTCACTAAATCCTTTGCGTTTTATGTATAAGTGATGATCAAAAATAAAAGCTCAAAATTCGATTTTTTAACAAAGGAGAGGCATAACGAGGCGATTGATAGCATCATCGCCTTCTTTCAAGATGAACGGGGCGAGAAAATCGGCATTATTGCCGCGGAAGAAATATTGGATTTCTTTTTACAGACGATAGGGGATGATGTATATAAAAAAGCGGTTGGCGATGTGAAAAAGTTATTAAAGGAGCGCATGGACGATCTAGATATCGAACTCGACTTGTTAACGGAAAAATAAAAAGTGGATAACTTTTTGCGGGTATAAAATAACCGTATAGATATTGGCTCATTTGAAAGCCGTCGATCATGTATCGACGGCTTTTTTATTGCATTGTTATTGCGAATGGTGTAAAATGGGGAAAAGTGGGGAGGAGAAAGCAAAAGCCATATCCGAACCTCTCTTGCCTCTAATCTCAAGTCTCCAACCTCTAATCAATATGTTCATCGGCGAATATACGCACAATCTGGACGATAAAGGACGCATGGCATTGCCTGCGAAATTTCGCTCAAAGCTTCGGGGGAGTGCGATCATTACGCGTGGTCTTGATGCATGTTTATTTGTGTTCACAGCCGAAGAGTGGGAAAAGCTTGCGGAGAAATTAGTGTCGTTGCCGATCACACAGGCAAACTCGCGTGCATTTACGCGGTTGATGCTTGCGGGCGCAATGGATGTGGAAATCGATAAACAGGGGAGAATATTGGTCCCCGACTATTTGCGCGAATACGCAGGACTGACAAAAGGTGTTGTGGTTACGGGATTGTATAACAGAATCGAACTGTGGGATAGCGAACAGTGGAAGGCATATAAAACAAAAACAGAGGCTTCTTCCGATGAGATAGCGGAAAAGCTTTCCGATCTCGGCATATAGAATAACCGACAACCAATAACCAACAACATCGGAATACGAAGAATAACCAATCCACCGAAATGCAAACGCCTCACATCTCAGTACTCCTAAATGAAGTGCTACAACTGCTTGACCCCAAACCGGAAGGGTTCTTCATCGATGGTACGACGGATGGAGGAGGGCATGCGGCGGCGGTGATTGAACGAATAGGAGAAAAAGGGATGTTCTTGGGTCTTGATTGGGACAAGGGGATGGTAGAGCGACTCAAGGAAACGTTTAGTGGAAAGAAGGGTAAGATCATGCTCGAATATTCCAACTATGCTGAAGTAAAGGAGGTTATGGAGCGATTGGGGCTACCCAAGGCGGATGGACTGTTGCTTGATCTTGGATTTTCATCGACACAGCTAGAACAAGAGCGAGGAATGAGCTTTCAGAAGGATGAGCTGTTGGATATGCGATATGATCTCACGGGAGATCTACCGACGGCTGCGGACGTGGTTAATGGCTTGACTGAGGAGGAACTCGCAAATGTGATATTTCAATACGGAGAAGAACGCATGTCGAGGAGAATAGCAAAGCGTATCGTTGAAGAACGAAAACGTAAGCGTATAACCACGACCAAAGAACTTGCCGATGCCGTGGTTGGCGCGGTCGGAAGGGGATATGAAAAAGGAAGGATTCATCCCGCAACGCGCGTATTCCAGGCGTTACGCATCTATGTAAACAAAGAGCTTGAGAATCTCGAAAAGATATTGAGTGAATGCGATGCAATCATAAAGCCGGGAGGAAGGATAGCGATTATCTCGTTTCATTCACTGGAGGATCGAATCGTAAAAACGCGTTTTAGAGAGATGGAAAAAACAAAGAAAGGCCGCATTCTGACCAAAAAACCGATCATCGCAACGGAGGAAGAAATTCGTCAAAACCCCCGTTCTCGCTCCGCAAAACTCCGAGGCTTCGAAATAGCATCTAACTAATCAGAATACAAACCTATAATAATCGACACGGAGTGTCATCCCCGCGAAGGCGGGGATCTACCAGTGATAGTGACTAAAGTAACGATTATCAACTAACAAATTTTAGACACCAATATATGACCATCATCAGACAAAAAAAGGATATTGATTTACTAAAGGTGTGGGGGACGGTATTGTCAATCACTGTTGCATGCGTAGCGATCGCAGGAATATTTTCATATAACCTTGTGGTCAATAACAGCCATGAGATGACACAACGAAAAGGGGATCTTCGGGATGTTGAGGTGAAAAATGCGGAGCTGAAGGGTAAATTGTATGAGCTGACCGAAGCGCAGCGCGTACAGGAGTTTGCGGTAAAGAATAATTTGATCGTTGAAAAAAATCCAAACTATGTAAAGAGGCAGGTTGTAAGTATTAATTTATAAAAATGATTTTTGTTTTTTTAATAATCGGTTATAATAGAAAAATTGTTGTGTAAAATAATATGAACATCTTGTAACGACATGAAGTGGCGCATTGGATCATTAATCTCATTCTTCGGCGTATTGTATATTGCGCTGGTTTTTCAACTGTATAATTTGCAGTTCAAGAAGAATGCATTGTATGAGGCAAAGGCGGAATCGCAACAGGTTGCATCGGGTGTTTTGCAGCCGAATCGCGGGAATGTGTATGTGACGGACAAGAATGGGAATCGCATTCAGGCGATTATGAATAAGGAATTCAGCCTGATCTATGCCGTACCGAAAGAAGTTTCCGATCCGGATGTTGTTGCATTGAACGTAAGTAAGATATTGGGATTGTCACAACCGGACGTGAAAGCAATGCTGGTAAAGACTAATGATCAATACGAATTGTTGAAGTTTAAGGCGACCAACGAAGAAGTTGATGCGATAAAAAAACTGGACGCACGGGGTATTTATATCAAGAAGCAGCAGGGGAGATTTTATCCGCTTGGCACATTGGTAAGCCATGTATTGGGATATGTGGGGCCGGTAAACGAAGAAGAGAAGAAAGAGGGTGGATATAGCGAAAAAGGAATGTATGGGATCGAAAAACAGTTCAATGAAGAACTTATGGGTAGCATGGGTAAGGTCAAAGGGGACCGTATTGTCTATCCGCAGGATGGTCGAGATATTGTATTGACGATCGATCGAAACATTCAGGCGCAGGGAGAGGAAATCATTCGCAATCTCGTTGAAAAGTGGGGGGCGGAAAGTGGCACAGTAATCGTACAAGAGCCGAAGACGGGGAAAATTCTCGCGATGGGAAACTACCCTACATTCGATCCGAATAATTATAAGGAGGCGGAGATGAAGGATTTTATAAATATCGCTGTCCAGTCACTGTACGAGCCGGGCTCGGTCATGAAGCCGATTACTATGTCTGCGGGGATCGATTCGGGGAAGATAACTCCGGATACAGCATATAACGATACCGGGTCGGTGACGCTGAATAAGCGCACGATTAAAAATTGGGACCTGAAGGCGTATGGACGTACGACAATGACCGGAGTTATTGAGCATTCACTAAATGTAGGAACGGTATTTGCTCAGCAGCAGATGGGAGATGAGATATTTAAGGACTATTTTTTGAATCGATATACATTTGGAGAAAAGACGGGTATCGCGCTGCCGGGTGAGCGCGATGGCAACGTGTCGCCGCTTAAAAGTGGGCAGGCAGTAAACTATGCAACGGCGGCATTCGGACAGGGTATTGCAGTGACGCCATTGAAGATGGTGTCTGTGATGTCGGCAATTGCAAACCACGGAGTACTAATGAAGCCGTTGATTCTTGCGGACGAAGAACCGCAAGAAGTGCGCAGGGTAATATCAGAAGACGCGGCCCGAAAAGTTGCGGAAATGATGGTAAGTGCGGTATATGTAAATAAGTTGGCAGAAATACCAAAATACCAAGTTGCGGGAAAGACGGGAACCGCGTATGTGCCAAACTTCGGAGGGAGGGGATACAGTGATGACGTAGTAAACACGTATGAAGGATTTGCTCCGGCGTATGACCCCAAGTTCGTCATTCTGATCAAGGTAGAGCGCCCAAAGGGGGCTCCATTGGCGGGACAGACGGTAGTGCCGGCATTTAAGGAGCTTTCGCAATTCATCCTGAATTATTACAACATAGCCCCTGACAAGCCGAGTGAACGATAAAACGATATGATACGATTATTGAGAAAACTATTACGAAGGTGCGCGCGAATGATTATCTGGAACTATAAGCCGGAGGTGGTGGCAATCACCGGAAGCGTAGGAAAGACGTCTGCAAAGGATGCTATCTTTGCGGTGCTCTCAAAAAAAGGGGAATCAAGTTTGAGCGAGAAGGAGCGATGGCGCGTTCGAAAGTCAAAAGGAAATTTCAACAACGAGATCGGGACCCCGCTCAATATCATCGGAAATTGGACGGAAGATGATTTGAAGTTGGTTAGTCGAGAAACTCCGGCAGGGACAAAACGAGTACAGAAGGCGGCATTTTGGCTGCGTGTGTTATCTGTAGCCGTAGCGCATGTCATATTGCCGAGAAGCAAGCGCTATCCGCAGGTATTGGTGCTTGAATATGGGGCGGATAGGCAAGGCGATATAAAATATCTCTTGGGCATCGCCCGTCCAAAGATAGGCATCGTCACTGCGATAGGAGAAACGCCTTCGCATGGGGAATATTATCCGGATACCGAAGCAGTGGCGCGAGAGAAGGGAAAGCTAGTGGAGTCGTTGCCTGCGGGAGGGTGGGCGATATTGAATTATGATGATGATCTGGTTATCGGTATGAAAGAAAAGACCCGCGCACGGGTAAAGACATTCGGATTTGGAGAAGGAGCCGATGTGCGGATTTCACAGTTCGAAAATCAATCCGTCGATGGACGGCCCGAGGGTATCGCCTTCAAGATCGAGCACGAAGGAAGCTTTGTTCCGGTAACGATCAAGAATGTATTCGGGCGTGCGCAAGGCTATAGCATTGCCATTGCTTTTGCAGTGGGGCTGACATTCGGCTTGAATTTGGTAGAGATAGCAGAGCTGGTAGAACGATATTATATTCCCGCAAAGCGACGCATGAACCTTGTTGAGGGTATCAAGGGATGCTGGATTATCGACGATAGCTACAATGCGGCACCGCTGTCGGTAAAAGAAGCCCTACTGACCGTAAAAGACCTCGCTGCGACGCGAAAGATCGCCGTATTGGGAGATATGTTGGAATTAGGTAAGTTGTCCGTTGAGGCGCACGAGAGTATCGGAAAAATGGTTCCGGGAGTTATCGACGTCCTGTTTACGGTAGGGCCGCGAGGGAAGTTTATCGCCGAATCGGCGATCAAAAACGGCATGAGTAAGGCAAATGTACGGATATTTGATACGGCGGATGAAATGTTGCCAGAGATACAGAATACGGTGACAAAAGGCGATCTAGTGTTGGTAAAGGCATCGAGAGCTATGGCATTGGATAGGGTAGTTGAAGAAATTCGCGAGATGGCATAAATGTCATCATCATTATGCCGTTTTGTCATTCTCGCGAAGGCGGAAATCCAGTATCCCGTCATTCCAGTCCACAAGTATGTCCCCGCGCCATCTCCGGTGTGGGGGGGATCCAGAGCCTATAAAAATGTTGATTTTTTTATCCTGATACGATAATGTAGAAAGGCATTTTGGGGCCATTTTTCATTTTCCGTGTCCCATGTTTCGTGCAACGCCCTCATCGTCTAATGGTTAGGACAATAGGTTCTCATCCTATAAATCGGAGTTCGATTCTCCGTGAGGGCACAAAAAGAAATAGCCACCCATTTGGGTGGCTATTTCTTTTGCCTCACGGGGGATCAATCGAACGGCCGAAGGCTATACTGATGGGTGTCTATTTATGCTCTCGAAATCGTATTAATTAACGGTGCCTGACTACGCTATAGCCTCTGTATATAATAAAAATGGTGCCTATAGGCACCATTTTCCCTCCGCATACTTTTCTTTTGCCGAAATTATATCAATCTGTTCGCGTATTTCTCTAATGTCTTCTTGATCAAGTGCTTCAAATCCTTCATAAAAACCAGTGCCTCTATCGGGTAAATACATACTTTCTGGCCAAAGCTGATGCACGGCGTTTATGGCACGTCCAAAGACATGCACGTGAAGAAATGGGGCACTTCCGGTTTTAAAAGCCCAGTTTCCCATATCTTGGTAGTTGATTTTTATTACAGGGATGCCACGATTGTTCATTGCAATCTCAAATGCTTCCCCGACGATCATCGTTAAGCGCATTAGCTCGATGGCAGTTTTTGCATCAAGTTTCGTCCGGTCAGTAATTGAAGTATCCGTTACCTTTATTCTAATATGCCCACCATCTGTTCGGGGAAGAAAGGGTTTTTCGTGTGATTCAACAATAAAGTTTTTAGTTTCATAAATTAAAGCCATAAGAAATTATAAGCCGAGAACGCAGAAAGGTAAACGCATTAGCGGAGTACTGGACATTTCGGTAAAAAAAAGGTATTACATGATATACGAGGCAAACTACTATGAATATTTCGGCACTAAAAGAAATATTGACAGGACAACCAAACTATCGACAACAGCAGGTCGAGAAGGCTCTTTATGGCGATCAAATAGAAGATTGGTCGCAAGTAATTGCATTGCCGGAAGAGTTGCGCAGGAGGCTCGCCGAGGCGTGTCCACTGGAGATACGGGCCGATGACACGATTTCTGGAGGTGATAGCCGTAAGGCACTGATTGTACTAGAGGATGGGCTTAAGATTGAAGCGGTGCTTATGATGCATCAGGGCGACCGCAATACGGTATGCGTGTCTTCGCAGGTAGGATGCCCGATGAAGTGTGCATTCTGCGCAACGGGGCGTCTGGGACTTAAGCGAAGCTTGACCGCAGATGAGATCGTCGAGCAGGTGCTTTATTTTGCCAGACAACTTAAGAAAGAACATAAAAGGGTGACAAACGTCGTGTTTATGGGAATGGGGGAACCGATGATAAATTATGACAATGTAATGACCGCCATTCGAACCTTAAATAATCCAAAAGGATTCAACTTGGGTGCTCGGCGCATATCTGTTTCGACATCTGGCATTCCGGATGGAATTCGAAAATTTGCCCGAGAGGGGTTGGAGGTGAACCTGGCACTTTCCCTGCACGCGCCCAATAATGAGCTGAGGTGCAAGATAATGCCAGTTAGTACGCATCACTCGCTGGAGAGCGTTATGGAAGCATTGGCGGAATACGTACAGTTGACTAATCGAAAGATCATGTTCGAATACATCATGATTAAGGGTGTTACCGACGGCCCGGAGCAGGCGCACGAGTTGGTAAAGCTACTGTCTGGGTGGTTGGGATACGTGAATTTGATTAACTATAACCAGACCGATGTGTTTGAATCATCGACACGGGAGCGTATAGAGGCATTTAAAAAGATTCTTGAAGATGGACACATTACCGTAGTGCAGCGTTATACGTTTGGAGAGGATATCGATGGCGCGTGCGGACAGTTGGCCGCGCGGAAGGAGATCAAGCTCGACTAAGAACATAAACACAAAACATCCCCCCGTGTAGGGGGATGTTGTTCGGTGAGAAAAATCAGCATATAATGGGGTAATAACGCAAACGAATATGAACGAATCATTTCAGCAGGAGCAGGCAAGTGATCCTGTAAAAAAATTTTCATGGGATACGGTGAAGCATACTCCCGAAGAAGATATTGTTGTGCATCGTGGAGAGGGATCGGAGTATGATTTAAGGACATTCAAAGCGGATATGCCCGGACTTACCGAGCATGTTAAAAAGTTCGAGAAGGAGGGATGGATCGTTGTGAATAGGGGAGATTTTGTGGTGCTTGAGCGAGACCATAAACAAATAAAGGAGAGTACGCACTAAACAAAAAATCGCCATGATGGCGATTTTTTGTGTAGTCACTTCGCTTAATGAGGAGGCGAGAGGATTCGAACCTCCGATACTGTTTGACCAGTATAACGCATTTCGAGTGCGTCCCATTCAACCGCTCTGGCACGCCTCCATGATAACCTATAACAATATACAGAAACAGACTTCAAGTGCCCCCTCACGGTCTCAGAATTGGGACGTGCAAGCAGTATAAGGGTTTTCCAGCCCTCTTTCAAGATTCTATTTGAGGCACCTCGGTCAGGGCTAAAAACCTACATAAAATAACAAATGACATACGCAGACGTGCTACTTTAAAGGAAAGAGGCTTTTAGAAAACTTGACATATCTAATATAAAAGTATATAGTAAAACTAGAATTTGCTTTAAAAATCCCATAGAATATTTGTGATCAAACCGCAGAAAGGAGATGTAAGTCATGGCAAAGCTTGGAGCGTTCATCGATGAGCATGTTGGTCCGGAACTGGAGAAAAAAGGCGTGACCGAGGCGGATATCGAATCGGTCATCGAAAAAGGCGGAGTGTCGGCAGTCGGTATGTTCGTCGATGCTTTTATGATGTGTCTCCAGCAGGCTAGGAATGCATTTCGTATCATGACCGGGGGTACCCGCACAACCGACGAAGTCATTGAAGCCGGCAACTATGGCTGGACGAATGACATGGTCAACGGCAAGAACTTCCCGATGCGGCCCATGCCCGAAGGACCCCGCGAGATCGTGTTCCTGGAATTCGATCATGATCCCGGGTCCGAAGAAGTACTCGTCGAAGCACAGCGCCAGGGATTGGAGCGCCCTCTGTACGAAGATGCGCTATTCTTTGGTGAGCAGTATCCCGAGGAACAGCGCAATGCTCCGATCGTGTTCCTGCACAAACCTTGGCAGAGCCCGGGCGGCTTCCTGTTCGTGCTGGTGCTCGGCTGCGATGGCAGGCACCGCCGCCTGTTCCTGTACTACTTCGATGTCAGTTGGTTTCAGCGGTGTCGGTTCGCGTTTGTGCGCAAGTAACTTGGGTTCTGGGGATCTCGTGCCTTGTTGGGCGCTTGAACCCTTGGAACCTTCAAAACCCCTCGCTATGCGAGGGGCTTAATTTTTTATGTTATGCTGTATGTGGTAGTAGGTGAATATGCGGGCGGTTACGGCTTCCCGCTGCCGAATCCAGTATCCATATGTCGAGAATATCTTTGGTTACGGCTTGGGATAGAGTGATATATGCAGACCCGTCTGCAACGCTATACGTAGTATTGCGGGTAGGAACTTCAAAAAATGAAGATACTTGGTATGTGGTATTGGATGAGTCTTGCTCACAAATACGATACAACTCCGAGTCCGCCAGGGGCGGACGAGGGGTGGTGGATTGGATGATATCGCATGCATAATGGCAGAACCCGAACGGCAACCTGAACGTGCTGGTACTCAACTGCGATGACAGGAACCGCAACCTGAACCTGAACTACTTCGATGACAGTTGGAATCAGCGGTGTCGGTTCGCGTTTGTGCGAAAATCTCTTCATTTCCCCGCCGTTGGTGCGGGGTTTTGTTTTTCCACTTGTTTTTGCCATCCTCCGAGCATTTTACCGATGGCATCCAGTTTTTTTGAGAGCTCGGCGTAGCGATTGTTGTCAAGCGACTTTATCTCCCATGCAACTTTTATGAGAAATTTAAGCGTGTCGAGCCTTTTGCTTGCTTGGATGAGGCAGATCAACTTCGGGTCTTTGGGGGCGTAGCTTGCGGTAAAAAACAATGTGGCAATTTCAAGCAGAAGATTGTCGATTTTTATCCCGAGGGAATATCGCGATGTCTTTGGAAATTGCAACAGGTACTCTTGCCAAAGCTTGTATAGTCGTACCGTATGATCAATAATGGTTACATTATTGATCGGGGGGGGGTACGAGGAATTATGAAAATCAGATTGTGCCATAGTTATGAAGAAATAATTTCTGTCGAGAATCTACTGTGCGCATGGGAGGAATTTGTGAGGGGCAAGCGAAATAAATTGGATGTGCAGGAGTTTTCGTTGCGCCTGATGGATAATATCATAGCATTGCATGATGACCTTGCCAATCATGCGTATCGGCATGGCGGGTATGAAGCATTTAAGGTAGATGATCCGAAGCCGAGAGATATCCACAAAGCGAGCGTTCGCGATCGGCTGCTGCATCATGCGATTCATCGGGTTTTGTGCCCGTTTTTTGACAAAAAATTTATTGCCGATTCGTATTCGTGCCGGATCGGGAAGGGTACCTATAAGGTGATAGATCGATTTAGGGATTTTTCATATCGCGTGAGCAAGAACAATACGCGGACCTGCTGGGTATTAAAGTGCGACATCAGAAAATTCTTTGCCAATATTGACCATAGTATTTTACTGGCGATATTAAGGGAATATATTGACGATAGGGAATTGCTCATTCTGCTTGGCGAGGTGGTTGGAAGTTTTTCAGTCGCTCGGAGTGGGGTAGGGCTACCGTTGGGCAATCTTACATCGCAATTATTGGTCAACATATATATGAATGAGTTCGATCAATATGTGAAGCATGAATTAAAAAATAAATACTATATTAGATACAGCGATGACTTTGTGTTTTTCGCTGACGATAGAAGTATATTAGAGGGATATATCCCTGCTGTTAAAAATTTCTTATATGAAAAGCTTAGGTTGGAATTGCATCCGGATAAACTATATATAAAGACGGTTGCGACGGGCGTTGATTTTTTAGGTTGGATTAATTTTATCGATCATAGGATATTACGCACTACAACAAAGCAGCGTATGATGAAGCGGTTAGTTGAAAATAATAGCGAAGAAATAATGGGCTCATATTTAGGATTACTGAAACACGGCAATACGCATAACCTGCAAAAAGCGGTCGGCGCATATAAAATTACTTAAACAAAAGCCCGCTATTTGATAGCGGGCTTTTGTTTCGCTTGATACGGCTCCTTCGGTCTCCCCGGAGGGTCTTAGACTAAAACTGCTTTTCTAAAAATATTCATGAAACAGGCCTTTCGGTCGGTCTCACTAGCGTGTGCCCCCGGGAGGAATCGAACCTCCATTACAAAGTTCGGAACCTTGCGTCCTATCCGTTGAACGACGAGGACGGTCGTATCAAAGACACCTATAGAAGGTAGCAGAAAACCCTATGTTTTTCAAGAAATACGGATGTGCTCTCGGAGGGAATCGAACCCCCATTGACGCATTAGGAATGCGTAGTCCTATCCGTTGAACGACGAGAGCTTTACTATCATTGCCCGTCCATTATTTCATGAGGAATGATTTTTATCAAGGATGTAATCAATTTATGAAGATAGCCGCTTTTTTGGACAATAATTCTGCATATTCCGTGCGCTGCCTTTCCTTTGGTTCCGCCATCGTCAAGGTATACTTTAAAAGTATCTTTAGGTAGTCCGGTAGAATGAGTCCAGTATTGTATACATTCCGCTTTTGTTAGATTCAGATTCGAAAAGATCCGTACTGTTATTTTAATGCGACTTTCTTCAACGCCGAAGTGATTTTTAAGGATATCCAAAAATAAGTGGATCATTTGCCCGTTTGTGTTGGTGAATGTAAATTGTCGTTGGCTTCCTTCGGCCCAATACAGCATAGCAACGAGAGAACAGGGGTATTTGCTTGGTCCATTTAATAGCTCGCGCGCGCACTCCTCGGCTTTAGCCCAATCTTTTTGGCTTCTTATTTTACTCCCGCCTTGTTTTGCTCTAATGGTTGCGGCCTGTTCTTCGGATAATGTTATGTCTTGAATATGATGCCAGATGGTTGTTTTTGGCATTGAAAATTCTTGCATCAGCTCTTGTATACTCCGCCCAGCCTTGCGACGTTTCTTAAGATTGGCAATTGTTTCGTCGGAATAAATACGCATATATAATGAAATACATTCTATGGATCGAATAAATAAGTCCCAAATATATAATTATAAGTACTAATATATAAAAATATGATAAAGTAGGGAAAGGTGGGTTGCAAGTTTTTAAAAAGTTCTATAGAATAAAAAAACTACCAGGGCCTTTAGCTCATCTGGTAGAGCGCTACATTTGCAATGTAGAGGTGACCGGTTCGAGCCCGGTAAGGTCCACAAATAAAAACCGCCCCGCAAGGGGTGGTTTTTGTACCGGGATTCTTGCCAAGGAGACATTTTTTAGATAAGATAAGTGTCATCTGTAGGGCCTTTAGCTCATTTGGTAGAGCGCTTCCATGGCATGGAAGAGGTGACCGGTTCGATCCCGGTAAGGTCCACCTTATTGAATACAACCTGTAGCTGGGTAGTTTACGGTAAGAAATAGGAGGGAGGCGTGCGTGAGCGGTTGAAACGGCTTGTCTTGAAAACAAGTATGCCGCAAGGCATCGGAGGTTCGAATCCTCTCGCCTCCTCAGTGGATGGAATAATGATAAGTAGAGAGTTTATAGCCGAAAAAATGACATCAAAGCCGATGTCATTTTTTTAAAATAACAAAAGAGCATCTTAAGCTCGTATAACAGTCGGCTGGCGGATTACAAAGGGCTGTATAGTGATGTGCTATTATTAAAATAAATGAAATACTATAAGATTGGCATCATTGTAGTAGCTAGTGGATTACTTACAATTGTATAGACGTATATTAAAAGCCCGGCGCAAACGTATCCTAATAGTGTTGTGTTTCCAGGAAAAACAGATGCCACCGAATGCCTCGCAAATAATATAGTCCCAGGTAGTGATTGCGCTCCGGTACATTCTATCTATTGATTACGGATTTTCAATGCATGCAATCCAAGTGAATGATGGAATCTACTACCCAGATATTCAGCAGGGGACGTATGCAAATGGGGTGGGCATAGTCGAAAATTTCACCATATATCTTATTGTTGTATTCTTGATAATTACAGCGTGGCGCATTGTTGCAACACAGACAAAGCATCCCTAAGAAGGAGTGATATGCTTCTGTTGGTGTGTTAATAAAAGTAATATACCGTTTCTTAGATTTTTAAGGTATAATAAAACCATGGAACAAGAAAACGATGTTTTTCTTACAAAAACCGACGAAGATATGAATCGGGAAGAATATGGAGACGAAGATCAGGAAGTTTCGGATGAGGTGACCGATGAAGAGGAGGAACTTGAAATGCCGATACAGAACGGGATTACCTGGGAAGCTCCGGAGTTTGAGCATATCGAAAAAAGCACTACATGGTATTGGAGCAGTATGGCGATCGCCATTGTTCTTATCGCGATAGCGCTGTGGCAAAAGAACTTTCTATTCGCTGTGTTTATAGTGGTGGCGGAGCTTGCCATATTTATGTTTGCGGGAGAAAAGCCAAAGATGTGGAGGTTTGCCATTGACGATAAGGGTATTACGATCGAAAAGCATAAAACCTACCGATATAAGGATGTCGTATTGTATGACATCCATGAATTCTCAGATGAATATTACGAGTTGCTATTAAAGACAAGGTCAAAGATGACTCACTACATAAAGATATTCGTACCCGCCGAAGACGTGGATGCTATCGAGGATCTCTTGGAAGGGCGGGTAGAGCGAGGCGAGATTGAAGTGACATTTATGGAGCTACTGGAGCGCTGGGTCGGATTCTAGGGGGGATTATTGTAAAATGAAATAGGATTTGCTATAACTGAATGACGCTAATGGGTATCCCGTTATAAGTTATTGGTTACCTGTTATTTGTCATTTTGCCCTTGTCGTTCAATGGATAGGACATGACTTTGCGGAAGTTAAAATTGTGGTTCGATTCCACACAGGGGCACATAAAAGAATACCCAGGCCAATCGGCCTGGGTATTCTTTTATGTATCGTGGGATCGAACCAGCGGAGCTATGGTTCAATTGAGCCCACCCCCGAGCACTGCGGAACGAAGTGGAGAAGTGCGAAGCGGGTGCCACACAGGGGCACATACAATAGAAATGCCATGCATTATGCGTGGCATTTCTATTTGCGGTGGCGAAGGGGATTATTTTTGCGTACAATAAACAGATATGTCCCAAGGAGTACGACTCGAAACGGAATTGCGGTACGTGAAAGGCATCGGCCTGGCTTTTGCGACTCGCCTCGAGAAACTTGGTCTTAAGACGGTCAAGGATCTATTATGGCACTTCCCGTCCCGATACGAGGATTTTTCGAAGATTACTAATATTGCTGATCTGATCCCGGGGGAGCCGGCGACTATTCAGGGGGTAATTCATGATATTAAAATACTGAGGTCGTTTAGGAAAAAGATGTTTATTATACAGGCGACCGTGGTGGATAATACGGGAAGTATCCGGGCGACTTGGTTTAACCAAAAGTTTCTAGTCGCGATGCTGAAAAAAGGTATGGTGATTAATCTTGCGGGGAAAATAAGCGACGGGAAGAATGGGTTGAGTTTTTCGCATCCGTCCTACGAGATTGTGGGATTTTCAGAAGACGAGGAACAGTTCATGGAGGATGCGGCTGAATATCGCGAGGAGATTGAATCATTTAAGCATACGGGGCGCCTGGTGCCAGTATATCCGGAAACACGTGGCGTAACATCGAAGGGATTGCGCTTTCTAATAAAGCCGTTACTGGATGAGATGGAGCGATTGCCGGAGACACTCCCGGAAGGCATGCTTGTGCGCGCAGGCGTCGCGGAGATAAACGATGCGCTCCGCAAGATACACTTCCCGGACACAATGGATGATGTGTTGTATGCACGCCGCCGGTTCGCATTTGAGGATATTTTTTATTTGCAGTTAGTAAACATACTCGAGCGCTCCCGCTTGGCAAAAGAAAACGCACATGCGTGCGGGATCGATCAGAAATGGTTCAAGGAATTATTGGAACGCCTGCCATTCGAACTGACGGATGGACAAAGAAAAACGGTAGATGAGATTGTGCTTGACCTGGCAAAACCGCATCCGATGAACCGGTTACTTCAAGGGGATGTCGGCTCAGGAAAGACGATCGTGGCGATCATGGCGGCAATTATTGCTGCAGAAAATGGCCTACAAGCCTCGTTTATGGCGCCAACGGAGATTCTTGCGAATCAGCATTATCAAACGTTTAAGAAGATATTCGGCAATTATGAAAAAGGAGTGGCGTTACTGACGGCTTCGGGCGCAAAGGTATTCTATGGAGAAGGATTGGAAAGTGAGGCGAAGAAGCCCGAGGTCATAAAAAAATTGGCGAAGGGGGAAATAAAGATAGCGATCGGAACGCATGCGCTGATACAGAAAGGAGTGGAGTTTGCGAATCTAGCATTGGTGGTCATCGATGAACAGCATCGTTTCGGTGTGCGTCAACGTCAGGCGCTTGCGGGGCACAAGAAAGGCGACGGGGAGTATTTGCCGCATTTTTTGTCAATGTCGGCGACGCCGATACCGCGTACGCTGTCGCTGACCTTGTTCGGTGATCTTGATATTTCGGTCATAGGAGAGCTGCCAAAGGGGCGAAAGGAAATCATTACAAAGATCGTCCCTCCGGCGAGTAGGACGGACGCATACGCATTCATTCGGGGTCAGGTGAAAAAAGGGAGGCAGGTCTTCGTTATTTGTCCACGCATTGAAAAGGCTGAAGAGGATGAAGATAAAAAGAATTGGTTCGCGGTCGATACGAAGACGGTTAAGGAGGAATACGAGAAGCTCTCCAAGAAGATCTTTCCCGATATGCGGGTTGCGATGTTGCACGGCAAGCTAAAGCCGGCAGAAAAAGATGCGATCATGCAATCGATGAAGAAGGGCGATATTGATGTGCTTGTGGCAACTTCGGTGATAGAGGTCGGTGTTGATATTCCTAATGCAAGCATCATGATGATCGAAGGGTCGGATCGATTTGGATTGTCGCAATTATATCAATTTAAAGGGCGCGTTGGGCGCGGGGAGCATCAGTCATTTTGTCTGCTGTTCACTGATTCATCGGCGCAAACAACCAAGGATAGGCTTGAAGCATTGGTAGGTGCGAAGAATGGATTCGAGCTTGCGGAGAAAGACTTGCAGCTGCGTGGCCCCGGCGAATTCATGGGGCAATCGCAGACGGGGTTGCCTGATTTGGCGATGCGCTCTCTGCACGATCTGAAGCTCGTCAAGAGCGCCCGTGAGGCTGCTGAGGGTATTCTGGGGATGGATCCTGATCTAACAAGTCATCCTCAGCTAAAAGACATCGTGAGAAAATTTCACGACAAGGTGCATCTTGAGTAATTTAAAATTTGAAATTGCATCGAGAATCAAAAAATCCCGTTAGGGATTTTTTGATTCTCGATGCTTTGGTGTGACCCAAAACCCAAGACGATATTTGCCACCCAAGATTCCACGAGTCTGCGAATCCAATGCGGGAATGGATCCGAATATAATCATGGTGATAGGAAGGAACATCCATTGGAGAACATACCAGATGTAGTGGTACTTTTTGAACCAGATCGGCTTTGGCGGGAGTAATACGATACCAAGGAATGCAGAGGTAAGGATACCAATGGCCGCAAAGTTCATAATCATATTAGTCACCTTTGGCAGGGAGTAGGAAAGAAGCGAGAATCGGAATTCCGGCCCGCCAATAGCGATAGGGAGCCAAGAAAGAGTGAAGATAATTAGGGCATTAGTCGCCCAGGAGTGAAAACCTTCAATGTAGAAGAACGCCCAGGAGAAGCGACGCTTGAAGGGGATCTTTTTGTTCTTAATAAACCCCCGCATAAAGAACGGAATATTCTCGACACCACCCCATGCCCAGCGTTGCTGTTGCTTGTACTGATTAACCATAGTACGCCAGAATGTCGGAGCTACGTTCGCATCCATGGAGACGGGGTAGTTTAGCGGGATGGTGCGATAGTTGCCGTTGTAGTGAATATAGGATTGCCAAAAAATATGAGAATCCTCGTTCACGATATTCGTTTTATAATAACCAACGTCGACAAGTACCTTGAAGGGGATGGTGTGCGAGGAGAAGGTGGTGAGTCGATGCGGGCGCGCCTGCTGCATCATATGGTAGACCGATGCGGAGAAGGAAATGACGCGTGCCAGTGCCGGAGCCTGGAAGATGTTGTTCAGGAAGAACGGCACAGGTAGGTAGCTGGCGTGCAGATTGTCCTCGGTTGTCAGGAAGGTGTGCGTCAATATGCCGAAGTAGTTCGGGAAGATCTGCGTGTCGCAATCAAAAATAGATACCAGGATTTTGTTATAATCAATGGCGAGCGGATCAATGATTAATTCCTTAGTCTGCTTGATGGACCACGTTTCATTTGAGCCCTTCCCGGGAATTTCGCCGGGCAGGTCTTGCGGGTGTGTGGTAATTAGGAATTTAAAGAAATGGTTCGCAAACTCCTGTTCGAGTTGTTTTGCTACGGTCTGTGCCTGGTCACCGGCGCGTCCTTCGGCAGCAAGAACGACGATAAATTTATCCATCGGGTAGTTACCCTTAATAAGGGCATCAAAGGTTTCCCTGATGACCTCGTACGGCTCTTTATAGAAGGGAAAGATCAGAACATGATAGAATTGGTCCCAGGTATTGGTTGTCGGGTCTGCCTTCAGTTTTGCGAGCCAATCAACCTTCATATTGGTATTCATTCGGTGGTAACTAATGCGGAGGTGGATGGATAGGTAGAGGGTTTTAAGGAACCAATAAATATCGAAGAAAATGATGAATACCGCCATAAAGACCGGATAGATCCAAGACAATATAACGATGGCAAGTAATGTAGACCAGGAAAGAACTCCCGGAAGGATCTCAAAAAATCTCTGTTGGCTCATATAGGGTAATTATAGGGGGAAAGGAAAGAAAAAAGAAAGGTAGGGAGGCTGGAAAAGATATTAGGAATGGTTTCGGAAGGGCCGAATCGGATAAGCTAAGGGCACCATCCTAAGAAGCAAAGAATCTATTTCGGGGCTATTGCAGAAAGAATACTTGCGGAATCTGAGTCGATAGGCAAATGTCCTGACTTGTGTTGAAAATAAGTTGGGTTGTCGGTGTGGCAATTAATAAGGGGTGCGCAAATACCCCTTATTTTTGGTTGATTTTTTTGGGTGGGTCGTGTATGATTTAAAACGCTTATAAATACGTAAGCTCCCATCGTCTAATGGTTAGGACAACAGGTTTTTCCGCCAGAGAGCGGACCCGCCTTCGGCGGGCATCCTTTAAAATCATTTATGTATTTTCTATACATTTTGCAAAGCACGATTGATTTTGGGTATTATATTGGCATAACCGATAATGTTGATAAAAGGTTAAAGGAGCATAATTCGGGAAAGACTAAGTCAATAAAACATAGAATCCTGTTTATTTTGAAGTATACAGAAAACTACGTCATAAAATCAGAGGCAAGAAAACGGGAATTGCAATTAAAAAGAAGCTATCAAACGAGAAAAGAATTGCTAACTAAGCTAGGATTTGATATAAAGTAAATTACATGCGCCCCCATCGTCTAGTGGTCAGGACAACAGGTTTTCATCCTGTAAAGAGGAGTCCGATTCTCCTTGGGGGCACACAAACGCAAAACCGACATTCGAATGAATGTCGGTTTTGCGTTTGTGTGCCTCATAGAATCGCAGCCGCTAGTAGGCGGCGCGATTCGGCTGTGGGCACGGCAGACTACGAACAGAGGGAAAGAATATAAACATCCCCGTATTTACTCCCCAATCCAACCAACAAAAAAGCCGACCATGATGGTCGGCGATTGATAGGGAGCACAGGGAAAGTCACTCGATCGAGAAGTTTCCGACCACAACTGCAATGCCATCCTTTGCGAGCTGAGCATTTAGCCACGGCTCGATCAACGATCGGAACTCGCGTTGCTGATTCGCTTCAAGCGGATTGTAGAGCTGCGCCAGCTGCTTCGAAAACCGATTGTTGAATTCGAACAGCTGCGAAGCGACAATTGCCTGAGTTTCGTTTTTGACCGAGTATCCGGAAGAGTGAATAAAGGTCCTCGTATCCGCGCCGCCGGAGTTACTGTCCATCTCGGAAGAGTGGATCCGTCGTCCTTTGTTGCGGTAGAAAAGTTCCGGATCGGAAATTTGTGAGCCGACTCTGTACTTTAAGTGGCGAACCTTTGGATTTTCCGTGAGGAATGTTACGCCACTTGAAACGTTGATCGCTCCGGTAGGGAGGTTTGAATATTCTGACCATTCCCAGCAGAACGCCCCAAAAGGATGCTTGATCGCCTTGGCGCCCTCAAACGTAACGACGGTTGAATCTGACCCCGGGAATTCATAGTAGACGGGCGAGAGGAAGATGGTACCGAAAGATGCAAAGATCATGTATTTGGCGCAGGTTTTTACCCGCGGCTTTTTTGTCGCCCAGAATTCTGCTTTCGCTCCGGTCCCGTCTTTGTAGGGATACACGATTGCGCAGATGGCGGCTCCGAAGATGCACAGGACTAACCAAATGATACACGGCATAATGTTCTCTCCTTTAGTTAAGATATTCGATTTTGTAGTACTGGAATAACGTAACCACTTTTTATTTGTCATGTCAATGCATCCCCCTTTTTCCTTTTTCCTTTTTCCTTTATACTATTCATATGGATAATCAGACAAATCCGACACAAGATCCGGCAGCTCCGGAAAAGAAAGTTCCCGAGCCGCCCGCGCTGGAGATCGATATCCGAACTATGGAATCAGACCTCAAGGCTTTCAGAGAAGGTGGAGGAGAAGTTCCGACCCAGGGAGCGCAGGAAGCGTTTGCATCGCAGCGTGATGCCGCTCCGCAAGCCCCGGCATACACGGGACCGGAGAAACCGCTGTTTGAAACGCCTATGGCTCCGCAAATGCCTACGGTACCAATTCAAAAAGCTCCGCAAGGGCAAACATCGTCCGGAACGATGAACATGGTATTGATAACAATAGGTATTGTTATAGGTATTGTTGGTCTTGGATTATTGGGATATTTCGTAGTGTTCCCGTACATATTTAAATTAATTGGCTAATATATGAACAAAGAAAAATTGGAATCAATAAAAAATGAGCTTGAGGATGAAAAAGCGATGCTTGAAGTAAAGATTGATACCCTGGAGCAGGGGGAAGATTTTGGGGATGATATTGATTCGCTCGAAGAAGAGGCGGATGAATCGACCGAATGGCAAAATCAAACAGCGGCATCCCAGGTTTTACGTGAACGACTAGCCGATATCGATTCCGCACTGGCGCGTATGGAGAAAGGGACTTTTGGTAAATGCGAGGAATGCGGAGAGGATATTGGCATGGACATGTTGCAGGTAAACAGTACATCGAAGTTGTGTCGCTCGTGCAAAAAATTAGCTCGTGAGGAAGAAAACGCTTAAGAGTTTTCTGTGTCATTCCGGCGGAGGCCGGAATCCAGTTTTTCTAATTTGTACTTTGCATAAATTTCATGGAACACTTCTCAAAGGTATACTCGGCAGAACTTGAGGGGATTGAAGCAAAATTAATCGAAGTGGAGACCGACATAAACGTCGGTCTTCATTCGTTTACAATTGTGGGTCTTGCCGACAAGGCACTAAACGAGGCAAAGGAGCGGGTCAACGCCGCATTGAAGAACTCGAATATAAAACCGCCCAATCGAGAAAATAGAAGAATTACGGTAAATCTTGCCCCGGCGGATATCAAAAAGGCGGGGTCGCAATATGATCTCGCAATAGCGATGGGATATTTGTTGGCAACCAAGCAGATTAAGGAATTCGAAACGGCTGATAAGCTCTTTATTGGCGAGTTATCGCTTGATGGGAAGGCACGTTCGATAAAAGGTGCGCTCGCGATTGCTCGTCTCGCAAAGGAGTTGCATATAGCCAAGGTATTTATTCCCGTAGAAAATGCGCAAGAAGCTGCGATTGTGAGTGGAGTTGATGTGATCCCAATTACTGATATGGTGACATTAATCGATCATCTGGAAGGGCGTGTGCTGATCGAACCGTATCCACTGACGAAGCTGGAGTGGGATACGGCAAGATATAGCACTGACATTTCCGAGATAAAAGGACAAATGAATGCAAAACGTGCGCTGATGATCGCAGCGGCGGGTGGGCACAATCTACTGATGAGTGGTTCACCGGGAGCGGGAAAGACAATGCTGGCACAAGCATTGGTTTCTATTTTGCCTCCGCTAGTGGTGGACGAGGCTATGGAGGTGATGCAGATATATAGTGCGGCGGGGATCGCTAATAGCGATGTGCTTGCAATGACGCGCCCGTTTCGAGCGCCACATCACAGCGCATCGCCGGCATCGGTCATTGGGGGCGGTGCAAATCCGCGCCCGGGAGAGATATCGCTTGCGCACCGGGGTGTATTGTTTTTGGATGAGTTACCGGAGTTCCGGCGGGATCTGCTCGAATCATTACGACAGCCACTCGAAAATGGGGATGTATGCGTCGCGCGTGCAAAGAGCGTATTGAAGTTTCCGGCTCGATTTACATTAGTCGCGGCAATGAACCCATGCCCATGCGGATACTACGGTGACGAAGAAAAGACGTGTCAGTGTGGCGCACACGAAATCGCACGCTATCAGCGTAAGCTTTCCGGGCCATTGCTCGATCGCATAGATATACAGATAAAAGTGCCAAGGGTAAAGATAGAGGAATTATCCAAGGAAAAGGAATCAGATGAAAGTGACGCGGTCCGCGAACAGGTACTAAACGCCCGCCTGATACAGGCTCGTCGTTTTACGGATATAATACCAAGGATCTATACAAATGCCGAGATGCCATCGAAATTGGCGGATAAGGTAGTGCAATTGGATGATGCAGGAAAACAATTTGTAAAAAGGATGCTCGAAAAATCGTTCATCTCCGCTCGTGGCTATTACCGCATGCTCAAGACGGCGCGCACGATAGCGGACCTCGAAGGGTCCGACAAGGTTACTAATAACCACCTGAGCGAAGCATTTCAATATAGGATAAGGGAAATATAAAAGCAGATTCCTCGACATGCGAAGCGCGGGACCTTATGTGCCTCGAGTATTTTGGCACGTTGCATACTCGCTGCACTCGCTAGTAACGCCGAGGGCCGAGCTCGGAATGACGGAGTGTGTCATCTCGAGTGAAGCGGAGTGGAACGGAACCGAGGGATCTATAGTTTAAAATGTACGTCATCCGATGACGTACATTTTTTTATCTGTCATTTCATTTCGGCGAAGGATGAGGTCCAGGGCACCCCCTTCAAGCGAAGACATTGACAATTTATAATAATTATGATATAAATATAACAAGAACATTGAAAACCACATGCGGGATTTGGCAGTCATTTTCTCTGCTGCTCATTGGGAGCAGCAGAGAAATGCGCTGTTAAATCTTAAAGGAAAGAGGAGGCAGTATGAAAACGTTTGAGGAATATTTTAGGAGTGATAGGAAGTTTGAAGACGCACCAGCCGCAATCCAGGAAAAGATCAGGAGATTATGTGGGATTGGGAAGAAACTCTTGTTTGGGAATATCACCCAGGCGGAGCGCTCGTACCTCAATAAAAAGGCGTACGAGATTCTGGAAGTAAATGAAGACGGCTACTTCGACGAAGTAGCAGCGGAGGTCGAAAACGCTCTCCCAGGAGTACTCTTTAATTCAAGCCTGTTCGTATTACTCCCAAACGGGATCGTTGTGGAAGAGGCGGGGAATGCGATCAGGTTTCACGCCAGAGACAAGGCCCTACTTGCGCTCATGGGAGAACTCGAAGAAGAGTACATGCAGGCGATGGACGAGTGGACCGAGTCTCAAGAAGCATTTGAGGAGTATTGGAGCGAGAATGCGGTATGGCTCTCGTCCAACGTACTATTTGTTAAGTAGTAAGGCTGTACCATAAAACGCCACCTCTTAGTCATTGATGATGTAAAGCAGTAGAAAGGTAAATTAGGTAGGACTCAGCGGAGGGATATCCGCAAGCAATAAAGCTGTACCACGCATGTTGGATATGGCTTTTATTTTTATATTGAAAGTGCTGAAGCGCATTTTATCTGCGAGCTGTAAAAATAGAGATTAGATGGGCGAAGAAAATTTCATCAAAAACTAAAAATCTGGGTCCCGTTGGGAAAACGGGTAATTTTTAGTTTTGTAAGAAATTTTAGAGTCCACTCTCTATTTTTACTTTGCTCGCGCTTTGAGCCTTGGCGTTGCTAGCGATCCGCGAGCTGACGGATCGCATGCAACGTGCCGGCATGTCGGCGTAGTATTTTTTCCTGCACGGAGCCGACGGCCGTACTTTTACTAAAAAAGTACGAAAAAGATGAGCTCGCATCTGCGGGCATAATAGCGTTAGCGCAGTTGAGGTTGAATAGTAATCATGAAGGATGACAACGGAGTAATAGTTAGGTAAGATAGAGAACACAAAAGAGAAAGCGATACCATACTTATGATACATTTTGAAGAATTGAATGATAAACAACGCGCGGCGGTGGAACATGGCGAAGGCCCGCTCTTGATCGTTGCGGGTGCAGGATCGGGGAAGACTAAGACACTGACGAGCCGGTTGGCTGCTTTGTTGCACAGCGGCGTGAAGCCGGAGAATATCGTCGCCATCACCTTTACGAACAAGGCGGCGGGAGAAATGAAGGAGCGCACGGAAAAGCTGCTTGCGCAGGACAAGGAATCGTTTAAGGCGATGTTCTTGGGCACGTTCCACTCATTTGGAGCGCGGATATTGAAGAAGGAGGCGCGGCTATTCGGGAGAAACTCGAACTACACCATCTTCGATGCGGACGACAGTAAGTCATTGATCAAAAAGGTGGCTGCCGGGGCGGGACTTTCTGAGCGCGATGTAAAGCGGTTAACGCCATTGGTCTTACGGCGCGAGTTCTCAAAGATCAAGGACGAGATGATCGACCCGGAAGCGGCGGAAGATGAAACCGTCTATAAGCTATTTAAACTCTACGAGCAGGCACTGCAGGCGAACAATGCATTCGACTTTGACGACCTAATCCAAAAACCGGGAATGTTGTTTTTGGGCAACCCGGAGATATTGGACCAGTATCAGGAAAAATTCCGCTACATCTTGGTAGACGAATACCAGGACACCAACACAGCTCAATATACGCTTATTAAATTGTTGGCAAATAAATATCGTAATCTGAGTGTAGTGGGAGACGACCAACAATCAATCTTCAAATTTCGTGGGTCGGACTTCCGAAACTTCTTGAACTTCGAAAAGGATTGGCCGGATGCGAAAGTGGTATTACTCGAAGAGAATTATCGTTCGACGCAAAACATCATTAAAGCGGCATCGGCGGTCATCGCGCATAATCATTTACAGAAGTCGAAGACGCTGTGGACGAACAACCCCGAAGGAGGGCGCGTGAAGGTAGTTGAACAATATACGGCTGACGGAGAAGCGGAATGGATAGCCGGGCACATTGATACGATTCGCATGTTCTCGGATTATGGCTCGATTGCGATTCTCTATCGCACAAACGCGCAGTCACGTGCTATTGAGCAGGCGCTGATCGAGCGGGGACTATCATATCGGATATTTGGAGGGTTGAAGTTCTACGAACGCAAGGAGATCAAGGATATCGTGGCCGCATTGCGATATGGGTCCAATCCGCAGGACAGCGTAAGTCTCGATCGTCTCAAAAAGAGCTTCCTCAAGAAGCCGTATACACAACTCAAGGAGGAGCTGCCGAGTAAAGCGGCGGTACTGCGACCGGTGGAGTTGATCGGATACATCTTGATGACGACCGATTACTTCAATTATATCGAGCGCACGCAGACTAATTCGACCGAACGCATTGAAAACATCAAGGAGCTTATCGAGTTTGCGAGCGGATTCGAGAAGATGGAAGACTTCTTGGAGCGTATCTCGCTGCTCGAATCAACTGATACGGTAAAGAAGAAGGATCTCAAGAAGGTGCAGGACAGTGTCGTGAACTTGATGACCATCCATATGGCAAAAGGTTTGGAATTCGATGCGGTATTCGTGATCGGTGTGAATGATGGATTGCTGCCGCACCAGATGTCGTATCATAATGAAAATGAGATAGAAGAAGAACGGCGCTTGATGTACGTGGCGATGACTCGTGCGCGTAAGGAACTGTATCTGACCTTCTATCATTTGCCATCACGATTTTTGAGCGAAATCCCATCGGGATTGATGGAATTTGAAGGAGGGAGGGGATTTGATGATGAAGAGCGATATATTGATATGGATTAAGAGGGTGGAAAAAGGAAAAGGAAAAAGGGAATATGGAGTTCGGCAATAAAAATTCGGCAGGCATCTGCCGAATTTTTATTGCCGAATAGGTGCAGAGATAATTGGGATTGCCTGATAAAAAACATACAACGTTTGTCCGCCAGTCGGCGGACAAACGTTGTATACAGGTGCTCCTTGTCGCATATTACTGATTACCTGTATACTGTCCTGATATGGGACAAAAGCTTGGACAACATTTTTTGATCAATTTGGAGAAGTTAAAGAAGGTATCGGATGCACTTGAAATAACAAGGGACAGTGTTGTTATTGAAGTTGGTCCAGGTCATGGCGAGCTGACACAATATCTTTTAGAAGCTGGAGCGCGAGTGACGGCACTTGAGCGCGATAAGGCACTGATCGAACCATTGAAGGAAAAATTCGCTTCTTTTGTCATTCCCGCGGAGGCGGGAATCCACCCCGGGTTTGAAGTCATCGAAGGAAACGCGTTGGAATTGTTGCCGATGGTAGTAGAAGAGTTGGAGCGACAAGGGGAGCCTTACATGATCGCAGGAAATATTCCCTACTATATAACAGGATACCTGTTGCGGGTGATCGAAGAATTGGAACATAAGCCGATGCGTGTCGTGATGACGATTCAGAAAGAGGTTGCCGAACGCATTTGCGCACAGTCGCCGAAGATGAACCTGCTCGCCGCAAGTGTGCAGTATTGGGCGACAGCATCGATTATCGATATTGTACCGAAGAAGGATTTTAATCCGCCACCGAAGATTGATAGTGCGACCATTCGATTGGATGTGCATCCGACTGAAGGAGATAGTATCCGGTACTATGCGTTTATCAGACAGTTGTTCTCACAGCCGCGTAAGACGATCATAAATAATCTTGCGGGAAAGGACGGGGATAAAGAAGTAATCATAGAAGCACTGCAGCGTGCTGGGTTTGACGCGAAGATGCGATCGCATGATCTTTCTATGGAAGATATTTACAAGCTAATGGTGATTTTTTCATGAAGAAGTTAAATATATTGATTGTATCGGCGTTTATAGCGGGTTTCGCGCTGATGACGATCGAATTGATTGCTACCCGTCTGATGGCGCCATATGTAGGATCGTCCATCTATACGTGGACGTCGGTTATTGGCGTGATTCTACTTGGTATGGCGGTAGGGAACTATGCAGGAGGAGTGTATATCGATCGAAAGAAGTCTCATCGGTCATTGGCAATGCTGTTTATTGCGGCATCAGTTGCAACGTTTTTTATACCGCTGTTCTCATATTTTTCCCCCATTGTTGCACTTTCGGGGTTGTCGATGTCAATGACAACGATCTTGTTGGCGTTCCTTTTGTTTTTTATTCCGGCAGTGTTCTTCGGGACGCTCTATCCGGGGATACTGAAGTTGCATTTGCAAACCATCGATGCGACAGGAATTCGATCAGGCCAGATATCGGCGGCATGGTCGTTGGGAAGTATTGCGGGGACATTTTTAACGGGGTTCTATTTTATCGGATATATCGGCAGCGTGACGACGATACTGCTGATGGCTCTGCTTGTATTGACCAATGCAATGGTATTGGCTCGGATCAAAAAAACGACGATAGGATTGATCGGTTTACTGTTCTCAATAGTGGGGATGATGACCTACGCGATGTATTTGTTTGCGGATGTACGAGGGGTCGTGTTTGCCGCGGAGAGTGAATATTATAAGATCAGGATTATTGATAGAGAGTTGGGAGATAGAGGTAGGGTAAGAATGTTGTTGCTCGACACGGATTCCCATAGTGTTGAGGGGGTTGAGGGGCAGCATCTGGGGACATATCCGGAAATATATCCGATCTTCGGCGCGATACATGAGAGAATGCAGGATATGTTGGTGATAGGCGGGGGGTCGTATGACTTATCAAAAAAATTAGCCGATTTTTATAAAGGAGCTGACGTGACGACCGTTGAGATTGATCCGAAGGTACAGCGGGTCGCCGATGAGTATTTTCAATTAAATGACTATCCGGTACGGCAAAGAGTGGGAGACGGGAGAAATTTTTTGCGTCAGACGGACAGACGGTATGATCTCATTTTTTCTGATGCGTATAATTCGTTCATTTCAGTACCATGGCATATGGCGACGAAAGAATTTTTTGAGGAAGCAAAAGCACGTCTAAACGAAGGGGGAGTATTTGCGGTAAACTTCAGTTCGGTACGAAAAGGAGCGGGGGAAGAGTTTTTTAAAAGTATGGAAAAGACATTCGGGTTGGTATTTGAAAACTATTACGTTTTTGCCTTTGGTGCGGATGCATATGATGCGCAGAATATCGTACTAGTGGGGGTGAATACGAAAATACCCATTGGTGTGCAGGAACTGCGAACAAAGATACTGCGAGGGGAAAATGGGGCATTTCTCGCAAAGCGAAGTATTGATCGGTCCATGACGGATGAAGATACCATTATTCTGACGGATACATATGCGCCTGTGGAGCGACTTATGAGTCCATTGATGAACGAATATTTTGCGAGGAACATGGCATTCTATTACGGAATGGTATTGGCTCAATAACGCAATGAAAAACGTTTGCCGTTAATTATGTTTACGGCTATACTATAAAAATAGTATGGAGAAAAAAGGAATAGCAATTATGTTTATAGGACTTGCGGCGGTACTTTTTGCCGCATATGGAGTCGCAAGTAGAAATGAGGCCGGTCAAGTGGACAAGCTGGAGGGTAGAGGCAATGCAACGCTCGACGGAACATCCGCATTGACTGAACTGGAGGGATTGGGAGCGGGGCTGATGGGTGCGGATTTGTTGAGCGAGGGTAAAGGGGATGATGGCGCAAACATGACAAAGGTGATCGCGCGCGCAACGTTCGAACAAATGAAGACACTTGATCAGCAAGGGAAGAGTCCGTTTGATGAAAAGAACAGTGATACGGCAGAGGTGCGCAATGCAGTCGAGCGGTCAGTTGCTGAATCGACCAATGCGGTATTTGAAGGAATCGTGGTAAAGAATTCCGATTTAAAGACGATTATGAACAACACGCGGGATGCGAAGCGGCGGTATTTGAAGGACCTTGAAGCGATGCTGGCGCGCCATCCGGTAAAGGAATCATATAAAAATATCCCCGGAGGATTGGAGGGATTGATAGAGCAATCCTGCGCGGGTCAACAGACGAATATCAGCAAAGAATTGTCTGATGACTATACTGCAATCGCAAGGGATATGATGAAGATACAAACGCCATCGCAATGGGTGGTGTTTCACAAGCAAGGGATCACGCATTATTTACAAGGAAGCGTTATTTTTTCCGGGATAGCGGGATGCGCGGCCGATCCATTGAAAGGATATTCGGTTGCTCAGTCCTTGTCTGAGTTTGGTCAAAATTCATCGCTACTACAAAAGTTGCTGCAAAAAATGTATACTGAAGTAGGATTATAATTTCATGCATACTACAGTGAAAAAAATTATCGTTTCGATGATGTGCGTTGCTGTGCTTATGGTTGGATTAGCGACGCCACAGAAGTCATACGCGATTCCAGTCATTGATGGACCGCTTAACGCATTGACGGCGATTGGCTCGGCTGCGAACAGTATGAATTGGGTGACGCAAGTTGCGCAGTGGGCGAAGACCGAATTATGGAATACGTTGCGCGATCAGGTTGTAAAGGCAATCGTTAACGAGATCAACAAGCAGACGGTTGCGTGGATCCAAGGGAACGGAAAGCCGAAATTTGTTAGCGATTGGGGAGGGCTCCTGAAGGATGCCGCAATGGAAGGAGTCAACCAAACGATAAGCCAGACGCAGCTCGCGAACCTGTGTACGCCATTCGCATTACAGCTGAAGATCGCAATGATCCCGGAAGAGCAGCCGGTAAGCCAACAGGCAAGCTGTACCATTTCGGATATCGTGGCGAATGTGGAGGATTTTTATGAAAATTTTGAAAATGGAGGATGGCTTGCGTATGGCGCCTCGATAAAGCCGGAGAACAATCTCTACATGCAGTTGGTTATGTTTGATGACGACATGAAGACGCGATCGACCGTGAGCGCAGAGAAAAAGAAGCAGGAAGCGGGTGCAGGTAGTGGATTCTTGTCGGTGAGTAAGTGTATCGAGGACAACTCGCAGGAAATGTACGATTACTGTGTCGCAAATAATTATTTTGATACGGGCGATCCAAACTATTGTTACGACTATGCCACGGAGGCAGCGACATGTACGAAGGAACAGGTCCAGACACCAGGAGACGCTGTCGCGGGGGCGGTGAAAAATATGATCGGATCTGACAATATCTATGTATCGGGAGTACAGAGCATTATTTCGGCTGCGATCAATGCGGGAATCAATCGCATGATGAGCGAAGGACTAGCACTGATGACGGGAAATGAGAACCCTCAGAATGGGTTTAATCCATCAACGCAACTCGCTCCGGAGATCGACGCACTTACGAATGACGACAAGAAGGATCTGACGGATCAAGTAAAGCCGTTTAAAGATCAGTGGAGTGCATTGGTTGCGCAAAAGCGCTTATCGGTAACTTATAGCGAGCAAATAACGGCAAACCTCAGCGCGATCAAAGGGATCCAGGAGGCGGGTGTGCTATGTCCGCCACAAGTTACGGAAAATGAGATTGCAGAAGTGACGGCGCGCGGCGGATTACTTACAACGGAACTGGCGGACCTGCAGGCGAAACTCGATGAGGCGCAGGGGGCTATTAGCAGGGTTGAAGGGGCGAATATGCTTAATACGAGAGAGGCTATTCTGGCAACAAATGCCGTGAAGGACTTCATGGACAAGTACGCGCGCGGCGCCTTGATTACTGATCCAACCACAGCATACCCACAACAACTGCAAGATGCGAAGGATCAGTCTGTTGCATGGAAAGGAGAGCTGGATCTTGTTTTAACACGACTGCAAACATGCAGGACTGTGCAGGGAGCTGGGACGCCTGCAACTCCATAGGAGTCTAGGAAGAAAAAGTGAGACTGGAATTGGTGCTATCGCCACATGAAATCGATCTATAAAAAAATTCTTTTAATCGGACTTGTAAGCGCGATTTTTGAAATCGCGCTTACGCAGTTTACATACGCACAGGTGGCGGGATATATTGATTCTTTAGGGACGTCCGTAATCACCAAGGCGAGTCAGGCTATTTTAGTAATTTTTACTTGGGTTGCCCAGAAGTTCTTTATGCTTGGAGGTTCGTTCATCGAACTGGGCATGAATCTGAATAATACAATATTGGATCCGGCAAAGAACGTATTTCTCTTTAAGGGGTGGACGGTATTCGTAAACGTAGCAGATCTGGCGCTCGTAATAGCGTTGATCGTCATCGCATTTGCGACGATGCTGAATTTTGAGTCATACGGCATGAAGAAGGCATTAGTGCCTCTGATCGTCATTTCACTTCTTGTGAACTTCAGTTTGGTGATTCCTGGAGTGCTGATTGATTTTTCAGGAATGGTGACCGAGTTTTTTGTACAGCAGTCTGGATTGTCGGGAGGGAATATAACGTCTGCGCTCGCGAGTGGGTTTGATATTTCAGGATTTTTGAGTACAAAAAGCGGAGCTACAAGCATTGCGGGAGCAATGGACAAATTCGGATCAGGGATATTGAGCATTATCGGAAGTATGGTGTTCATTATCATCTTCACGCTTATCGCATCGGTCATTATGATGACGATCGCGGCGATGTTATTCATCCGGTATTTTACGTTGACATTTTTGCTGGTGCTTACACCGATCGTATTCGTTTCCAGGATATTTCCGTCAACGCGTAGTCATTGGGACAAATGGTGGAATGACTTTGTGCGATGGACGATGTTCCCACCGGTCATGATATTTTTCATGTGGCTGTCACTAACATCGCTAAATGCATTCGATAATCCCGCTCCGACAGCTGCCGGTAGCGGTGGCAACGCAACGTATGCGTTTGGAGATGGCCTTCTGTTTACGATGAGTTCCGTTGTGCAGGCCGCCATGGCGATCATGTTCATGATGATGTCGTTGATCGCGGCAAATAGCATCAGCTTGAAGGGAGCAAAAGGAAGCAAGGACATGATCAGTAATATGTCTGGCTGGAGTAAGGCGAGGCTCGAAAAGATGGGCAAGGGCACGCAGGCATATGTGCGCAGAGAGACTGAACGCGGAGCGCGCCGCATGGGTGCGCGGGGCGCGGCAGCAGGCATTGCTGGGGCAGGCTATGTTGCCAAGAAGTATGGCGTAAGTGCGGCCGATCTACGCAAGATGGAGGCGGAGCGTAAGCCGGGTGTTATGGGTTGGGCCAAAGGGAGGACTGCTGGTGCTTTGGGACGCGCAGGGCAGGCGATATCGCAATCGCAGCAGGCAGCGCTTAAGAAGGCATTCGACGAGAAGTTCAAGGGAATGTCCGACGACAGCTTGGCCGGCCGCTATGCGACCATGGCTACCGACGAGAAGTTCTTTGCGCAACAGCAGCTCGCTAAGGGTGGCAACCTAGGGAAGATCAACGAAAAGATCCTTGATGCGGATATTATGAGCACGGGTGCGACTGGCATTAAGGGGCAGTTCGATGGCATTGGTGGCGCAGGAGCATATGCAAAGCTAACTAAGGCAGCAGGAAGGAATGCCGAGATGCTGACCGCACAAAAGGGCGTTGACGCAGCAAATGCATTGCCACCAGGCGTGGCCAAGACAGATGCTATTGTAAGTGCAAAGAAGAAGTATCAGGAGGAGGCGAAGAAGTTCTTTGATTCATTTGCCGAAAAGGATCGCGTTGCTCTGGGATTTGATTTCTATGATAAAGGCAAATACGGTAAGGAAGCGCTACAGTCATTAATGATGAACGATCCACGTGCCCTCGCTTCTCTTACGAAAGGTATTGGTAAGGGTCCGGAGGTGAAAAAATTCATGGGTAAGATAGAAGGGATTGGTGCCGAAATAAAGCAGGGAGTGATCGACGGAATCAAGGCGACGAAGGGTGCTGAGATCGCCGGAGCAACCAATAAAGAATTGGTTTCGGTTATGAAAGAGCTTAAGGCAACAAATGAGGATATAGCGAAAACAAAAGATATTAAGGAAATGCTGACATGGATCGAAGAACATGATGCAAAGGCATATAAGAATCTCGGAGGAGAACGCGTACTAAATGATATCGAAGCGCAGATGAAGATGTTGCATGCACGGGACAGTGCGGACTTCTCATCGATGAAGAAGGAGTCTGAGGATTATCAACATATAGTGCGCATGCAGGATTCAATGAGAAAGTCGGGGGCAAGTCGTTTGTATACGGCAAGTAAGGAAGAAGAGAAAAAAGCATAACCAAAAGTAACGGCAATGCAAACAGTGACCAACGAACAAATCTATGACCGATGGGGACAGGTGCCTGACGAGCTTAAGGAGGCCTTTTTCTCTGTGGATAATGGGGAAATTATATGGAAGGCATGCGAGGACGCTGGATTGTCGGAAGAAATTATTGATGTGGTATTGATAGTTATGGGTAACATACTGCTTGGATTTACTCATATCAACGACTTAGCAAAGGAATTGCAATCCATCCCGGGGATGGATCAAAAGGCGATCGACCCGATCATTTTTCAAATTGATAAACGGATATTCGATCCGGTTAAAGGGTTAATTTTGAAGTTACGCGCGGATGTATCAGGAGAAAGTCCGGCTATTATGGCGGAGGAGGGGCCCGCACGAGAGCAGAATGCAGCGCAAACGAGCGGGGAGGCGACTGCGCAAACCCCTGCAATGATCGCGACTGATCGTATAAATCCTGCGATAGTAACGGAAGAGCAGGAAGCATCTGTGGAAATAAGAAAGGTGCGAATCGAAGGGGATATGGGTAGGAATGTAAGTGTCCCAACGGGGGCAGCGGAAGATGGAGTCGGTATGCCGGCCCCGACAATTATACATGCCGAAGCTGATCTTGTGCCGGTGACACAAAAGAGAAGACCGCTGAGTTCATTTGGAGGAGTATTTGGATTTAAGCGTAATCAGGAGCAAAAATCCGCAGGCCCTGCCGTAACGGCTCAGATAAGTATGATTGAGGGGTTGGGGAAGAAGTCGGAGGAGGTGGCAAAAACACCGCAACAGGAGGTGAAAGTGGTCCATTATACGAGTGCAAAGGCTCCTCAGGATATGTTTGGCCAGCAAGAGCAGGCACAACAAAAGGGTATAGAGCCGATATTCGTCCCTACGACAAAGCAGGAGCATGTGGTAGACTTTGAGCCAAGGGTTGTTGATCTTGGCGCGCAGAATGAAGTGATCTCATCCGTTGCCATTCCCGTACCGGCAATGCCGGAGGAGGGCAAGCCGATGGCATCGATGCCAAAGATTCCTGAAGCTACGATAATGAAGACGCCGCAACGGGTTGGTGTAGTTGCTCAGCAAGCGCCCGCAGCGAAGGAACCACAACTTGCGCAGATTCCGGTAAACGACGACATTGTCGACCTGCGGATGCTGGAGCGGGTACAGGATAAGAAGTAATAAATCGGACCAAATTGTCACCCCGGCGGAGGCCGGGGTCCAGATCAAAATAAATTCCGGCCTCCGCCGGAATGACAAAATATCCACATGCCACCAACGAGCTAATAAGCTATTTGCTATCGAGCTACCCATGCAATTCCAAATACCTCAATTTATTGAAATAGAAGACAAAATCGCCGGTCCTTTTTCGTTACGACAGTTGCTGTACGTGGTTGGAGGAGGAGTAGTGGCATTTTTAGCGTTTACAACGATGCCTTTTTTGGCAGGTGCGATAGTTGCGCTTATATCGCTCGGAGGGGCGCTTGCATTGGCGCTGGTAAAGGTTAACGGACAGCCCCTGACACGCATTGCATTTGCGGCTGTAGGATTCTTCTGGAAGCCAAGGTTATATCTATGGAAGCGGGAAATAAAGGAGCGCGTGATTGAAGTGCCGGAATTTGCAAACATTAAACCGACAACAGCACCGGTTCCTGAAGAAAAGATTATCGACCAAAGAAACACGCTGAAGCAATTTACTGCCCAAATGCCATCGATTAATAAGCTGTCATCGGATCTTACGACAAGAAAGAATCCAATCCCGCAACGCGAGAAGGCAATCCCTGCGGCAGTTGCGGAAAAGCTGAGCATATTTAGAAGGCAGACAGGTGAGCAGGAGGTGGCGAAACGGGTGGATTTTAGGTAGAGAGTTGATTGGACGATTGATCAATTGCAAAATTAATCGATAGAAAGAAGGATGGGGAGAATGCAAAAGGGCAAATCTTAGTGTATAATACGTGATATATGGCAGTAGAAGCACAGGCAACGCAACAATTTGTAGATGTAGAACGGGTACAGAGGGGAACGGTGATTCTTAAGGGAGGTTCATTGCGCAAGATCTTACTGGTAAGTGGGATCAATTTTGCGTTAAAATCCGAAGAGGATAAAAATATTATTTTACAGGCATACCAGAGCTTTTTAAACTCACTCGATTTTTCGCTGCAGATTATTGTCCATTCGAGAAGACTCAATATTCAGGGCTACTTGGAGGGGCTGGAACAACGCAAGGAACACGAGGAAAATGAATTGCTTCGAGAGCAGATCGCCGAATATGGCGAATTCATCAAGTCATTCGTCGAACAAAGCGACATCATGGGCAAGTCGTTCTTTGTTGTGGTTTCGTACGACACTGCTGGATTACCGACATCGGGAGGAATAATGAGCGGCATTCCATTTTTTGGAAAGAAAAAGGATACGAAAACGGAGGACGAAAAGACATTAAATGAACAGATAGAACAGTTGAATCAGCGCGCCGACCACGTTGCGACGGGACTTTCAGGAATCGGATTGCGCGCAGTCACATTAAATGATGCCGAGCTGATCGAACTATTTTATAATTTATATAATCCTGCGGCAACCGAGAAGAAGGGAATAGGAATCGCGAAACAGAAATAATAAGTGTGTCATCCTGAACTTGTTTCAGAATCTCGTATCGGAAGGCTAATAATAAGATTCCGTGTCAAGCACGGAATGACAACACTAACTACAAAAATGGAAAAAATAACCGTACCGCAGGCATATGAGGAGGGGGACGACGTAAAGAATGTCATCGCTCCTGCTGCGCTTGAAGCAAATCCTAATTACATAAGACTCGGAGATACGTACGCAAAGACGATTTTCGTGTTCACCTATCCGCGATATCTGTCGACCGGGTGGTTTGACGTGATCATTAATTTGCCAAATCTTCTAGACATTTCCATTTTTGTGCATCCGATCGATACATCGGCGGCGCTATCGAAGTTGCGAAGAAAAGTGACTCAGGTAGAGGCGCAGCTTTCGGAGCGTGATGAAAAAGGATTGGTCCGAGACCCGGCATTGGAAACGGCATATCAGGATATCGAAGCCCTGCGCGATCAATTGCAGCAGGCGGAAGAGAAGTTATTTGATGTGGGGGTATATATAACGATCTACGCGAATTCTGTCGATGAGCTTGCGCGGGCGGAAGATCGTATCACGTCAATGCTGGATAGTCAGATGGTGTATGTGAAGCCGTCGATCTTTCAACATATTGAAGGATTTATTTCGACATTACCAATTGCGCAGGACAAATTGCAGATCCACACTGCATTGAATACGAGTCCGATCTCGTCATTTTTTCCATTCGTATCGGAAGACCTCACGTCAGATAAGGGTGTATTGTACGGTATTAATCAGCATAACAATTCGTTGATTATTTTTGACCGATTCTCATTGGAAAACGCGAACCAGGTGGTATTCGCAAAATCCGGTGCCGGTAAATCGTATGGTACAAAATTGGAAATTTTGCGTTCGTTAATGATGGGCATTGACGTCATCGTCATCGATCCGGAAAACGAGTACCAAAAGTTGGCCGATGCGGTTGGAGGAAGCTTGTTGAAGATATCGCTGACATCCGATACGGCAATCAATCCGTTGGATATCCCTGTCGTACCGCAAGGAGAAGACCCTGCCGATGTGTACAAGTCGCATATTTTGAACATCGTTGGCCTACTCAAGCTGATGATGGGGGCGATCACACCGGAAGAAGATGCGCTGCTGGATCGAGCAATCAATGAAACATACGCATCGCGCGGTATCACGAGTGACATTAAGGATTTCTCGACATTGGAAGCGCCATTACTGAGCGATTTGCAGACAGTCTTGGAAAACATGGAAGGAGGGAAGAGTATGGCGGCGAAGCTGTACAAATTTACCCAAGGTACTTATGCGGGGTTTGCCAATCGGGCAACGAATGTGGATGTCAACAATCGGTTGGTGATCTTTTCGACACGCGATCTTGAAGAGGAGTTACGGCCAATCGCAATGTACATGATGCTGAGCTATATTTGGAATTTGATCCGCGCAGAGATGAAAAAGCGCATCCTGATCATCGATGAGGCTTGGGTCTTGATGAAGCACGCAGACAGTGCGTCGTTCTTGTTTGCACTCGCAAAACGATGTCGTAAATATTACTTGGGAATGACCACGATTACGCAGAACGTGGATGACTTTATGAACTCGCCGTTTGGTGTACCGATTGTATCGAACTCGTCGCTGCAGCTGCTATTGAAGCAGGCTCCATCGAGCATTGAAACACTTGCAAAGACTTTTTCGCTCAGTGAAGCGGAAAAGAGTCTTGTGTTGTCGGCGGGAGTGGGAGAGGGGATTTTCCTTGTGGGGATGAAGCACGTGGCGATCAAGATCATCCCGTCCTATTTCGAGGACCGGATCATAACGACAAATCCGGAGCAACTATTGGAAATAGCGGAAGAAGGAAAATTGTAATGACTGGAGCGAACGATGACTATGGACGAAGAAATAAAGACAAAAACAGTCGGGCTGGCAGAAACAATATTCCTCGTACTCCTTGTAGGAATCGAAGAACTTGTTGAGGTCGCTATTTTGTTGGTTACGCTCGGAGCTGGTATAGGGGTGGTTGAGATAATGAATATTGGAATGGTTGCGCTATTGGAAATGTACATGATATTCCGCGGAGGTGTCGGGATCAAGCGATTGATTGTGCAACCATTGGGGGGGGTTTTAGATGGCATACTGGGGACGATATTGCCCATTAAGACCATATCAACAATGATCGGAATTTGGATGATCAACAATTCAGAAAAGATCGAGAAGATCGTGGGACCTGCAGGGCAGATCATTGCAACTAGAGGAAAAGGGGCTGTAACTGCTACGGCGCGAAACGCGACCGTTGCGGCAAGCGCTCAGACAGCGGCAACGACCGCAGAAACGGCAAGAAGGGAAGTGGTAACGGTAAATGCATCGGCGGTTGGACAGCGTATGGAGATGCCTACGCAGCGCAGGGTAAGTGGAGTGGGTGATCGTATGGCCGAAAGAAGAGAGTCGAATGAGATTCGAGCAGCAGAGCTACGTCGTAAAATAGCAATGGGAGAATAAGAAATGCATCTAACTATAAAAGCATGATGAAAAAAACCCGTCGGAATATAAAAAAATATTGGTATGGTGTCGTTGGAGCTATGGTGGTGCTATTGGGTGGAGTTGCGCATGCGCATGCGGAAACCGAGTTCATGACAAACTGGCAGACGCGTACGTATGTACCTGCGTGGTATGAAGGTCGCGCATTCCCGACGCATGAAAGCGCGATAACAATCACTTTTGAACTTATCGAAGATGGGAAGATAGCGGATTTGTCTCAAACCGGGGTTAGATGGTATGTGGACGGTAAGCTGGTAAAGAACGAGCTAAATGGATTGGGAATAAAGAGGGTTATTATCGTGAATAAGAAGTATGGCGGAGGAGTCTCATCGATAAAGATAACGATCCCCAGCTACAACGGGAAGCTGTATGAAAAGACATTCGATATTCCGATACGAAAGCCGGAAGTGGTCATTGATGTGCCCTATTTTAAAAAGGGCATCGAGCGGGGCGAGAACGCAATGTATGCATGGCCATTCTTTTTTAATACGACGGATGTGCGCACACTGAATCTCCAGTGGACTATCGACGGGAAGGCACTTGATACGAAGAAGGCGGATGAGGCAGCATTGCTATTCACTGTAGGGAGCGACATTCCGCCTGGATCGAGATCGACGATAGAAGCGATCATCATTAATCAGCGTAAGGCGATTGAAAACGTCAGAAACAAGGTTTTTGTGGAGATGCCGTAAATGAGGAAGGTCACAATAAGTGCATGACAATCAAGACATTTTTCGATATAATGAATCATATGGTACGTCGATCACAGGCTGCAGTAATAGAAGTAGTTATTTGTTTTGCGTTAGTATGTGTCGGCGTATTGTTTGTTCCGGAGTTGGTGAATGCGCAATCGACAGCAGCCGCAAACCCGGGGCAGACCGGAGGTGAATTATATACGCCAAGGTATCTACCCCCGATCGTACAGGGGGCAATGGGTCCTGCAGACCTTGTTTTTTTGATCTACAAGTACCTCATGGGGCTGGTGGGGATTGTGGCAGTAGGGGTGATTATCTACGGAGGAGTGTTGCGTACTGTTTCCGCCGATATTGGTAAAATAAAACAAAGCAATGAGTATATAAAAAATGCGCTCAAAGGGATTGTGCTATTGTTTGGGGCTCAGGTAATCTTTAATACGATCAACCCGAATATTATCAACATCTCACGCATCCAAAGTGCATTGCAACCGAAGGAAAAGATAACGCCAAGGCAGTTTACGGAGATAGGTATATCGATGACCGATGAAGGTGCGACGTCGACAGCGATAACAGCGGCACAGACAATACAAGGCGCGGTGAATTTATACGGAGGAGCGAAGCCCGAGTTGGCGGCAAAACTTCAGTCATGCGTAGATTGCGCTTCGCCTAGTTTCGGAGGAGGAGGGACGTTTATTGTAAAGCAAGGAGCCTGTTTTGGGGCAGGGTGCCAGACTAATAGAAATTTGATAGCGGCCCTGAATGTGCTACAGACAAAAGCAACAGCTGCTGGGTTGCAATGGCGCATGACTGAAGGGTATCCACCAACGGTGGATCATATGTCGAGTTGCCATTTTAATGGAACATGTGTCGATATTGGATTGATGGGGAGTATAACCGCAGCGAGAGTGAACGCTTTTATAAATGCTGCGCGAGCGGCGGGGTTAAATGTGGTGAATGAGTATTCAGTGGGGAGCAATCCGCAATCATTTACGACGACGACCGGGGGGCACCTGCATGTACGATTATAATATGGCTAAGAGCAATGAATAAAAAGTGGCTTATCACAATTGGAATTATTTTAGGGGTTGTTGCACTTGGTGTTGGTGCGTATTTCGCATGGCAAAATAGGAAGCAGATAATAGAAGTAATTCCGGAGATAATAGGAGGGGGGATTACTCCGATAGAACCTAAAGTGGAGAAGTTGCTAATGATGAGTTCTCGACAAGTGAAGACATATTGGGTGCAGGAAGTAGCTACATCTTCAAAGATTATATATATTGCAGAAAATGGATCAGTTGTGGAAATAGAAAGCAACGGAACAGAGATAACTAGCGAAAGTGGACTGCAAGGGGTTGATATTGAGGTATCATCTTCAGGTAGATGGATTTTTTCGAAATTAGGTCAAGATGGGGATGGTGTAATATATGACGGAATAAGTATTGATCGTATTAGGGATTTTATTGGCGTTGATAATGTTGCATGGGGGGGGGATGGGAAAATAGCAATGATAATAGCGGGGAATGACTCAGGAACTATCGTACCGCAGATTATGGTTCAAGATATAAAAAATGAACAAGCAGCTCCTCAGAAGATCATAAGTTTAAACGTGAAAGGATTTGACTTGCAATGGCCACAAAAAGAATCGCTCTATTTAACACAACCCCCATCGGCCGAATATGTATCTGACCTATGGAAGATTGATTTGGGGACGAAGAAGCTCTCAAAGTTTTTATCAGGACGTGGTCTCATGGTACAGTGGTCTCCGTTAGGAGACCGGGCATTGAAGTTCACGACCACTGAAGGGAGGGGGCATAAATTGGCGGTTATCGACGATAAGGGAGTGGAATCAATGTCCTTGCGGTTTATTACCCTGCCCGATAAGTGTGTTATGGCGACATCGACGCAAATGTATTGTGCTATTCCCCGTGATCAGGAAGCATTGACGCATATGGTTCTTCCGGATGAATATCTGAAGCGAAGCGTATATTTCCAGGATGGAATATATCAGATCGATCTGACAACGAATGGCATTCGTGCGATATTTGAGGACGAAGAACCAAAGATCGATGCGACCGATTTGACCGTATTGGACGACAAGATACTGTTTATAAACCGATACGATAGAAAACTCTACAGTCTGCAATTGCAATAATGGTAAGCGGAATGAAAACATCATATTTAAAAATGCCGGAAATGCGTCCTTTCTGGTATTTTTTGCCGCTTGCAATCGTAGTATTGGGTATTAACTCGTTTTATTTGGAGCCGATCTGGATTGTAATCAGTGCAGGTATCTTTATCGTAATGGGGTCTATTATCTTGCTGAATGGTGTCCGCATTGCGCGGCTCAACGGAGAGATCAAGATAGAGCGCAATGAGCTAGGGAGTATTATGGCAAATCTGCTTGATGGATTGATCGCGTACGATCAGAATTTTCGGATTGTGATGATAAACAAGGCAGCCGAGCAAGTGACGGGCGTTGTGGCTGCGGATGTGATTGGTAAGATGATGACTCCTGAGTACGCGAAGGATGCGAAATTTACCGTACTAACACAGATATTGTACCCGTCGATAGCGCCATCAGTCGTGCGCCGTTCCGAGGGGGGCGCATACCCGCAGGTGGTTGATATGTCGTTCACAAACCCAACGACGGAGTTACGAATTACGACAGACCGGATCGTCGACCCCAATGGCGTACTACTGGGATTTGTGAAAATTATTCATAACCGAACCAGAGAGGTGTCGATGCTCAAGTCAAAGAGCGAATTTATCGAAGTTGCAGCGCACCAATTGCGCACTCCGCTGACTTCCATTAATTGGATATTCGAGTCACTAGCAAAGGAAACGATGCCGGAGAGTCAGAAGGAGATGGTTGATATGGGGGTTATGGCCGCGAGCAATATATTAAAGACAGTGAATGACCTACTCGATGTGTCGCAGATTGAGGAGGGCCGCTATGGGTACAAATTCCAGGATATGGATATTAATGTGTTTGCGGAACAGGTATTAAGTGAGATTATGCCGTATGCGCAGGAAATGGGAATTAAATTGTATTTGAAAAAATCGGCAAACCCGATTCCCGTATCCATAGATCCACAAAAGCTTGGTATTGTGCTGTCGAATCTGGTATCGAACGCGATTAAATATAATATCGAAAACGGAGAGGTGACTGTCGAGATCGAACAGCAGGTAGAAAAACCATATGTGGAAATGAGTATAAGGGATACGGGAATCGGGATTCCGGCAGAGGAAATGCAGCGGTTATTCACGAAGTTCTTCCGCGCGGATAACGCACAAAAGACCGTTGCCGATGGAACTGGGTTGGGCTTGTATATCACAAAAAACATTGTGCGGCGCCACGGGGGAGACATCTGGGCAGAGTCGCAGCTGAATCGGGGAAGTGTGTTTCATATCACAATACCGACTGATCCGACGCTCATTCCGCCACAAGAAATGTCATTCAGTGAAGAGTGAGAAAATGCGAAAGAGGCGCATCGCGCCTCTTTTTGTATTCCATTTGCGAGCTGTAAAAAATAGGGTTAAGTGGGCGAAGAAAATCTCCATAAAAATTAAAAATCTGGGTCCTGTTGCTAAACGGGTGATTTTTAATTTTGTCAGAGATTTTTGAGCCTAGTCCTATTTTTAGTTTGCTCGCGCTTTTTGCCCTACTTCTACTAAAAAAGTAGGGAGAAGATAAATCCCGCATCTGCGGGGAGTGAGATATGGGGAGGATAAAAATAACCTTTTGATTTCCCCACAATTCTCGTATATTATAGCCAATATATGTGGCGACAAAAGGATTCGGAGCTTTTTTTGGAAGAATCGGTGCTTGACGACATGACGTCTAGTTTGGATTGCATGGAAATACCGCTCTCAAAAGGGACATTTACGCTAGTAATAGCAATGGCTGCGATCGTGGTTGCGATAGTATCCGGAAAGGTTTTTTTCTTGGGCGTCAATGCGGGGACGTTTTATAAAAATAGGGCGGTCGCGAATGTAAGTGATGTTACCGTTCGGCCCGCAGAGCGGGGGATCTTTTTTGATCGCAATGATACGCCACTCGTAAGAAATATTGCAACATTTCGTGTCGTGCTGAATCTTTCGGATTTTTTGAAGAAGCCGGCTGATGTGCAGGGGCAGGAATTGGATCAGTTGGCGCAGATCGTTGCCATTAATAAGGAAGATATGCAGTCATGGCTTGCGAACGTGAATCTTGAACGGCAAAGTGCCATCGTAATCGCGCGCGAGCTGAGTATCGAACAAGTAGCAATAATAAAAAACCTCTCATTTGACGATATCCAGATTGAAAATGATTTTACGCGACAATATGAAGAGCCGGGGATGTTCAGCCATGTTACGGGATATGTTGGACTGGTTTCGGACAAAGATATGGAAAAGGATTCTGATCTGCTGCTCAATGACCTAATCGGAAAGTCAGGTCTTGAATTGCAATATGACGAAGAATTGCGCGGCACTAACGGTGCCACGATAGACTATCGTAATGCAAAGAATGAAAGCTTAGGGCAACAGACGGAGATCGCGCCGGAGCGGGGAAGAAATGCGTACCTGACAATCGACGGAGGTTTGCAGACCTATTTTTATGGACGCCTTAAGGAACAGCTGGAAAATATGGGGCGGACGGCGGGGGCGGGCATTGCCATGGATCCCGATACGGGGGAGATATTGGCAATGGTAAGTTTGCCGACATTTGATAATAATGAGATAACGCGCGAAGATCTGGTTAATCCCAATAGGCCGTTGTTTAATCGTGTCGTTTCGGGGTTGTATAACCCCGCATCGACCATTAAGCCGTTGGTTGCGACCGCCGCATTGCATGAAGGTGTGGTGGATACGAATAAAAGCGTCTATTCGAAGGGGTATATCGAGATTCCCAATCCGTATCATCCGGATCAACCATCGCGGTTTGTTGATTGGAAGGCGCACGGATGGGTGAATGTATATTCTGCGCTTGCGCGATCGAGTAATATCTATTTTTATGCGACCGGAGGGGGATTTGAGGATATCAAGGGGCTTGGTATTGAACGATTGCGTTCGTATTGGCATACATTCGGATTGGATGAAAAGACGGGAATTGATATGCCGGGAGAAAAGGTTGGATTTTTGCCGAGTATCGAAGAAAAGGAAGAGCGAACTAAATTGCCGTGGCGCATCGGTGATACCTATAACGTAAGTATCGGACAGGGAGATCTGACGACAACGCCGATCGAGCTGATAAACTACATTGCATCCATTTCGACAAAAGGAAAGATGTATAGACCCTTCATTATGAAGAAGTTGGTAAATGAGAAAGGAGAGACGATCAAGGAACAGCAACCGGAAATATTACGCGACATTTCACAATTGGCGGGTTCGATGAATGAGGTGGAAAAAGGAATGATCGAAACGACGCAAAAGGAGTATGGTACGGCGAAGCTATTAAAAAATCTGCCATTCGTTGTCGCGGGAAAGACGGGGTCCGCGCAGGTTTCGATGAAGCAGAAAACGAACGCGTTCTTTACCGGATACGGTCCAGTGGGAGAAGAAAAGAAGATCGTAATTTTGGTATTAATCGAAGATGCGCGCGAGGGAGGAAGTAATTCCGTCCCGGTGGCATACGATGTGTTTAGATGGTATTATGAAAACAGAATATCGAAATAGGAAAAATGGAATAGGGAAAAGGGTGCGCTAAAATCTCTTCCCATATTTCATATTCCGTTTTTCATTTTGCATGCAGAATTCCGAATTCCGACAAGATATGGTATCCGGCGACTGGGTGGTCGTTGCCCCCAAGCGTGCCGCACGCCCAGAGCAATTTTTTTCAAAGACAAAACGAAAACGAATTTCAAAGAGTAAATGTCCATTTGAAGATCCGCAAAAGAACGGAAACGATGAGCCGGTGTTATTGTATACTGATGAAAAAACGTGGACCCTGCAAGTGATTCCTAATAAGTTCCCCGTGCTTGCGCATCGCGAGCTATGCGCTGCAAAGTCCGAAAAGGGTCCCTATCAGGTTATGGAGGGGGTGGGACACCACGATATCGTCATTACCCGCGACCACAATACGAATTTCGCACACTTGAGCGACTTTATGGCGGATATAGTGTTTAAAGCATTTAAGGAGCGGTATGTGGCAATGATGCATGACGCATGTGTGAAGTATGTATCCATATTCCACAACTGGGGAGCATCCGCAGGAGCATCGATCTATCACCCGCATTTTCAGATATTATCATTACCGATCATTCCGCCTGACGTATTCCGGTCGCTGCGCGGTTCTGCTGGTTATTTTGAAAAGCATGGCACTTGCGTACATTGCACGATGATTGGGTTTGAAAAGAAGAAAAAACTGCGGGTGATCTACGAGAATAAGGAGGCGATCGTGTTTGCGCCATTTGTGTCACGAGAGCCATTTGAATTGAGAGTCTTCCCAAAGAAGCACTTACCCTATTTCGAGGATACGGATGAACGAACGATGAAATACATAGTGGATGCATTACAAAAGGCGCTTCTCCTTTTGGAAGTGCAGTTGCACGATCCGGATTACAATTTCTTTATCCATACGGCTCCGATCCGGGATAAGGAAAAGTACGGCCACTACCATTGGCATATCGAGATCCAGCCGAAGACAAGTATTGCGGCAGGATTTGAATTGGGAACGGGGGTGGAAGTTAATGTTGTAGATCCGGACGATGCCGTGGCGATGTTGCGGGGTGAGGACAAGAAAAAAGAGATGAGAGGTAAGAAAAATGCAATATAAAGAAGTGGGTAATCGGTTCGCTATCGAACCTCTAAACTCTAATTTATGATACATACAATTCTCGCAATAATTTCAAACTGGGTGCTTGCAGTGATTACGCAAATGGGATACGCGGGCATCTTATTGTTATCGGCACTTGAGTCGATGAACATCCCGATCCCGTCGGAGGTCATCCTGCCGTTTTCCGGATTCCTTGCCTCGCAAAGCATATTTGGCTTTTGGTGGGTCGTACTTGCCGGGACGATGGGTAATGTGCTCGGCTCGCTGATCTCCTACTATATTGGATATTTGGTGCGCGGACGCCGCACAATGCGCCGAAGCGAACGCGTGCAGGCAGAAATAGCACGGGCGCATGTGTGGATGGATAAATACGGGGATTGGGCAATCTTGATCTCGCGCATGCTGCCGGTAGTGCGCACATTTATTTCGTTTCCGCTAGGCGTCATTAAAGTGCATTCCGTATGGCGATTTACCTGGCTGACATTTGTAGGCGCGTTCATCTGGTCGTATGTATTGGCAAAGATCGGGTTTGTATTGGGGGAGAATTGGCAAAGTATTGAACTATACTATAGAAAGTTTGATTATGCGATTGTCGCCTTGATATTGCTTGGCTTTGGTTGGTGGGTGTGGGATCATTTCCGCCGCAAGAGCGGGCGGAAGGAGGGGGGTATATAGGAAGAAAACGTACTCCTTGTGCGTACGTTTTTTCATTGACATTTATATACCCAAGACCTATTCTTTCGACAGTAGCTAATAATAAAAGATGGAAAGGAGGAGTGGGTGATGACCAACGCACTGGAACGATATAAGAAAGAGTGTGAGGAAATGAAGTTGGCCGCCATGGTTTGGCGACTGATCCTGTGGCACGCATGCGACGAGGGAAGGTTTGAAATTCCAACGGAACAAGAGTGGCTATCGAGCGAATTGGTCGCGGCAATAGGGGAGGATGTTACGGGAACAAAAACATTCTTCTCGGGGCGTCATGATTGGTCTGGCCAAGAATATAACCAGGATTTCGGATGGCAAGACCGGCTGAATGATATACTCGAGTCATGCGAGGAAGTGTTTCATAATAAATTCGATGGATCAACGCCCGAAGGTATATTACGGGCGCTGCTGAAACGATTTGTGCATTATACATTTCACTCCGATCATGATGAAAAAGGGTATACGTCGGAACTAAAACTGCTTATCGAGAATGATCCGGCGATCGCACGCGGGCGATCGCTATTCATTCCGCATCGCGAGATGGCAATGAAGAGTATACGGTTTCTCGGAGAGCAGGGCGTAGATGTATACGCAGGAGCAATGGAGTGGTGTAGCAGGATCGGTCTACTCATGCAACCGTACATCGCGCGCGATGTCGCGTATATTGAAAAGCACTACTCATGGTAGCCTAAGGCACCCGGAAACGGGTGCCTTTTTAACTAGGCGTTGCTAGCGAAACGCTCTCTATTCGTTTACTCGGAGAGTGGGAGAGCGTGCAACGCGCCGGAGCGTCGGTGACGGTATGTATTCAACGGCACCGACGAAGCAGGGCAAGAGAGAAGATTAGGCTGGGATATTTTTTGCCTTATTAAATCTGCGAGCTGTAAAAAAGCGATCAGAATGAGCGCAAAAATTCCCGCATCCTGTGGCAGCGAACAGGGGTACACTGGATGAATAGATGCCCCCGCAATCCGAGTCTGCGAGCATGTAAAAACGTGGATCAGCTGAGTAATAAAAATTTCCTCAAAAACGAGGCATCCGGGTCCCATCAATAGATGGGCGATGTCTCGTTTTGTAAGAAATTTTTGAACTCAGCCCACGTTTTTATTCCGCTCGCGATTTTTGCCGTACTTTATTAAAAAAGTACGAAAAAGATGAGTTCGACATCTGCCGGAAATAAGGAGTATTTGAAATAAATTACTGGCTCTATGGGGAAGGTAATTGGGGTAATTTTACTGCGGGTTTTGGGCTGTTACGTAGGGATTAAAAAGCCCTTGACAAGGACTTATAAATCTATATACTTATCTTCATGCTAAGTAATAGAGAGAAGAGGCAACGCGGATAACAAACGGTTCAATCTTTGACCCGAATGTTGTGTCCGTGAAAGCGGATATTTTTTTCGAAAAATATCTTACACTCTCCATTACGAGAACCGACCGTATCTTGATAATTGAATAGAAATCAAACAAGAGAAATAGTATAAAAAATATTATCAACAATTTTATTTTTTGGGTTAATTTGTACCAATAGAGGGACAAAAATAAGGGCGTATGGAGGATGCCTTGACTAAGAAAGGCGATGAAGGACGCGGCGTAACTGCGATAAGCTCCGGGGAGGTGTGTAGCAACCTTTGATCCGAAGATTTCCGAATGGGGAAACCCAATACAGTAGACCTGTATTACCTGAGCACTAGATGCCAGGAGCGCACCCGCTGAAGTGAAACATCTCAGTAAGCGGAGGAGTAGAGAACAAAAGTAATTCCCCTAGTAGCGGCGAGCGAAACGGGAGGAGCCCAAACCGATTGATATTTATATCCATCGGGGTTGTAGGACAGAAACATTTTTCTTTCTAAAAGCAGGGACACGACTCTTCGTGGATCTGCTTTTGGGGGGAGAAGGGGAGTAAAAAATTCATTGGTTAGCCGAAGTTGCTGGAAAGCAACGCCATAGCGGGTGATAGCCTCGTAGGCGAAAACTAATGAACTCTCTCGTTTCTGCACCTGAGTATCTCAGTAAATGAACAAGCTGAGAGAATCCACCAGAACTATCTGGTAAGGCTAAATACTTTCTTAGATCGATAGTGAACTAGTACCGCGAGGGAAAGGTGAAAAGCAGGCCGAGAGGCCGATGAAATAGAATCTGAAACCATACGCCTACAAGGACTCGGAGCACGTTTTCGAACGTGTGACGTGGTGCCTATTGAAGAATGAGCCAACGAGTTTAGATAGATCGTTTGTCTAAGTTTTACGAAACGGAGGCAAAGGGAAACCAAGTCTTAATAGGGCGCCAAGACGGTTTATCTAAGACCCGAAGCCAAGCGAGCTTACCCTGGCCAGGTTGAAGTCACTGTAAGAGGTGATGGAGGACCGAACCGGTTGATTGTGCAAAATCTTCGGATGAGCTGGGGTAAGAAGTGAAAAGCTAATCGAGCTTGGTAATAGCTGGTTCTCTCCGAAACAGTTTTTGGACTGGCGGTAGTGAAAAGTATCAGAGGGGTAGAGCTACTGGATCGAGTGTAATGGGGGCAACCTCGGCACTCGAATCAAACTCCGAATACTCTGATTTAGAACGCTACTAGTTAGACTGCGGGGGCTAAGCTCCGTGGTCGAAAGGGAAACAGCCCTGATCGCCGTCTAAGGTCCCTAAATCTATGCTAAGTGTTAAAGGTAGTAATTCTCCATTGACAGATAGGAGGTTGGCTCAGAGGTAGCCATCCTTTAAAGAGTGTGTAACAACTCACTATTCGACGGAGAGTTGCGCCGAAAATATACCGGGGCTAAGCATAGTACCGAAGACGCGAATTCGTCACTTCCTTCGGGAAGTGGGGAGTGGTAGGAGAGCATTCTGATTGCGCTGAAGGTTTATCTGTGAGGAGGACTGGAGCGGTCAGAAGAGAGAATGTTGGCATGAGTAACCACAATGATGGTGAGAAACCATCACGCCGTAAATCTAAGGTTTCCTCCGCAATGGCAATCAACGGAGGGTTAGGCGATCCTAAGTCGATGGCGAAAGCCGCAGATGAAGGGTTAGCGGTTAATATTCCGCGCCATCTACATAATTCGATGGAGGGACGGAGAACATAAGTTTGAGTGCCTTAATGGTTTGGCATTTCTTATTTCAAGTCAGGTATTCTAGGCAAATCCGGAATACTGCTTTAATGCAACTGGCGGAGATTGGATGAAGATCTTGCTTCGGCTTGGTCAACTCAGATGAAGAGTCTTCCTAGAAAAGCTTCTAAGATTAGTTATGTAGATATCGTACCGTAAACCGACACAGGTGGATGAGGCGAGTAGCCTCAGGCGAACGAGTGATTTTTCCTTAAGGAACTCGGCAAAAAAGCGGCCGTAAGTTAGCGATAAGGCCTGCCCACAGCAATGTGGGCCGCAGCGAAAGTATCCCTAGCGACTGTTTACTACAAACACAGCTTCCTGCTAACTCGCAAGAGGATGTATAGGAGGTGACACCTGACCGATGCGAGAAGGTTAATGCTGTCGGTGCATGCAGCAATGTATGTGCTGAGCGGCTGAAGCCCTCGTCAATGTCAGCGGTAACTATAACCGTTCTAAGGTAGCGCAATTCCTTTCCGGGTAAGTTCCGGAGCGCACGAATGGTGTAACGACTGGGGAACTGTCTCAAGGAAAAGCTCGGTGAAAATGCGATTGCCGTGAAGACGCGGTGTACCTCTAACGGGACGAAAAGACCCCAGGAGCTTTACTATAGCTTGGTATTGATGTTAAGGTTTGACTGCGTAGCATAGTGGGGAGACTTTGAAGCGATTCTTTCGGGATTCGTGGAGTCGCCAGTGAAATACCCATCTTTCTTTCTTTACCATCTAACTCCAACGGCAAAAACGTTGGAAGACAGTGCCTGGTGGGTAGTTTTAATGGGGCGTTATCCTCCTAAAGAGTAACGGAGGAGTTTATTAAGGTCAGCTAAGGTCGGATGGAAATCGACCGCATCGTGTAAAGGCAGAAGCTGGCTTGACTGCAAGTCCTACAAGACGCGCAGGTGCGAAAGCAGAACTTAGTGACCCGACGGTTCATTATAGAAAGGCCGGAGACATCGGCTAAAAGCTACCCTGGGGATAACAGGCTAGTGAGATCCGAGAGTCCCTATCGACGATCTCGCTCGGCACCTCGATGTCGGCTCGCCCTAGCGCGGGGCTGGAGAAGGTCCCAAGCGTTTGGCTGTTCGCCAATTAAAAGGGCACGCGAGCTGGGTTTAAACCGTCGTGAGACAGGTTGGTCTCTATCTGTTAGAGGCGTTGATGTTTGAAGGAAGCTGCCCCTTGTACGAGAGGATCGGGGTGGACGAACCACTGGTCTACCGGCTTTGGTACCAACTGAAATGCCGGGTAGCTATGTTCGGACGGGATAACCGCTGAAAGCATCTAAGCGGGAAGCCTCTCCTAAGATTAGACATCGTTTGAGACTCCTGGAAGACTACCAGGTTGATAGGCTTCAAGTGTAAGCATGGTAACATGTGTTTACTGTTGAATATGAGCCGATCAGCAAAGATGAGTGACTTCGGTCACGAATCCGAGCCGTGACGTGAGTATTTAATGGTTTAGCTGAGAAGTACTAATATGTCGATTTGTTCGTCTATTGGGCAAAGTAACCCAAAAAATAAAATGGTTGGTGATAGTATATGCGTTTCGATTGTTGTCAATGATTTCCTGGTGATTTAGCTTATCATGATCTACTCGATCCCATTCCGAACTCGGAGGTAAAAGTGATAAGCGCCGATGATACTAACTGGTTCGCCGGTGGGGAAAGTAGGCTTCGCCTGGAATTCATTGCCAATAATCGTCCGCGACTATCGGCAATACTCAAAACACCCGTTCGCGGGTGTTTTGATTTTATATACTGATAAGGGAAATTTGACGGGATTAATTTTAAATGGTAAAAGAAGGGCAGCTGTTTAATGGAAAAAATACGGGAGGATGCTATGGTGGAGCGCGATATGATCGAGGAGTTTAAACGCTTGATTGCAATAGAGGTCAAACTGCAGGCTGAAATAGAGAGAAATAAGCAGGCAATCGAAATGCTGGTATGCGACGAAATGTACCTGAAGGACGTCGCTCGTTTTTACTCCACCATCAAGGTCTATTCAGTTTGGGAAAAGGGCGACCTTAATGTTTCCTTAGTAACGAGCAAGTCCGGCAAGCTTCGCAGCTGCGGTGTTTTGCTTTGGGGTTGCCCGATCGGCATCGACTTAGGTCAACTCGCGATTAAAGTGCACGAATTTCGTGCGCGGTTTCTGGTGTTTGACGGCGATCCGAGCGGACGAAGCTTTCCCCAGATTAATAGCTGTGGCGGGTCCGAGCGACAGAAGTTCATCGAAAGCATTAATAACCTCTGTAAAGCGGTCGGTATAAGTCGGGTGTTCGCAAAAAACGCGAAGCTACTGGAGTCAGGAGGAATGCTTTCCTGTATGACGGAGGAGATCGTCAACTTCTACATGCTGATCGCCCGCCCCGATGGGACACTCCTCCCGGAATTCGACTTCATCGATCCGCAGAAAAGCTCCGCCTTCTGGAGCAACAACGGGTAAGGAGAACTCGCAAGGGCCGCGCAAGCGCGGCTCCTTTTTGTTGCAAAATATGTACGTCATTCGATGACGTACATATCGCGCAGCTTGAGTCTCGCGGGAAATTTTGATTTATAGGCAAGGATATGGTATGACAAAGGCAGAAATTTAAATGAGGAAAAAGAAGAAGGGGGTATGCACCATGAATATGCAGGTGGAATCGGCGACAAAGAAATTGCTGGAATTTTTCACAGAGCATACTCGATTCGAAGAGTTGCCGGATGCCGATATTATCGTTGTGTTCGGCCACTATGATCAGCGAGTCGCACAACAAGCAGCGTATCTGTGGCAGATGGGCAAGGCACGGCACATCATCATTGCGGGCAAGGGAGGAAGTGGGATTCCGAGAGAGTATGAAACGGAGGCAGATTTCTATGCCGCACTGATGATTGGGCGTGGCATACCTAAAGAAGCGATACTTCTCGAGAAGACATCAACTAATTCCCTAGAGAATGTGCAGAAAGGGATGGAGGTTTGGAAAGCGGCGGGAATTGATCCAAAAACGATCATCGCATGCTCAATTCCGCTACTCCTGCGCAGGTCGTGCGCTACATTGCGAAAGCAATGCCCTAATACCGTCGTGCACGGAAGCGCATTTAAGATGCGGGAGGACGAGTGGTTTTCTTGGGATCGCCTCATGCGAATTGTGGCAGAGGTTGACCGATTGGATCAGTATGCGGAAAAAGGTGATATTGAGACAGTAGAGATACCTCCGCATATACGCTCAGCAGTACAAACTGTCAAACTGTATTGTATAGCCTGATCCTTTAGGACCGCATGATGCGGTCCTTTTTTTGTTGATAAAATAATATGTACGTCATCCGATGACGTACATAAATAAGAAAGACGAAAAATGCGCCCCGGATGGGGCGCATGGGTGTCGTCAGTCGACGACTTCAATGATTGGGCAGACCTTCTCTTTCTTCGCTCGGCACCAGAATCTGAACAGTAGCCAGGATTCGGATTTTAAAAATTTATATCCAAGAGAGAAAAGAATGAAGCAGGTTGCGGTCATACCGAAACCATTCCAGAAGGCGGTGGGTGCGGCGAGCGATGCTGCCAAGTCGATGACAGCAGAGGTGGCAACGCTTCTCTTTGCGTAGGCAAGCCAGATTGCAAGTCCGCCGAGGACGAACCAGATCGGCCAGATGCGCTTGCCGTTCGGCGTTGTGGGCCACGTTGTATAATGCATCATTGGGAATAGGATATTCTCTTCGCCTTTAAATATTGTGGGACGCGCAGCGAAGAAAAAGCCAAAAACGTAGATTATGACGATTATGACACATCCGATCATGTAGCTAAGGAAGAAAAACCACCATCCAAGCAAGAACATAAAAACGAATTTCCAGAAGAGCGGGCAGAGATTGACCGTGCTGGGGCGCGCGTCTTTATCCATGAGTCCGTAAGCACAACGATATACAAACCCGCTTCGTTTGATCTTCACGTGAGTCTCCTTTTCTTGCTGATAAGTAAGAAGCACTAAAATGAGATAAAAATTACTGAATAAATTATGCCATTTTTTATAGAAAAGTCAATAGATTTTGTGATAAAGAAATTTCAGGGTATACTGAAATGTAATGAGTAGAGGACTAAAACGATTCACATACGGGGTGGGATTTTTGGCATTTTGGGGAGCGATTATATTTAGCGGATATGTATTACTGTTTAGATCAATGCCAACATGCTTTGACGCGAGGCAGAATGGAACAGAAACAGGCATCGATTGTGGCGGCGGATGTGCCCCCTGCGGCCAAAAGTATGCACAGGACATAGGGGTTGATTCTATCGCAAGGTTTGCAGCAGGAGATACGCGAACGGTGGTTGTTGCATATCTTGAAAACCCAAATCGGGAATTTGGGTTTAAGGATGTAACCTATACGATCACGGCAACGGACAAAAATGGAATGACGATTAAAGCGTCAAGTGATCACATATTTCTCTACGATCGGTCGTCAAAGATCGGGCGATATGTTGTTGCCACGATTGACGCAGGAATTGAAGAGATTGATGATCTTGTAATGACATTTTCTGCTCCGGAGGTGGTTGCGAGGGAAGATTTTATCGAGCCACGGGTTAATATCAAACGGTCTTCAACGGATGTTGTAGGCGTAAGAATAGTGACTGAACCGCTGTATGTATTTACAAAGGACCTTGCGATGAAGGCGACCGGAGAGGATGTGCAGAAGCTGGAAGAGTTCCTGTACAAAAAACAATTCTTCATGAAGTTGAGTGACGAGACATTCGATTTGGATACAAAGATTGCGTTGACGGCGTATCAGAAGGCGAATAATATATCGCCCGAAAGTGGCATCTTTGATGCAGAGACAAGGACTAATGTAAATGCAGATATCGAACGGGTGACTAAGGCAATCATTAGCCCGGATGGTTCGGTTTCGATCAATGGGAATATAAAGAACGATGACATTAGCGATGCCTCGAAGGTAGTGATCACAGGATTGCTCTATGATGCGATGGGTATACAAGTTGGCGGATCGAAAACGGAGTTGGATAATCTACGGGGCGCGGAAGAGCGAATATTCAAGATACTATTCCCAAAGACGGTGCCAATAGACAGAGTTGATACGAGCAAGACGAGGTTGTATGTGGACTCGATAAAGTAAAACAACCTACAAGTTGTAGGGAGTAGATTGTTGGTTAATTATATGAACGAAATTTTTAATAAGCCATACGAGGCGAAGGAATTTGAACAGGATATATATAGGCAATGGGAAGAATCCGGATATTTCAATCCGGATAATTTGCCGAGTCGGCATGACAAGGGGCCATTTACGATCATCATGCCACCTCCCAATGCGAATGGGCACTTGCATGCGGGGCATGCCGTGTTTATCACGCTGGAAGATATCATGACCCGCTATAAGCGCATGCAGGGGTACCGGGCATTATGGGTGCCGGGAGCTGACCATGCCGGGTTTGAAACGCAGATCGTATATGAAAAGAAGCTCGAAAAGGAGGGCCGTTCACGCTTTAAAATGGATCCAAAGGAGCTCTATGATGAAATCATGGCGTTTACGCTCGAGAATAAGAAGTATATGGAAGAGGAGGTGAAACGTGTGGGCGCATCGTGCGATTGGTCGCGCGAACGGTTTACACTTGATCCAGATATCGTAGTGGAAGTGCAAAAGACCTTTAAGAAGATGTTCGATGACAAACTCGTCTATCGGGGATCAAGAACGGTTAATTGGTGTACGAAGCATCAGACGTCATTGTCTGATGTGGAGACGGAATCTGTGGAAAAAATCGACAAGCTGTACTATATAAAGTATGGCCCATTTGTGGTGGCGACTGTTCGCCCGGAGACGATCTTCGGTGATGTTGCGATCGCGGTAAATCCGAACGATGAGCGATATGCGCAATACATCGGACAGGAGATCGAGATCGAAAACCCAAATGGCAAGTTAATGGTAAAGGTGATCGCCGATGAGGCGGTGGACATCGAATTTGGAACAGGAGCATTGAAGATAACCCCAGCCCACGACAATAATGACTTTGCAATGTCTCAGAAGCATGGGCTTCCGGCAGTCGTGGTGATCGACCAATTTGGAAAATTGAATGAGAGAACCGGCAAATACGCAGGCATGAAGATCGCGGAAGCGCGCACGAAGGTTGTGGAGGATCTCGAGGCGATGGGTCTGATCGAAAAGATCGAAGAATATAAGCACGTAGTTCCGACCTGTTATAAGTGTGGCACGACCATAGAACCGCGCTTATTACCGCAGTGGTTCGTGAAGATGTCCGCCCAAGGTGGACTTGCAGAGAAAGCGGCAAAAGCCGTCGAGGACGGACGCATCGAATTCATCCCCGACAACTATCGCAAGATATTTTTGTACTGGATGAATAATACGATCGACTGGAACATATCAAGACAGATCGTCTGGGGTATTCCGATTCCGGCGAAGGTCTGTGATGACTGTAATTTCGGCACGGCGGAGGATATTGATATCTGCCCGAAGTGTGGATCGCAATTACGCAAGGATACTGACACGTTTGATACCTGGTTTTCATCGGGGCAGTGGCCGTTGTTGACGTTGAACTACCCTGACGGGAAGGATTTTAAGCAATTCTATCCGACCGATGTCATGGAGACGGGGTATGATCTGATTTTTAAATGGATCCCGCGCATGGTGATATTCGGGCTATATCTCACGGGTGAAGTACCGTTTAAGACGGTGTATCTACATGGATTGGTGAACGATGAGAAGGGGAAAAAGATGAGTAAGAGTAAGGGGAATGTAGTGAACCCAATCGACATTATTGAAAAGTTTGGCACCGATGCATTGCGCATGGCACTTGTCGTCGGCAATACGCCGGGCAATGATACATCATTCTCCGAAAGCAAAGTGAAAGGGTATCGCAATTTTGCCAACAAGATTTGGCAGGCGACTCGATTCGTATTGATGAATTCTGAAGGATTCGACGATACTCGCGAGCCACAGTTGACCGAGCGGGACAAAGAAGTATTGAAGGAGTTTTCTGACATGAAGGAAAACATAACGAACCTGCTCGATAAGTTCATGATCCACTTGGCCGCAGAGAACGCATATCATTATTTCTGGCATACCTTTGCTGATGTCATCATTGAAGAAAATAAGGAACGTCTAAAGAGTGAAAATGAGAGTGATAGGCATGCAGCGCAGCATGTGCTCAACACGATTTTGCGGGGATCATTGAAGTTCCTGCATCCGTTTATGCCGTTCGTTACCGAAACGGTGTATGACAATCTGCCCGGCAACGATGGTAAAATGCTAATGATCGAGGAGTGGTGACACCCTTGGGGTGTCATTCCCGCGAAGGGCGCAACTTGGCGTTGCTAACGAGCGGAGCGAGTGTGTAGCGCGCCAGAGTGTCCGCAGAGCATCCATTTTCCTGCGAAGCGGACTGAATCTAGCCTCCTGTACTTTTTCCAGAAAAAGTACCAAAAAGCTTGCGAGCAAACTAAAAAAGCGGAATGGCCTTAAAAATTCCTTACGAGTCCGAGGGTGCGCCCGTTTTTTAACGGGTCCCCGCACCTCGGATTCTGTGGGAATTTTTTGCGTTCATTCTGATCGCTTCTTTACAGCTCGCAGATAAAAAGCAGCACTTTTTGAAAAAATTGACACAATGTAATAGATATGCTTTAACTAAAATAGCATATTATGCCACGCATAAAAGGAGGCGCCTATGAGCGCTGTAATAAGATTATTTGGGGTAGTGATGGCGCTCGCGTATTTCGGACTCGTAGTTCACGAGGCCACGACAGGAGCCGAGTATATTAGGGGTGTCGCTATGAAACTTATGGTGACACATGAGATGACGATGCTGCCTGCGATGGGCTTTGCAGGGCTTATTGTATTGGGTGCGCCGTGTATCGCGCTCATGGGTCTGCTCGGTTTTACGAAGAAGTAATAACACAGACCGCTAGTAAATTGCCCGTTTCGGCGGGCAATTTTTTTGTTTTTACGGTATAATTTCAAGGTATGGAAACCAAAAAACCAGGGGTTGGTTTTGGTGTATTGCTTCTAAAGGACGGCAAGGTTCTTTTAGGTAAGCGCCACGACGATCCTGAAAAAGCGGATAGCGAATTAGAGGGGGCGGGCAAGTGGACGATGCCGGGAGGAAAACTACATTATCAGGAAACCTTCGAAGATGGCGCGTATCGGGAGGTGTTGGAAGAGACCGGTATTGAGATTGATCGTTCATGTTTGCGCCATATTAGTACGACAAATAATATTGTCGAAAATGCCCATTTTGTAACGCTCGGCTACCTGTGTGAAACGTTTACTGGTGAAGCGGAAGTACGAGAGCCCGACGAGATCGTCGAGTGGCAGTGGTTCGATTTGGACGAATTGCCCGAACCGCTATACTTCCCGTCGAAGCAGGTATTGGACGGGTTCGACGCCTTGGGATGATATACTAAGCATTTTAATTATTCGTAATTACTCTATGAAAAAACTGATCGCATTTAATTGGAAAATGCACCCAAACAAGCTAAAGGACGTCGAAGGAGTTCTGATGGCGTTTGACGGAGTCGATATTGACTTGGATACATACGAGATAGCAATTGCTCCGCCTGCGGTGTACTTGCCGCTTATTTCAAGCGTATTTTACGAACTCAAGGCAGATATCAGTCTTGCATTGCAAAACTGCTCATGGGAGCACGAGGGTGCATTAACAGGGGAACTGTCGGCAGAGATGGGAAAGAATTTTGGCATCGATTATGTGATCGTGGGGCATAGCGAGCGAAGGACGTATTTTGGCGAGACCGACGAAATGGTCAACGCAAAGGCGAAGGCGGTACTTGGCGCGGGGATTATGGCCCCGATCATTTGCGTAGGGGAATCGTTGACGATCAGAAACAAGGGCAAGGCCGCGATACGGCAACATATAAAAAAGCAGGTTATAGGTGCCATGAAGAACCTTACCTCCGACAAGGTTGTCACGAATAAGCGAGTGATCTTTGCATATGAGCCGATCTGGGCGATCGGAACGGGTAAAGCAGCAACGCCGGAACAGGCGGTGGAGGTGATCGCATACATAAAAGAGGTTATAGAAGCGAATTATAAACTTTCGGGGGTTCGGGTGCTGTACGGAGGATCAGTCAATGCAAAGAACATAATGGAATTTGTGGGACAGGATGCGATCGATGGTGCGCTGGTAGGGGGAGCGAGCGTTGATAAAAAAGAGTTGAAGAATATATTAAAAAAATTACATTCCTAATATATGAATTCTTTTGACCTATCCATCTTTAATTTCCTACACGGCATCGCCGACCGGTGGTTCCTGCTTGATTGGCTTGCGATCTTTTTCGCCGTATATCTGGGATATCTCATGACTGCATTTTTCGTGGTCATGGTGATTAAGGAGAAGGATCGTAAGAAACGGGCATACGCCTTCGCCTGGTGGGTACTGGCAGCGATCATATCGCGCGGTATTGTGGCGGAAGTGATCTACTTCTTTTATCAAAGATTGCGTCCGTTTGTCGCGTTGAATATTGAGCCGGTATTCAATCATGCGGCAACCCCCTCATTCCCATCGGCACACATGGCGTTCTATGCAACGCTCATTATCCCGATGTGGTATCTCGATAGAAAGTGGGGGATTCTATATGCAGCGAGTATCTCAGGTATGGCCGTTGCGCGTATCTATGGAGCAGTGCATTGGCCGTTGGATATTATCGGTGGAATTGTGATAGCGCTTGGGGCTACGTATGGGGTGCGGTATATGCTTTTTAGAGAGGTCGCACTACATACTGAGGTGGAAGTAATAAAGGAAGAAACGATTAAATAAAAGCCCTAGAACAGGGCTTTTTGATAGGGGTTGCATATTTTATGCAAATGTTGTATAGTATATTCCTAACCAAGTTAGGACATTTCAAACAGAATACATAGGAAGAGGAGGAGTAATGGAAGACAGCTCTGGTATCTTAAGAGATATCGTGGGAATCTCGGAGCAGCTGATCGGGTCGAGGGAATACAAAAAGACTCTCGGGATTATCGTGGACAGCCTAGCCCGCCTTACGGGGGCCGATCGGGCGTGTATCATGCTCGAAAACATGAGTGGAAAGTTTGTCATCAAGGCAGGCTATCCGATCGGAGAACACGGCGTGAACATGGTCGTGACTCCGGAGATCGGAGAGGAGTTTCTCCGCGCTATTATTGCGGACGGAGAGATACTCATCATCGACGATCCGGAGCAGGACCCGCGGACGAGCTATATGCGCGATCTGGCGCACAACTACGGACTCGCAAAAGTTGTATTCGTGCCGATCGTATACCATGGTGAAAGTCTGGGGGTTTTGACTCTCGACTTATGCCAAGGGAAGGACGAATCGGCATTGGAGCTTGCACATGTTCGCCTACTGGCAAACCTCGCTGCTGCGGCCATCGGAAGTGAGTATGAGCGGCGTCGCGCAAAGGAAAAGGTACGACGCATGGAACGAATGAATGCTATCGGCGAGGAATCTTCGCGTATCTCCCACATCTTTAAGAACAGTTTGCAGATGATTGGCGGCTTCGCGCGACGCGCGAGTCGCAAGATAGAAGAGAGAAAAAACTGTTTCGATCGGGATGTGGCAGATGCGCTCGACACGTCGATCCAAGAGATCGCTCGGCTCGAGCGTGTTGTGAATGGAATCCTTCGGTTTTCGAATCCGGGGGTGTTGCATCCTGAACCCGTGATGATCAACGCGTTCATCAAGGAAACGATAACGCAGGCGGCGGGTGATATGCCTGTCGAGTTCGCGTTCGACGAGATGCTGGATGTGTTCACGATCAGTATCGATGTGGACCTCATGGCACACGCGATCAAGGACGTGGTAATCAATGCATCACAGGCGACCGGAACCGGAAGGCTTTGGGTGCGCACACGATTCGCGGCAAAGCGCGGCTCGGTCATCATCGAGATCGCAAACGATGGAGAAAAGATAGAGATCGGCCTGGTCGATGATATCTTTTCGCCGTTTGTGACCACGAAGTCGTTGGGCACCGGGCTCGGCTTGGCAAACGTCAAGTCAATCATGGCCGCACACGGTGGAGACGTATGTCTCCTGAGGAGTACTGACGAGGAGACGGTATTTGAATTCTCACTCCTTTTGTAAGTAAGACACGCCCCCGCGCTATGTGCGGGGCGTTTTTATAGTATGCAGTTTGTGCAACGTGGGGGAGGCTTGGTATACTAAGATATATGGAACCAATGGATCAGATACGAAACGTGCAAAAAATGATGGGTAGTGACGTAGAAGCAATGCGTAAGACCGCCCGAGAAAAGGTATGGGGATATATCGCGGCTGCGCTCGGATTAGTGGCCGGTCTTGCATGGAACGAGGCGATCAAAGGGTTGATTGATCATTATTTCCCTATTCAGCGCGATTCCGTTTGGGCGAAGGTATGGTATGCGGCGATCATTACGATTCTTGTCGTTGTGATTATGGTCAAGTTTGAAAAATATTTCAAGAAAGAAGATGAAAAGGAGAATAACGCAAAAGCGGAAGAGAAGAAATGATCAAGATTTATATCACGGTCAAGCCGAACGCTAGGGAGGATAAGGTAGAGCAGATAGGGGAGAGGGAATATAAGGTAAGCGTGAAGGCGGCTCCGATTCAAGGCAAGGCAAATATCGGCGTAGTAAATGCACTGGCAGAACACTTTAAGGTGACGAAGGCAGAAGTAAATATTACGGGAGGATATTTTGGCAAAAAAAAGATCGTGGAGATCGGGTGGCATTAAAAGCACCGACGTTTCGTCGGTACTTTTGTATATAAGAAGATCCTGACGTTGACGATAAACGATTTGCTAATGTACTATTGAATTAGTAATTTTTTAGTGCGCTGCATAACAAGCTCTCTCATATAAAAGGGAAGAGGAGGCGATTATGGAAAAAGATTCGAGCGATACTGATAGAGAAGAACCGTCGAAAGAAGAGTGGGACTCGAATAAGCCAATGATTCGAGAAATTTCTGAGAAATCACGCCGCCCTTCATCGGGATATGATTGGGGGGATGTTTCGGGTACTTGCGGAGGCGGTGGCGGTGGCGGTGGAGGCGGCGGAGGCGGAGGCGGTGGCGGTGGCGGCCACCGGTAAACTCTTATCCGCGGCAGAAATAAAAAGGCTTTGCACTCAAGTGCAAAGCCTTTCTTTATGTTAAGCCCGTTGTATAGTGTTGGATACTTTCACTGGTATCTTAATCAACGAATAGTAAGACGTCGAACAATCAGTGAACTAAAAAACGGCTTGCGCCGTTTTTTAGTTTCGTTTTACTGGTTCAGTTTTCTAAGTATGAGAGAAAGGATAAATAGGACCGTACTGGTTAGGATGAATAGGGGTCCTGGTGCAACGTCGAGAATCTGTGAAAGGATAACGCCTCCGCCGGCAGAGAGAACACCGAACAGAACGCTAGTCGTCATGAATCCATGAAGACTGCGACTGATGTTTTTTGCCGCCGCCGCGGGGATGATAACAAGCGACCCCATGAGCAATGCTCCGACGAACCGGATGCCGAGTGCGATGGATAGCGCAAATATCAGAAGATAGACAAGGTCTAATTTGCGATTGTTGATACCGACTGAATGGGCGAGTTCATCAGACAACATGCTTAAGGCGAGTTTTTTATGGATCGCGATCAGCGAGCCAATAATGCCAACCGATAAGAGAACGGACATGATAGATTCCATAAGTCCGAGTGTGCCGATATCCCCAAAAAGAGCCTCGAGGAGCTCGTGCTCAGGAATAAACAAGATACCAAGGGCAAGGCTTGCGGTAAAAAAGATTCCGACGAGTGTATCGACGGGGAGTTCGGTTTGATACTTTAAGACCCAAATGCCGACCACGGCAAGGAAGAGGGTCGTGAAAGCGCCGATAAACGGATTGACATGGAACGCTAATCCGAGCGCAATGCCGGGAAGGGCAACATGCGACAGGGCGTCGCCAACAAGCGCCATGCGCTTGAGGATCACAAAGCTGCCGAGTAGGCTCGCGCTTGCTGCCACAAATACAGCCGTGATAAGGATTTGAAAAAAAGTGAGATCGAGGGTCATGATGTCGAATGATTATGATTGGTGTGTCCCATATGGTTATGTGCGTAAAAACCGCGCTCGCCCCCGTAGAGAGTTTGCAGGTGCTCTGCCTTGAGAATTTCGTCAGGAATACCGTAGCAGACTTGCTGATGGTTGAGACACATGACATTGTTCGCGTACTGGTACACAATGGAAAGGTCATGGGAAATGAGAAGAACGGTGAGCCCAAGCGTTTCGTGCAGATGGGAGATCATCTTGTAGATGGATTCCTGCCCGTAGATATCGACATCGGCGGTTGGTTCATCAAAGAGTAATACGGTAGGGTTGTCTAATATGGACCAGCCCACAAGAATGCGCTGGCGTTGTCCGACGGAAATCTCACCGAAGCCTGCCTTAAGGATCGGCGTATCAAGTTGGACGTAGTTCAATATCTCCCGGATTTTTTCCGGAGTCGCGACTTTTCCGCGCAGTCTAAAAAACTCCTCAACGGTGAGGGGGACATCGGTTTCAATTTCCATGCGCTGGGGAACATACCCTATCTTGGTGTTCGGAGCCCAGGTGATGGTGCCGGAATACGGCGTCAATCCGAGCAATGCCTTAAATAGTGTGGTTTTGCCGGCGCCATTTGGACCGATAATGGCAAGCGTTTCGCCCTTGGCGACCGAAAAGCTTAACTTTTCGATGACAGGGGAAGATTCCTTTCCTACGATTAGATTCTCAACTTTTAGTACCTCCATATATGTGGTAGTATAGCATAAATGGAAATATGTGACATGAGACAAAGTTGCATGTCCCGGCGCGCATTACTATGAATATACTTACTCTTATTGGCTTATTGGTCGTTTTCGCAGTGATCGTAATTGTAGCGATCTATTTCTTGTTAAAAAGGCTCACCCCTCAACCGGAGGAACGAAAGGATGATCAGTCGATGATGATGCTACAGTCACAGATCAACGATATTGCAAAGATGCTTGATACTAAATTGACGCACTCTCGAGAGGAGATGCAGTCAACATTTAGCCGATCGCGCGACGAAATGCAGAACGCAGTTCGTACCCAATTCACAGAATCTCAAAAGTTGATCAAAGACATCACCGAGCAAATCGCGCAAGTGCAGGAGTCTAATAAACAGGTATTTACTATCGCAGACCAGCTACAGAATCTTGAAAAGGTATTGAAGAACCAAAAGCAGCGTGGCAACTTGGGAGAGGCAAGTCTGGAATTGGTCATGAGTAATATTTTGCCGCCGACCGCATATAAGACGCAGTATGAGTTTGCGAACAAGGAAAAGGTGGACGCAGCGATCATTACCAAGGAAGGGATCATTCCGGTTGATGCAAAGTTTTCGCTTGATAACTATAGCCGCATCATCGCGGAAACGGATGAGGCAAAAAAGGAAGAACTCGAAAAAGAATTTAAAAATGATCTTAAGAAGCGCATCGATGAAACGGCAAAGTATATTCGCCCGAATGAAGGCACATTGCCGTTCGCATTCATGTATATTCCTGCCGAAGGTATCTACTACGACCTGTTGATTAACGAAGTAGGTGCGGTTAAGGTAAATACGCGAAGCCTGATCGATTACGCATACAAGGAAAAAAACGTCATTATCGTTTCACCTACGACGTTCGCAGCATATCTGCAGTCGGTGCTTTACGGATTTCGTGCATTCAAGATCGAAGAAGGAGCAAAAGAGATCCGCAAACGAGTCGAAGACCTTGGTAAGCATATTGCAAGTTACGATATGTATATGCAGAAGTTGGGTACGACACTAGGGACAAGTGTGAACCACTATAATGCCGCATATAAAGAACTCAGCAAGATTGATAAGGATATCCTGAAGATATCGGGCGAGGCAGCGGGGATTGAACCCATGTCGCTTGATAAACCACAAAGCGGAGAATAACGAGAAACAAAAAATGCCCCGCGTGATGCGGGGCATTTTGATATCAGAGGGTGGAACTGTCGAGAGAATCCACGGCAGGCCTGTAGTGCACGTGAACGATAAGACCCTTTTTCACGCAACCATCTTTGCAGGGATTGTCCCGGATCTCAAGCTCAAGCTGGAGCGAGGTAAGGGGGAAGCGCCCAATTTCCCCAAAGAGACCCTCTCCTCGGTGTGTTTCGATCGCCAGGTCGTCTTTCTCGAAGCGGAATTGTCGATTGAGGTGTCTCCTTTTGCCTGGCAGGTCAAGACAGCTTCGCAGGCTTTTAGCATACTCAATGTCCGAGTCTTGTTCGAGAAAGGGGAACATCTTGCGACTGAAGCGCAGCATGCTCGGAACGCAATCCCTGAGGTGAAATAAGCGCTCCTTATCGCTTGGGCTCACTCTCGGATCATTGAAAGTTGCGACGAGTTCTTTGTGCGCGGCCTCCTCTGTTTGCCAGCGCGCGATCTCGTGCATATCGGCCCGTAGTTGCCTGTCCTCTGCGGTTTCAGTTCGAGGTCCGTATTTCCTGTGTCTAAGGCATCTGCATCCGTTCATGGAATTCTCCTCCCATATAGTGAAATAAAAAATCTGCCTATAGTATTAATGTAAATGCAACAAAACGCAAGAAGAGTAAACCACAAAGCGGAGAATAATATATTAGTGTGTCAAAAGCCCCCAAACAAGGGGCTTTTGACACACAACAAAAATTCCTGTATACCAGAAAAAGATAATGCATCATTTACAAACGAATAAAGGGGGTTCGACATGGTGGAACGGCAATTATTAGGGGTCGCATGGGCGTGCTACGTGTTGGTAGCATGTAGTATGATATATCTCTGTTACAGAATGCTGCGCACCCGATATATGAGTGCGACCAAATGCGGGCATATGACCTCGATGTATCCCAAGCGGGGTGTCTACATGCAGCATACTACGGTGTACAGCTCGGGTGGTGAAAAGAGAAGAACGATAGTAGATGTGCCGATCAGCGGAAATGCTCCTAACTATTGCCGGAAATGCTTAAGGGCAAAAATAAAGGAGGGAAGATAGCGTAAAGAGCCGCAAAAGCGGCTCTTTTTGTATAAATTGACATACGTCGAGCTGGCACTATAATAGTGATACATGGCTTTGCAAAAGGTCATTTTTAAAGAAAACTCTAGAAAATAATAGGAGTACGAACTAAGAAGTATGAATAAGGGAGGGTAATTGTGAACCCGCTTACCTCGTAATGCTTACCTCGTACCTCATGCATGCAATGCAAATTAAACCATTAGCAAACCATATCTTCATTGACCCGATCGAAGCCGAATCGATGACGAAAAGCGGGATCTATATCCCAGAGTCGGCTGAGTCAAAGCCGACCACCGGCACGGTGATCGCGGTAGGCGAAGGCAAGATGAATGAGAAGGGTGAGCGCATCCCGATGTCGGTCAAGGTCGGAGATACCGTGTTGTATAAAAAATACGGATTGTCCGAAGTCGAAATCGAGGGAAGGAAATATATGGTCGGTGACGAAGATAACATTTTTGCGATACTTGGATAAATAATAACGAAGTATGAGTAATGAAGCATGAAGTAAGAAAGAAAATGAATTCTTTTGTACCTCATATTACATACCTCATACCGCATATGTAATGAGTAAACAACTGGTATTTAACGAAGACGCCCGGATCGGGTTGAAGAAAGGTGTTGATAAGCTGGCAAACGCGGTAAAGGCGACGCTAGGGCCGAAGGGTCGTGCAGTGGTGCTGGAACGCGGCTATGGAGCGCCGATCGTAACGCATGATGGTGTGACGATCGCAAAAGAAATTGAACTTGAAGACAAAATCGAAAACATCGGAGCGCAACTGATCAAGGAAGTCGCCTCGAAGACCAATGATGTTGCAGGAGATGGAACGACCACGGCGACACTGCTTGCGCAAGTCTTGATTTCTGAAGGTTTGAAGAATGCAACGAGCGGCGTGGACGTTACGGGTATGCACAAAGGCATGCAGATGGCGCACGAAGCGGTCGTAGAGCATTTAAAGAGTTCCGCAAAGAAGATATCAACAAAAGAGGAAATCGCTCAGGTTGCAACCATCTCGGCGCGAGATAATGAGATTGGAGCATTGATCGCCGATGTTATCGAGACTGTCGGGCAGGATGGCGTGGTGACTGTCGAGGAAGCGCAGACTGTAGGTCTGTCGAAGGAAGTGGTCGAGGGTATGCAGTTTGATCGCGGATACGTGTCTCCCTATATGGTAACCAATGCAGAGCGCATGGAAGCGGTCATTGAAGAGCCGTACGTTCTGGTAACAGACAAGAAGATTGGTTCGATCGCCGAGCTCGTCCCGGTACTTGAAAAGATTGTGCAATCGGGAAAGAAGGAGTTGGTGATTGTCGCGGATGACATCGAAGGAGAGGCGCTCGCGACGTTAATTCTCAATAAGATGCGCGGTATTGTGAATGTGCTCGCGATCAAGGCTCCGGGATTTGGCGACCGGAAGAAGGAGTTATTGGAGGATATCGCTATTGTGACCGGCGCGGACTTTATTACCGAAGACCTAGGTCGCAAGTTTGAAGGTGTTGAGTTAATATCGCTCGGTCAGGCGCATCGCGTAGTGGCGACCAAGGATAATACGATCATTGTTGGAGGTAAAGGTAAAAAGGAGAACATCGAAAATCGTGTAGCGCAGCTTAAGGCGCAGCTCGAAACGACCGAATCGGAATATGATAGGGAGAAGTTACAGGAGCGATTAGGTAAGCTGTCCGGCGGGGTTGCCATCATCAAGGTAGGAGCCGCAACTGAAATAGAACAAAAGGAAAAGAAGTATCGCATCGAGGATGCGATCAACGCGACCAAGGCGGCAATAGAAGAAGGTATCGTGCCGGGAGGAGGTGTTGCACTTGTCCGGGCCATCCCGGCGGTACAGAAGCTGATCGACGGATTCTCAAAGAGTCAACTCGCCGAGATGGTGGGTGCAACGATCATTCTTGAGGCGTTGAAGGCACCGGTTCGACAGATCGCAAGCAATGCGGGCTATGACGGTTCAGTCGTCGTAGACAAGGTATTGAGTGGGGCTGAGGACTTTGGATTCAACGCTGCGACTGGCGTGTATGAAAATCTGATCAAGGCAGGAGTTGTTGATCCAGCGAAGGTGACCCGATCTGCGATACAGAACGCTGTTTCTATTGCTTCGATGATTTTGATCACTGAAGTAGTGATCGCTGATATTCCAGAAAAGAAAGACGACCATTCCGCCGCTATGCAGGGCATGATGAACGGGGGTTATTGATTTCGACGCACCGAAGAGTAAAAATCTGAAAGTAATAAAAACAAAAGATCTCACTCGCCCTGAGCTTGCCGAAGGGATGGGAGGAGGCTACTAAAAAATAGCCAGCAAAAAAAAGAAAGAAGCGCCTTGCGCTTCTTTCTTTTACCCCACTTTTTATAAAAAAGTGGGAAGAAGATAGGCTCGACATCTGTCGAAAAAAGTCTTTGACTCAGGTCAACTTTTATGGTATTCCTAAGGCAGAAATTCGACAACTCTATAGGAATGGAAATTCCAATACAAAAGGCAAGGGGGTAGTATGCATCTACTTGATCACAAGAAGAAGGTGGTAAAGGACCCAAGGGCACTGCTGGCGATCGTCGAAGGACTGCGGGCACAAGGCTGCAGGATTATCGTGACAATCGGATCGTGGGACATGTTGCATGTGGGGCATGTCCGATACCTGATGAAGGCGAAGGAAGAGGGTGATGTGTTGATCGTCGGTACGGATAGTGACCGTGCGATCAAGCTGTACAAGAAAAATTCCATGCGCCCTATGGTTGTCCAGGATGAGCGAATGGAGATGCTGTCCTATCTCGAGTGTGTGGACCTTATCCTATTACTCGACGACGTTGACGAAGAAGGAAGGTGGCAGTACGGTCTGATCAAAGAGATTCAGGTAGATACGTTCATCATTACCGACGACTCATACCCGCCGGAGCAGATCGAGGAGATCAAGCAATATTGCGGAGAGGTAAAGATGCTTCCTCGGCAGGCAGAAACGAGTACATCGAATCTGGTCTTCAGGATTCTGCGGGACTGTCTGGCGCCGATCATCACGATGCTTAAGGAAAGGGGGCTGGTATGAATGCGTTCATAAGAAGTTTCCTCGTGCTGTATGTGCCGGTGCTCCATCAGGGGTATATCGATCTGTTTGAGCGGTACCGGCATCGCATCGAGGCATGCTACGTGTTTGGGAACGAGATGATGCGAGAGCTTCAACCCGGCGTGCGCGAGATCAGGGCAATGGATCCGAAGGATGTCGTAAAGGCGATTCGGGGGTTGCGGATATTCCCGCATGTGGAGGTGCTCAACAGGCAGTCGCTGGCGTTCTTGCAGCGACTACACGGACGGCAGATCATTGTCGCGAACGATGAGGCAAGCAGAAGCTTCGTTGAGCACTACTTCCCGGAAGAGTCGGTCGTAAAAGAGTCGGTGTTTCTCCGATGGGATCCTAACCGAGTAAAATTGGAAGTAAAGGTCAACTTCGACTGGAGGACCGTGGACCTCGCCGATAAGGAGGCGATACGGGCCGCGGAGGATGAGGGGCAAAAGACCTCATGCTGGTGGCGCCAAGTAGGTGCGGCGGTGATCCATCCGGAAAGCAGGCAAGTCTTGTTGATGGCGCACAACAAACATCTTCCGAGCGAGCATACGCCGTATGCTGTAGGGGATCCGCGCGACTTTGTGCGGGCGGGCACGAGCCCGGAGCTGGCGTCCACGATTCATGCCGAGGCAGGGATCGTGGCCAGGGCTGCGCGCGAAGGCATCCCGCTCAAAGGCATGCATTTGTATGTCACGGTGTTCCCGTGCACTCCTTGCGCTGGCCTCGTAGCTGAATCTGGAATTTCCCGACTGTACTTTTCTTCCGGGTGCGCTTATCTGGAGGGAGAAAGCATTCTCAGGAGTCGGGGGGTCGAGATCGTCCATGTGGCATGATAGCCCTACTGAGAATAAAAACAAGCCCCGCATGCGCGGGGCTTTTTTGTGGATCCATATCATCCGATCGGGAAGTTGACTGGCAGTGCCTTTCCATCCAGGCCCGGTTTGGGCTGGATGAGATGGTAGTGCAAATGCTGTACGGTCGCGCCGGTGTGGCTTGTTTCGCCAGAACGAGCGATCTTCCCCCATCCTTTGAGGCCGAATTGTTCGATGGCCCATCGGGTGAGTCCTTTTACATGATGGTCGTCGGCATCGCTCATGTCGATGTCGGCGATGAGGTGTTTGTTTCCGATGATGAGGAAGTGATGCTCTGCGTTCTCGTACGGCCATCCGCTACGAGTGAGGATCCAGTCGCCGGAGCGATGTAGGATCGGCCAGGGATGCCAAAGGAAGTGTTCGGGGCAGAACGGGCAGATGCCCGCCTCGATGATTTCAGTAATGGTCTTGCCATACCCTTCGCTTTTGGCAAAGGTCGGGTTGACCAGGTCGGTACCCGAAGTTGATCCGAGTGACGCGCCGGTGTCGAGACGCTCCAGGATCGAGAACGCATACGGATGGTTGTCTGTGCGTATGAGCTCGTCATGGACGGTCCTCCACTGGTGCGGGTTGAACTGGGGGAATGTTGTATCTCCCTCAAATTTACCCTGCACTTGTGTGAAGTACATCCGGTCAGCGAACGAGAGTGCCTGTGCGTAGATCTGAGACCCTCCAATGATGAATACCTCGGGAGAGGGGTTCATCAGATGGATGCCCTGCTGAAGCGATTCGACAAAGACGCAGTTGCGAAACATTTCGGGGTGCGTGCTCTGGCGATGCTTCCACGGTGCGATATTGCGGGTGACGACCACGTTACAGCGGTCGGGAAGCGGCTTTCGGTTGCGGGCGAGTATGGACTCGAAGGTCCGACGCCCCATGATGACCGGCTTGCCGGCGGTGAGTGCTCTGAATCGGTGCAGATCGCTCGGCAGATGCCAGGGCAGACCGCCTTTGTTGCCAATGATGCGATCGCCGTTCATGGCGAAGATGACCGAAATGATCATAGAGAGCTCCTTGTGTATCGCGGGTTACCACGCGACGGGGATCTTGATGTAAGGATGCGGATCGTACCCCGTAAGAATGAAGTCGTCGGGGGTGAAGCCGAAGATGTCGGTGATGTTGGAATTGAGGGTCACGCTAGGCAACGGCCGCGGATCGCGGGTAAGTTGCTCGCGCATGAACTCGATCTGGTTCAGATAGATGTGGGTGTCAGAAATGGTATGGATGAACTCTTTTGCCTTGAGCCCGGTGATCTGCGCCAACATCATCAGAAGGAGTGAGTACTCCGCGATGTTGAAAGGGATACCGATGGGCATGTCCCCACTCCGCTGGAACAGATGCAGGGAGAGCTCTCCCTCTGCGTGATACAGCTTGTAAAAGCAGTGGCAGGGAGCTACGAACACGCGATCTGCGTCGACCGGGTTCCAGGACGAGACGATCAGTCTTCGTGAATCGGGACTGGTCTTGAGATCGTTGACGAGCTGTTGGATCTGGTCCACGGGCTTGGGGCCACCTCCTTCGAAGGCGCGCCACTGTTTGCCGTAGATCGGTCCGAGTTCGCCGAGCGGAAGACCCATGATATCGCAGGTCTTTTGGTCCGCCCACTGGTCCCAGAAGTTGACACCGTACGCCTTGAGATCGGCGATGCTCGTACTCCCCGAAAGGAACCAAAGCAGTTCGCCGATGACAGACTTCCACAGACTCTTCATGCTTTTGGTGGTGATGAGAGGAAACCCCTCAGTGAGGTCGAAGCGCATGGTCCGCCCGCATACAGCGAGATTGCCGATGCCGTGGGGGTCGCCTTTACGCTTTCCATTGTTGAGAACATCCTGGATGAGATCAAGATACTGTTGCATGTGAACCTCCGTTTTCTGGTGTGATATGGATTACTGATTGATAATGATTCTGTCGAAATATAACCATATACAATAAGTATTGTCAAAGAGTGGAAATCTGCAAAAAAAGGAGTCATACTGACGCCAGACCATTAAACACAGAAGGAGGTACTTGTATGGAAGGTCAGAGAAAGATCATCGCCATAATCGGATTGTCAGGCGCGGGGAAGACTGAGGTCGTCGAGTATATTATCGAAAGGTATGGATGGCCAAAAGTATATTTTGGGGAAGTCACGTTCGATGAGATGGCGCGTCGCGGACTGGCAATCAGTGAGGAGAATGAACGGGCTGTCCGCGAAGGTCTGCGTAGCGAGTTTGGTCCGTTGGTTTATGCCGAGCGGGTGATTCAGAAGATCGAACCTATAATCGACACACCGCATGTTCTGGTTGAGAGCCTCTATTCCTGGGAAGAATTTATGCGCTTTAGGGACGTATTCGGGAGCGCGTTTCTAGTTGTCGCGGTACATGCATCGCCGGCGATCCGTTATGCGCGTCTTGCGATACGCCCTAAGCGCCCGTTGACGGCGGCCGAGGCCTGGAGTCGTGACCGATCGCAGATCGAAAACCTGCATCAGGCGGGGCCGATCGCAATGGCGGACTTCCTGATCATAAACGAAGGCGAGCGGGAGGATCTACTGCGGAAGGTGGATGCGCTCGTGAGGAATTTATGATCTACCTAGGGAAGGCGATGGGTTCGGCAATGTTGCCGAACTACAAAGTTCGGCAGGCATCTGCCGAACTTTTTACTACCCTACCAGGAAACCCGTATGACTGGAGGGAGTGCGGGGAGGACGCCATTTTGCAGGTAACGTGCTATGTACGTCATCAGATGACGTACATATTTGACATATATAGGGGGAACAGCTACCGTTTGGGCAGATCTAAACAACTAAAAGGCAGGCAATAAGGAGACCCGTAATGACCGAGGAAAAGAAGAGCCCGACACTGAGATTTGAAGAAGGGATGCGGCAATTTATGAGTATCCGCAAGGGCGTGAGCTATTTCACGGAGCTCGCGGTTGATATGCTTCTTGGCGAGGAGCATATCGGTCACATACGAGCGAGTGGCAGGATTACCATTTCCGGAACGAAGATCGAAGATGATTCCTCGAGAATCATGTCCTATTCTAATACGTTCACGCTCGAACAGTGGAAGGAGATCAGCGCAAAAGCAGAGGAATTCGTAAAAAAATGTGCCGAACGGGAGGTAAGATTTGGTCCTGCATTCGGAAGACTGGAGGCTTTGGCGCGACAGACGTTTTCCGAAGATACGCCGTTCGGTCATGCTGAAATCGTTAGGAATGGACACGATCATTTGGCGATCGCCGGCGGCAAAGGGCAATGGGAAACATATTCTCCAGGTATCTATACATACAACAGTGCTCACTATAAGGGCGAGGAAGTAAAGGTTGGATACCGCCCCGTAACCGAGCAGAGAGTAAGGGGTGTAAATAACCTGGAGGACGAGATGCTTCTGCAGCTCCTCAAGCTGGCCGACTTCGGCGAAGCGGAACAGCCGAGCAACAGTCACGCAAAGGAACCGCAACCGCAAGCGGTTGGTGATTGCGCGATCTTTGCCGACCGTGGCGAAATGTAAGCCAGTACAGGCCCCGCACATGCAGGGCCTTTTTTGACGGATTGACAACAGAATGGAAGGTGGGTATTACTGAAGTAGTCCATGAGAAGGATTCTTAAGGAGGTCTTCTATAATGATAAAGTTCATAGAGCAAAAGGATGGAAAAGTGCTTGTGGACGTATGCGAGTCAAAGGGAGGTATCCTATGTGGCATATTCAATGAGGAGGGGCAATTCAGGGTATTTCAACGATATTTCGAGGGAACAAGAGCTCGGACGTTTTCTTCAAGCGAATTATACATGCTGGCGCAAAAGAGCGAAGAACTCGAGCGGCTCTACGAAGAAAAGTGTATAGCCCTGGAGGGGCAGATAGAAGAACCCGACCCCTGGAAAGAATTCTTCGAGAAAGACGAGTAAGGGCCTCAATCGGGGCCTTTGTTTTACCTCAAGCAAAATTGACATATTTATATTTGAATTGTATAAATTGAGCAGCAGTTTGATCACAATCCAGGGAGGTTGAGATATGTCCAAAAAGCTTAGCTTTACGGAGCATGGCGTTTGCCAAAACGTAATGAGGGGCAGCTGGCGCTTAGGGGCGGTCAGTACGTTGGGTGGGAAAAGAGCGTTTCTGTGTTTGCACGGAGCTCAGAATGGGCACTGCTATTCTTCTGCGGAGTTGAGGGAGATCGCCGACAAAGTGGATGAATTACAGGAGGGGGAGAGCAAAAAAACGGCGTTAGTGTTTATTCAAGTAGATGGTCCAGTCGGGGCCGCACTAATTGTCCACAACAGAAAAGGGGCTCTCGGAACGATAAATATAGACGGGAGATGGCCCGGGAGATGGAAGTCGTGGCAAAATTCCAATAGACGCTCGGTTTCTCCAGAAGAAATGATGGAGATCGCAGTCAAATGCGCCGAGCTCGCAAGGAAATAGCAGCACATTATGATAATTGACAGCTAACCGGTTAAAACGCATTATACGAACAGCAGATTGAGTGTAAATTTATAAGAAGATCAAGGAGGCGGTATGGATTCAGAAATAGGATTCGATGATCGGAATGCGGTAACCGATGTAAGAAGAGGATCTACTGAGTTTTTGGGGACTATCGGCGATTATAGCGGAGAAGTATCATTTCAATCTCAATATGGCCTATGTCAGTATGGCCCGTTGGTCGGACGCAGGTATACTGCCGCGGAGTTGCGCAAAATAGCCGATAAAATCGATGAAGTTAAGCGGAAGAGCGATGTCGAGGTACTGGTGGTGGCATGTGAAGCGACTATGACCCTGAAACAGTTTCCTATGGTTCAGGATCCGCCAGTTGAATCCCCATTGGTATTCAATGGGGAAGGCACCGGCTACGCCGGCATCCTAAAGGAAGGGCACCTTATTGGAGCAATACGTACTCGAGGACCGGAATTCGGCAGATTGTTTTTGCATTACCCTGTAATGCGTACCGGACTGACGGACGCCGATAAGGCGGCGATTATCGCAAAATGCCGCGAGATTGTCGCATCCGCGACGTTCTAAAGCAAAGCCCCGCACACGCGGGGCTTTTTGTTTTAGCATCTCGATTGCGAGCTGTAAAAAAGCGATAAGAATGAACGCGGAAAATGCCAACAGAATCCGAGGTGCGGGGACCCGTTGAAAAACGGGCGCACCCTCGGATTCGTAAGGAATTTTTAAGGTCATTCCGCTTTTTTTACTTTGCTCGCGCTTTTTGGCCTACTTTTACTAAAAAAGTAGGAAAAACATTTATTTAAAAATTTGAAGTGGATTCCCGCCTCCGCGAGAATGACAGCGGAGCGCAGCGAAAGTGTTGACACCCAGTCAACTATCTGTTATTCTCACAGAGTCAAATTATATCAGCAGTGATGTTGGTATCGATTGCAACAAAAGAAAAGTGAGCGAAATAATCTTTACGAAGATTTAGTTGAAACACCAAAGGGACGGGTGGATTACTAAATCCGCCCGTTTTTTCTTTGCGATAAAAACACTATGAAATTCATACTCGGTAAAAAAGTAAAAATGACTCAGATTTGGAGCGGCGACAGGCAGATCCCGGTAACGGTACTGCAAGCTGGTCCGGTAACGGTAACGCAGATTCGCGGAACCGAAAAGGATGGATACGAAGCGGTGCAGGTTGGATTTGATAAATCCGACAAAAAGGCAAACAAGCCGCTCGCTGGCCATTTGAAGGATCTGGGAAACTTCAAGACCTTGAAGGAATTCCGGGTTGAAGGGAGCGATCTTAAAGTAGGTGATGTCATCGATGTTGCACAGTTCGCAGAAGGCGATGTAATAAAGATTAGCGGTTTGTCGAAGGGACGTGGATTCCAGGGCGTTGTAAAGCGACATGGATTCGGAGGCGGACCAAAGACGCACGGCCAGAAGAATCGACATCGTGCACCGGGATCGATTGGATCGACTGCAACGCAACGCGTTGTGCCGGGACGAAAGATGGCTGGACACATGGGCCAGGAACGATTCTCGATCAAGAACCTTAAGGTTGCTGCGATCGACAAGGAAAATAATCTTTTGATGGTCCACGGACCGGTTCCGGGAATGCGGGGAACGCTGATTGAGGTGCGCGGCTAAAGCCGAGGCATCGAAGCAAGTAAGCTCTGTATACATATCGATACACACATTTATGAAAGTTGATATCTTAAACTATAAAAACGAAAAGGCGGGAACGATGGAGATGCCGGAAGTGATGGTCACCACCAAGTGGAATCCGGACCTCGTGCATCAGGCGCTCGTGACGCATCTTGCGAACAAGCGCGATCCTTGGGCTCATGCCAAAGGACGCTCTGAAGTACGCGGAGGAGGCAAGAAGCCGTGGAAGCAGAAGGGAACTGGCCGAGCACGACATGGCTCGATTCGATCTCCGCTGTGGATCGGTGGAGGCGTAACGCATGGTCCGAGTAAGGACCGTGATTTCTCAAAGAAGATCAATAAGAAGATGAAGCGACTCGCTATCTTCTCTGTCTTCTCGAAGAAATTTACCGATAACAGCGTTACCATCGTGGATTCATTCTCAAAGGTAGGAACCAAGACAAAGGAGTGGGCTGACGCATTGCGAAATTTCGTCGACCTTCGATCTAAGACCGTTGTCATCTTCTCGACTGAGAATCGACAATTGGCGCAGGCATTGGGGAACATCAAGAATGTTGACACATTGAACCCGGCATCGATCAACGTCTATGACTTGATGAAGTACAAAAACGTCATCATCGAACAGAGTGCGATCGCGGAAATCGAACAGCATTACAAAATATAAACTATGGCCATTGCAAAGAAATCAAAAACTGAAGAGGGAGCGAAGAGTGGCGCCTTGAGCACGCCGAAGGGCTCATCAAAAGGAGCTTTGCGAAGCCCGGCGAATGAGTTTATAATAAAGCGCCCGTTGATCACCGAAAAAGCGTATCACATGAGCATTGCAGGACAATACGTATTTGTGGTGGATAAGCACACGAACAAGTCCGAGATTGCAAAGGCGATCAAGAGCATCTACAACGTCGACCCGATTTCCGTGAACACGGTCACTATCCGGGGAGAGCGACAGAAGTTCCGCGGCGTTGCCGGCAAGAAGACGACCACCAAGAAGGCGATTGTCACTTTGAAGCCAGGGCAGAAGCTCGACATCATGCCTTCCTAAAAAACCGACAACCGATAACCAACAACTAGAAACAACAATACAAACCAATGAACCGATCAGCCGTTGTAGGTTGTAGGTCGTAGGTTGTAAGTTAATTTGTATGAAAAAATATTCACCAACAACTCCATCGCGACGTCACATGACTGTTGTCGACTATAGCGTTTTGACCAAGATCGAGCCGATGAAAAGCGCGCTCATCCGAATCGCACATCGCGCAGGTCGCAACAACCAAGGCCGCATCACGACTCGTCATCAGGGCGGAGGCGTCAAGCAGCTCTATCGCATGGTGGATTTCAAGCAGAACAAGATTGATATTCCGGCACGCATCGAAGCAATCGAATACGATCCGTATCGCTCAGCGTTTATCGCCCGAGCGCTTTACAATGACGGCGAAAGACGGTATATTTTGGCTGGAAAAGGCATGAAGGTGGATGATGTGATCATCACTGCGGAAAGTGCCCCGGTAAAGGAAGGAAATCGTTCGAAACTTAAGAACATTCCGACTAGTTACATGGTCTACAATATAGAGTTTCAGCCGGGAAAGGGCGGACAGATGGTGAAATCTGCCGGATCCTACGCTCAGGTATTGGCACATGAAGGAAAGTACACGAGTCTTAAGTTGCCATCAGGTGAAGTCCGCAAGGTTTTGACCGAGTGCTACGCAACGATGGGTCAGGTATCAAACAACGAGCATAACCTGGTAAATATAGGAAAGGCAGGACGTTCCCGACAGATGGGTATCCGACCGACCGTTCGTGGTACTGCCATGAACCCGGTAGACCATCCATACGGTGGAGGTGAAGGTGTACAGCCACGCGGAACTAAGCGTCCGAAGACCCTATGGGGTAAGGTGACAGGAGGTCGCAAGACGCGCAACACAAAGAAGCGTTCGACAGACTTGATCATCAAGCGCCGCGTATCAAAGCGGAATAAATAATCTGAAAATCAACTAACGAAATTCAACCAATCAACTAACATGGCACGATCATCCAAAAAAGGTCCATACGTAGACGTAAAACTCATGAAAAAGGTGGCTGCTTTGACGCACGACGACAAAACGGTCATCAAGACGTGGGCGCGTAGTTCCGAGATCGCGCCTGATATGATCGGACGAACGTTCGGCGTGCATAACGGAAAGGATTTTATCCAGGTCCGAGTCACGGAAGAAATGGTCGGACATCGCTTGGGAGAGTTTTCACCAACCAAGAAGTTCATCCGACACGGAGGTAAGTTGGCTAAGGAAGCGGATCGCAAGGCAGCGCAGAAGAAATAACCAATAACCAATAACCGATAACAAATAACCGATAACAAAATTCAGAATGAGCGCATCAGAAAGCGCACCCCGTTATAAGTTATGGGTTGTAGGTCACAAGTCATTTATGAAACAGCAAACAGCAAAATTGAATCATCTCCGCATGGCTCCGAGAAAAGTGCGTTTGATGGCAACGGTCATCAAGGGGTTGTCGGTCAACGATGCGCAGGCACAGTTGGCAACCAATCCAAAGCGCGCAAGCGAGCCGGTGTTGAAGTTGTTGCAGTCGGCGATCGCAAACGCGGTCAATAATGCAAAAATGGATGCATCAAAGCTCATTGTCAAGGAGATCCGGGTGGATGGCGGACCGATGCTGAAGCGCTGGTTGCCGCGAGCCCAAGGACGGGCAACGCCGATCCAGAAGAAGAGTAGTCACATCACGATCGTGCTCGAAGAGTCCGACAAGGTGAAGGCGCCTCGCTTCACGATGGCAAAGAAGGTTGAAAAGATCACCAAATCAAAGGCAGAGACCATTAAGAAGGTAGCCGCGAAGACTGAGAAGGCGGAGAAGGCGGAAGACAAGGAAGCAAAGACAAAGACAAAGACTGAAAAGGCAGAGAAAACGACCAAGGTCGCAAAGGAAGGAACCAAGCGAAAGATGTTCCAGAGGAAATCTATCTAACACACTGTATTAGTAACCACTATGGGTCATAAAATAAAACCAACTGCATTTAGGGTAGGCGTGATCAAGGATTGGACGGCTCGCTGGTTCCCGAAGGGTGTCAGCTTCAAGGAATACTTGGAGGAAGACGTAATGATTCGCAAGATCATTGCCGACAAGATCGGAGCCGCAGGTATTGATTATGTTGCGATTGAGCGTTTCGGCGATTCGATCCGCATCCATATCAAGGCCGCAAAGCCGGGATTGATCATTGGCCGCGGAGGAAAGGGGATTGAAGACCTCTCGAAATTGCTCGATAAGAAGGTGGCTGCTATTCGCGTAAAAAACGGAAGCAAAAAACTTACTGGAATCAGCATGAATATCGAGGAGTTGAAACGATTCGACGTATCCGCAGCGGTAACGGGCTATAATATCGCCCGCGATTTGGAGCGACGCATGCCGTTCCGCCGTATCCTAAAGAAGACGCTTGAGAACTTGATGCAGACTCGCGAAGTAAAAGGTGCAAAGATCCGCGTTTCGGGCCGTTTGAACGGAGCCGAGATCGCGCGAACCGAGCAGCTCGCAAAGGGAACTATCCCGTTGCAAACTATCCGAGCAGACATCGATTACGCTGAAGCGACTGCCTATACGACCTATGGAACCATTGGTGTGAAGGTATGGATCAACAAGGGAGAAGTGTTCAAGGACAAGGAGCAGGAACCAGTAAAACGGCAACCGCGCCACGATGAACGTCGCCCAAGAATTGAGAGGAAAGAAACAAGAAACTAAGTAACGTAAACCTATGCTTATCCCGAAAAAAGTAAAACACAGGAAGTGGCACAAAGGCAGGAGCCGGACCCGTACGGTTGAAACCCGAGGATTGGACCTTGCGTTTGGATCGTTCGGAATTCAGGCACTCGAGAGCGTTTGGTTGAACTCACGCCAGATCGAAGCTGCCCGAAAATCCATCACTCACTTCACGAAGCGTGGAGGTAAGATCTGGATTCGAGTATTCCCGGACAAGCCAGTTACCAAGATGCCGCCTGAGGTTACCCTCGGAGGAGGTAAGGGTAATGTGGATCACTATGTGTTCCCGGTGAAGCCAGGAAGAATGTTATTCGAGATTGACGGAGTTAAGGAAGAGGTCGCACGCGAGGCATTCCGCCGAGCAGGCCATAAATTACCAGTTAAAACAAGAGTTGTAATAAAATGAAAAAGCAGGATTTCCAACAATTGAAAAGCAAATCGCACGCCGAAATGCAGAAGGAACTGCACGAGACCCAGGTTAAGTTGCGGGACTTGAAGTTTGACCTTGCAGCTGGTAAAGTAAAGAACGTTTCTGAGATTAAAAAGCTCAAAAAGGTCGTTGCGCAGTTATCTACACTGATCACTGGGAAAAAAGAGGCATAAAACCACTACTATATTATGGCAGCACGAAAATTACAGGGAACGGTTGTTTCCGACAAAATGGACAAGACGCGAGTAGTAGCGGTGAGCCGTCTCGCAAAGCACCCGGTATATCAGAAGATGTACAAGGTAACGGCGCGCTTCAAGGCGCACGATGAGCAGAATGAATATAAGAAAGGCGATGTCGTGGTTATGGAAGAGACACGACCGCTGAGTCGCGATAAGCGGTTCCGCATCGTCGGAAAGATCTAAGTTTTATTTGAACGGATACTATGATACAAGAACGATCAATTTTAAAAGTTGCTGATAACTCCGGAGCAAAGACCATCCGCTGTTTCCGTATCTTGGGAGGAACTCGACGTAGGTATGCACGTATTGGTGACGTATTTGTCGCTTCGGTGCAGACTGCAGAGCCTCGCAAGTCGGTAAAAAAGAAGGATGTTGTAAAGGCAGTTGTTGTGCGACAGCGCAAGGCGACGAAGCGACCGGACGGATCATACATCCGATTCGATGAAAACGCGGCAGTTATTTTGAACGCAAAGATGGAACCGAATGCAACGCGCATATTCGGGCCAATCCCGCGCGAATTGAAGGAAAAGGGATTCGAGAAAATCGTTACGATGGCAGAGGATATCGTATAAATCAACACTACTATGCGTATTAAAAAAGGTGATACAGTTAAAATAATACAGGGCAAAGAGAAGGGGAAGACCGGAAAAGTGTTGCGAACCATGCCGAAGGACGAGCGAATTCTTGTGGAAGGGGTTAATTTGTACAAGAAGAACGTAAAGCCGAAGAAGCAGGGAGAAAAGGGACAGATCGTATCGATCCCGCGTTCTATGAACGTATCCAACACCATGCTGGTTTGCCCGGCATGCGGAAAAACGACGCGTATTGGCGCAATGGTCGAGAATGACAAGAAGGTTCGCGCCTGCAAGAAGTGCGGCGCACGAATCAGCTAAGCGCAGTGGTAATCAACGTACGAGCGAATATGAAAGATTTAAACTTAAAGGAAAAATACATAAAGGAAGTCGTTCCTGCATTGAAGGCAAAGTTCGGCTATAAGAACGAGATGGCGGTGCCGAAGATCACTAAGATCGTCGTGAACGTCGGAACGGGCCGCATGAGTCAGCAGGCAAATTTCACCGATAAGTTGCTGCCAGCTGTAGTCAACGAATTGATGGCAATTACTGGGCAGAAACCCCGAACAAATCCGTCGAAGAAATCCATTGCAGGATTCAAAATGCGACAGGGAACTGTTGTCGGAGTGTCCGTCACGTTGCGTGGCGCTCGTATGTACGATTTTTTGGATAAGATGAATAAAATTGTCTTCCCTCGCGTCCGAGACTTCAAAGGTCTGGAAACGAAGGGAGTTGATTCCGCTGGGAACCTTTCCCTCGGATTTAAAGAACATACCGTGTTCCCGGAAATCACCCCGGAGAATGCAAAAGCGGATTTTGGCATACAGGTAACGGTTGTTTCTCAGGTAAATACCCGAGAAGAGGCGGTCGAAATGTTCCGGTTGCTTGGCGTACCGTTGAAAAAGGACTAAGGCGTATTATTTACTAAACTATCATGGCTAAAAAATCAGTTGTCGTAAGATCACAAAAAGAACCGAAGTATCCGTCCCGTGCAACGAACAGGTGTTTTAAGTGCGGACGAGGCCGGGCATATATGCGCGATTTCGGTCTTTGCAGGATCTGCTTCAGGGAAATGGCATCAAAGGGCGAAATCCCGGGAGTAAAGAAAGCGTCCTGGTGAAATAACCAACAACCAATAACCGACAACCGACAACGGCATACAGTCAGAATATATCAGAGAGTGCATTCCGTTGTAGGTTGTAGGTCGTAGGTTAATTGTTAAATATATGTATATCGATCTATTGACACAAATTAAAAACGCCCAGGCGGTAAAGAAGGAATCGATCAAGGTGCCATACACCAAGAACGACGAGCGCATCCTGGAGATCCTTGCAAGCCGCAAGTACATCACCGCATACGACAAGAAGGGCCGAGCCCCGAAGCGTGTATTGAGCATCGACCTCAAATATGAGGACGGTGTGGGAGCGATCGAAGGAGTTCGTTTCGTAAGCCGACCAAGTATTCATATCTACAAGGGATGTGACGAGATTCGACCTGTAAAAAACGGACGAGGACTCGCGGTTGTATCGACACCGAAGGGAATCATGACCGGAGAAAATGCCCGCAAGGAAAAGGTAGGAGGAGAGATCTTCTTTGAGATCTGGTAATTATTAATAAACGATAGCTGGCGACTGGCAATACGCTGGTCATAAGTTAAAACACTATGTCAAAAGTTGGAAAAAAACCGATAATCATTCCTGAAGGAGTCACCGTTACGTTTGATGGCGCTGAATTGGAATTGAAGAAAGGAGAGCATACCGTGAAAATGGCCGTGCTTCCGTTCGTAAAGACTGAAATTGGAGATGTCGCCATTGATACGGAGGGGACCATGAAGAATGGAATCACCTTCACGATCGACAGCACCACCAAGCAGGCAAAGTCGAACTGGGGAACTATGCGTGCATTGACTGCAAACGCGATCGAGGGCGTATCAGGAGGATTTACTAAGGTATTAGAGATCGAGGGAGTCGGATATCGCGCAGCGATGGACGGCGAGAACCTCGTGCTTAATATCGGTTTTTCCCATCCGGTAAAATATGCGCCGCGACCGGGTATTAAAATTTCCGTTGAAAAGAACGCCGTAACGATAACCGGAATAGATAAGGCAATGGTCGGACAGACTGCCGCTGAGATCCGTAAGATAAGGAAGCCGGAGCCGTACAAAGGTAAGGGTATCCGATATCGCGGAGAGGTTGTTCGCAGGAAGCAGGGTAAGAAGGTTGGCAAATAATGAATTGTTGAAAAAACGCATATGAACAAAACACAACAACTCAATCAAATAAAGGAACGCCGACGAATTCGAACCCGCGCAAAGCTGTTTGGGACAATGGAGCGACCCCGACTTTCCGTATTGCGAACTAATCAGTTCACATCAGTCCAGCTGATCGATGATATGACTGGCAAGACATTGGCAAGTGCATCGACCCGGGATATGTCCGCCAAAGGCGGATCCGCCTCGGGCGGAAAGAATAAAGAAGGAAAGATCACTAAGGCTGAGGCATTGGGAGAGATGATCGCCAAGAAGGCAAAGGAGATCAAGATCAACGCTGCGGTATTCGACCGCGGAGGATATAACTACCATGGTCGAGTAAAGGCAGTAGCAGAAGGTGCTCGTAAGGGCGGCCTCCAAATCTAAGAAGTATGAATACTACGCAACAGAAAACAACAACCCAGCCGACAGAACGCAAGAGCTTTGGCGGTCATGGCGCGCCGCGCCGAGATCGCAATGACGGACGCCCGGTCGTAAAGTCGGAATATAAGGACAAGATCCTCGATCTGCGCCGCGTTACGCGCGTTGTCGCGGGAGGTAAGCGTATGAGCTTCCGCGCGACTGTCGTTATCGGAAACGAGAAGGGACAGGTAGGAATCGGAGTCGGAAAGGGTCTCGATGTCGCGCAGGCAGTGGACAAGGGCAAGCTCAAGGCAAAGAAGAATCTTATAACGATTCCGCTCAAGGGCCGAAGCATTCCGCACGAAGTGTTGGCAAAGTACAGCGCCGCACAGGTCGTCATCAAACCGGCGAAGCTTGGTCATGGTTTAAAGGCGGGAGGTTCTGTTCGAGACGTTTTGTTGATGGCAGGAGTAAAAGATGCCACCTCAAAAACCTTGGGGACGACAAAAAACAAGCTCACGAACGGAATGGCCGCAATTGAGGCTTTGAAGAAGCTCAAGGTAGTCGTAAAGGGAGGAGTCAAAAAGGCCGAAGCTGTTGCAGAAAAGCCGGAAGTTCAGGAAGAAGCATAAAGACTTTTGATATAAAGATATGTTGCACGAAATCAAACCCCTTCATCCGGGAAAAACCAAAAAGCGAGTAGGCCGTGGCGGTAAGCGAGGAGATAATTCCGGCACCGGACACAAGGGTCAGAAATCGCGCGCAGGCCATAAGATGAACCCGGCCTTGCATGAAATGCTTATCCGTATTCCGAAATTGCGCGGTTTCAAGAACAAGCCGCTCTTCGGGAAGGCGATGGGTATTAACCTCAACGTCATCGACGCAAAAATGACTGACACGCTAGTGACCTTGGAAACATTGGTCGCGGCAGGTGTGATACGCAAGTCCGACACGGACATTAAGATTCTTGGCAACGGAGACGTAACCAAGAAGTTTACCGTCAAGGGATTGGAAGTATCTAAGTCAGCAAAAGAAAAGATCGAGGTAAAAGGCGGATCGGTGGAAGCGCCGACCGTAAAGCCGCCGGTGGTGAAAAAACCGGTAGTGGCAAAAAAGCAAAAATAACAAAAAAGGAGCATATGCTCCTTTTTTGTTATCACGAAGATACGAAAAAGCCGGCACACGAAGTGCCGGCTGGTTGAGATTACGCCTTATTTGACTAGGCGCTCACGACCCTGAAGCCCTTGGTCTTCAGGTAGCGGAGGTGGTGGGAGGGGGCCAGGGGAATGGGCGCATCGCCGATGCGCTCGCCTGCCTCGTCCTTGAGCCAGACCGTGACCGGCTGGCCGTCACCCTGGTAGAAGGGTTGGCGGGTGTCGAAGACCAGACTCGCCGCACGGAAACCGGTGACCGGTTTCCCGTCCCTAATGAAGGGGTTGGAGAACGTCCGGTTCTTCCACAGGGCCGACTCGCCGATGAAGGCGAGCTCCCGGAGGAACGTTGCCTTGCGATACTCGAAGCGTTCGGTGATCGACAACCCGCTCTCGGCGGTTGCAAAGGTGTACCGGGCGATGTAATGCGAGCCGGGGCCTTTGACGTTGCGCCGCTCCTCGCAGCATGCATTAACCAGGTCGTACCCCTTCGCCTTGAGATCGTCGAGGAGTGCAAGGATGGACGTGCCTTCCGTTGCGCCGACGATCTGTTCTCCGGTAAGCGTCGCCGGATTGGATGTCTTGGTCGGGCGACGCGCTATCTGCCTCGTGAAAGGAGGGACGCTGTCGAGGGTGGGGAATCTGAACTGCAACGCTATTACCGAGAACTTTCTCCCTTTGGGAGCTGCCATGCTACACCTCCTGGGGTGTGGTTGTGAGCGATATTTCTATCACTCGGTTAAAGAGCTATGGTGAACATAAATATATTAGCACATATATATAATAATGTCAAGGCATTTTAAAAGGGAGCCTCTCTTGGTCTGGAGAATAGTAGGTTTTTCGTAAAAATCTCTTGCATAGACTCGATTTTTGCCCTATACTAATTCCACTAATAGAGCCCTTTCCTATAGAAGGGCAGTACTAATTCATGGAAAAATATCTGAAAATTTTCAAGTTGAGGGATTTGCGGATGAAGGTCTTGACCGTTGGATTCCTGTTGGTGTGTTTCCGGATCCTTTCGGCAATCCCAATTCCGGGAGTTGATAAGATGAGGCTCGAAGAATTCTTCGGTTCGAATCAGTTGTTTAGTTTTGTCGGTATTATGGCCGGAGGAACGCTAAGCAATTTATCCATTATTATGTTGGGTGTCGGGCCGTACATTACGGCGACAATCATCATGCAGTTGATGACCATGATCTTCCCGAAGATGAAGGAGATGTATTACGAGGAAGGAGCTGCAGGACGGGCAAAGTTCAATCGTTACTCTCGCTATCTCACCGTGCCGTTGGCAGGGTTGCAGGCATACGGATTTCTTAACTTGCTTGCGTCGCAGGGAGTTGTCGGAAGTCTTGGTCTGATGGATTTGATCAAGAATGTACTCGTGATTATGGCCGGATCGATGCTGGTTATGTGGATTGGTGAATTGATTTCAGAGCAGAAGATTGGTAATGGTATTTCGTTGATCATCTTTGCGGGTATTGTGAGCGGTCTTCCGCAGACGATCATAAACATTTTGCAGACATACAATCCGAGTGATCTCCCGACCTATATTGGATTTGTAATCGTGGCGATTGCGGTTATCGCGGGCGTTGTATATATCAACGAAGGCGAGCGCAAGATTCCGGTTTCGTACGCGAAGCAGGTGCGTGGTACCAAGATGTATGGTGGCGTTTCAAGCTATTTACCAATCAAGGTAAACCAAGCAGGCGTTATACCGATCATCTTTGCGATATCATTGCTCCTGTTCCCGCAATTTGTTGCGCAGATCAGTGCGATCTTTTCAAAGAGCCTTTCATTGAAGCTGACCGATTTTGTGAGTCAGTTTATGAACAATCAGTATTTGTATAGCGCGGCATACTTCCTGCTCGTCGTTATCTTCACGTATTTCTATACGGCAGTGACATTCGATCCGAGTGAGATTTCAAAGAATCTCCAGCGTGCGGGAGGATTCATCGCAGGCATCCGCCCAGGAGAGTCGACAACGACCTTCCTAACCAAGGTCATCAGTCGCATCACCTTGTGGGGGGCAATCTTCCTTGGATTGATCGCGATTCTGCCGAATATCGTCCGCATGTTCACCGGCATTGCCGTGTTGACCATCGGAGGAACCGCGATCTTGATTGTGGTATCCGTTGCACTTGAAACGATCCGACAGATCAACTCCCAATTGATCATTCGAGAATATGAGTGAAGATCGGAAAAGAAAAACGAAAAATGGAATTAGAAAAAGCCTCGCTCACGCGAGGCTTTTTTGCAGTGCTTGCCTCGTGGTCCGCCCGGGGCGGACTTTACGGGGTCATTCCGAGCCCATTCGACAAGCTCAGGGTAAACTCCGCGGTACTCTATGAAGTCGAGGAATCTGCAGTTAAAAAAGGCCCCGCAATGCGGGGCCAGGGAGGCTCTACTAGTTGTCGTTATGCTCCCGAATACTCATAAAGACTTCATCGACGCGCGCGATTTCGGCGAGCTCCTTCCTTAGATCCTCGAAGGTTCCAAAGACGGTTAATCGTACCGAATTCTGGTTTGTGTAATCTTTGGTTTCGACGCAGAGGAGCCCGCAAAGCGGGTCGAAAAACAGTTCCGTATCCTTGCGGTAGTAGACGGGAAGTGCAAAGGGTTCACATAGCCGACGAAGAGTGGGGAGGGGGTTGATGCGCATGAGATAGCAGTTTGCGACCCAGCGTTCCATCTCGGCCCACGTGAAGCCGCTCGTAACGAATCTATCCTCGACTCTTTGTTTGATGGTCTGAGACCCCCATGCAAGGAGGTCGGCTTCTTCCTCGGGGGTGAGTTCAAATATAAGGTTTTCGAAACGCGAGGCGATCCGAAACACTTTTTCCCGAGATATTCGTGTCGTTTCTCTAGTTGCTTGTCGAATGGATTCCCATACATCATTTGCCTCATCAAGGCGCACCAATACATACCCATTCTTTGCCATGATTCCCATTTGCTATCCCTCCTCTTTCGTCCCAAATTTAGCATTCGGGCGTGCTAGCGTTGGTCGCCACCCATATGGCCGCCGGAGCGGAGTGCTAAAGTACGATAAAACCATGCACTTATTATTCAAAATTGTCAATAGAACATATTGACAAAAATATGGATTAGGTACATAATTTATCCAGCAGTTGATTTTCAAACCAGAGTTTCAAGGGAGGAGCAATGAGAGAAGCGTTTGTATATAACAGTGCAGCGCAGACCGCAGGAAGAAATTCCACGCTGTGGATCTGCAAGGATGGGGAGCTGTATTCGTTCTCCGGCAAGTCGATCCGGGGTGTGGTGGAGGTAACCGGGAACAGTCCCGTGATAAAGGATACGAAGGGGCGGCCGGCCTCGATCTACCGCCTCAAGCTGGCAGAGGGTGCGGTGCCGTGCGTATTGATCTCGTCCATGCACGGGCGGCTGTGGCCGGACGAAGGCCTGGAAGCTGCCCGTAAGCGGGTTGAGCGGCAGTTCGCGCTCGAGGAGCTTTCTCCGGAGAGCTTTGTAGCTGCGATGATGCGGGACTTTCCGCTTACAGCCAATCGGATGGGGTACGGCGAAGAGATCCCGTCGGCCGAAGACTGGGAAAGAAGCAATCGCATAGTGGCGAGGAGGAAGAAATTGGGAACCCCCTAGATCCTCAAAGAAAGCTTTGGAGGCACGTGGACGTGCCTCCTTTTTTTGTCATACTGCCAAAATACTTGGTATACTAAATACATGGCTAAAACAAACATTGAAAATATCGCAGTCGTGTTCTATGGCCCGCCAGGATCGGGCAAGGGTACGCAAGCGCAGCTGTTGGCAGACACATTACATTTATTTCATTTCGACACGGGCGCATATTTGAGAAAGTTGCTCAATAACCCTAAATTCAAGAACGATAAAGCGATCCAGCGGGAGCGCAAGCTGAACGAATCGGGCAAGCTAAACACGCCATCATGGGTTTTGGGTGTGATTATCAAGCAAGTGACGGAGCTTGCAAAGCTTGGACAGTCAGTCGTGTTTAGTGGTTCGCCACGCAACGTATACGAAGCATTCGGTGATGAAGAGCACATCGGATTGCTCGATTTCCTGGCAAAGAAGTATGGCAAAAAGAACGTACACATCTTCTTCTTGCAGATTCCGGACGAAACGACGGTAAAGCGCAATACGCATAGAACGATTTGTTCGGTGTGTCGCACGCCGCTCCTGGACGTGAAACATAAGTCGTCCACCTGTCCCTTTTGCGGAGGCAAGGTAGAACATCGCGTTGATGATACGACAACAGTTATCAAGCAACGCTTAAAGGAATATCATAATCGCACCGAACCGGTGATCGCAGAATCGATCAAGCGGGGCTATAACGTGGTCAAATTGGACGGTACGCCAGCGCCGTACAAGATACACGAAGTGATAGGGGAATACTTTCGGTGAGTTGTGTCATTCCGTACTATGACACGGGATCCAGGTTGTATTCTGAATTTTAAACCTTCGCATTTGCGAGGGTTTTGGCTTAATGTAACTATTTCCTGTACTTTTTCTGGAAAAAGTACCAAAAAATCTGCAAGCGAAATAAAAATAGAGGCTTAGTTCAAAAACTTCTTACGAAATAACCCTTCGCCCACTCAGCTCCGCGGGACCCCGAAGGGCTATTTCTGTTGAAGTTTTCTTCGCTTCGCTGATCTCTATTTTTACGGCTTGCATCAGATGCAAAAATGCCGTTCTAATATGTTCGCAGACAAAATACAGACATTCATAGCGTGTTATTCCGGCCTCCGAGCCGGAATCCAGGACCCACAAAGAATTTGACAAAAAAGAAAAGCTGAAGCATAGTATATTCAGAAATTCAACAACTAGAAAAGGGAGGGCTTGAAGTATGGGAAATCAGAAATCAGGCATGTTTGTGCTGATATGCCTTGCCGCGCTCATCGCTGTGTTTACCTGGTATGGAGCGGGGGAAAAAAACAAAGAAGACACAGCGCAGGCAGCCGCTAGTGACGTCAAGGTTAAGGAAGTCGTCGGCCAAGTGGTCGGCGGGGCGCAGATCGTATCGGGTAGTCCGCTCATCGGATACGCAGTGTACATCGAAGAGACGAAAACCTGGGGCGCGCTCCATGCGAATGGGTGCCCACCGCAGCTGGGGAACGGATCACGTGTCGTTATGTATCAGAAAGGCACCTTAGGCGAGTGGTACACCTTTCTCCGCTACGAAAAGTAGCTCCCCTCGGAGGCGGATTCGTTCCGCCTCCTTTTTTTACGTAAAAATATAGGGTACACTAAATTAAAATGGTTCGCATTTACACAAAGGAAGAGATCGACAAGATAGCTCGCAGTGGGGCTGTTTTGGCGCGTACGATGGCAGTATTAAAAAAGGAAGTTGCCATCGGAGTAACCTTGAAACATTTAGATGATGTCGCACGGGAATATATTCGTAATGAGGGAGGTGAGCCGGCATTTTTGAATTACCAGCCAGGAGGTGCGGAGCACCCGTATATGGCATCTATTTGTACCTCGATCAATGAGATTGTCGTGCATGGATTCCCGACTGATCGAACGATAAAGGTGGGTGATGTGCTGAAGGTGGATTGTGGTGTCTTGCTGGATGGAATGTACTCCGATTCTGCATTTACGGTTATAGCGGGGAAAGGCACACAGAAGGCTCAGAATCTTGTAAAAGCGACCCACAAGGCCCTGGAAGAGGCTATTAAGGCAATAAGACCAGGTGCCCATATTGGCGATATAGGCTATGCTGTGGAGTATGTAGCAAAACGCTCTGGCGTGAGTGTGGTGCAAGGATTGACCGGCCATGGTGTTGGGTATGGCCTTCATGAAGATCCATATGTCTATAATTATGGCAACAAAGGGGAGGGATTATTATTAAAACCCGGCATGGTCTTTGCGATTGAGCCGATGTTGTGTACAGGAAGAGGACAGGTAAAACAGCTAAAAGATGAAAGCTGGGCAATGGTGGATAAGGGATTGTCTGCACAGTTTGAGCATACAATCGCGATAACAGAGACAGGTGTAAAGATATTGACAAGTCTGTGATTTATGATATAATATATTCATAAATCGCAAATTTAAAACTTCACAGTGAACGGAGGTTTTATGGAAAGCATTCAGTCCCTCCGCGCTAAGGCGCGCAGGGTAGAAGGATTACTTCTTACAGCAGTGATTTGTACGCTGGTTTTGATCTTCATCCCAACGATCGGAGTGAGGATTAACGCCATCCTGCAACCGCTGCAAGCGGTTCTGGGTAAGTAGTGCAACGGCCTAAGGAAAATGGGTTATAGCAAGGACCTTTGAGGCTTGCAAAAAGAGTACAACCTGACAAAAGGAGATGCCGATGAAAAAGCGGTATCGATAAAGTGGGGCCGACCCCCACAGACAATTGAATAGAATACCAAGGGCCTGTTATCGGGGATGCGAAAGCATCCCCCTTTTTTTAACTAGGCGTTGTGACTTTGTGTCGTTGCTGGCGATCCGTCAGTCGACGGAGAGCGTGCAACGCGCCTGAGTGTCGGTGACACTATGCTTTCTACGGCACCGACGAAGTATAGTAGGGTAGATTGACGGAATAGAATATTATATGCATACTAAAAAAAGAATCATACACAAGCTCATAAAGCGAATATACAAAAGGAGGTGGTATTGATGGTTCGAGTCATAAGTAATGATCAATGGCATCCAACAGTCATCGCACTTTCACGAGGGGATGTGTTTTACGCAGGGCACGTAATACCAGACGATGCCGAGCGATATGCACAGGTGGATCGCATTAAAAGCGGCGAGTATCGCATGGTTATAAAAAAACAATGCATTGCCGTCGTAGAGGATATATGGACTCCGTACTCGGGGGCGAACCTTGTGCTGTTTATGCGGGAGGATCGTTCCTATGAAGGAGTACATGATAATCTTTGGTTCGCGAAGCCACAGGAGATAACGAATGCACGAGCAGCATTGACCTATTTTGCCGTACCGCAGATACATATCGTAACGGGGGTCGCCGACGCGGTTGTCTATGGCGACGAGGTGTTGATTCCTGACTACGGAGCCCGCGGGCCGTACGGGTGGGTTCTTAAACGGGAAGATGTGAACAGGTACATAGCGGCATTGCCTGAGATAAGGGATTCTGGGAAGCTGGATCAGACCCATATCTGGATAGAAACGCATGTGCGTCCTGGCGGCGCAAGATACCCGCTGATACGGATCGAGGGATGGAGCAAGGCACCCTATCCGCATTGGGTGAATGCAACGATGTGCGCGGTAAGTGAATACGCAGTAGTATTTGATATCGGTTCACGAATCATCAAGTGTATTACGCTGACGAATATGTTTGTCGAGTGCTTGTATTGTGCCAAGGGGCCATTACGCGGGATCGAAGTCGGTAAGCGGTTACCGACCAATCTCGGCAGACGGCGATGGTAATGAGAAGAATAAGGCTCCGAGCGATCGGAGTCTTTTTTGTGGCATTTTACAAACAAGAAAAGGTACGATACGATATACGATATACATGAGCAGTAGCAGATCACAGAGTATACAGGGAACATTGCCGGTAATCGCGGCACTTTTGGGTAATGGTTTTATTGCAGTCCTCAAATTTGTGGGCTTTTTTATTTCCGGTTCGGGAGCGATGCTATCCGAGGCGATTCACAGTTTTGCCGACACGGCGAATCAGGCATTGTTGATGGTGGGTATTAGGCGGTCAAAAAAGAAGGCGACAAATGAATTTTCATACGGTTATGGGAAAGAGCGATTTCTCTGGGCGTTGATCTCGGCATGCGGTATCTTCTTTGTCGGTGCGGGTGCGACAATCTATCAAGGCATTAATGCTTTGATCAGGCCACAGCATGCGGATGTGACGTATATAGTGTTCACAATCCTTGCAATCTCATTTGTCATAGAATCAGGCACATTGATCGTGGCATACCGAGAATTAAGAAAAACGGGAGGTAAGGCAAAGTTTAAGAAGATTCTCAAGAACGGCGATCCGGCAACCATAGCGGTGCTCTATGAAGATGGGATTGCTGTGTTGGGTGTCGTCGTCGCATTTGTAAGCATCCTATTAACCGAACTCACGGGTGCCTATTATTGGGATGCAATTGGATCGATTGTGATCGGATTGATGTTGGGAGTGATGGCTATTATTTTGATCAATAAAAACCGGGCATTACTTTTAGGGAAGGCGATACCAGAAGAGGTAAAGGATCGGATTATTGAGATTCTCGAGGAAGATCCCGCGATCGAAAGCGTGACTGATTTTCGTTCAGCAATCATGGACGTGGGGAAGTATCGTATCAAATGCGAGGTTGAGTTTAATGGAAACGCCTTGGCAAAGGAAATGTTTGCGCGGGGCGCATTAAGGGAGGAATTTGAAGAGGTGAGGAATGACTATCAGGAATTTATAAAATTCTGCGTCGATTACATAGACCGCGTGCCACGACTCGTAGGAAATCATATAGACAAGATAGAGAAGCGCATCCAGGAAGAATACCCGGAGGTGGTGCATATCGATATTGAGCTCAACTGAAGATATTGACAAAAATAGAGATAAGGTATATAATATAACCATAACAATGTTGATCGGCGTACTGCTGATCTGCCGGTTATATGAACCTTATCAATTGAGAGGTGAGAGATGAATCTAGTAAATGTTCTGATCGGAGTGGTGATTCTTGCGGTCCTCGCTCCCGAGCAGACCGCAATACTAGGGACACGCATTGTGCGAGGACTCTTTCCGATCATCGAGCAAGGGCTTACACTCGCGCTGATGGCGGCGGGAATCATGTTCCTGCTAGGACGATTCAAGTAGGTTAACCGTAACCGACCTGTCCACTTCGAGTGGGCAAAGGAGGCAGAATGAATCCGTATCTGTGCATTATAATGGGGACGCCGCGGCGACTCTTGGGCACGCTGGCAGGTTTGCTGGTGCTGCTCGCGATCATCTCCCCCGAAGCCTTCAACTGGCTCATGCTCCGTGCGTTCAACGCGCTGTGGCCGTGGGCGCAGGTTGTGGGGATGATCCTCGTGGGAGTGGGGATCATCATGGCATTGCTTCCGAAGTCTTCGAAAGGAGGAGGGAAGAAGGATGGATGAGGCGCAGTAATGCGCCTCTTTTTTAACTAGGTGTTGTACTGGCAGAATGGCGAGCGAAGCGGATGCGGGCCTAACTTATTAGAGGGGGTGGACATCCTATGCGTTTCGGGGTTAACTAAATAGAGTAATAATTACAAATTGCATAAGGGGTGGGATATGGACGAAGAAGGATTACTGGGGATGTTACAAGCAATAAGTAAGGCTAACCAAAACTATCCGCCGGATAATTCAATCATTACGGGGTTTCTGGGTATCGGCCTGGGAGTAATAATCGCAATGGGGATCATCGCAGTGATCTTATTGCGCAAAGAGCCATCACAAAAAGATGGATAGGAGGGTGACTGCATGGGGAGGGAAGCTATGGGGATGTTGTTGTTTTGTTTGGTCCTTATCGTGAGTGCAGCGCTACTATTATCGCTCCGCGACGGAGCAGTTTGGCTAATTGGACGATTGAAAGGGCGGATGAAATAATTACCGTTCAGGAGACCAAGGAGGCGATCTGATGATACGAAAGATGTCGTATGGATTCGCAGCCGTACTAGTCGTTGCTATGACCTGGTGGTCAATGGGAGGTACGCGAAACCCCTGCTACTATGTGGTTATGACGGTCGTATGTAGCGTATTGCTCTGGTTGGTGGGTATATTTGCCTGGCACTGGGGAAAGATGGCGGTTCGGTATCTCGGGCTTCAATTAATGTGTGCACTAGGGTATGCGCATCGAACCCCCGAGCTACATCTTCCAGATTGGGAGGATCGGGCGATTGGGGTCCGTCGATACGGTCCGATCAAGGATTATTGGTGGTCGCGGGGGTATTACGCGAGCGTATCGCGTGTCGCATGTCGACATCCCGGGTGCCGAGTGTTTAAAATCACGCAGATATTCAAGGACGCATAACAAGGGGGAGGGCAGCAAGCCCGCCCCTTTTTTCTATAGTGAATTTTACTACAGGTTTGTTGACGAGAGAGGGTAAAAGGGCGTATAATTGGTGCAATCGAAATAAAAGCAGCCCCATTCCGTGCCATACGCTTCTGATGAATTCGGTTGCGGGCACGGAATTTCGTAATTTACACACATGGATAAAAAACCGCGACTTTCGATAATCATTCCGGCATATAATGAAGCCAAGCGACTTCCGTTGACCTTGGTCGACATGAAGCGACATCTGGAGACGGTTGATTTTTCGTACGAAGTGATTGTAGTCGATAATGGGTCAAAGGATAACACAGTCGATATTGTGCTCCGATTTGAGCATCTATGGAACGAGCTTCGTCTGATTGAATGCGCAATCAAGGGAAAAGGTGCGGCGGTACAGAAGGGTATGGAGGAGGCAAAAGGGGAATTCCGCGCATTTGTGGATGCAGATAACTCGATCTCGATCGACCAGGTTATTGAAGCGTTAAAACTGACGGACAAAGGCTATGATATTGTGATCGGATCGAGAGATATCGAAGGGGCAAAACGGGATCAGCCACTGTTTCGTAAATTACCGGGGAAGATGGGGAATTGGTTTATCCAGCTGATGGTATTGCCCGGATTGAAGGATACGCAGTGCCCGTTCAAGATCTTTAGTGAGCGTGCTGCGAATGAGATATTCCCGATTATCAAAGTGAAACATTGGGGGTTTGACGTGGAGATATTGTCATTAGCGAAGCGGCTTGGATATAAAATCAAGGAGACGCCAGCGATATTCATCAACGATCCTAATTCGAGAATAAAATTATCATCGTACATCGAAGTGCTGTGGGAGGTTTGCAAGGTTCGATGGTGGCTGTGGACGAATACATATAAGATCAAGTCGAAAAAACTAAAAAGTAAGAATAAGTAAAAAATAAAATAAAAAGAACAAAACGTACGAATTTAGATGGAATACAAGGTATCGACGAGGCTTGTGACTAAGATGGAGTTAAACTCCTTTGCGGGAGTAAACGAGGAGGTAGCGCAGTAGGACGCCAAATTCATACGTTTTGCATAAAATATGGAATTTCATATAACTAAGGAACGGTTTGAAGAATTAAAAACCGAACTGGAGCAGGAAAAAAAGGAAGGTCGCAATGATATTGCGGAGCGATTGAAGCGAGCGAAGGAATTTGGCGATCTGTCAGAAAACGCTGAGTATTCCGAAGCAAAAGAAGCACAGGCAAAGCTCGAAGCGCACATCATCGAATTGGAGAATATCATCCGCAATGCGGTTATTATTAAGAAATCGCATGGAAAAAAGACAATAGACCTTGGTTCGACCGTGAAGGTTGAAAAGGACAAGAAGGGATTCGAATATACGATCGTCGGCTCCAACGAAGCAAACCCGGAAAAGCGCTTGATCTCCAACGAATCACCACTTGGCGCCGCATTCATGGGTAAGAAGGAAGGGGATATAGTTGAGGTAGAAACGCCAAAGGGTATTGCAAAGTATAAAATTTTGGGAATAGAATAAGTATAAAGCAGAGGCAATATGTCCTCTGCTCTGTGCTATAATAGAACTATCATGTTAGAGAACATTCGCGAAGCAAAACTGGAAAAAATGCAACGCCTGGTCGCCGCCGGAGAGGAGGCGTATCCGCAGGAAAGCACGAAGGATTTTGCAAACCACTATGTAGTGGAACATTTTGATGAACTTACAGAAAAGCCGATGACGCTCGCCGGACGCATTAAGTCTATGCGTGTCATGGGTGCGTTGGCATTTGTGCATATTGAGGATGAATCCGGAAAGATTCAGATATTGGTAAAGCGCGATATCGTCGGCGATGAGCGGTTCGACCTGTTCGCAAATAACATAGACATGGGTGACTTTATCCAGGCGACGGGAACGTTATTCATCACCAAGACAGGAGAAAAGACGCTCCAGGCAGATGCATGGAAGCTGTTATCCAAGGCGATTTTGCCGATTCCGAGCGAATTCTACGGGCTCAAGGATACCGAGGCGCTGTTGCGCAAGCGGTATTTGGACCTGATGATGAACCCGGAGACGCGGGAGCTGTTCAAGAAAAAGACACTGTTCTGGAACACGATCCGAACCTTTTTGAATAACGAAGGATTTTTTGAGGTAGATACCGCGGTGCTTGAAGCGATCCCAGGAGGAGCTGATGCGCGACCGTTCATCACACACCACAACGCGCTTGATCGTGATTTTTATTTGCGCATATCGCTCGAATTACCATTGAAGAAGATGCTCGTTGGTGGATTCGAAAAGATTTACGAGATTGGAAAGGTATTTCGCAACGAAGGTATCGATGCGGAGCACTTGCAAGACTATATCGCTATGGAGTTTTATTGGGCGTATGGAGACATGACAAAGGGTATGGATGCGGTAGAACGCATGTATAAGGAGATCGTAAAGAACGTCATCGGCGAGGAGATGAAGACCGAATACGATGGCGAATTAATCGATTGGTCCGGTAACTGGCCACGAATCGATTATTTCGAAGAATTCAAAAAGGAAACGGGTATTGATCTGTCGGGAGAGGTTTCTGTGGAAATATTGAAACAAAAAGCGAACGAGCTTGGCATACCGTATGAAGCGGCAGATGGCAAAGGCCGCATGATAGATACGATCTACAAAAAGACGGTCCGACAGCGGCTCATTCAGCCATGCTTCCTTACGGGGCATCCGCTAGAAGTGTCGCCGTTGGCGAAGAAGGACCCGAGTGACCCGAAGCGCGTATTGCGCTTCCAGCCGATCGCATGCCGATCGGAGTTGGGTAATGGTTTTTCGGAATTGAACGATCCGCTCGACCAGCGACAGCGGTTTGAGGAGCAGATGAAGCTCCGCGAAGCAGGCGATGAAGAAGCACAGATGATCGACGAAGATTACGTCGAGGCGATGGAATACGGCATGCCTCCGGCGGTTGGCTTCGGCCTAAGTGAACGCTTGTTCTCGTTCTTGATGAACAAGTCGATCCGCGAAACGGTGGTATTCCCGCCGATGAAGGAAAAAGAGTAAACGAAATGAAACAAACAGAAATTCCAACACATGCGTCGTTGGAATTTCTGCCATTAATGAATGATCGCTATGTCCGTAGATAATCCCATCGAAGAGATAAAAGAGAAGATCGACATTGTGCAGGTCATCGGCTCGTATATAGAGGTGAAACCTGCGGGGCGCAACTTCAAGGCGCGATGTCCATTCCACGGCGAAAAGACGCCTTCTTTTATGATTTCTGCGGATCGGCAGACATGGCATTGCTTTGGTTCATGTAATGAGGGAGGAGATGTATTTTCATTCCTGATGAAGTACGAGAATATCGAATTTTATGAAGCGCTCAAGATACTTGCCGAAAAGGCAGGGGTGGAGTTGAAGAAGCTAAGTCCGGAAGATCAAAAGCAATTCGGCATCTTGTACGACATCAATGACGCAGTAAAGGAGTTTTATAAACTGGAACTAAACCGTAATCCAAAGGTAGCTGAATACATAAAAACGCGCGGGTTGACCGAGGATACGGTTAAGGAGTTCGAACTCGGGTTTGCTCCGCAATCATGGGATGCTGCGACGATCTATTTAACAAATAAGGGATTTAAGGCGCCCGACATCGAGCGCGCCGGGATCAACTTCCGCACAGAGCGCGGGACGTATGTCGACCGGTTCCGTGGGCGTATCATGTTTCCGATCGCAAACAATACGGGGAAGGTGGTGGGGTTTACAGCGCGAATCTTGCCCGAGTTTGATAAAGGAGATTCGGGGAAATATATCAACAGTCCTGAAACCCCTATCTTTAACAAATCACGAGTACTGTATGGGTACAATAAAGCAAAGAACCATATCAGAGAAATGCAATTCGCATTACTCGTAGAAGGGCAAATGGATGTACTGATGTGCGTGCAGGATGGACTCAAAAATGCCGTCGCAACCTCGGGAACGGCATTGACGGCCGATCACCTCAAGACGCTTCGCAAGCAAACAGAGAATGTGATGTTTTCGTTTGATAATGATGAAGCGGGGCAAAAGGCAGCGGAACGAAGTATCGACCTTGCTAAGAGCCTCGACTTCAACGTGAAGATCTTGTCATTGGGGGAATATAAGGATCCGGCAGATGCGATCAAGGCAAAACCGGGGATCATGGTCGAATATGCGAAGAAGGCAAAGGAAGCAATGGAGTTCTATTTCGAGCGGTATCTATCGCACGGGGAATCATTCAAGAACGATCCGGCGAAATTTAGAAAGAATTTACATATCGTATTGGAAAAGATAAAGGCACTCCTAAGCGCGGTGGAACGGGAACATTGGCTCAATCAGCTCGCGCAAAAGGTAAATGTGAGTGAGCATATTTTGAAGGAAGACATGGAGCACGCTGAAGTGGCGGTCCCGTTAGCAGTGCGGCCCAAGCAGGAAGAAGTGACGCTGCAGGAAGTGGAAGAAGAAAAGATGCGCATCGATCTCATCGCTGATCGTGTGCTCAAGATGGCACTCGTGCGGGAGGATCTACTCAAAGAGCTTGAGGAGTACGCGAAATATCTACCAAGGCAATACAGGAGGATTTATGATACCGCTATGGATAAGTCGGTAGTAAGCGATCTAAGACTATTGGACGAATTGCATACATTTACATTGCGCGCCGGCATGGAGGTAGGAGAGGTTGATCCAGAAAAGACAATAAAGGAGTTTAAGGAATTGATGTTTCAATTGCGAAACAAAGCACTGAAGGAAAAGTTAGAGATTATCACGCGCGCTATCCGTCAGGCGGAGCACAAAAGGGATAAAGAGAAGGAGGAACACTATTTGAAGCTATTTGACGAGGTGTCAAAACTATTGCAGAATGAAAAGTAATACTGTCAACTATGGTTAAAAAAGTCGAAAAGTCAAAATTGAATAAGGTTGCAAAAAAACCCGCTCAACAAGCGGCAAAGGGGAAAGCTGCACCGAAAAAAGCAGCACAAAAGACGGCAGTAAAAAAGCCGATAGTAAAGAAAACCGTAGTAAAAAAGGCCGCGCCGAAGAAAGGAGCGGTAAAGAAGGTGGCTATTAAAAAGGCAGAAGTGAAAAAGCCTAAGTTGCCGGCACGAGGCGCAAAGCCGGTGCCCAAAAAGATTCCGAAAAAGAAGCTAACCGCCGAAGAGGCGGAAAAGAAGGTTGCCTTTGACAAGGAACAGATGGAGGAACTCGTCCATCGTGGACGCGCGAAGGGATTTGTAACCGACACGGAAATTTTGTATTACTTCCCGCATGTGGAAGATGACATATCGGTACTCGAAGAGCTGTACGACTACTTAGAAAAAAATAACATCAAAGTGGTCGAAACGGCCGCACTGATCGAATTGCCAAAGGAAGATGAGCCGACTCAGAAGGAATTGGAGTCAGTTGGCAAAGGGAGAATGGAAGAAATGCCAGATTCCGTGCAGATGTATCTAAAGGAAATAGGACGATATGCATTGTTGAATTCGGCAGAAGAAAAGGATCTCGCAAAGCGATCGGAAGATGGAGACGAAAACGCACGGCAGCGCCTTATTCAGGCAAACTTGCGTCTCGTGGTGTCCATTGCAAAGCGCTATGCGCATCGCACAACGCAGATGGGTATTCTGGACCTTATTCAGGAAGGAAACATCGGTCTTTCAAAGGCGGTCGACAAGTTTGACTATCGTAAGGGATTTAAGTTCTCTACCTACGCGACATGGTGGATTCGCCAGGCGATCACGCGCGCATTGGCCGACCAGTCGCGCACAGTTCGCATCCCGGTTCATATGATCGAGAACATCTCAAAGTATACACAGGTAAAGCGAAGGCTTATGCAAGAATTGGGCCGCGAAGCGCTTGCCGAGGAAATTGCTATTGAGATGGGAACGACCGTCGACAAGATCTATAACATTCAGAAGATCTCCCAGGAGGTTATTTCGCTCGAAGCACCGTTGATGGAGGATAGCGACGAAGCAACTTTGTCAGACCTTATTAAGGACGATAAGAATCTGTCCCCGACGCAATCTGCGGAACTCGCGCTCTTGAAGGAAAAGATTCGTGAAATATTGATCGATCTCGCCCCGCGCGAGCAGGAGATTTTAAAGCTCCGATTTGGACTCGAGGATGGTGTGACTCACACACTCGAAGAGGTTGGAAAAAAGTTCGGCGTTACGCGCGAGCGCATTCGTCAAATCGAAGCAAAGGCGATAGAAAAGATCAAAGGGCACTCGAAAGCAGAAGAACTTCGCGGGTACTAAAGAGCGAAAACGGAAAAGGAAACACGAAAAACGAGGAGGATTGTCATCCCGGCCTCCGAGCCGGGATCCAGTTCAACCTTCCGCCGAAGGCGGCTTATAATTTAAGAAATCATGCAATCAAAAGACCTACGAAAACATTTTTTTAACTATTTTCATAGCAAAGGACACGTGCGCGTTCCATCGTCATCGTTGATCCCCGACGATCCGTCGGTGTTATTGACGACCGCAGGCATGCAGCAGTTTAAGAAGTATTACACGGGAGAACTCGATGCCCTGGCGGATTTTGGATCCCAGCGCACAGCGACGATCCAGAAGTGTTTTCGTACGAGCGATATTGAAGAGGTAGGTGACAAGACCCACTTGACCATGTTTGAGATGATGGGGAACTTTTCGTTTGGTCCGGTAGGTTCTGATGAGCCGGAGGACGACGGAAAAGAAGGTTATTTCAAGCGCGCCGCAATTCACTTTGGATACCAGTTTATGACCGAGGTGCTAGGTATTAATCCGGACCGCATCTATGTGACGGTGTTCGGAGGCGACGCAGAAACGCCGTTTGATCAAGAGGCGTACAATATTTGGAAGGATGAGTTGCATTTGCCAGAGGATAAGATCCGCAAGGGTCCGCGCGAAGACAATTTCTGGGGGCCGACGGGCGAAGAGGGTCCCTGTGGTCCATGTACTGAGATCTATGTTGATGACGTAGAGGTGTGGAACATTGTGTTTAATGAATTTTACAAGGATCGTAGCGGTGTGTATAACAAGGCAGAACGTCCGGGAATCGACACGGGTATGGGATTTGAGCGTCTTTCGGTAATGCTGGAAGGTGTTGATAATGTGTTCGAGTCGGAGATCTTTAGGCCGATCATGGCGAAGATCGAAGAATTGGCGCCGCATGTGGAGGGCTCTGTAAAACGTATATTTGCTGATCACTTGCGCGCGTCAACATTCCTGATCGCCGATGGCGTAGTGCCGGCAAACAAGGAAGCGGGGTATGTGTTGCGCCGCTTGTTGCGTCGTGTTATGGCATACCAGGTAAAGTACGACGTGCATGCAAACTTGTTCGAAGAAATGATGCCGGTCATCAAGGAATTGTTCGGAGACATCTATTCGGAAATCAATGAGACGGATCGAATCATTGGTATATTTGAAACGGAAAAATCAAAGTTTCAGGAGGCGGTTGCGCGCGGATTGAAGGAGATGGAAAAGATCTTCGAGCAGAATCGGGAAGAGAAGCATGTGACAGGAGAGCAGGCATTCAATTTATTCTCCTCGTATGGATTTCCAATGGAGCTTTTGAAGGAATTCGTCGAAGCAAAGGGTTTCACCCTGGACGAAGCAGGATTTCAGAAGAAGATCGAGCAGCATCAGGAAATATCTCGCGCGGGTGCGGGTAATAAGTTCGGAGGGCATGGGCTCGTGCTTGATACGGGAGAATTGAAGGCGGGCAATGAAGAAGAAGCAAAGCAGGTTGTCCGATATCACACGACAACGCATTTGCTCAACTGGGCATTGCGCCACGAGTTTGGCGAAGAAGTGCATCAGATGGGGTCGGATATTAATCCCGAGCGATTGCGTTTTGACTTCTCATTCGACCGTAAGCTAACCTCGGAAGAGCTGCAGACCATCGAAAATCTGGTCAATGATAAGATCAACGAAAATCTTCCGGTCTACTTCCAGGAGATGCCTAAGGAAGAGGCAGAACAGCTAGGAGCGGTTGCGTTCTTTAAGCATAAATATCCTTCGGTTGTGAAGGTTTACTCGATCGGCTCTGAAGCGAGCGGTGGAGTTGTAAGTCGCGAATTTTGCGGAGGCCCACACGTGGAGTACACGGGAGAGATCGGCTCGTTCAAGATAACGAAAGAGGAGGCGGTTTCTGCGGGCGTTCGACGTATCCGCGCCACGATTGGTTAAAATCCGTGTATCTCGTTGTATTGTCATCCCCGCGTAGGCGGGAATCCATTACAATTGCTCGCCGAAGGCGATATAATAGTATTATGAAGTTCAAAAACATCACACGATTTTTTGATAAAAAGGAAGACGAGGTGCGCTCAATATTGGCACGCCATCCGGTACTCTACGCCATGATTGGAAGCATTGGCATTATTTTGCTCTGGCGCGGCATCTGGATGCTCGCGGACGAATATCACATGAGTAGCGGTGCATCGATCGCCATAGGGACGGTGATCCTCTTGGCAACTGGCCTCTTTGTTTCGTTCTTTGTTGGAGAAGAGATTATTATTAGTGGTATTAACGAAGAAAAGCGTATAGATGAGGAAACTGAGGAAGAGATTAGATTCCAATCGATAAGCCGTGTTCAGATGCAATGGAAGCTAGAGGGAATGCTTAAGACGCTCGACCGCCGATTAGAGCGACTGGAGAAAAAGTTCGGGACGATGCAATCCGAGCAGAGTAACTCGGTCGTACACACTCCGCATACGCACGGAGGAAAGGACGGTATAAAATAATGCAAAGCACGGGTTCTGCCCGTGTTTTGGGAAATATATGACCCAGCAAGATATGAGTGAAGTAAAAAAAATGGATGAGAAGATCCCAACCCGAGTACTACCTGGTTTTATGGAACTGCTCCCAGCCGAGCAGATCGTGTTTGATCGCATAAAAAACACGATCGCAGAAGTATATCAACGCTATGGGTTCGCTCCGCTTGATACGCCGGTCATAGAGCGTGCGGAGGTGCTGCTAGCAAAGGCGGGAGGAGAGACCGAAAAGCAGATCTATCAATTCACAAAAGGAGACAACGAACTCGCATTGCGTTTTGATCTGACGGTGCCGTTGGCGCGATATGTGAGCGAACACGTGAACGATCTCGTGTTTCCGTTTCGCAGAAGTCATATTGCAAAGGTGTATCGGGGCGAGCGATCGCAAAAAGGGCGCTACCGAGAATTCTATCAGGCAGATATCGATATTATTGGCGATGGATCGTTGAGCCTTATGAATGATGCCGAGATTCCGAGCGTAATCTATGACGTATTTAGCAAGCTCAATATCGGCGCGTTTGTGATCCGGATCAGCAATAGAAAGCTTATAGGAGGATTGTTGGAATCATTGGAAACGGGCAATATGTCCGTAGGCGTAATACAAACGATAGACAAGCTCGAGAAGATAGGCCAAAACGAAGTGCATGGCATACTAGTCGAGCTAGGAGTACCAGATAACACCATCAGAGAGATCTTTACCTTCACAGATATCAAGGGTACTCCTGAGGATGTATTGAACGCGCTACGAAATCTTTGCATAGAAAATGAGCTATTCCAAACCGGCATAAAAGAGCTGGAGGAAGTAACGCACTATTTGAAGGTACTTGGCGTACCGCCCGATTGCTATGCAATAGACCTGACCATCGCACGCGGACTGGATTACTACACCGGCACGGTGTACGAAACGATACTGCGCGAACATTCAGAATTGGGATCGATCTGTTCCGGAGGGCGATACGACAACCTTGCAGAAAAATACACCAAGCGAAAATTGCCAGGCGTTGGTATTTCGATCGGATTGACGCGACTATTCTCTCAGTTAAAAGACATAGGGCTTATCGAATTGGGCGCGGCAACGCCGACAAAGGCGTTGGTGGTTCCGTTGGTCGCCGATATGGCGATACCATTGGAGATTGCAACGACCCTGCGCGAAGCGGGGATAGCGGCAGAAGTATATTTCGAAGACGTGAAGATGAAGAACAAGCTTGCCTACGCAAACAAATTGGGAATCCCGTTTGTGATATTGGTAGGAGAGGACGAGATCGCCTCGGGCGAATTCGCCGTAAAGAACATGGAGACCGGGGAGCAGGTTTTGCTTACTAAAGCAGATATTCCAGCGCATATTAAAAGCGCAATAATGTGATAAAGTGGGCCTAGAACGAGCGGTTTTAGGCCCTTGCATTATTTCCCCGCTTTGGTAAAATAATGCCACGTGGTTCTGGAAATCAGCTCCACTTTTTAAAATAAAACATTCCCTGGTAGCTCAGTGGTAGAGCGGCTCGCTGTTAACGAGATGGTCGGGGGTTCGAATCCCTCCCGGGGAGCAAGTTAGGACAATCAGCAAGTTTTAGGACTAAGTTGAACGGAGAACGCAAGGTAAAACCAAGCGTTTTTTCGTTTACAGTCGGGTTCTGAAGTATGTAATTCAGAAACGCCCGTTTTCCTGCAACTTCAGAACTTTTCTCAAATATAGTCTTTGCTCTGCGAGCGACAGAAAGCACGGTAGCAATAGTCGTTTGGTAATCGTGGTCCGCTTTTGTATACTCGGAAAGTTCAATATTCAAAACCTGTAGCTTATCCGCATACTCTTGATGTTTTTTGTCATAGATGTCCTTAGTAATACACTGGTCCAAATATGCCTCAAGTAGTCGGTCATCTTTCGTCTTAATCTGTTCGTATTCGCCTCGTATGCGGTTTATCTGAGCCTTGTGAAATACTACCTCGGCCTCCGTATTCTTACGAAGCTCGGCGACAAGCTCATTTTGTGTCTCTTCTGTTATGCTCTCAAACCGCTCTAAAACCTCGTACACGGGCCTTAGAAGGTCTTTTTCGGGTATATACACCCGTTTGCATATACCTTTGCCATTAGTGCAGGAATAGTAGACAAACTCACGGCCACTTTTCTTTATCTTTCTCTCGGCGCTTATTGAACAACCGCAGTTCTGACATCGGAGTAACCCTTTGAATATAAAGTCCTTGGAAAGCGCCTTATTGGGCATTTTGACGCGATTTAAGCGTATCTCTTGGCACCTATCAAAAAGTTCCCTTGTTATTAGACGAGGGTATCTATGGGGGAAAGAGCCATATTTCTTTGACATAGCGACACCGCAGTAAAAAGTGTCATTTAGTATATTATCGATACAGCTTTTTGACGGCTTGAAACCCTTTTGGCTCACTAAGCCCATTTCAATCATTTTTATTCGTAGCGTCTCAAGTGAGTAGTTCCCAGTTGCATATAGCTCAAATAGTTTTTGAATAAGATGCCCTCGCTCGGGGTCTATGATAATATCCTTGCGTAACCGCTGTTCTGCATCTAAGGAAACATTAAGATATCCCAATCGAACGGCACTGGTCCATTCGCCATTTCTGCGCTTTTGCTCAAACGCGCGTTTTACATTATCGCTGATTGCATCCGAATAGTATTTAGACAACCCGAGTTTCATTCCGAACGCAAACTTGTCGCCAGCCGACATTTTATTGTTGATGACTTGGTTATCGGAGACAAAATGAAGCTCGATTTTATCATCAACAGCTCGCTCGTAAAGTAAGGCAACCCGCTTATCAAAGATATTGCGTGATAGGCGGTCTACTTTATCAAAGCAAACGGCAACCTTTTCTTTTGTGCCGTTTACGCAGGCAATGATTTTATCGAACTCGTCGCGCTTGGTTTTGTAAGCACTCTCATCAAAACTAAAAGTCTCGATTATAGAATAGCCATTCCGCTCGCAATAATCTTGCATACGAGTAAGCTGAGCGGGTAGGGAATTACCAGCTTCTCTTTGTTCTTCAGTTGATACTCGTGCGACGATTATTGCTTTCATAATGTTTAGAATAAATCCTCAAAAGGCTTCCATTCTTTGCTATCGTTTACCGATTGCCCCTCTTTAAAAGAGTATTTGGGGCTATCATTGTAGTACCAAATGCCCGCTTCTTGATATGCGATACCGCCAAGAAACTTTTTTCCAAAACTCTTAAGTTTTTGTTGCAATGCCTTTGTCTTATCTGCTGTTTCAGTGCTTGTAGCAGTATCTCCTTTTTTGGTATCGAAAATACCTATACGGCCATCAGGAAAACGAATAATCCAGTCGGGGTAAAATAAGCCATCCTCGTTCGTTATTGAGTTTGTGTATTTAACGCCCAAGTACTTCTTTCCCTGATTGCCATTTTTAAACCACCAATCAATTTTTCCTTTCTTTTTTTCCAGATATTCAACAAAGGCAATTTCATTTTTACGCCCATTGTAATCTTCGGGCAAGTAAAACTTATCCAAGGCGCATAACTTCTGAGGGACAACTTTGTATTGCTCGGGATACCCATATTCGCCTTGTATGGTAAAAATATATGCTTCCTTTTCCTCTACCTTTATTTTCTTGTCGGTTAGTAGACTGTCAGAAATTGGCTTATAAGCTCGTAAGGCCCTTGTTATTGCTGGGCGAAATTTGCTCTCAGCGCCCTTGCGAACATCTTTGATAAATATCTTATACCAGTAAATATGGTCATCTCGCAAAACGATTTTAAACCAGACGCGAAGCGCTTGTTTTAAGACTGACCAAGAGCGAGCCACATTTGAGTACTTAGCTCCCTCGTCTTCCTGCTCCCTTAGGATTTGATAACAAAGATAATTAAAAGTCTTTTCAATATCACTTACTGACATTTCAAGTGAAATATCGCTGCCTTTTTTACTGAAATCAAAGGCGAGATTGTCATAATCCTCGAAACGAGCATTTGCAATAACTTCATTTACTAAAGTATCGCTAATGTCCAACCCTGCCTTTTTAAGCTTCGTTTCTGCTTTTCCAAGAATATCATTATTAGTAATCCCGAAGTGCTTATTTAGTTCTGTTTTAAATACTTCTTGAAATTTAGAAGATACGCGAATATCGCCATAATCTAAGCGAGAAATATAGTCAGATGGTAATTCGATATTGCTTATGTCCTTCTTCCTATGGGCAAACTCAGTCAAAGGTTGATTGGCGGGATTTTGGTCTGGTATTATTACCTCCTTGCGCTTGTAGTTCGTATATAAATATCCCAAGCGAAGATTGGGGTTATTTTTATAATCTTCTTTTGCGTGAGGCTCAGGCATTCTTAAAATACGCCCAACGGTTTGAGTATAAAAGGTATTCGATTGTATTTCCCTAAACATTACAAGTACTGATGCACGAGGGCAATCCCAGCCTGTTCCAGCCGCCTGTTTAAAGAGTAAAAAGTCGTGCTCATCGCTGAGCTCTTCTAAATTATTTGGCCGAGGGTTCTTATTAAACCATTTTGCTATCCTATGCTCGGGAACCTTATTTTTAAGAAGATAATCAGTAACGATATCCTCCTTCTTCTGTTCGCCCTTTTCTATAAGTTTATCATCATCATTTGGTAACTGTATAAGCATCAAAGGGTTTATATTCTTACCCAGTGATTTAAGTTCTGCTTTTAATTCCTCTCGTTTTTTCATCCCATTTTCGAGGAGGATTTTATCAAGGTCTTTTCCCGACATACCCTCGAAATCTTCTTCCGTTTGAGTAATGATTGCTTCTTTGATTAAGCCCTGCTCAACAACTTCCTCTCGGGGGACCTCATAAAAACTGCCAATACGACGAGCTTCAAGTTCGTCTTTCTCGTTTGGTGTCGCAGTAATGTGAAGAATTACCTTAGGGTCAATTTTATCAATAATATCCTTTGCGAGTTTTGTGTCTTTATTCTTGTGAGCCTCATCAATTATTAAGATAATTTGTCTACTATCGGCTTGAGTTTGTTCGACCACATCTTCAAAGTATTCTCCCTGTTCCTTTTGCCATTCCTTATCTTCGGGGCGGCGAATTAATCGCGTATTAGCATTTTTGGCAGTAACCTTTTGCCAGTTTAAAAATAAAATATCATTTTGGTAGAGTTTGCCTTGATTTATATCTGCAACGGTCAAAGCTCTATTTTCAAGCATATTTTCAAAATACTCAAGAAACTTATTTTTGCTTTGCATAGCCAAATCATCGCTAAAAGTAATCCATATAAATGCTTTATCTTCTTTCCACTGTGGTAGGTGGTTAAGGCCGCGGATGAAAAGGGAGGTCATAAAAGTCTTACCACTTCCAGTCGGGGATTTAAAAACAATAGGTAATTGTCTACCTTGTTGCTTCCATACCGTAGTAAAAATCTCTGTTAGATTTATGACGGCATCTTTTTGAAATTTTGATGGGTTGAATATGTTCATAACTGAGCAATGTTATATATCTGCTTATATATCTCAAGAATGGGTTGCGGTATTGTTTTGAGGCTGATATTTCGATTTTCTTCAAAATCAACAATATCCACTTTTTCTTCCCAGCTAAACATATATACGGTTACTGGCTTTCCAAGTAATAGGACTTCGTCTATAAAATCATCGAGCTGGTCTTGCTCTTCTCTAAAATATACAGCAGTCATTCTGGTCTCACTTTCAAAAATCTGCCAATAATCGTTTCCCTTAATTTGCTCTAAGGTATTCTCAGCTATCGCAAGCATACCCCCTGCATTATGGGCGAGCTGTATTTTATCTTTGTCGTCAGCATCAAGAATGTTATGTTTGCCTACAAAAGCTGTTTTGTAGTATTTAATTGAGTTTCCCAAGCTCGGGTTCTTGTCATAGCCTTTAATCAAGTTCTGCATTCGTGGCAGGCACGCCTCAGACATTGGATGATAAACTTTATCTTTGACGATTTCGTTATCATTTGTAATCAAAATAAATTGTCTCTTGCCCTTATCGGCTTCATTCATTTGCATAACTGCGTGCCCAGTGCTTCCCGAGCCAGCAAAAAAATCTAATATAGTTGCATTTTTATCCGTACAACCGATATTTATAAAATGCGCAAGAAACTCGACTGGCTTTTTGCCGCCCCCGAAACTGACACCCCCCTCATACCCAACGCTATTAAACTGTGCTTCAAAGTCAAAATAGTTAGGGTAGGGGACTTTCTTCGTGTCCTGTATGTCCAGTGGTACCCCCTGAAAATAATCCCCATTTAGCCTGCTTTCTTTTGCGGGTATTAGAAAATATCTATGTCCAAACTTGTCATTGCCCATATCTGGTACCTTATAAAGCACACCTTTGGTACCTCTTGAAGCAATATGAGCCATATAAAATCTACCACTACTATTGCCCTCTTTTAGAGAACCACGGATATTTATTTTCTTTAAGTTGTGCTCACTCGCTGGCACCTTTATAATCTCATATTCTGATGGCTCAAAATAATCAACCATCTTATTGCCAAGCTTAACAGATTTAGGGTGCTCTATTTTTTCAATGACTTGATAAATATATTCATCCAATGAAGTATTATCATAGATTTTCTTCGTGGTTTTATAGGCAGAAGAGCATCTATACATTAAAAGATATTCCACGACTTCGTGGAAATCTTTATCGCCTTTAAGGATGCGCTCCTCGTGTCTTACCTTAATAGTGAACATTGTTAGATAATTTTCTAATCCAAATGTTTGGTCGCAAAGTAACTTGAGCTGCGCAAACTCATCTTCATTTATCGAAATAAATATAGTACCAGTATCTTTTAGTAGGCTTTTTGCAAGTTCCAACCTTTTACTCATAAAAGATAGCCAATAGCTGTGCCTAAATGGATGGTCTTTCGGGACTTCCGTACCGTCTGGATACTCTTTTAATATCCTCTTGTCTTTATATCTAAAACCATCGGAGCCAGTATTGTACGGGGGGTCTATATAGATTACATCAATCTTTCCCTTGTGCGTGTAGTTTAAACAAGTAAGCGCGTGATAATTATCGCCTTCAATAAGTAGATGAGTTGGCTTGGCATCCTTACTCCTTATCGCCTTTTTAGGCACTTCCTCAAGAATGGGTAATTTATTTTCGACATCGTCTTCAAATGCTTCAGGCACATCGAGCCATACTAAACCGTAGCGCTGGGTTTTGACCGCCTTTTTCCATCTTTCAATTTCCTTCTCAAGTTTGATGATGCGACTTTCTTTTTGTTGTGATAATTCTTTTTCGGTCATATTTATTTAGTCCGCGCTTTTTCTAAAAAAGCACTAAACTCAATTTTATCAATTCGAAACTCACGACCAATTTTATACGCCTTTAAGCGACCAGCCTTAATATATCGGTAAATCGTCATAATGTTTACCTCTAATAACTTCGCGAGGTCTTCTGCTTTGTAGAAGTTCTTTTTGTTAGTGTTCATAATGTTGCAGCTGCTTATATTGATTGAGCGATAGAAGACGGAGGAAATAATTCGGGGACCATAAGATTTGCTAACTGAAATATAATCATAAAGGCGCAGACTGATAATGTCCAAAACAAAATAGCCATACGCCGATTAACCTTCTCATTTGGGAGTTCCTCAGGCTCCATAATGGTATTCATTATACTTTACATTACTTTACAGAGCAACTTTAGGGTTAGTGGACAACTTGGCTCGCTTTTGCGCCAAAGACCTCTTTATATTATCCGAGATAACCTTGCGATAATACTGCTCAAAGGCCATTTTTATAATTCCAACAAGTCGTTCGTCCTTATCGATTTTATACTTTTTATTTTTCATAATAATTTATTTTGTAATGTTTATATTTGGGACCATTTATGGAGTAGCACTATGCTAAGTAGTGGGGCAGAGGACTAATAATAGCTGATTTTTTATGCTTATATGGCACATATTCATCAAGGCTTTTGTCAATCTGCGTAACCCAATCTCGGAGCTTATTTTTTGTAATTAGCTTGCTGGCTTGTTGCATATCTTGTGCGATGCGATACCAAGTCCTATCGCGAGACCTTTTTGAAACAATAGTCCGCAGTTGCCTTAGTCCACCTTCGTCCTTTGCAAGCATAAAAAGTCCGAGAAGATATATAGCCTGTTTGGGTTTTAGTGTTTTATCCGCTAAGAATAAAGTTCGAAGTACATCCTTAATACTTAGCGATATTGAGAAAATGCCCAAATTGCGCTCTTTGATAAGTTTTTCCCAGTAATGCGCAACAACGGTTTTGCTCATTTTGGTATTGAATACCTGCCTGAAAACTGGGTTTTTCTCGTACCCTAAGTTCTCAAGGAGTTTGTTCATTTTCTGCTTGTGGTTGAGGCGGATTTCAAAGCGTATAATTTCCAGTTGCTCGCTCGCTTTACTTAACTCTGCGAATAGACTTTTTTGGCGCGAGGTCTGGTCTTTATCCATTGCTCTCTTCGCATCTTTCCCCATATCGGCTATCTTGTCGTATATTACAAGCTGATGAGAGGTTGTATGGGCATAGAGGCTCTGCCCATCATTCATAAATCTTGTTTTGGCAAAATCGAAGTTCTTTTTAAGGTTTACCTTATTCATTTCGGAGATTAAATGGTTTGCGGTATACCCGTCTTGGAGTAGAATGTTCTTTGAAAAATGAACTGAGCTTACTGAGGCATTTTCAAGAACTGACTTATCAACTACCACTCCCATAGTCTCAAGTCTCCTTAGTAGTATCTCGATTACTCGCGGAAAGTCTTTTTCTTCAAGTTCGTCGAGATTATTGCGATACAGCAATTTGGGGACGGACAGCTCTATGCGAACATTCGCATCTTGGGCAAAGCGTCGCTTGTATCCAGTTAGTCGTGGGAAGTATTGTCCTGTTTCTTTTTCTGTCTTGCTGGGGTTGCGAACATATTTTTCGTATTGGTCCGTCTTGGAATATAGTTCCCAACTGGATGGCCCTAATAGATAAGTCATCCTATTCTTGGGTATCAGAAGGCATATTGTATCTATCATCTTCGTCTTGTTTTTTAGGTTGATAAAGTGCAGGATTTTGCTTCTTGTCTTGTTCTATGAGCCACGCAAAAGCACCGACCAGTCTTTGCCTTTCCTCAAGAGATAAATCATTTATTTTGAAGCCTTTTCTAACTTCATTTTCGACGGCAACTTCCTGCATAAGAAATAACCCGTAGGTTATGCCTACAGGTTATCGATATGTTGTCTTGAGTTAACTTAAGACAAATCTAAGACAGGTATTTGGGGCTTATTTTTACTGATTGTTTTGTTGTAATAAAAAAGTCATTTATGCCCTGCTTTTCAAGCTTTAATCGCAGTTGATATATTGCGTTATAGTATTTCTTATCGTCTAAGTTATTCTCATCAATTTTCTCTCCAATCTCAGAGAAAAACCACTCTTTGGATAGTTCATTAGGGTCTTCAAATATAACTCTGAGGGTATGATATTCGTCCTTGAACTTGAGCAGCTTTATTTCTTTTCCCTGAACATAGAAGCGAGATTTATCAAGGTCAAAAGCAATACCCGTTCTTTGCTTTGTTTCTTCGGAAAAAGTTCCCTTATCTATATTAACCTTAAAAAGAAAACCTCTGTCATATAGGTCGAATAAGCCAGTAGTACCGTAGGAAAACTCTTCAACATTCAGACACCTTGTATACTCAAGAGCTAACATTGTATGAACAAATAGAAAGAGGGATTTCAGTTTGTCCTTTTCTGCTATGGTAATCTTTACCGTATCATTTTTATTATCCCCTATATACTCAGGTTCAAAATACGGGTGTCCGATTTCCAAGTCGTTTCTTTGGTATTCTTCATACTTTCCTTCAATATACTTAACTAAGATATTCTTTTGTTTTTTAAACCCAAAAAATTGAGTATATAGGGGTAGTGTTAGTCCATTAGAGAAAAAGGTTGCAGTTAAGCCGCTCTTGCTGGGGCCATTCAGTTCATCGTCAATAAAGAAAGCAATATATTTATCTAAATAATCCTTAAGTTTTTGAGTATCTTTTATACTTAAACGAACATCAATATGCTCGAAAATTAGCTTTGATAATGCAGTCTGGCTATCATTTTTAGTAAGAAGCCCAGATGATAGGGCGTGCTTTTTAAAGTTCTCCTTGTTGTGCCGATAATAAATCGCTAAAAACTTCTCGACATCTTCCGTATTCCATTTACCGCCGTCATATTCCGTGATTAACTTATTTACTAATTCGATAAAATCTTCATCCGCGTGTCTATCTAAGATGGCTTCCTCATATTCTTTTATGGGAGTTTTGGCAAGTCTTGAAAGTTTTATTGTGTCTAAATTACCATTCTTGACCACATCTTGAAGAAAGTTTTTCTGCTCTTTATTTAAATCGCCATACTTTTTCTTATTAGCGCGTCCTTTATCGGTATCTTGAAGATATTCATACATTGCGTCTGCGACGTAATTGCAAAGAAACCCGCCCTCGACAAGGCTATAGTCTGCATTGCAAGATATGGAAAACCCCCTTGCATCAAAGGTTTTACCTAATTCAAGTAGATAGGAAATAATTGAAGACGATTGTACTTTAGTGCGTATATTTTGAGTATGCCGTTCAATCGAGGTATTTATATCATCTTCAAGCGTTGCTATTTCACTTGGATTACTTGGGGCGTGAAGCGTAAAATCGGTATTCGGCTTAAATACATTGCTCCAGAGAGTGGAGATGCTTTTTTTCCTAAGGAGCCAGTATAAAATAAGTAGCTCTTTCTCATCTAAATATCCCTTTTGAGTATGATTTACATCAACTCGGTAGATGTCCATACTCTTTACTTTACTTTACAGCGGAATATAATTCAAACATATGGCAATTTACGCCCCTCGTCCGACAAGCGACCGATTGGATTTTGAGACTCACTTAAAATATGCAGCTCTTATCGCGAAGCTTTCCAATAATCTTGAAATAATTTCCTCGCCTAATTCGAAGCTACCTAAGTCTGAGGGCGGAAAGTTGAAAGATAAAATACAGTTGGTTAGATTGACAAAAAAGTCGATTGACCAAGAATACGAAATTGTATGTTTTGATGAAGACTATTCATCGGCATCGGTCCTTTGGCTACCTGTTAAAACTTATTATTTGATTTATCATTTGCTCTGCATCTCCGATTGCATTATTAGCGGTAAAATGTCGTCTTTAACTGCGGGACATCACGAGTGCGTAAACGCATTTACTAAGATGCTTGAAAGCTCTGAAATACAGTTCAATAAACCGCTCTTAAACTTGGTTTTTGGTGAAGAGATTTTAAGTTTTACCACACAAGCAGGGGAGCATCTGAAGACGGGCGTTGCTGACGATACCATTTACAGGCTTTTAATGAAAAAGGTTGCAAATGATAAAATCGATAACTATAAAATAGTAAATGGTTTATCAGGTAGGCGGACCAAAGACAAGATTAGAATAGATAATTTCAAGAGAAACATAAAAGTATCCATCTTCGACTTTTTTCATCTAATGCGCTTAAGGACAAATTATAGAAATCTGAACTTTGTTGATAATATCCCAGCATCAGGTACGAAGCTATATTTCGAGAAGTACTATATTTCTGCCGATAACTTCTATAAATGCTTTACTAAGTATATAAATGAGTTGATGAAGAATTGTGTTTAATTCAAAATTGGTTCTGAATAATGGCACTTGGGAAAAAGCTTAAGATACCGCTAAACCTAAGTTCGTTTTCAATAGAGGACCAGTTAAGAGTTCTAAACTCGTCCATAGTGCGGAGCAAGTTAGGACAATCAGCAAGTTTTAGGACTAAGTTGAACGGAGAACGCAAGGTAAAACCAAGCGTTTTTTCGTTTACAGTCGGGTTCTGAAGTATGTAATTCAGAAACGCCCGTTTTCCTGCAACTTCAGAACTTTTCTCAAATATAGTCTTTGCTCTGCGAGCGACAGAAAGCACGGTAGCAATAGTCGTTTGGTAATCGTGGTCCGCTTTTGTATACTCGGAAAGTTCAATATTCAAAACCTGTAGCTTATCCGCATACTCTTGATGTTTTTTGTCATAGATGTCCTTAGTAATACACTGGTCCAAATATGCCTCAAGTAGTCGGTCATCTTTCGTCTTAATCTGTTCGTATTCGCCTCGTATGCGGTTTATCTGAGCCTTGTGAAATACTACCTCGGCCTCCGTATTCTTACGAAGCTCGGCGACAAGCTCATTTTGTGTCTCTTCTGTTATGCTCTCAAACCGCTCTAAAACCTCGTACACGGGCCTTAGAAGGTCTTTTTCGGGTATATACACCCGTTTGCATATACCTTTGCCATTAGTGCAGGAATAGTAGACAAACTCACGGCCACTTTTCTTTATCTTTCTCTCGGCGCTTATTGAACAACCGCAGTTCTGACATCGGAGTAACCCTTTGAATATAAAGTCCTTGGAAAGCGCCTTATTGGGCATTTTGACGCGATTTAAGCGTATCTCTTGGCACCTATCAAAAAGTTCCCTTGTTATTAGACGAGGGTATCTATGGGGGAAAGAGCCATATTTCTTTGACATAGCGACACCGCAGTAAAAAGTGTCATTTAGTATATTATCGATACAGCTTTTTGACGGCTTGAAACCCTTTTGGCTCACTAAGCCCATTTCAATCATTTTTATTCGTAGCGTCTCAAGTGAGTAGTTCCCAGTTGCATATAGCTCAAATAGTTTTTGAATAAGATGCCCTCGCTCGGGGTCTATGATAATATCCTTGCGTAACCGCTGTTCTGCATCTAAGGAAACATTAAGATATCCCAATCGAACGGCACTGGTCCATTCGCCATTTCTGCGCTTTTGCTCAAACGCGCGTTTTACATTATCGCTGATTGCATCCGAATAGTATTTAGACAACCCGAGTTTCATTCCGAACGCAAACTTGTCGCCAGCCGACATTTTATTGTTGATGACTTGGTTATCGGAGACAAAATGAAGCTCGATTTTATCATCAACAGCTCGCTCGTAAAGTAAGGCAACCCGCTTATCAAAGATATTGCGTGATAGGCGGTCTACTTTATCAAAGCAAACGGCAACCTTTTCTTTTGTGCCGTTTACGCAGGCAATGATTTTATCGAACTCGTCGCGCTTGGTTTTGTAAGCACTCTCATCAAAACTAAAAGTCTCGATTATAGAATAGCCATTCCGCTCGCAATAATCTTGCATACGAGTAAGCTGAGCGGGTAGGGAATTACCAGCTTCTCTTTGTTCTTCAGTTGATACTCGTGCGACGATTATTGCTTTCATAATGTTTAGAATAAATCCTCAAAAGGCTTCCATTCTTTGCTATCGTTTACCGATTGCCCCTCTTTAAAAGAGTATTTGGGGCTATCATTGTAGTACCAAATGCCCGCTTCTTGATATGCGATACCGCCAAGAAACTTTTTTCCAAAACTCTTAAGTTTTTGTTGCAATGCCTTTGTCTTATCTGCTGTTTCAGTGCTTGTAGCAGTATCTCCTTTTTTGGTATCGAAAATACCTATACGGCCATCAGGAAAACGAATAATCCAGTCGGGGTAAAATAAGCCATCCTCGTTCGTTATTGAGTTTGTGTATTTAACGCCCAAGTACTTCTTTCCCTGATTGCCATTTTTAAACCACCAATCAATTTTTCCTTTCTTTTTTTCCAGATATTCAACAAAGGCAATTTCATTTTTACGCCCATTGTAATCTTCGGGCAAGTAAAACTTATCCAAGGCGCATAACTTCTGAGGGACAACTTTGTATTGCTCGGGATACCCATATTCGCCTTGTATGGTAAAAATATATGCTTCCTTTTCCTCTACCTTTATTTTCTTGTCGGTTAGTAGACTGTCAGAAATTGGCTTATAAGCTCGTAAGGCCCTTGTTATTGCTGGGCGAAATTTGCTCTCAGCGCCCTTGCGAACATCTTTGATAAATATCTTATACCAGTAAATATGGTCATCTCGCAAAACGATTTTAAACCAGACGCGAAGCGCTTGTTTTAAGACTGACCAAGAGCGAGCCACATTTGAGTACTTAGCTCCCTCGTCTTCCTGCTCCCTTAGGATTTGATAACAAAGATAATTAAAAGTCTTTTCAATATCACTTACTGACATTTCAAGTGAAATATCGCTGCCTTTTTTACTGAAATCAAAGGCGAGATTGTCATAATCCTCGAAACGAGCATTTGCAATAACTTCATTTACTAAAGTATCGCTAATGTCCAACCCTGCCTTTTTAAGCTTCGTTTCTGCTTTTCCAAGAATATCATTATTAGTAATCCCGAAGTGCTTATTTAGTTCTGTTTTAAATACTTCTTGAAATTTAGAAGATACGCGAATATCGCCATAATCTAAGCGAGAAATATAGTCAGATGGTAATTCGATATTGCTTATGTCCTTCTTCCTATGGGCAAACTCAGTCAAAGGTTGATTGGCGGGATTTTGGTCTGGTATTATTACCTCCTTGCGCTTGTAGTTCGTATATAAATATCCCAAGCGAAGATTGGGGTTATTTTTATAATCTTCTTTTGCGTGAGGCTCAGGCATTCTTAAAATACGCCCAACGGTTTGAGTATAAAAGGTATTCGATTGTATTTCCCTAAACATTACAAGTACTGATGCACGAGGGCAATCCCAGCCTGTTCCAGCCGCCTGTTTAAAGAGTAAAAAGTCGTGCTCATCGCTGAGCTCTTCTAAATTATTTGGCCGAGGGTTCTTATTAAACCATTTTGCTATCCTATGCTCGGGAACCTTATTTTTAAGAAGATAATCAGTAACGATATCCTCCTTCTTCTGTTCGCCCTTTTCTATAAGTTTATCATCATCATTTGGTAACTGTATAAGCATCAAAGGGTTTATATTCTTACCCAGTGATTTAAGTTCTGCTTTTAATTCCTCTCGTTTTTTCATCCCATTTTCGAGGAGGATTTTATCAAGGTCTTTTCCCGACATACCCTCGAAATCTTCTTCCGTTTGAGTAATGATTGCTTCTTTGATTAAGCCCTGCTCAACAACTTCCTCTCGGGGGACCTCATAAAAACTGCCAATACGACGAGCTTCAAGTTCGTCTTTCTCGTTTGGTGTCGCAGTAATGTGAAGAATTACCTTAGGGTCAATTTTATCAATAATATCCTTTGCGAGTTTTGTGTCTTTATTCTTGTGAGCCTCATCAATTATTAAGATAATTTGTCTACTATCGGCTTGAGTTTGTTCGACCACATCTTCAAAGTATTCTCCCTGTTCCTTTTGCCATTCCTTATCTTCGGGGCGGCGAATTAATCGCGTATTAGCATTTTTGGCAGTAACCTTTTGCCAGTTTAAAAATAAAATATCATTTTGGTAGAGTTTGCCTTGATTTATATCTGCAACGGTCAAAGCTCTATTTTCAAGCATATTTTCAAAATACTCAAGAAACTTATTTTTGCTTTGCATAGCCAAATCATCGCTAAAAGTAATCCATATAAATGCTTTATCTTCTTTCCACTGTGGTAGGTGGTTAAGGCCGCGGATGAAAAGGGAGGTCATAAAAGTCTTACCACTTCCAGTCGGGGATTTAAAAACAATAGGTAATTGTCTACCTTGTTGCTTCCATACCGTAGTAAAAATCTCTGTTAGATTTATGACGGCATCTTTTTGAAATTTTGATGGGTTGAATATGTTCATAACTGAGCAATGTTATATATCTGCTTATATATCTCAAGAATGGGTTGCGGTATTGTTTTGAGGCTGATATTTCGATTTTCTTCAAAATCAACAATATCCACTTTTTCTTCCCAGCTAAACATATATACGGTTACTGGCTTTCCAAGTAATAGGACTTCGTCTATAAAATCATCGAGCTGGTCTTGCTCTTCTCTAAAATATACAGCAGTCATTCTGGTCTCACTTTCAAAAATCTGCCAATAATCGTTTCCCTTAATTTGCTCTAAGGTATTCTCAGCTATCGCAAGCATACCCCCTGCATTATGGGCGAGCTGTATTTTATCTTTGTCGTCAGCATCAAGAATGTTATGTTTGCCTACAAAAGCTGTTTTGTAGTATTTAATTGAGTTTCCCAAGCTCGGGTTCTTGTCATAGCCTTTAATCAAGTTCTGCATTCGTGGCAGGCACGCCTCAGACATTGGATGATAAACTTTATCTTTGACGATTTCGTTATCATTTGTAATCAAAATAAATTGTCTCTTGCCCTTATCGGCTTCATTCATTTGCATAACTGCGTGCCCAGTGCTTCCCGAGCCAGCAAAAAAATCTAATATAGTTGCATTTTTATCCGTACAACCGATATTTATAAAATGCGCAAGAAACTCGACTGGCTTTTTGCCGCCCCCGAAACTGACACCCCCCTCATACCCAACGCTATTAAACTGTGCTTCAAAGTCAAAATAGTTAGGGTAGGGGACTTTCTTCGTGTCCTGTATGTCCAGTGGTACCCCCTGAAAATAATCCCCATTTAGCCTGCTTTCTTTTGCGGGTATTAGAAAATATCTATGTCCAAACTTGTCATTGCCCATATCTGGTACCTTATAAAGCACACCTTTGGTACCTCTTGAAGCAATATGAGCCATATAAAATCTACCACTACTATTGCCCTCTTTTAGAGAACCACGGATATTTATTTTCTTTAAGTTGTGCTCACTCGCTGGCACCTTTATAATCTCATATTCTGATGGCTCAAAATAATCAACCATCTTATTGCCAAGCTTAACAGATTTAGGGTGCTCTATTTTTTCAATGACTTGATAAATATATTCATCCAATGAAGTATTATCATAGATTTTCTTCGTGGTTTTATAGGCAGAAGAGCATCTATACATTAAAAGATATTCCACGACTTCGTGGAAATCTTTATCGCCTTTAAGGATGCGCTCCTCGTGTCTTACCTTAATAGTGAACATTGTTAGATAATTTTCTAATCCAAATGTTTGGTCGCAAAGTAACTTGAGCTGCGCAAACTCATCTTCATTTATCGAAATAAATATAGTACCAGTATCTTTTAGTAGGCTTTTTGCAAGTTCCAACCTTTTACTCATAAAAGATAGCCAATAGCTGTGCCTAAATGGATGGTCTTTCGGGACTTCCGTACCGTCTGGATACTCTTTTAATATCCTCTTGTCTTTATATCTAAAACCATCGGAGCCAGTATTGTACGGGGGGTCTATATAGATTACATCAATCTTTCCCTTGTGCGTGTAGTTTAAACAAGTAAGCGCGTGATAATTATCGCCTTCAATAAGTAGATGAGTTGGCTTGGCATCCTTACTCCTTATCGCCTTTTTAGGCACTTCCTCAAGAATGGGTAATTTATTTTCGACATCGTCTTCAAATGCTTCAGGCACATCGAGCCATACTAAACCGTAGCGCTGGGTTTTGACCGCCTTTTTCCATCTTTCAATTTCCTTCTCAAGTTTGATGATGCGACTTTCTTTTTGTTGTGATAATTCTTTTTCGGTCATATTTATTTAGTCCGCGCTTTTTCTAAAAAAGCACTAAACTCAATTTTATCAATTCGAAACTCACGACCAATTTTATACGCCTTTAAGCGACCAGCCTTAATATATCGGTAAATCGTCATAATGTTTACCTCTAATAACTTCGCGAGGTCTTCTGCTTTGTAGAAGTTCTTTTTGTTAGTGTTCATAATGTTGCAGCTGCTTATATTGATTGAGCGATAGAAGACGGAGGAAATAATTCGGGGACCATAAGATTTGCTAACTGAAATATAATCATAAAGGCGCAGACTGATAATGTCCAAAACAAAATAGCCATACGCCGATTAACCTTCTCATTTGGGAGTTCCTCAGGCTCCATAATGGTATTCATTATACTTTACATTACTTTACAGAGCAACTTTAGGGTTAGTGGACAACTTGGCTCGCTTTTGCGCCAAAGACCTCTTTATATTATCCGAGATAACCTTGCGATAATACTGCTCAAAGGCCATTTTTATAATTCCAACAAGTCGTTCGTCCTTATCGATTTTATACTTTTTATTTTTCATAATAATTTATTTTGTAATGTTTATATTTGGGACCATTTATGGAGTAGCACTATGCTAAGTAGTGGGGCAGAGGACTAATAATAGCTGATTTTTTATGCTTATATGGCACATATTCATCAAGGCTTTTGTCAATCTGCGTAACCCAATCTCGGAGCTTATTTTTTGTAATTAGCTTGCTGGCTTGTTGCATATCTTGTGCGATGCGATACCAAGTCCTATCGCGAGACCTTTTTGAAACAATAGTCCGCAGTTGCCTTAGTCCACCTTCGTCCTTTGCAAGCATAAAAAGTCCGAGAAGATATATAGCCTGTTTGGGTTTTAGTGTTTTATCCGCTAAGAATAAAGTTCGAAGTACATCCTTAATACTTAGCGATATTGAGAAAATGCCCAAATTGCGCTCTTTGATAAGTTTTTCCCAGTAATGCGCAACAACGGTTTTGCTCATTTTGGTATTGAATACCTGCCTGAAAACTGGGTTTTTCTCGTACCCTAAGTTCTCAAGGAGTTTGTTCATTTTCTGCTTGTGGTTGAGGCGGATTTCAAAGCGTATAATTTCCAGTTGCTCGCTCGCTTTACTTAACTCTGCGAATAGACTTTTTTGGCGCGAGGTCTGGTCTTTATCCATTGCTCTCTTCGCATCTTTCCCCATATCGGCTATCTTGTCGTATATTACAAGCTGATGAGAGGTTGTATGGGCATAGAGGCTCTGCCCATCATTCATAAATCTTGTTTTGGCAAAATCGAAGTTCTTTTTAAGGTTTACCTTATTCATTTCGGAGATTAAATGGTTTGCGGTATACCCGTCTTGGAGTAGAATGTTCTTTGAAAAATGAACTGAGCTTACTGAGGCATTTTCAAGAACTGACTTATCAACTACCACTCCCATAGTCTCAAGTCTCCTTAGTAGTATCTCGATTACTCGCGGAAAGTCTTTTTCTTCAAGTTCGTCGAGATTATTGCGATACAGCAATTTGGGGACGGACAGCTCTATGCGAACATTCGCATCTTGGGCAAAGCGTCGCTTGTATCCAGTTAGTCGTGGGAAGTATTGTCCTGTTTCTTTTTCTGTCTTGCTGGGGTTGCGAACATATTTTTCGTATTGGTCCGTCTTGGAATATAGTTCCCAACTGGATGGCCCTAATAGATAAGTCATCCTATTCTTGGGTATCAGAAGGCATATTGTATCTATCATCTTCGTCTTGTTTTTTAGGTTGATAAAGTGCAGGATTTTGCTTCTTGTCTTGTTCTATGAGCCACGCAAAAGCACCGACCAGTCTTTGCCTTTCCTCAAGAGATAAATCATTTATTTTGAAGCCTTTTCTAACTTCATTTTCGACGGCAACTTCCTGCATAAGAAATAACCCGTAGGTTATGCCTACAGGTTATCGATATGTTGTCTTGAGTTAACTTAAGACAAATCTAAGACAGGTATTTGGGGCTTATTTTTACTGATTGTTTTGTTGTAATAAAAAAGTCATTTATGCCCTGCTTTTCAAGCTTTAATCGCAGTTGATATATTGCGTTATAGTATTTCTTATCGTCTAAGTTATTCTCATCAATTTTCTCTCCAATCTCAGAGAAAAACCACTCTTTGGATAGTTCATTAGGGTCTTCAAATATAACTCTGAGGGTATGATATTCGTCCTTGAACTTGAGCAGCTTTATTTCTTTTCCCTGAACATAGAAGCGAGATTTATCAAGGTCAAAAGCAATACCCGTTCTTTGCTTTGTTTCTTCGGAAAAAGTTCCCTTATCTATATTAACCTTAAAAAGAAAACCTCTGTCATATAGGTCGAATAAGCCAGTAGTACCGTAGGAAAACTCTTCAACATTCAGACACCTTGTATACTCAAGAGCTAACATTGTATGAACAAATAGAAAGAGGGATTTCAGTTTGTCCTTTTCTGCTATGGTAATCTTTACCGTATCATTTTTATTATCCCCTATATACTCAGGTTCAAAATACGGGTGTCCGATTTCCAAGTCGTTTCTTTGGTATTCTTCATACTTTCCTTCAATATACTTAACTAAGATATTCTTTTGTTTTTTAAACCCAAAAAATTGAGTATATAGGGGTAGTGTTAGTCCATTAGAGAAAAAGGTTGCAGTTAAGCCGCTCTTGCTGGGGCCATTCAGTTCATCGTCAATAAAGAAAGCAATATATTTATCTAAATAATCCTTAAGTTTTTGAGTATCTTTTATACTTAAACGAACATCAATATGCTCGAAAATTAGCTTTGATAATGCAGTCTGGCTATCATTTTTAGTAAGAAGCCCAGATGATAGGGCGTGCTTTTTAAAGTTCTCCTTGTTGTGCCGATAATAAATCGCTAAAAACTTCTCGACATCTTCCGTATTCCATTTACCGCCGTCATATTCCGTGATTAACTTATTTACTAATTCGATAAAATCTTCATCCGCGTGTCTATCTAAGATGGCTTCCTCATATTCTTTTATGGGAGTTTTGGCAAGTCTTGAAAGTTTTATTGTGTCTAAATTACCATTCTTGACCACATCTTGAAGAAAGTTTTTCTGCTCTTTATTTAAATCGCCATACTTTTTCTTATTAGCGCGTCCTTTATCGGTATCTTGAAGATATTCATACATTGCGTCTGCGACGTAATTGCAAAGAAACCCGCCCTCGACAAGGCTATAGTCTGCATTGCAAGATATGGAAAACCCCCTTGCATCAAAGGTTTTACCTAATTCAAGTAGATAGGAAATAATTGAAGACGATTGTACTTTAGTGCGTATATTTTGAGTATGCCGTTCAATCGAGGTATTTATATCATCTTCAAGCGTTGCTATTTCACTTGGATTACTTGGGGCGTGAAGCGTAAAATCGGTATTCGGCTTAAATACATTGCTCCAGAGAGTGGAGATGCTTTTTTTCCTAAGGAGCCAGTATAAAATAAGTAGCTCTTTCTCATCTAAATATCCCTTTTGAGTATGATTTACATCAACTCGGTAGATGTCCATACTCTTTACTTTACTTTACAGCGGAATATAATTCAAACATATGGCAATTTACGCCCCTCGTCCGACAAGCGACCGATTGGATTTTGAGACTCACTTAAAATATGCAGCTCTTATCGCGAAGCTTTCCAATAATCTTGAAATAATTTCCTCGCCTAATTCGAAGCTACCTAAGTCTGAGGGCGGAAAGTTGAAAGATAAAATACAGTTGGTTAGATTGACAAAAAAGTCGATTGACCAAGAATACGAAATTGTATGTTTTGATGAAGACTATTCATCGGCATCGGTCCTTTGGCTACCTGTTAAAACTTATTATTTGATTTATCATTTGCTCTGCATCTCCGATTGCATTATTAGCGGTAAAATGTCGTCTTTAACTGCGGGACATCACGAGTGCGTAAACGCATTTACTAAGATGCTTGAAAGCTCTGAAATACAGTTCAATAAACCGCTCTTAAACTTGGTTTTTGGTGAAGAGATTTTAAGTTTTACCACACAAGCAGGGGAGCATCTGAAGACGGGCGTTGCTGACGATACCATTTACAGGCTTTTAATGAAAAAGGTTGCAAATGATAAAATCGATAACTATAAAATAGTAAATGGTTTATCAGGTAGGCGGACCAAAGACAAGATTAGAATAGATAATTTCAAGAGAAACATAAAAGTATCCATCTTCGACTTTTTTCATCTAATGCGCTTAAGGACAAATTATAGAAATCTGAACTTTGTTGATAATATCCCAGCATCAGGTACGAAGCTATATTTCGAGAAGTACTATATTTCTGCCGATAACTTCTATAAATGCTTTACTAAGTATATAAATGAGTTGATGAAGAATTGTGTTTAATTCAAAATTGGTTCTGAATAATGGCACTTGGGAAAAAGCTTAAGATACCGCTAAACCTAAGTTCGTTTTCAATAGAGGACCAGTTAAGAGTTCTAAACTCGTCCATAGTGCGGAGCAAAATAGTACGAGAAGGCACGAAAGTGCCTTTTTCGTTAGTATTGATGCCGACATTTTCGAGTTCGAAAGTGTTATTTACGATCGGCATCCACTTGGACATAAATTCGAAGGCCGAAGTGTATTCTGGCTTGATTTCACCATCCTTTATCGTGATGTTCGAAAATATATAACTCAAAAGCAATCTCTTCTCCTCGGTAGTTGCATGTGGGCTTGAATAGATCGACCGGGATTTTAGCGCCAGCTCGTGAATGGCATACCCGGCTTCATAATATTCATCTTGGCTTTTATTCAAGTTTGCGAGTTGTTGTACAAGCGTTTCTTTTTGCTCTGTAAATTCCGCTGCCTTGCGTTCGTAGAAAGCGGGGAGTATCTTGCCGTCGAGCTTGTCATCATATAAGCCCTCGAAACGCTTCTCAATGCGCTCAAGATCACGGAGTAGATTATCTTTGGCAGATGTGCGATAGTCTATTTCGCTTCTGTGGTCTGCTTTAAGGGCCTTTTCAAGCCATTGAAGTACTTGCTCATTCTTAGGCGCTACTTCGGAAAAATAAGCAAAGAGCTGGTCCTCGACAGATCCCTGTTTTGTGTATTTCTTTTGAGCACACGGCTTATAGTGGTTGCAGTGGCCGTACCAATGACCCTTTTGCACCTCCCAAGTGATGGTGCCACCACATTCGCCGCAAAAGATCTTTCCCTTGAAGATAGGGAAGTGCTTTTGATAGGCAGGGGCTTTGGTCCCTCGCTTAAGCATTCGCTGAACCTCATCAAATAATTCCTTAGTGATAAGAGGGTCATGCTTGCCCGGATATAGCTTATCGTTCCACTGAATTTTCCCGTAGTAGAATGGATCGGAGAGGAGTTGGTGAATGCGGGTTTTTACTATTGGTCGACCGGCGCGCGTTTTCACTCCAGACTCCTTAACGAACGAAGTAATGACTGATATGGAAAAATTGCCGGTGGCATATAATTCGAACATTTTCTGCGCTACGGGCGCCGCAGTAGGGTCGATTACATGGATCCTGTGTCCTTTATCGCCAACCGTCTTATAGCCCATTACAGGGGCAGTAGGGAGCCATCCTTGGGCTATCTTTTCCTTTTGTCCCTTCTTTACCTCCTCGGAAAGGTTGGAAATATATTTTTTGGCAAGAATGATTTCGATATCCCATCGAAATTTCTCATCAGATTTAGCATTTTTATGGATGATTAGATTTTGTTTCACGAAATGGATCTTCCGCAACTCATCTTCCTCAAGCCATTCATTTACCATAACCGCCTCCTTTAGGTTGCGAGTGAGTCGGTCAACCTTCTCACATAGTATATTGTTTATCTTATTGTTCTCTGCAAGCTTGATCATCTCGCCAAATACTTTTCGCTGTTTTACCCCGCTTGCGGACTCCGCAATAGAAAAAGTCTTTGCGATGGCAAGCTCCTTTCGATCGGCGTAATCCCGCAAAAGCTTCTCTTGCGAGGGGAGAGAGTATCCAGTTTCTTCCTGTTCTTTTGACGATACGCGAGCGTATATGATTGATTTCATATTTTAACGATAGTGTAAACCTTTTTTATTTTTTCTGCACATTGGGGATGATTTATTGTATGGAAAGCAACTGTTTTATGGCTTCTTTTGTGTCAACTCTTTTTTTCTTAAATCCCTTGATCAGCATCTTATGTTTGATCCTTTTCTGGGGGATTAAAACTTTTTCTATATGTGCTTTCTTATCGCCACTCATTTTTTTCATAGTTGGTAACAACTTTTACCTCCTGGATGATAGTAAAAGTTTGGATTAGGTGTATGTATATATCTAATCGAATGCTATATTAAGGCGCTGATCCAACGGCAGGGCAAGAGTTGCCAACTTGTTTTCCCTGCTTTCGCATCAGAACCCTAATACACTTGTTTTTACCGGAACCGTGTTTTTTATCCTTGGAGTTCCCGAAACCAGCCAAGTCTTAGATATAATTTTAAAAGGGGTCAAAGACCCTGATTTGATCCCTTCGGGAGGATCAAATCAGGAGCCTCGGCGCTCGTCTGATCTCGATGATGAATTTTAGCGAGTAGGTCAAAATAGCCGGTCAAATTATTGGCGATTTCTGAGGCATCCCTATCGCTTAATGCGATGCCGTACTCTTTCTGTATTATGTTTTGAAACTCGTTAATGAGTCCGGGTGTTAACATAAAATACCGTTATTTTTAGTAACGGTATCAAATAGGTGGTTTGCAAAAGTTTGCAAACTAACTCAAAGGTATTTTTTGTTAATCTTCACTTCGTTTGTTGTGTATTCAAGAAAGTCATTTACATCGGTCGCGATACCCACCTTTTGGTTAACATCATAAGCGGCGTTATAAAATCTATTCCGTTTAAGAGGATTATAATTTTCTAATTCGTCCCACTCCTCCCAAATTTCACTATAGTCCCATGTTTTATTAGGTTCATTTAGGATGATGTCTAAGAGTTTGCGAGGATTGGTATAGCTTTTAGATATTAGAATATCTTTGTTTTTAAAATGTAAAACCCCATCTGCGAAGCTGAATTTTGGTTTAAGTGGCTGCTTATTAGAAATAACTTCATCAGATAATACTATTTTTGCTTCTATTGTTTGATCGAAAAGGTGTAGGGGATCTGAAAAAATATCTTTATCAATTGAGATCTCTTGCAGGTCGATTACTTTGAGATAGTTTAAAGCAATTAGGGAGTGAATTGGTAGATATGACTTATCAAAATCGGCGCGTGGGTATTTTAGAATAAAAGAGCCGCCAAACTTTTTTGACTCCTTCCTTAAAATTGATAATGTTTTCTCTTTCTGTCTCTCGAATAGGTAATAATTTTCTGTATCAGAGGCGAGGGTATTATTAATAAAACGATCGATGTAGGGGGTAAGTTTTGAGGATGATTGGTTCGTGGACAAAAGCGAAAGAACCTCCTCTTCGTCTAAATACGAGTTATTTCCGGGCGACGCTAACATACGAAAATTATATATCATTTTGTTAACAAATACAGTTTTCTGTGATACCATAGACGCATAACTTCATAGCCTAACCCTTGGGAAATCCCCGAGATATGGCAAAAACCCCCACCACAGGTTCATTAAGCTCCTCGTCAGAGCACCTGTGGTGGGTCTTATCTCGAAAGGGATTTGGGTAGCCGTAAGGCTATCGCTGGCGGGGAGCTTTATGCATTCCCGGTCAGCAAAACCCACCACAGTATGAAAGACATAACCATTCCTGCAAAGGACTATTTGCGGGATCAGGTAGAGAAGTACGGTTCGTTGCCTATATATAAAACATATAGGGGAATAACCGCGTTATTTTTACTTGCCCCATTCGTAATTTATTTATTCGTATACCTGTTTATTGATGGATCTGAAAGGGCCCTGGTTAATATTTTTAGCGCAGGGATTATAAATATATCTACCGCGTATTTTGTCTACAAGGGAAATAAAGTGGCGTTAACAATGGCCATAGTTTTGATTATATGGGCGGTGAAGGATGTATTTGTTTATTTAGATAAGGTGGCAAAGGTGAGCGGGGCAATATCTACTGATAATTTATTGATCGCCGGTGTTGCAATGGTTGTATGGTTCCTGTTCCTAAGAACGGCATTTAGAGCGTATAAGGTTGAAAAAATAAGGTTAACAAAAAATAAATAAAACGAATATATTTTTTAGTTTTTTAGATTTGTGTCCTAATATATTAATCCAGATTTTAGGTTTAAAAACCTAAAAACCAAAATGAACGCATTTAATAAATTAGTGATCCGTACCTACTCACTTCGGATCATTTGGTTAATTGCATACATCGCCCCATTTTTCCTACTGCCATTTTGGTGGGCAATTTTTGTGCTATTTTGGTCGTCTGTATTAGGGATGGTAGGGCAGATGGCGCTATACTCCATAGTCAGAGGCGTGTTAAGTAAAGGGAAGGCGAGCTACAGGGATTACGCCAGTGGGGCGTGTGGAGCCATTAGTGATATAGTTCTATTAACACTGATCATTGTAAAGTTTGACGCACCCGGTAGGATACTGCCAGTAGTTGTGGCGCTATATATGGTCAATCAAGTGAACCGAATATATAAAACGATCCGGCCGAATGAAGAGGAGGCTAACGAGTTAATGGGGTATGCGTTCATTTTTGGGCTCTATATAATTTTCCGCTAAAATGGAAAAACCAGACCAACAGGAAAAGGTTTTCAATAGAATTTCACTAATAGGGCTCTTGATCCTTGTGGGGGCTATTATTTATGTAACCCTATCTTATAGGGAGCGGGAGTATGTAAGGAGTATTCGAGAAGAATACAAGAATAAGGACTCGCTAATCCATAAAAATTGTACGGAAAAGTTTGTAGATGAGAGATTGTTAAGCATACCGGAATATGTCTATAAGATGAGGAGATGCGGCCTATTGGAGGTTAGATAGGTCAAAGTTTGGTAATAAATAAATATTCAAAATCTGATTTATTTTTCAGTTAATCAGAAGTGTGTTCTAATATATTTTATTTCAGGGATTGAAAAATTTTTCAATAAATCAATGGTGTGTTGTAATATGGTCATTGGGGATAGAGATCTAAAGTCGTTAATTATTCGCCCGAGTTTTCAAGCGGGTTGCTGCTTGTGGGCCGGTATTGTTTACAAAAGGGTATTTAATGAACATACTTATGGCAATGAAGCGAACGGCAATTATGGTGGGTTTAATAGGGATATTGGTCCCCGTAGTTTCTTTTGCGCATCCGGGTAGGACCGATAGTTCCGGGTGTCATACTTGTCGAACAAATTGCTCGTCATGGGGTTTAAGTACGGGAGAATATCATTGTCATAATGCAAAGGCGGCTCCGCAGCCTATCGAGCCGATTAAGAGCACTTATGGAGCAAATGGGACTGGATATACCACGCCCGCGCCTGAGTATAAGGCAAGTCCAGTAGTAAATACGACAAATACCATAAATACCGAGCAGAAGATTAAAGATCGTATTGCGCAAGAAAAAACAGCGTATTATAAAAATCCCCACTGGTTTAGAGAAAACCTGATTAGTAGGTTGGAGAAAGAATTTGGGAGGAATAACTTGATTGGAAATTATATTTACACGCTATTGCCGGATATTAAATAAGACACTTTTTATAAAATTAACCATGCCAGAAAATTTAAAAAATTTGCAGCCAGGGGAGTGGATAAGTGTTGGAAATGCTATCATTAAAAAACAAGCAGTAGTATGTAGAGCTATCACAGCTCCCGAGCTCAAAAAAATTGAAGGGGATTTTGAGGTTGTCTATTTAGATGATAGAAACCGAGCCATTAACACGGGGGTGATTTGGCAAGAGGATCATTGGGGATTTAAAAACAGCGGATGCGGGGGTGGTTATGCAGACAGGTACGATCGTTTAAGGAATTATGTAAATATCTTGCGTCAAGGTAAATAAAAATAAATTAATGAAAAAACTTTCCGTTACAATTTTCGCATTAATCACCATACTTTCTTTGATATTTATAAATTCAGCAGAAGCAAAGACCGTCCGAGTCAAGGGTTATTATAACTCACGGAGCAGCTCTTATGTCGCGCCCTATTACAAAACCAGTCCTGATAAGTATAAATTCAATAACTATAGTACAAAAGGAAATTATAATCCGTATACCGGGAAAAAAGGGTATGTAAATCCCTATAAGTGGTAATTTAGAATTATGAATATGAGAGAAATAAAATTGGATTGGCTGTATCGGTTGGGAAAGGTGGTGCTTATTATTGGATTTTTGATTGCCATACCTATAGCTATTGGCATGGGAAGCGAAGATGGGTTTGGCGGGTCGCAGAGTGAGGTATTCTTTTACGCTGCACTATACCTGCTCCTCTTCTATATACTTTTAATTTTAGGGACAAAGACAACCCTATATATTTTGAAAGGTGAAAGATTTTTAATGGCTGGTTTTAATAAAAAGCATTATGCATTATTGGGGATGCCTATAGGATTTCTTATGGCCATCTCATTGGTTTATGGTGTTATTATTGAGCCAATAAAAGATAATAACGCAAGAATAAGTACGGAAAACGCCTATATCCAGGCGTTACAGAAAATAGATAGCTTGAAGGAGAAAGTAAGGGAATGTGCATCCCCAGTGATAGAACAGAAGTATAATGAAGAGATGAGAAGTTGTAATCTATTAAAGAATAAAATAAAGCACGACTATAATTTTTGTGTCTCACTCTCATATGTTAATTCTCCAGCGTCGTGTCTGTATGATCATGATTACGAAAGAGTTGATTGCTCGGAAGCGGTCTTGCGAGAAAAAGCAAGCGCAAAAGTAACGGAATTCGATCTTTCTGCTTCATGCCAAGGAGTATGGAAAGAATTTAATGAGGTAGATGAAATCATACGTAATCATAAGTAAAAAATAAGAAAAAGTTGCTTTTAATATGCAAAACTTACTTAAAAATAAATGGATTAATATCATAGCCGCGTTAATGCTATTTTTTGCAATTGGATCGCACCCATACAGTTATTACCAGATTTTAAGGTGGGTAGTTTGCGGTGTGGCACTCTATAATGCATATATCTATAAGGAGAAGAAGCAGGATGTGTGGATGTGGATATTCGGGATAATGGCGGTGGTATTTAACCCATTATTTCCGTTCTTTTTCGAAAGGGGTACTTGGCAAAATTTAGATCTTATCGCGGGTATTGTTTTTGTGGTAAATATCATAGGATCTAAAAAGTTAAAAAATAAATAATTTTGATCATATGAATAAAATGCTGGCATTAGCAGGTGGGGCGGTCTGGGGGGTATTATTAGTCGTAATTACATTTTTAAACTATTTTTCCGGGATTATTAGTGGTATTTGGTTGGCAATTATAGGGAATTGGGGAAATATTATTTTTGGAATACTGATTTCAGTAATGATGCCTTTTGTATATTCGATCGTCGCCCTTCCAACGATGTTATTTATGCTGCCTATAAAATATTTCATAGAAAAAAATAATCGCATCGCGACTTCTGTCTTTGCTCTTGCTAATCTCCTATATTCAAATGCAATAATAATCGTTTGGGTAATGGCAGTTTTTGTATATTTCACAGATAAAGCAAGTGGTAGTAGTTCTATTCCATTGTTGCTTTGGGGATATTCAGTCGCCTTAGCACCGCTTGCATATATGGCCAAGGAAGAGCCGGCTAATAGTACGGGAACCGCAATGGGAATATTTTTGGCAATAATAAGTTATCTTTCTCTTATGATTATGTGGCTAACTACGGGGATAAACTTTGCAGTGCTGATTATTTTAGCGGTTATCGTGGCTACTTTAAATCTATTAATAGCGATACCGATTATGAGGAGAGAAGGACGCGAAGCTATTCTTAATAAATCCTCAAAAGTTTATGAAGATTAATCTTACACAAAGAGAAAGAATATTTATCGCTATACTATATTTAAGTATATTAACCCTGATCTATCATCTTATAGGAGGCAATGCTGATGCAGTTTTTGGCATAAATATAAAAGACTACTCGATATGGTTTTTTTCTGCTGCGCTAATGATTGTAATGGGGAAATATATCGTCGAACCGTATTTTACGAAGCCGTCAGACGCGATTGTTAACGCAATGACAGTAATAATTGCGTTGGTCGGATTAAAAGAAAAAGAGCTTTTTCTTGGCTACACAGCCATATTTTATTACGCACTAATAGTTTTATTGGTGAGTATCTTATGTATAACAATAAAAGATACTCAAAAAAAATGGCTAAGAAAAGTAAATGAAGCACTCTATCTTTTTGTTAAAGATGCGGGTAGTGCCCGATTTCTGTTTTCGGTCGTATACATTTCAGCAACATATTCCTATTTTGCTGATCCTAAAAAACCGATAGTTTTTATAACAGTAGCAGCATTTTGGGCTATTCTCGTATTTTCAAATGTAGTCGAAAGCCTTATAAAGAAAATATCTACCTTACTCGGGGTATTTAAGAATAAGAAGGGTGAAAGATTGGGGGTTGCAATCGGATGCGAAAATCCATCTCTATATAAAGTAGAGATTGATTTTTATGACAAAAAGAACAATGGAGATGCTGAGTATGGCGATCTTGTTGCCATGGAAACAAGCTCAAATATTGGATCCGTTGGAATGGTGATAAATAAGAAATATCTATTGAATAAGAGATGGCTAAGTGTCTATCTTTTTCGCGATGAGGAAGGCAATCCGATTAGGATAAATCTTCAGTCTAAAAAAAGAATAACTGATGATCGTTCTATTTTTGCACAAGATAATGGGGTGTATTTAATCGATGCCGACTCATTAGGAGCAGATGAAAAAGATATAATTTATGAAAATATATTATTTAAGAATAAGGATAATTTTGTTGGCTATATTGCCGCTGGATCGAATATAAATTTAGTTAATTTTTCAGTTATAAGGGATATTGGCGAAGAAAAGAATGTTTCAGAAGGATCTATTTTAAAAACAACAATATATGGAGATGAAGTGCTATATCAGGTTATAAATGGGAATACAAAGGAAGAGCATTTGGAGAATTTTGACACACATGGATACGTTATAGGCATAGCAAGAAAGTTGGGTAAATATAACAGGGAACTGAAAGAATTAGATGTTAGCAAATGGGTCCCGGATATTTATTCGCCGGTATTTTTTGCCTACTCCGGGACAGTGGGGTCTGAAGAAATCGAGCGAATAGCCCATAATTCTATAGGAAGATTGCCTGAAACGGATTTAGAAATACCTATAAAAGATTATGCCTCATTAATTACACATAATACAGCAATTTTGGGTATTTTGGGGATAGGAAAATCTTGTCTTACTTACGAACTTATTACAAAGATAGTAGAGAAAACATCAGCCAAAGTAATTTGTATAGATATTACAAATGAATATACTGAGGAGCTCGCTCGTTATGGATGCGGCGCATCTTCAATAGATGAGAGTCGGATAAATACAGTGATTTCCTCAAGCTATGTAAGGATTAATAAAGATAAGCACAAGGGTGGCAATTATGAGGAGTTTAAGATGGCAATAGAGGAGGAATTGGTTAAATTTATTGATGCCACGACCGGCTCCAAGATTTTAATAATAAATCCAGAGAATTTTTTTGTAAGTATTCAAACTAATGACATAAAGCCGAAAAAAATTGGTCCTGGGCAAAATGATTGGGAAGATCAGGCCCCAATGAGAGATATAAGCGTTGCCGAGATAACAAGGATTATTTCAGAAATTGCGCTGGATATTTGCAAGAAAAGAGGTCGCACTAAAGAGCCTCGGTGTCTTTTAGTGTACGAGGAGGCGCATTCTCTTGTCCCAGAATGGTCGTCAGCCTCAAATGAAGGCGAAGAAAGGGCAACAAGCGGAACCGCAAAAGTCATACTACAGGGTAGGAAATATGGACTTGGTTGTTTTGTTATTACTCAGAGAACGGCAAATATAAGCAAGAGTATCTTAAACCAATGTAATACAATTTTTGCACTCAGAGTTTTTGATGACACCGGGAAAGATTTCCTTTCCAATTATATTGGGAAAGATTATGCTGACGCATTGTCGACCCTCGAAGAAAGATGTGCTATTACAATCGGAAAGGGGTTGAGATTGAAGCAGCCAGTAATTATTAAGTTGAATGATCAGAAGTTTTTTATAAGTAGTGATACTGAACAGGATCCATTAGAAGGCGAGGAAATATAAATAGAATAAGATGGATTACTCAAAAATAAAATTATATTTATGGGAGGGGCTACACTGGGACATTGATTATGATATTAATGGAAACCCTTGTTCTCAAATTGCATTATGCCCAAAGCAGAAGTGTAATTGTAAATTAAAGAAATCTAAAGAAGTATATTCTATTGGTGAATACAAATACTGCTGTTCCAGATGTGATTTTAAAATAACTTTAAATAAACCAATAGAGGAGAAAGTCTCTGACCTTTTGGATATTATTGAGTCGCAAAAATATAAAGACGCGGAAATAATCAACATAGATGGTGAACTTATACGCATACAGCGAGAAGAGCTAAAAGACAATGATTATTGGGTGGATGTTAAGTTGTCGAGGAATAAGAAAAAGGAAGTGCAATTGATGGTTTTAGCTGGGCATAAGAAGGACAAGACAAAAACCCAATTATTTGTAGATCCCAAAAATGAACGGTTGGCGTTCGACCAAGGAGATGATCATCCAGGCGAAGTTTTTGCTAAAGTTGTTGCCTTTTTTAAAAATACAGTATCAGAATTGAAAATTAATGAAGACGATAATATTAGTGAGCTTTGATTTTACAGACTTTTAACAATTTGAGTTTTGTATTAGTGCTAATAACGCATTAATTTGCCTAAGCGTAACAGTAGGATCAGGGAACGCCTCAATCCAGTCAGAAGTGTGTAAATTATGCCTCACGGGGCCTTACCTTGCACTTGCCAATTTAAAAAGTAAAGAAAAGCTAATATACCCAAAAGCCAATTCCCCGAAGGAAGAGCCAGACTAAGGGAAAAACAAGTAAATAACTAAGATTAGGCCAAATTGTGCAGTAGATCGAAGGCTCAAATAATTTACTAAAAAATAAATAAGTAATCGACTGGAATACTGCAAAGGTGAAGCTTCCGACGGCTACATTAAATTCCCAGGTGCAACCATTCGCCGATTTGCCTGGGCGAAGAGTTAATTCAATTGCACCCCAAATAAGAAAGGCGATAATCACAGCAACCCATCCCCAAAATCCCAAAAGTCCTATAATAAGCCAAAATGCGCTTCGTTCTGACGTTGGTATAGAAGTGACAATTTGGCAAATCGATGGAAAGAAATATGTAGTATAAAATGTCGTTGGGTCCATTTAAGCCCAAGCATAAGCCAGCAGGAAGGCGGGGTCAAATTTATATGTTTCCAAAAGCTCCGGACGAGATCCGGGGTATTTATACCAGTGCTAATAGCCCATTGATTTGTCGCAGCGTAATTCCTGGATCCGGAAACGCCCCAACCCAGTCAAAAGTTCGAAACGCGTCCTGATATTCGAGCAGAAAGCAAAAATACGGTCCGCATGGATCGTATTTTTGCTTTTTGTTTTGCGGGTGCAGATGAGAAACCTCTTAGGGGGTCGGGGAAATTGTAATTTCCCCGTTGGGGTGACCGAGCATAGCGAGGACAAGAGGGCGGAAGCCCTATTGAGAGGAACTTGAGCTTGCGAAAGCGACGACGGGGGCGATTCCCTTCCAGGGAGAAAAATAACCTCAAAATCCAGGGTTACATCTTGTTCCGTTACTATTTCAAAAAATATGCGTTGTGGTTGATTTTGGTAAATGCTATATTAATAGTAATAATAACTATTATAAAGGTGGTAAATAAAATATGGCAAAATATGTAGACGGATTTGTACTTGTAGTTCCAAAGGACAAAGCTGAAGAATACAAGAAAATGGCAGAAAGTGGCCGTGATACTTGGATAAAGTATGGTGCGCTTGAATACTATGAATGTCGAGGTGACGATCTTGTTCCACAGGAAATGGGGGGTGAAAAAGCACGTGCATTTCCTGAAATGACTGGAGCAACAAGTGAGGATATAGTTTGGTTTTCTTTCATAGTCTTTAAATCCAAAGAGCATCGAGATGAGGTCAATGCTAAAGTGATGAAAGACATGAATAATCAGATGGAAGGACACAAAAATATACTGATGCCTTTTGATATGAAGCGAATGGCTTACGGTGGTTTTCAAGTTGAAGTAGAAGGATAAAGAACTGATTTAAAATCACGCAGCCGCTCTCAGTAATGAGGGCGGTTTTTATAAATTATGTAGAGAAAATGAGGCTCTAACGTCGCTCATTGGGCGGAGCAAAAAATACATTCGCCTTCGACGTATTTTGAGGAATAGTGGGCGCCTATTTATTTGAGATAAATATAAGAATATACTTATAGCATATGAAAATTATCCCAAACGAAAATATCCTCGATCGATTAGCGAGAGTCATTCTAGCCGAGATATTATTTATCATTGCGCTGTTCTGGTTTAGTGGTACTGGGCAAGTAGTTTTCTACGTGATGGCAGCGGCAATGCTTATAACTGCTGGAACAGGTTTTTGTGGTCTGTATAAGGTATTAGGGATAAATACGGAAAAACAAGATAATAAGAAAGTTTCTAAAGTAGTCCTAGGGTTATTCATTGTGATATTTGTCGTGATTGCAGTTGCTGGTAGTTATTATAGTAATTTTTTCACAAAGAAATTTTTTCTTGAGGATTATAATAGGATGAATAACTATTATAAGCAAACGCTATTTTATACGGGGCAAGATAAGAGAGTTGAAGCATTGGATAACTATACTAAGTTGGTTTCTGAATTCACGCTATTCAATAATAAATATCAAAAATTTCATCCGTATGTATTGAAAAAAGATAGTCAATTCAATGCCGATCTAGTAAAAGTGTCAGATATTATTACAGGACTTGAAGAAGATGTTAAGGATGGAGATCTACAGGAGGCGCACATAAATTTTGAACAGGTGCGTCCGATTTTCCAGGATATTTTGAAGCGCAATGGATTTTCCATGCTCGCGGTATCGTTAGTCGATTTTCATGACGCAATGGAAGAAATAATTGCAAAAGCTGACGCAAAAGACTTGGCCGGCGTCATAAATGTCTATCCTGGGGTAAGTGATAAATTAAAGGCAGTGGAGGCGGAGGCTAACGATAGTGAAATCCAAGCAATTCGAGCAAGGCTTGAAGAAGTGCTAGTACTAGCTAAGACTGGTAATGCCGATAGTTTATCAGCTAAAGCAGCTGAATTAAAAAGCGCTTTTGTTAAAGTCTATCTGAAGAGAGGATAGAGCAATGCGAACATTTTCTAAAATAGTGGTATCTGACCCCCGTTTCTACTTAGGGGAGTTTATCGATGAGTTGTCGTATTTCCGCTATATGGCGGTCGACAATTAATGGATCTCGGAATTGTATGGTAAAAACGGCAAGCTGCTCGATGACTCGAAGGAGATCTTCTTTTGTGGGATTTTGAAAATCGGCACCGATATCAAGGAATGCCTTTTCGACAATAGCCGCGCAAAATGACCGGTTAACTTGTTCATCTACTGTTCTGTTTCTTAGTTCTTCGTCGTGCGCTTGATGAAAGCATTCGATGATCGCATCGCGCACCATACGTGGTGTGATCGGCTGCGTGGTATCGATTCCATAAATAAGTGTCATATTCATATATGATACAGGAGAATGCGGAAAAACCAAAAGAGATAAAGTGGAAGATTATTTGAGTTGGGTTAACCAACCACGAATAAGAGACCGCGGTTCATTTTCAGGCACCTACCTACTGGTAGGTAAAAAGTTGACAAAGTCAAAATTATGGACCAAGCTACCTATAGTAGTTGAGATGCACAGAGAAGAAAGCGACTGTAAGAAACGATCTAGTCGGCCAGAGGGAATAGAAGAAGAGGAAGAAGATAAGTTTTTGGGGAGAGATAAGCCCGGGTGTCGATGGTTATTCGTATCGCCGAAGCATATTGACTGATATGAATCAGTTTTTTAGTGTGTTTGAGTATTGCCGATCTAAACAAATAATATGGCAACACTGTGCGAGTAAATTAATTAACTAAATAATCCTATGTCAAAAATAAAGTCCTTGTTTCAGGTTCTTATATTAGTAGCTCTCATAGGCACTGCGAGTTCGGCATTGCCGATCAATTCGGCAATGGCTGAAGCCGACACCACCGCGCCGACCATTTCCGCGATCTCATTTGCCAACAAGACCGGCACTGTTACGGACAGCGGCATCGCCCTCAATTTATTTGAAGCCACCGATGCCGACTTGGCAACAGCAGGAAGTATCACCGTTTCCGAAGCGGCAACGCTGCAGATCACCTCGCAGCCGCTACCTTCGATCGAGCTTGTCGCAGGAGCCAATGTCCTCACAACGGCAGGATTGTTTGGCTACAACATCCTTGCGACTGAACTGGGCCAGACCCTTGCGGGAGGATCGCTTACCGTATCGGGCACCTTGACCGATACAAGCAACAACGTCACCAACGTGATGATCACGATCATGGCAACGGCGCCGGCCGACACCACCGCGCCGACCATTTCCCTCCTTGGTTCAAATCCGATCGATATGACCGTGGGAGGAACTTACACGGATGCCGGGGCAACGTCTTCAGATAATATTGATGGGGATATTACAGCTAGGATTGTAACTACAAGCACGGTCAACACGACCGTTGCTGGAACATATCTTGTGACCTATGTGGTCAGTGACCTTGCCGGAAACGGAGCAACGAGCACGAGGACAGTTAATGTCGCAGCACCGGCTCCCGTAGTAGTCGTTAGCGGAGGAGGAGGCGGAGGTTCTTATACGTATTACGGATCGTATGGGCAACCAGTAGTAACAACGGCTCCTGCTGTGGTGTCGACAGTTGTAGAGACCCCGGTCACTGTAGTAAACGCGGCAAAGCCTGCCATTACCGAAAAGCCCGCTGGGCAGGTGCTTGGTGTTGAAACATTTGCCTTCTCTGAGAATCTTACAATCGGTTCGACTGGCAATACGGTGACCGAATTGCAGAATGTATTGGCAAAGGAAGGATTCTTTAATCTTTCAGCCACGGGATACTTCGGGCAGGTTACGAAGAATGCTGTTATTGCATACCAGAAGGCGCACAACATCAACCCGGCCTCAGGTTTTGTCGGTTCGCTCACGCGGGCGGAGCTGAACAAAGTGCAAGGCGGTCAGGTCTTGGGAGTAAGTACAGCAAGTGGTGATGCGCTTCGCGCACAGATAGCAACATTACAGACGCAGCTACTTGAGATAATGAAGCAGCTCGTGGAGCAGCTTAAGGCAAAACAGTAAGCGTTAAACGATACTGATAAAAACAGCAGGACTTGCATTGTCTTGCTGTTTTTTTGCATTTGTGTCATTATTTATTCATATAAGCCTTGTCAGGGGGAGTGGTAATGATCAAAAATCATGAAAGGAATTCATCTACTGAAGAAGTATTTTATTCCAGGGGAGCACAACGACCATAAGCCGCATATATTGCGGACCGAAGTGGTTATGTTTTTTTTCGCAGTCATTTTACTAGTGGAAATGATTTTTTTATTGCAGGTTGAGATGCTACATTCACGCAAGGGTTATTTCGCTCAAGTCTTGCCGTCGGTGATCGCCGGCCTGGCCAATGACAATAGGCAGATTGACAAGCTGCCCAGACTACAGACAAGCGAGGTATTGCAAAAAGCTGCCCAAATGAAGGCTGACGATATGGCCCAGAAGGGGTATTTCGCGCACAATAGTCCCGAAGGCGTGACTCCATGGTATTGGATTGATAGGGCCGGCTATAAATATGATTATGCAGGAGAAAATTTAGCTGTAGACTTCATCGACTCTTCGGATGTAAGCAAGGCATGGATGGATTCACCTACGCATAGGAAAAATATTTTGAATGCCAACTTTACCGAGATCGGGATCGCAACGGCAAATGGCGTGTACGAGGGAAGGGAAACAACCTTTATCGTACAGATATTCGGACGCCCGGCAAAGAAAGTTGAAGAGCAAGAGTCGATTGCCACGGTGAGCGCGCAGAAGAATAGTAGGGGGGGTATTCAGCCGTTTGCAACGCCAAAAGAGCATAAGGAAGCAACTCTGAATCAAGCGATCGAGGTGGAAGGGGAAGTAAGCGGCGCCTTTACCCAATCGAATGAAGTGGCTCAGGTCGATTCTGCTATCGCACCAATTGACGCATCCTTCATTAAAAAGGCGATGACAATGCCGCGCTTGATGAATATGTATCTCTACGGCGTACTTCTGACTATTGTCTCGCTGGCATTAATGCTTAAGGTATTTATTAGAATAAAGATCCAACATTCGCAATTAATAGTGAATGGAGTGATGCTACTGATCATAATGGCGACAGCTCTTGTGGTTAATCAAAAAATCGTGCTAGCATACGGGAATATTATGTGAGGTGAGGTAGACGGGAAAATAGTGAATAGGCTAAGTAATCAGGACGATGAATTGATGCATTAAGAAGCCCCTCTTGAGAGACGAAAAATGATTAAATCTAGAAAAATGAAAATTTTTGGTTGCGTTAATGTAGTTCTAGCGGCGATTGGCGTATCATATATAATTATGGTGGCGAAAAGCGCAAAAATAAATTCATTTGAAGAATGTCGGGAGGGTGGCTGGCTGGTTCGTGCGATGGTAGTCTATGACTATGTAGCACCCACCGAAAACGATATCGAGCAGGAATGCATCTTGTGGACCGGGGAGAAATTTGTAAAGCGGTATGCGCCCGGACCGTCCGATGCGCTTAGGGACTTTGCCGAAAAAATTGATAAGTGCCAAAGCTTTGGTAGTCAAGCCACTCTTTTGAATTTTACGGCGGTTGACATGGATGCACAGTATGATAATTTCGGCATCGGAACGTCGACGGAAAACGGCCACATTCCGACCGTAGAGGAGAAAGTGGGTATATTCCGGGACAATGATATATGGGCGGGGAAGATCAACGAATACATGGTCGACTTTAAGACAAATAGGGTAGTGAGTATGCGTTCGATTGCCGACCCCAACGGGACTCCTTCGTATGCGATGACTGCCGACGAAGCAAACCGAATCGGTGGTGAGAAAAGGGCATTGTACACATTTAGCGAGCTGCCTCAGAATCCCGATATGGCGGAAGTGATCCGCGAGGCGACCGAAGAAAGCGCGAAGCGTTGTTTGCGGGATATTCTTGGGGTGGAATTATTCGGCAAAATAAGCGCGGTGGAATATGAATTTACGCACAGCGTGGGAAAGGAAGTTTCTGGCAATTCCGATAATGATGCCCGTTACGCGGGGAAAGATCATGTATTGCGCTGGGAAAATAGACGTTATGTTCCGCCCGCAGGACTGGTTTCGGAGATGTTTCCTTTTGTGCAAGTAGTGGTCACGAATACCGGCAATGTTTTGAGCTATGAAAGCAATCTGAGTTTTTTCGGGGATCTGTAAATGTAAAGAGGTTGCCCGAGCGATATATATGCTGAAACGTCTACTTGAACAAAAAGCATTAATGATCGGCGTGGGAGTTTTTGCGACGGCCATGTTGACTGCCGTCTTTTTGTATCTGCAAAAATATAATGTAGCTACAATGAATGGTCAGCCAAGGATAGTTTATAGGGTACAGAATTTTGACGCGCAAGGCGAATCGGTACGGGACGACTATCGTTCGGTGAGTATAGACGGGACGGACGATATATTGATCCACTCGACCACCGAGCAATGGGAAACGTTGACCGTATTTAATCATAGCGATATTGGAATTGGAACAAGTACCGCGAGCAGATTTTTTGATAAAAAAGGAAAGGATATTTCGGATACATATAAGGATTTGGATATAGATATAACGCCATATGAAATGTCGCCCGCCTACACTGCTGATGGCGGTCTGATCGGTATCGCCGGGCGTACGCGCGAAGGCGCGCATGAGGTAAGTGTATTAAATACCAAGACCGGTCAAATAAAAAAATACCCATGCGCGGAATGTAAAAATTACACGGAGGCATATGCGGTCGGATTTTCGGGCGATACCAATCGGCTCTATTTTAATGTGGTCAGGGATAGAGCGAATCATCCTTTAGACTCGGATTCCGATCTTAAATATCTATATGTGGAGCTGGAAAGCGGGAATATTGTCGATATGCACCTCCCGTATTTCTCTAATGAGTATTACAAACTCTATCCTCGGTATGACCTTGCGTTCAAGATCATAAGCGCTAGACATGACAAGGCAGGTTCGGTAGATTTGATCTCGTTAACGGATATGTCGCAGAAGCGACTGGCGGATGATCTGGGAGTTGGAACGATGGCCTTTAACGGCAAGGATGTCGTATATGATGTTTTTGTCGATAGAAGTGTTTTGGCGTATTATCCGCCCAAACAAGAAATTAAAGGAGTAAATATCAATAGTGGGGAACGCTATCATATTTTGCCGTCTAATTTGGTGAATACAGCAAAGAGAGGGCAAAAAGAAGTGCGCGATTTTCTTCCCAATAGTGCGACATTCATATATACAATAGAGTATGACAGCGGGTGGGAGGTGCGAATGCATACTATAGATACCGGTGAAGATAGAAGCGTAGTAAACTTGAGCGCGGGGCGATTTGCCGACAAAACATCGTATATCAAGCAATATATCGGGGTTATATTTTGAGTGGGCGGTGCGGGAAGGGGATTTTTTGCTGGTACGTGTGATGTGTTTATCATGTGCTTGTTGTATACTATAGTATATGAATACCCCACAAATTCCCGGTGTTCCGCCGGTGAAAGTGTTGAATAAAAAGACGCTTGGTTTGGCGATCGCAGTGATCGTCATAGTCGCGCTTGGAATCGGCGGCTATGTGTATTGGAAAGGGTCGTCGGTCCCGCAGGCGCCGGATCTCACCGGCAGTACGGTTGAAGAGGTATTGCCCGAGTTGAACACATCGGCAAATCCGTATCAGCCTGTTTCAGAAACAAATCCAGTCGAAAAAACAAATCCGTTCACGGACGTGAAGACGAATCCGTTTGAATAAGTATCGACTAATATAATCATGAAACATACACAACAGTATCTCAGCTTGACGATCATTGCCTTCTCGGTGGTATTTTCTTTTACCCTAATACAATCGGCGACTGCTCAAAATATTTCAAACGTGCAATATCCCGTTGAGGAACTGGATAATTGTAAAAATAAAGCAGCTTGCAAGACATATTGCGATAAGCCGGACAATATCCAGGCATGTATTGCGTTCGCAAAGAAGAATAAGTTGATGTCGACGCGGGAAGTCGAAACGGCGGAGAAATTCATAGCAGCCGGAGCGAAGGGTCCGGGTGGATGCCGAGGTAAGGAAGAGTGTAAAACATTCTGTGATGACATAAGTCATATTAATGAATGCGTGGCATTCGCCGAAAAGAACGGCCTAATGCCGGCGCAGGAGTTGGAGGAGGCAAAGAAGATACAATCGGCGATTCAGCGCGGAGTGAAGCCGCCCGCGTGCAAGAACAAAAAATCGTGCGATGCGTATTGTTCGCAAGTAGATCATATGGAAGAATGTATGACATTTGCCGAAGCAGCCGGCTTCATGAAGGAAAAAGAGCTCGTAGAAGCAAAGAAGGTGTTGAGCGCGATCAAGAGCGGCATCAAACCTCCTGCGTGCCGAGGTAAGGAAGAGTGTGATGTATATTGCAGCGAGGAAAGTCATGTTGAAGAATGTATCGCATTTGCCGAAGCGGCAGGTTTTATGAAGCCGGAGGAAGTGCAGATGGCGCGCAAGACGGGCGGTAAGGGTCCGGGTGGATGCCGAGGTAAGGAAGAGTGTGACGCATTTTGCGGAAACCAGACCAATCAGGAGACATGTTTCAATTTTGCCAAGGAGTATGGATTAGTAAAGGAGGGGGATCTGAAGCGAATGGAAGAAGGTAAGCAACAGATGATGCAAGGATTCAATCAGGCGCCGCCGGAGGTTCAGCAGTGCTTGAATGAGGCTTTGGGAAGCGAGCGTATTGAGAAATTGAAGAACGGAACCGCCATGCCGTCGATGGAGATTGGCGATACGATGCAGAAATGCTTCGAGAGCGCGATGCGCTCGCAGGAAGGCCAAATGCAGCAAGATGATTTCCGAAGAGAGGAATTTAAAGGGCAAGGTGGAGAGCCTCGACAGGGACAAGGAGAGGGCCAAATGCCTTTCGTTGAGCGTCCGATGATAAATGCGAATCAAATGCCGAGCGAGGTTGCGCGGTGTTTGAAAGATTCGACAGGGGAAGATGTGGCCGAGCAAATAAAAACGGGAACATTCCGGCCGACGCCAGAGATCGAAGGGAAAATGCGGAGTTGTTTTGAACAGTATGGACAACAGCAACGGACGCCACAACAACTTCCCGTGAGGAATTACGAATCGTTTTCGACGAGCGGGCAAATGATACCCGAAGGCATTCGCAAGGAAGAGTATAAGGAACTGATGATACCTATACAGGAACAGCAGCGGATGATGGGCCCGGGAGGTTGTACGAGTCCTGAAGAGTGCAGAGTGTACTGTCAAAATCATCCGCAGGAATGTGGTGTGCCGATTCAGCAGTCAGGGATGGAAGGGCAGCAGATATACAAGGAGGGTATTCAAACATACCCGACAGAAGGGAAAATGCCCCCCGCTGATTATCAGCAGTATCAGCCGATGCCGGGCGAGCAAATGACACAACCGCCAGCGGACGGCACGTATGTATTACCGACTGAAACCAAGACGGAAACCTCATCGGGGAAAGTTATGCCGCTATTGGATCGAATGGTACATATCTTGTATCGGATGATTGGCATTGAATAATAAATAAGAGAGAAGCAAAAGCACGCTTATATATGGGCGTGTTTTTGCTTACTGTATCAACGCGACGTAATTTGCTAAAATAAAATGATATGTGTTTTTCAGCAACAGCAAGTTTTGCAGCAGGAGGAGCGCTGAGCGTGGCTGGCGTTTTGACGATTGCAAAGGCAAAAAAGAAAAAGGAGCTTCCGCTCGCAAGCGTACCGCTCCTTCTCGGGATTCAGCAAGCCATCGAGGGAGTGGTATGGATTTCATTCGGTAAGCCGATACTCAATATGATTGCAACGTATGCGTATGTATTTTTTTCGCATATACTGTGGCCGATCTTTATTCCGCTTTCTGTGCTACTAATAGAAAAAGATCCGAGAAGAAAAAGGATTCTGGGTTTATTTTTGGCAATTGGGTTAGGAGTAGGGTTATATATTGCATATTTTATTGGCTTGAATTCGGTCACGTCTTGCATTATCGATCGAAGTATCGGGTACAATTCCATGACGTTGTACCCGCTTGTCACTACGGCGGTATATGTCACGATCGTCTGTGGGAGTTTGCTCGTCTCAAGTTATAGGATGATGAATATATTTGGGCTAACGCTTTTTGGATCGTTTGCCGTTGCGGCATGGTTTTTTGTAAATGTGTTCTTTTCAGTCTGGTGCTTCTTTGCGGCGATATTGAGTGTGCTTATCTATTGGCACTTTAGAACAAAGAGGATGAATGAGTGATGGTAATGTATAAATGGAAAACACATTGGCTTTGGTGATATGTTTTTTATTTGTTTACTCCGCCAACGCACATTTCGGACAAAAAGTATATAATTCCATGGGAATAATCAATGCGTCAAATAGACGCATTGACCGAATTGTCATACCGGCGAAGGCCGGGATGACACACACTTTTTCCGCAACAGCACATAAATGTCTTCTGTTGTCCGAAATGTGCGTTCGTTATACATTGTTTGACGAAGTCAGTAAGTATTGGTATTAATGAGATAGCTAACTACCAACTGCATACGGGCGTAAGACAGGAAGGAGGGTGTTATGACAAAGGAAATCGAGCAACAAAGAAGGATTGTTGAACTTGAGAGATTGAATGGGGAGCTGGCTAAACAGGTAGTGGAAGCAGAACAACGGGCAGCGGGGATCTATGAGCAGTACCAGGTACTTCGGTATGTCATAGAAAATAGTCCGACTCAGCACGATCTATTATTTCTGAAAGGGCGGATTAAACTGTTGGAAGAGACTTTGGATAAAGAAGTTTCGGGATGGAGATTTAAGATCGGAAAGAAATATCAGGAAGGAAAAGGAGACGAAGGATGTCAGCAGTCCAAAAAGTGAAGCAGCTGTCGCAGCGTAGCGGCATATAAGGGATAGTATGATTACTACCCCTTTTTTGTACAATCGAAGAATTTGCAAAATAGTTATATATGTGATATTGCTTTAAATAGCTGTTAAATAAACACATAAAAGGGGGCAGTATGAAGCGTATTGTGAGTCTCGCAGTGGCAATAATAGTACTGGTAGCTTCCGTTCCCGTATACGCAGTAACCCTGGCAACCGAGTCCGGCTTCTATGTCGGCATGAAGCTCCAGGAGGAGCGCTACATGCCGACCGAAAAGGATGCCCAGCCGATGCATCTGACCAATTACGGACCGGTCATCGGGTACGAGTACGAGCCGACCGTGACCAGGGTTGAGATCCAAGGTTTCTACACGAAGCTCGAGATCGTCGACGCAGTTATGCCAGGCATGGGGCTTAAGGACGAGAAGATTTCCGGCCTGGGGATCGAGCTGAGTCAGGGGGTTAAGTTGACCGACGTAGGAGACCTGCGGGTGGGCGGGTTTCTAAACTACGTCTACCACTTCGGCCTGTACTCGCAGGATTTCGTGATTCCTACGCAGAACGGGAACTACGCATTCACTTTGGATATTCCTCGATTCCACCAATTGCGTACGGGCGGCATCGCACAAATCAAACCCCTAGATTGCCTGACGGTCAACGTGACCGGCGGGTACCAGCTCCAGGGCGCGTTCATAGGGAGTGGCGCAAGTCTGCGCATAGGGTCTATAGAGGTCGGCGCCGATTACTTTCACGGGATGGACGGATACGATTCGTACGCCGTCAGCACCGCAATCCACTTTTAGAAGGTGGAGCAAGGGGGCACGCATGTGCCCCCTTTTTTGTCATTTTGGGAAGTGGGCGGTATAATGAGTAATATTCGCAATTATCAAAACATATGACAATAATCACCCCGATCGCAATAGCGATCATACTCGTTATTATCACGAGCATTCGTCAAATAAATCAATACGAAAAGGGTGTTAAATTCACGTTTGGGAAATTTACAGCCGTTATGGAGCCGGGGTGGAGGATTGTATGGCCCGTGATTCAGACTTATCAGAAAGTTGATGTGCGTATCAAAGCGGTCGATGTGCCGGATCAAAACGCGATTACTCGCGATAATGTTTCAGTAAAGGTGAATGCCGTCATCTATTACAAGGTGAGCGACGCGCCGAAATCCGTGATCGAAGTGGAAGATTTCCGATATGCGATCTCGCAGTATGCGCAAACGACGATGCGAAACATAGTCGGTGAGGTAACGCTCGACGAGTTGCTCTCAAGCAGAGACAAGATAGCCGACCGGATCCGCGAGATCGTCGACAAGGAGACGGATGCGTGGGGATTGAAGGTAAATAATGTCGAATTGAAGGATGTTAGTCTACCCGCGGAAATGGAGCGGACAATCGGTAAACAGGCGGAAGCGGAGCGTGAAAAGCGTGCTGTTATTATCAACTCCGAGGGTGAACTTGCGGCATCGCAAAATATTGCAAAGGCGGCAGAAATGCTTGCTGCTACGCCGGGTGCGTTACACCTGAGGACACTGCAGTCGATCAATGATATGTCATCGGATCAGTCAAATACTGTCGTTTACATGGTGCCGATAGAGGCACTGAAGGCATTGGAAGGGTTTGCAAAAAAGTGATTTAAAACCATAAAATGCCCCTTTGGGGTATTTTATGTGGGCCAATGTAGGTAAAAAATCAAGAAATGATACAGTATAATGATAATGAACAAAGATAAGGAAACAAAGGTATATTTGATCGGCGGGGGAATTGCATCGCTTGCGGCGGCTGTATACTGTATCAAAGACGCGGGTATAAAAGGTGAGAGCATCTCTATATTTGATGAGGCAAAAAGGATTGGGGGAAGCCTAGATGCGCAAGATCTTTCCGAATCCGAAGGGTATGTTATGCGGGGGATTCGCATGTTTGAAGAAAAAGCATTTACGGCAACGTTTGATCTAATGGCGAGTATCCCATCGTTGATTGCGAAGGGAAAAACGCTTAGAGAAGAATTTGTCGAATTCAATAAAAAGAGTAGATCATATTCAAAGGCGCGGTTGCTAAAGAATAGGCAAGTTATCGATAGTCATCCATTAGGCTTAAGTAGTAAAGACAGGCTTAATCTTATTGGTTTGTTATTGAGAAGTGAGGTTTCGTTGGAAGATAGAGATATTAAGAGCTTGTTTACCAATGATTTTTTTACGTCGAATTTTTGGTATGAATTTTGTACCGTCTTTGCGTTTCAACCGTGGCATAGTGCCATAGAATTTAGGCGTTATTTCCTGCGGTTTATACAGGGGTTTTCGACAATAGATACGTTGGAGGATATCGAGATCTCACCATATAACCAATATGAATTTCTGGTGATGCCGATTGTTGACTGGCTCAAGAGTCGGGGGGTTGTGTTTGTGACGAATGCGAAAGTGACAGATGTAGGATTTGTGTCGACGCGAAAAGGACAACGGGTGGAATACATTATATATGGGCAGTGCGGAACTGAGACCAAGGTTATGGTTAAAGAGAGTGATCGCGTCATTATGACGCTGGGATCGATCGTCGCGAACTCTGCGATTGGTTCAATGCACACTGTGCCGATAGTCGATTTGCGGAACAAAAGTGGATCATGGGCATTATGGGAGCGCATCGCTGCGGGGAGGCCAGAATTTGGTGTGCCCGCGGTATTTGGTGGGCACACGGATAGATCAGGGTGGACATCGTTTACGATCACATTCCGAGACCGGACGTTCTTCGATCTGATGGAAAAATTTGTGCATAAAAAAGTGACGACCTATGGGGGTGTTAACATAGTGGATTCGAATTGGTTTATGTCCGTAGTGTTATCGTATAAGCCATATTTTTTGCATCAGCCTAATACTATAAATCTGTGTTGGGGATACGGATTGCGTTCTGACGCCGTGGGGAACATTGTTAAAAAGAAGATGTCCGAATGTACTGGTGAGGAAATACTTATCGAGCTGGTTCACCACCTGGGATTTGAAGCGCATAGGGATGCGATACTCGGGAGCGCGGTATGTATTCCATGCGGAACTCCGTATATAACGAGTCTGTTTTTACCGAGGAAGATTTCCGATCGGCCCGCGGTTGTACCACAAGGGGCGATGAACTTTGCGTTTGTGGGGCAATATTGTGAAGTTCCGGGGGATGTTGTGTTTACGGTCGAATATTCGATCCGATCGGCCCAGATTGCTGTCGATACGCTATTTGGTCTGGATAAACGGCCATCGCCGATGTATAAAGGCATTCGACACATGGGGGTGCTCTATGCGGCAATGAAAACGATCATACGGTAAGCATGCGCATACCCTATACAAAAAAAGAATTAATGGGGATTGTGGCGGTAGTGTTATTTTTTGTGGTTGCGCAATATTATGCCCGGCAGTATGCGGATCAGTTGCAGACATTAGTCGCCACGGATCAGCGGGCGGTTGGCATGATCGCATATGGACTTGTTGCGATTATCGCGATCGTCATTGCCCCGGTAAGTTCGTTGCCGTTGGTACCAATTGCAGCAGCCATCTGGGGCAGCTTTACGACTGCGGTGGTGACGCTTGTGGCGTGGAGTATAGGCGCAGGTATTGCATTTTTACTGGCGCGCACATATGGCAGAAGGATTATTGGGAAGGTGGTGGATGCGAGGAGTATGGGGAAGCTTGAGGGAATCATGGGGCATAGGAATGTATTTGCGAGTACGCTACTACTGCGCATGGTTGTTCCGGTGGATATATTAAGCTATGCGCTAGGGCTCTTTTCAACGATCAAGTTTATTCCCTATTGTGTGGCAACGACAGTGGGGATGATCCCATTTATTTTATTCTTTTCGTATGCGATTGTGATTCCGATATATTGGCAGATAGTCATTGCGGTGGGCATTGTTGCTCTGGTGCTGACTATCTTACGAAGAGGATTTAAGCGAATATAAGGAAATATTCTTTGAGGGCTGTTTTTTTGGTATACTATATATAGAGAGGGTCGGTTGATGAATCTATTAGTATAATTCTCAAAAAACATGACTCAATGGAAATTTGATGAACCGCATTGTATTATTGAATTCAGTGTGCGGCACTGGGGTGTTGCGTGGGTAAAAGGGAGATTTAGTAAGGTGCAAGGTATGGCGATATTCGACGAAGGAGGTATTGAACAAGGCTCTGCGGAGATTACGATCGATATGCAGAGTATTTGGACGGGAAATGAAATGCGCGACAATCACTTGCGCAGTAAAGATTTCTTTAATGTCGAACAGTTTCCGGAGGCGACGTTTAAAACGACCGGGGTCGATAAAACCGGAGAAAAGGAATTCGCAGTAAGGGGAGATCTGATAATCCGTGATATTACCAAACCCATCGTACTTATAGTGGGATATATCAAGCCGCAGGAAGTTCCTTCACTTAAGGGGGGTACTGAGATAAGAGTAGGATTTACCGGCAAGGTGGCGCTCGATCGCCATGATTTCGGACTTAATTGGGATGTACCCGGGTTGGGAGATGGAGCGAGTATGGTCGGCGGGGAGGTTGATATTACGATCAGTGCGGAGGCGGTAAAACAATGATTGCATATATGAATGGACAAAAGATAAAAATCATCGCAAAAGAAGGGTTATTCGAACTGATAGAGAATCGGGAGGATTTTATCCTGGTAGAAGTGCTTTCGAAGGAAAGCTATGACGCGGGACATCTGCCGATGGCAATTAATATTCCGGTCGATAAGATTCAGGACATGGCGCCGACGCAATTGCCCGATAAACAGAAACTGATAGTAGTGTATTGCTCGGACTTTTTGTGCACTGCCTCGACGGGAGCGACGCGATTGCTACAGTCAATGGGATACGTGAACGTAGTTGACTATAAGGGGGGGAAGGATGATTGGAGTAAAGCAGGGCTCCCGCTTATTTAAGCAAGTGGCAGGAGGAGGCATTTTATACTACTATAGTAGTGGGGTTATATATAAAAATAATAAAAATATACGGATATGAAAGGATTTAACGCAAATATCGAAAAGGAGACCTTGGAAAACGAAAATTTTCGTAAGGTATTGTATACCGGAAAGTATTGTCAGTTGGTATTGATGAGTATTAAACCAATGGAAGAGATCGGCATGGAGGTGCATAAAGAGAATGATCAATTCTTCCGATTTGAAAAGGGAGAAGGGAAGTGTATCATCGACGGCAATGAATATGCATTATCTGATGGTTCAGTGATTATTGTTCCTGCGGGAGCGGAGCATAATATCATTAACGTATCTGAGACGGAGGATCTGAAGCTCTACACGATCTATTCCCCAGCCCATCACAAGGATGGAATTGTGAGAGTGACCAAGGAGGAAGCGGAGGCAAACGAAGCGGAATTCGATGGTATTACAACCGAATAAAGAAATAGAAAAAGATCCTCTTAGCGAGGATTTTTTTCTTGTTGATTGACGTAGGCATGTGTGGGGTAATATGGTATACTAATGGTAATGAAAGCGGGAACCAATAAAAAGATTCTTGTCGTTGAAGACGATAGAGCCGAGATGAATGCGCTGGAAGATACGCTAACTCGAGAAGGTTTTATCGTGAGCACTGCAGAAAACGGGCGCACGGGGCTTGAGCGCGCATTTGCCGATCATCCTGATCTGATCTTGCTCGACATTGTAATGCCGGAGATGGATGGGCTGACGATGCTTAATACATTGCGTCAGGACGAATGGGGGAAGAGTGTCCCGGCAATAATTTTAACCAATCTGAACCCGGATGATGAGATTGTGCGACGGAATGCTCCGACTGATTTTGCCTATTTTTTGATAAAGGCAACATGGAGATTGGAAGATGTCGTAAGAGCGATCAGGAAGGAATTAAAAATGGAATAACAGTGAGAGAGGATATAATTAATAGCTAGCCCGTATTATATGAATGAAGCGGTAGAGCAAAAAAAGAATTGGACAATATTCTTAAGTAGTGTCTTTTTCGTATTGGGATTCTCGACGGTTTTTTCTCTGGTCGGCATATTGTTGCAGACCATATTGGCCAACGTGTCCTATTCTGCTCAAGTCTGGCTTGGGCGGGTTGGCGGGGTTATTATCATTCTATTCGGACTCTTTTTGGTTGGGTTGCTTAAACCTAAATTTTTACAGCGAGATCATAAGGTGCAAGTGGCTGGTCAGTTTAAATCATATTGGGTAACGTCATTCTTGTTCGGCGCTGCATTTGCCGCAGGGTGGACACCATGCGTGACTGCGGCACTGGGAGCAATTCTGGTTCTTGCAACAACTCAGGCAGGAAGTGCATTTTTTCTATTGATGGCGTATACGTTTGGAATCGGTATCCCATTTTTAATGGTAGGGTTATTTGCTGATCAGGTACAGGGCGTGATCGAGCGGGCAGGAAGGTGGCTTATATATATCCAATATGCATTCGGGGTATTGCTGATTGGTATGGGGGTATTAATCTTCGTCGGGCAATTAAGCAGAATCGCAAATTTTGAAGTACTGACAAATGTATTACTTGCGCTTGATATTAGCACCGGCGTTGGTGGAAATATTGGCTCACTAAGCGTTTTAAACATAGGAATTGCGTTCATTGCAGGCCTTGTCTCGTTCTTAAGCCCATGTATTCTCCCGTTGATTCCCGGGTTTCTTTCGTATCTTGCATCGACCGCATCGCGTGAATAAAAAATATGCAGGACAATATCAGAAAAACAGTATTAGTTCTGGTAGTTGCGATGATAGTGGTGGCAATCGGATATTTCGAGCTACAGAAGCCGAAGCGGATAGGTACGACGGGTACCGAGATTCAGGTTCCGGCGATACTTACGGTATCGACAATAACAGATGAAAAACCTCAACAGAATGCAACAAAAACAGTTACGGTGAGTGGCCTTCAGGCGCAGGAACCAACACGGTCCATAGATCGCTCGTCAATCCAAAAAGAAAAGGCGCTGAAGTTTGACAGGCTAAAAGAATTGGTAAACCCAGGGGGATTTATTAATGGAGACTCGTTTAGGCTTGCGGATTTTGCAGGAAAGAAAGTGATTCTGATTGATTTTTGGACGTATAGTTGCATTAATTGCCAGCGAACCACACCATATCTCAACGCGTGGTATGAAAAATATAAGGATCAAGGATTGGTCATCGTTGGCGTGCATACACCCGAATTTGGATTTGAAAAGATGTATGAAAATGTCGTAAAAGCAACGAGGAATGCGGGTATACAATATCCAGTGGTACAAGATAACGAATATGGAACATGGAACGCCTACGCCAATCGATTTTGGCCAAGGAAGTACTTGATCGATATCGATGGGTTTATCGTATATGACCATATTGGCGAAGGTGATTATGATGGGACAGAGCGGGTCATCCAAAAGGCACTTAAGGAGCGACAGGATGCGTTTGATATGAGTGACTCAATTGCGGGAGGGGTAGTAGCCCCAAAGGAAGCCGTGACCATGAATATGTCCGGAGTTAAGAGTCCGGAAGTTTATTTTGGCGCGGCGCGTAATGCGAGTCTGAAAAACGGCAAAGAGGGTTTAAGAGGATTGCAGATATTAGATACTCCTGAAGACTCAGTTTTGAATAGGTTGTATTTGGGTGGTTCATGGTATTTTGATGATGAGTTTGCGCGAACCGAAAGTAGCGGTGCTACGATCATATATCGGTATAGTGCAAAGAATGTTTATTTTGTCGCGCGTGCTGATAGTGACGTAGTAATAAAAATAACTCGCGACGGAGAGCTGTTAGGTATCGATGCGGGTAAGGATGTCGGCGCTGATGGTGTGGTACGGGTAAAAGAGGATAGGTTGTATGAATTGGTTAATGGCACAACCTATGGCGAACATGTCCTCGAAATGGAGGTACAAGGTCCAGGGTTGGAGGCGTATACATTCACATTCGGATAAGTGATGTAATAGTTGATAACATAACAAGAAACACTTGTACATGGAACAAAAAATAGAGACAGCGGTATTTGGAGGAGGATGCTTCTGGTGCACGGAAGCGGTGTTTGGGAGTCTTAAAGGGATTGTTTCGGCGGTGCCAGGATATGCTGGTGGTCATATGGAAGATCCTTCGTATGAAGAAGTGAGCACGGGAGAAACGGGGCATGCAGAGGTGACGCAATTAGAATTTGACCCGGGACAAGTAATGTTTAAGGATCTTTTGACGGTATTTTTTGCGACACATGACCCAACGACATTGAATCGACAAGGGAATGACGTTGGTTCCCAATATCGGTCAGTGATCTTATATACCACGGATGCGCAACGTGCGCAGGCAGAAGAATATATTAGCGCGCTACAAGGCTCGTTCAATGATCCGATCGTAACGGAAATACGACCATTCGAAGTATTTTATAAGGCGGAAGATTATCATCAACGGTATTATGAGAATCATAAGGATATGCCGTATTGTCGGGCGATCATTGATCCGAAGCTTGAAAAATTACAAAAGCAGTTTGCCGAACTGCTTCAATCGCATAAAAAAGAACTATGAAAAAAGACGAAGAATTATCTCCCGAGTTGTACCATATTGCCCGGGAAAAGGGTACGGAGGCACCCTTCTCCGGAAAGTATTGGGATACGCACGAAAAAGGGATATATCGATGTGCGGTATGCGGTACGGAGCTGTTTTCGTCCGACACTAAGTTTGACTCCGGGACGGGATGGCCGAGTTTTACCGAACCGATGAATCTCGAGCACATTGAATTGCGGAATGACCCAAGTATAGGAATAGATAGAACGGAGGTCGTCTGTAAGAAATGCGGGGCACATTTGGGGCATGTATTCAATGATGGACCACTGGAAAAGGGGGGAAGACGGTTTTGTATTAATTCGGCATGCCTCGAACTAAAGAAAGAAGGAGGATAATCACATATAAAAGGTCGTTATGTAACAAAAAAATAAACAAATCGTATATATAATTGAAAATTAACATAACATAACTATGAAAAACATGAAACGTTCTTTGACGGCCATAGTGGTCGTCGGGCTCATATTTGGAAATGTGTTCGTTGTGTCTGCGCAAACGGCGACGACCACACCGGCCATGGCATTGCAGGCGTTGATTCAGAATTTGCAAAAGCAGATCGAAAGTTTAAATGCGCAGTTACAGGTATTGCGCCAGGCGCAGCAGCAGGTTGTAACAACGACAGGTGATGTGCAGGATACGTTAAAGCTCATTAAACAATTAAGGGAAGGATCATCGGGAGATGATGTAAAACTGCTTCAGGCTATTTTGGCAGCAGATGTAAGTGTTTACCCTGAGGGTCGCATCACCGGCTACTACGGGAAGTTGACCGCGCAAGCGGTGAAACGGTTCCAGAAATTGTATAAACTGGACCAGGTTGGAAACGTTGGACCAAAAACACTCGAGAAGATTCGGGAACAACTCGAGAAGAATCCGGTCACCGTGGAAACAAGAAATGGAGTCAAGACCATTTGTGCAATCGTGCCACCAGGACATCTGATCGCGCCGGGATGGCTGCGCAAGATGGAAGGAGTGGCACCGATCGTATCGGTATGCCAGACGTTGCCACCGGGGATAGCGGCGAAGCTTGGGTTGGCGACGACAACTCCTGATACAACCGCTCCGAAGATTTCCGATGTGGAAATAAAAAACATAGCAGCAAACAGTGTGAAAATCGAATGGGAAACCAACGAACCGGCAACAAGCGTCATCTGGTATGGAACGGCAACCTCGGTTTCCATCGGAAACGGGTTGACGATAAGTTCCACGACGCTAGTTCGCGATCACGAGTTGGTACTCTCGGGGCTTTCCGCAAGTACGACCTATTACTATATTGTGGCATCGGCTGATGTCAAAGGAAATACGGCAACGTCGAGTCAGCGTTCGTTTACGACATTGTTGATACCGGATACGACCACGCCGATTATTTCGAATGTATTGACGGCGAGCACGACCGCCAACGGATCGCATGTGCAGTGGACAACCAACGAACCGGCAACAAGCGTCGCCTGGTACGGTACCTCTACACCGGTTACGACCGCAAACGGAGTATCGTCGAGTTCTTCGGCATTGGTATCGGGGCATGATTTGACCCTTTCGGGCTTGTCGGCAAATACCACGTATTATTACATGGTAGTGTCGGCCGATGGTGCGGGCAACACGGCAACATCGAGCCAGTACTCGTTCATAACGGCCGCAATACTCGATACGACCGCACCGGCTATTTCCGGGATTGCTGCGACAAGCACGACAAGTTCGGCTTCGCGTATTGTATGGACTACAAATGAACAGGCAACCGGCAAGTTGTGGTACAGCACTTCGACACCAGTGGTTACCACGGTGGCTCCATCAGCAAGCAATGAGACACCTCTATTCGATCATGATTTCTTATTGAGTGGACTTACTTCGAGTACGACATATTATTATGTCGTATCGTCCGGGGATGCCGCGGGGAACACCTCGACATCAACGGAAGCGATGTTTCAAACGCTTGCACAATCTGCGTACTGATTAAAGATCAAAAAAGAAGTCTTCGGACTTCTTTTTTTGTGGTAGACGGCGCAAAGATTTGTTGGTTTAATGGGTATATGAAGATCGTGTCATGGAATGTGAATGGGCTGCGTTCGGTATATCGGAAGGGATTTTTGGATTGGTTTAAAAAGGAAAAGGCGGATATTGTGTGTCTGCAAGAGATCAAGATTCAGGAGGGACAGATACCTGAGGAGATAAGGATGATAAATGGATACGAGGCGTATTATAATACCGGATCACGAAAGGGATATGCGGGCGTGGCAGTGTATACGCGACAGGCTCCTAAAGAGGTAACAACGATACTGGGGATAAAGCGATTCGATGAAGAGGGGAGATTTTTACGGCTTGATTACGCCGAGTTTATTGTGATCGCATTATATATGCCGCAAGGTGCGCGCGATAAGCGGAATATGCAATATAAATTAGAGGTGTACGATGCGTTACTAGAATATCTGGCAAAGTTGAAAAATAAAAAGGTGATCGTGATCGGCGATCTCAATATTGCGCATACGGAATTGGATCTTGCCCGGCCGAAGCAAAATATGAATAACACCATGTTCACACCAGAAGAGCGGGGGAAGTTGGATCGCCTGATCAAGCTAGAATTTGTGGACACCTTTCGAATATTCAATAAAGAGGGAGGGAATTATTCCTGGTGGCCCTATTTTGCAAATGCTCGGGAGCGGAATCTTGGATGGCGCATTGATTATATGATTGCTTCAAAAAAGTTAGGTAAGAACATACAGAAAGCATTCATATTGCCCGGTATAAAAGGATCAGATCATTGCCCGGTAGGAGCGGAAATAAAATTGACAAAGTAGTACAAAAGCGATATTTAATATTTAGCACGATACCAATAGGGAAGGAGGTATATATGGAGATATGGGCGTTCAATCCGGAAGCAAGAGAGGGAGGAAAGGCGCAATATAAGAGCTTCGATGAGATGTGTAGCGGGAGGCCGTTTGCCGAACAGATCATGGAGTTGGGCGCCACATTCTATGCAGAAAGCAGGAAGAAGGTATGGTGGCTCGTATTCGAGCCCGAAGAGGAGCAGCATTTCGAGGAAATCAGTAGGGCGTTGATCGGTGATCCGACGTGCATGCTGGCGGTGCTTCTCAGGATTACGGGGCAGTGGATCTTGTTCGAGCGCGCATTCGGATGCATGCCATGCCCGGTATACACCACAGAAGAAGGCCTTCGTCCCGAAATGCAGGACAAGACCAAGCGCCTTGCGATCCAGTATGACGCACTTTCTTAGCCATGATGTTTTAGGTAGAAACTCTAGAGGCCCTATTATGGGCCTTTTTTTACTACCTTACCAGGAAACCCCGCACGATTCATTCCGTCGTGGAAAGAGTAGAGGATGGGAGCGCGGGGGATGAATGTGAAAAGTGCTACTGCATTTTTCGTTAGCGCGCAGCAGCGCGAGTAGTGGAGCGGAGGAAACCCCGTACGACCGGAGGGAGTGCGGGGAGGACGTCATTTATTGGTCGATAATAGTTAGGCGGTGTGATAGTATTATATACATACGATATGTCCTGGCTTATTATTGCGCTCACCGCATCGTTCCTGTTTGGAATGACAAATTTTATAGATCGATTTTTGGTAGAAAAGCGGATCAAAGACCCGTTTTTTGTGAGTATCATCGGAGGAATAGCCGCAGTCATCGCCGCCGGGATAATCATTGGGATGAGAGGATTATCAGTGCTCGGATGGGGAGATGCAGGTATTCTGCTCTTGAGCGGATTTGTGTCCATTATTGCATTGGTTCCGTGGTACAAGGCAATCAAGATCGATGATACATCGCGCGTGGTGCCGTTTTTTCAGCTGATCCCCGTTGTGGTATTAGGATTATCCTATCTGCTCCTTGACGAGCGATTAACTCGTGATCAGCTGATTGGATTTGTATTGATTATAGGAGGAGGATTATCATTGGCCGTAGAACGACCATCACAGGAGTTATTTCGAATAAGAAGATCATTCTGGTATGTGCTGCTCTCCATCATGCTTTGGGCGCCCGTTGCGGTATTATTCAAAATGGTTGCCATTGGTGGTAATTTTTGGGATGCGCTTGTGTATGAGATGATCGGTGCGGGGTTGGGTTCGGTTGCATTGCGCTATTATGCACGCATAAATATGTGGAGCGGGTTGCGGGCCTTGTCGATCGGCACATGGGGCATCGTCGGTACAAACGAGGTGTTGTACTTGGCTGCGCGTGGGTTGTTGTTTTATGCGACATTGATCGGGCCGACTGCGCTGGTATCGGTCGTTGGGGGTATCCAGCCATTATTCGCTCTGATAACGGGGGTGGTGATGTCGATTTGGTTCCCGGAGATTATTCGGGAAGATATTAAGCGGGGGACGCTATTGCTTAAGCTCAGCGCGATCGCAGTTATATTAGTTGGTCTTGTATGCGTATATCTTTGAACAAAAACAGCCTACTAAGTGTGGGCTGTTTTTGTTTCTTATTTGCGTAGTATGTGGCACATATCGCACCGGCATCCATGTGGTTTAAGGAACTCTTCAAAGTACTCCGTTCCATAGTCATAGGCAAGTTCTTCGCCTGCTGTAATGTTCTTGATAGCGAATATTTTTACCTTTCCGCCGACAATACGGGATTCACAATTTGGATCACAGGAATGGTTAATGTAGCGGGCAGTGTTGCGGTGCTCTTTGCCGTCGATCGTCCACTTGGAATTGATGTTAAATAAATACCGGCCTCCTCGGCGGTCTGCTTCGGCATTGGTTATTTTTTCACCGGTGTATTCGATGACGAATGTATGCTTGGGAATGTCGGCCGTTGCGAAGAGTCCGAGTCCGGCCCCTGGTCGCGCGCGACGCACGGTAAAGATATTTTTTTGAGTACCCTTTTTGGTGATCTTCATAATGTGAAATGATAGATGATGTTTTTTATGGTAGCGTATTTGTAAAATGAATGCAATGGAATAATGCATGGATGGCGTAGATATGGTATACTAAAAAATATAAAAATATGGCGCATATTAACTGGATTAAGGAATATAGTGTCGGGGTTGAATTAATAGACGAACAGCATCGATATTTTTTGACCCTACTAAATGAATTGTTCGATGCGATCATATCGCTGAATACTGAAAGCAAAATAGGCGACATTATTACGCGACTAGCGGAATACGCAGTAATGCACTTCGCTACCGAAGAAAAATATTTTGATGAATTTAACTATGAATTTGCGGAGGATCATAAAAGGAGGCATCGCGATCTACTGGCTCGAGTGGAAGGATTCCAAAAGGCCTTTGACGAAGGGGAAGTGAATATTGCAAGTGAGATGATCGAATTTCTAGAGGGGTGGATGATCGATCATATTATGGAGGTGGATAAAAAATATGTTCGCTGTTTCGAAGAGCATGGGTTACAATAAAAGGTCAACAAACAAACACTAAATACCATAGCATGAAAAATATCAATTACGATCTGTTGAAGCTACTACATACAAAACTCGATACGGTGTGGCGTCTTGAAAAACATTATATCGAAGATGCGGAGAAGGTGCAGTGTCATAGTATTGATGCGATGAAGCAGATGCTCGAGAATGATAAAAAGCATATCGAAATGCTCAACGCAGAGATCAAGATGCGCATGGACGTAGGCGAGTGGAATTAAAAAACCGCCGAAGAAATTCGGCGGTTTTTTACGCATAATTCTTTAGGTTGTAGCGGTAATGCGCTTGTAGAAGATGCGCTTTATAAATTCGACTGAGAAAAGATAGACAATGACGATACCACTAATACTGAGAAGAATAGGTAACGGTAATCGCTCGAAAAGGAAATATCTCCCCAGTGGCGTGAATGGGATGATCCATGCGATCGCAACGGCACCAGCGGTGGTTGTGACGAGGAATGCGCCGGGCGAACTTTGTAGAAACGGCACCTTCTTGGTGCGGATGATATAGATGACAAATATCTGGGTAGCGAGCGATTCGATGAACCAGCCGGTCTGGAATTGCCGTTCGGAGAGATTGAAGACAAAGAATAATAGCCCGAATGTTACGAAATCAAAAAGCGTACTCATTAATCCAAATACGAGCATAAAACGCTTAAGAAAGGGGAGATCCCATTTTGGAGGTTTGCAGATTTCGGTATTGTCGACGGCATCGCTCGGTAGAGTCCCTTGGGAAGAGTCATAGAGAAAGTTATTAAGAAGGATCTGTGAGGGAAGCATAGGAAGAAAGGGGATGAATAGCGATACGACGGTCATCGAAAGCATGTTTCCAAAGTTCGAACTGAGCCCCATAAGAATATATTTTTGGGTGTTGTGAAATGTTTTGCGCCCTTCAACAACGCCGTCGCGCAGAGCGCGTAGGCTTTTACGGAGCAGAATAATCCCCGCGGTTTCCTTTGCGACATCAACGGCGTTATTGACCGAGATGCCAACATCGGCAGCACGCAGTGCGGGTGCGTCATTGATGCCATCACCCATATAGCCAACTACAGATCCGATGCGTTTGAGTGCGAGAACAATCCGCTCCTTTTGCTCGGGGTTAATGCGCGCGAAGATGGTGATCGCGGGTACGCGTTGCATAAGCTCCGCCTCGTTCATTAGAGTAAGCTCCTTTCCGGTAATGATGCCGCGAATAGGGAGTCCAATATCGGAGCAGATCTTTTTGGTCAGAATATCGCTATCGCCGGTAAGAATTTTAATCTCGATGCCGAGGTCGTGTAGATCGCGTACGGCCTCTGGTGCCGTTGTCTTAGGAGGGTCGAGAAACACGATAAATCCCAAGAAGGTCATATCATGTTCTTCATCCTTGGTGTAGCGTTTTTTGTCGAGCGAAATAGAGCGAGTAGCAATAGCAAGCACGCGGAATCCATCGGCGCTCAGTTGCTCATACCGCTGCGTTGCGGTCTCGATAATCGTTGGATCAAATGCACAGACTGACTGGGATTTCTCGCATGAAGTCGAAATAGAAAGAATATCTTCAGGAGTACCTTTGGTAATTAGGAGTCCTTCGCCCGCATGCTCGACGACGATACTACCGCGCTTGCGTTCGAAGTCAAAGGGAATTTCATCGATCTTTTTATACGCTGTAATATCAAGCTTCTTATGCTCCGCAATGGCGGCATCAAGTGGACTCTTAATGCCTGTGTGGAGCGCACTGGTGATGTAGGAGTAAAGCAGGATTGGCTCATACACTTCTCCAAAACTATCAAGATAATTAACCATAACAATTTTGTCTTCTGTGAGTGTGCCGGTCTTATCGGTACAGAGGACATTCATGCTTCCGAAGTTCTGAATAGACGGAAGATGTTTTACGATGACATCTTTCTTAGCCATGATCATCGATCCGCGACTCAGTGAGATCGAGATGATGACTGGGAGGAGTTCAGGCGTGATGCCGACCGCGACCGCAACGGCAAACAGAAATGTCTCGAACATGGCATGCCCAAGGAAGATATGGATAAGAAATACCGCAATGATAAGGAGGACGGTAATCCGCATAATGAAATAACTGAAGCGCTTAATACCCTTATCGAAATCGGATTCGGGTGCGGCCTGGTCAAGTCGTTGGGCTATTCTGCCAAATTCAGTCGAAGAACCGGTCGCCCGTACGACGGCAGTGGCCGATCCGGTTACTACACTGGTCCCCATAAAAATGATGGCATCTGCGGAGTCGGCTGAGGTATGCTTTTCTATGGGGAACGATTCGCCGGTTAAGGATGCTTGGTTGACGAAGAAATCTTCCGCAGTGACGATTTCGGCATCCGCAGGAACGACGTCGCCGGCAGAAAGAAACAAAATATCCCCTGGGACGATTAAGGAGAGATTTATTTCTTGTCGCGTACCATCGCGCAGTACCGTTGCGGTATTGGCGACGCGGGAAGTTAGTCGCAAGACGGCTTGCTCGGATCGATACGAGTTAATGAAATCAAGGACGGCAGAAAGGACGACCATTGAAAGAATGATAATCGAATTTGTCTGCTCACCGAGGAAGAATGAAACAATGGATGCGGTGATGAGGATGATTAGGAGCGGGCTATTAAATTTCTCGAAAAAAACGATAATCGGGCGCAAGTGTTTTTTCTTGTAGATAGTATTGAGGCCGTAGTGCGCGAGGCGTTTTTCCACTTCGCGCGAAGTAAGTCCAACCGCATGATCGGGAGCAGAAGAGATGCGTTTCATATACCAATAAGTATACCCCCGTTAAAAAATATACAAAAGGAGATAGAAGATAAATTCTGGTTCGCAGAGTGCTTATGTAACTATCATATCTGAAATATTCAAACGGAGCATGTAAGAATGCAGGTTATAAAAACGATTGGAATGAAAGAGAAAATAGCGTATGCTGAGTGGTATATAAAAAAGATCTATGGCACATAACGAACAACAAATCGGAAAATATATCATATACACGATTGGCATTATTGCGCTGATTGGAGGAAGTATTGTGATACCGCTCTATGAAGTGCTCGGGGGAACGGGTGCGGCATTGGCAATACATGCGATCGTGGTCGCGCTCTTGGTAAAGTTATTATGGACTACGGTTAAAACGATTCAAGTTCGCATGCAGGGAGCGGGGGGGGAATTGGGCGTTCGCATAACCTTACGGGGATTGGATGACCGCTTTCGGGTATTAGGAAGCGTGGTTATTGGTAACAAAGGGGACATGGACTTTGTGGTAGTTGGGCCGACGGGTGTTTGGGTTATTGAAGTAAAAAGCCACAAAGGAAGGATACGGGTCGAGAACAACAGACTCTTGCGGGATAATAGACCGTTTGATAAAGATTTCTTGCGTCAGGTTTGGGGGGCTACCTATGCGCTCAAGGATACACTAAGGGCTCGTTTTCCTAAAGTAGTGCATGTCCAGCCGGTGGTCGTTTTTTCGAGTCCATATGCGAAATTGGGCGTTGAGCTGAACAAGGCGGATAATGCATACGTGATCGGAATTGATCAACTAATAAGGCTGATTGAGCGTCAGGAGGTGCAGCAATTGCGCGCAGATGAAGTACAGAAGATAACAGATTGTATTCGGGAGGCTGCAAAAAAGAAATGAACATATGAAACAAAAGAAGTACTATGCGTATAGTGTGTCATCGATCGGCGCACAAGGGATAACCGATGATTGGGAAGAATGCAAAATGATTGTATCGGGGAAACGCGATGCGCGCTATAAGGGATTTAAGAGTCGGGATGAAGCAAGCGAATGGCTAAATGCAGGGGCTCGATATGAAGTAAAAGTAAAGCAGGTCGCCGTGCCGGGGATCTATTTTGATGCGGGAACGGGGCGCGGGTTCGGGGTTGAAATAAGCGTGACGGACGAACATGGACGCGATCTGCTTGCAAGAGTTATCGCGAAGGAATTCATCAACGAGCACGGCAAACATTTATTGTCTACCGAGAAGACAAACAACTACGGCGAACTACTTGCGTGCAGGTACGCCCTGGAATTGGCATTGCAGGAAGGAGAGAATCATATTTTTGGCGATAGTAAGATCATTATTGACTATTGGTCAAAAGGAAAGATTAAGAAGGAGGGAATCGCACCGGAAACCCGCACACTTGCATTTTTGGTAAAAAAGCTACGGGAAACGTTTGAAGCTAAAGGCGGACACGTGGAGCGTGTATCGGGAGATGATAATCCTGCGGATCTAGGGTTTCATCGATGATCGTATGTGTAATGGCGGCGAGTTTCATGATATAATGAGAACGAATTATAATAATAGAGCAACATACACGTATGGAAGAAATAAAGAAGCGGATACTAGTGGTAGACGACGACCCTGCATTGCGGGAGATTTTTGGCGAAAAATTAGTCATGGCCGGTTTTTTGGTGTCGTATGCAAAAAATGGATACGAAGGATATGACCTTGCACGGTCGGTAAAGCCGGATTTTATTTTGCTCGACGTGATGATGCCTGAATTGGACGGGCCCGCAACGCTTGATAAATTAAAGAGCGACCCGGAATGCAAGGATATTCCGGTTGCGTTTTTGACAAGCATCGAGGATCGCCCGGAAGACGTAAAGGCGGCAAAGGAAGTTGGGGCAATTGACTATTGGAACAAGGCAATGGAATTAGATGAGCTTGTTGCGCGCGTCAGTGCGATCGTGAAAAATAAATAATATATACGATATATGAAGAAATACTTGGCGGGTTTCGGAATCATTATGACAGTCGGGATTGCGGTCGCATTGGTCGGATCAAACCCGGCAAGCTCGGTACTTGCGAGCTTGCTGACAACTACGACGGATGCGTTTGCGCAATCGACGACTTCAACTACGACGGACGTGTCTGCACAATCAACGACCTCGACTATGACGGTTGGTGTAGTAACAAGTACTTCGACCAAAAAATCTAGTACTGCGACGACCAGTGTATTTTTAGGTGATGATGGGACTGTGGAAGTGGCTACGACAACGCTACCGGCATCGGAGAAGCCGCTTATCGTAGGCGTGCAGAATAATGAAGTGATTAAGGGTGTCCGCAGTGCTGCGGTTCGGGTGTTTGGAGAGCCGCTGGCGGTGGTAGCGGAATTTATCATGCCAAATAAGAGCATACATCCGATTTATCCGGACTGCTCGCAGACGCAGCCCTCGCTTCTTGCCGGAGCGATACCCGGAAAAAATTGTTATTTTTCGATTAGCACCGCATCGTTTCCTAACGGGGAGGGGTATCAATTGCGTGGATTGGCGAAATATCCAGATGGGTCATTGCGAACTACTGAACTAGTGACATTTGCGATCGCAAACGATCCTATGGAGAATAAATTTCTATTTATAAGCCCCGCCCAATATGCAAAAGTAGCGGGGTATCTTCAGATACGAGGGGCTGTTGTGTTTGCGACAGATGTACAGTATGCGATTTTTAATGCGAAAGATACGACGAGTCCGATTATGATCAAAGAAACGGAGCAGATAGGAGACGAATGGCTACACCGTTGGGATACGCGAACCGTCGCAAATGGAAATTATGTAATCGAGGCGCGGATAACCAATCAATTAGGGCAGAGGTATAAGGGAGGTACGGTTGGTGTGATGGTATATAATGCACAGACAACGGGTAGTATTGCAACAACGACTAGCTCCGTGGCGCCGCAACAAACTCAGGAGCCGGCCATCGAACCGGCACCTATTCAGGCGATCATACCGACTGTTGATCCTACCGTGCCACAGCAAAGACCGGCGATGACGATTGAGTCAGAGCGGACACCGGAGGCGGTAGATGTATCAAAGCCGGTTATCAATACGCCAACCATCGCCCCGCCGATTCCCGTCGAAACAAAAAACGCCGGATTTTTCCAAAATGTGCGCAATATATTCCGGTCCGCTATTACGCCTCAGGAGGATCAAACTCCTGAACCGCCGAAGCCGGTGGTGGTCACGAGTGTCGTAGTGCAACGGCTAGAGCAGGTATCAAGTGAATTAAAGCAGGCATCTCAAGATACGGGAGTGGTTTCACAAAACGAATTGGATCGAATTGTGAAAGATGCGGATGGGGATGGTATTACTGATTATCAAGAGATCGAAGCGTTGCATACGGATCCATTCAAAAAAGATACGGATGGGGATGGCGTCAACGATGGTATTGAAGTAAGGCAGGGGACAAATCCGCTAGATGCAAATAGGGCAATAAAGATCGAATATGAAAATGCGAAATTGCTTGGAGAAACAGTAAAGCCGGAATTACTAAAAATAGAAACGGTCTTATTGGCGACGACAACGGAGGTAGTGGAAGTCGAAGTAATAAAGACAACGGAGACAGGGGTGGTACAAACCGTGAAGGAGAAAAAAGAGGTAATACGGGAGAAGATCAAGCTTGCGGGTAAAACACTGCCATATGCGTTGGTGACGCTCTACATATATAGCGACATTCCGACAATCGTAACGGTTAAGGCGGATAAGAATGGAAGCTGGTCATACGCACTCGATAAGCCGCTCGACGATGGGCAGCATCAGGCGTACGTAACGATCAACGATAGCTCGGGCAAGATTGTGGCAAAGAGTCAGGTGGTCGGATTTGTAAAAACGGCGCAGGCTATTACAGTTGCAAATATTGAAGGGTTGGCGCAGGCCGCAGGATCTGAAAATATTGGAACAGTTGATGAATCAAAGCGGAATTTTAGCATCATTGTTGCGCTGGTTATCGGGTTGGGGCTTTTGGTCGGCGTCTTTATGGTAGTGCGATCATTCAAAAATCCTGATAGAGACATTGTTTGATATGGTTATTGATTACGCGAAAAAAGGGGTTGAATTCATACGGAAATATCCTGGTATATTGTCGTCTTTGATTTTGATTGTATTAATACCGCTAGCGCTGTATGCAAACGTGCAATTTACAATTGATCAATTCGATGCAAACATAAACACGATCGTGCGAGGTAAGGCATTTTTGACCGAAAAGGTACTCGATACGTTTATGTTCGAATACGTCGAACGGCCGGATCTTAAGGACAAAATACGCGAGGTTATAGAAAGCAATCCTGAAATAACGGCGATCGAGGTTTTGACGCAAAAAGACAAGGAGCTTGTTTCGGCTGTTTCCATTGTGCGGGAACATAAGAATCTTTCCAATCAAACGGTCCAAGCGCTTGAAACGGCGGGCCTTTTGGCGTGGCAAAACAATGAGGCCACAGGGTTTTTGAGCACTGACAATGATGTTCGGCAATGGAATGTGGTAAAGCCATTTTATGATAACCAGAATGAAAAAGTGGGATTGGTGCGGCTGACGATATCGCTACAGGAGACGGATGCGGCGAGGAATATGGCCATTAGAAACTCATATACGATTATGGTTTTTGCTGTTCTATTGGTGATTATTCTGGTTATTAACCATACGCGCTTCGTGAAGTTCTCCGTGTCATTGAGTAAGTTGCGGGAAGTCGACAAGATGAAAGACGAGTTCATCTCGATGGCCGCGCATGAATTGAAGACACCTGTGGTGGTTATGAAGGGATATGCCGAGATATTGCAGCAATCGGCTGTTCATCTGACGGAAGAACAGAAAATGGATAGATTGAAGGCGATCGTGTCGTATGCTGACAATCTTATGTCGCTTATTTCCGATATTCTCGATGTCTCGCGTATTGAGCAAAATAGATTGGTTCTGGATGTGCGGGATGAGTCACCCTATGAAGTGATTAAGGAAGTTGTCGATACAATACAGTTAAGCGCTGAGCAGAAGGGCCTTGTAGTGGCATATGAAGATAAGACACAGTTGGAGCCGGCAATACTCTCTATTGATACTAAGCGGTTGCGCCAGATTATGATTAACCTGGTCGGCAATGCGATAAAATATACCGAGAAGGGAACAATCCGCATCGGCACAAGGATCGACAAGATGCATAAGCGATTTATTATTAGTGTTGAAGATAGCGGGTTGGGCATGTCCGCGGAGGCACAACGAAGCCTGTTTCAAAAGTTTTATCGCGTAAAAACCGAGCATACGGAAAGTATTGCGGGAACGGGGTTGGGGCTGTGGATTACGAAGGCGTTATGTGAGGCGATGGGTGGGGTCATTTCCGTTGAAAGCATGGAAGGTGTTGGGTCAAAATTCATAATCGCGCTTCCGCTGAAAAAAGGAGAAGGTGAAGCGATATGACAGAAATAATTTGACATATGATCTACAATACAAATCATTATACAATCGCAGAATTATTTCGCGAAGGAGGAAATATTCGTTATGTGATACCTAAGTTTCAACGGGAGTATATTTGGTCACGGGAGAATTGGGAGATATTGTTTGATGATATGGTGGAGGGAAACGGTGATGGTAATTTTATTGGCTCGATCTTATGTGTAAAAAATGATGATGCGTCGGCGATTGGGATGCGCCAATTGGAAGTAGTCGATGGACAGCAGCGACTCGCAACAATTTCACTCTTGTTCTGTGCATTGTATACGAGCATACAAAAGCGCTCCGAAGATCAAATCGGGTCGGCAGATGACGTGTTGCATATAATACAGAGTCGGTTAATTCAAGAGGGGTCGCCGATACAGACACGGGTAGTATTATCGCAGCAACACGATAATTTCGCCGACTACGAGGCATTGTTGGCAGGAATGGGGATACTTAAAATTGGGACTGAGTCAAAAGGAAGCAAAGTACGGAAGATTCATAAGGCATATAACTATTTTCTGGGACGACTGAAGGGGTATAACATGGAAGAACTGCAGAAACTGATGACCTGGGTGGATAGTATTCTCGTGGTAATGATCGAAGTAAGTTCGCACGCGGATGCGTTCATGTTGTTTGAAGGGCTAAATGACCGTGGCGTGCCGTTGGCGGCAGGCGATCTGATCAAAAACAAGATGTTGTCTGAACTCGAGCGAAAAGGCGTCGAGATTGATGAAGCATTCATAGGATGGAATATATTTTTAGATAACGTAGTAAATCACACAATTCAGGAGAGATTTTTGAGGCAATACTATAATGCGTTTCATTTATTCAGGCCGGAAATAAAGATTAATACGATTGAGAAAGCAACGAAGGCAAATCTGGTAAAGATATATGAGGCATTAATCATGCGGGATCCGAAGCTTATATTTGATGAGATTGTGGCAAAGTCCGGCATGTATTATGCTCTTATAAAGGGTGACGCAACACATCCGATACTTGGTTCGATGGTAATGGAATTGGACGCACTTGCCACAGCGAAGGCATCGCCGGCATATATGGTATTGCTGTATTTGATATCGACAGGAATGAGCGATCCCGTATTTTATAAAAAAATTATAGACGCGCTGATCAGCTATTTTAACAAGCGGAATTTGACGGACTATCATGACGAAAAGGATGTAGACTTGTTTCTTATGGATCTGATTAGAAAGATAGAAGAGGATAAGGCAAACCGCTTGAATACCGAATATATTACCGGATATCTGACGCATACGATCTATCTGCGATGATTTGTATAACCAACGCACATTTCGGCCAAAGTAATTTACGATACCCTAATAGGGCTCCGGTTACATTGTCATATCGGCGGAGGCCGGTATCCAGCATTGTTGTGGAAAAATAGTTTTAGGGTTGTGAACCTGGATCCCGTGTCGGAGCACGGGATGACAACCATGTTCCGTTACTATGGTGTATGTTTCCGCCCGCATGTCTTTTCCCAAGAACCGGGAAGGGTGAATGTGGTGGCAAATAGTATCGCCTGCTATGACGCTAATCTTTTGTCCGAAATATGCGTTGGTTGAGTATGATTTGACAGGGATATGATAATAGCTTTAAATAATCCAAGATGGATCTCCACGAGGGATTATTTTTTACAACCAGGGAGGAAGAGATGGTACGGATAGCTATTGGTATTATGGTGATTGGGATGGCTAGGCTGGCAAGTGGTGCACAAATCGATAACGGTATACCCCATGCGCCACAGGTAACTCTTGAAGAGTCTAAAGGGGCGGTCATCGAAAAGACGGTGCCCGTAGGACCGATCAAGGTCCAAGTAGTCTGGAGTAAGAAGACTGCGCAGCCGGTAATAGCGATCACGATCGACGATTGCTATAGTGGAGCATTACTGGAAAAAGCCCATGAAGTGGCAATAAGAAATGACGTGAAATTCACCTTCTTTCCGACCGGCAACGCGGTAAGTCAGTATCCTAAGATGTGGAAGGAGATCTATGCCTTTGGGCACGAGATCGAATTACACACGCAATCGCACACGCAGATGACCAAGATGAGCGAGGAAGGGCAGTATGATGCCTATCGAAAAAATATCGAAACGCTACGCAGTGTGTTGGGAGAAGCGGTCACATTTTCGTACGTTCGACCGCCATGTGGAAGTGGCGTATTTGGCTACGAAAAAAGCGGATGCATGCCCTCATATCGGAGAGCGGTTGAACGACTAGGGATCTATAATGGAGTCCCGATTGATATTGCCATGTGGTCGGGCGATTCGCTATTTATTGGAGGCAAACAGAGTAGTGGGGAAGAGGTGCAACGGTATTTTCGGACGACACTCTCGCCAGGTATGATATATTTGTATCACACGCGAAAGGCAGACGTTGGACAGCTTGAGGAGATGGTGCAATATGCAAAAAGCAAAGGATATCGTCTGGTAACACTCAAGGAATTGCTAGTCGATACATAATTGTGGCCCTCTGGACAACGGAAGGATTCCTTTGGGAACACGAAGCCCCTTGTATATAAGGGGCTTTTATTAAGTTGACATGAGAAAGAGTATATTGTATAGTGAATCGTCAGTTCAATTTAATCAGGTCGGTCTCGAAAGACGCCGACGGATTCCTTATCGCCACCCGTAGGTACGGGCACCGTAGGCGAATGAACTTCTTGTCATGTTATTGCTATGTGATTCGAGTTGCTATAAGGAATCACATAATCACATATGACAACAAAAAAACCCATCGAGGGTTTTTACGGACTCGGCATTGCACCGAAGCTCCTTGAGATTCTCGATAAGAAAAAATTCACAGTACCAACCCCGATTCAGCACGAGGCTATTCCGGTTGCCATAAGCGGCAAGGACATGATCGGCATCGCGCAGACAGGGACAGGAAAGACGCTTGCATTTGGAATCCCGATGATCCAGCGTCTTGCCGCAGGAAATAGTCAGGGTGTTATCCTGGTTCCGACCCGCGAACTTGCATTGCAGGTAGACGAACAAATACAAGCCATTGGCCGCGATCTCGGATTGTACACTGCCGTTTTGATTGGCGGTGCATCTATTGAAGCGCAGAAGAAACTACTGCGAAGGAACCCGCACATCATTGTTGCGACGCCAGGGCGATTTATCGATCACATGAACCAGCGAACCTTGCGATTGACCGATGTGAATACATTGGTACTCGATGAAGCGGACCGCATGCTCGACATGGGATTTGCTCCGCAGATCAATAAGATTTTGGAAGCATTACCGAAGGTTCGCCAGACATTGCTTTTCTCTGCAACAATGCCGACGGATATCGTAAAGATAGCCGAGCGCCATATGCAGATGCCGGTACGTGTCGAAATGGCACGCCCAGGCACGACGGCCGAGAACGTGATACAAGAAATGTTCATCGTACGAAAGGATGATAAGGATCGGTTGCTTGAGGCGTTACTCGAGAAATATCAGGGAACCGTATTGGTATTCTCGCGCACGCGTCATGGCGCGACGAAGATCTGTCGCGCGATAAAGCGCATGGGGCACACTGCCGCAGAAATTCACTCGGACAAGTCATTGTCACAGAGAAAGGAGGCATTGCTCGGATTTAAGATAGGTAAGTACAGAACGCTTGTTGCGACGGATATTGCGGCACGCGGTATTGACGTGACCGGTATCGAATTGGTCATAAATTACGATCTCCCGGATAGTCCGGAAGATTACGTGCACCGTATTGGCCGAACCGGCCGTGCAGGGGCAAAAGGACGCGCAATTTCATTTGCAGCGCCTGACCAACGATTCAAGGTTCGAACGATCGAACGCTTAGTGAATTCACAAATCGGCACATCACCATTGCCGACATTGCCGCCGCATCGTGCGCCGGCATTCCGGGAAGAAGAGGAACAAGAGGAATCACGCGGGAGTCGTTTTAGTGGAGGATCGCGGGGAGGAGATCGTCGACCCTTCGGTCGAAGCAACGATCGCAGCGGAGGATTTACTCCACGAAAACCGATGTTCGAAACACGGGATCCGCGCGTAAGCGCAGCGCCGGCGCGACGATTCACGGGAGGAGTGTCGGCATCAGCTGCGACTGCGGCTGCGACCGGAGAGCGATCACCGCGAGAGCGTGTGATGACTTCGGGAAACCGCGAAGAACGGCGCAAGTCGGTCCAACGGGGAGCCGGCAAAAAGAGTGACCGAGGAGGATCTTCGCATGGACGCATGTTCGGCAAGAAGCCGCGCAAAAGCGCCGGTAAGTCTGACCGATGAGATCAACTAAGACGCAAAAAATGACCCACTACGGTGGGTCGTTTTCGTTTCTTCGGGCGGTTAAAAATGGAGTACGTATGCAAAACACCTCCGAAGAGGTGCTCTGCATACGTAGCAGCTAGAAACTTTCTACTCATCTTGCGACTTGCAAACTGCCTTTTTGCTGCTACGTAGGAGTAGTATTGCATATAACAATGATGATGTCAAGCGTGGCGGTATATATGGTATACTGTATACATATGAAAACAAAGAAGGGTATAGTGGCGTGGATGTTGATCGGGGCTGCGTGGGTCGCAGCACTGGTGCTCTATGACGAGATGTCGGATCGTATGGCTACCCATTGGAATGCCGCGGGTATTGCGGACGGATATTCCGGAAAGGCCCTTGCGTTGTTTCTTCTGCCAGTGATCATGATCGCTATACAGGGAACGTTCGTGTTGATCCCGAAGATCGATCCATTGAAGAAAAATATAGAGACGTTTAGGGATAAATATGAGGGGTTTATATTGCTGCTCGGCGCATTTATGCTATATGTGTTTGCGCTGACCATCCTATGGAGCAAAGGGGTGCGATTTTCGATGACAACCGCTCTCTTACCCGCGCTCGCAGGAATGTTCTATGGTATCGGAGTGTTGATTAAGGATATAAAACGAAATTGGTTTGTTGGTATCCGTACACCATGGACAATGACCAGCGATGTGGTCTGGGGCAGGACGCACATCCTGGGAAGTAAATTGTTCAAGCTGTCGGGAGCGGTGACGCTATTAGGAATAGCATTCCCTGGGGCAGTGATGTGGTTCATAATCGTCCCGATCCTTGCGAGTACCGCCGCAACGGTCGTCTACTCGTACATAGTATTTAAAGATGAGAAAAAATAAAACCAGTTATGTCGGTTTTATTTTTTCCAGATACTAAAGGTGCATCCGCAATAGTTTTGGTGATAAAAGTCATGATCTTTGGCAAGCGTGCGAGTCTTTGCCCAAATATCCTTTTTTGATTCTCCAAAATCGGTAACAGTCAGGAATGTGAGTCTAAGGTCTTGTGCAATCTCAGTACCAATAGCACCGATGATGTCCTCGTTCTTGTAGGGGCTAGTTGCAAGGGTCGTAGTGAAATGAGTTGCACCTTCTGCGATCGCAAGTTGTGCAGTTTTGGCAAGACGCATACGGAAGCATAATGGGCAACGTTTACCTCCCTCAGGCTCTCCTTCAAAGCCGGCTATAGTACTGTACCATTCCTGGGTTTCGTAGTCGCCTTCGATGAATTCAGACTGGTAGATAGTGGCAAGCTTCTGCACGGATTCCCTGCGTTTCATATATTCTTCCTCGGGATGGATGTTTGGGTTGTAATAGTAGTAAATGATCTCGAAACGATCTTTGAGTAGCTCGGAGAGATAGGCTCCACAGATGGCACAACAAATATGCAGTACAAGCGTTGGTTTTTGAGCGGGGGTGGTCATTGATAAAAATGTACGGGATTATGTTGATGAAGTCAAAATCGGACTTGCCGCGTGGCGTGGATACGCTTTACGCAGTATACTGAATATATATGATAGATACTTTTATGACATTCGCCAACCTTGCAGCGCATATGCAAGAAGGGGTCGATTTTAGAATAACGGCACAAAAGAAGAACGAATCGATACTGATCATGGCTATTCATGGTGGAAATATTGAACCATTTACCACAGAGATAGCAACGGCTATCGCAGGGAATGAATACGGATTGTATTTGTTTGAAGGAGTGCGGGCGCATAACAATAAAGAACTGCATATCGGAAGTATGTACTTCGATGAACCACGGGCGCAGGATATGGCACTGGGGGCTGAGACGATCGTATCAGTGCATGGGCACCGCAATACCGAACACGAATTTGTGATGATAGGTGGATTAAATCGAGGGCTAGCAGAACGGATCGCGAGAAATATTGGAGACATAGATATCGAAGTACGACCGTTTGAGGAGATATTCCATCCGGGCGACGCACGAAACATCTGCAATAGGGGATTGTTAGGAGGAGGCGTTGAAATAGAAATAAGTAGGAAGCTCCGCGATGCGCTACGGGAGGATGCGGGCTTATATAGATTATTCACCAACGCGATACGGCGCGCTATCGCACGATAATATAATGCATATATGAAAATAGAATGGAACAAGGTTACGTGGTATTCAAAAGTGGCTGCGGTAATTTTGGGTGTTGGAATATTGCTACTGGGTATGTATATCGGGGTCATGTATCAAAGAGGTTTGGATGCCATCGAATTGGTTGGACAACTGGAACTTGATCAGCCCGCCATCGCGCAGAAAAAAACTGTCTCGGTATATGGTTTTGAGCAAATAGGGAATATCAAGAATATGGCAACGGGAGATGTGGAGGAAGATATATGGGTCTTAATCTATGAACGACCGGGGGAGTCGGCACTAACAAAAGGGCTCATCTTCACGACGAACAGTAGATGCGTGATTAGAGGGAATGAAGGGTTTTGTAATACTGCGGAAATAGAACAGGGGAACCGGGTAATGGTTATGGGAGCACTAACCGGAGGAGGGGTCGTCATCGTGGAACGTCTTGAAGTGAGATAAGGAAAGGATTGACATTATAGTAGTATTATGGCAATCTTTGGTCAGACTGATGGGTTAAAAAATATATAAGGAGACGGAAGAAGAAGCTGGAGTGATATTTTACGAGTGCAGGTAACCAAAAAGGAGAGAAAACAATGCGGTACGCAGAAGAGCAGAGAACAGAGATCCCGGGCATCGGGCTGTATGTGCTGATATTCTTTCTGGCACCGATCTACTACGCCATGCGCGGCCGGTGGGTCGCCTTCGTGATCAGCGGGGCGCTGTATACGGGAGCGTTGTTAACCTTCGTCATTATCCCGCTGAGCATGTTCCTCTGGTTCCTGGCGACGGCGCCGGCCATATGGGCCTTCCGTAGCGAGATTCTGGTGGCGCATGCCAAGCGCACCGGGGAAGAGACGGCGGCGGCAATGGCTCGTGCTCAGAGAGGCTAGCGGCTTGTCGCTCGCATAACTTGACGGCGACCCTCACGGGTCGCCGTTTTCATGCGCACACGAATACGGTATACTGACATGCTATAACACACGAGGAGATAAATAATATGAAGAAGATTGGCATCGGATTTGGGATTGTGATGGCGTTGGTACTTATAGTGCAGACTGCAGGATTTTTCGCGGTCAAGTGGAAGTGGACGAACGTGGCCGGAGCGGTGGACCTGCACAATGATGCGTTTCGTCAGGTTGCGAGGAGGGTAAAGGAAATTCCCGTGCAGAAAAAGCAGATTGATGTTGTGCAATGTAAAATTGATGCTCTGGGATCGCATGCCAGATACAATACAGAGATGATAGGAAATGCCTACCGGCAGACGGACTCAAAAGCGTTGGCCGAATTCATGATAGAAGCTGTAGTACTGCGTCTTGAAGACGAGGGGAAACCGATACGGTCCATCCTTGCGCAATGCGAGTCAGGAGGAATGCCGCACGGTGCCGCTGGCGATTTAGAGACAGTGTTTCCATGGATGCAGACCGAGGACTGGGTAGTATTTCGGGATGCGATTGTAAAGGATGAGCTGATTATCGAGCGGGTTGCCCGGGAAGCAGACGTAGAACCGAGGCTGATCGTTACGCAACTCGTTGCGGAGCAATTGCGGTTGTTTAATTCAAGTCGCGAGGTGTACAAGCGATTCTTTGCGCCACTCCGGATGCTGGGAAACGAAACGAAGTTCTCATGGGGGGTAACAGGCGTCAAGGAGGAAACGGCGATCAGGATCGAAGAGAATCTGAAGAATAGGCAGTCGTCGTTCTGGCTCGGAGAGCAATATGAACACCTACTAGACTTTGATTCGGATGAGGATGTCGAGGAAGCGCGATTCAAGCGCATCACCGCGAAGGATCACTACTATGCATATCTCTATGCCGCGCTGTATGTGCGGCAGGTGACGCGACAGTGGGAAGTGGCGGGGTATGATATATCTCATCGGCCTGACATATTGGCAACGCTGTATAACATCGGATTTGATCGCTCGAAGCCAAAGCCAGACCCTGCGGTCGGCGGAGCGATGATCACGATTGTCGACAGGAAATACAGCTTCGGATCGATCGGATACGAATTTTACTTTTCGGGAGAGCTTATGGATCAATTCCCATATACGATGTGGCAGTAAAAACATCGGATACGAACAACGGACAACACTTCTAAAAGGTTGTCCGTTTTTTTATACGCAAAAAAGCCGGCACAAGAGTGCCGGTTTATGGAAGGATCACTTCCGCGCAGCGGTAAGTTTTTGGATGAGCGCATAGGCAGTATGCCCGAATTGGAGCTGGTCTTGATGGCTGCGATGAAAGACCTCGGAGTACATGAAGAGCGTATAGGGAACGCGCGTACCCTTGGGCAGCATGGCGACATCCCCCAGGATGTTGCCGGACATCAGTTCAAGGAAGGTCGGAGTCAGCTCATCGTTCCGGTATTCCCAGGCGACGCGGAATGCTCCCGGGACGGGTGCATTGTTTCTGACCACAGGAAGAAGTAACGTGCCACGGGTAGCACTGCGGGTGCGATGTGATTCGATGTCTGCGAGTATTGCCGTCTCAAGAACGAGCACGGGAGCCTGCTTTGCGAGAACGATCATACGTACCTCCAGAAGAGTGATAAAAATCTGTCTATATTCTGCGATACAAAATAGTTATTGTCAAATTAAATAAAGTATGCTATAGTATATGTATGGTACGGCAAATAGCCGTTTTATTTACGCAAATCAGAACACGTGCTATTGAGCGAAGTACGAGGTGCGGGAGAGTTATCGAGGAAGTCGTGCTGATTGTACGATGACCGAGACAACAGGGACCCGCAACGAAGTAATTTGCCGATAGTACGTGTTATAAAAATGGCACACGGCAACGTAATAATCAGATTCAACGAAGTAACCTTCGGATACCGCCATAACCGCCCGCTATTAAATGAGGTGGATTTTTCGGTGCGAGAGGGGATGAAGGTGACCATTATGGGGCAGAATGGTGCGGGAAAGAGCACCCTATTTAAGCTGCTTACCGGAGAGATAGAGCCATTGGATGGCGCGGTGGTTATCGAAAAGGATGCTTCGATTGCAATCGCGAAGCAGGTATTGGCTCGCGAACAACTGGAAATGACCGTAAAGGAGTTTTTTGAGAGTATGTTTGATCGAAAGGTGTATGACATTGATCCGAAGATAGCCGAGATTTTGGACGTCGTTAATCTGCACGCGCCGACCGATCGACTCATGAAGACGTTTTCAGGAGGGCAGCAGGCACGCTTGTTACTGGCATCTGCACTCATTCAAAAGCCTGATATCCTGTTACTGGATGAGCCGACTAACAATTTGGACAAGGCGGGTATCGCGCATCTGACAAATTATCTAAAGGAGTATGATAAGACACTACTTGTCATTTCTCATGATGCGGACTTTTTGAACGCATTCTCCGATGGCGTTCTCTACCTAGACTCATTCACGAAGAAGGTTGAGCAGTACGTCGGCAACTATCACAAGGTGGTGGAAGAGATCAAGCGTCGGTTGGAGCGAGAGCGCAGTCAGAATGCACGATTGGAAAAGGACATTGCGAACCGCAAGGAGCAGGCAAACTTCTTTGCGCAAAAAGGAGGCAAGTTGCGCAACGTTGCCGCAACGATGAAGGAAAAGATTGAAGAGCTGGAGGAGGATAAGGTTGATGTGCGGCAGGAGGATAAGACAATTCCTAATTTTACTATTGAAAATCAGGACATCTCACATCCAGCGGTGCGCTTTGAATCAGTGGGTATAGTGAAGGGTCATAAGCCGGTAGAAAAAAAGTTCGACCTGGTACTGCGCAAGAAGATGCACTTGCTTATTTCTGGGCCAAACGGCATCGGAAAGAGTACATTGTTGGAGTCGTTGTATAACGGCACGGCAAAGGGGGCAAAGATCGAAAGCGACACGATTGTAGGGTACTATCGGCAAGATTTTTCAACACTTGATTTTGATGCGACCGCATATGATGTATTGAGGGATGTGGCCAAGGATGCGACCGATCAGGATGTGCGTGCGGCAGCGGCCCGATTTTTAATCACTGGAGAGTTGCTTGCAACGAAGGTTGGGGCGCTATCCGAGGGGCAAAAGGGTCTGTTGTCATTCGCCCGATTCTTATTAATGAAGCCAGGGCTGTTGATTCTTGACGAGCCGACGAATCATATCAATTTCCGCCATTTGCCGATCATTGCAAAAGCACTCGATAAATATGAGGGTGCGATGATTCTTGTAAGTCACATGCCCGAATTCGTGAAGCAGATTCGCATTGATGAAGAGATCGATCTGGGGAAAATTTAACGTTGAAGAGTGCGTGGAATAATTAAATAGAAAGGGGTATAATACGAGTAATAGTCGCTAACTAATACTCGTATTATTTTTATATGAAACAGCTCAAACAAATTGCGGTTACTGCATTTGTGATTTCCATGGTAGTGATGCCGATGTTCGTATATGGTGCGGACATGCGGGCGGCGAGAGAATATACGCTACAAAAAGGTGAGGTTGTGGAGAGTGATCTTTATGTAGGGGCGGAAAACAACGTAGTCGCGGGAGAGATCCGGGGGGACCTTGTGATCGCAGGGGGGAGTATATTAGTCGTGGGGGATGTCGATCAGGATGTAATTGCGGCAGGAGGAGCGGTCGAAGTGCTTGGTAATGTGGGCGACGATATTCGTGCGGTTGGCGGCGCAATCACGATTGGTAAGAACGTTAGTGGGGACGTAGTGGCAGCAGGAGGCGTCGTGCAGGTCATCTCGGGCGCAACGGTCGAGGGGGACGTGATTGTTGCGGGAGGCCAAGCGATTATCGATGGAACAGTGAAGGGCGACGTTAAGATCGTCGCGGGAGAAGTAATCATTAACGGTGTTATCAATGGGGATGTTTCGATCCGATCAGATAAACGGTTTTCAATCGGAAAGGATGCAAAGATAGAAGGTGCGCTATGGTATCGATCGCCCAATGCGGTAGAAATCGCAGAAGGTGGAATGATTATTGGAGAAACGCAGTTTGAAAAAGTAGAGCGTCCGGATCGCACTGATAAGCGGATTCGTGCGGCGATGCTAGGGCTGATTGGTGCTATGGCGCTGGTTAAATTGCTGATTATCTTAGTGACGGCGATCGCGGGTGTGATCTTGTTCAAAAAGGTGACTCAAGGATTAGTAAAGGTGGCAGCCGACCATTTTGGTCGTGAGTTGGTACGAGGATTTGTGGTATTGATCGTGATGCCTGCGGCAATACTGATCGCAATGATCAGTCTGATTGGTATCTGGTTTGCCGTTGCCGGAGTATTGCTGTATGTGCTATTGCTTATGATTGCGAAGGTTCTTGCTGGTATACTGCTCGGCGCAGTACTGATGAAGATGGCCAAGAAGACAAAAGACTATGAGGTCAATTGGCAAAATGCGACGATCGGTGTGCTTGTGTTGGAATTGATCTGGATTATTCCGATTATTGGTTGGGTTGCAGTATTCTTACTGTTCCTTGCCTCTGTAGGGAGTGTTGCATTGATGGCATATCAAAAGACTTGGCTAAAAAGATAAGGAAAAGCGCCCAAAAACGGGCGCTTTTTAGTTGCCATAAAAAATATGATGCGTTACGATAAGCCCATCATGGAAGCTGTTTTAAACATCTACAAGCCACAAGGAATGACACCATTACAGGCGATCGATCGGGTTCGGAAAGCGTACCCCGAATATCGCAATGAAAAAATGACCTATGCCGGAAGATTGGATCCAATGGCGGAGGGTGTATTGATCATACTGGTTGGTGATGCAGTACATAAAAAAGAAGAGTATGTACAACTTGATAAGGTGTATGAAGCGAATATTGTGTTCGGATTTGGAACCGACACGCATGACCTGCTTGGGTTGCCGACGGTATACGATGCGCGCGCCATTGGCATCGAACGGATCAAGAAGGAATTGGTAGGGTTGAAAGGTATATGTGAATATCCTTTTCCGGCATATTCGTCAAAACCGATCAACGGAAAGCCACTGTTCCAATGGGCGAGAGAGGGAAGATTACACGAAATAGAAATTCCAAAGCGAAGCATGTGCGTGCATGATGTCAAACTGCTAGAGCTATGCGCGATCAGCGCTGATATGGTGCGGAAAACCGTCACAATGATGGTTAAAAACGTCCGGGGAGACTTTCGTCAAACAGAGATACTTCACCAATGGGGCGTGGTGCTGAGCGGTCTTATGAATAAGACCGCGTTCCCTGTAGTGCGGCTGCGGGTTCATTGTGCGAGTGGTACATATATCAGAACGCTCTCTCATGAGTTGGGAAAGCGACTTAGTACCGATGCGGTACTAATGCGATTAGTGCGAATACGAGTGGGGGAGTTTGGGGTAAAAGATTCAATAAGATTAGGTTAGGCGGTATTGTTATTATTTTAAATATTTTATAAACCACCGGATTGCATGTTCGGAAACTTGCTCGAGCGCGCCAGGTTCTTCGAATAGGTGGGTTGCGCCGGGAATAATAGCAATCTCTTTTTCACAGAGGAGCTGTTCATATGCCTGCTGATTGAGGTCAGTAACAACAGTATCATTGCCGCCAACGATCAATAATGTTGGCGTTTGAACAAGCGGTAAGCTGGCCAAGCTCATATCAGGTCGTCCGCCGCGTGACACGACGGCGTGAATAAGGTTCGGTTGCGAAACAGCAAGATTGAGCGCTGAAGCCGCTCCCGTACTCGCGCCAAAAAGGCCGAGTGGGAGATGTTGCGTCTGTTCGTTTTTGGAGAGCCATTGCGCCACTACACCGAGACGTTGGGTGAGTAAGTCGATATCGAAGCGGGTTTCATAAACAGAATCCTCGTCTTCGGTTAATAGGTCTATTAGTAGTGTTGCGATACTGGCGTTATTGAGTTCGGTCGCGACAAATGTATTGCGCGGGCTTAAGCGACTACTCCCGCTCCCGTGCGCGAATAAGACGATGCCGGTCGCATACTCCGGAATAGTAAGTATGCCCGGTAATTCGGTGGTAGCATCGACGGGAATGATGATATCCATACTAGTAAAGTTCTTTTTGTAATAACGGCGCAATGGGAATGATGGTGATATGCGCATCCTTGGGGAGCAGTGAAGGCGGTATTGAGTCGGTGCAGTAGATGCGATCGACACCCAGTTTCCAGAGTTGTGACCATGCGGTTCCGGTGAACAGCCCGTGGGTTACGAAAATAGTGATACGTTTTACGCCAAGCGTTTTTAGCTGTCTGCAACATGCGATTAGAGTCTGTCCGGTATCGATCATGTCGTCGACAATAATAACTTCGGGCTTGATGGTGCCGGATATTCGGGAAAGTGCAATGCCCGTCGCGGTGTGGCGTTTTTTGAATGAAGCGACATGCATCTGCATTTCGGCCGCGCGCTTGACAGCCTCGCATCGGTCGAGTGCTCCTTCGTCAGGAGCGACAATGGCTGCATCAGTCAATGATCGATCCGCAATGATCGTGGCGAACGTGCCGGCAAGGGAAAGCGCATTGATAGGGAGAGGGATGTATTCCCGATCCTCGTCGCTATGCAAACTAAGCGTTGTAATGGCGTCGATCTGTGATTGTTCAAGAAGTCCGCCGATCCATGCGGTTGCGAGACTTTCTTTAGTAACAATCTTGTCGTGTCGCGTATATGCAAGGTAAGGAAGGAGTGCAGTCACTTTACGCGCGCCCTTGCGCTTGAGCGTATCAGCAAGGAGAAGAAATGAAACAAGATTGGTATCGGGAGGAGCGATAGTCCCGAGAATAGTACACTCTTGTCCGCGCACATCGGTGTCAAGAGAAATATGCATCTCACTGTTTGCGTAACGGTTGACGAAAAAATTACCCTTCTTGTATCCAGGAGATTTGCGCAATACGCTTCCTATATACTCGTATTCGGGAAAGGTGAAAAGAATCATTGCGATGTAAGGGATTGCATTAATGTGATGACTTCGTCGTCTTTGACCTGCGGGAATGACTCATAGAATGCGCCGATCGCACCCATAAATTCCGGAGTTGAAAGACATACGACCTTGTCGACCAACGCGCTGATCTCCCAAAGGCTGCCAGCTGAGGCAACGGGAACGGCAACAATAATTTTTTTGGGATTGCGGTGCTTGAGCTCATTGATGGCGCATTTCATGGTAAGGCCGGTTGCAATACCGTCGTCGACAATAATGGCAGTCTTACCGGAGATATCGATTGGCGATGCGCCTGCGAGATACGTTTCGCGTCTGCGTTTTGCTTCTGCTTGTTGATGCTCTATTTCCGAGCGGAGCCATTGCGAATCGACGGTCGCGATCTCTGTGGGGTTAGCGGTAAAATGTCCGTCTTCGGCGACGGCCCCGATAGCGTATTCGGGGTTGGACGGGTGGCCGATTTTACGGGGGATAATGAGATCGAGCGGTGCATATAATGCGCGTGCGATTGCGACTGCGGTCACGACGCCACCACGCGGCAAGGCATAGATAATAGCGTCAGTATCTTTATAGGAAAGAAGTTTTTGCGCGAGCTGTCGCCCGGCATCTTCACGGTCGATAAAGCGAAGTTCTTGGGTCATAATAGAAATGACTAACGGTTGTTATGGTAATAATACCATACCCAAGTGCCTATATTCTATGGAAGACGCTCCATGCTATACTGTAAGCATATTTATGAAAAAACTTTTCTTCATTGGAATCGGGGGTGTAGTGCTTAGCGCGGCAGCATTTGGGTTATCGTATACAAACAAGGACTCGGTCAATGGTTCTAGTAATGCAACCGGTATGGAATCGCAACAGGAACAAATAAAGAAAGGAGAGGACGTGACTACGCCGATGATAGAGAGAATGAAGACGCCCGATGTGATGAAGGCAGTCTATCTCACCGCGCCATCGGCGGGTCGTGAGGATAAGATACAAACGGTGCTCGCGATGAAGAAGAATGGGCTTAACGCGGTGGTAATCGATGTCAAAGATTCATTCGGTATGGTGGCATACGATTCGCAATTGGAAACGGTTAAACAATATAAACTGCGACAAAAATTTATTCGTGATCTTGGAGGGTTGGTACAACGATTCCATGATGAAGGAATTTATGTAATCGGTCGCGTTGCGGTGTTTCAAGATACGGCATTTGCCGAAGCGCGTCCCGAAATAGCGGTGCATGATGCGAGAAAAGTACGTGCTGCTGGCGGGGCGATGTCAAAGAAAACAATCTGGCGCGATCGAAAGAACCTTGCATGGGTGGACCCGTCATCAAGTGAAGTGTATGAATATGTGGTAGCACTATCAAAAGACGTGTTGGGTTACGGATTCGATGAATTAAATTACGACTACATTCGATTCCCGTCCGACGGTTCAATCACATCGATACTGTATCCAAAGACCATCGAGAATACAGCACATACGGAGATAATTAAAAAGTTTATGCAATATCTGCGTGAGGAGATGCGTGGCGTTGTGATTTCGGCGGACCTATTCGGCTTCACGATGATTAAAACAGAGGATATCGGAATTGGTCAGATTGTCGAGGATGCATATGCCAACTTTGATTTTATATCACCAATGGTTTATCCATCGCACTACCCGGATGGATTCATGGGGTATAAAAACCCGGCTGCATGGCCCTATGAGGTGGTGGCAGATTCCATGCAGAAGGGGAAAGAGCGCCTTGATATGCACAAGGCAACGGCATCCTCAACCGCAAAGCTGCGTCCTTGGCTGCAAGACTTCGATCTTGGTGCTGATTACGATGCGGCGATGATAGGTAAACAAATCAAGGCATCGAAGGACACGCTCAAGGATGGCTATGTCGGGTATATGCTATGGAATCCGTCAAGCAATTACACAAGCGGGGGGTTACAATAAATCAAGGGCACATTCTATTATCCCGAGTGGATCCGTTAGCCGACGGAGAAGTCGAGAAATCTGTCCTTCTGTATGTCATTCCTGCAGAGGCGGGAATGTGCTCAACTTCTATACACAGAAAATAAGAATGATGATATAATTTATCTAATACAGTATTCATAAACGTAAACAAGTACATATGATGTCCCAAAAAAAAGGTGTGTCGTTATTTAGCGTAATCACTTTAGTCGGATTAATGATCGGCAGCGTAATTTTTGGCGTTACGCCTGCGTACGCTGCCGACGGCTCGGGGACAAATGCCGTCACGCCGACGAGTACGGACGTGAGTTCGACCGGAAATACGTTTACGTTTACCTTTACTGCCGCCGAGACTATGAATTCGGGCGGTATTAATATTGCAATGCCGGCAGGCTTCAGTGCTCCGCAAGGGACGGCGGGCACGGCCGGATATACGACGGTTAGCACGACCGGCACGATTGCAGACGTGATAGATGATATGGATAGCGCGACGGGGTGGAGTGCTGGAAGCGCGTGTGCCGCAGGGGCGCCTACGGCGGATACAGGGGTGAAACACGAAGGAGCGGCATCAATCCACTGTATCAATGGCAATGAATCAAATGGGGATGTGTGGTACAAAAATATCACGTCGCAAAATTGGGCGTCGTACACTACGGTCGGATTTTGGATCAGGACGGATGTGGATATTGCGGCAAATAGATTGCAATTCAGCTACGACAACAGCGCAAATTTAGCGAGCCCGATCGAATCCATTAATATCCCGGCGATCACTGCGAATACATGGACATACGTAACGATCAATTTCGGAGTGACCACGCGCACATCGGTTGTTAGTTATGGATTTCGTATCGCGAACAATGCCGCACTTGATAACATAACGGTGTACGCGGACGATATAGTATTAGGTCCGGGTTCTTTGACATTTCCGTCAAGCTCGATCAACGCACGTTTTTTGCAACTTGCAGCGCTAGGGACTGCAACAATGACATATGGTGATGGTGGTGGAACAAGCGGCGTGACAGTCCCGTCGGTCTTTGGAACATATACTGCAACAACAACATCGCGCTTCGATGATTCCGGCGCGCTGACGAACATCGCGTCACATCCGACGATCACGGTAAAAAATCCGACCCCGGTGTTGACGGCCATTAGTCCGACATCGACCGAGGTACAAAGCGGGACAACGACCGTAACCTTGACTGGTTCGGGATTTGTTGCGTCCTCGGTCGCGCGCTGGAATGATTCAGATCGTATGACCTCGTTCATCAATTCCACAACATTGGAAATTACAGTCCCGTCGTCCGACCTGACGACCGCGGGAACTTCAACGATTACCGTTTTTAACCCGACCCCCGGAGGAGGTACTTCGAGTGGACAGAGTTTTGTAGTGCGCAACCGCGTGCCAGTAGTCACAACGCTTTCTCCGAATGAAGCGTTCATCGGGGACGCGACAACGACCGTGACGGTGACCGGACAACAGTTTGTTTCCGGTTCCGTGGCAAACTGGAATGGGAGTGCGCGCACAACCGCGTTTGTTAATTCGACCACGCTCGATATGACCGTGACGACGACAGACCTTGCAAGCACCGGCACCTCAACGGTGACGGTCACCAATCCGACCCCGGGCGGAGGCACGTCGACGACGAGTGCCGCGTTTGTCGTCAAATATAGGACTCCGACCATTACGTCCAATACACCCGACCCGGTGTTCGTAAATGAGACCACGATCCTCACCATTACCGGCACAAACTTTTACAGCAACTCTGTCGTCGCATTTGCGGGGACAACCTTGTCGTCCACTACGACCGGCTCGACATCGATCACCGCGACCTTGCCCGCCGCCGTGGCTTCTACCACCGGCGCGTTTTCGTTGACGGTCACCAATCCGACCCCGGGTGGAGGCTCTGCGGCGACCACGACCAATGTGCACTACCGCGCACCGACTATCACGTCCAACACCCCAGACCCGGTGTATGTAAATGAGACCACGATACTCACCATTACCGGCACCAATTTTTACAGCAACTCCGTCGTTGCATTTGCAGGAACGACGTTATCGTCTACAACTACAGGAACTACACTGATCACCGCAACCTTACCCGCCGTCGTCGCTTCTTCGACTGGCGCATTCTCGTTGACAGTCACCAATAGCACGCCAGGCGGGGGGAGTGCGGCGACCACGACCAATGTGCACTACCGCGCACCGACCATTACGAATATTGCCCCGGATCCGATCTATGTGAACGAAGACGCGAATATAACGATCACGGGCACTAATTTTTATGGAGTGACGGTCGTTCGCTATAACGATACGATCGTATCGTCAACGACAACCGGGGCGACGAGCATCACGGCAACGATTCCGGCATCGCTGGTGACCACGACCGGATCATCTACGATCAAGGTTACTAACCCGACCCCGGGAGGGGGTGAGGATACAAGAAATCTCAATGTCCACTACCGCGCGCCGACCATCACGTCCAACACCCCCGACCCGGTGTATGTAAATGAGACCACGATACTCACGATCACCGGCACTAACTTCTATGGCGCTTCCGTAGTGAAATTTGCGGGAACGACTTTGTCGTCCACCACGACCGGTTCAACAAGTATCACGGCGACGTTGCCAGCATCGGTCGCTTCGACCACCGGCGCATTCTCATTGACGGTCACCAACCCGACACCGGGCGGAGGCTCTGCGGCGACCACGACCAATGTCCACTACCGCGCGCCAACATTGACGAGTATCGACCCGGCTGAAGCAAACGTAGGAAGCGGGGATACACTGATCACATTGACCGGCACTAATTTCTATGCGATATCCGTCGCGCGCTTTGATGGTAGCAATCTGACAACAACGTATGTAAGCCCGACCGAACTGACCGCCACCATTCCAGCTGCAATGCTGACGACAGTAGGCACATCGACTGTGACCGTGTTCACGCCAACCCCAGGAGGGGGAACTTCCGAAGGAAGGCCATTTGCAAAACTGAATCCGACGCCGACCACGACCGGGATCAGTCCCGATACGAAGTTTGTGAACGACGCGCAATTTACATTGACGGTAAATGGAACGTTCTTCGTCTCCGACTCCGTGGTGCGATTCAATGGATCGGACCGGGTCACTTCCTATATATCGTCGACCACGCTTGAAGCGACCATTCCCGCAAGCGATCTGACGACCGCGACCGATACGGTGCAGATAACCGTGTTCAGCCCGACTCCAGGCGGAGGAACATCCAATACGCAGACATTCAATGTGCATCACAAGACGCCGACCATCACTACCGCCGCACCAGATCCGATCTATGTAAATGAAGAGACGGTCGTTACGATCACCGGCACCAATTTTTACAGCAGTTCAGTGGTTGTGTTTGCAGGAGCAACACTGGTGTCAACGACAAACAGCGCGACCGAGATAGTTGCAACGGTACCCGCCGCGGTCGCTTCGACCACCGGCGCATTCTCATTGACGGTCACCAACCCGACACCGGGCGGAGGCTCTGCGGCGACCACGACCAATGTCCACTACCGCGCGCCAACATTGACGAGTATCGACCCGGCTGAAGCAAACGTAGGAAGCGGGGATACACTGATCACATTGACCGGCACTAATTTCTATGCGATATCCGTCGCGCGCTTTGATGGTAGCAATCTGACAACAACGTATGTAAGCCCGACCGAACTGACCGCCACCATTCCAGCTGCAATGCTGACGACAGTAGGAACATCGACCGTGACTGTGTTTAATCCGACCCCGGGCGGAGGAACATCGGGCGGGCAAACGTTCATCCGAAGAAACCCGACTCCGAGTGTCACTAGTGTCGACCCAAGTGAAGCGTTCATCGGATCGCCGGATACGATCATTACCGTAACGGGAGTAGGGTTCGTATCGTCAACAGTGATCCGCTTTGATGGCGACGACCTAACGACCACGCTTATCAATGCAACGACGGCAACCGCCACCATTCCAGCGGCAATGTTGACGACCGCGGGCACGTCGACCATTACCGCATTTAACCCGGCTCCAGGTGGGGGGCTTTCAACGACAAGTGTCACATTCCTGAGAAAAAATCAGACGCCCACCATTACTTCGCTGGTCCCCGATACTGCGGAAGAAGGAAGTGCTACGACATCGTTAACGATCGATGGTACGAACTTTATCGGCGGTACGACGGTGACCTTTGATGGTACGTTATTGACGATCTCGGCAAGTTCGACGACGGTCATCGAAACGAGCATCCCGGCATCATTATTGGCAACGTTTGGAACATCGACCGTTGAAGTGACCAATCCAGGGCCGGGCGGAGGAACGGCGACATCTCCATTTATCATTTCCCGCGGTGCGGTGAAGTTTGCATTTAGTGGCGCTCCGTACAGCGGCACTGTAGATGGGCCGATCACGGCCACGATCCAGGCGCAGCGCGAAAATGGAACGGTAGTGACTAATTATCAAAGCGACATAACGCTCAATGCGAGCGACTCTGCAACGCCGGAGAGCATACTGGTTAATATCGTGAACGGCGCAGGGACAACGACCATATCGGATACGGTAGCGGAGACCGTGACATTGTCACTGACCGATACACAAGGAACGGGTTTGGATGTAAGCGCGACCACATCGGCGACCTTTGCGCATGGTGTGATCACGCAGCTTGCGCTCGCCGGACCGGCAACGCTCAATGTGGGAGATCGTGCGGGATTTGTGACGACACGAAAGGACCAGTACGGTAATCCGGTGACCAGTGGTCCGGATACGACCGTTTATTTCTATACGACATCGACCTCATCGTCGGCTGTGTTTTACAACGCCGCGACCAATGGAACGGTGATAACCTCAGCGATCATCGGGTCCGGGGCGAGTACAACAGCGGCATGGTATTACGATGAAGAGCCGGGCACCTATACGATCACATCGTCGGACAATGGAACGGCTCCCGATGGCAATGCGGGCATCAACGATGCGACCAGTACCATTGCGGTCAATGCGGTGGCAACCCGATTTATGATTATCAATCCGACCGATGGTACGGTGGACGCACCGATCACGGTCGTAGTGCAGGCGCAGGACAATCTGGGGCGCTTGATCACCGATTATCAGAGCGATGTAACGCTAATCGCGTCGAGCACGGGTGGACAGGTAAATGCGACCAGTACGTTGGTGGATATCATCAACGGATCGGGTACAACAACCATTTCGAATACCATAGCGGAAACGGTATTCCTTTCGCTATTAGATTCGCAGGGCACCGGACTGAATGTTGCATCTTCGACACAGGATGTGGTATTTGCGCCGGGAGCGGTCGCGCAGTTCTCATTGACGCATAGTGGTGATATGGAGCAGAATACGCGCAAGGAATTTGTTGCGGGACGCAAGGATCAATACGGTAACTTCGTAAGCGCGAGCACGACGCCTGCATATATGTATGCAAGCCCGACCAGTACGGCAAAGTTTTATGACACAGATGCGGGCGGTAACGAGATCACTGCGATCGCGTTTACACCGGGCAATGCAACGACCAGTTTCTGGTTCTATAGCAATACGCCGGCAACAACGACTGTAACGGTCTCGGACAATGCGACCGCGCCGGACGGAGATGAAGGTATTAATGATGCATCAAATGAAATTTTAGTGACACCGACTGCGGTGCGGTTTGAGATCGTAGATCCGACCGATGGTACGGTGGATGCCTCGATCACGGTGACCGTGCGGGCATTGGATGAATTTGGCCAGGTAGTGCCGAGCTTTACCGAAGATGTGACATTGTTGGTAACGGGGAGTGCGGTCGCCAATCCGGTATTGGTAGATCTTGAAGGTGGCATTGGCACGACCCAGGTAAGCGATACAGTAGCGGAGACCGTGACATTGTCGCTGTCGGACACGCAGAGCACGGGCTTGGCGGCTACATCAACCCAGGATGTGATGTTCGGAGTGGGCGCATTCGCAAAATTGAATCTGAACAACGTGGTCAATGCGACGGCCGGAGATCTGGTCGCGTACACGGTCACGCGCACCGATCAATACAATAATCAGATCACTAGCAGTTCGATAACCGTAGGTATTTCGGCAACGCCAACGACGTCCCCGGGGACGTTTTATGGCAGCAACTCAACCTCAAGCTCGGTAATTACGTCAGTGGCGATTGATGCCGGGAATGCTTCGGCACAGTTTTGGTATTACAACGAAGTGGCAGGGTCTTATCAGGTGACTACTCAGACGGGCGCAGTGATCGGATACGATGATATCGTGATCGATCCGGCGGCGATCGCCAAGTTCACGATCAATGATCGGACCAGTATGAACCCGGCAAGCCGTGTGCAATATACGGTGGTGCGCAAGGATCAGTTCAATAACCCGGTAACAGCGGGCGATACGACGGCATATCTCTATGCGAATCCAGCAGGAGTAGGCACATCATTCTATGATGCTGCAACAAATGGCAATGTGGTAACGAGCGTGACGATCGGCGGCGGCCAGTCATCGCAGAGTGCGTGGTATTACGAAGAGACCAGCGGAGATCACACGATCACTGCCTCGGATAATGCGACCGCGCCGGATGGAGTGGCGGGTATCATCGATGCATCCGATATGATATCGGTGCAGGTTGCGACCGGAACCCGGTTCGTATTTGAGCCGGAACCGGATCCGCAGACCTTGGCAGCGGGAGCATCTTCGTTGGTGACGGTGCAGGTGCAGGATGATTTTGGAAATATCGACACGAACTATCAAAATGATGTGACACTGGTCACGGGTGTGACATCGGTAAGCGGCACCGGACTGACCAATGGACAGGTATTGATTGATATCGTAAATGGCGAAGGAACGATTACGTTGACTGATACGGTAGCGGAGACCGTCAACTTGGCGCTGTCCGATACACAGGGAACAGGATTAGCCGTGACCGACACCGCGTCGATCATCTGGACCGCAGGAACAGTGACGCAGTTCACGCTCACCGATCAGACCAGTATAGTGGCAGGAACGAGTACGTCATATACGGTAACGCGAAAGGATCAGTATGGGAACGTAGTGACCTCGGGGAGCAATCTCGTGTACCTGTACACCAGTTCAACGGGTGCGCAGGCGCGATTTCAGGCGACCGAAACGGGCACAAGCTCCATTTCATTCGTGACGCTTGCGAACGGATTCGCGTCAACGACATTCTGGTATTACGATGAAGAAGCCGGTACATGGGATATAACGGCATCTGATAATGCAACGGCTGCTGATGGAGCGGCGGGCATCGCCGATGCATCGGATTCATTGATTGTGACGGCGGCTCCGGTAGTGGCAGATCGGTATGTGGTTCTTAATCCGGCAGACGCTGGACTGAACGAAAATACGGTCGTGATCATCCAGGCACAGGATGCTGATGGCGGATTGGATGCGACCGTACAGGAGGATGTGTATCTTGTATTTAGTACTTCAACGATCACGTCGTCACCGATGAAATTGGATGGTCGGGCTCTTGTAAATATAGTGGACGGCATTGGGACTGTGACGGTCTCAGATACCGTTGCTGAAACGGTGCAGTTGTCGCTGGAGCGCTTGACCGGTTCGACATCGACATTAGGGATCACCTCGACGCAGGATGTGATGTTCTTTGTTCGCCAGACATCCGTAGGTGGGGGGGGAGGTGGCGGCGGTGTATATGTTGCGCCGTCCGTTACCTTTACCGGGCGGGCGTATCCGGGGGCTCGCGTATCGCTTTTCGCGCGTGTTGGTGGGCAGGACATTCCGCTTGAGCGAGACATCGAAGTGCGCGCCGATGGTACGTTCACAATAGACTTCTCGGGCGCATTGCGCGGATTGGAATCGTTTGGGCTTGCCATCTTGGACAAAGATGGGAAGATCGCGCAGATCAAGACCTACACCATGGACAAGGTGACGCGTGCGACCGAAGAGAAGAATTTGTATATCGCGCCGACCGCGGGGTTGGTGTCGCGTACGGTGACCATCGGCAATAATGTTGGGCTTACCGGTTCGGCGGCGCCGGGCAGTGTGGTTAAGGCGGAAATCGATGGACAACTGGTCGAAACAGAGGTGGCGGTAGGGAGTGGAGGAACATATCGACTCCTGGTTAATACGCGCGAACTCGCATATGGAGGGCATGTAGTCCGCGTAAAGCAGGTTGATAAAAATGGCATTGAAAGTGATTGGTCTCCGCTAAAGGTGTTCACGGTAACACGTACTTTGGTGACGCGCGCCGACTTGAATAATAATGGAAGTGTCGATATTGGGGATTGGAGTATTTTCTTGACGCGATTTGGATCGACGGATGCCGAAAAAAGAAGGCAAGTCGACTTGAACGATGATGGGAAGGTTGATATCTCAGACTTCAGCATTTTTATCAGGTCGACGATAGGCGGCTAAGAGTGTGTCGCTGTTCATTCTATGCTATACTTACAAAAAAGATCATTTACTACGAACCGAGTCATGAAACATATACTTGCATTATTTGTCAGCGTTGCACTGATATTGTTTGCGGGGGTTAACCTTGCGTCAGCGGCGACGCTTCAGTTGTCGACCGAAAAGGATGCGTTCGCCATTGGCGACCAATTTACAGTTGATGTGAAAGTGGATAGTGAAGGTTCCGGAATTAATGCTGTGCAAGGAGTCGTACAGATTTCAAAGGATGTACTAGAGATTGTAGGTGTCGACAAGAGTGGATCAGTCTTTAATTTTTGGCTAACCGAGCCTACATTCTCAAATGACTCCGGGCAGGTGAACTTTATCGGAGGATCCACAAGTGGATTTTCCGGGCGTTCATTGCAGGTTGTTAAGGTCACCTTCCGAGTTAAAGGGAGCGGAAAAACGGATATCGTATTTACTGACGGAGCCGTAACGGCAAGCGACGGAAGCGGCACGAACGTCCTATCCTCAATGAAGGGGCTTTCGATTACAAGTGCTCCAAAATCAGAACTTGAGACGATCACACCGAAGCCGACACAGATCACACGTCCCGCCGAACGGGCGGAACGCGTCCCGGCAAAGCCGGAAATCCAGGTAGTGGGATATCGAGATCCTGAAACGTGGTATAGCCATGTAACCCGTTTTTCGGCATCATGGCAGTTGCCGAATGATATTACTGATGTCTCAACCGTGATAAGTAAAGATCCAACCCATATACCGGTTGGCTCGGAGGGGTTGTTTGATAATAAGATTTTCCCGCCAATGAGCGAAGGGGTTTCGTACTTACATGTCCGCTTCAGAAATAATATTGGATGGGGGCCAACATTGCATTATCGTATCGCTATTGACACGACACCCCCACCTGCATTCCAAGTGCGCATACGCGAAGGGGAAGCGACCGATAGTCCAACACCGACTATGGATTATACTGCGGCTGACGGTCTTTCCGGATTGAAGCGGTACTTTATCCAAATGAATGGAGGTGGGCAGCTTACGGTAGAAAAGGGTCCGTATACGTTCGAACCGCTAAAACCTGGGAAATATATAGTAAAGGTTGGAGCGGAAGACAATGCGGGAAACGTAGTGGAAAATATATTGGATCTTGAGATTAAACCGCTTGAGGCGCCAAAAATCACGTCACTCACGAGTGATGTATTCGTTGGAGAGGGGCGACTCGATATTATCGGAACAGCATTGCCCGATATAACATTACAAGTACAATTAAAAACAAAGGAGGGGCAAATCGAGCAAGCGATAGAAACGCACTCCGATGCGCACGGCAGCTGGGCTACACGATTCGATCGGCCGCTAAAGAAGGGTGACTACGTGATCGAGGTAACGGCACGGGATGGCCGAGGAGCGCTGAGCTACCCGGTAACATCGGACGTATTTAGGGTTCGCCCTCGGCCAGCACTAGTGCTAGGGAAGTTTGAGATGACCCAATTCTGGTTTTTTACGGTATTGATCATCGGCCTGATCGGCGCGTTTATTGCGGGATGGTTATTCGTAAAATTTGAGCGGGAGCAGCGTTCAAGAAAGATTGTTATTTGTCAGCGCGATGTGACTAATATGCTCGCCATGCTCAAGAAGGATATCGATAGGATCCTAGAAAAGTATAGCGATGATAAGATTGATGAGACCGAGGTTTCGGAAATTAGACATCTGGCGAAAAGAGCAAGTGAAAATATCGAAAAATCGGGTAAATATTGCGTGCAAAGCATCGGGGAGATTAACAAATAAGCCGATTGGGTGTATACTTTACCCAGGGAGATATTTACTATATACTGTATATCATGCATAAAATTGTTATCGTCGAAGACGAGGAGGCTCTGGCAAGAGTTCTTAAAGAAAAATTTGAAAGCGAGGAATTTGAGGTGGAGTTGGCAATGGATGGAAAGGTAGCACTCCCGATCATTCAAAAGATGCGTCCGGATCTCGTACTGCTCGATTTAATGCTCCCGAAGCGCGATGGTATCGATGTCCTTAAGGATATCAAGGCAGATCGCGATTTGGAAAGCCTCCCGGTGATCGTACTATCAAATCTTGATGGTGACGAGGACATCAAGCAGGCGATCTCTCTTGGAGCAAAGGATTACTTTGTGAAGAGTCAACATCCGATCAAAGAAGTGGTTGAAAAGGTAAAAGACTTCTTGATCAACCCGCAACAGTACAAATAAACGTACTAAGGACTTCGCCATTCGGGCGGAGTTTTTGGTTACGTATGTCGGCAATATGGTATACTTATGTATATCAGATGGAGTATGTAATTTGCTTTTTCCCCGAATACTGGTATGCTCAGGAGATTGCCAAAAACGGGAAAGATGCCAAAAATTAAAAGGGGGGGTACAATTTACAACCATGAAAAAACGGAACCAATTTGACGTTGCGGTAATAGGGGGAGGTCCTGCGGGTATGATGGCGGCGGGGCGAGCGGCGGAGCTGGGAGCTCGAGTTATTTTGGTTGAAAAAAATCCCGAATTGGGAAAGAAGCTGCTGATTACAGGAGGAGGTCGTTGTAACCTGACAAATGCTGAAACGGATGCACGCAAATTTATTGAAAAACTTGGCAAGAACGGCAAATTTTTCTTTTCACCGATCGCGGCATTTGGTACGCGACAAGCGATAGATTTTTTTGAAGGATTGGGAGTTAAGACGAAAATGGAGGATCGTAAACGGGTGTTTCCGGTATCGAATGATGCAGCGGACGTGCTTGAGGCGCTCAAGTCATATATGGAAAAAGGAGGAGTAACTATTGCAACCGAGGCGACTGCTGCCGGATTCAATAAAAAGGAGGGTAGGCTAACTCACCTTAATTTACGAGGAAGCGAGATTGAGGCGCAAGCTTATATTTTAGCGACCGGAGGAAGGTCACGACCGGAAACCGGAGCAACAGGAGAAGGATTAAAGTGGGCTTCAGCGCTGGGGCATACGATACTGAATCCGTTCCCGGCACTGGTGCCGCTGAAGATAAGTGATGGATGGGTAAAGCAGACACAAGGGTTGAGTATGGACAATATTGAGGTGACGCTAAGGGTTAATGGGAAAAAGGACTCCGTTCGAACGGGTAATATCCTATTTACGCACTTTGGCATGAGCGGACCGGCTATATTAGATATAAGTAAGCGGGTAGGAGAGGTATTGAAAGATAAGACGACCGAAGTTCTATTGACGCTCGATCTAAAGCCGGCGCTGTCTGTTACGCAGTTAGATGAACGCGTGCAAAAGGATTTTAAGAAGTATCAGAACAAGACGTTCCGTAATAGCCTTGACGATCTACTACCAAGGAAGTTGATTCCTGCAATTGTCAAGATGTCACAAATCAACCCAAAAAAGCCAGTGCATGAGATAACACGGGAAGATCGCTTGCGATTAGTGAAGTTGCTCAAAGACCTTCGCATGAGCCCAATTGGGCTACTCGGTTTTGATAAGGCGATTGCCTCAAGTGGAGGAGTTGATCTGGCAGAGGTAGATACCAAAACAATGCGATCAAAGATTCTAGACAATCTTTATTTTGCAGGAGACGTGCTTGATATCGATGCGCCGACAGGAGGATTCAATTTGCAATTATGCTGGAGTACTGGATATGTTGCTGGGGAAGCTGCGGCGCGACAAACGGTAGAACGAGACGAACTATGAACATAGCGATTATCGGCGCGCGCGGGTGTGTCGGAAACGCGCTTATTAAAAAACTGATTACCGCGTCCGAACACACGGTCACCGCATCATTCCGGCGGGAAGAAGAACCGGGAATGCGACACGATCAGATCACATGGAAACGAGTGAATCTATATGATGATCTTGGCACCGAAGAATTCATCGAGGGAGCTGATGTCGTAGTGTATTTGGTGCATTCGCTGGCGGCAAAGAATTTTAGGGACATGGACCGTGTATTTGCGGATCGAACGGGCAGATGTGCGCATCGCGCGGGTATAAAAAAAATCATCTATATGGGCGGCATTGTTCCGACAGGGGGACGTCTTTCCGCTCACTTGAAAAGCCGAAAAGAAACCGGCGAGCAACTGGCAAAAAGCGGTGTCCCTGTGGCTGAAGTGAGAGCGAGCATTATTTTAGGAGCATGCAGTGTATCGTATCAGATGGTCTATTGGCTTTCAAAACGTTTGCCGGTAATCATTATGCCTAAATGGGGGGTGGCTAAATGTTCCCCAATCGCATTGGAAGACGTTATTGATATGATTGTTGCACTGATCGAGCGCCCGATAACCGGCCATGAGTTATTTGAAATCGGAAGGGAGCAAATGAGATATGATGAACTGCTTATAAAAAGCGGCATGACAACAAGAGGAGTGGCAAATACAATAGTGCGTATACCGCTATTTCCGATCGCAATCGCAGCCTGGGGCGTGCGTGTGATAACGGGCGTGCCGTGGCGGATCGCCGCTGCGTTGATAGGGAGCCTTAAAAACGATTCCGTGGTGACTAATGATAGATTTCATGAAATAGTCGGGCGACCCCCGCAGGCGGTGGACGTTACCCTTAAAACGCTCACGCGCACAATGAAAAAAATATGATAATCATTGCGTTAAGAAAGAATCGTATGGTATAATGGAATAGATTTCTTGTTTGAAAATTGAGTGAGGACTTTTTCAAATAAGAATATCGAGTTATGGAAGGCGTCTGTCATTTGATGGACGCCTTTTGTATTCGCAAAAACAATGGCATAATACAGGATATGGAAATGTACGAAATGCAAGACTTGATGGCAAAGCTGGAAGAACAGCAAAAAAAGCTGGATGCCATTTTTGTCTCAATAGAAAAGATGCGCGGATATTTTAAATGGACATTAATCATCAGTATTGCGGTGATTGTGTTGCCGATAATTGGGCTACTATTTGCCATCCCGGCATTTTTGAAGACGCTGCAAATCCCCGCAGGGCTGGGGCTATAAGTATATGATCGAACATGGATTTTGGAAAAACTTAGACATGCCTATTTTTGCACTGGCACCAATGGCAGATGTTACTGATGCGGCATTTCGCCGCATGATCGCAACATACGGAAAGCCCGACATAATGTGGACGGAATTCGTATCATGCGATGGGATATGTTCTGCGGGAAGGGAAGCGTTAATGCTCGATCTTCGCTTTGACGATCGCGAGCGGCCGATTGTTGCGCAGGTATTTGGCGCGACACCGGAACATTTCTATCAGACGGCGCTCTTGGTTAAGGAACTTGGATTTGACGGCATAGATATTAATATGGGATGTCCGGATAAGAACATCCAGAAACAGAATGCGGGCGCAAAGTTGATTCAAAGTCCGCAACTAGCAAAGAAAATAATATCCGAAACAAAACGGGGAGCGGGAACGATACCCGTTTCGGTAAAGACACGCATAGGATATGCAAAGGAAACACTAGATGAGTGGTTGCCTCATATTTTAGAAATGGAGCCTGCTGCGATAACTATTCACGGAAGAACAAAAAAGGAAATGTCTGATGTTCCCGCTCATTGGGACGTCATAGCGCGAGGTGCTGAAATGACACGTACATATTATACAGGCAAAGAACGGCCGTTTATATTGGGAAACGGAGATGTGCAAAATATGACCGAAGCAATGGAACGGGTAAATCAGTATGGTGTCGATGGTATTATGGTCGGTAGGGGAATGTTCGGGAATCCGTGGTTCTTTGCGGATAAGAACGCGTACAAAGCAAGAAAAGAGGTCGACGCGCGCAATATCGGATTGCAGGAAAAAATGCGGGTTATGGTTGAGCATTCTCGATTATTCGAGGAGTTATTTGGAGACGCAAAACGGTTTGATGTAATGAAGAAACACTACAAGGCATATGTGCACGGCTTCGATGGAGCGCGGGAGCTGCGTATACATTTGATGGCACAACATGACACCGAAGGCGTAGTATCCACACTGCGGAAAGAAGGGTATCTGTGATAAATATTCTTAATGGTATATAATAAATGATATGAAGATCGCACAACAATTTCCACAATTCAAAAAAGAAAGGGCGCTAGTGATCCTAACGGGGACGCAAGAGGCAGAGTTCTATCTTGCCGGAGATGGAGTGATAGAGAAGATCGAAACATTCCGCATTCCACGCATCAGGTATTCCGATAAGGAAGGCCTTTCGGTGAGGACAGGCAAAACGGGCGTAACCGGAGGAAGCTCTAAGACAACAAAAGAGCAGTATCAACAGGAATTCACGGCAAAATTCAGGACAGCGGCAAAGGATATTGTTGGTCGCGTGACGCCGACACAGATTGTGCTGGTATCTCCGATCGTAGGAGAAGTTGAGGCTCTGCTTCCTGTAGCGGTAAAGAAGATAGTAGCCATGCGTATCAAAAAAAATCTATGCGAGAGACATCCGGAAGAAATACTGGAGCATATTAAAAAGACGATTATCAAATAATACAAAAACCGACCCGCAATGGGTCGGTTTTTGTACGAAGCAATACTAAACCTTTTTCTGCTTAATTACTTCATTGAGAATGCGTTTTACGCCGTCAAGGCTCTCCCAGTTGTATACCGAAATTGGAGTAACAGTAGGATTGAGTTTTTTGAGAAGCGCAAGTTTCTCGTTGAGCTCCGGCTCCGCGACGGTATCACTCTTGCTTAAAAAGAGGTATTCCTTTTTGGCGAGCAGAGCGGGATTGTGTGCTCCGAGCTCCTTACGAATGATTGCATAATCATGGGCAAGGTCTGTGGAATCAGCGGGAACTAAATGGAATAATATTTCGGTTCGCTCAATGTGGCGCAAGAATCGGTCACCTAATCCCTTTCCTTCACTAGATCCCTCGATCAGTCCTGGAATATCAGCCAAAATCAGCTCATAGTACACTCCCAAGTTCGGTTCGAGGGTTGTGAATGGGTAGTTACCGACCTTGCTCTGTGCATTGGTAATTTCGTTTAAAAGACTGGATTTCCCGGCACTTGGTAATCCAATAATGCCAACGTCCGCGATCAGCTTTAATTCGAGCCGAAACATGAATTCCTCTCCGGGCGTTCCGTTTTGATATTGAGTCGGGCTGGTATTGGTGGATGACTTGAATTGCAGATTTCCCTTGCCTCCCTTGCCTCCCTTGGCGATCGTGATGCGCTCGCCAATCTTGACGATTTCATAATCGGCACCGGTTGTCATGTTGTGAAGAATGGTCCCTACGGGAACCTTAAGTATGAGATCAACGCCAGTGTGGCCATCATTGAACTGAGGCTTACCCGGCTCGCCGTTTTCCGCAGAAACATCCTTTTTATAGCGGAATTGGCTTAAAAGACCCAAATCCGAAGCACCCTCAACAATGACGTTTCCGCCATTACCACCGCTTCCGCCCGCAGGCCCAAGACTCTTCATATTCTTATTGAAGGCAACTGCGCCCCGCCCACCGCGTCCGGAACTTACTTTGATTACTACGTCATCGATCAGCATAATGGATACAGTGTAGAACAAAACAAGTATATTGACAAGGTGTAAGGGTTGTTATATAGTTCGAATCTGTACATATCGAAAAAAGGAGGTAGCACCCCATGTGGACAAGCAAAAAATGGGCCCTCGCAGCGGTTAACCACTGCAAAGAAGGCTGTATACGCTAGGGGCGATGGATGAATCATATCTATCGCTCCGCAACCTAATGCCCGGATCATCCGGGCTTTTTAATTACACAATGCGCTTATATACCGCTAGTAAATGCAATACAAACGAAAGTCGTCTTATATACTAGTACGTGATATAATAATGCATGATACATAGCATACCCAGTAGGTCGACTGTGGCATAGGGCATACAGACAAAAACTACATACATATACGAAAACAATGGACAAAAAAATGGTCATGTTTGGTACATTGGTGCTGATTGCGATAGCTATAGGAGGATATGGCGCTTCTCAAGCATTTCGCCGAGGAACGACTGCCCCTGAAATTTCCGTACCAGCTCCGCAGGCGCAGGCAATGGTCGTTGTTCTTGATTCCCAAAATGGATCAGGACAAATGGGAACCGCAACACTGACTGCTACAAATGGAAAGACGCAGGTGGTCCTCAAACTGACAGGAGGGCCGGAGGGAGTAGTCCAGCCTGCACATATCCACACAGGGACGTGTGCATCAATCGGTCAAGTAGTCTACCCACTTACATTTCCGGTTGATGGTGAATCAACGACGATACTCGATGTACCAATGACAAAGTTGCTTGGAGGATTGCCACTGGCAATTAATGTACATAAATCGCCTCAAGAAGCCGGAATCTATTATGCCTGTGGCGATATTGCTCGATAAGATGACACAATAAAAGCCTCTCAAGAAGGGGCTTTTATTGCGGAAGAATAAAGTGATATAATTGCACTATGACTAAAGAGCTAATTGAGGGTGTCCAGAAGAAGATGATACATCTACTCAAGAAGGTGGGTGATAAACCGCTGCCCATTTTGGCTCAAAATTATTGCGATGAGGTTGTCCATCTGGCGGGAAATTGGATTCTCGATGAGCTTCCTAACGCGCGTATCTATATTGTAAAAGGTATTATCGACCGCAAGGTTCATCATGATCTACTGATTGTAGAATATGGCGGTAAGGCCTACGGGATCGACCCTGTCATCTGGCGTATCTTCAAAGGTAAGAAGTCGATATTAGTTTCCACAAAACAAACGATGCCCGAACTCTTGATCGAGATACAAAAGCTCTATCAGGGTATTTGGCGTATTTCGGAACGGTTGGAAAAAAGCGGATTTGAACGGCGCATGGATTGGGAGCGGCGAATTGAAATGAAGGTTGATGAGACGATACACGAAGCCGCCTTATAAAAAACAATGCAAAAAATAATTACAAAACATGCGCAGCAAGATAAATGCTGTGTCTCTGCGCATTCAAAATATAAAGGATCGAGTCTATACGAATGGATTTCTGCGATCGGTATCGTAACCATCATGATTATATTCTATAATATGATCCGTTCGACAGGGGCATTCGATACGCTGGGGCCAGGCAGCGCAGAGATTACGTTCGGCGTTGCGGTATTAATCGGCATCGTTGCATCGCTATCATCTTGTATGGCGACGATCGGTGGAGTGGTGGTCGCATTCGCGCAACGCTATGCGGGAAAAAATAACAGGTCATTGATACGGGCTACTCAGCCACATATCACATTTCATGTTGGGAGAATAACATCCTTTTTTGTACTAGGAAGCACGCTAGGGGCGATCGGCGGCACAATCCATATCAGCGTCGCAACGATTGCTGTGTTTAATATTGTGATTGCGGTCATTATGGCGTGGCTCGGATTAAATATTTTAGGATTAGTTCCATCGATCGCGCGTCTTGGAATTCGCACTCCGGAGGGAATGTCAAAATTGTGGCACAAATTAAGCACATCAGATCACCCTACGACACCGTTTGTACTGGGCGGACTGAGCTTCTTCCTACCGTGTGGCTTTACCCAAAGTATGCAGTTGTTTGCATTGGCATCAGGAAGCGCTTGGATCGGAGGCGCAAGTTTGGCGTTATTTGCCATTGGTACGATGCCGGCACTACTTGCGCTTGGAGTCGCAAGCAGCTGGTCATCGGCAAACAACATGTCCATCTTTAAGAAGGTATCCGGGGTGATTGTGCTCTTGTTTGCGATTGCTACATTCAGTGCGGGGCATGCACTTTGGGGAACAGTTACGCCCGCACGGACTGGGGAGCTAACCGGTAATGTGGCAGAGGAACAGGTCCCAGCAGGAGATGAACAAGAGGTTAGGACGCGCATTACCGCAAAAGGGTTCGAGCCGGAATCGTTGGAATTAAAGAAAGGAATACCGGTCAAATGGATTATTAGCGCCGAACAGGTTAGCGGATGTACCAATCGAATTATTATCCCGTCACTCAATATTACAAAAGATATAGAACCGGGAGATAACGTTCTATACTTTACGCCAAAAGAAGATGGGAAAATTCCATTCAGCTGTTGGATGGGTATGGTCCGCGGATCATTCGTCGTGGAGTGATATTGCTCAAAATATACCCCTATCGCATCTGCGGGTATATAAAAAACGTTGATTCAGCAGACTATATCTAGTATTGAATTTTTTGCAAGCTCATGTAGTAGTTTTGATAAAATATCAGACATGGTATCATAGGTTATATGATCAACGATGCATTCCGAGTCGCATACGCAAAACTTAACGCACAGCAAAAGCACGCAGTAGATACGATAGAAGGCCCTGTTATGGTTATCGCAGGGCCAGGCACTGGAAAAACGCAGATACTAACGCTTCGCATTGCGAACATTTTGCAAAAGACAGATATGGAGCCAGATAATATTCTAGCGCTCACTTTTACGGAATCAGGAGTGGTATCGATGCGCCGCCGCCTTATGGAGTTGATCGGTGGCCCGGCATACACGGTAGCGATCAGTACATTCCATGGATTTTGTAATGATATTATTGGCAATTATCCGGAAAATTTTCCGAGGATCATCGGGGCCGAACCGGTAACCGAAGTCGACCGAGTACGGATTATCGAGCAGATGCTCGAAAAGCATCCATTAGAGCTCCTAAGACCGTATGGAGACCCAACATATTATGTCGGGAAAATTTTGTCATCAATCGACAAATTAAAGCAGGAAGGTGTTTCGGTCGACCGGTTTAAGGAGATCGTTGGGAAAGAGTTGCGCGCATTCGAGAGCATCGAGGATCTGTATTACGACAAAGGTGCCCACAAGGGAAAGATGAAGGGGGTGTACCAAAAGCAACAAAAAAATATAAAAAAGAACGAAGAGCTTGTATTATTGTATGAGGCGTATGAGCAGGCGCTTGCCGAAGGAAAGTGGTATGACTATGCCGATATGATTATGGAAGCGCTAGGGGCACTGCAAAAGGATGCGAATCTGCTGCTTCTATTACAGGAGCAGTATCAATATATTCTAGTGGATGAACATCAAGATACGAACAATGCGCAAAACAAGATTGTTGAATTGCTGTGTGGATTTCATCAGGACCCAAATATCTTTGTAGTAGGTGATGAGAAGCAAGCAATCTACCGGTTTCAGGGCGCATCTCTCGAAAATTTCCTGTACTTTCAGAAGTTATATCCATCAGCGCAACTGATCGTATTGGAAGAAAACTATCGATCCACGCAGATCATTCTCGATGCTGCGCATGGGGTCATCCCTGGAAAAAAGGAATTGCGAGCAAACGCCCCGCATACCCCACGACCGATAAGGATTGGCTCCTTCGCAAATGAGGATGCCGAGCAATACGGTATCACGCGCGATATAAAAGAACGGATCGCTCAAGGAGTTAAACCAGAAGAGATCGCTATTTTGTATAGAAATAATCGAGATGCATTCCCGATAATGGAGATGCTTGAGCGTGTGGGGATTCCCGCTGCCATAGAGTCCGATCAGGACATCATGCGTGATGATGAAATCGGAAAGATGGTGCGCATATTACGGGCGGTCAATACATTCGGATCTCCGGAGGAATTCATTGCAATGTTGCATATTGATTTTCTTGGCATTGAACCACTGGACCTGTATAAATGCATGGAATATGCAAATCGAAACAGGACCTCCATTTACGAGGTAGTGCGATCAGAGCAAATAATGCACGACGAAAAACTGAATCTGCAGGATCCGGAAGGTATGCAGAAAATATATGGGAAAATGGCGCAGTGGAATGCGGCAGCGAAGAATAAGAGTCTAGCCGAAAGCGTAGAGATGATTATGCGTGAATCAGGACTGTTGGCGCACGTACTTAAGGGTACCGAACCGGTTGAGAAGATGGAAAAACTGGCAGCCTTTTTTGACGAGATTAAAAAAATAGTAGAAACGCACCGAGACGCAAAACTCGCAGACCTTTTCGCGCATCTGGACACGATGGAGCGACATGGACTAACCATTAAAAGAAGCATTGGTGGATATGGAACAGGAAAGGTGCGCCTAATGACCGCGCATCGGTCGAAGGGTCTCGAGTTCGATCATGTCTATATTATCAATGTATTTGATACGCATTGGGGCAACAAGAGAAGTCGTGAGTTGCTCGTACTGCCGATGAGCGTATTTGCGCGGACAGAAGATCTTATGATGGAAGGTGATGACGAAAACGCCGATGAGCGAAGGCTATTTTACGTCGCGCTTACACGCGCAAAGCAGACAGCAACAGTATCATACGCAAAGGAAAATACGCACAAACGGGAATTATTACCCTCGTTATTTATTAGCGAGATACGCGAAGACCTATGTGAGCCGATGCAAGTAGAACAATATGAAAAGGAGCTAAACCGACACAAAGAATTATTATTTACTCAGCGCGCAATCACGTCTGTGGATATCCGAGATAAGGAATATATCAAAGAGCTGTTTATGCGCAACGGCCTTTCGGCAACTGCATTAAATAATTATCTAACCTGTCCATGGCGCTATTTCTATTCAAACCTATTGCGCATCCCCGGAGCCCCCGAAAAGCACCAAATGTTCGGGACTGCAGTGCACAACGCGCTGCAAGACTTCTTCAACGCGCTAGCCGAACGGGGTGCTGACAAGCAGTTTCTGATCGATAAATTCGTATATCATCTCGGCCATCAATCGCTTACAGGAAGGGATTTTGAAGATGCAAAGAAAAAAGGAATAACTGCGCTTGAAGGGTGGTACGATACGTATCACCAAATATGGAGAGGGAACGTTCTTACCGAATACGCGGTAAGCGACGTGATGATGACCCCAGAGATCCGCCTGACCGGAAAGATCGACAAGATGGAATTTATCGATACAGGGAAGGCAGTAAACGTCGTAGATTATAAGACAGGTAAGCCGAAATCCCGCAATCAAATAGAAGGCGTTGCAAAGGATGATGAGATGGAAGGTGATGACGAAATAAAGACCGAAGGAGGAGGAATAAAACGTCAGCTAGTCTTCTATAAGATCCTATTAGATAGGCAAGGAAAGTATGATATGGTATCGGCGGATGTTGATTTTATAGAGCCGATGCAAAGTGGAAAATATAAGAAGGAAATGTTTGAAGTAACGCCAGAAGAAATAGTCAAACTCGAAAAGGAAATTATAAGGGTTGGGTCCGAGATTATTGAAGGAGCGTTTTGGGATAAGCGATGTGATGATCAAGAATGCGAGTATTGCGCACTGCGAGATTTAATGACACAAGAGGGGGATTAATTGCTATACTGTATACATATGACACAATCACAGAAAAAAGCAGTGTTTCTCTTGCGTATGGCGCTTGGGGCGTTGTTTCTGTATGCGGGCATTGCAAAGCTAATGAATCCGGAATGGACTTCTGTAGGTTATCTCGCCGGTGCTCAAACCCTATCAGGATTTTATGGTTGGCTTGCGTTGCCGCAAAATATAACATGGGTGGATATGCTGAACGAGTGGGGATTATTTCTCGTAGGTGCGACGCTTATGCTTGGTGTTGGTACGCGGATTGCCGCATCGCTAGGAGTACTAATTATGGCATTGTATTATATTCCAACGCTTAACTTTCCATACGCAGGGGAGCACGCCTACATTGTCGACGAGCATATTATCTACATCGCTGGATTTATTGTGCTGGTTGTCTTCAATGCGGGAATATATTGGGGTATTGATGGTATGATACAGAGATCGAGGCAGCTTCCTACTTGGATAAAGAAGTGCCTATGGTGTAAATGAAAATATATTGACAAAATAGCACATTTGTGCTATTTTTGTTTTTAGTAGATTAATTCAAGGAACGGAGGTGCTAGTAATGATCGTCAGAGACGCAGTACTCAAAGAAGCGAAGCACGTTTTCTTTGCAGCAATGCTGGCTGGGTATGTAGGGGATGGGGATGGAGTAACTAAGACCAAGGAGTCTATAACAGGGTGTACCACTATCCAGTTCGTACGAGGGAGCTATAAGGTAGTCGATTACTACTACACGACGCCTCATTCTGACCGTTCGGCGGGGATGACCATGATATTCTTCGGGGGCATGCCCGTCTGGTGGATGTCGTATGGTGGAAGTTATCCCAAAGAGGTAATCCCGCTCCTCAAAGACGCGCTTGGTGCGGCATACGTATGCCACTTTTTTAATGGGGGTCGTGGGCCGAAGGCTCACACTCGCATTGGTATGCGGTACGAGAATGTGGTTGAACCTGGTGGGAATTTCGTCCAATTCAAAGGACGAGAAGAAATTAGGTTTGACCATGACCAAGCGGGGGAAGTGCTCGGTTTTCATGAGTACTTCGGAGGAAGTCTCATCTAGCGCACAACTCAAAAGCCGCCCGAATATCGGGCGGCTTTTTTGACAACAAAACGATCGCGTGCAACACTTGGTAATAGATCACTACAACTAGATAGTAAAAGGAGGGATTATGAACGAACTCTGGTCAAAACAGGGATGGATCTTTGATCTCGATAGTACGTTAGTGAAGACGCAAAAGGAATTTCATGCGCCGGCAGAAGCGGCTGTGCTGGCACAGTATGGTATCGCAGTTAGGCCCGAAGAAATTTCGCGGCGCTTTGCCGGTGTGCACACACGCGAGGTTTTTCGCCAGCTGGCTCCACGCCATGATCCGCAAGAACTCCTTGAAGAGAAGTGGCGGAGGATGCAGATAATGGCGATAGCCCGCTCAATAGAACCGATTGATTACGCACAAAAGCTGCTCAGGAAATTACACAGACGAGGAATCCCCATGGGGATAGCATCCGCATCACCACTTGCATGGATCGAACTATGTATGTCGACGATCCAGATGGATCGTTACATAAGCTGTTACGCGTCAGTCGATGAAGTAGCCAAAGGGAAGCCGTCTCCGGACGTATTTCTCCTTGCGGCAGAGCGGCTCGAATGCGAACCAAGAGACTGTATCGCCGTCGAGGATGGTGAGGCGGGAGTTGAGTCGGCCCTAGCGGCTGGCATGCGAGTCTACTGGCTCACCAACAGCGCACAAACCATCAAAGGAGCAAGGAAGATCCGCTGGCTCAAGCAGCTGTTATTCTAATTGCCTAGATAAGCCCCCTTTCGATTCGGGGGCTTTTTTGACTGGACAAATTTATAGATTAAGGATATAATGGGAGCTCAATTAATCACTAGTGCCTCAGGGGGCTTTTTTGTATGGAAATCCGAAACATTGCGATCATCGCACACGTTGACCACGGCAAGACAACACTAACCGACGCTATTCTAAAACAGACAGGAGCAGCCGCGGAGGGTGTCAGCATGGACAGTAACACGCTCGAAAAGGAGCGTGGCATTACCATTTACGCAAAGAATGCGTCAGTAATGTATAAGGGCACAAAGATCAATATTGTGGACACGCCTGGTCACGCGGATTTCGGGTCCGAAGTGGAGCGCGTACTGCGCTCGATCGACTCCGTTTTGTTGGTTGTCGACGCACAGGAAGGCCCGATGCCGCAGACTCGCTTTGTACTTAAGAAGTCGCTCGAACTGGGGTTGCAGCCGATCGTCATCATTAACAAGATCGACAAGCCGGCAGCAAATCCGGACGAAGCACATGAAATGGTTTTGGAACTGTTTATGGATCTAGGAGCGACCGACAAGCAACTCAACTTTACGACCGTCTATGCGATTGGAAGAGAAGGTATTGCAAAAAAACATCTAACGGACGATTCAAAAGATTTGACACCGCTCCTCGATACAATCATCGAAGAGGTAGAACCGAGCCATATGCGTGGGGATGCACCATTTCGCGCACAGCCGTTTAATTTGGCCTATGACAATTTCCTAGGACGCCTCGCCATTGCGCGCGTCTATGAAGGAACAGTTAAAGTAGGGGATACGATTATCATCAAAAAGCCGACCGGAGAGATTCGAAATGGCAAGATTACTAAACTCTTTTCGTTTAAGGGACTGGAACGTGTTGACTCGCCGTCGGTAAGCGCCGGAGACATCGTTATGATTGCAGGATTGGCAAATATCGATATTGGGGAAACACTTTGTGCAAACCCCGACCAGGAGGCATTGCCGGCGATCGCCATCGACGAGCCGACAATCTCTTTGAACTTCCTTGTCAACGATTCACCGTTCGCGGGAAAGGAGGGTAAGTTCGTAACGACCCGCCAGATCAAGGAGCGCTTGGATAAAGAACTGGAAGTGAATGTGGGGCTAAAGGTTGATTTTTCCGAAGGAGATAGCTTTAAAGTATACGGCCGTGGAGAAATGCACATCGCAATCTTGCTTGAAAACATGCGTCGCGAAGGGTTTGAGCTGCAAGTATCCCAACCGCAGGTCATCATGCACGAAGTGGACGGACAAAAGATGGAACCGTTTGAAGAAGTCGTAATCGATGTGCCGGAAAAGATGGCAGGAGTGGTCATCGAAACGCTTGGCAAACGCCGTGGCATCATGACGCAGATGAAACAAATTGAAAGCTATACGCGCCTCCTGTTCGAAATGCCAACACGCGGATTACTAGGCTATCGTGGTCAGTTTACGATCGACACGCGCGGAGAAGGTATTTTATGCAGCCGGTTCATCGGGTTTCGCCCGTATGCCGGAGAGATCGTAAAGACCGAACTCGGATCCATGATTTCCATGGCAGCCGGAAAGGCATTGGCATTCTCGTTGGCAAACCTGCAGGAGCGTGGCACATTGTTTATTGAGGCAAACACTGAGGTGTATGAGGGAATGGTTATTGGAAACACCGCAAAGGGCAACGATATGTCCGTTAACCCGATCAAGGGGAAGCAACTTACGAACATGCGTGCATCCCGCGCAGACGAAGCAATTCAACTTGTTCCGCCGCTTACCGTCACATTAGAGCGTGGCCTCGAAGTGATGGCCGAAGATGAATACTTAGAAGTAACGCCTAAAAGCATCCGTCTCCGCAAAAAATATCTTACGGAAACCGATCGCGTCAGAGCATCCAAGGGGAAATAAAAGAAGGGGGAGAGAACAACGACGCCGCAAGGCGTCGTTGTTGCAAAGGAAGGGGAGTGTTCGGTACAATAGACATATGAATTACAAGGAAGGAGTTGCGCTCATTATTTTCTTGGTGTTGATAGTGATCGGTCTTGGAATGTATGGGAGATCAGACATCACACGGAAAAATACGAATACGCAACAAAAACAAACACAGCTAACTTCGTCGGCAAAAAATGAACAACCTATGGAATCAACAGAACTAATGACAAATCAATTTACCGCGACGGTGGAAACAACAGAAGGCACGATCGTGATCAAACTAAACAAGGAGCAGACTCAGAAGACGGTAGAAAACTTCAAAACCCTCGCAAAAAAAGGCTTTTACAATAACACGGTATTCCACCGCGTAATCAAAGGATTTATGATTCAAGGAGGTGACCCCAAAGGGGATGGTACGGGAGGTCCAGGCTACACGTTTGCGGATGAGCCGTTCACAGGAGAATACACCCGTGGAACGATTGCAATGGCAAACGCGGGTCCGAATACCAACGGCAGCCAATTCTTTATCATGCACGCCGATTATCCGTTGCCGAAGAATTATGTTATTTTTGGGCGAGTGACGAACGGCATGGAAACGGTAGATAAAATTGCGGATGCGGCAGTGACACCAAATCGATACAGCGGAGAACCATCAACACCGGTAAAGCCGGCAAAGGTCCTTTCGATAACGCTCAGCGAATAACGGATATGACAAAGCGATTATACAAAAGCGAATCGAATAAAGCGGTCAGCGGTGTGATCGGAGGAGTAGGTGAATATTTTGATCTCGACCCCGTATTGTTGCGGGTCGTATGGATACTGGTTGTAGTCTTTACGGGAATATTCCCGGGAGTGATCGCGTACATCTTCGCCGCACTCATTGTTCCACATCGAAGTGAGCATAAAAAGGTAGCTAAAGCAAAGAAAACTACGGAAGAAAACGCGGCATAATAAAAATCCTCTCGATGAGAGGATTTTTATTAGTTACTCAACCAACGCATATTTCGAACAAAAGATTAGCGTCATAGCAGGCGATACTATTCGCCACCACATTCACCCTTCCCGGTTCTTGGAAAAAGACATGCGAGCGGAAACATACACCATAGTAACGGAACATTGTTGTCATCCCGTGCTCCGACACGGGATCCAGGTTCACAACCCTAAAACTATTTTTCCACAACAATGCTGGATACCGGCCTCCGCCGATATGACAATGTAACCGGAGCCCTATTAGGGTATTGTAAATTACTTTGGCCGAAATGTGCGTTAGCGGAGTGTTAGTTGACAAAATTAGATGATGTGGTAAAATAAAAATCTGTAGCACATTTCGAATTTCACAATGTCTTGGCAAGGACATCAACCGCAACCCCAACAAGAAAAGGAGCGCTCATGAAGTGCAGCCATAACAGGTACACCGGAGTAGGAGATCTTCGCAGCAATTTGTTAGACCCTCGCAGGATCCTGAGCCTCGTCGTACAGGGGAAAGGCGTCCACACGCAGACCCTCGACCTCCCCGCGCGCATAGCCGAAAAGATGAGCATGCCGATTCCCGCAATGGAGATCATGCCCGCGGTCCCCGTGACCAAGATCATTAGTATTCAGATGAAGAATCGCCTGGTGGTCCTGGAAGTAGACGGGCCGCTCAACGAAACGGTCAAGGCCGTTGCTAGTCTGATCACCGAGCAGATGTCGGCACTCAACATGGTCACCGCGTTCTTCCCGGGCAGCGCTTCGGAAAAGACGCCGGTGATGAGCCAGTACTACTTTGGCTTCGGTACGGCCAAGCTTCGCGCCGCCAATCCGAACATAAGCAACATCAGACTTTTAAACGACGGCCAGGGCGTCCTGTTCACACAGGTCGGCCAACTGAAAAGGATCCCTCTTTCTCAGCTCAACGAGAACTGGGTCGAGGGGGCGGACATCATGCACGAATTCGGCAAACCCGTAACGTTCCTCGGGCGGGTACAGGACAAGAAGATCGCCGTGACCCTTTCGGACTCGACCACAGTCATTGCGACCCTCACCCGGTCCAAGGCGACGGTAACCGGCCGCTTTGCCTTCGGGCAAAGAATAGGCACGCTCCTTGGTGAAATAAACCACGCTGGGGGCGCGCTCTATGCGGCGATCCGGGGGCGCGAGCTCACACTCACGCCGGTCGCTACCGGCGAGTAAAACGTAACGGACACGCCCCTTGCCAAGGCAGAACACCAACCGCCAGTCTTTAGACTGGCGGCTTTTTGTATATGAATTTTTACCCGCCGTATGATACAATTTACTGACATAGTAACTAACGACTACAACAAAAATATGTTCGATTCATTTAAACAACTAAAACAACTCAAAGAATTACAGAATGCGATCCAGAAGGAGGAGGTGACGGCGGAAAGAGATGGTGTGCGCATAACGATGAATGGTGCATTCGAAGTAAACGAAGTGAGTATTGAGGAGGGTATTGCGAATGATAGACTGCAGAAATTAATGAAGGAGGTGTTTAATGATGCGGTAAAGAAGGCCCAGCAAGCAATTGCGGGAAAATTTGCGGCAATGCAGAAATAAAAAAGCATTCCATGATATAATAAAAACGATACAGTAGTATCGTTTTTTATATATACTAAACTGATGAAAAATAGCCTCATTGCCGTAAGAAACGGCTCGATTGCCGCGATATACAAAAATATTCTCAAGCGCATATATTTCCGCATTGACCCGGAACAGGTGCACGATGCAATGACACACATAGGACAACGCCTCGGAAGATATGCGTTAACTCGGACACTAACACGGCTGACGTTCGGCTATACGCATCCGATATTAAAACAAACGATAGCAGGAATTGAATTTACAAATCCCGTAGGGCTGGCTGCGGGATTCGATAAAGATGGTGTCCTGACCGACATCATTGGCTCAGTCGGGTTCGGATTCGAAGAAATAGGTTCGATAACCGGCCGCGCATGTAAAGGCAATCCAAAGCCGCGGCTTTGGCGTATGAAAAAATCAAAAGGACTGGTTGTTTATTATGGATTAAAAAACGCCGGATGCGATGTAATTGCCAAACGGCTTGCATTAAAAAAATTTTTTATACCGATCGGGACAAGTATTGCGATGACCAATGATGCAAGCACGGCAACCCAAGACGCGGGGATTGCCGACTACGCAAAGGCATTCGAGACATTCGCAACAATAGGAGACTATTTTACGATCAACATTAGTTGTCCGAACACCTGTATGGGGGAGCCATTTGTGGAACCCACGGCACTCGATGCGTTGCTAACAAGGCTCGATGCAATCAAAACAACAAAACCCGTATTTCTCAAGTTGTCCGCGGATCTGTCAAACGACCATATCAACGGGATTATTGAGGTCGCGGATAGACATCGCATTAATGGATTTATCTGTACAAATCTAACCAAAGACCGAGGAAACGAAAATATAAAGGATGCCAACATTCCTCCATATGGAGGAATGAGCGGCAAGCTTGTGCAAGACCGGTCCGATGCGATGATTGGGTATATTTATAAGAGAACACGGGGAAGATATATCATCGTTGGTTGTGGAGGCATCTTTTCAGCAAACGATGCGTATAAAAAAATCTGCAGTGGCGCATCCTTGGTGCAAATGATAACGGGTATGATTTTTGAAGGTCCTCAGGTCATCAGTGAAATTAACAGGGGAATTATTGAACTACTTAAGCAAGATGGATTTAAGACGCTTTCCGAAGCTATTGGCTCAAAAATTGAGCACCATAGGGAGCCGTAAAAAAATATTGTATACTTATATATATATTAAATTGCGGACTACTTTTATGAAACTTCGTATATCATTTAAGAAGAAGGTTGTTCTGGTAATTATTACGGTTATGTTTTTTTTCGGAACACTCGCGACAATCGCGGTGTATGGTATGATGCAGCGAACTATCTCGGTGCTCGCAATTGAATATTTCGAATCAATCGTCATTCAACAAGAAGAGACGCTTACGAATGTGTTTAATAATTCGAAATCATTCGTACAGCATCTTGCGGCGCATGATGAGGTAATTAAATATTTGCAACAAGAGGATCCACAGCCGCAAGACGCCTTTCTTCTCGCCCATTTTACTAGATTTGATATAGATCACAGCTATCAAGCGATCTATCTAATGGATATGACAGGGAGGACGGTGGTTTCAACCGATCCGACCTTTGTTGGTCAAAATTATGGATTTCGTCCTTATTTTAAAAAGGCTATTGAAGGAGAACTAGTGATTGATTCGGCAATCGGGGTAACGAGTAAAAAATTCGGATATTATTTTTCGCATCCGGTCAAAACACCCGATGGGGTGATAATTGGTGTTTTAGTCGCAAAATTAAAAGATACATTGATCGGCGATGCATTGCGTCCAAAAATATTAAGTCCGGAGGGGGGGGCGATGTTAATCGACGAATACGGGGTTGTGATACAAACTGATAGGCAAGAACTGCTGTATAAAAGCTTTAGGCCACTGTCTCCCGCACTACAAAAAATACTTGCGGATACCCATAAATTCGGCAATATCACCATAATGCCACTGCAGTATGAAGCGGAAGGGGTAATACTTACTGAAATTAAACGATCAACGGCTTTCGAAACGTATGATGCCCAACACCAGCGAAATGAGATTATTGGAATAGCTCGGGTCAATAATGCGCCGTTTTTCATTCTCCTTGAAGAACCCACGCAAGGTTTTGTAGCTGTAGCAAAAAAAATCGCTCGCATTGTCAGTATTTTTATAGCGCTCGCGTCAGCCGGTGTCGCAATACTATTATTTTTGCTTGTCGCAAAATTACTAAAACCATTAACAAAGCTAAAAGCGGTAGCATCTCAAATTGGCAAAGGAAATCTAAAACAGGTGGTTACTATTGACACAGGGGATGAGTTTGAAGAACTCGGAATGGCATTCAATAACATGACTGCGAAACTCAATGACACATACACAAACCTCGAGGGAAAGGTATGGGAGCGTACTGCGGATTTCGAAAAGTTTCGTTTGGCTATAGAAGCCGTTTCAGATCCTGTCATCATCACAGACGTTGATGGTCGTATTCTGTATGCAAACAAAGCAATGGAAACGCTAACCGGATACACACAGTTAGAATTGATTGGAGTAAAACCATCCCTCTGGGGTCGACAAATGCCAATTGAATTTTATGGGAAACTATGGGAAACAATCAAGATAAAAAAGGAGGAGTTTCACGGAGAAATCACTAATAAAAGAAAGGGTGGTGAACGATATTTGTCCGAGCTGCATATATCCCCACTTCTTATGAATAAAGGGAAACTGTATGGTTTTGTGAGTATCCAACGGGATATTACAGCGCGAAGAGAAGCGGATAAAACAAAAAACGAATTCATCTCAATCGCATCACATCAGCTCCGCACCCCACTCACTGTCATAAATTGGTACACACAAATGCTCTCCAAAGGAGAAGTTGGGCAACTAAATAATGAGCAGCAAGAATATCTCGGAAGGATTCAGTCAGCAAGCAAAAGAATGGTGGATCTGATAAATTCACTTTTGAGCGTCTCGCGGGTTGACTTGGGGGCACTAAATGTCAAACCCGAGCAGATACAACTGACGGAAATAGCGGACTCGATACTGGTTGAGATGGGAAATCCTATCGAGAAAAAGCAGCTACATATCGTACGAGAATATGATCCACAGGCATCAAGTATTAATGCTGATCCTGCGCTTGTCCGGATTATATTCCAGAATCTGATACTAAATGCCATACAGTACACTCCAGAAAAGGGGATTATTACTATTGGAATAGCACGGAAGGGTATTGCGGAAATACTTATCACCGTAGCAGACAATGGATACGGGATTCCGGTCGGCCAACAGGCACGTATTTTTGAGAAATTCTTTCGTGCGGACAATGCGCAAAAGGAGCAACCCGAAGGAAATGGGCTCGGGCTCTATATCGTAAAATCAATTCTTGAACTCATCGGGGGGACTATTTGGTTCGAGTCGGAAGAAAATAAAGGATCGACATTTTATGCGGTATTACCAAATAAAAAAGACTAATAGGTCGATCAAAAGTCGCACTGATTACACATAATGCACGTAAAGCTCCCATGTTAAAACGATACACGATAGGGTGGAAAATACTAAGCGGCCTAACATTACTACTACTGCTGGTTATTGGGGCTAACTACATGATTTTTACGACACAAAGAAATAGGATCATTGGAGAAACATCCGATATACTTGCAATCGTAAATAACACATCCAAAATGACGCTGCTCGAAGCAATCAAACAAATGAGCCAACGCGCAGCTGATTTTTCATCTGACGGATTCATTCGCGATACAACTAAAGAGATAGTTATGTCAGGAGATGCAAAAAAAATAACAGCGCTGAATGAACATTTGGAAAAGAATAAGCGGTCGATCGATCCATCGATCTATGGGATTAATATTCTTGATAAAACAGCTGTAGTTATTGCCTCCACAAAACAAACAGAAATCGGTAAAAATGAATCGGAAGATGTGTATCTCACCCAGTCTGAAGACTTGAATTATGGATCCACATATCTAAGCGATTTTGAGATAATACGTCACTTTGACACTGAAGAAATTTCACTTGCGATTAGTGCACCACTCATAGACAAGGTGACCGGGGAGCACATTGGGACGCTTATAAACTTTATTCGAGCAGACTATATTGCAGGAGTACTGAAAACGCTTAATAAAACAGTAACGCAAGATTCTCCAAAATATTCAACACTCACGACATTTATCATCGACGGCAAAGGGTTTAGCCTTCAAAGAAGTGGTGCACTGACAAAACATCCTGAGTCAAGCGATGTGGTTGCGCAATGCGGCAAAGCGAGGCAGTACACTAATAGCGATGGCGTATTGGTAATTGGAGCGATGGTATGTTTGGATAATGGATGGAAAATAGTAACTGAAATAGATCGAGCTCAGGCGTTTGCGTCAATAGAGCAGATGCGCGCGAATACGCTCGCGCTGGTAATCATTCTCGTCGCATTTATATTGGTTCTCATGTATGTATTAATGCGAACAGTCATCGAACCACTTAGGATGCTCTCAGATTCCGCATTAAAGCTCGGGCGAGGCATGTTCGGCATACGGACAAGTGTGGATTCAAGAGATGAATTAGGGGATCTCGGTGCGTCTTTTAACGAAATGGCAAAAAACTTGGAAGGTTCCCACATGATTCTCGAAAAAAAAATACAGGAGGTGACCGAGGATCTTGAAAAATTCAAACTTGCCGTTGAAGGGGCATCTGATCATATTATTATTACGGATAAGGAGGGAATTATCCTTTATGCAAACAAAGCTGCTGAAGAGATTACGGGGTATTCAATAGACGAAATGAAAGGAAATCGGCCATCACTATGGGGCAAGCAGATGCCCGCGGAGTTTTATCGGCGTATGTGGAGAACAATCAAGGAAGATAGGCAAAGTTTTCATGGCGAGGTAACTAATAAGCGGAAAAATGGACAGCTCTATATCGCAGAATCGCATATATCACCGATATTTGACGAAAAGCAGAACTTGTACGGATTCGTCGGAGTCGAACGGGACATTACGCGACAAAAGGAAATAGACAAATCAAAAACCGAGTTCGTTTCGATCGCATCACACCAATTGCGCACCCCCCTGACTATTATCAATTGGTACGTAGAGATGCTGACGACGTCCAATACGGAACTATCGGAAAAGCAACGACAATACCTGGACGAGATCATGCGCGCAAGCAAACGCATGATCGACTTAGTAAATGCGCTGCTTAACGTTTCGCGCATTGACATGGGAACCTTCATGGTCGATGTACAGCCGCTCGATTTTGCATCGGTAATGAATGAAACGTTAAAAGATCTGGCACCACAAATAACCAGTAAAAAGTTGCAAATAACAAAAAATTATGGCGAACAATTACCTCAAATTAATGCCGATCCAAAATTACTACGGATGGTATTTCAAAATCTACTAACAAACGCGGTAAAATACACCCAAGAAAGTGGTGTAATCGTAATAGCGCTTAACGAACACGATGGGGACATTCTGATATCGATTAAAGATACTGGACTGGGAATTCCAATTGATCAGCAGTCGAAAATCTTTACAAAGTTTTTCCGTGCGGACAATGCACGCGCGAAGGAGCCTGATGGCAATGGACTCGGTCTCTATATTATAAAATCATTGATTGAATATTCGAGTGGTAAGGTTTGGTTCGAATCAGAAGAAAACAAAGGGACGACATTCTACGTATCACTCCCGCTTACCGGCATGAAGGCAAAACAGGGCACACGACCGCTCGCAGTGTAATTTCAGAGAAGCAATCCCTGGTCGAATAAAGAAAACAGGTATATACTATAGGCAATATGGAACCACAGTCATTGCAACGGAAAAAGATTCTTTTTGTCGAAGATGAAGAATCGATGCTCAATGCGCTCGTCGACTCATTTAAACGTGAGGGAGTGATAGAGGTACTGACCGCAAGAAATGGGGAAGATGGACTTGCGTTGGCACTTAAAGAACATCCTGATCTACTATTAGTTGACATTCTCATGCCAAAAATGGACGGCCTGACAATGCTTAAAAGGGTCAGGGAAGACGAATGGGGGAAGATGGTAAAAGTAATCGTTCTTACAAATTTCGACACCGATGATGAAATGCTCAAAAAAGTTTCATTAGCGGAACCGGCATTCTATCTCCTAAAGTCGAATTGGAGTATGGAGGATGTCATACTAAAATCAAAAGAAGTACTCGGACTTCTATAATCATCATCACAATCATGGATACAAAGATTAAAAATAGTCTTAGTGCGATTGGAGTCATCGCCATCACACTACTCACCTACGCAGGGTTCATCTACGCACGCGCGTACGCGGAATCGATACAACCGTCATCATTTCGCAGTTTCGCAGTCAGTGGAGAAGGCAAGGTAACGGCGATCCCGGATATCGCACAGTTTAACTTTGGCGTCGTAACGCAAGGAGGTAAAGATATTACCGAATCGCAGGAACAGAATGCCGAAAAGATGAATGCGATCATCTCATTCATCAAATCACAGGGAGTTGATGTAAAAGATATCAAGACGCAGCAGTTTAGTATCGATCCGCGATATCAGTACTACGATTGCTCGTCACGATCACTTACTCCGACAACGATGGAGGTGCGCCCATGCCCGCCTCCGGACATTGTTGGGTATACGATCACACAAAGCGCTACGGTGAAAATACGTGACTTCGCAAAGATCGGAGATATTATGGGGACACTTACCCAGAAAGGGGCCAATACCGTTTCGCAGCTTTCATTCACGATAGACGACAAGGTGAAGATTGAAACAGAAGCACGGGAAGCAGCAATCAAGCAGGCGCAAGAAAAGGCAAAGGCGATTGCAAAGAGCGGGGACTTCGGTATTGGAAAATTACTTTCGATCGACGAAAGTGGAGGGCAGATCCCGTACTATGCATATGGCAGAGGAGGAGATATGCTAAAGACCTCATCAATGGAAATGGCGACACCGATCGCCCCATCCATCGAGCCAGGATCACAGGAGGTGAATATCAATGTCACCCTTCGCTACGAAATTCGTTAATAAAAAACAGCCCCAATTGGGCTGTTTTTTTGCCGTCCATTCTAGTGTATACTAAAGAAAAGTTCTTACGCGTAACGTGCGATCGCACGAATTTAATTATGCAAAAAATAAAGGCATTGATAAAAAATAAATGGGTTATTACGGGAGTGGTTGTGCTGCTTGTGATTGGCGGATATGTCTATCGCAAAAATACAACAGCACAAACATATGAAACCACAGCGGCTACGCTCGGACAGGTACGAGAAGAGGTGAGCATTACCGGCAAAGTAAGGCCGACGCAAAACCTCGATATCGCGTTTGAAAAAGGTGGACGCGTGGCTCGCATCCGCGTTGCGGTAGGAAATACGGTACGAGAAGGACAAGAGCTAATGACGCTTGAGAATTCCGATCTCCAGGCACAGCTCGCGCAGGCGCGCGCAAACGTTCGTTCGCAAGAGGCAAAACTCGACCAACTCGAGATAGGCGCTCGACAGGAAGATCTTGCCGTCTCGGAAACGCGAGTGACCAATGCGAAGAATGGCTTGGCGGATGTCGAACGCAATCTGGTAAATGTAACGAGTAAGGCTGAAATCGATCTGGCAAATCTCTACAGCTCCGTACCGGACACGCTAACAGACACATATACCAAGTCGGACGACGCGCTTCGCAATCAAGTAGACAATCTTTTTTTGAATGATGATACAGATCGACCAACCATATCGTTCACATCATTTAATAGTCAGGCAAGGATAGACTCTGAGGCAGGGAGGGCTCTCTCAACAGAACACTTGGCAGATTTTTCGGCAGAGCTGAACGGGGTCAAAAATATAAATGGCGATACCGACGCATTGGATGCCGCACTGAACAATGCGAAGATACACCTGGATATCTTCCTAGTCTTTTTTGGTGATCTACAAGATGTGGTCAATAGTCCAAATAGTCTTGATGCGACAACACTCAACACATACAAGACAGCCGTTTCAACCGGGCGCAACAGCATTGTCGCCGCACTAGCAAGCGTGAACAAACAACGCCAATCGATCGCGACACAGCGATCGGCGAATCAGACGGCTATTGCGAATGCCCAATCGAGTATCACCGCAGCACAAAGTGCGCTTGATCAAGCACAACGCGAATTAGCCCTGAAGATCGCAGGGGCTTCTTCCCAGGACATCGCATATCAACAGAGTCAGCTCGAAAACGCACGCGCTAATGTAGACTATTATCAGGCACAGGTTGATAAGACCATATTGCGAGCACCATTCACGGGAACGGTAACGAAGATAGTCCCCACACTCGGAGATATCATCTTACCAAACATACCAACGGTTTCAATCATCGGATCGGGTAAATTTTTAATTGAATCATATGTTGCAGAAGCAGACATCGCAAAGGTAAAGGTGGGCAATACGGCACAGGTAACGCTCGACGCGTATGGTACGGACGTGTTGTTTGATACAAAATTGATTCAAATCGATATATCGTCAACCGTATTGGAAGGAGTGGCTACCTATAAGACAACGTTCGAGTTCATCAATGAAGATGTCCGTATCCTGCCGGGGCTTACGGCAAATATCGACGTACTATCCGGAGAAAAGAGTGGTGTATTATACATCCCTACCAGAAATATTGTCTCTCGAGAAGGCAAGAAATACGTAACAGTATTGGTAAGCGAAGAGGAAGGTATCGTCAAAGAAGTGGAGGTGGTAACCGGATTACGAGGCTCAGACGGCCGGACGGAAATCGTATCGGGCATCCAAGAAGGAGACAAAGTGATAATCAACTAAACCGGCACAATGGAGCAAATAGATCAACAGAAGCATAAAAATCGTCCACTGGTACTCTCCACGAAGAACCTTCGCAAGGTATATATGATCGAAGATCTGGAAGCGGTGGCACTCCGGGATGTTTCTCTCGATATCCACGAAGGGGAATTTGTTTCCATCATGGGACCTTCAGGGTCCGGAAAATCAACCCTATTACAGATACTTGGATGCCTCGAACGCCCATCGGGAGGGAAGTATCTTCTCGACGGCAAGGATCTCGAGCATTATTCCGATGATGAACTCGCACGGGTAAGAAATAAAAAGATCGGTTTTATATTTCAGGCATTCAACCTATTGCCGCGCCTGTCCGTGATCGAAAACGTAAAGCTTCCACTTATCTATGCAGACGTGTATGAGCCTGAGCGAACACGGATCGCCCGCGCGATGGTAGAAATGGTAGGTCTATCCGAACGCGAGAATTTTCCAACGGTAAAACTTTCCGGGGGACAGAAGCAGCGCGTCGCGATAGCGCGCGCATTGGTTAACGGCCCCAAAGTCATCTTTGCCGACGAACCAACCGGCAGCCTGGACTCAAAATCAGGAGCCGTCATTTTGCAATTTCTACAGGAATTGCACGAGCAAGGACACACGATTGTTATGGTGACGCATGAATCATATGTCGCGGCCGCCGCAGAACGCATTATACATATCAAAGACGGGCTTATTGAAAGTGATGAGTGGGTCGAACATCGCCACCGGGTGCATAAGGATGATCTGATTAAATAACCGCATGCAGACATGGGACACGGTACGTATGGCAGCAGTGGGATTGGCGACGCATCGATCGCGTTCTTTGTTGACCATTCTCGGGATTGTCATCGGCATCGGGGCGATCATCGTCGTTATAGCACTAGGCGAAAGCGGCAAACAACTTATTGTAGGAGAGATCCAGAATATGGGGCCCAAGAATGTATTTGTTGTCCCTGGGAAGGCTCCGACGGACGTTGGCGGGGCGGGCTCAACACTGTTTACGGATTCACTTCGCGAAAAAGACCTTAATGACCTCCAAAAAAAAGCAAACGTACCCAATGCGGCATCAGTGACTCCGATCGTATTTGGAAACATAATATCGATTTTCGAAAACGAATCCTATGCAGGGCTGGTTATGGGAAGCACGCCCGATATTATCCGATTATTTGACCTCAAGATGGCCCAAGGTGATTTTTTTCCTGACGAAAGCGTAAGCCAAAAGGAGGAGGTCGCAGTCATTGGCAAGAAAGTTGCGGAGGAACTATTCCCAACGGAAGAACCTATTGGCAAAAAAATCAAGATCAAAAATAAAAACTATCGGGTAATGGGGGTATTTGCGCAGAAAGGTCAGGGATCCTTTGTTAATTTTGACGAAGCCGTAGTAGTACCCTATACGGTCGTACAGCAACATATTTTAGGAATTAAATATTTTCAACGCATGGTCGTGGAAGCAGATACGGAAGCGAATATACAAAACGTTTCCCGTGACATCGAGACGCTCTTGCGCAACAATCACAATATTGACGATCCAAGCAGAGATGACTTCTTTATTATGACGCAGGATGATATCGTACAGCGCATCGGGAATGTCACAAACATACTAACCATTCTCCTTTCTGCGGTTGCCGCGATCTCGTTGGTCGTTGGTGGAGTAGGAATCATGAACATTATGCTTGTATCCGTCATGGAGCGCACGCGGGAGATCGGACTCCGCAAGGCACTAGGGGCAACAAACAAAGACATCTTGGATCAGTTTTTATCAGAAGCTATTATTCTGACTCTCAGTGGCGGAGTAATTGGGGTTTTGATTGGGGCTACTATTGGTATTCTGCTTGCATACATAATAAAATACGCATTTGGTATAGACTTTTCGTTCACGTTTCCGGTTGGCGGCTCCATCGCTGGGTTGATCGTTTCAACGGTTGTCGGATTCGTCTTTGGTATTTTTCCCGCACGGCAAGCGGCAAAAAAAAGTCCGATGGAGGCGCTCCGCTACGAATGATATGACAAACAAAGATAGAATTAAAATTGCATATGAGGGAGTCGTCATGCACCGATCACGTTCGCTCCTGACTATTTTAGGCATCGTAATCGGGATAGCGTCGATTATTCTTATTCTGGCAATCGGGGCAAGTGCACAGGAATTAGTCATTCGAGAAGTGCAAAGTTTTGGTCCTAAAAATGTTTTTGTACTTCCAGGTAAACAACCCAAGGGGTTTTCAGGATTTAGTGGCGCTATTATGAACGATTCACTTCAAGAAGAGGATATTGTAGCACTGAGGAGAAAAGAAAACGTACCCGACGCAAACGTGGTTATGCCGTACATGGAAAGCAGCGTGACGGCAACATTCGGATCGCAACTGTTTGCCGGGCCGGCATTGGGAGGTGAGGGAGTCATCTTTCGGTTATTTCAACTCGAGCTTACCAGTGGCGAAACATTCACAGACGAGGATGTAGCGCAACGGAACAGCGTTGTGGTTATCGGAAGTAAGGTTGCAGAAAAACTGTTCGAGGGAGAGGATCCCATCGGAAAGCACATAAAGATCAAGGATAAGAACTATCGAGTCGTGGGTATTTTAAAAAAGAAAGGGTCAGGAGCAGCTGCGGCATACGACGATTCGTTCATAATGCCCTACACAACCGTACAACTATATGTCATGGGCGTACATTTCATTAGCCATATAATGGTTGAGGCAAAAACGGAAACCGTGATCAACTCGATGGTAAAGGATATCAAAACGACGATGCGCGAGAGTCACGATATTAAGGATATTTCCAAGGATGATTTCTACACCATGACAATGGAAGATGCCGCGGCGATGCTTACGACGATCACCGATATCCTAACCATTCTTCTTACAACGATTGCCGCGATCTCATTGGTCGTTGGCGGCGTCGGCATTATGAATATTATGTTCGTATCAGTTACGGAACGGACGCATGAAATAGGATTGCGCAAAGCCGTTGGCGCTACCGATCAAGACATATTGCGCCAGTTTCTTTTTGAAGCGCTCATACTGACCATGACAGGGGCAGTGATCGGCATCCTGCTTGGATGGGGAGGGGGCGTTTTACTAACGGTCATTTTGGGGGAGATATATGCCATCGATTTCAGATTTTTCTTTCCCTTTGAAGGAGCCCTGATCGGGGCAGTAGTTGCGATGATTGTCGGTTTTATATTTGGTATTTTTCCCGCCGAACAGGCAGCGCGGAAAAGCCCCATGGAGGCGCTTCGCAGTGAATAATATGCACAATAAACCCGCGCAATGCAAAGATGCGGTTTTATTGACCCAAAAATGGTATAACTAAACCCATGAGGATTATCGCTCACATTGATATGGATGCGTTCTTTGCTTCAGTGGAAGAGCGCAACAAACCGCGACTCAACGGATTGCCGATCGCCGTAGGGTCAGATCCCCAGGATGGCAAGGGGCGAGGAGTGGTATCGACGGCGAACTATGCGGCACGTGAATACGGCATCCATTCGGCACTCCCAATCTCGACTGCATGGTTTCTATCAGAAGAAGCAAGGAAGTGCGGGAAGCCGGGTGTTGTTTTTATTACACCCAATATGCATGAATATGAGGAAACATCGGCAAAAATTATGGAAATCGTTCGATCATATGCGAACGTAGTAGAAGAGGCGAGTATTGATGAGGCATATTTCGATCTCAGTAAGACAGGATCGTTCGCAAAGGCGCAGAAGATCGGAGAGGCAATCAAGAAAGAAATAGGCAAAAAAGAAGCACTGACCGCATCGATTGGCATCGGACCGAACAAGTTGGTGGCAAAACTCGCTTCGGATTTTCAGAAACCAGACGGACTAACAGTAGTACTTCCGAAAGAAGTGCGGGCATTCATGCTTAAAAATAAGCTGCGCAAAATACCGGGTATTGGTCCAAAAACCGCAGATGAATTGCTTGAGCGCGGCATAGGGACAATCGCCGATCTGCAGGCTCTTGACCGATTCGAGCTTGAATTGGCTGTTGGCAAACAAGGGCTCTATCTCTATGAAAAAGCGCGGGGAATGGATGAGGCACCACTCATAGAAGAATGGATCGCGAAATCGATAAGCGAGCAGGAAACGTTGCAACACGACACACTGGTCGGAGAAACAATTATCGGCCTACTAAGAAAATTATCCGGGCAGGTTTATGCACGCTTCACACAAAGTGATTTTGTTACATTCAAGACCGTTGGCATTACGGTACGGTTCGAAGGATTTGAGACAAAGACACGGGTAAAGACATTGCCCGTGGCCACGAACGATAGAACACAGTTCGAATTTGAAACGCTCAAACTACTTTTACCATTTCTCGATGCGAGAGAAAATCCAAAACGAAAAGCAATACGGCTCATCGGCATAAAGATCGAAAAACTCGAGTGATGCATGAAAATGATATATAATGAATATATCATGCTGACCGATAAACATCACACGCCACTCTTCGGAAATCCCGAAATGGGAACGTTGTATTTAACGCTGGCGATTTTGGCATTCGCTGAAGGGCTGATCGGGGTATTCGTACCTATCTATTTTTGGAATCTTGGATTTCCCCTGTGGAAGATTCTTTTGTTCTACTTTCTTCATTCGGCGTGGTTTCTTGTATTCACATTCTCGCTCTTGCCGCTGATCAAAAAACTCAGTGATAAGATGATGATGTTTTTAAGTATTCCGTTTCTGGTGCTATATTTTTTGGGGCTCGGAACAATGAAGACGATTCCGCTATTGTTCTTCGCATTGCCAATCGCAAGCGCAATACATGGACTGCTATTTAACATCGGCTACCATATTGATTTTTCAAGTGTAGCTCATAGGGAAAAGCTGGGGAAGGAGGTGGGTATGCGATCGGTATTAGCCTCAATCCTTTCGCTCGCGGCGCCGTTTTTTGGCGGTGTATTGATCGCGGCTGCGGGGTTTCAAAACACCTTCTTTATTGGAAGTGCAATATTGCTTATTTCGGTATTCCCGCTCTTCTTTTTTCCGAATAGAAACAAATCGAAGAATCTAAGCATCCATTCCATTACTCCGCTCTTCAAAGAGCCGGAGCTGTTTCCCTTTACCATATCAGGCATTGGCTACGCGACCGAAGCGATCGTTCGAGGGGCGATCTGGCCACTGTTCATTTTCATAGCAATAGGAAATTTCAAGGAATTCGGAACGATCATTTCACTCGGACTAATCGTGACAGCCGTGGTGACATATCTTGTGGGATATCTTGCGGACTACGGAAAACGTCGTAATGTGATCACCTGGACGTCGATCGGCAATGCGGTTGTATGGCTGATTAGGCCTTTTATTATACTGCCGCCGATACTCGTCGGCGTGCATATTGGAGGCAATGTGGTGACGTCGGGACTAATGGTCGCATGGACAAGTCAATATTATAAGATAACAAAAACAGTTTCCGATGCTACCGCATTCATCATCAGCAGAGAAATATTGTACAATGCGGCACGGGTCATATTTATTCCTATACTGATGATCATTGCGTATTATCTACCGACAAACGTATTTTTCTCGTTAAGCTTCGTAGCTGCGGCATTCGCATCATTACTCTTTATTGCGGCAAATGAAACGCATAGTCACCTGGTAACAGGACCAACAACACCTGAGCATGGCAATTAAAATCCTTTGGCACGAACTGACTGCGGAAGAAGTATATGAGGCTACCGGAAGTGGCCCCAGCGGCCTTTCAGATGACCAGGCGTATGGTCTCGCGACAAAGATCGGCAAGAATGTTCTGCCGGAAGGCGCGTCATATTCACGCCTACGTATATTTATTGAACAATTTAATAATTCATTGATGTACATCCTGGTTGGTGCATCGATCATCTCATTTGCGTTACAGCACTACATCGATGGGAGCTTTATGGTTGCAGTTTTGTTATTGAATGGCATCGTAAGTTTTTTACAGGAGGACAAGGCGAACGAAGCACTTAAGTCGTTGCGCAGCATGGCACGCACGGTAGCAAGCGTCATACGAGCGGGCAATCGAAGAGAGATAGACGCCGCCGAATTGGTACCGGGTGATGTCATTATGGTAAAGGCAGGGAATAAGGTTCCAGCTGATGCGCGCATTATCACGGCAACCCGATTGACGGTCAATGAATCGGCACTCACGGGCGAGTGGTCTCCGGTAGAAAAAAGTACGGGCACGATCGCCGCGGAAGCACCCGTCTTCGAACAGCGCAATATGGCATTCATGGGAACAACCGTCGAAACAGGACGCGCGACGCTTCTGGTCGTCGCTACAGGGGGAGATACCGAATTCGGGAAGATCGCATCGTCCTTGCGCGAAGAAGAACGGAGGCCCACACCGCTCCAGATAAAGCTCGGCCATATGTCAAACGTCTTGGGTGCGGTCATCAGTGGCATCGTCGTATTGATCATCGCACTAGGGGTTGCGCGCGGTGAACCGTTTACTGATATTTTCATCGCATCGCTTGCACTCGCGGCGTCGGCTATTCCGGAAGGGTTGCTGCCTGCGATAACGATTGTGTTGGTTATGGGCATGCGCCGCATTCTCAAGGAGAGAGGTCTTGTGCGTAAATTGGCCGCGACGGAAACGCTTGGCAGCGTAACGGTGATCTGCACAGACAAGACAGGAACCTTGACTCAAGGAACGATGCAGGTAAGTCACATCCTGACCGCAACGCATGAATTACCAATCGCGGAAGAAAACGACATAAAAGATCTGGCAACAAATGGAGAACCGACAGATTCGCACATTACATCATTGCAAATCGCGGCGCTCGTCAATGAAGCGTATATAGAAAATCCAAAAGACGAATTAAAAGACTGGATTATTCGCGGAACGCCGACGGAACAAGCACTGCTTCTGGCAGCCATCCAGGCAGGAGTCGACCGCAATGAGCTCTGGCAAGGTCGCTGGATAGAGGATATGGCACCATTCGAATCGGAGACAAAGTACGCGGCAACGGTATTTGGCACAGCGAAAGGAACGTTTGAACTATTGATCATCGGTGCGGCCGAACAGCTCACCGCTCTGGCAACATCGGTTGATAAAAATGGCGCGCATCATCCCATTGGAGATCCCGAACGCGAGCGCATCATCCGCCATATGGAAATGACAACTTCCACAGGACTCCGCGTAATCGCATGCGCTCGCAAAACACTACAAAGACTCCCATCATATCAGGCTGTATCGGAACTGGTAAACGACCTTACGCTCGTAGGACTTATTGCCATTAAAGATCCGTTGCGCTCGGACGCAAGACATACCATACAGGATGCACGCAAAGCGGGTATCCGAACGGTATTAATCACGGGGGACCACCGCTTGACGGCACGCACGATCGCCAATGAGGTGGGTATACCGTCAGCAGAGTCATGTATTATGGAAGGAGCAGATATCGAGGCAATGACGGACGAAGAACTGGCAAAGGTTGCAAAGTCGGTATGTCTTTACGCGCGGGTATCACCACACCACAAATTACGCATCGTGCAGGCACTGCAAAAGAACGGGGAAGTAGTTGCCATGATCGGTGATGGTGTGAACGACGCCCCGGCACTCCAAACCTCCGATGTGGGTATAGCACTCGGGTCAGGAACAGATGCAGCACGCGAAGCGTCCGATATCGTTCTACTCGACAATAGTCTTAAGACAGTATTGAAGACGATTGAGGAGGGGAGAATCATGTTTAATAATATACGCCGTATATTCGTCTATCTTGTCTCCGATAGTTTTGCGGAACTCTTTCTGTTTATCGCGACTATTTCGTTCGGACTGCCGATTCCATTACTGGCAACGCAGTTGCTCTGGATCAACGTGGTAGAAGACGGCCTCCCTAATATTGCGCTGACGACCGAGCGGGACCGTTTTGGAATCATGCAGGAACCGCCCCGCGATCCGCATGAATCAATATTGACCCCCGCCCTGAAGCAGTGGCTAGTATTCATCTTTTTCGTGACGGGAACGATGGCGGTAGGACTGTATGCAGCATTTCTTGGCAAAACGGAAGATGTAAGTTTGGCACGCACCGCAGTCTTTGCCCTCTCCTGTTTTGATTCGTTGCTTTTGGTACTGTGCATCAGATCGCTTAAAACATCCATATTTCACAGAAGGGTATTTTCAAATAAGGCGATCAATGGATCAATTGTCGCAGGATTGGCACTGCTCGGATTTGCCATCTATATCCCGGGTATGCAGACCATTATGGGAACCGTGTCGCTCGGATGGCGGCCCTGGGCGGTTATCATCACTGCGGGGATCATTGAAATTCTACTCATTGAATTGGCAAAATACCTTATATTTACTCATGAAAAGCAAAAAACATCTTGATTTTTAAGGTGTTTAGCGCATACTGATAATCCTATGATCGAATTCAAAATCAAAAAACGATCGGCGAAGAGCAAGGCGCGCATAGGCATGCTCAAAACAACGCATGGCACAGTGGAGACACCTGCCTACGTTTCGGTAGCAACCCAGGGGGTTATTAAAACGCTTACATCCGAGGAGGTCGAGGCGACAGGCGCACAATTACTGATCGCTAACACCTATCATCTCCACATCCGTCCAGGCGAAGCCGTACTTAAAAAGCACGGGGGTCTGCACAAATTCATGAATTGGAAACGTCCGATTATGACGGATTCGGGCGGATTTCAAGTATTTAGCCTTGGGTTCGGTCGGGACTTCCAGACCGGTAAGATTCTAAAAAAGGAAAGCGAAAATATCATCGAGCTTGGCCAACAACCCAAGCTACTTAGCATAACACCGGACGGGGTTATGTTCCGCTCCTATCATGATGGTAGCGAAATGTTTCTCGGGCCAAAAGAATCGATCAAGATACAAGAACAAATCGGCGCGGATATTATCTTTGCATTCGACGAATGTACATCGCCGATGGCCGACCGCGCATATACAAAAAAGTCGCTCGAGCATACTAACGAATGGGCAAAGGTTTGTCTCAAGACAAAAAAGTCGAAACAGGCACTCTACGGTATTGTACAAGGAGGAAAGTTTAAGGATCTACGGACCGAAAGTGCAGAATTTATCGGAAGTCTGCCATTCGATGGCTTCGGTATTGGAGGAGAATTCGGAGCAGACAAAGGCTCGATGACGGGCATGCTCGATATCGTAACCAAGAAACTACCAGAAAATAAACCGCGCCACCTACTCGGCATCGGACATCTCGACGATATCATCCCGATCATGAAGTCAGGCATCGATACATTCGACTGCATCGCTCCGACGCATTACGCGCGGCATGGTATGGCATTTACGTCGAAAGGGCGCTTGGATTTGAAAAAAAGAACATTTTTATTGGATAAAAAACCCCTCGATCCAAAGTGCTCGTGTTTTGTATGTCAAAACTACAGCAGGGGGTATATCACACATCTCTTGAAGGCAAACGAAATAACGCCACTTAAGTTACTCACATTCCACAACATGTACTTCTTCCACGGATTCGTGAAGAAAGTGCGTGAAGAGATTAAAAAGGGAAAAATATAATCCTATGGCAATCGATGTGCAAAAATTGGCAAAAGAGATACTGGAGAGCAACCAATACATGACGATTGGAAGTGCCGGCAAAAACGGTACGGCATGGGTATCTCCGGTTGTATATGCATACGACAATGATCTGAATTTATATTTCGTTTCCCATATCCGCTCAAAACATTGTGTGAATATCGGGCAGAACAAAAGCGTTGCAGTGGCGATATTCGATTCCCATCAATTGATAGGGGATGGGGTAGGGTTACAGATCGAAGGAACAGCAAAAAGGGTAACACTTTTAGAAATACCAGAGGTATCATTAACCTACTTCAAACGGACATATCCCTACGCACGTGCAACAAAATCATTCAATACGGGATTGAAAAAATTGCTCAATGAGAACACCTATAGATTATATAAGATAGCTCCCTCAAAGATCTGGATGAACGATCCGAATTCAATTATCGATGAGCGGATCGAGATCAACAAAGAATACCTCCGTCCGTAAGCCGATGTCAAAACCACTAGAAAAAATACTCAAAGAATACGATTACGCATTTCCAGAAACGCTGATCGCGCAAAAGCCCGCATCGCCCCGCGATAGCGCCAAACTTTTGGTATACGATCGAAATGCCGATTCGATCACTGAAACGACCTTTGCGCATATAGGGGAATACCTGCCAAAGGGCGCGGTATTGGTATTCAACCAAACAAAAGTTCTTCCCGCGCGCCTGACGGTTACCAAACCGACAGGAGGAACCGCGCGCATCCTTTATATTGCCCAAGAGGGAGATGTAATCCGCGCTATGTCAGATCGCAAGCTCGAAGTAGGAACCAATGTCCGGATCACAAGTGGCTTATTTTTTAATGTTGCAAAACAAGAAGGAAAATATTATCTACTTAAGCCATCGTTTCCATTACAGCAGCTCAATACGATACTTGATCGCCATGGCATCACGCCGATCCCTCCTTACATAAAAGAATCGCCACTCAACGAACGCGAATTGCGTAAAAAATACCAGACGGTATTTGCTAAGCATGCCGGCTCAGTCGCAGCACCAACCGCATCGCTCCATTTTACTGATCGCCTATTAAAAAAGCTGCAGAAGCAGGGGGTAGACATTCGCTTTATAACACTCCATGTAAACATTGGTACATTTGCGCCACTTACGCAGGAGCATCTCGATACCGGCGCGCTACACACCGAATCATTTTCAATAGACAAGCAGACGGCAAACTTTCTCAACAAGGCGAAGGAGGAAGGCCGCCCCATTATCGGAGTAGGTACGACAGTAGTCCGAACACTTGAGTCAGCCTGTATCGATTCCCAATTGAAACGTTTAACAGGAGAAACACGTATATTTATACAAGAGGGCTATCGATTCAATTTCATCGATGGTATGGTAACCAACTTTCACGTGCCACAATCCAGCCTCTTGATGCTGGTTGCGGCACTGATCGGCAAGGATACACTCTTCAAGCTCTACAAGATTGCAATTAAACGAAAGTTTCGATTCTTTTCATTTGGAGATGGTATGTTGATATACTGAATATATGAAGCTGCAGCGTATAAAAAGGTCATCGGGGTGGTTGATTATTGTGGCGCTTTCGCTTTTGCCACTATTATTTTGGGCGACCATGAAGCCGATTACCCTGCGATTTGAAACGCCCACATATACACTAACCAGTATTGGTCAAATCTTTGGGTTGATAGGAATGGCATTATTTGCATTGACGTTAGTACTTGGCACCCGCCATCCGATACTGGAACAATTCTTCGATGGCATTAATAAAGCATATGTGGCTCACCATCGACTTGGCGCGATCACATTCTCATTACTCTTATTTCATCCGATAGTGATTGCCCTGAAGATTGCTCTCGTTGCATCCACCCGGGACGCGGCATTATTTTTACTTTCAACGGACCCCGATATCCTCTGGGGTACTGCCGCATTGCTTTCGATGATACTGTTTCTTATATTGACCTTCTTTATCAGTTTCGCGTATCACAAATGGAGGCTTACGCACCAGTTTCTTTCCGTATCGTTTGTTCTTGCGTCGATCCACACCTTGGTCATCTATAGCGATACACAAAACTCTGCAGGATTATATTGGCTGATGGCGACATTTATCGCGATCGGCGTGGTGGCGATCTGTTATCGCACATTAGCCCCGAAATTCTTTGTTCCACATATCGAATATATCGTCGATGAGGTGCGTACATTGGACAAGAATACCGTTTCCATCTATATGGTGCCAGCATACAGGCCTATCGCCTACAGACCAGGCCAGTTTGTATTTATTAGTTTTGAAGATGAGAAGGTGGGCAAAGAGTCACATCCATTTTCGCTCATATCCACTCCCGATGAACCACGATTAGCAATAGCAATAAAGACACTCGGAGATCATACCGGCAAATTCAAATTGATAGCAAAGAATACGGTTGCACAGATAGAGGGTCCTTTTGGCACATTTTTATACGACCATTTTGCAGGAAAAAACCAGATCTGGATAGCGGGCGGCATCGGCATAACACCATTCATTGGTATGGCGAAATCGGTAACTGATTCGTCCTATCACATAACAATCTATTACTGCGTAACTAATAAAGCCGAGGCAGTATTTCTCGACGAACTGCTTACAATCGAACAAGGCAACCCAAGTATACGCATAGTTCCATACTGTTCAAGTACGCAAGGGCACATTTCTGCGGCAACACTCCAGATGGACGAGGATATTCACAGTAAGGAAATCCTGATTTGTGGGCCGCAACCTATGATGCATTCCCTCACACGACAATTAATTGAAAAGGGCACAAAAAAATCACATATACATACGGAAGAATTCGGCTTCCGCTAAAAATCCATGAAAAAATTGACCGCGGTATCACTTCTTATCTTCTGGGCATTAGTAACTGCGTTATTAACCTCAGGATTAGTGTTTTATCAAAATAAACAACAGGCTGTTGAGATTCCTCCGGAACAGCAATCGGCCTCAGTAGTAGCACCAGGAGCCCTGTTATCTATGCGAGAGATTTTGACGCACAATACCGCCGCAAGTTGTTGGCTCCTTGTGAGCGGCAAAGTCTACGACGTAACGACCTATCTCGATAAACATCCGGGAGATGCAAGCACGATTCTCCCAACCTGTGGAACGGATGCGACGCAAGCCTACGCGACTAAAGGGCGGACATCCAGTCCAAAGTCACATTCGCAAAACGCGACCGAAATGCTCAAGGCCTACTACATAGGGGACTTCGGACAGAAACCTGTAGCACAAAATGCGGCCACGCAAAAGCCGACGACCGCAACAGCACAACCAACAACATCGACTGCAAAGCCGACGACACTAAGCACGACCGTGACCAATCCATCAGTAACGTTATCAATTCAGGAAATTGCGAAACACAGCACAACAGACGATTGCTGGATGATCGTCAATGGCAATGTCTACAACGTAACAAGCTATATTCCGAGACATCCAGGCGGGGTAGGCGCGATACGCCCTTATTGTGGAAGGGATGGAACGGCTGCATTTGAGGGGCTGCCTCATTCGATGAATGCGCATCAAATGCTTGCAAACTATCTCGTTGGAGCGGTCGGACAGCAGACAACCTCGCAGGCAATCCAACAAACGACAACCCCAACGCCGTCAGCGTCCCAAAAAGGTGATGACGACGACGATGATTAACCAACTTCTCGATCAACTCTAACATGACAGTATTCGGGGCGGTTCTGCATTATCCATTAATAATAGGTGCTACGGAACACATGCATTAATAGGATCATGGAGACGACTGGATCGACTTACATCGATTCCCGACTGAACCATTTACGTGAGAAACACGTATATTTATACAAGAGGGCTATTGATTCAATTTCATCGATGGTATGCCGTTGTATTGAAAAGGATGTCGGCAAAAGACTTTGACAAAATGGGTGCGAATAGGTATTGTATTTTTAGTACACCAATAATAATCAAGAGGAGTAAAATATGGGATGCGGACGGCAACACGCAGCGGTCAGATTACTGGAAAGTAGGTATGGATTTCGCGGAATTGATCTGCTATTTCGAACCCTCGTCGAACTGTTCCATCAGATCCCGTTCTGCGCCTCATTCGGCGTGAGTTGTTCGGGACACCTCGACGAAACGGATGAAGCAGATAAAAACCACCCGAGTAGCTTTTACCCGGAGCCATGGGGACACCTGAACATCTCAATTGCATCGCCCGAAGCCCACATCCAAGAGCTGCTCGGCCTGTTGCAAACAACAGTCGAGAAACATGCCGACACTTCGTTCAAGAAAATCGCCCACGTATTCGGTCCTCCCGATGGGAGTGAGATAGAGATATGGGAAATGCGCATCGGCGACAATAACACGCTCAAACCACTCGGAGAAGAGTACTTCGGCGGCTCCCTCGATAAAAAGGAGAATGAGAGAATCTACCTCGCGTCGAAACAAAGGTATGTGGAAATAATCTCCTTTTGGAAAAGCCTCGAGAATACCGTTGAGGCCTTCTGCGAAAGGCATGGATTCACCAATCCCAACATCGATGAGCGAAGCAAGGAAATCTTCAGCAGGTGGACTACTGCAAAAACCCAGGACCAAGAGTCGTAGACAATACGGTCCATAATAGACAAGAAGGGAAGACGAGGAACAATAATTCTCGGTTAGCCTTTCGACAGTCAAGCCCCCGAGCAATCGGGGGTTTTTTGATAGGCGATATCGGAAAGCTTTGACAAAGTAATCTATTCGGGCTATTTTTGTCGATAGTACTAACATATACGTCCTAACGGAGGGACCATGGACAAAATAGACCAAGGCGATCTATACGAACGAGCTGATGCGATCGGGGAAAAAGTAGGGAACAAAGCGCGCAAGAAAGCATACAACAGCGCGTTGATACGCCTCCAACGGAGTGCTCCGATCATTGATATCCTACAACGATACGACATTCCGCCGTTCATCGGCCCGACGCAACAACGCGGCTTCTCCGTACTCATTCAGGAGGAAGAGCCTGGATTCATCGCCCACGTAGAGAAAGTTGCCGGCAAATCACTCGACGCCGGAACACTCCTGTATCCCAATGGTTTCGGCGAATACGCTGGTCGATTGGAGGCTGCGAAACAGTATCAGAGAGTACTCGCACACCATGAAATCGAAGGCGAGATCATCAACATTCCAAATCCGGGAACGGAAGAGGATTTGGTAGTGCTGTACATCCCACCCCTCTCGTAAAGCCAGAAAGTCAGTCAAGCCCCCGAGCAATCGGGGGCTTTTTTGACAGAACCATCGATACATGCGACGCTACGTTTAGTTCATATCACTGAGGAAAAGAGGGGGAGTGTATGCCGCCAAAGTATAAGTACATCGTCGTTCCACGAAACCATTTTTCAAACGAAACCATCGTCGCTGCGCTAGCGGAGACCTGTGCAGCAAGCGGCAACGAGGTAACCTTCCCATTTCAAAGTAAGGAAAAGAAGGGATACTACGTCGCACACGAGTTCATCACGCGGCTAAAAAACAACGGCGACTCACGCATCAAGATCGAGTTCTACGAGCAGGCAGGGGACAGGCCAATCAAAAAATACGGCATCCCGGCCAAGAAATCATCCAAAAAACTCAGAGAGGCGAAAAAACGCCTCAAAGAGCTCGTCGCCGCAAAAGGCAAGTAAGGCGCAAAGGGCACGCACGACGTGCCCTTTTTGATAAGGGATACTTTTCAAACATACCCAAAACCCGCTATACTAATGCATAACGCAATACTAACAAATTCAAGCATATGTCAACCGAAATTCAATTCTTCTTGCTCTCACTCATTATTCAGTATCCGCTCACGTTTCTTATCCTACTCGCGTGGTCATTCATCATCAAAGGAGCCGCGCTGCTCCGCGCATTTGAACGCAAAGAAAGGGGTTGGTTTATCGCATTGTTGTTGATTAATGCCGTCGGTATTCTCGAAGTCTATTACCTATATACTAAGCGCAAGCCAAAATCGGCTGTTCATAAGGAAGCGGTAAAGGAACAAGAACCGACAAAAGAAAAATTGACTGTAGAAACCGCTACTAAGGATGGCGAAATCACCTACGATGATTTTGCAAAGGTGGAATTGAAGGTAGCCAAGATTAAGGAGGCTATACGCGTAGAAAAGTCAGAGAAGCTCATTAAGCTCCAACTCGAACTCGGCGAAGAAAGTCGCCAGATCGTTGCGGGTATCGGCAAGGCATACAGACCGGACGAACTCATCGGCAAAGAGATCATCATAGTAGCAAACCTGGCCCCACGAGCCCTCATGGGTGTTGAAAGCCATGGCATGCTCCTCGCCGCAGGTGGCGCAGAAAACCCGGTCTTATTGACCCCAGAAAAGAAGATTGAATCGGGAGCTAAAGTTAAATAAATACAATAGATAATGTATCTCTTCCTCGCCTCATCACTCGACAAAACCCTCCCACTCCTAAGACCGCTATTAAAAAATAAACCCGCAACAAAAGTTGCCTTTATTGCAAACGCATCAGATAATGCGCAAGAACACCCATGGTGGGTAGATAACGATCGAATAAAATTTAAGGAGCTCGGATACGAAACGACGGATATCGACCTACGCACCATCACCGCAGAAGAACTCGAGCAAACGCTCGCGGACGCAGATATACTACACATTGCAGGTGGAGCTGTTTTTTATCTCGTCGGGCTGATCAGAAAGAGAGGGCTTGAATCGACTATTGTTGATACGATCAAAAACGATTCCATCATCTATACCGGCACCAGCGCGGGAGCGATGATCATGGGGCCCTCACTCGCAATGTTCGCATTCGACGAAGAGGAAAAGCCATTCCTCGCTGATGTACCTGATCAAAAGGGGTTAGGAATCATAAACTTCAGCATCATGCCACACTCCAACAATCCGGAGTTCGTAAACGAATTTGGCAAAGTCGTCGAAAAGCTCCCAATCAATACCGACCCACTTCTTTTTATCCAGGACACTCAGGCGGTATGGCTGGAGAACAATACATTCAAAATAGTCTCGCTATAATCGTAACAACATCCATAACGTTTTTTTGTTTTGGCGTATATCAGAAACGCAGAAAATTCCAGCAAAGACTTCCTCCTATAATCTACCCAAAGGCCAGTACGATGTGGGCCTTTTTGCAATCAAATTGACACGCCAAGCAATTTGCCATAGGGTACTTCTAGATCATCAGCTCATGAAAAAGGAGGACCTATGGTCTTTTTCGAACTACAGATAGAATCCCCGGACCAACGGCAATGGGCAGAAGAAAGTCTCGGACAAATGCGGCTAGCAATCGAAACGTACGGTATTAACACAAAAGACTGCATGTTTCGGGTGGTTAGCGATGCTCCGGCCTCTATCATCCGCATCGGGGTAGAACCGGAAGAAGATGTTACCGTGATCGTCACATTGATCCGCACACGGGAGCAACACACCCGGGCAGCAGGATACGGCATCAATATCATCCCTATGCCGTCTTACATTCCGCCCAAGGCAAAAAAGGGGGAGTGGTACAATCCGTCAAACCCGCCCGCAGTAGTGCGGCAAAGTTATCTGGATGAACTTTAGCAAGACACGCATCCAACGCCCCACCTGGGGCGTTTTTTTAACCAAATAAATTGACAGGAAAAATATTTAGAATTAAGGTACTTTTAGTTCATAGCAAGCCACAGAAAGGAGAGATGTAGTATGATTAATATCTTTATAGATGGCATCGGTGATTTCGCTGATCAAAAGATGACAGGTGCAACGCTAGGTGATATCAAAAAAGCACTCGGAGGTATTTCTCAGGAGGCCAGGGATCAGTGTTGTATTATCGTGTCAGAAAACAACAGGCGTATTTCGCTACATTCAGCTCTTAAGCGGGCAAAGCCGATTATTCGCATCGTCGGAGAAATGGACAACCCCGCAATGCTTTCTGTCGCTGAGGCACTGGAACCACTTAAAGGAACATTCGATCTGCAATTGACAGATGGGGTTCAGATTGACAGCTATCGCTCTTTCCTTAAGACGCTCGCGACTCTCCCGACTAACTAACCCTTCGTCGCAGCAACGCCCCTCCCGGGGCGTTTTTTGTTTTGACAAACCCGGAATAATAAGACACACTAGACCTAGTATATCATCACATAGAGAGTGGAGGAGACTAGATGAATTCAAGGATAACAGTTCAGATCGAATTCCATGGCATTGGCAGAGGGCAAGCGTTATGGGACCTACAAAATACCGATCAAAAAATTACCCTCTATTTTCGGGAAGCATTCCCCGACATCGACCTTATCGTAACAGCGATCACCGACGACAAGGAAGTGTACATCGGCGGAAGGGTCCAGGAAAGGTTCACGGGTACTCCGTACGTACGCATCTATCACACATGCAAAGACGCGGCTACGCTTGCACCGATCCTGGATATCATCAGCAAGTATCCTGGCATGTACCGCTACAGCATCCAGATCATATACATGAACTATATCCCTCCTGATCGCAGTGGCCATCTTCCGTAAGTTGTCGCAAATCCGCAACGCCCCTCCCGGGGCGTTTTTTGTTTTACGGTGATCGATCGCAGTGTTAAATTTTCCACGGAAGTATATAATTAGAGTAGTCGATTCGGTGGGATGCCTAACGCGCAACCCGTTAACTCGTTAACATAATAACACTGTCAATATGAAACACGAACTTCCTCCGCTTCCATACGCATATAATGCGCTCGAGCCGTTCATCGACGCGAAGACGCTCGAGATCCATCACACAAAACATCATCAATCGTACGTCGACAAGCTCAACGCCGCGCTTGAAAAATATCCCGACCTGCAAGATAAGACGGTCGAGGAATTGATCAAGTCACTCAACGAGCTTCCCGAAGAGATCCGCACGACCGTGCGCAACAACGCGGGTGGACACTTTAGTCACACGCTGTATTGGAACATTATGAATCCGGCGACACAAGAATATATTCCTGAAGAACTCGGCAATGCGCTCGTAGAAACATTTGGGAGCATTATTGCGTTCAAGGAGCAATTTTCAAAGGCGGCCGCAAATATTTTTGGGAGTGGCTGGGTGTGGTTAGCGGCCGACGCAAATAAAAAGCTCAAGATCGTTTCGACCACCGGCCACGACAATCCGCTAATGACAGGAGATGCGCCACTTATGGTTATTGATATTTGGGAGCATGCGTATTATCTGCACTACCAGAATCGTCGCCCCGAATACATCGAAAACTGGTGGAACGTGCTCGATTGGAAGGCGGTAGAAGAAAGATACAACGCACTCGGATGAAACAAAAAATACGCATCATTATAGAGGCCATACTTGCGATCGCAATCGTAGCGGGATTGACGGCTGTTTATTGGACGCAGCTGCGCGGCATCTGGCCGGCGGTATTAGAGCCCGAACAGGATATTGTCCGACTCATCGAGGAGAGTTCTCCCGCGCCAATAGAAGAACAAAAAGAATCAGCAGAACCCGAACGGCGAGTGCAGCAGGGTCCATTACGCATGCCGCGGGGATTTTCACTTTCCATCTTTGCGAAGGATCTCGTCGATCCCCGCGTACTGACTTTTGACCCGAATGGAATCCTACTTGCAAGCATTCCCGCGCAAGGGAAGGTGGTCGCGCTCATCGACAAAAATAACGACGGAAAGAGTGACGAGACGAAAACAGTTATAGGCGGATTGAACAGTCCTCACGGTATTGTCACACAATGCGTACAGTCGAATGACTGCAAGCTCTATGTCGCCGAAAACGATTTGGTAGGCGAATTTTCCTACGACCCAAAAACGCTGACTGCATCCGATAAGCGGGCAATCGCACCGCTGCCGATCGGAGGCGGGCATTCCACCCGTACCCTATTGTCATACGGAAATAACCTCCTAGTGTCGGTCGGCTCGTCCTGTAATGTCTGCCGGGAAACGGACCAAAATCGGGCAAAGATACTCGAAATAGCTATAGACACAGGAAAGATGCAAACGTTCGCCACAGGGCTCCGTAATAGCGTTTTTATGGCTTTCCACCCCTATACCAGGGACATTTGGGCAACAGAAATGGGCCGGGATATGTTAGGGGACGGCACACCACCCGACGAACTAAATATCATCAAGAAAGGGGGGAATTACGGGTGGCCCATCTGCTACGGGAAGAACATTCATGATACGGAGTTCGATAAGAATACCTACTTCCGCAATCCGTGCATGGAACCATTCGAGACGCCAAGCTACATAGATATCCCGGCACATTCCGCACCACTTGGACTCGCATTCATCCCGGATAGCTGGCCTACCGAATATCACAATGATCTACTAGTCGCATACCATGGATCCTGGAATCGCAGCACGCCGACCGGCTATAAGATTGTGCGTATAAAACTGACGGAAAACGGCGCATATGAAGGCATGGATGATTTCATAAACGGATGGCTCACGGACGACTACGATGCGCTCGGACGCCCTGTTGATATACTATTCGCACCAAATGGAACGGCATATATCTCCGACGATAAGGCCGGGGTCATCTATCGGCTTGTACCACCGAAGAACAAGTAATACACTTAGACCATATGAGATCACGAGCTTTCTTTTTTACCACAACAACAATTGCCGGCATCTTGATCATAATGGGCTTGGTATATGTATGGAGGATGGTTACTCCACCGTGGAGCGAGCAGCAACGTGGAGACGAACTAACCGCCACGATTCGCATGAATAAGACCATCCGAGGAACGGTTACAGATGTCATGCAAAATGCGCAGATGATCACGGTGCAAAACGATGACGGCAAAACGATTCAATTGGCGATCGTACCGGAAACGCGCATCGCGAATGAAAAAGGGGAGACTATTGACACAACCCAGATCTATCGAGGCTCGATTATTGAGGGAAAGGGAGAAGTAGTATCTACTGACGCGCTTATCATCGGAGAGCTGCGCATCGTTATGACACCAGAGATTGTCATACTAGCCCCAACAGAAATTGACCCGGTTGTCAGCCCGGTCAAAATTGAAGGATTAGCGCGCGGACTATGGTACTTCGAGGCGGTGTTTCCCGTAACAATTACCGATGCAGACCGCAAGCCGTTAGGACAACACTATGTCACCGCGACAAAAGATTGGATGTCGGAATCGCTGGTCCCATTCACCACAATACTTGAGTTTACGGAACCAACGACCGCGACAGGATTTCTTGTGTTTAAAAATGACAATCCAAGCGGACTAGAAGAGAATCAAAAGACGTTTGAGATGCCAATCGTTTTTTCTCAAAAGACACGAAGGGTAAACGTGTTCTTTAATAACAGCAATCTTGACCCTGCATTCCTATGCGATAAGGTATTCCCGGTGACTCGGGAGATTCCGTGGACCGAAGGTATTGGTCGCGCGGCTATCGAAGAACTCCTCAAAGGCCCAAACGAACAAGACAAGGAATCTGACTATTTTACGAACATATCTCCGAACGTACAGATCAATTCGCTCATAATAGAAAATGGAACCGCACGTATAGATTTTACGGAAAACCTCGAACGGAACGTTGGCGGCTCATGCCGTGTAACGGCGATCCGTGCACAGATCATAAACACGCTTAAACAATTTTCGACCATCAGAGAAGTTATAGTATCAATCAATGGCAGGACGGAAGATATTCTTCAGCCGTAACAAGAAAGGTCGCATAAAGATATTTACACATATGTGCAATGACATCAAAAATATTGGGGCTGTCAATCGGGCTATTCGCGCAATTGTCGGCTTGGTGCTGGTATTTTTTGCATGGAAGTACGAAGGAGGCTTTTCGGTCTCACTCACCGCAGGTATCATCGGAGTCGCTCTTATTATTTCTTCGATCACAGGGTTCTGTTTTATCGTGCGATTAGTAAAGAACACTAAACGGGAATGATCGGAATGCAAATACAAATAACTCTGATATACTAAGGCATATGAAAAAAAGCCTTTTTATTGCCATCAATATACCCCCCGAAGCAATCGAGGCCGTACGCCAATTACTGCAGGCGGATAGTGCGACATATCCAGACCTGTATGCAAACGCGCGAATGACGCCTAGTCAAGATTGGCACATTACCGTGCTTTATTTGGGAGAGCAGGAGGAACATTCAATCGATGTGATCGAGCGCATCATAACAGATGTAGCACGACAGATAACAATTCCGCAGTTGGCAATCAAGATGCTAACCACAGCGCCACCGCACAGACCCCCGCGCATGATCTGGGCGACGCTATTGGCAGAATCAAATACAGTACTAGGAACATTCAAAAAGGGGGTTCTGCAAGAGCTCGCGAATCACGCAATTCACCCACAGGGAGAACAGTTTGCGAACTTTAACGGCCATATCACACTCGCCCGACTCCCGGAGGGGCGAAAGATAGCAGATCACGCTATAGCGCTTGCGCACACAATACCAATTCCAGTCGCACGGATCGACATCATGGAAACGCACCTCGAAAGCACAGGAGCAAAGTATTCGATCGTGCGATCAATACCGTTACTACATGAATAATATCTTCGATATATTCATTAAAATAGCACCCAATAGTAAGGTGCTATTTTTATACTATTCCTCTTTTCCACGCTTTTTCTAATAGACTTTAAGCCCTTCATTTGATACAATTGAGCAATGAAAATTTTGGTGAAAAGGCTCGCATTAGCGGGAAGTATCGTAATAGGCATAGCCCTTATAGGAGGTGGTTCATTCTATTATGGCTACCGGGCAGGCGTCGAGGAGCCGAGTGTCACGCTCGTAAAGGGAGTGGTAAATCTTGAGGAAGGAAACGAAGAAAAGGTTGACTTCAGCCTCTTTTGGGATGTATGGAAAGTGCTGCAAGAAAAGTATGTGAATGCCGAACAGGTAACCGACCAAGAAATGGTCTATGGTGCGATCTCAGGTATGCTCGCCGCCACGGGTGATCCGTATTCCGTATTCATGCCACCAAAAGAAGCTGATGATTTTACGCAAGAAATCAGCGGGGAATTCGGCGGCATCGGCGCGGAAATAGGAATCCGCAACGAACAGCTGGTAGTCGTCGCTCCGCTCAAGAATACGCCGGCCGATCGCGCAGGACTCAAGCCGGGTGATGCGATCATAAAAATAGACAACTCGAGTACTGAAGGATTGTCGACCGAAAACGCAGTAAAGAAGATCCGCGGACTAAAAGGAACAAAGGTGACCCTGTCAATCTTCCGTGAAGGTTGGCCCGATACAAAGGATATCGAGATCACGCGCGACGTGATCCAAATCCCAACGCTTGATTGGAAGATGCTCAATGACGCAGGGAAGGAAGACACTAATGGGAAGATCTTATACATTCAGCTTTATAATTTTTACGAAAAGGCTCCGTTGCTATTCTATCAGGCGCTCGTAGAAGCAGTGGAAAAGGATCCACAAGGAGTCATTCTTGATTTGCGTAATAATCCAGGAGGCTATCTCGATGCATCGGTCAATATCGCAGGATGGTTTATGGAGCGTGGAAGTGTTGTAGTAACGGAAAAATTCCGATCCGAAGACAACGGTCACACTGAATTCAAGGCACAAGGTATGCCGATATTCAAGGACGTTCCGACGGTGGTTCTGATCAACGAAGGATCGGCTTCCGCATCAGAAATCCTTGCGGGAGCGCTCAAGGACAACAACGGCACCAAGCTCGTTGGAAAGAAAAGCTTTGGAAAGGGGAGCGTGCAGGAATTAATCCCACTCAAAGCTAATGCACTGGTAAAAATCACGATCGCCCATTGGCTCACGCCTAATGGCACGATCATCGACAAGAACGGCATTACACCCGACGTAGAAGTAAGTCTAACTGAAGAAGATCTCAAGAACGAAAGAGATCCACAACTCACAAAGGCAGTCGAAACACTTAATGCAGAATTGAAATAAGCATAAGAATTGCTATTCCCGCGCATTGCCTTGCTATAGCTTCATGCGAAAGCAGGAAGGCGGAAATCCAGTTCCGTAAAATTTTATGAAGGTAATATTATTGCAGGATATTAAGGGTATAGGAAAAAAGGGAGAAGTAAAAAACGTCTCCGACGGTCACGCAAAAAATATGCTCATTCCAAAGGGGCTGGTTAAGATTGCCACAGGACATGAAACACATATCTTGCAAGTACAGAAGGAAAGCAAGGCAAAACAACAACAGACACTGGAAGCAGAGTTGCATGCATTGGCAAAGACACTGGCCGATGACGCATTCATCTTTATCACAAAGGTAGGAAAGAATGGGGAAGTATTCGGCTCGGTAACCAAGCACGAGATCGAGGAAGCGGTCAAGGCGAAGCTTTCTCCTCTGGCAAAAGCGCATGCGGTGATTAAAGTAGATCTTGAAAAACAGATCAAAACACTTGGCGCACATGCAATAAAAATAAGCTTTGGTCACAGTATCAACGGCACGATAACCGTCACACTCAATCCAGAAAAATAGCCAACAAAAAATGCCTCGCCGTATCGGCGAGGCATTTGTCATAAAAAGTAATGCGGCGGCTTACCTATGGGGATACCCATATCCTGTCCAGGGACGCGCCGAGAGATCAACAGCGCCACAGCAACACCCCAATTTACCGCACGAACACTTTGTCCTCGGAGCAGGCTGAGTGCGGATAAAAACCATCTTTCCTCCACGCTTAATTCGCATAAGCATATCAGACTACCTCCTTCTGGCGAATCGGGGATTCACTGACACGTGAGCAGCTGCTTCCTCGCTGACGTCAGCGATATCATCGAGGTCAAGATTGATATTGAACGAAGGGAATCCCAATCGCTCTGCCAAGCCACCCGGTATCGAAAACATTTTCAAACCTCCTCACTAAGAATGACGAATGATAAAGAATCTACCCCCAGTATATAAGCCTATCCAACAAAAAGTCAAAAATACCTCGAGCACATTCCGTAAGCTGGAGATTGACAAAATAACAGGTATGTGCAATTTTGTTTTCAGTACACCATACTAAAAGGATAGGGAGGGGATGGCGATGAGAACAATAATTTTGATGGCAATCTTGCTGGTAAGTATACCTGTTTCAGGTTTTGCCTTAGCTGCGGCTGATCAGGAATTGTCCTTTCAGCGGGTAAAAAACGCCGTAGTGGTGAGCCAAGGCGAAAGAGTGATCGAGATGATCAACGATGTTCCAAAGGACCTGCCTCTGGCAACAGCCTACCGACTGAAGCAATTCGGAAAAGGAGCAAGCTGGACCGGCAAAGAAGTTGCGATAGATCTACAATTCGGATTACCGCTCAGGCAGATAACGGAAATAACCGAAATCACCTACAGCTATCAAGATGGGCGTTTCATCCCGAAGCTCAAGGAGCCGCAGCGATCGGATCGCCCGGAGTGGTTCATCACCATGTTAATCCTGATTTCCATGCCCGTGTTCCTGCTATTTTCGATATTCTGCGAAACCCTGAAATCGATCATGTTATGCGGAGCCACCACCTGCGCGGTCTTTGGGTATGTTCTTATCAGTGGCTTATCGTTTCTAGGAGAACAGGCGACCGTAAGTGGCCTTACCTTCTTAATGGAGGTGCTGGGGGTGGCCCTCGTTGCGCGGTTGCTTGTGTTTCTCTACGTAAAGTACGGAAGGCGACCGGATTCCTCACGAGAAGAAATTCAGCCGATGTCATCGTAAATCGGCATAACTAAAAAACATCCCGTAGACACAGAAAGAGCTGCAACGCCGCAGCTCTTTTTTTACGGTAGCAACATAAAAAAAATGATTATGTTCCACGTGGCAAGCGGCATGAAAAATAAAGGGCCGGATGACAACGCGCACACGAAAAATAAAATCTGCTGCGCAATGAAGGCAAAAAAAATTCTTGAATCGCATTCGCACCTGCGAGCATGTAAAAACGGCGTGAAGATAGGCGAAGAAAATCTCCCCGCATTCCAATGCGAGTTGTAAAAATAAAGTATAAATGAACGAAGAAAAATTCTCGTATTCGATGTTGCGATCATATAAAAACAAGGATTAAATAGACAAAGAAAACCTCCTCACATCCGGGCGCGAGCTGTAAAAAAGCGACCAGAATGAACGCAAAAAATTCCCACAGAATCCGAGGTGCGGGGACCCGTTGATAAACGGGCGCACCCTCGGACTTCGTAAGGAATTTTTAAAGGCATTCCGCTTTTTTATTTCGCTCGCAGGCTTTTTGGTACTTTTTCCAGAAAAAGTACAGAAAACGTTTTTTAAGAAAATGAAGACACAAAAATCCGCCCATCAACTGAAAGGCGGATTTTTCATAATATCACATTATGCCTCGACAACAGTCTTCGGAACAATGGTCAAAACTTTTACGCTTCGCTTGTTTCCGTCAAACTTAATCTTGGTGCGTGACAAGAACTGAAGGGTTCCCGGGATCATCGCGTACAAGGTGTCATCCTTTGCGCGGGCAACATTGAGACCCGGCAAATATTTAGTTCCACGCTGGCGGATCAAGATCTCACCTGCGCCGACAGTCTGGCCGTGCTGTCGCTTTACTCCTAATCGTTGTGCCTGGGAGTCTCGGCCATTTTTAGTAGACCCCTTGGCTTTGGTATGTGCCATATATCCTGAGAGAAAAAAGGATCATAAGGCGGTTCAGAGTCGTGCGCCGTATGATCAATATCTGTATTACTTTTGTTACACCCCAGTATACCGTATAATAAAACATTCTGTCAACGGGGCAGAAGGCCACAGCAAGAAGACGTAAACCGCATAGAATAAAGGCATATGACCATTAACGACCAGGTTTTTTACTACAAAACAACCGTTGGACAGCACAAACAAAAAATCGCCGTCGCTGGACTCTTGATTCTGGCAACTACGTTAAGCTTCGCACTTGGCGTTATTATCGGGAAGGATGGGGAGCGAGCCCCGATCATCATTAACCGGTGCGAATTGACGCAGCGGTAAGTTTATCGATAGACTAAAGGCAGAACAATGACAATTTCTCTAGGGAGGTGCGCGAATGAGTACCGATTCGACAGATACAGAACGCAGAGGCGCAAGTCCAACCGAGGTTATAAAAAGCTGCATTGAAACCCTTTTGGAATCACTCGAGGCTCGCATTGCCGATAGGCCATACGATGACCCTGATGAAACCATTGGCAATGTGCGAATCATTGTGGATAAGTACGGTATCATCGGAGCACGCGTAAAACAACAGGGGTAACAGAAAAAAGTAGGCACATTCGTCATGTGCGTGGGTACGGCGACCGAAGGGTATGATATGGAAGTCCTATTGGCGGAATACGCATGCAATCAAAACCTGATAGCCATGATAATCAAGGTGCTTGACCAAAAATACGCCGACCCGGATTGGGAGGGGGATCTCGATATCGTAACGGAAGAAGTTGCAGAGGTATTTATCAAGGCGATTGTCATCACACAAGGCTCGCCAATACATACGCATCTCCATCGAGCAACTCGATCGACCTTTTGCTAAAGAAAGGAGGCGACCACATGGTATTCGAATTGGGACCAATGGGAAGGGGATACGTGGCAGATCTATTTGCCGTAGAGATCATTGCATTCCTCGTTAGGGTAATGGAAAAAGAGGTTTCCGAAACGGGAGCGTTAAGCGAGATATCCATCCTGACGGGCGGGCAGACAATGGCACGCACGCTCGAGCGAGCAGACAAAAAGTTTTCTGAAAAACATCTATACATCGTTGCGCGTAATGTGTGCGACGCAGTGACGGTACATAATGCGCTACTACGGTGGGGTGGTAATGCACAAAGACTCCAAGAAACGCTCAAGATCCTCGACTCCGATTTCATACACCCTTGCTGGAGCGGACCGGAACTGGATTTCTTCGCGCATGACATTGCCGATATGATCCTCGCATTGGCACTCATCCTACCGGACGACCTCCCGCGTAATGCATTCCGCGGGAGAACCTCATGGATCGAATCGTAAGCAAAAACACAGGAGCCTCTAGGCTCCTTTTTTGAGATATTGACAAATTGTGATTAAAGTGTTTATATAAATCCAGAAGATTTCAAATTATGTAGCGAAGGAGCGAGGAAATGGCAGAACAAGCAGATGGAAGAAGATTCGGAGCGTATGGTATGGTCCTCGCTCCGGAGGGGATCGTGTTCATCGAAAAGCCGGGAAAGGGGCGTGGCCTCGAATTCCCGGGCGGACACGGGGAGCCCGAAGACGACTCACTCGAGGAGTGCTTCGAGCGGGAGCTTAACGAGGAGACCGGGGTACATGTTGCACCCGAGAACATGCGACTCATCGACAAGCCTAGAGTACTACCGACACACACCTCGGGGATCTTCCTGGCGCAGATAGCACGCCTCCCAAAAACGCTCAAGAAGCAAAACGAGGACGAGGCTGGGAGAGTGACTGAAATCGTCCACGTTCTCACGTTGAAAAAGGTGCGGTCGATGCGGTCAAGAATTTTCCCCCCACACCTCCGCTACCTGGATATGGCCCTCAAAATGCTCGATTTGAGCAAGTTCGAAAAGAACTGAGAGAGCTAGTCAAATTAAAAGGCCCGCACACGCGGGCCTTCTTTTTTCTTATTCCCTATTCCTTTTTCCTACGTTCCTTCTCACAAATATCCGATCTGACGTAACCAATAATCATTTTCCCATTCCCAAAGTTTCTTTGCAGCAAGGAATGCCTTGTAGTCATTCTGCCAATACGGAAATTCCTTCAACTCAATAGAACCCTTCATCTCGGACCATTCGTGCTCGCATTTCGGATCGCCTTTACCAAACCCGGCGCGCACCTTATCACGCCCGCCTTTCTGTCGCAGCGATGCGCCACACTTGCTGCATTCTTTTGCCTGATCAATACGTAAGATCCATCGGGTTTGCAACTTCGGAAATTGTTTTTCAAGTGCGCCCATATACGCGGCTGTCTGCAAGTTGTAGTCGCGATAGATTGACTGAGACGTTTTGATGTCCAATACACCATAGTTACCATTGATCAACGCTAATGCATCGATGGTTCCGGTATACCGCTCGCCATGGTTAATAATGCGTCGTTCGATGAAATCAGCTGATGTATGAATCGGTGTATGGTCGATAAAGGAGACAAACGCGTCAACTGCCGGCTGAATCAAAGGATCAATAGAAGGGGATTGACCAAGCAAAATTGCCTGACATGCCTCATGCACCATAGTCCCTTCCGAAGCGGATTTTTCTTTGATTATCTCACCCTCATCAAAACTACTAAGCTCTCCATAGAATTTATACAATGCAGGTTTTGATTTAATCTCCAAAATCTTTGTCACACGAGGATACCATCCGCGCTCAAGATCATAGCCAGAAACTTCCTTGAATTCTTCTCCTGTTTTGTAATACATACGGTTATAAGTTTGCAATAGTATAGCAAAATCGCCCATGTATCGAAATATTGACAAGATATAATAAATATGCTTTAATTAAACCATAACTACTGAATAGATGAGCGTGTGAAGGAGATTGCTGCACGAGGTGCTACGCGCGGGTGAGACCGCGGATTATGAAACACTACAATAAAAAGGCGCTTGTCGCGTTGATAGGGATGATAATGACTACATTATTATCCAATACCATGACCGCTATCGCTCAATACGAGATACCGAAACCAGGAGGATCGGTACAACTCCGCCCATTGACCGCCCAAGAGGATGCAAAGGTGTATTTAATACAGCAAGTAGGCGTCAAGGAGTACAAACAGTGGAATCGCGTCATTTCGGCCGAATCGGAATGGAAACAGGAGGCGATCAACCGGAAGACGGGCGACTATTGTCTCGCACAGATCAACGAAGAGTCCTGGGATGCCGTGGCGCAACGACTGGATCTTGATTATAAAAACGATTACAAAGATTGTTTGGAGCTTGCCATTATTATTCAAGAAGAGATCGGATGGTCGGCATGGAACTCATCCAAACATCGTTGGGGTAGATAAATATACCAATGTAAAACAAACAAGACCCAATCCGAAAGGAAAGGGCTTTTTTGTCCTACATTATCTGTCGCAAAATGAAGGTTTCACGACAGATAATATGGGTAGTTTATGCAATACACTAATATCCATCGATCATATGCATTACATCTTATTATGAGACCATCAAAAAATCCCCTTGAAGGCTCTATGCTTCCGCGCAGGATGATTTGCAACGCATATATACATCGCGCCGTTTTAAAATAATTTCAAACTGTAAAACAAATTTTTTGTTTTACAGTTGTTATAGCTGAGCCATAAGCCACTTGACCGCCATGAGCCCCAGCTCAAACACCTTCACAAACAGCAACCCAAGGCTCTTGAATATCATCGTCAGCGGACCGATAAGGCTTGTTTCAACGACACGCGCGATGCCTTTCGCAATGTCAAAAATTTGATTGATGAGATCTGTCATATGGATATAAGTATACCAGACAACATATCAACTCGTCATATTAAAAACATTTCGGAATAAAAATAAAAAACCTCAAAAATTAGATGAAATGCGAGGCACGGGAAAGTTGTAACAGAAAACGCACTTACGTGTACGGCGCCTGTCACAACTGGGCCCCGTAACGCCGCAGTTCGCTAATTTTTGAGGTTTTTAAAAGTTTTTATTTGGCCAAATAATCAAACGGATTTAGATCCCCTCCAAACGGCATCTTCGGTCCGCAGCTTTTCGCCGCAGGAGCTATCTTAAACGTTGGGGTCGCATACACGGTAAAATGCAGATGTGATCCGGTAGAAAATCCAGTACTACCCATATATCCGATTACATCTCCTTTTTTTACCTCTTGACCTTCACTGACCTTCCACAAGGACAAATGGGCATAGAGCGTGGTCAATCCGTTATAGTGCGTTATGGCAACAAATTTGCCATAGGCCCCTTTGCGACAATATAAGTCTTGATCAGCGACCCCGACGACTCGCCCATCAGACGCTGCATAGATCGGCGTTCCGATCGGTGCAGCGATATCGATACCATTGTGTCGCTTACTGGCATAACTACGCAATGCGAACGGCGTAGCGCCATACCCCTGCGTAAGCCTTCCTTGCGCAGGCATCATAAGCGGTCCGGTATCAACCTTTGGCAATGCACTAATGTTAATATCCTTGCGCGCTTCGGATTCCAAACGTGCGATCTCGATATCGATCTGATCTTGTTTCTTCTTCAGTTCGGTAAGCGAGTTCTGATAGATCTGCTCCTTGTTTTTGGTCTGTGCAAGTAGCTGTTGCTGATATTGTTTAGTCTGATCGAGAATAACCTTTTTGTTTTTAAAATTCTCGGTCTCGACCTCTTTCTGGTGCTTCTTTTCTTCGGCGGTCTTGAGGTGTTGATCGAGCTCGACCGTATAACCCTGTAGCTCGCGAATCTCCTGGGAAAAATTCTCTTGAAATTCGATTAGTGCCTGGATTTCACCGACGGCATCGGTAAGACTTTTACCTTTTAAAATGGACATGAGCGGTCCTTCGGAATAATCCTTTTGCTGAACCTGTCTCAACATCTCGGCAATATCCTTTTTACGGATTTCGATCCGTTCCTCCGATTCTTCAATGGTATACTGTGTATCTTGTATCTCATAGCCGAGCTTTTCAGCGGCAGTCTTACTATAGCGGATACCCAGGTCAAGTTGTTTCACGTTACTATTAATCTGTGTCAGTTCACGTTGTAACGTCTGTTTTTCACCGGCGGTCGTTTCAAGCGCACCCTGTACAGCCTTGATCTGATTGCCAAGTTCTTGCTCTTCCTGACGTTTCTTTTCGATAGCTGTCTTGATCTCTGGAGGCGTTTCCGCTCCGCGAACCACAACAAAAGAACCTGTCATGATCGTGACCAATACGTAAAGGGCTATTCCCTTGTGATATGCTCCATGCATGGACTTTACAAAAAGATGAGTTCGGGTTGTATTATAATTTCTCTATCGCAACTTCGATCCGATGGATCACTTCGGACTTTCCAAGTGCTGGCATGATCTCGAATGGTCCTGGGGATGCCTTTTTTCCGCTCAAACAAGCCCTCAAGGGCCACAGTATATCTCCCCTGCCCTTTTCTTCAGCCAGAGGCATAAGAAGCGTCTCAAGGGCATCCTTGGTAAATTGACTCTCGGGAGCGTTTCGTAAGATATCCAAAACGGCCCGCAAATGACCCTTAGTCATTGAGACATCGGCACCTTTCCATGCTAATAGATCGGCCTCGTAATCAGGCAATGCAAAAAAGAATGCAGCAGATTCGACAAAATCAGTCAGTCGCTTCAAGCGGTCTTGCTCTACTATTGCAACGCGCTCCAAAAGCGCACGCTGCGTATTCCATTCCTGCGGAATGAATGGCATCAATTCATCGACAAGGATTCCGACCGGTAGCCGCTTAATGTATTGCGCATTCAACCATTCCAATTTTTCAAGATTGAACACCCCTCCACCTTTCTGCACACGTTCGAGATCAAACTCTGCAATCAGCTCTTCGCGCGCCATAACGTCCTTATCATCAGTAGGATGCCATCCGATGAACGCCATAAAATTGACTAACGACTCAGGAAGGTATCCCTGCGCTTTAAAATCATTCAATGACGTTTCAATGTATCGCTTTGAAAGCTTGCTGCGATCGGGGGCAAGGATCAATGGCAGGTGTGCATATTCCGGAGTGGCGAAACCAAGTGCGCGTTGCACGACGATCTGCTTTGGCGTATTGGAAATATGATCCTCGCCGCGGATGACATGGGAGATCTTCATCTCATAGTCATCAACCACAACCGCAAAGTTATAGAGCGGAAGATCGAGACTGCGAGCGATAATAATATCGCCGATCAATGCGGACTGTACAGTAACGACATCACGAATAATATCATGGAACTCGATTACTCCTTCCGAAACACGCAATCGAATAACGGATGCTTCGCCGGCAGTGATACGCTGAACCTGTTCTTCTTTGGTTAGCGCACTGCAACGGCCGACATAAATAGGCGTAGTGCCCTGAGTTTGCATCGCCTGTCGATCGACATCAAGTTGTTCCTTCGTACAAAAACAATGATATGCCTTGTCTTCATCAAGAAGCTGTTGTAAATAGTGGGCGTAGATATCAAGCCGTTCAGATTGTCGATATGGACCAAAGGGGCCACCCTTATCAGGACCCTCATCCCAATCAAAACCAAGCCACCGCAGTCCGGTAACAATATCTTCCTCGAATTCCTTCGTTGATCGCTCTATGTCAGTATCTTCAATACGCAGGATGAACTTCCCCCCCATGTGCCGTGCAAAAAGCCAGTTAAATAGAGCTGTCCGGGCCGTTCCAAAATGGAGAAGACCCGTGGGTGACGGAGCAATACGCACGCGAATTTCCTGGCCGGTCTGTATATCAATCTGTGGTTCCATTGCTACAATACTTCTAAATTCGTAAAAATCTCGACTTCGTTTAGGTATTTAGTATACAACAAAACGCCGCATAATAAAAGACCGACTAAACATTAGACGGTCTTTTATTATGCGAAAAATCGCATCAAAGCGTACTTGCCTGCACGCACACTTTTCCTTCATACCCTGTAGGCAACTTAACCACCTGATTACACAGATCATCAATATTTGCGCTATTGGTCAAAATATGACCCTCTTTTTCGTAGGAGATAATCGTCGGAGCCATCCCCTTATCAATTAAGGCATCATAAAGCATGGTCGTTTGACGATGCGGCACGGTTGCATCCTCTTCGCCATTAACCAATATGACCTTCTTGTTCTTAAGATTATTTAACCGCAAGAAAATAGATGCCTGGTCGTATAACACTTTATTTTTTGCAGAAGGAGTCCCGTTAAAATGAACCTGAAATATCGAATCGGGGTCATTATTGATTAATGTCCACCAATCCGTAACGCCATTGACGGAAATCGCACCATCGAACAACGTAGGTTTGCCGGCCAACGCACGCAACGCAAGATAACCGCCATAGCTAGTACCCATAGGGTAGACCTCGCCGATCTTCATCTCCTTCTTAAGTACCGCGGTAGCATCGACAACATCTTTGACGTCCAAATTGCCTACATTACCCTTTAGGTCTGTTGCAAATTTTTTCCCGTATCCATAGCTTCCCCGATAATCAAGCTTGAGTACGAGGAAACCATTTTTACGTAAATGTTCCAATATGCCATCGTACGTTCCGTAACTATGGTACGAATGAAATGATGGGGATGTCTGTCTATGGGGGCCGCCATGCAACCACACAATCAAAGGATAGGACTTTTTCTTGTCATAGCCATCGGGTGTGTATAAAACGCCATAGCGTCCGGAAAAATTCTTTATCTTCCCCGCTCCAAGGGGAAAAGGCGAGGCAGTGATAGTCAATGGAAGCGAAGCAACGGAACGTTTCGTTATATCAAATGTATACAACGAAGGCAGCTCATTTTTCGAGCGTAGGAATATAATGTATTTACCACTCTGTTGTGGTGCGGGCCAATAAAGCACATCATCAACAAGCCCTCTAACCAATTGATCCCTAAAATCATACGAGTAGAGGGACCAGATTAATGGACTTTTGCGGTTTGCCGTAAAATATAGTAGTCCATCCGCACCAAAGAGAAAATTGTTCACCGTGAAGTCGGATTTGAACATTCGCTTACCAAGTCGTCCATTGATCCCATCAAGAAGCCAGAGCCGGGTCATATACAGGGTCTGCGTCCCCTCGCGATCGCTCAAATAAAAAAAGTGCCGCTCATCGGGAGAAAAATCAAAGGCCTTTTCTTCCTCACTCAAAAGGTCCCAATAATCATTTTTTTCCTTCCAGGTATAGGTGTGACCGCGTGCAACATCAACGAGTGTATAAACCCGATCTTTTCCACTCAGTGTGCTGGGAGAAAAATATGCGACATAATTTCCGTGAGGTGAAAAACGGATAAAGGAAGCTCCACCCACGATAGGAATGCTTTTGATGGCACTATTAGTCTGAATGTTAAAAACAACGAACTCACCATACAAGGTGACAAATAATATTTTCGTATTATCATCGCTAAAGATAGCCCGCTTTGTTTCCCCGATAAAATCAATTGTCTTTTTTGTCACATCGCCGGCCTCCAATGTATACAGGTCATACTGTTGCGTAGCGCCATACCCCTCTGAAACAAGCGCGAGTTGTCGGTCCTTCGAAAGAATATATTGCTTTTCAGTAAATTCCGGGAAAAGGTTGGGAGTGCTCGTACCCGTTTCTATACAGGTCCATTGATCAAGATCACACTGAACATAATGCGGGTCCGCTTCTCCGTACACGTCAATTGCCATAATGGATCCCCGTTGCTGAAAAACCCGTTGATATGGCACGGTAAACGCCCGTACGGAGGCAGGCAACGTTAAGGTGATAAAGAAGACGAGTAGTAATAAATGACGAAGCATAGGTAATTCGTATTATCGGCGTCCCAAATGAACAATCTCTTTGGCTAATACTTCCGCAGCCTCCGGACGGGAAAATGCCTTTGCCGCGGCTGCCATCGAGGCAAGCATTGTCGGATTAGCCAACAACCGATCTAACTGATCAAGGAAGATATTTCGGGTCAGATTAGATTCTTCGATGGTGATCGCGGCTCCAGTCGCGGCATATTCGAATGCGTTCTTTACCTGGTCGCGCGATATCTCTTGCGGCAAAGGAATAAGGATGGCTGGACGGCCCATGGCTGCAATCTCAAAAATCGACCCACTCCCCGCCCGAGAGATCACGATGTCGGCAGCACAATAGGCATCCTTTATATCTTCTTCAAAATACGGAACAGCCCGATACGCATGCTGATACATGTTTGAATACTTTTTCATAACAAGCGCAAGATCACCTTTTACGGAGCCAATATTGTTGACCCCTGTTTGATGCAAAACTTGAATATTGCGCGTAAGTAAATCTTCTGCAATTGAAAGAAGGAATTCGTTGATGCGCACAGCCCCCTGAGACCCCCCGATAACAACCAGGAGGGGCTTTGCAGGATCAAAATCCATGATGCGTTTTACAGTCGCGCGATCAGTCGTATCAAAAGAGGTTAAGAAAAAATTACGAATAGGATTGCCGATCAACGCGATCTTTTGCTCAATGGCAGCCCGCGCAACATCGCTAGCAGGAGTACCGACAAACGACTCTTTTGCGGTCGCATAGGCAATTGCAATACGTTTGGCAAAACGGGCAGAAGCAAGGTTAGTAAGACCCGCAACAGAATCGGATTCATGAATGATGATCGGGATACGATAGAAGGCACATGCCAATACAACAGGCAATGCCCCCGGTCCTCCTTTTGAAAAGAGGACGTCAGGCATGATCCAATACACGCGCCAAAGCGCCTGTATAATAGCAACGATTAAAAGCGGAAGTTCGATAATATTACGGATGATCGCTCCACGACGCATCTTTACGGAAGCAACACGGGAAACAGTAATCCCCTTAGAAGTAAGCTCCTGCGCATACATTCCCGGCACGCCAAGGTAAAAAAACTCAAGTGATGGAATGCCTCTCGACTGTGCCACAATAGGCAATTTCTCGGCGACGGATATAAGAGGCATGATGTGCCCCCCGGTAACTCCCCCGGTAAAAAGTATTCTCATATAGATTCAGTATACATCATGTTGACAATATTATAAAAATATGGTAAATATATTACAGTATTTTGATCTATATCCTACTTTTATAGGAGGCGCGCAATGAAACCTTGGAAGCTCCGCATGCTGATGCTCGCTGGAATCGGAACGGTTATTGCTGCCATGACCTCATTCTTTCTCTGGAATCCTATCGGATTATCGGTAGTTGGCGTCATTACGGGATTGATCATTATCATATTCCCGAACGTCCCTTGGTTTCTCCCCCCGATTATCGTATGGCTGTTAGTTTTTACGGCGATTGCCGTGATGATAACAGTCACCTTGCGAAAATCAGGGACGCGACTAGTTTAGGTAAATAACGATTTAATCCCCGCCTACGGCGGGGATTTTTTACTATCGTTATTAGTTATTGGTTGTAGGTAGTAGGTTATTATGCATGCTTCGATATATTGACGACAACCCCCATCATGGTAAGAAAAATAGCGAGCGCAGTTCCTCCATAACTAATAAATGGCAATGGAACACCCGTTAAGGGCAAGATGCCAGAAATGGCTCCGATATTGATAAACGTTTGAATCGCAACGACGGAAATAATACCAATCACCGCAAGTTGTCCAAACTTATCCTTACATCGGCTAGCAATAAGAAGCCCCCGTGTAAATAGCAGGATATAGAGGGAGATAAGGAGTATCGAGCCGGCAAAACCAAGCTCCTCGGCAACAACGGCAAAGATCGAATCCCCTATCGGTTCAGGGAGAAATTTGTACTTTGTCGTAGATTGACCAAATCCAACCCCCATGGCGCCGCCCGAACCGATGGCGATTTTCGCCTGTTCCAAATGATATCCTTTCCCAAGGACATCAACCTTGTCTTGTCGAAAATAATTCTTGACACGTTCCATGCGATACGGGGTTATCGCGACCAACATCGCAAGCGCAACGAACCCAAGCACAACCGTCATGGCAATATATTTAAATTTTGCGCCGCTCATGAAATAAACAATTAAACTGGCCATCATAATGACGGCAACCGTCGTAGTGGCTGGTTGTAATACAATAAGTAATGCAATAAACCCTGAGATCGAAAGGAATGGCAAATATCCTTCAGTGAAGCTCGTTTGTCGTTTAGTCCGCTTACCACTCAGCCATGCGGCCATGTAAATGATAAAAGTAAGCTTCAGCAATTCTGCAGGTTGCAATGAAACAGGACCAATATTAATCCACCGCGTCGCCCCGCCCGAATGCATACCAAGCGGGGTAAATACCAACAAAAGCATGCCAACACTCACGAGAAGCAAATATAACGCCATAGTTTGCCATCGTTTGTAGTACAAGAACGACGCGAATAAAAACCCGGCGATCCCCGGCAAAAGACCATAGTAGATCTGATGCTTCAGATAAAAAAAAGTGTCATCAAACTTAATCTTTCCCAGGTCCGAGGAAGCACTAGAAAGCATAAGGATCCCAAAAACGACAAGGATGCCAAGGGTCCATAAAAAAACATGATCCGGGGCATGCCCACCCCTTCGATTGTTGAATAGTTTATTCATGTGCATGATCCAATACCCTACCTTTTAAATTATCCGTGGAAACGCCATCGCGAATCGCGATGAAACCGTTCACAAAAACCGTCTCAATTGTTGTGTCGCGGAAAAGGACGAGATCAGCAAAGTATCCTTCGCGAATGGATCCGCGCGCTGAAATGCCTAACCGCTGAGCGGGGATACTAGTAATCTTACGTATGGCTGCTTCGATTGATAACGCCTTATCGGTTGCAACCATACGCAAAAAGGTAGGTATTGCATCGGCGAACAAATTGCCGTGACGAGACTGTATGCGCTGTGATTCAAAGCTTGCGCCTGACGACACAATCAAAGAACGATCACGGGCAAGTGCGCGATTGAACTCCTGCAGCGAAAGATTATCATACACAAGTGTCGCTCGCAGCTTGGTCATACGCATAAGGGCAAATAATGTTTCGGGCATAATAGTCCCCCGATCGTCTCCAAGTTCTTTAAGACTCTTCCCGACGAGATAATCAAATCCGGGAGCGTCATGAATAATAAGATTGTCCGGAATATGTTCAAGATCGGCAACAATCTTTGCTCCAAATTCAAATGATTGCAGATTATTTACGATCGCATCCATTCCGCCGCGCTGTGCCCAAACAGGCAAAAAGGCAACAATGGGGATGATCGAATACTCAAAGGGATGCATGGCAAAGTAAAGGTCGGCAACGGCGGCGTTTTCCTCTATTACATCAAGCGCTTTTTGATATGCATGCTCAAAGCCCTTCAAGGGAGAAAAATTATTCAGTTGGATCCGTGCCCCTGTTTCCTTGGAAAGGTTGATGATTTCCGTGACCGCCGGTACAATATGGTCTCCAATATCATGCGTATAAACATTGGTGTCAGAGCCACTCCTAATCTTAAAGGTCGCGAGTCCTTTATATTTTTCCACAAGTTCAAGGGCGGTTTTTATTTCCTTAGTCGGCGTCAGCGAAGAGACGGGTGACTGCAGGTCAAATGAAATACCAAATGCTCCATCTTGCAATGCCCGCTCGACCATATATTCAAATATACCTAACTCCTTCGATGTAAGGTCGCGAAAGTCGTTACCGATAATGGAATGGCGCAATGTGGAATGTCCTACCAAGGTGCCAAAATTGACCCCGAGAGGACGTCGGGCAAGAACAGCAAAAAATTCCCGCACCGTATGCCAATCGATATTAATCCGATAAGGATCTGTCCAAAACCGTTGCAGATCAAGGGAGCCGTAAAGAAGCGGAGCAAGCGAAATACCGTCTTGACCACCGATAATCGTAGTTATCCCCTGGCGAAGAAAATGCTCCTGCCCGGGATTGGTAAAAATGGTCAAATAGCGGTCAGAATGCGTATTACTATCAATGAATCCGGGGGCAAGGTAGGCACCCATGCCATCGATAATGGTATCTGCCTGATACCGGGGAAACGAACCGATGGCGGCGATCTTCTCGTTCTTAATAAGTACATCGGCCTTGACGGCAGGCTGGCCGGATCCGTCAATTAGTAGAATATTTTTAATAAGTGTTGTCATCGCAAAAAATAAAAACAGACATTGATCGCATGTATGCATACAGTATACGCCATGTGACAGCAATTTTCCAAAACAGTGTTTACTCAACCAACGCATATTTCGGACAAAAGATTAGCGTCATAGCAGGCGATACTATTTGCCACCACATTCACCCTTCCCGGTTCTTGGAAAAAGACATGCGAGCGAAAACATACACCATAGTAGCGGAACATAGTTATCATCCCGTGCTCCGACACGGGATCCAGAGTTTTTGCACCCGTGATGTTACCCTATAGGACTCTGGATTCAGGCTCGTGGGTCGGAATGGCAATGCGTATGTCATCCCGTGCCACGACACGGGATCCAGGTTCACAACCCTAAAACTATGTTTGACAACAAAAAAATGCTGTGTTTAAATAATAACAGCACCAAACCACGCTCACAGAGGAGGAGTCATGCTCGGATTGCGCGACACCAGGATAGAAATAAGGGGAGGAACGATCCATAGTCGTTGGGGGTTTATCCCTAATATCACATCACTCAAGGAAGAGCGCCCAAGCAAAAAAATACCGGGAAGCACCAAGAAGGCGGCAATATACCGTTACCGCCGCTTCCCCCAACTCAACCGGGACCAGAAATAAAGTCTCTTCCCTGTATCAAAAAGCTCGCTTGCGCGGGCTTTTTTTCTTTACAAAAATTTGTGAATAGGCCACGTGATTGCCTCAAACAACTTACGAAACCAGGAACGTTTTTTCCAGTCCGAAAAGATCACTTCCCGTGACCGGTTGAGATCTTCCATGAAGTGCCCTCTTAATTCCGATACAAACGTGTGGTTCGTACCGACCAGATTCGCCTCATAGTTAAGGAGTAGGCTCAAGCTATCCAGATTTGCACTCCCCACCGACGCCCAATCATCGTCGATGATGACAGTTTTTGCATGTAGCACATGATCGCGATACAGATAGATCCGTACCCCCGCCTTGAGCATAATCCAAAAATACGATTGCGTTGCAATGTCGACGATCGGATGGTCTGATGCATTAGGAACGATCAAGCGAACATCCACCCCTCTGCGCGCCGCAAGCCGCAGTACACGCACAAGGCGCAGATCAGGAATAAAATACGGCGTAGTCAAGTAAACGCACGTGTGCGCATTTCTGATCACATCGATCAGGCTATGGTAAATGAATCGCTGATGAAATCGGGGCGAATTAGTGAGAAAATAAAAATATTTCGTAAGCGCCTGTGGCTTGCTAGTCTGCTGCTCTGCACTAAAAAATGGCTTATTAAAACGAAAGAACTTTCCCTCTTTAGTGCGATTCCACATCTGATCAAACACGTAATCCAGTTCATGGATCACCGGCCCCTCGATACGAACCTGTGTATCGCGCCAATTATGCATGCGCTGATGCACGCCGACACCACCAATGTATCCCACATGGGAATCAATGACCAATACCTTTCGATGATCCCGGAAAAACCATGACGAATAGTTATTAATGCGCCACGGCTTGATGGGATTAAAAAAGAGCACTTCGATGCCGCTCGCAAGCAATCGCTTTACGCGTGCGGAATTATAAAGATTAGAACTGCCCGCGGCATCGCACAACAAACGAACACGGACACCTTCCCTCGCCTTCTGTTCAAATATCCGAATAAATCGATCCCCTATCGCGTCATGCTCAAAGATGTATTGCTCCATGTCGATGGAAACCTGCGCATTGCGACAGTCATCAAGCATGCATTCCCACGCATCGTGCGCATGCAAAAAAAATTTCCATTGATTTGTACGCACAAATTCGGACATACTAAAGAATTTCCCTACCCTATTCGCATTCTATCATAGGTTATGAGTTATTAGTTGTAGATTATTTACCAGTATACATCAAAAGGACGTTAGGTTCGAATCCATAACCGCCAGCAAAAGTTAAAAAAATAAATCCCCTTTATTAGAGGGGATTCTCGTATTAGAAAAATACGAATAAGAGCGGACGTCAGAACCACGATAGCATGATCCACTGCGAAATATCGAGATGGTATGGCTTAATGATTGCCGAAATGAATACAGCAGCCATGAGGCCCGTTAAGGCTCCACCCGCTGCAATCCCGCCCCATGCTCCTGGACAGAGCCTATGTTTACCAGCCTTCTCATCTCTCTTTCCGAAATATGCTCCTAACAGCGCTCCGATGACTACTAAGGCAAGATACACTATCATATTGCTCTCCCTTTATTTCGCTCTAAGATATTATAAATAAATTCTATATATTTTATACTATATCTATATAAATTTGTCAATTTTTACTTAGGTACATTCAACCTATAATTGCAACACCTTGCTCTATCAAAAAGGTTCCAACATAGTCCATGACCCCCAGCCCGAGATAAAATAAGTTTGGTACCTTTTACTAAGAAAATAGCCTCTGGGTTAAGGGGGGCTGGTACCTTTTATTGTGATTATTTGTGCTATACTATTTATCAATAAATAATAACAATCATCACTATGGATAACGAAGAAGACGATATAATAATAAAAGATGCATATGGAAATATTCTTGCGAACGGTGATGCGGTTATTTTGGTCAAAGACCTAAAGGTGAAGGGCTCGACTGTGACGCTGAAAAAAGGTACGAAGATCAAGAACATTCGGCTTACTGATGACGAAGCAGAGATTGAATGCAATTCTGATGTAGTAAAGGGGCTCGTATTGCGGACCGAATTTGTGAAGAAAGCATAAACTTTTAGGACCAAAGGGGTTAGCGAATTTGGAGGTCAAATCTATAAATTTCAAGTAAGCGAAGCGACGAAGCAGTTTGTAAGAAATGTTGTTGCGAGATTGAAATAGGGTTAGCCATTTTTTATTTCGAGTGCTAAAAAAGTTCCAACTTCGTCCCATAGCGCCATAGGTAATAAAAAGAAACCTTGCGTGCAAGGCTTCAAATCTGCCTTTATATTTTGTATGATTTTATATTTCCCTTTTTATCATATTTTATATAAATGGCACTGTTACAAACGACAGTGTCGTAATCCTCTCTCGACACTAGTACCTTCCCCGTAGACAATCCTTCGTTGTGAGTGAAGAAAATGGCAAACCTTGAGCAGGCTAAGCCTCTCGCCCGTGGGGAGTCTTGTGCCTCACAAAAATCTCCTCTTACTGGAATTTCAAATGCCTTCCTTGTAACCACTCCTTTAAGTTTGGTTTCCTTGAGACATCTTCTAGTGGAAGACCAGAAGCTTAGTAGAAAGTTTTTCATGTTCCTTCTCCTTTCACTCTATAATTGGACGTCAATGATGCTATTTTTAGCAAAACACACTTTTTGTTTAGTGTCAAATTTTATGGTAGTACATTCAACCTTCAAGGGCAACTCATTTTATGAAAAAAGCCTAGGCATAACCCATAACAGCCAGCCATAAAAATAAACTCTTATTTGCAAGGCTTATTTTTATACCCACATTTCACTTTAGAACCAACTCTTGATTAAAATAAAAGACCCCGCAAATTCGCAAGGTCGTGAAACAATAATTGCGCTACCGCCACGAGGGCCCGAAGCGTCGGTAAGCTGTAACTCAGATCAGCTGAGTCCTTAACTCTTTAATTACCTTAGCTTTCGGTCTGGGTTTCAATATCAGCCCATTTAGTCCCCTTTGACCTTACAGTCATCCGTCTTCCACACGATAGAAACTCACTAAGAATACGGTAGTTTTTGATATAGTCGATTCGTTCCCGACCAAACAAAGGGAGGCCTTCACGCAATCACAATCAATTTACTATCTTAAGTCTAAAGAACAGTTACCCCACCTGTCAAGAGTACTAAAAAAAGTTCCGATATAATTCACGACAACCAGTCACGTATAATAAAGCGATTAATAGGTCGGATACCTTTAAGCAGAGCGTAGCTAACCCTTTACCGCTTACGTCACCATAAGAAATATTGAGAGCAAAACAATAGCCATTCACCAGTATGTAAAGAAAAATCGCCCGAAGGCGATTTTTGATTACCGTTGACTAACTCAAGCGGGTCAACTTATATCAGGTTAGCGATCCTGGCGGCTATTGTCGCAATGCCAATTTTACTCGTATCTTCACAGTTGCCGGAGATTATCGGAGGCAATCCAGCCTCTTCTTATACCTCCTTTGCTATCTTTAATGCCAGTACCATCTTTTTCTTTGCTTGACCTACTTCCATCACGACCTCCTTTTTTTACTACTATGTTTTGTTTGTTCTGAATAATTCATAACGTATGAATATGTATACAGGGTGTTTTAATATTTATTCGCCAATAGAAAGATTCTAAAAATAGGTTCATTCCGCCATTCACATTAACATAATGATCGCCTTTCGGCGATCATCATGTTAACTAATTTTAACCTTCTCAATAAATTCCTTTATTCCCCGCAACCAGCCTCCGGTAAAATAACGTTCGGGAACAAATGTGTCCAGAGATACCCATTCGTATTGCTCATGATTTCCTCCCAAAACGATCTCCCCGCCACGATACGTTGCACGATACCCAACAGCGAAGATCCTTCGCTTTTCCCGCTCTCCGGAAGGTAGTAATTCATCCCGCTCATGGCGCATAAAAATCACAGGATCACCTAGATCATATCGAACCGATTCACCAAGCTCCTCAAGCATCTTTCGCTCAATAACAGCTTCAAGGGGCGTTACAAAATCCATTTCCCGCAACCTCCCGCCGGGTATATCCCAAGCATCGAAGCGATCTTTGGTAATTAATAACCTCCCCTCTTGATCCTGTAAAAATACTTTTACCGCAACAAAATAAAGATCTTTATTGATTGTCATAATAGTATCGAATGAAAATAATCTTTCAATTTGGATGAGGTGCGAGGTGCGGGAAGATTGTCGAGGAAGTCGTACTTACGCGTACGACGACCGAGACAATCGGGGCCCGCAACAAAGCAATTCGCCAAATTGAAAGATTATTAAATTATGCAGTATGTAACTCCTTCCCACCATGACACTTCTTGAATTTCTTTCCCGATCCGCAATAGCATAGATCGTTGCGGCCAATCTTGCCCGACATATCCTCGACAACGGAAGTATCCAATGCGATTACCGGAGACTCCGTAGTTGTTGCAAGCTGTGGCAATATCTTCCAAATGTTATAGAAGATCCAATCATCGTAATTACGGATCAGATCTTGAAACAAGTGATAGCTCTCGCGTCGATATTCGACCAACGGATCATGCTGCGCATAGGCGCGCATGCGGACGGATTCGCGAAGATCCTCAAGATTTTCAAGGTGACCCATCCATAATCGATCAATAATCGAAAGTAACCGCATACGCACATCCATTTCCCCCGCCGGTTCAATCAGGCGCTCAATCTTAGCGTTTAAATATTCCTTTAGATTATCAATATCCTTAATCTCGTCAGTGGTGACAATCTCGGCATTGGTCAAAATCTCTTCCAATGCAGGGCGTTCTATCGCCTGTGCCGCAAGTAGATCATAGACCTTGCTAACCGTATCAATAGCAGCCTGCTTTGCAGTACCACCAAGCACCTCCTGACGTTGTCTGTACAGTAATGAACGCTGCTTGTTGAGTACGTCATCGTATTCGAGCAAATGCTTGCGCGCATCGAAATTTAATCCTTCAACCTTTTTTTGTGCCTCGTTGACGACGCGAGAAATGATCTTGGATTCGATCGGCTCCCCCTCGGGAAATTTCAACGTCTCCATAAATCCTTTTACCCGATCCCCTCCAAAGATGCGAAGCAAATCATCTTCCAATGAAAGATAAAAATGAGAAGAGCCTGGATCGCCTTGACGCCCTGAGCGCCCCTGAAGCTGGTTGTCAATACGACGTGCTTCATGCCGCTCGGTACCGATTACATGCAAACCTCCCAATGCACGTACCTGCTCCCCTTCTTCAACGGTTGGCGGATTACCTCCCAAGATAATATCAACGCCACGTCCTGCCATGTTGGTGGCGACTGTAACAGCCTTCAAACGCCCCGCCTGGGCAATAATCTCTCCTTCGCGCTCATGGTTCTTTGCATTAAGTAACTGATGAGGCACATGTGCCTGAGCGAGTAAATGTGAAACCAACTCATTATTCTCAATGGAAGCAGTACCAACGAGAACCGGCTGTCCTTCGGCATACCGCTGCTTAATATCGGCAACAACCGCATGATACTTCTCCACCTTCGTCTTAAAGATAACATCACTCATGTCCTTGCGCATAGGCGGCTTGTTCGTCGGAATGCTCACGACCTCAAGATCATATACTTTATGGAATTCCTCAGCCGATGTCTGGGCCGTTCCGGTCATACCTCCGATGCGCTCATAGAGACGGAAATAATTCTGCAACGTAATCTGCGCATACGTCTTTGACTCCTGCTGAATCTGTACTCCTTCCTTTGCTTCGATTGCCTGATGTAATCCGCCCGAATAACGGCGTCCTGGCATCATGCGCCCGGTAAACTCATCAACGATAATAACTTCACCTCCCTTGATCACATACTGCTTATCCTTATGAAATAAGGTCTGCGCCTTCAATGACTCCTCCAAATAATGGACGAGCTGGAAATTTTCCGGATTATAAATATTCTTAATACTAAGCGCATTTTCAACCTTAGAGATGCCACTATCATTAATGGAAACGCTACGGGCCTTTTCATCAATCTCGTAGTCTTCCTTGGAAAGCATCGTCGCAATACGCGCAAAAATCTTATAGTATTCACTCGATTCGGTGTCGGGTGCGGCAATGATCAGCGGCGTCCGTGCTTCATCGATCAAAATGCTATCAACTTCGTCGATGATTGCGTAATGATGTCCGCGTTGTACCTGGTCTTCAGCCCGATAAGCCAGGTTGTCGCGCAAATAATCAAATCCAAATTCATGATTTGTACCATAGAGAATATCAAGCTGATACGCCTCTTTACGAGAAATGGGCCGCAAAAATTCCTGAACCACCTTAAAGCTTCCCAAGGTGTCACGCGTTTCATCGGCCTCCGCTGCCGCTTCTGCCAAATCTTCCTTCGGCGCAACAAACGATGGATCATATACGAAAGCGGCATCATGCGTAAGGCAACCAACGGTCATGCCTAATGCCTGATAAATTTGCCCCATCCACACGGCATCACGACGTGCCAAATAATCGTTCACAGTAACAACATGCACACCCTTTCCAGTCAATGCATTGAGGTAAACCGGGGCGGTTGCCATAAGGGTCTTCCCTTCTCCGGTTCGCATCTCGGCAATCTTTCCCTGATGAAGCACCATGCCACCGATCAATTGTACGTCAAAGTGACGCATAGTAAGCGTGCGACGGGCAGCCTCACGAATCAAAGCAAACGCTTCAGGAAGCGCTCCATCAACCGTAACACCCCCTTCAATGATCCGGGTACGCAATGCACTACTACGCTCCCGCAATGCATCCACAGAAAGCTGTTTTACGTCTCCCTCCCATTCGGCGACCTCGGCGACTATAGGGTCGAAGTCGTATTTTCCAAAAATTGTTTTCAAAAAGTCGAACATAAATGCGTTTACTATTATTCTCGTCCACCGATTGACGGAGGAATCTATACATGCGTATCTTTCTTATGCGGAAATGAATACAGGAAGCATTAACTGCTCCCCGCATTTCGCCTACGAGCTATATTACTTACACTTCCCCTCGCTGGGCGTCGGAGATGGGCTTTTCGACATGCAGATCTTTAAATTTTTGGATCTCTGCTTTGAGAATATCCTTCACTTCATCGATCGTCGCATACATCTCTTCCCCATCACGCGATGCGCGAATCACTTCCCCTGCGATCTGCAAATTGACTTCAACACTAAAGACATCCCCGTGACGATGGTGCTGTGTAGTGCGCGCAAGCTCGACACGCGCGACAGCAGAACCCTCCTCCTCAAAACGTCCAATGTATTTTTCCAATCCCCCGATACGCTCCTCGACATACTGAGTCAATGCCTCAGTAAGCTCGACCTGCGTTGTTTTTATAATGATTTGCATGCAATTGACAAAACGATCGAATTAGGACGAAGTACATGCGCATGCCGACTAGCATCGCCACATGACTCCCAAAATACGAAGGTTTTGATGGTTAATTCCCCTTTCCTATATATCAGAATACTACCATAAAAAAACCGCCCTGGAAAGACTCCAGGGCGATCTTTAAAAAGATTTATTTCTTCTTTGCAACTTTCTTGGCAACTTTCTTTTTAGCTACCTTCTTAACGGCCTTCTTCACTACCTTCTTAACGGCCTTCTTCACTGCCTTTTTGGCTACCTTCTTAACGGCCTTCTTCACTGCCTTTTTGGCGGCTTTCTTTACTGCCATAGTGATGTTGTAATTTCATGAATGCATCGAGATGCATAAATGAAAAATATTATTTGTTTTTATATTCAAAATAAATTTGTCGACCAATCAAATATATTTTAAATCGATGACCAAGCAATAAAAAAAATAAATAAAAGATAAAAATATTTTTTACTTTTGTTTATTTATTTTTCTTATACTTTAATTTTGTAATAAAAAAAATATTTTTACAATGTGGATAACTCAAATTTTTCAAAAAATTATTTTTATATTTTATTTTTAATTATTTTTTTTAAAAAAATAAAAAAATTCATGCAACGCATGAATTTTTTTCGTTATTTATTTTTAAATACGATAAATTTATATCCCACGAAATTCCATAGGAGGCCTAGTACTGTTCCTGTTAATGCGCCAATCGATCCCGCTTGCCCAGAAGTCAAACCTTCTAAGCCCAAGGCAAATACAAATGCAACGGAAGATACGGCAACATTGATAACGAACCCAACGATACTAATAATGAAGAACTGAAGATATTCAGCCTTTGTCTTCTGTGCGACACCGACGGCAAACGTCCAATACTTGTTCCATAGATAGCTATTGATATTCGCAACCACAAAGGAGATTGCCTTATACATAGTATAGATCGTAACCGTCCACGTGCCGATCATTCCAATGATATAATCCGACTCAACCCCATAGCGCGAATTGACAAAGGAAGCGATTGCCGCAAGGACACCAAGATCGACAAGTGTGTTTAATATACCAATAACACCAAACTTGCCGATCTGCCATACGGCAGGGATCTTCTTACCAAGCAAAGCTGCCACGTATAATCCCAACGGAGTACCCAGTAAAAAGAAAGGGATAATGAATATACGAATGGAATTATACAGCGATACGGTCAGCCCGGCAGACAGGGCAGGCATAGCGAGCAATCCGATAAGTAATCCTGCCACAACGCCAAGCAAATAATCTTTCTTTGTCATGATGTAATAAATGTAATGATTGTTTCAATGAGTTCAGGATGATGGGTTAGTATTGTGCTACCATGTCCTCCGGTTTCAACTAACTCCTTTTGTGCGATTACGCCATGCGGAATAGAACCCCATAGCGTTGTAATATCGGCAGCATTATCGATGACGCGATCATCATCATGCGATCCAATGATGAGGAGCTGTTTATCTTCGGTTAGTGCTTCGATAAGCGGCTTCGCCAAGATGCCATGGTAATCAAGCCCGGGAGAAAGCAACACGCATTTTTTGAGATCGCGATGGCGTACAACATATTGTAAGGCCAGGTTTGCGCCGATCGATGCTCCGATAAGGATAATTCGCTCACGTCGGGCACCGATCGCAGTAAGTAAGTCGATGGCCGCATCAATATCGCGAACACTATCCTGATGCTCGGCATCGCTAAATTCCATAAATCCTTGAGGGCCTCCGTCCGAAGACCCGTGACCGCGCAAATCGATCGCAATCCCCGCATACCCATACTGCTGCAACTGATCGGCTAACACGTTCCACGATTCCTTGGTCGCGGGCATCATATGCAAGAAAACAACCCAACCTTTTGGGTTGGGATATTTTTTACGATCGACCGGAAAATAATTCGCGGTGAGTTTTACGACATCGGAAGTAGTGAGATGCAATAATTCCATAAATGATGGGTTATCCGTTAAAACATACCCGTCATGCCGACAATGGTAATAATACCGACAATAATGACAACTGCCTTCTGGAAATTCTTTGAGATTTTCATAAACAAAACAATGTTATATTTTTATATTTTATATTAAAACTTAACTGCGACAGGTTCTCTTGCTGCCTCACTATCAAGCTGGAAGAATTCTTCCTTAATAAAATGAAACAGCCCGGCGATAAGGTTAGTCGGGAACACATGGATTCGAGTATTGTAGTCCAGGACGTTTCCATTATAGAATCGACGCGCAGCTTGAATCTTATTTTCCGTATCGGACAATTCACGCTGCAACTCCATGAAATTCGTATTGGCCTTCAACTCAGGATAGTTTTCCGAAACAGCAAACAATGTCTTTAGCGTTGAAGTCAATTCCCCTTCGGCGGCTCCCTTCTCGGTATGTCCTTGCGCGGACAACGACTGCGCACGCGCCTGGGTAACCTTCTCAAACACATCCTTTTCATGAGTCATATACCCTTTTACGGTATCAACAAGGTTAGGAATAAGGTCATACCGACGCTTCAACTGCACTTCAATATCCGACCATGCCTCTCGTACACGAAATCGGCTACGAATAAGGCCGTTAAATATGGTGATCACCCAAATAGCAAGCAGGGCGACGAGAAACAGGATAACATTAGTGGTGGTAAACATAGATAAATTATATATGATTATTAATTGGTTCTATTGTATCAGGTTATTTAATCTTTGATAACATGGTACGAACCTGTGGCAACGCTGCTTCCATGGCATCCTGTCCTCGAGCAATCAGATCCTTCGCATGAAGGAATTCTTCCCATCCGACAAGCACCTTTTTATCAAATTGAGGAGAAACAACAATGTCAGCCGCCTGCGCCTGGGTTGCGCCGAGATTGTTGCGTAGGATCTCCATAGTCATATCTGCAATCATCATAAGATTCGGATTATCAGTATGATCGCCATGCAGACACGGCGTATCCAGATTAACGGCAATAACGATGTCCGCACCCATGGAACGCACTAATTCAACCGGAACAGGCATGACCAATCCCCCATCGACAAGCGTACGGGAGCCCTGAATGACCGGCTCAAAAACAAGTGGGACGGACATACTCGCGCGAAGCGCAATTGTAACATCCCCGCTTTGCATAACAACGGCTTTTCCGGTACGAATATCAGTCGCAACAGCGGCAAACGGAATATGTAAGTCTTCGAACCTGGCACCATCAAGCTCCTGGCGTAAAAGACGCTCTATGGCATCCCCACTCAAAATACCCCCTTTGGCAGAAAGATCGAGGATAAAATGGGAAATACGAGCGAGATCACTCGTCAATGCGAAACGCTCAACGGCATCGATGTCTTTGTGTACGGCATAGAGACCACCAACGACCGCCCCGATACTTGAACCTGCAATATAATCAATGGGAATATCATTTTCAAGCAGCGTCTTGATGATACCGATATGAACAAGCCCATGCGCCCCGCCACTCCCCAATGCGAGACCGATTGTAGGTTTCTTTTTTTGTAAAAACAGTTTCATAAAATTGATTATGCGTTTTGTGAGCGATAGGTTTGTTCAAATTGCCTAAGCCCCTCCATTTGTACATCTTGCAGATGGATTTCTGGACGCTTTTGCTTGATTAATGCAACTGCATCATCGGCAGATAACCCGGTCGTGACGAGATATGCGGCAACCATGACTGGAGATCTTCCGTGTCCGTTCTTGCAGTGAACATAAATCTTACGGCCCGACTGAACGGCAGTTTTGATAAATGACACACCCATCGAAAATTGCTGCGGAGTCGGAGCATGCATATCAGGCACGGGTAGCCATAAGTATGCCGCACCACCGGTTGGCGCATCGACTCGCTCGACTTCAAGGCTAAGATCATACGTAACCCCCTTCTTGAGTAACTCCGGGTCAAAATGAGTTTCGCAACAAAAATTCGTTCCAATATAGATCTGGTCTGTGATCTGTGAATATTCCATTGATGTATGCATGGTTATAGTATATCACAAAACAACCCTGTGCTCATCGCATACGGCTGTCCCGTTTGCGTCGACTCGAGCGCAGCGCAAATCGATGCGCTTCGTCCCGAACACGCAATAGGACTGGCTTCAAGGTCTCCGCAAGGGCCCGTACAGACTGCTTGGTGCCAAGCGGAAACACCAGAGCATCTCCACTGTATTTCGAAATACCCACCATAGGCACTGTAATATTATATGTGCGGAAAACGCCCGCGATATGGTCCACCTGAGGTCGCCCCCCGTCAATCATGATTAGATCGGGCAGATCCCATTCATCATGACGAAATCGTCGGGTTACCACTTCCTCCAATGCATGCAGGTCATCGCTCGCCGCCGCATCCCTGACGGCAAACAAGCGATACTGCTCTTTATCCGCTTCTCCATCGGTAAACACAACCATAGATCCGTAGGTTTCTTTGCCTGTAAGATGGGAGATGTCATATCCTTCAATACGATGCGCTCCAGGCACTTCCTGTACCAGCTCATCCCGCGTGATTAATGAAACATCTTGAATATGTCGCAGACTTACAGCCTTTTCTGGGTACTCCTTGGCAAGTCGTTTGAGGAGTAATTCTTTCTTCCCGCTCAAGAGCAGTATAACGCTCTTGATGTTCTTCTGATAATCCTTCTTTGTAATGGCGCCAACACAAATACCCGGGCACAATCCGATTTGATGGTCGAAGCAAGGCTTGCCAACATTAGGCACGCACGTACTATACGGGAAGATGCGACGGATAATCTTCAGAGCATTTTTGATCAATGTTATGCTCTGATACGGACCAAAGATATCTGCCTTGATCGCGGAAAACTTTTCCAATTCGCGATGGCGCACGACAAGCGGCTTCGGATAATCCGTTTTTGGAATAACGATGTACAAAAACGAACGATTGTCCTTGTCTTTGACGTTATATTTAGGCCAATACTTCTTGATGAGATTAGCCTCAAGAATGATCGCCTCAAGTACCGTATCGGTCTGTTCATAGCGGATATCAGCGGCAAGCGACACCATCTCTGCGATGCGCGCATCGATCCGATTGGTAAAATAATTACTCACCCGTTTCCGCAGCGATGTAGCCCTGCCGATATATAAAATCCCCCCTTGTGCATCAAGGAATCGGTATACCCCAGAACTATCGGGGAACGATTTTACGTGATCGGATAAAATTGACATTTTTATGAAAATAGTATATTATACATTTAGATCAAATACAACTTACTCAGGAGGCAAAAATGAAACAAAAAATGCAACTATGCATTAGTCCGGAAGAAACCATCACGGGATTCAACTACGCATTCACTGCGGCGCTCCTACAGAAACTGAAGGGGCTCAGCGCGAGCAACCGGGTGTGGGAAAGCCCTGACGATGGTCACCATGCCTGCGTCACCGACATGGCGGCAAGCGTCATCTCCTATCTCAGCAAGCAGACCAGCTTCCAGCCGCATGACCTGGACGGGATTCAAGGAGGATCCCGCATCATACGCGAAAACCTAGAGGGTCTCATCGAACATACCGAGGAGTTCCTCTCCATCTTCGAAACGTCGCGGTAATTCACTCCTACACTCGCAAGCTATCCAAGCCGGGCAATTATGCCCGGCTTTTTTTAAGAAATAAAGTTGACACAAGAAATGGTATGTGATATAAAAAAAATCAGCTATTCTACTATATCGCATAACGGAGGACACAGATGAAGTGGGAAATGAAGCAAGCGATGTTTTGCACGGGCGTACTGATGATGGGCGTTATACAAGTACTATTTAGTATGGGCCTTATCTCGGGGGTACTCACGTTGAAAGATGTGCCTGCACAATATTCACTGTGGTCCAGCGCAGTCCTCTGGATGATCTTTCTCATCTACGGATGGTTCGCACTTGCCGAGAATATCGCGAATATCGCGCCGGTGGTTATCGTCACGCTGATTGGTGCAATGCCGATTCTCTGCGCGCTCGTACACATCCCGATTCTCTGGGAGATCGGCAACATGGCAAATGGCTTCCTGTGGTACGCGATACTCCACGTTGTCTACAGGAAGATCCTCGCGATATGAAGAGGATCATCCACCCATCGCAAAGCCGGGCATTATGCCCGGCTTTTTTACGCATAAATTGACATTTTTATAAAAAAACAATATAAAAATAAAAGTAACTATATAGCGCGCAATGCAAGGAGGCCCATATGGCAGGCAAAGGAACAACGGGTAAGATCAGCATTGCTGCACTCTTCATCAGTATAGCGATGACATTCGCAGAATTAGGGATCATGCTCGAAGTAGTAAATAGCGAGACACGCACGCTATTAATTGTCGGATGGCTGAGCATTGCGTATTGGCTGACGCTCATGGCCTTTGTCTGGAAAGGATTTGCCAAAAACGAATACAAGCTGGATTTCGCACTCATGATAACAGCGGCCTGCTGTGTATCACTCGTATATGCGGCGATCGGGATCCCTCTCTTGTTCGAATACGCGCACCTGCTCAATGCACTCATATGGGCAGTGATGGCGATCGGCATTTACAAGGATATTCCCACTCCACACAAAAACGAACTACCAACCGACACGCACTAAAACACAAAGCCGAGCTCCAAGCCCGGCTTTTTTATTCCCAATACCAATATTCCGTCATCGAATGACGGAATATTATATTTCCAACAAAACATCTTGGATATCCCCGACACTAATATCCCTCACCCATCGATCAAGTGCCCGCGCATACCCCTCATGCCCTCCAAAAAACTCAAGCAGGAAATCCCGCTGTGTGACCGAAGGGAAATTTTTCTTGCCAAGATAATCCAGATGACTCGACCAACGATACTGCTCAAGATAGTGCATTGCATCGGCATGGTTATGTACTGCGTGATCCCGCCATCCATAGTCGAACATGTCTAATGGATTCAAGTGAATATAGTATGGCAGATGAATAAAGTGTGCTTGCGCCGCCACTGGAACTGATTTATATCTTCCTTCAAACAATGTCCCCTTCCGCTCATACCGCTCATTGAAATACCGCGAGTACCCCATGTTCAACTTCTTCATAAACTTTGGAATCCCTCCCTCAACCACAGGACTAAGTAGTAAATGGTAGTGATTGGGCATTAAACAAAATGCATGAACATGCACTAATGACTGCCTCTCTTCTAATTTTCCGTCATCGAATGACGGAAAATTAGCTTTAATAAAAAGCTTCCTGCTATTTCTTATGTAATCAGCGGATTCGACGTCATTAAATTCGTAGAGATCATGGACGAATCGAAAATGGTCCTGATCATCTATAAAAATTTTCTTCTTATCAACCCCCCTATTTAATACATGATATAAATCAGCCATATATTACAGTATAGCATGGATTTTCCGTCATTCGATGACGGAAAAATAAATGTCGCGTTTTGGACAGCGATGTCGCTATGCGCCGACGCAAGACATCCTTAAATGATCGTAAAGCCGGGCATTATGCCCGGCTTTTTTTACATGTACGTCATCGCAAGACGTACATGCGTGAATGTGGATAGTATATTACGTTTAGCGTCGATGCGGGGTAAATTTGGAATGACGCACCCGAAGAAAATTGAGCAGAATGGAAGCGATCGCTCCAAAAATGAACGTCCATTGCAGAGGCATGAATAACGTCATTACGAGAATAATGCTAATCATGGCAACACGCCCCATATTGATGGCCATTTCATATAATACCGTATGTTCATCAATATAATGTCCACGATCAGCAACCAGCTCATATGTCATCGCCGCAAATGGTATGCGCATCATGATCTTAGTCAACTTATGATAGGCATCGACGACGAATATCTGAAGTGCCGTAATGACAAAGATTTTCAACAACCAGGCAAGCGATGCAAAGAAACTACCATACCGCAAGATGCGCTCCTGCGTCGCTCGTTCGTTTGAATGTCGCCCAACAAACAATTGCAGTACGATTGTGCTGCCAACCACGATGGTCGAGATAATACCGATCTGCAAAATATTCCCCTTAAGCAGCTCGTAGATAACAATCGGCCACACAATAAACCCAACAACTTCTTCAGCTCCGTCAGCCATAAATGCCAGCGTAATTCCCCGATGCTTTTTGGCGAAAAGCTGGCGCACGGTTTGCCGGTACGTCCAAGTGAATTTCTCCCTTATCTCAGGGATAAAATGATATGGGATCAGCGACAACAAGAAGATCATTGTCGCAATAATAAACAGGACGCCAAAGCCATATTGCGTAATAATAAATCCCGCAAGTAACGGAGTCACAACGCCAATAATATTGAGCGTTGCCTCGAATACGCCAATCTCGGAGCCACGTTTGTTCGCATCTGAAAATTCCGCAAAATCAACATGATACGGAAGCCAGAACAACAAACGATAGATTGTCGTCGCCAGGATTTGGACGGGTATCAAATACCAGGCATTTGCGGGAGTGACAAAATAGAGCAGCACAAAGGTGCTGGCACCGAAGAACGTACTCAAACGCAATGACCGATTAAATCCGTGATGGTTCAAAAAGAATGCGCCGAACGGAATGGAAAATCCGTACAATAAATATCCTACTAAAAAATAAAGTGCGACAAAATTAAAATCCCCTCCATAGAGCTTATAGAGGAATATCGGCAGAAACATGCCGAATAAACTAATGGCGATGTTCGAAATGGTCTTGCCGGTATAAAGCGCGACAAATCCTTGCGTCACATTGCTTTCGAGATACCGTTTCTTGAGTGATGCGATCATAGGGTTATGATAGCATATCACGGCCTTATTTCAGAAAATGTTTGAGATAACTCCCCGTAATACTATGTGTATTGTCCGCAACCTCCTCCGGGGTTCCCTTTGCAACGATAGCTCCACCACGCGCACCACCCTCGGGGCCGAGATCTATGACATAATCTGCCGACTTGATGAGGTGCATATTATGCTCGATGACTACGACAGAATGCCCCTTATCAACCAACTTATTCAAGACGGTCAATAATAATTCAACATCGTAATAATGCAATCCGACGGTTGGTTCATCCAAAAGATACAGTACGCGCTTGCCGAGCGGATGGGTCAACTCACGAGCCAGCTTAATGCGCTGCGCTTCCCCTCCCGAAAGAGTTGTCGCGCTCTGACCAAGTTGCAGATACCCAAGTCCAACAGACTGAAGAATCTTCAACTTATCGGTAATCTGCCAAATGCCGTCAAAAAATTCCACACCTTCGTCGATCGTCATGGCAAGCACATCGCTGATGTTCTTTTTATTGTGCTTCACCTGCAACGTTTCCCGATTGTATCGCTTGCCATGACAAACCTCGCACTCAACCAAGACAGGCGGCAAAAAGTGCATCTCGATAAGATTATGCCCGGCACCCTGGCATGATTCACATCGCCCTCCGGCAACATTGAATGAAAAACGTGAAGCCGTATATGCCCGTTCGCGCGCTTCGGGCAGCTGCGCATAGAATTCACGAATTGGAGTCAGGATGCCGGTATACGTCGCAGGATTCGAACGGGGCGTGCGTCCGATTGGCGCTTGGTCAACGGCAACAACCCGATCAATATAATCAGAGCCGGTGATGTCGGCAACGCCGGTAAGCGGCTCATCCATACGCGCCTTCAACAGATTAAGATTTTCATACAACGCATCCTGAATAAGCGTTGACTTCCCGCTTCCCGAAACACCGGTCACGCAAACAAATTTACGAAGCGGAATATCCACGTTCACGTTCTTGAGGTTATGCGCAGTTGCGCCAATAATAGAAAGCTTCTCGGTCGTCTTGTCCCGGCGCTGTGGTACTGCAATCTTCCGCTCCTCACGCAGATACTGTACGGTCATCGAATTCATGTCCCCCGGATTTTTAAGTAGTGTTGCCGTCTCTCCTTGTGCAACGATCTCCCCGCCGTGCTTTCCAGCAAACGGCCCGAAGTCGACAAGATAGTCCGACTCCAGAATAGTTAGTTCATCGTGCTCCACGATGATCACGGTATTGTTTTGCGCCTTGAGCTTTTTTAAAATACCCACTAATCGATCGGTATCACGTTCATGTAAACCGATTGTAGGCTCATCAAGGACATACAATGTATTGGAAAGTTGGGAACCGATCTGGGAAGAAAGCCTGATACGCTGAGCCTCACCACCGGAAAGTGTTTCCGCTTCACGAGTCATAGTCAAATAATCAAGTCCCACTTCGAGCAAGAATTGCAGCCGATCCTTTACCTCCTTAACCACGTTTGCCGCGATGGTGATCTCGCGCTCGGTCATCTTTTTTTCATACTCCGCAAAAAACGCATGTGAATCCGCGTTAGTCATCGAAGCAACTTCGTAGATGTTCTTTCCATTGATGCGAATAGATAGTGCCTCCGGCCGCAACCGTTTACCTTTACAGTCAGGGCAAACGGTCTTCAAAAAAAGATCAGTCTTCCCTAGACCCGAGCAGGTTTCGCACATACCATGCGGGCTATTGAACGAAAATAATCGAGGCTCAATATCCGGAAAGACAAAATTATCGACTGGGCAGGTCCATTTTGAAGAAAGCATAAACTCATCGGGAGTATCGGACTGCTCGCCCATCAACACCGTCACTAATCCCTTACTCTGATCGAGCGCGCCCTCGACCGCTTCATGCAAACGGGATATATCGGTTATAAGAATCTTGTCGATGACCAGATCGATAGAATGTTCCTTATAGCGGGAAAGTTCAATCTTATCATGCAACGAGTGCATGACGCCGTCAACGCGCACCTGTGCATAACCAAGCCCGAGATAATCATACAGCTGCTGATAGTACTCCCCTTTGCGTCCACGCACCACAGGAGACATAACTGTGACCACGCTCTGCTTCGCCTTCTTGGCGCGACCAACAATGATATCGATCATTTCATCGACGGACAATTTTTCAATTTTGGTATCGTCATGCGGACAATGCACATCCCCTAAACGCGCAAATAAAATGCGCAAATAGTCATAGATCTCGGTCAACGTTCCTACGGTAGATCGCGGATTATGCGAAAGTGCTCGCTGATCGATGGCAATGGCCGGAGAAAGACCGACGATCTCGTCAACATCGGCGCGCTCCATCTGTCCTAAAAATTGTCGCGCATACGGAGACAATGACTCAATATATCGGCGTTGCCCTTCGGCAAAGATGGTGTCAAAAGCAAGCGACGATTTGCCGCTTCCCGAAACACCGGTAAATACCACAAGTTTATTCTTGGGTATTTCCAGATCGATATTTTTCAGGTTATGCACCCGAGCTCCTTTTATACTGATTTTATCTTCCATGGTAGGTAAGTGATTAGTTATGACACTAGAGATACGGTTTGTCAACCATCCACAGAGCCGCTAAAATCCAGCATACGCTCAATCGTCTTGATGATCGTTTTTGGCGTAATGCCATGCTTCTTGTTGTATGCCTCCTGCAATTTCCTTCGTTTATTGACAATGTCCATAGCTCGTTGCATCGAGCCGGTAACCTTGTCTGCATACAGAATAACCGTACCGCTCACATTGCGCGCGGCGCGTCCCATTGTCTGGATAAGTGATGTTTCACTACGCAGAAATCCTTCACGATCTGCATCAAGGATGGCGACTAAGGTAACCTCGGGAAGATCTAATCCTTCACGCAACAGATTCACGCCGATCAATACATCAAATTCTCCTCTTCGAAAATCCATCAATATCTCGGTTCGCTCCAATGTCTTAACCTCGGAGTGGATATAGCGTGATTTAAACCCTTCATTTGTTAAATGATCATTAAGATCTTCCGCTTGCTTTTTAGTGAGCGTAATCACAAGGCCGCGTTCGCCTCTATTTACAACGCCATACAGCTCCTCGATGACATCGGTGATCTGACTACGATTCTTTTCCTTGTCGAACACAGGCCGTACTTCAATCGGTGGATCGATCAATCCGGTCGGGCGGATGACCTGCTCGGCGACGATTTTTGAATGCTCTAATTCCCAATCACCCGGCGTGGCAGATACAAAAACCGTCTGCCCGATACGTTTTTCAAATTCATCAAATTTGAGTGGTCGATTATCCATGGCGGACGGCAAACGCCATCCATACTTTACCAATGTGTCTTTACGACTTCGATCTCCCGCATACATGCCCCGCGCTTGCGGTACGCCAATATGCGATTCATCCATGACAAGTAAATAATCAGGCTTGCCATCCTTCTTCGGAAAATAATCAAGCAAGGTATCGGGTGCTTCTCCCGCAAGCTTGCCACTCAGGTGGCGCGAATAGTTCTCAACACCATGACAAAAACCAAGACTCTTAAGCATTTCCATATCGTAACGCACGCGGCGCTCAAGCCGCTCAGCCTCGAGATACAGCTTATTCTTGTTGAAATATTCCAATCGATCCTCTAACTCGACGCGAATATCCTGTACAGCGCGGGCAATCTCAGGCGCACTGGAAATAAAGTGTTTCGGAGGAAAAAGCGCGATATCCTGTGGATGATCGATCATGGTCCGCGTCATTGGGTCGATGATTGCAATATCCTTAATGGTCTGGTCCGCCCCCAATTCGATAGAATAGGACATCGTCTCAGATGCGGGCAAGATCTCAAATACATCTCCACGCACACGGAATTCTCCGCGTTTCAGCACTCCTGGCGTACGGGTAAATTGAATCTTGATCAACTGCCCGATCAGATCGCTGCGAGTAATAGACTGCCCAACAGATAAATGAATGGCAGACGCAAAATAATTCAAGGGAACGCCGAGTCCGTAAATACATGAGATAGATGCTACCACGATAACATCTTTGCGGGTCAACAGTGCCGAAGTAGCCTGATGACGCAATCGATCGATTTCCTGATTGATCATTGCCTCCTTCTCGATATAGGTATCGGTACCTGGCATATATGCCTCGGGCTGATAGTAATCATAGTACGAAACAAAATAATTAACCGAATGATTGGGGAAAAAATTCTTGTACTCACGATAGAGCTGGGCAGCGAGGGCCTTATTTGGCGCAATCACAAGAACCGGCTTGTTGTAATGTTGAATCAGATTAGCGACCGTGAAGGTCTTCCCTGAACCGGTAACCCCCAAAAGGGTCTGATACCGATCACCCCGATCCAAACCGGCGATCAATTGCTTGATCGCTTCCGGTTGGTCCCCTGACGGCTTATATTCAGATGTGAGTTTAAAGATTCCCATAGCGCACTATATATAGAACATTCTACCATGAAACGCAAGGTAGTGGAGTATACAAAAAAATGGCCCCTTTACAGGTGAGCCATTCAAAAAGCCAGTGTAAGCCACACGATCATGCCGATCGAAAGCAAAAAAGTAGCAATGAGCGCATAGTAGCAGCGCCGAATGAATGCGAGTCCTTCGCGGCGATGGGATTGGGCCGCAGGATTCAAATGATATGAATATCCCCATACATCGCGTTGCTCAGCAATCTCCTCGTCTGTTAGATCAAATCGCAATAGTAGCATAACACCTCCATAGACGCTTATCATAAAGATACTATCGGTAGTATACGGGATACGCAAAACAGGGTCAATCACGGGTGCCTACATATGAAGCAATGATGGCTGCAGTTTCTCCACGGAACGTCAACGCGCCAAAAGAAACAATAGAACAACCCGCCACACGCGCCTTTTCCGTCTCATCCTCCGTCCACCCACCCTCAGGTCCGACGAACATGCCACGACGCATATACCCATGCAATGAAACATCTGTAACAGGAGTATCGCTTAGATCAAAAAAGAGATTAATGTCATTCCGCTTTGCATCGGCCAACGCGAACTCCAGGGTCATAGGGGTATGCAGTACTGGGACGCGAGCGCGACCAGACTGCTCGACAGCTTCCGCAATAATCTTACGAAGACGTTCTTCTTTGATGTCTAGCTTGATTGTACGTTGAGTGAGTACCGGAACGATCTCTGCTATCCCGATCTCGGTCGCTTTTTGCACGACCAGTTCAAAATTCTCGCGCTTAAAAATGGCGCAATACAAGACACCTGTAACAACAGGGTCATTCGTGTTAACGAGCCGCTCAATGACCGCCACAGCAAGTGCGTTCTTTTGTCGATCGGTTATCTCAACGATGCATTCATTGCCATTCCCGTCGCCCAATATGAGCCGATCACCAACGCCAAGACGCAGTACACGCAAGATCTGATTGACGACATCAGGATCAACGAGTAATAGGGATGATTGGGCGCAATCAAAATCGCCGATAAATCGATGTAATCGCATAATAAAGTCACTATACTACAAATAATGAATGCTTTCAAAAAAAAATAGGCGGGATACTCTCCCGCCTATCATCATCGTGCATGCGCCGGATCATCGACTGTCGACAACCGTGCTATGATCGCCGACTACATCCTCAAGATCCCTGACGTAGCTAATGGCAATCCTCTCACCAGCCTTGAACTTCGGTTCAATGAGGTCGCACAGCGCAACAACGTCCGTATTGTGCATGCGGATACATCCCATGCTCGCTCGTGTCCCAATGGAATCGGGCTTGTTGGTGCCATGCACCTTACTGAGCTGCTCGGCTCCTGGCGTAAAAAACCGGAAGGAAAACTTGGCAAGCCCCATAGGATTGTGGGGTCCAGGAGGCACTCGTGCAGGCAAAACCTTCTTCTGAGTCTTGAGCACATGAGCCTTTACTCCCGGAGGTGGAAACCACCATGGATTGCGGTCGATGGCAATCACATTGCCTTCAACAGGCAGTGCCGGTGTGCGCTGCGGTAGTGCGACCGGAGCCATGAAAACCTCGTCGCCATTGCGATCAAAAACATGCAACGTGAAATCGGAGAATGAAACCACAATCTCGTACGTCGGCTGCTTGCTAGCGACCGATCCCGCCTGCGATGAAGTCGCGATGAGCATCATCCAGAACAGCGCCAAAACAACAATTGCAATTCGAATCACCATACTCCCACCCCCTTTTGGAATGAATTTGTACTAAAGATATTTAACAATAAGATGAGGCATAAGTCAAGAAATTGCGTCCGAAAATCCCCGCTTTAGCGGGGATTGTAATGGTTGTGCAAATCGTTTATTTGATCAGAGCTTCTTCCTCCTTTTGTCGGACAAAGAAGTGGTAAATACCGAATCCGATCAAGAGACCGAGTACGAGATCAACAAACCAATTATTTAATAACGTACCGAATACGCCAAAGAGCGAAGCTAATCCCGCAGAACCTACTTCGACCATGACGGTCAAATAGGCACTCGTAGATTGGAACTGCTTCTTTGCATCGGTATAGTTTAATGTCGCACTGAACATCAATGCGCTATCCGCATCGACAGCAGTATCGATAGTTGCTTTAATCGTGATGACCCCCTGGCTATGACCCTTGATTGTACCCAAGTCGAAGGTGAGTTCATTATCTTCAACAAAACTCGGCTTCATCGTAGCGCTGTCATATTCCACCTCACTAGGAAGAAGAATCTTCACGGTTGCTCCAGTGATCGCACTTGCTCCTTCATTGCGATATTGAATAGAATACTTAACAGCATCCCCTGCTCGCGGATCGCTCTTGTCAATCGAGGGAGTTAAAATGACGGTCTGTTCAACCGCAGATGATCCCGTAATCTGTTGGACGACCACGCGCGGCTCGGTAGTCTTATTATTCACGACGACCGGAACGATAGTTTGCGCCGAGGTTGTAAATGTAAGAATAGTTCCGTACGTCGTCCCATAGGCATTCTGTGCAACAGCCCGATAATAGTAATCGGTCCCAGGCAACAATCCACTCAACACAGCGGAATAACTATCTGAATAGTTTGCCATACCGACAGGCTGGATCATGGTCCGGCTACCCAACGAAGCAGTAACACCCCACTCAAACCATGCGGTAGTAAGTGATCCATTAGGATTAACATTACCGTTGATCAATGCGGAATTACGAAAAACAGATTGCACGGCCCGGCTCGTAACATAAGGAGCCTTGCTTGCATTATTGATCGAAGAACCGCTTGTAGTAAAGGTTAGAATGGTCCCATAGTTTGTCCCGTAAGAATTTTGCGCAACGGCTCGATAATAGTAGGCTGTGTTCGGTGCAAGATTATACACATTCGCCGTAATAGCAGAAGCGTAACTACTTGACCCAAGCGCCTGATACCCAATCGTATACCCCAATGACTGGCTTAGACCATATTCAAACCATGCATTGGTATAGTTACCATTTGGATTGACTGAACCGCTAAATGTTGCTGAGTTTACCCCTGAAGCCGAAACCGTATTAGTATAGGCAGTAGGAACAGAGCCATTATTGCCTCCTCCGTAGGACTGCTGTGTCATAACATTCAATGTATTCCCATACGTCGTCCCATAGGCATTTTGTGCGACAATGCGATAGTAATACGTTGTATTGGAAGACAGATTCGAAAGATATCCGGAAATAGTGGAGGCTGAATTCGCTAAACCAATAGTCTGATATCCGGTCGTGTTTCCAAAAGACTGCGTCGTTCCATATTCGAACCAAGCCGTAGTGGCAAGCCCATTCGGATTAGCAGCACCCTGTAACGTCGCGGAATTCTGTGCGACAGAATACGCCGAATGCGTTGTGGCATACGGTGCGCTGCCGGTGCCAGTCGTGGAACCCTGCGTTGTGAAGCTTAATATGTTTCCATACGTCGTCCCATAAGCATTTTGGGCGACAATACGATAATAATAGGTTGTATTCTGATTCAGATTGTAGAAGTACCCCACGGCATTCGTACTGGAATTGCCTAGGCCGATAACCTGATATCCGGTCGTGTTTCCAAAAGACTGCGTCGTTCCATATTCGAACCAAGCATTCGTATTTGCATTATTTGGATTGACGGTTCCTTGAACAGTCGCGCGATCCTGCTGAATAGCTGATGCGGTATTAGTCGAAACAAACGGAGCTGATCCGTTCTGTTGCGGCGGATTAACGGTATTCGAGCTCACCTGCGCACGGAATACGATGTATCCCTGTGCATCCCATCCACTAGCGATATCACCGATGATAAGGCCATTGGAAGAAACAATTTCACTGCCGTTCTGTCCGTTCGGCAATGTTTGAGAAACGGTTGACTGGTTCGGATACCATGCAACACTTCCCGGGATGAAAGTTAGTGTCTGATTTGACGACAGACTGACCGATGCAGTGCCGGCAACAGCAGATCCGTTATGTGCCCAAACATCTCCCTGAATGGACACATTGGTAAATGCTCCCGACGGAAGTTGCACGCGGATACGGGTGTTGCTTGCCGTATCGGATGCGGTGTTGTGGTAATACACGAGGAAGCTGACTACTTCGCCTTCGTTTGCGGATACGGAGTTGGACCAATTGGCGCTGCTGCCCGGATTGCGGGTGTAGTTTGAAACCTGCAACGTTGCATAATCGCGGCTGTCATTGTTGAAGGTCGCGGCAAAAACGTTAGCAAATGGAGCGACCACTCCTACGATTACCAGTAAGGCAAGGAATGCGATGGTTATTTTTTTGATGATGGTGGTCATATGGATATGATACTAATATTACTATTTCAAAATGGATAACTAAATCCATTCATCGTTACCGTCCCTGATCAAAATCTGAATATTGATCACTTATAAGTATTATATACTAAATCGTACTGTTTTGTCAATTAGTGTCCTAAAACGCATCTCTAAAATCCCCTCTTCACGCAAGCGCAAAAAAGAGCACTGATATGCTCTTTTTTGCGTTTGATTAGTATGAACTTGGCATAATGCTCGGTCCATTCACAACAGGAGGAACAGGTCCATCCGCCTTTGTTGTGAAATATATAGTAGAACCATACGTCGTTCCGTAAGAATTCTGGGCAACAACTCTATAATAATACAAGGTTCGCGGAGTTAGTCCGGTAAGCAAAAAAGTGAGCTCGACCGAGGCACTTCCAGAGCCGATCGATCGACTACCGTCAACACGACCGAACAATGCACTAGTCCCATATTCAAACCAAACGGCGGTATTTGCATTGTTCGGATTAACAGCCCCCGTTATCGTAGCAGATGATCCGGTAATATCATTTGTTCCATTAGTGACGGCAGTCGCCTGTGCACCGGCTACTAGCGTAGAAAATTGTAACGTAACTCCATGGGCTATCCCATGGGCATTGCGAGCAACGGCACGATAATGATATGTAGTATTAGGGGAAAGATTAGTAAGATATGCGGTAATATTAGAACCGGAAGCACTTGATCCAATCGTCTGCTCAGCAGTTATAGAGCCGAATGATGGTGCGGTACCATATTCGAACCAAGTCGACGTGTTTGCCCCATTTGCATCAATAAGTGCGGATATGGTAGCGGATCGCTGTGCAAGCGAACTTGCACTCTGTGTTGTAACGGTTGCCAACGATCCAGTAGGAGTCGAGCTCACCTGCGCGCGAAATACGATATATCCCTGTGCATCCCATCCACTAGCGATATCACCGATGATAAGGCCATTGGAAGAAACAATTTCACTGCCATTCTGTCCGTTTGGTAATGTCTGCGAAACGGTTGACTGGTTCGGATACCATACAACACTTCCCGGGATGAAAGTTAGTGTCTGATTTGACGACAGACTGACCGATGCAGTGCCGGCAACAGCAGATTCGTTATTTGCCCAAACATCTCCCTGGATGGACGAATTCGTAAACATTCCCGACGGAAGTTTCACGCGGATGCGGGTATTGTTTGCCGTATCGGATGCGGTGTTGTGGTAATACACGAGGAAGCTGACTACTTCGCCTTCGTTTGCGGATACGGAGTTGGACCAATTGGCGCTGCTGCCCGGATTGCGGGTGTAGTTTGAAACCTGCAACGTTGCATAATCGCGGCTGTCATTGTTGAAGGTCGCGGCAAGTGCGGTCGCGGACGGAGCGACCACTCCTACGATTACCAGTAAAACAAGAAATGCGCTGGATATTTTTTTGATGATAAATGTCATGATGATGATTTTTATTGATTAGCTTGCGAGGATGTTATTAAAACAATAATCGACCCCCTTTTAGCTAAAACAGCTCACCCGAGAGGAGCTGTTTTATGGGAAACATATTATTTTACCAATAGCACTTCATCTTTCTGTCGAACGAAGAAATGATAGATACCAAATCCGATGATCAATCCGAGGACCAGATCAATGAACCAGTTATCAAGCAACCCCCCGAAAACGCTCGAAAGTGATGCTAACCCGGCAGTTCCATCATTTACCAAGAATACAAGATAGGCGCTTACCGTTTGCATATCGCCACGTCCATTGGCGTAATCCAATAATGCATTGATCGAAAAAGAATCATTCGCACGCACCGCCTCGCTTATCATTAAAGTAATATCAATGGATCCGGATTCTCGGGCAGCAATAGTGCCGAGATTAAATGCGATTTGCCCATCAGTAACCGAGGTTGGATCGACGGAAGCTTCTCTATACACAATATCTTCCGGAAGAACGATACTCAATTGTGCATCGCGCAATGCCGTATTAGTTTTGTTTTTATAGATGATCGTATAGGTGATCGTGTCTCCAGCATTAGGCCGAACGACATCAATAGATGGATCAAGTATGATCAATGCATCATCCCCTATAGTGACCGCTTCCGAACGAACGGTTGCAGTACGTTGAACGATTGTGCGCGGAGCAATCTGCGCAACTACACCTCCCGATGTCGTAAAGCTAAGGATATGCCCGCGCGCCGTGCCATAGGAATTCTGAGCAGCAGCCCGATAATAATAGGTCGTACCTGCCTGCAAGCCGCTCAAAACGGAAGAATACGCGTTCGAGTACTGAGATTGCCCCATAGGCTGAACGATTGTCGTTCTACCAAGAGAAGGAGTCACACCATATTCAAACCATCCAGTAGTAAGTGTCCCGTTAGGGTTTATTGCCCCACGCAATAATACGCTTGAACGGGACACAGAAGAAGCTGCGCGTGTGGTGACATACGGACTACGCGCATTAGTCGAGGAATTGACTACTATCGACTGACTACCGGAACTCACCTGCGCGCGAAATACAATATATCCTTGCGCACCCCATCCTCCTGCAATATCTCCAATAAGAACACCATTGGAGGAGACGATTTCACTGCCGTTCTGTCCGTTCGGCAATGTTTGAGAAACGGTTGACTGGTTCGGATACCAACTCACGCTTCCTGGAATAAAAGTCAGCGTCTGATTTGACGACAGATTGATTGATGCGGAACCATTTACGGTAGAAGTAGTTAAGGAAAAAACCTCTCCAGTAACCGTACGGTTCGTAAATGCTCCCGACGGAAGTTGCACGCGGATACGGGTGTTGCTTGCCGTGTCGGATGCAGTGTTGTGGTAATACACCAGGAAGCTGACGACTTCGCCTGCGCTTGCGGATACGGAGTTAGACCAATTACTATTGCTGCCCGGGTTACGGGTGTAGTTTGAAACCTGCAACGTTGCATAATCGCGGCTGTCATTGTTAAATGTCGCCGCAAGTGCGGTCGCAGACGGAGCGGCCATTCCGGCAACCATAAACAATGCAAGGAATACGACCGTTATTTTTTTTATGATGGTGGTCATATGAATGATACTAAGCTGATAAAATAATATATGAATATGATTCATGCAAGTATATACACATGCATGCGGATGACGATAACACCCCTTTTGAAAGTCCCTATCTAATGATACGGTCCTTAAAAAGAAGCGTGAGGCAAGCGCAAGACTCGCCTCACGATAGAATAAATCAATTAAACGGAAGAAAGGTGGGTCCGGCAGGAGCGATAGGCGCGCCCCCGTTGAAGTAGGCCGGGCCGTTTGCCGGAAGCGGAGCGGGACCGCCACCGCCCGATGAAGGCGGAATGGAAGGTCCATTCGGAGGTGGAGGCGCGGGGCCACCTGAGGATGGCGACGCCGGCTGGTGATGTCGAACTTTCTCCTTGGTAAGTCCGTAGCCAAGAGCCCCAAAGCCGATGGCCTGGGCCGCTTCGCCAGAATCTACACATCCCCCATCGATCCAGCTGCCGATGAGCGTACCCCCGGCGCCAGCCACGGCGGCGATTCCCTTATTGCGGGTTAGAATACCTACACCCACTCCCAGAGCTCCGCCGATCACAGATCCCCAGCCGGACTTGCGTTCACGACAGGTCAGTTCACGCGTACGCGTGACCGGCGTCGAAACCCACCGCTTCTTCGGCGGTTGAGGGACCTGCACCAGCTTGAATGGCGCAACAGCCACCTTCTTTTCCACCGGTTGCTGTACAGCGCGTTCACGCCGTACTCGGACATAGATCGCGATGTGGTCGGGGTTGAGGACACTATTACCACACTCCTCGACCCAGGTAACCCGATAAAAATTAGGGTCACTGGTCGGTGCGGCGTATGTCCACGTCCCCGCGCGAAGCCATGCCTGCCAAAGCTTGTTGTTACGATCGTCGATGATCGCGAACGCATCTTTGGAAAGCACAATTCGGATCTCATCCGGCTTGGGCGCCCGGTTTGTATTGAAGGCATTCGGGCCTCCAATCCGGTGATACTTTCGGTCCTTTTTCGGCTCGGGAAATTCGGTAGGCATAATAGCCTGCGTCACGGTTTCTTTTACCGGTTGGACGACTTCAGCCTCTACGGGTACGAAGTCATCGTTTGGAACGATAGTCTGGATCGGAGGCTGTTGTTCTTCCACCTCCGTCCATACATAGTCCGTGTACGAGACCGTTTTGGGAACGCTTGCACATCCCCCACAAACGGCAGCCAATACCACGAGCAACATCCATCGCTTCATCTGAGCCCCCTATATTCCGTTAGTTAATTGGTTGAATAATTCTTGTGAAGTACCTCGTATTATTTAACATATTTTTATAAATATGTCAAGAAAAATAAAAAGGAGCTCGTCAACCAGACGGACTCCTTTTTAAGGTTTATGTAATACCTTGTAAGCGCCTAATAATTAATTCAAGCGTGCGTTTTGCCATAAGCTGCTGTTGAGGAGTTCCCTCTCCTGCGGCATGCCGCATTGTGGTTCGCATACCATCGATAAGTTCCGGGGATGACTTTGCCCCACCCGCAACTTTTTGACTATAGAAATTTTGCAGGTCTTCCGCAGTAATATTCCCCACCTTGTAATGCGTAATAATCTTTTGCACCGGCATCTTGCTGTTATAAATATCGTCTTCGAGTAATGCCAATCGATTCGAATCGATCATTTTTTCAACACCCGGAATGGCGTCCATAGGCTGTGGTTCGGTCGAAACATCTTCCAGTACCTGAGGTACGGTCGGTATATCCTCCACACCAATCGGCTTAGCTACAGAGATCGCTTCAGGCATAACATCCACATATGATGAATCAGGCAGTATGCCTCCTTCTTTAGTCACTTCGGATACCGGAAGCGTATCCCCGATAACTTCGCGCGCTTCAAGTACTTGTTCGGGTTCATTAGGTGATGTATTGCGAATTGCAGCCTTCATAAATGCATCTACATCCCCTTGCATTTCGGCATCGTCGGGATGCAACCCCCGAATATGCTCTGCAAGATCAATATGCTTTTTGAACTCAACCGCGCCATAGATCCCATCATGCGGAAGCGTTATCTCTTTACCCGGAACATCGCCCCTCCAGATCGCCCACGCTTCGTCACGCGAAGGGATTTGCTTTAGTAACGTCTCTACTTTTACTCTCTTGATCGCGCCATATTCCGCACCATCTAAACCGAATTGTCCATCGACAAACACCTCGACAGATGGACGCGGGGTACTGCCTAACAATGAAAGAATCCCCTCGCTCGGCTGCCTCCGGATCGTTTCAGCCGCATCCTCCTGTGGATTAGGAATTTCTTCCACAATGTTCTCGGAGGCAATATGTTCTTCGGACATCGGGATCGTCTGCGTACTGGCAGAAAGAAGCTCGTCAAGGATCTGTGGCTCGTTCGGGATATCAGCCGGCACTGCTTCTCGAGGAGCAATAACTTCTTTAAGCATCGTCCCTTTGGGCCGTGACTTGAGATATTCCGTATGCTCATCCATATGCATAAGCAGTTTTCCATCGCGCTCTTCGAGGAGAATCTTGCCCTTTGCGATCCGATGCATCATGTCGGCGTATCCTTTTTCGTCCGCCGAATAACCCAACTTCTTTAATTGTTCGAGTGTATCTGGATTGCTTAATTGCTGCTTTGCGAATTCCGTCCACGCATCATGAGCCTCACCGCCAATATCTTTAATTCCCAATCGCTCGACAATTTCCGGATGTTTCTTCAGCTCATCAATAAACGCACCTTCGGGCCCGCGCGTACCAATATCCAATACGATAGGACCACGCTCGTGTACCCCTGCGATGGCAATCTCATTGATATTTTTAAGTGCAGTAGTACGTAACGCATCCTGACCACCGAAAACAGCTGGGGTATTTTTCTGATGCGCGAGAACTTCCCACTGCGAAGCTCCTGCGCCCGCACTGGCGTGAGCCTCAGACGGGCTGACCAGATCACCGGCGGCATGGACAATTTCTTGCGCATACCGGCCGGCAGAAAAGAATCCAATACCCAACCCCGCACCATAGATCATTTGCTTGCGTAAATAATCCTTCTGTGCCTGGGAGATCTTTTCATTTTTTGATTGAGCAATGACGCGTAATGCTTGCTCGATATCTTTCTTAAATGTTTCCGGAGTAGTACCAAGTTCGGCATCGCGGACAGACAAAAACGCACTCGCTCGGGTAAGCGCATCACTCAAATGATATTGGTTGATGATACGATGATCCCGTCCACCAAAGTCGACCGCTCCTTTTCGTACCTTGCCTTCCGTATGCATTAATCGGACATCAAGCAGCGCAACAAGCTGTGCACGTTTTTCTTCATTACTTTCGCTCTCGATCTTTTTTAACAATGTATCGATCTTGTCCGCCATAGTACTGGCAGTTCCCATAACCGTCCTGGTGTCTCGCGAAATATCCCTTTTCCCTTTGCGTGCCGCCTGTTCGCGGTCGCGCAACATTTCAGCCGCACGCTTTCGCGCCATCCAGCCCCCCATACCAACGGCCGCAAGCGGAAGACCAACCGCGCCAAACAATCCGATCGCAGATGTTCGGGCCGCAACACCGGCACCAAAATAAATTCCTCGCTCGGTAGCAACATTCCCAATCACCTTCTTCCATAGCGTATCCGATTCGATCGATGCAATCTGCTTCTCCGCGTCAGGATGCGTGTTTAAAAACTGATTCAAACGAATTTTATGTTCCATGTCGGCAACAAACAAAAGTGTCTGCTCATCGCCAATGATTCCCTGCTCAGTTCTTAGAATATGTTCTTTTGCCTTTTCAAACTGCCCGGCAACCCGTTCATATTCTTGCTTCTGCAAAGAAGTTGCCGTTGCAAGGGACCATTCATAGGGAATCTTACCGTACAGAGTCGCAACCCGATTAAATTCCTTCGTCTCCTCCTTTTGACGCTCGGTCATCAACGGATGTGGCTCAACGTATTGAAGCTCCAACATGCCACCCTTCCCTTCAACCGCATCGAGCCCGGTACGCTTTGTTCCGTCGATAAGCTGTTTAAGTAATTCACCATGATATGCTAATCCTCCTTGTTTGATATCAAGGGCAGTCGACTGCTCATGCTTCGCGATCTGGTACTTCTTACTGACACCCTGCCAAACCCTTCCCAATAATTTTGACGTTAACAATGTCGCTTCCAAAATCGCTTTCTGATACCGATCCTGCGCTTCCTCTTGAATACGTCCAAGTGTTAGCTGCTGGAGATTCTCCGCCAACAATAGCCGCTGTCCATACGTCAACGTTTCGAATTCATCCTTAAGCTCCTGCGGAAGCTTTTTCAGGTTGATATTGAATGCTTCAAATTTCCCGTCAACATATTTTTCCTGGTATTCCTGTAACTCGATATGCTTTTTGGGTTCAGGCTCATTGACTGCAAGCACGGCTTCTTCTCGATTACGGGCAAGTTCGGCAAACGCCTTTTCGGCCTGCTCCCAATCCCATTTACGCATGAACTCCTCAGCCTCGGGAGACCACGGCTTGATACCCTTTTCGGCCAACATCGCATCGATCGTTTCCGTGGCATCACCCCGCATGCGTCCTTCAAAAACACGTTGAGCAATCTCTTTGATCTGTTGCTCCTCGCCTTCACGCGCCTCGCGAAGCTCGACTGTGGTCATCGTCCGTTCTTCTTGTAGTAGTCGTTGCTCACCTCCTTCAGTCCCTTGAGAATTGTGCGATTCATTTGCCGTCTTTCGGATACGGGTCTCTTCAAACGAATACACCGTTGCGCGATGCTTTGGTAGCTCGGCTCCCTGAGTTGCAGGATTTTTGCCATGCCATGCTTCATTGCGGATAATATCTTCCTCGGTGAATCCATGCGGAACAGCATCTTCCTTCTGCTTTTTATGCTTCTTATCGGGAATCAATAATTCAAGATGTGATTTTGGTGAGAGGTTCTTTTTTTCCATGGCGATTGACGAGTGTAAATATAATCAGGAAACGGTTAGCGGTGAGAAGCTGAATCCAAAATGTTCTTTCTTTGTATATTTTGTTTTTGAGATCTTATCGATGACGACGATACTACTGCCAACAGGGGCAACGATGCGTCCACCGATCTTAAGCTGACGCTTCCATGCGACTGGAACATCGCCCTCGGAACTCGCAGCGGCAATGATCTTATCGTAAGGGGCAGATTTTTTATATCCTTTAGTCCCATCACCCAATACAACAGTCACAACTCCCTGCCCGATGAATCCATATCGATCAAGGCTTGCTTCGGATGCAGTCTTCAGTTCAGGAATCCGTTCCACGGCAACAACCGAACCACGCGATGCTTCTCCATCGTCTCCTTCAGACGTTTTTTTACCGACAATCTGAGCAAGAATGGCAGCCTGCCATCCGGTACCCGAACCGATATCAAGAACTCGCTCTCCCGGTTTTACTTCCAGTAATTCAAGCATAAAAGCCACGGAAAGTGGCTGCGAAATGGTTTGATTAAAACCAATAGACAATGGTGTATTGGCGTATGCGTATTCCCGCTGATCCTCGGGGACAAAATCAGCGCGATCGATCTGCTCAAATGCCTCAATAATCTCGCCTGTCTTGAGGTAGCCGTCCTGAATCAATGCATCGGTAAGTTCGTGATATTGGGTTTCCATATCAGATGATAAGTCAGCGTGTATTGCGAAACAGGCGCAATGAAGTGAGCCCATAATATATGACTGACACTAATACTAAAGTATACACCAATTCCTGCGCGAACATAAGTGAGGTAATCGAGCGAACATCTATGAGTATATAGAGTGATGCGACGGAAAAGACCGTCAAAAAAATCCCATTGATAAACATATGCCATGGCAGTCGTCGCTCAAGAACAATCACGAGAAGCATCACGGCAAACAGCGCAAGCATTTCACGCTCGATGACAGGAGAAAACTTCAAAAGAAATAGGGCAACGGAGATTAAAAAAAGTTCATGCCAAACATCTCCCAGAAACAAGGTTGCGGCAACGATCGTAGCCAGTACAAAATTGGGAATGATCCCAAAAATAGATACACTCAAAAACTGCAAAGTGCTTGCAATAAAAAGAATTGCGATAAAGACGATAAATCTGAGTGTTTCCTTTCTCATACGAAGGTCAGTGCGATTCGAATACGTTATGCCTCGAGATCCTGCATAAGTTCCTTAACCAGACGCTTTGCCTCCTTACTCAGCTTATGCGGCGTGGCGATTTTAAAATGCACATACAGATCGCCTCTCCCCATACGGTTAAAATGCGGCATACCCTCGCCTGCGATCTTTAGCGGCTTATTGAACATGAAATCGCGCGGGATGGCAAGATTCTGCTGCTTGCCCGCAATGGTCGGAGCGAATATCGGATGCGCATCGGCATCGGCAAAATAGGCAAGAAGCCCCACTAGGGTAACTTCTTTCTCAAGGATGAGATGATCATCCTGACGCACAAAGGTTGCGTGCGGCTTGACCCGAATATGTAAATAAAGATCGCCCTCCTGGGAACCTCGCTGTCCAGCCTCCCCACCGCCGGTCATTTTAATAATCTGACCATCGCCAACTCCCGGCAATATCTTGACGGTAATCGATTTTTTACCCTTGGTTACACCCGTGCCGCCACAGGACACACAGCGTTTGTCGGGTATCTGTCCAACACCATGACAGTCGGCGCAGGTTCGCACCTGGGCAAAATTACCAAAAAAAGTACTGCGTGTCTCGCGGACCTCGCCACGTCCGTCACACTTCTTACACTGCGAAAAAGTTGCCTTTGCATCATGTCCAAGGCCGCTACAAGTAGCGCACTGCACATTAAGCGCGTAAGTGATCGTTTTTTCGATCCCCTTGTATGCCTCTTCAAGTGTAATCTCCTGCGTCATCTCCATGTCAGCCCCATGCGCATACGTACGGCGCTTTTGCTGTCCGCCCATGCCTTCAAAAAAAGCCTCGAAGATATCACCCAGGTCGCCAAAATCACCACCCTGAAAATCAAACCCAAAACCTCCCTGGTTAAAGCCACCAAAGCCACCAGACCCTCCCGCACCCCCATCAAACGACTTGCCGAAACGATCATACTGCGCACGCTTATCTTTATTGGATAAGGTCTGATACGCCTCGTTGATTTCCTTGAACTTTTGCTCATCTCCGCCCTTTTTGTCGGGATGAAATTGATGGGCGAGTTTTCGATATGCCTTCTTGATATCGTCATCGGAAGCGCCCTTTTCAACGCCCAAAATTTTGTAATAATCGTTACTCATAATATAATACGTTACTAATAAAAACGAATGGGGACGGATGAGTTGCAAGGCGTGGGAAAATCAGCGAGGGAGTCGTATTACGTATACGCCGACCAAGCTGATAGGACCCCACAATACAGTAAATCGCCGTCCCTATTCGTTTTTTTGACTCAGTCTAATATAATTGTCTCCTTAGGCCTACTCTCTATCGTAACATGCGCGAACCCAAGTGCAAGCAGTGTTTCATAAAAGAAGAAGGCAAGCAATCCGACAAGTATCCGGATCGGGAGCATGATACTGGCGATCGAAATAAAGATGATACTCCCAAATATGATATAGATCCATAGCTTTGCCTCGTCCTTCAATCCGTTAAACTTCTCCTCTAGGATGCCATAGGCCGCTTTGGAAAATGGGTCTTTAGGATTAATCGTAACGCCCGTATAGCTGAAGATCTGCTCGTAGAAATCGTTCATGGCCCGCTTGATCAAAATCTCACGCTCTACCGGTTTGAGATTTTGTGCCTGTGGGATTGCGGCAAGTTGCTGCTCCGTCGTAGTTCGAGCGATTTCTTCGACACTCTTCGATGGATCATAATCCTGATAGAATCGCTTAACAAAAACATTACTCGAGACAAGGACTTTGTCGAACGTGGCTATTGAAAGCGGAAGCACATCCTTGTTCGCCTGTAAATGTAATGGAATAAATACGCTGATTAAAAGTGTCAACGCGATGATCCCCTTAGGTACGATCAATTTGCTGATGTTCCAAAAATCTATTTTAAGCGTGTTCTCCAAAATCTTCCTTCCGCCAAAGCTTGCACTCAGAAGTAATGCATAAACCACGGCAAACAGTATCATAACGGGCGTAGTGATTGTAATGAAGAATCCGAGTAAGGCAATGCATTGCAAAAGAAACGCGACTGCAAAATGCGTGTTTGCGCGAATAAAGAATGTTTGCAGGGTGAAGACAACCAAATAGCCGATCGCGCAGGCCATGCTCCAGATGAGTTGCCCCCATTCGCTCCCTAACAAAAAAGAGCGAAAGAACCAGCTAAAGCCAAGTGCGAAAAGGACGCCTACAAATGTAAGCGCCCCGATCTTTATCAATCCCTTTATGCCGATCATATCGACATTCCTGTTTACATCAATTGGATTCATTGGTGGTTGGTTCTCCTTCGTTAGGAGTATCATCAGCCGCGTTCGGCTGTGATGATGCATCTCCTTGATTATACATCGCAGAACCTATTTTTTGAAGTTCGGTCGAAAGCACTTCAGTTTTCGCCGCAATGGCTTCCGCGTCATCGCTATTGTTAACAGTCTTTAACGCATCAATCGCCTCCTGTACTGACCTTTTGATATCATCACCGATCTTATCGCCCGCATCCTTGAGGGATTTTTCCGCAGTATAAACAAGTTGTTCGGCATGGTTACGCGCTTCGATCAAAAGACGTTTTTTTGCATCTTCTTCAGCATGCACGGCCGCCTCCTGCTTTAACGTTTCTATCTCTTCTTTGGATAGCTGTGTTGACGCCTCGATGCGGACGGACTGCACCTTGCCGGTCGCCTTATCCTTGGCCGATACGTTCAGGATGCCATTCGCATCAATATCAAGAGAAACCTCAACCTGCGGAATGCCGCGCGGTGCCGGCGGGATACCATCAAGCATAAATTTGCCGAGTGTCTTGTTATCAGATGCCATAGGGCGCTCACCCTGCAGGATATGGATTTCAACGGAAGTCTGATTATCCGCAGCGGTCGAAAAAACCTGAGATTTCTGCGTCGGGATAGTCGTGTTCTTTTCGATCAACGGAGTAAACACGCCGCCCATCGTTTCGATTCCGAACGAAAGTGGCGTGACGTCAAGCAAAAGTACGTCCTTAACATCGCCTTGGAAGATGCCCGCCTGCACGGCGGCACCGATCGCAACAACTTCATCCGGATTAATACCCTTATGAGGTTCTTTCCCAAACAGGTTCTTTACCGCTTCATGGATCTTCGGCATTCGAATCTGCCCTCCGACAAGGACTACTTCATTAATGTCCCCGATCTGCAATCCAGCATCCTTGACGATCTTTTGTACGATCGAGATAGACTTCTCGATATGCGGACCAACGAGTTCTTCGAGCTTTGCACGGGTCATCTTCATGAGAAAATGCCGTGGTCCCGATGCATCCGATGTGATATACGGAATATTGATTTCCGTCTCGAACGCGGTAGATAATTCATGTTTTGCACGCTCGGCAACCTCCTTCAAGCGCTGCAATGCGAGTGCATCTCCGGAAAGATCAATACCATCCTGCTTTTTGTATTCCTGTACCAGATATTCGATGATCGTCTTATCAAAGTCATCGCCACCCAAATGCGTATCACCGCCGGTCGCCAACACTTCGACAACATCATCGCCGATCTCAAGCACGGACACATCGAACGTTCCACCACCAAAATCATATACTACAATCTTTTCTGCTTTCTGCTTGTTCAAGCCATAGGCGAGCGCTGCTGCCGTCGGTTCATTAATAATACGCTTCACGGTAAATCCCGCGATTTCACCGGCGTTTTTAGTAGCCTGGCGCTGCGAATCGTCAAAATACGCAGGCACGGTAATGACCACTTCATTAATCGTTTCTCCAACCTTCGCTTCCGCGTCAGCCTTTAATTTTGCGAGAATCATTGCGGAAATCTCTTCCGGTTTGTACCAGCGATCCCCCATCTGTACTTCGACACCACCTGATTCCGACGCGCGCATCTCAAACGGCAACCATGCCTTATCATGCTGCACTTCCGGATCGGTAAACTTACGCCCAATGAGACGCTTTACCGAAAAGATGGTGTTTTTCGGGTTAACAACACCTTGACGCTTCGCCAATAAACCAACAAGCCGTTCATTCGCCTTACTGATCGCTACGATCGACGGAGTTGTTCTATTTCCTTCATGATTTTCCAATACTCGCGGTTCGCCACCCTCAATGATGGCCATCGCGGAGTTTGTCGTTCCTAAATCTATACCAAGAATTTTAGCCATAATTACTAATTAAATATTTTTTAGAAAAATTATTTGAATTTTTATCGTAAGTTGTTGATCGTCGATCATCGCGCAACCTTTACGCGCGAGGGGCGGATAAGCTTGCCATGCAGATAATAGCCGCGCTCAACTTCCTCAACGACGGAATCAGGGGAAAGTTCCGATTCGATCGATGCGACTGCTTCATGTTTGGTCGGATCAAATTGTTCACCAACCGTAATCGGCATCTTCTCGAGTCCATACTGCTTGAGGATATCTTCGAGCTGCGCCTTAATAAGATAAATTCCCTTTTCAACGCTGCCCTGCTTCTCCATAGCCATGATGGCAAGTTCGAAATTATCAATAACCATAATCAGATCCCTGATAAGAGCACCATTGGCGAGCTTCATCATATCATCAAGTCGCTTGGCTTCATCCTTTTTATAGTTCACCAATTCAGCACGAGAACGCTGCCACCCATCGAGGTATTCATCCCGCTCCTTAGTAAGCTGGTCGGTATGAGAACTATCCACAGGGTTATTCGAATCCTCCGATCCGTTTGTATATTGTGTTGTGTCTTCCATGCAAATGTGACTATTTCTAGAGTTTTGTTTTGATTATAAAAATACACGGATACTTGTCAATGCAACATTACAGAACAATAGCATCCTTATTGTTCTAAAAAAATGGCCCGCACTTCTCCGATACTATAGGGAGTTCGAATGGTTGCCTCCTTAAAAATCCCTCCGGCTTCCTCCTTTATTTCCTTTATCTCCCCGATCTTGATCCCCATGGGAAATTCTTTCGCGGCAGAGAAGACGCCATCACCCACCTTGATCTGCTTTTCGACTAAGACAACCTTTGGATCATTCCCTCCTTCAAAAAGACCATTAATATTATCTGGGCCGATCCGCACCGGCAATTGCCAATGAGAATCAAAGATAGTCCGCACAACCGACGAATGTTCACGTACTCCGGTCACCTGCCCGAGCAGAATGGAATCCGCGACCGTCGCAACCATCGCATTGGCAACACCATCACTCGATCCCCGATCGACGGAGATTGTATCCTTCATATTGAACGGATATGTAGAGAAGACGTTCGCCGCGATACGATCAGACCGATGTTCATCGAATATTACCCCACCATCAGGAACATCCTGCACGCGCTGCAATTGCGCCTTCAGATTTTCGTTTTGCAACTTCAGGAGGACGTTTTCCTGGTAGAAATCGGTTCGCAAGTATTGCTTCGCAAAATTAACCGAGACAACAAATGCACGCTTAGGAATAAAGATCCCCGAGAAGAATGTTACGATAAGAATAATTGCGGTGAAACTTATAAGAACGATTCTTTTCATGGCGTTTAACTACATAACAAAACTTATTTTTAGAGTTAAAATTCATTCTATTGAGCAAAGTACGCGACGCGGGAAAGTTATCGAGGAAGGTGTACGAATAGTACTCCGACCGAGACGACAGGGGCCCGCAACAAAGTAATTGGCCAATAGAATGAATTTTATTAAATGTTGATGTCCAATGGCTTCAACGACGTAACAAACAGCTGTGCATACGCATCGATATCCTCGGCGATAACGCCGGTTCCTCTCACGACCGCCGTAAGTGGGTCGTCGATAACCGTTACCGGCACTGTCACTTCTTTTTCAATGAGCTGATCGATGCCGCGCAAGAGACTCCCGCCTCCACACAAATAGATACCGCGCTCATAGATATCACCCACCAGCTCGGGCGGAGTCTTTTCAATAGTCTCTTTAACGCATTCGACAATCTGTCGCAATGAACGACCAATGGCGGCGCGGATCTGGGTATTTTTTACGATGACCTCGCGTGGCAATCCCGTCCCCATATCACGACCGCGGATCGCAAGCTCCATGCGCTCTTCCATTGGAATGGCCGAGCCAATGGTTTTTTTCAGTTCTTCTGCGGTTGGCTCGCCGATCATAAGTTTGAACTCTTCCCGAACGAATTTGATAATATCATCGTTCAACTTATCGCCGGCAACCTTCAAACTGCGACTGATGACACTACTCCCCATCGAAATAATGGCAATGTCAGTCGTACCTCCTCCAATATCAACAATCATGGTGGCCATGGCTTCTTGAATCGGCAATCGCGCACCCAGCGCCGCTGCGATCGGCTCCTCCACAAGGAATGCCTTTGCCGCGCCCGCATTGATAGCGGCATCCTCAACAGACTTACGTTCCACCTCGGTCAAATTGGGCGGAATGCCGATGACAGCACGATGATAGCTGAACATCCGATTGTTGTTTACGCGCTTCAAAAAATAACGCAACATCTCCTGTGCCATTTCAAAGTCAGAAATAACTCCATTGACGAGCGGCTTTACGACGGTAATATGCGCGGGCGTACGCCCTAACATTTTTTTAGCCTCTTCGCCGATAGCAAGCACCTGCCCGGTCTTGTTATTCATCGCCGCGATCGAAGGCTCATTAATGATAATGCCACGCTCCTTGATATATACAAGCGAATTGGCAGTTCCCAGATCGATTCCGATATCCTTTACAAAATAATTGAACAATCCCATTTCTTTATTTCACTGACTGATTATGATTTCCGTCTGTCATTTTTCAAAATAAACCACAGTGGCTATATCGCACTCACGGTTATTGGTTCACGGCCCGCTATCAATTATTAGCCGCCAACAACCCAAGCAATTGTTCCTTCGTAACCATGTGCGCTGCAGATTCCTTTCGCTTCTTTACTTCGATCTGTGCCCCGTTCTTTTCACTGACAATGGCCCGCAACGGAATTCCGATGAGGTCACTGTCCTTCAGTTTTTCTCCGATACCCGCTTCTCTACGGTCATCATATAATACCGCAACCCCCGCTCCCTGTAAAGCAGCGTAGATTTCTTCGGCAAAAGCGGAAGTCTCCTCATTGTGCACATGCAGATTGACCAAATGCACGCGATACGGCGCAACACTCTCTGGCCAGATGATACCATACTCATCATGATACGCCTCGACGATGGTGCCCATAAGACGATTCAATCCGATCCCATAACACCCCATGATAACCGCACACTCGGCATTCTCCATATCCTTATAGTTCAATCCAAACACAGAAGAGTATTTTGTTTTCAGTTTGAAGATGTTACCAACTTCGACCGCCTTCTCCTTGCGTAGATCGGCATTACCGCACTCGGGACAAGTCGATTGCTCCGTGATAATCTCGTCATTGATGGCAACTTTGCAATGATCGCAGATGTAAATGATATCCTCACCCGCATCGGTTAATGTCTGGAACTCGTGTGAATATTTCGAAAACGTTCCTCCCGACGCATAGGTGAAATAGGTGATATCACCAAGCCCCGCTCGCTCGAAGATGCGGATATAGGCATCCTTCACTTTGAGATAATAAGCATCCATATCCTCCTCGTTCGCATGAAACGAATAGAGGTCCTTCATAAAAAATTCTCGTCCGCGCAACAATCCCGACTTCGCGCGTTTCTCGTCACGAAACTTGTTCTGAATCTGAAACACGCCAACCGGCATATCTTTATAGGAAAAGAGAAAATCCTTCATCAACGGAGAGATAATCTCCTCATGCGTCGCTCCTAATGCGTACTCATTTTTTGAGTAGTGGCTTGTGAAGCGGAATAAGTTGTCCAATGCATCCCATCGTCCAGTTGCTACCCAATTTTCCTTCGGCTGCAATGACGGCATGAGGATTTCCTGAGCGCCCAAAGCCTGCATTTCTTCGCGAATAATATTCTCGATGTTTTTAAATACGCGAAATCCAAGCGGCAAAAAGGTATAGGCTCCTGCCATTAATTTATCAACATACCCCGCGCGGATCAGCAGCTGGGCATTCTTTGATTCTTCGTCTTTTGGTGCTTCTTTTCGTGTTTTAGTGAACAGTTGTGATTGGCGCATATGGTTTATGTATAGCACAGTTACAAAGGTTTATTCAATATAACAACGATCACTTCGGGCTTATTGAACAGACGCTGGAACGCAAGGATGCCACTATTCCCGATGCCGCGGCTGATCACGATGCGCACGTTGTGTCGCCGATGAATTCCCGAAACGAGCCGAGGAAAGAGTCCCTGCCCCGGTGCGTAGATCGGCCCAAGACCTGGTAGGTTCCACTGACCGCCATGTGCGTGCCCGGCAAAGATCAAATTAAAGTGATGCTCGACATACTCCCGCAAGAGTTCGGGGCGGTGTACGAGGAGAATCTTAAACGCACGTTCGTCCACTTGATCACGAACCTCGGTCAGCGTGCGGTGCAGGATCTTTTTAATATCGGGTTGGTTGCCATATCGCGCATAATCATCAATGCCGGCGATCGCGAGCATTTTGCCGCCTCGATCAATCACGGCAACACGATTATCCAACACGTGTACACCCGACTCGATCAGTTGCTCCTTAAACGCAGGATACTCCGGTCGCGCCCATTCGTGATTACCTGATACATAATAGATGGGTGCAACATCACGCAATCCGCGAACAAGCTTAAGCGTAGGTTCCGGTCGATACAAAAGATAGTCGACGATATCACCGGTGATCACGATAATATCCGGCTTTACTTTACGAACCGCTTCGATTAGTCGGGCTTGCCTCGCACCAAATCGCTTGTTATGGAGATCCGACAAATGCACGATTTTGAATTCATCAAATTCCTTTGGCAGATACTCGAAACTTAATCGATGCCTGGACACCACCAAGTCCTTGTTTTGAGTATATAAAAATCCGACAAGCGCGATGCCGGCAATCGATGCGAATATATACAACAATATCTCCATATACCTATACGATAGCATATACACAAACACCGCCTCAAGGCGGTGTTTGTGTGACTGGTGGCTGGGGTGGGGATCGGACCCACGACCTTAGCGTTATGAGTGCTACGCTCTAACCAACTGAGCTACCCAGCCATATTCTTCTGTTCCGATCGCTTGTTGCGGGTCCGGGAGTCGAACCCGGTTCTCAAGGTTATGAGCCTTACGAGGTAACCGTTCCTCTAACCCGCGATGAATGCTGTTAACACAGTTTAGATAGTATAACAAAGAATGATGGATTTTGTAAAGGGAGCGATGACTGGGCATGCTTCATATAAAAAAGCGCACACGAAGTGTGCGCCCATGCGATTCAAACAAGATCTTTTTGCTCTCGGCTAAAAGACCAGAGAAAACGCGAGGCCTATGCCACAGCAAGACAATACGACCAGAATGAAGACTCCGAGCTTAAGGCTCATTGCGGTCCGTCGGACCTCGATCTCATTACTCGTCGAATATTCCTTAGCGCGGGCAGCAGTTACCTTAGCGAGCACCAATGAAAGAATGGAAAACACTACCAGGGAAACAATTAACATAACTTTTCTCCTTCGTACAAATATAGAAGTATATGATACTTAATACTTATATACAACATTATATAAGAAATGTCAATAGCGAGAGAAGCGTACTCGCACACTGTTAAATCCCTTAGGACTTCCGTCGCATCGAAACACCATGAAGTGCAGGTGATCGATGGTTGTCCATCCGGTTCTTCCAACGTGGCCAATACACTCTCCCCTGCGCACCATCTTCCCCACGAACGGAACAGGCCCTTTCCGAAAAATACCCCGTACCGCGGGAGCGAGATGACAGTACTGCGAAAACTCTCCTCCGTGATCGATAACAACGAAGTTCGCCATATCGGCAAAGCGTTCATCGCGCCCCCCTTCTCGAGAGTCCAATTTTACCGCAACAACGACCCCGTTAGCCGACGCAAACACGGGAACTCCATTCGGCGCCAGAAAATCGACGGCCCAACAAGAAGCCCCGATATGCGATTCGGGGCTTTCGCACGCCCAAAAGGGACCGATTCGGTACAAACTCTCATTATGAGCCTTACAGACCAACATGCGAAACGCTACCCTCTCCCAAAAAGAGGGCGATCGAGACAGCGGAAATGAGTACGTGATATATTCCTCGATATCCTCCACGATAACCTCCTATATGTATATATAATAATATCTGAATTGAGAATAATACCCGAGCGACAATAAAGCAACTAAGCGAGCTGTTGCATTTATGAACAAAAGCAAACTACAATAAAAGTCATGGAACGTCATATTAAAAGCGCATTAATAATAAAAAAAGCAGAGCAATATTTGGGACTCCCTTATAAATATGGCGCATATCGAGACGCGCATATCAAGACGGAGCCAGAAGGTTTTGATTGTTCGTTTTTTACATACTGGGTCTACAAGAAGGCACTAGCACTAGAGTTGCCCCTTTCTTCGCTAGCACAAGCTTCGGTCGCGTTTCGCAATAATACAGAGGTACAGAATCTATCCGACGCAAAAACTGGAGATCTCCTCTTCTTCAAAGGAGACCAAGGTCATTACAACGAGAGCCTGTTCGATAATCAAAGGGATATCTATATCGGCCATGTTGGTATCTATATTCAAGAAACAGGAGAAGTGATCCACGCGCAATCAAAGATGGGTGTTATTAAAGAAAAGCTCGTCGACCTGCAAACGCGAAACCCACGAGCATATCAGGTAACCTTTATTGGTAATTACTACTAACAATAGGCCTATTACAGACCTATTCTAATTGCGGTTCCGGGAACACAGTCACGCAACACGCTGAGAAGATCCTGCTGTACCAATGCAACACAGCCCTCGGTTGGCGAATAGTCGGGTCGGGCAATATGCATAAAGATAGCACTCCCCTTGCCGACAATAATTGGATCGTCGTTGTATCCGATGACCACAATAACGTCATAAATATGATCGTCTTTCCAAAGATGCTCGTGACCCCCATCAAATGCGAGCGAAATTTTTGTATTGTATTGGGGGTGTGATATATCGTCACACCACCCATCATCAGGGCAGAGTGAAAACACAGGAAGTTGAGTCTCGGGTCGAGCCACTCGATCAGCGCGAAAATAAACTTCCCGCAATAAAAATCTCCCGAACGGCGTGGCTCCATCTCCCTCCTCTTTGTCATGCGTATAGCCACCCTTCCCAATGGCGCAGCGATATTGCCCATTGGCGAACAAGATGATACCCGAAGGGTCCACGATAATATCGTTCATGCGATGAGTATATCGTATTTTTTAAAAAAAGGCGCCCGCAAGGGCGCCTTGTGCGTATTATCCGAGGTTGTAAAACCGACAGACATCGCTCGGTAAAACATCGGAGCAGTACTGTGCCAACGCCTGCGTCCCGTTTTTGTGCAACAAATGAAACAATGCCTTGTCTGCCGCATGCTTCCTGAAAAAGAACGCAATCGCAGAAAATGCCTTCTCCACCGCACCCGAAACCATCCCCTCGACCTCTATCCGATGAGCCATATGAATAATACTCTCGGAAGCGATATTAATATTGAGGTCTGTGTAATACGGAGTAATGAAGACTTCCGAGCTATCGGAAAAGCATTTCCAGCGACCCTTTTTAAAGTGCCCCTCGTGACCCCTGAATATCGGATCCGATAAGCTCGAAAACTGATCGGTAGACAGGGTATCTTCTGCCATCTGCCATACAAGATGAAAGACAGGTATAAACGCGATTTCTGCAACTCTCAATCGGCCACTCTCTTCCCTAAAATCCCGCACCAAGTAAGACTTTTTCATAGAACCCCCTCTATGCGTTAATACAACCATGTTCTACCCTCTACGATAAATGCTCCTGCAATGCGTGTCAACAAAAAAAGGGGCGCCTATAGGCGCCCCATCTCGTTACGGGGCAAGGTAGTCCTCGATCATGAGGATCATCTCGGGGAGCGTTGATTCCCGCCGGCTTGCGGCATACGCGCAAAGCGCCTCCCGGACGAAACGCATCCGCTGACGCGATCCACACGTATCGTCACAGGGACAAAGATCACGGGCCAGTTTCACGATCACATCCTTGTCGTCGGCGCGATAAGCCTTCCCTGCGGCATGCAATGCCCGCTCGACCATATCGCGACCGGCAATCTGCGGGCGCATCACCTCGATACGCTCAAGCCACCCACCCAGCTCCGGCCCCCTGATGGATACAAGTGTCTCGGTATAATAGAACCCGAACATCTCGCGCTTGCTGACAGTGTATTTACAGGTACAGATTCCCGATGTCTTGATCTCGGCGATCAAGCCTTTAGCGCGGATCAACTTACCCGTTTCAGGATCGATTCCAGCAATGACCCGGACGGACATACGCTCAAACAGTTCTGCCCCCATAAGCCACCTCCTTACTACGTTTTAGAATAATTAGTACTAAATATAATATAATGATTTTTAAAATAGATGTCAATAACTGTACCCTTGAATTCAACTCTGAATTGCAACGGTTCTAACATTACCGTAGATACCATCGTTACATGTCATCCCGAGCTTGCCGAGGGATCTGTAGTGATGCAAATACGGATTCCTCGACTACTCCGCCTACTGGCGAATTCGCTCGGAATGACACACGGTTCAAACTAGAATTCAGTGCATGGATTAAGCAGGTGCAAAAAAGGCGCCTCGAAGGGCGCCTGCGCTCACAGTCACCGCACCCGGCATTAGGGAGCGACTATGGCGTAGAACTCGGCAACGCTCGGCTTAAGCGCGAACCACGGATACGGCTGGTCATTCAATAGTTCTCGTGCAAAATTTTTCATGACAGGGAGCAATTGACACTGGCAAAGTACCTGGCGAACAAAAAAGTGACAAAACAAATGTGCAACGCATCGAACCGCTGCTTCATCGCGCCCGGTAATAGACAGCTCCCTGAGCATAAGCATGGCAGAAGGCGGGAAGACGCCCCGACAAGGAAGTTCAGCTCGCTCGTCGTTAGTCAGATCGGCGAAGCTGCTCTTATTCACATTCATCCATCGCATGACGACAGACACGACATTCCCATCCATTACAACGACGTACTCGCCGGTCTCGGAAAGATACGTTGTCTTCGTGCCGATCCGGAAAATAGAACTCGGATGCAGAAGTTGCAGTCGGATCTGCCAAGCAACCACATGGAAGATGGGAACCAACACGGCTTCTTCGGTAGCATGCGGAGTAAGCTCGGGATAAATTTTTAACAACTCATTGAGATCAAAAGTTTGGGTAAATGGTTTGATCACAAACGCCTCCTTGTATACATACGTTGAAATGATACTGGCAATACAATACCCCATCTCGATAAAATAGTCAATCGCAATTCCCCTTGCGTTATAAGGCTTTTTTTGGTATGGTATGAAAACTGGGTGTAAAAATACAGTGCATTTACACCTCCTTTACTCTCTTTTAGTCCATCTGGAGTAGTCGCCCACATATTTCCCTATCGTTAAATATTTCATCCCTATGCCAAATTCCAAAAACAAAGTTCTTCCCCGTCCTCCGATCGTCGTCGTTATGGGTCACGTAGACCACGGCAAAACAACCCTACTCGACACCATCAAAAAAACACAGATTGCCGCCCGTGAGGCCGGGGGCATCACCCAAGCCATTGGCGCATACGAGATTGTTCATGCCGGCAAAAAAATGACCTTCATCGATACGCCGGGGCACGAAGCGTTCTCCCATATGCGTACTCGCGGTGCAAACGTCGCAGATCTTGCGATTCTTATTGTTGCCGCCGACGATGGTGTACAGCCACAGACGAAGGAATCAATTGAAACGCTTATGAGCAGCAATACCCCGTTTGTCGTGGCAATCAACAAGATCGACAAGGCAAACGCAGATATTGAAAAAACCAAAGCAAGTCTCATGCAGCATGGCGTATATTTGGAAGGGGCAGGTGGGAACATCAGCTGGCAGAAAATCTCTGCGAAGCAAGGCATGGGGGTAGATGAGCTTCTTGACCTATTGCTCCTTGCTGCAGAACTTGAAAACTTTACCTATGACCCAAATGCAAACGCAGAAGGAATTATCCTGGAAGCGAAGCTCGATAAGCAACGCGGTATCATGGCGACCGGTATTGTGAAAAATGGTACGCTCAAACTCGGCAAGAACATTGAAACCGACAGTGCATGCGGAAAGATAAAGATGCTTGAGGATTTCCTTGGCAAGCGTGCGGATAAACTGGAACCATCGGCACCGGTCGTCATCATGGGATTTGAAGCATTACCGAAGGTGGGTGAAAAATTCGTCAGCGGCGATATAGAACTGGTCCAGCGCGACAAGAATGCGGGAGCGCTCATCATTCCTTCAACGATGCAGAAGTCGCTCATCAAGGAGACAGGTAACCCTGAATTGCGTCTCATTCTAAAGGCAGACGTAAGCGGATCACTCGAAGCATTTGCCGCGATCGTAAAGAGTCTCAATCAAACGACGGTGAATATCCGCGTCATGGGAGAATCGGTTGGAGAAATATCAGACACCGATATTAAAGCGGCCGAATCAGGAGCTGCGATTATCGTCGGGTTCAACGCAAAGGTTTCCAAATCAGCGGAACAAATGGCACAGATCAAAAAAGTGCGCATTATTACGGGAAACATTATCTATAAACTCGTGGAATCGATAGAAGAAGAGATCAAAGCGATTGAAGAACCGGCGCCGCTCGGTATCGCCGAGATCATGGCAACCTACAGTCAGAAGGGTAAGAAACAGGTCATCGGCGGAAAGATAGCCAATGGTGTCATAAAAAACAATACGCTGTTAACGGTAACGCGAGCAGGTGAAGTCCTAGGAACAGGCAAGCTGACAAATCTCCAAACATCCAAGCGCGATGTAACCCAGGTTGAATTCCCGATGGAATTCGGTATGGTATTCGAATCAACGGTCGACATTCAGATTGGCGATCTATTATCACATGAAGTACAGAAAAGAACGGCTCAGTAATTTAATAGAGGAAGAACTGTCCAATATTATTGTGCGCGAACTGGAATTCGACGGGGCATTGGTAACCATCACCGGCGTTGAGCTATCCGAAGATTCCGATTTCGCAGACGTTAAGTTCAGTGTGCTTCCGTCGACCAAGGCAAAGGAAGTCTCGGATATATTCAAGAAGAACGCGGGGCACTTGCAACACATCTTGATCAGAAAGCTTTCCATGCGCAGCATTCCTTACATCCGGTTCGAATATGATCCAGGATTGGATAAGGCACAAAAGGTAGAAAAGATCCTCATGGAGGAAATCGAAAAAGGAGGCTTACCGGATGACGAGTGATCCCTTCTGTAAACGCTCATTATGCGATATACTAGTGAGCGTCACGGCTCGGTGGCCAAGTGGTAAGGCATGAGTCTGCAAAACTCTTATACGCGGGTTCGATTCCCGCCCGAGCCTCAAATAAATATCCGATTCATCCTGCCCGGATGGTGGAATGGTAGACACGGGGGACTTAAAATCCCCTGACCTCAACAGTCGTGCCGGTTCGAGTCCGGCTCTGGGCACAAACATAAAGACCATACGCATGATGCGTATGGTCTTTATAATACCCTCAACAATCAAAAAGGCTGCAAGTCCCGTTTTTTTGACAACCGATATAATTCATAGTATAAAAGAAATAGAACACAACCCACTCTCACGCTCTGGAGGTGCATCATGATGAAGCTGTTTCCTGAAGATGTAGCGGAAGGAATAGTGGCAACATTGCAGCGGGTCATAGCAGCCCGTCACGATTTGATCACCCGCGCGCACGATGTGTGCGGAAAGATCGGGGTCTCTTACCAGGTTAACGACCCCAAAAACCCCGCCATCCTGAGGATCGACGTGGATGCCCCGGCGCCCCCGCATAGCAGCGCAAAGGACGTGTATCTCGCCCGCCTGGAGATCGACAAGGAGACCGGCAGGATGCGTTTCTTTCGGGATGGCTATCAGCCCCTGGAAAACCAATTTCTTCTCGAGGAACACCCCTTCATCGTACAACAGATAGCCAACACCATCTGGAACAACTAGATGCCGCTTCATCACGGCAAAAGCCCCCTCCCGGGGGCTTCTTTTTTATAGTTGATCAATAATGGATAGAAAAAATTCTTTATCGCTAGGGTGTGTCAAAATATTCGCAACTTCCTGCACGGCAACCCACTTTGCAGACGGATTGTCCGGGTCTCGCGGATTAAGATCGACTTGTGTCGTACGAAACAAAAATACTACGATCTCCTTATGCTCCGCAAGATTGTCACTACCGTCCCAATTCATCCGAAAACGCGCATAGGCGCCAAGTTCTTTAATAAAAATCAAGTCATCAATCCCCGACTCCTCGCCGATCTCCCGGCGGGCAGCAACAATAGCATCCTCGCCGGGCTCGATATGCCCTTTAGGCAGGGACCAATGCACACCTCCTTGATTGACCACGAGCACCTCATCTCGTTGATTAACGACAACCCCTCCGGCGGTTTTACTATAATGCATAGCGATTAATGTTCAATGTCGTCGGTCAGTTCTCCAAGTATGGCGTTTTCCGTTGCATTTCGACGCACGGCTTCGGTAAAGAGCCAGGACGTCTGTGTCTTTGCATGCTTCCAAAATTCCAGTTGCTGCTGTACGAATAGGATTTGCTGATCAAGTCCAGCCATAACTTCCCCAAAGGATCCATCATGAGAAACCTCTTTTTGTTGCAGCTCAGCAAGTCGGCTCGCGCGTCGCATAATCATAGCCTCGATAAGATCAAGATCCTCTTTATAGCCTATGATCGGCTCAAATATGTATGAATGATCCTCGAAAGTTGCCCCTTCCCGATCAAACACAAGAATATGTTCCTCGGTTGCTAATTCCTTTTTTATCTGCTCAGGGCTGCGCGCATCCCAATTATAACCGCTTGGTATGTGTTCCATAGATGCTTATCGAATTTCTGCGCTAAATGATTTTTTTACTATTGCCGTTATAGCCTCCATTTCCTTACTCACTTCAGTGTCCGTTAATGTGCGATCGCCTGCCTGGAATACAATGCGGAACGTCAAACTACGTTTGCGATCCAATGCAGGGTTTTCATACTCATCAATCAGATCAACATCTTCGATGATATGGACATCTGCCTGCGAGATCGTCTGCATAATATCCCCCACTTTCTTATCAACACTAACGAGAACGGAAATATCACGAACAATGGAAGGATATTTGGGTAACGGCAGATACTCATGCTCAGCAACAACCAGCTTCGTCAATATTGTCATATCCAGTTCAACGATAGCTCCCTGCCATTTTGCAGGAAGTCCTTTCATCTTTGCCATATACCCGATATGTTCACCGGAAGACTCAATGCACAACATTTCACGATCGTTACTATAAGCGCCGGCAAAACGAGGCTCCTGTTCTCTATCCTCGCGCATGACAACATCGGGCAATCCAATACGATTAAACACCTCGCGCAACAACCCCTTCAGCACAAAGAACTGCTCCTTATTTTTTGCGGCTAACACAATACCAAGCATGTTATTTTCTTGCACATTCTTCTTGTGCCGGGCAAATACGCGCCCGATCTCGAACATACCCACTGCGTCGAAATAGCGACTATTGGAAGCCACATTACTGTACAACCCGGCGGCAAGCGTAGGACGCATAAAGGTATACTCTCTGCTAATCGGATTTTCCAATGCAATTAATTCCGCACGAATATCCGAATCATGCCCACCAAACTGCTCGCTCACAAAAGCATGATTATATACCTCATCCAAACCGAGAGACACAAGAACCTTTCGAACGGTGTCCTTCAGGGTGATGTCGTCTTCAGATCCGGAAGGAACCAATCGGATATGTGGCGCAGCAGACTGCAAGTTTCCAAGACCATGCAATCGAACCACTTCCTCGTAGAGGTCATGCGGATGCTCGATATCGGTACGCAGCGGTGGAACGGTAACAAAGAAAGTTCCCGAGGCGACCGGGGTTTTTTTATCAATTGTCGAAATAACAAATCCAAGCAGTTCAAAATAAGTACGTACGGTCTTTGCATCAAATCGCGTACCAAGAAATCGATTACAGGCAACAAGATCAAATTTGAGCATAGTCTTCGACTGCTTCTTGGGATAGATATCTATAGCCCCCTTCTGGGTCATACCCATAATCTCCTGCAACAACATTTTTGCACGGATAACACCAAGCGTTGCAAGCTCCGGACTCAAGGTGCGCGAAAAACGCGACGATGCATCGGTTAAGATTCCCGTGGCGCGAGAAGTTTTATAAATACTGACCGCGTCAAAATTCGCCGCTTCAATTACAATGCGCTTAGTATGTTTGTCTACTTCTGCAAGTTTGCCACCTTTAATACCAGCGATAGCCAGGGGGCGCTTCGCGTCGGCGATCACCAGTATATCGGGGGTCAACGAAACATGCTGATCATCCAGTGTCGTAATGGTCTCCCCCTTCTCGGCGCGACGCACGACGATTTTCTGCCCTTCGAGCTTGTCGTAATCGAATGCGTGCAACGGCTGCCCCGTTTCAAGCATGACATAGTTCATAATATCGACGACGACATTGATCGGTCGCATACCACATTCGATCAACACGTCTTTGATCCACTTCGGCGATTCGGTAATCCGCACATCCTCGCAATACGCACTGACATAGCGCGGACAAAGATCCGAATCCTGCACAGAAACAGAAAGCGGAATCTTAACACCCGTTGCGACGGATTTAGCAAGGAGCGTTGCAATGGTGCGTTGCTCGCTAAACTTCACCCCCATAGTCGCGGCGATTTCTTGAGCCATACCCCAATGTGATGCGGCATCCCCATACCGGTTCGCCGGCAGCTTGATGTCGAAGGTCTTTTCTTCGATACTGTCGACTTCGAATGCATACAACGAAAGCTGCTGCTCAAGCGCCTTGGAATTTTTTATTTCAGGAACTAATCGTTTTAATAGTGTATAAGAGAATTTCATACGAGATAAATAATGACATTTAATGCCGACGCGCTCGATTAAATGAAATGTAAGGCGAGACTTGGTGTTGTGACTAGGGTCGTTGCTAGCGATCCGTCAAGCATATGCATCGTCATTTCTTGAATTGTTTAATAAACCGCAAATCCCCATTATAGAAGAATCTAATATCCGGTATTTTATATTTAAGCATTGCAAGCCGATCCGTACCCATACCAAAGGCAAATCCTTGTACAATGTTTGGATCATACCCTACAGCCTTGAGCACGTTGCGATGCACCATACCAGCCCCCATAACCTCGAGCCACTTTGAATCACCTTTGCGCTTGATATCAACCTCGACCCCCGGCTCAACGAAGGGGAAATAACTCGGCCGAAATCGAAACTGCATATCGGGATCATTAAAGAATTCCTTAAAGAACTCCTCGATAATATATTTAAAATTTGCCAACGAAACATCGGGGCCGACCATAAGACCTTCCATCTGATAAAAGTTTATCTCATGCGAAGCATCGGTAGCTTCATAGCGAAACACACGCCCCGGCACAATGATCTGGAACGGCGGAGTGTGCTTTTCCATATAGCGGATCTGCATCGGGCTCGTGTGGGTGCGCAAAAGATTACGCGGCGCACCGGCAGTCTTGCTTCCAGGCTTTACCCAAAACGTATCCCACATTTCGCGCGCCGGATGATTCGCAGGAATGTTCAGTGCGTCAAAGTTATAGTGCTCGGTCTCCACCTCGGGACCCTCGACGACGGAGAAATTCATGGACAAAAAGATCCGCTTGATCTCGTCTTCGACACGAGTCAACGGATGCAAATGCCCCGCCGTGGTCTTAACGCCTGGTCGAGTTACATCGATCTGATTCGCATGCGCGCCCTTTGCTTCAAGTGCATTGCGCATATCCTCTAACACTGCCTCCAAATAGAGGCGAACTTCGTTTGCCTGCTTTCCGATATCACGCTTTTGTTCCGCAGACAAGGTCTTCATCATGCTCATGACCTCGCTCAGCTGACTCTTGCGGCCGAGGTATTTCACGCGCATGGCTTCCCATTGTTCAAGATCTGCAGCGGCTGCGATATCTTGCTGGAAAGACGTTTTAATGGTCTTTAGTTTGTCCAACATAGTGGATTCAGTATACCACCTCGCCCCTCGGTTCGCAACGAAAAAGGGAGCATGAATGCTCCTTTTTCACTCCATTATGCGTCAACCGAAAGCTGCTTGAGCGCCTGAGACGCAGACTCAAAGATCCGCCCAGACTCCTTGAGATGTCCATACCATCCCGATCGCTTCACCATTGCACCGACCAATCGATTCACCCCGGAAAGATACACGGTCTTGCCGTTTTGTTCGAGCAACTCGATCATCTCTGCGACAGCGTCGACACCATCGATATCAATATAAAACAGGTTACGGAAGCTAAGGACCACCTGCTTTGTCTCATCACTGATCTGTGCCAATGCTTCAAGATGTCCCTGCGCATTGATATAGGTCAACTGACCAGCAAATCGATAGACCAGAACATCACCATGCTCTTCGAGCGTTTCCAACTCGTCAGAACGATACCGCCCAACGATCTTTCCGCCCTTATTGACGGTGATCTCGCCCTGCGCCCACGAAAGCGTATTTACAAACATAAGCAATGCAATAACCGATCCAAAAAGAATTCCCATGATCGGATCTTCGATGATCGTGATGGCAGCCACAACGAACGAAAGTCCAAACACGCGCTTGTCAAAATGATACAGATGCACAAACTGCTCGCGTTCCACCATAAACAATGCAACCGAAACAAGAATGGCGGCAACGAACGCGAGTGGTAGATATTGGAATCCACTCAGTAAGACCAGCGCAATAATAACAACGCCAATCGCCGCAATAGCAGCGGACATCTTATGCGTCGCCCCGCTCTTGATATTAAGAGACGTGCGCGCAAGTGCGGCGGTCGCAGGAATCCCGCCAAACAATCCGGAGGCGACATTTGCCAATCCAAGTCCAAACATTTCCTTGCGCTGATCTGATTTGGTCTTGGTCATCCCATCGGCAATCTTGGCGGAGATCAAGGTCTCTAGGATAGCGACAACGGCAATCGTAAGTGCAGCAATAACGGCCTGTCGCCCGATCATATCCAATGAGAAATGCGGCATACTGGCAATATGGTTGGGAATCGATCCAAACTTTGACGCGATCGTCTGAACATTCCACGAAACAATGCCACGCTCGGCGAGCCATCCGATCAAAATACCAAACGGGGCAATGGCGATGGCGCCAGGAATGCGTGGTACGTACATGCGCAACGCAATAATCACAGCGAGCGCGATGGCAAACAAAACAACGGCGACCCCGCTCGTCTGTCCAATATGCGCAAAGGACTCAAGTACATTATCAAAGAAACGTTCGTGAGTTGGGAGCCCCTTTAATCCCAACGCAAAATTAAGCTGATTCAATCCGATGATGAACGCTACACCTAGCGTAAAGCCATGCACAACGCTCGCAGGAATGAACACGATATAGCGTTCCCATCGCAACACATAAAAAAGCAAAATGATGAAACCGCTCAGGATTGCCAAAAACGGCAGGCTAGCCGCACCATGAATAAGCGCATAGGTGGCTAACAGACCTGACAAGGCTCCTGTCGGACCGACAACATTGTAATTACTACCACCAAATAATGCGGCGACAAGTCCAGCCCAGATGGCGGTGATGACACCCATCAATGGTGTTGCACCGGCGGCAACGCCGAGCGAAAGCGATAACGGTAATGCGACCAACGCAACAGTCAATCCTGACTTCCAGTTCAGCTTGAGTGTCGAAAAAAAGAGGGGTTTGCTCATAAAAATAGTTAATTAAGTGAATTCATCTTTTTTAAGGACGAGGAAATTAAATTGTATACCTCTAAAAAAGGACTTTCAAGTGGATATCCAAACTCCTCTCAAATCAGGTATACTAAAGACATTATGACCACCAAGCATAAACCGCTCCGATTCCCGAAAGATGAGCTGAAGCACGACCACGGCGTTGAGTGGTGGTATTGGAATGGCAACGGCAAAGACAAGGAAGGTAACGAATATGCATTTATGCATTGTCTATTTCGCACCGACATCAAAAAATTCAAGCTACCGCTCAGCGGTATCGGACCGCATATGCCATTTTATTTTTCACATTCGGTCATCACCGATGTAAGCCGCAAAAAGGCATATCCCCATATCAACTACGCCGCACTGGTCACGCACGACAGCTTCGAACGTAAACTCCTGCATGTGCATTACAGTAACCCGATCCCGACGGCAAGCGATCGCGAATCCACAATCACAGAACCGGAACCCTTCTCATACGAGATACAGGCCGAGCAACTCGATATTCGCATGGTCGCGACAAAACCGCCTATATCGCTAGGAGAAAACGGCTACATGACGCTGCGTAATGATACGACCTATTATTATTCAATTCCCCGCCTTACGCTCGAAGGATCGATCCGATCGGGCAAAAAATGGGTTCCCATCAAAGGAACTGCATGGATGGACCACCAATGGATGAATCCCCATTTCTCCAAAGATGGCTGGTCCTGGTTCTCGATCCAGCTCAGCGATAAGACGGATATCGTCTGCTTTAAACATATGTCAGAAGCGGGTGAAACGGACTATGGACATATTTCACGTCCAGACGGGATACAAACAAAAGCACAGCGCATAATACTAACGCCTATAGCTCACTGGACAAGCCGCACGACAAAGACAAGGTATCCTTTAGAGTGGAAGATTGAACTGCCGGACGAGCACATATCGCTTCTCATTACACCACAAGTAAAGAACCAAGAAATGCTCTTTGCCGGCATGCACTATTGGGAGGGTCCAACGCAGATAACCGGGACTGTTGGGAAGAAAAAAGTGTCCGGTCATGGATTTATGGAGCTGGTAGGCTACCGGTCACGCTATTCGAATATCGAGTTTATCACGGCAATGATCAAGGGTGCGCTTAGTCTACTTGCACAGCACACGAAGAACGTCATGCGTGACAAAAAACAACCCCGGTCAAAATGATCGGAGCTGTTTTCGTATTTCTTTATGATTAGGGATGGTCTGCTCGACTAATTTCCAAAATCGCGGGGAGTGATTGAATTCTTTACAGTGACATAATTCGTGTACAATAACATAGTCAGCAATATGTTCGGGCACGACCGCTAATTTATAATTGAAGTTGAGATTGCCCGCACGCGAACAACTCCCCCAACGCGTCTTTTGATCGCGAATACTGATATCTCCATAATCAAAGTCATAAAACTGGTTAAAATGTGCAAGTCGTTCATGCGCCAATTGCCGAGCCGCTTCCTTATGTTCGAGATAGTGATCACGCCCATATCGACTTAATCGCCCGCCTTGTTGTCGGAACCGCTCGATTTGAGTGATGATCCACTGCGCATGTTCATGCATAAATCGTTCAACTAGTTGCTCAGGAAATCGATATGGGATTGTGACGACAAGCGAACCCCCAGGTCCAACCGAAAAACGCATGCGCTTTACGCGCTTGTTTTTTTTCAGATCATAGTCTATTGGCCGATCGCATAATATGATTGTTCGCCGTACTTGGTTCATAAATAGTATGCAGCCAGTATACCGCACTTATATCGGCAAACAAAAAAAGGCATGCCGCGAAGCATGCCTTACTATAGTGCGAAGGAAGCACCTTACACCCGTAGGTGTTGAACCTTCCGAGCCCCCTCCCCGTAATCCGCATCCTTGTCAAATCCGACAGGATCCTCCTCCCGTTTTTTGACCGGCCGCGCGGCAGTCCCAAGGCACCCCTCAAGCTCATCCGGCATGAGAATGACCGGGAGCGTAACAATCCGATGACATTCGGTGCACTGCACATCGTGCACGTTAGTCATATAGGACTTACTCGTCCCCGGTTCAGTCCAAGTGCCCACATACGCATGCATCGGCTTCCAAGTATGATACCCTTTCATAACTTCCTCCAGGTTTTCGAGGTTAAGGAATGTAACCTAATGACAACCGCCGAACGACTCACCTCCTCACATGTAATTGGTTCTGCCTAGAGCATAAACCCATTGCCAAATATAGTCAAGTGTGGTCTTATATTTTACGCACTATTCCCTCCTCTAACCGATAGATCGTATCGGCAAGTACTCCTGCATCACTCGGATCGTGCGTAATAACGACTGCAGAGATCCCAAGTCGCTTAATAAGATCGCGCAGACTATTCCCCACATCCCTACGAGTCTCTTGATCGACCGCAGAAAGTGGTTCATCAAATAAAAATAACTGTGGCTTAATCGCCAATGCCCTCGCCAAAGCAACCCGTTGCCGCTCTCCGCCAGAAAGTGTATGCACATCCCGCTTCGCGATCGATTGTGGCAAATCAACGACCTGTAATAGTTCATGCACGCGCCGATCGATCACATCTAAAGATGCTTTGCGTGCCATCAAGCCAAAAGCGATATTATCGTGCACCGACAAGTGAGGAAATAACCCATAATCCTGAGGGACATATGCCAATTGCCGGTCCTCAATGGAGTACTCCACGATATTACTACCGTCCAATATGATCGTGCCGGCATCCGCCTGTTCGAATCCAAGAATGCACGACAACAATGTTGTCTTGCCGACGCCCGATTTGCCCATGATTGCAACAATCTCGCCCTCCTCGATCGATAGCGAAAGTCGCTTCAAAACAGGATGTCCACCGTATGATTTTGTCAGATTATTAATTTCCAAGAATGCCATGGTTGTTTTAATTCATTTTTTCATCAACACGGTCCTGGTTACGGTCAATGCGACCAGTGCAAAAAGGACCATAATCGCGGTTGCACCCAACGCAAGCAGTGGATCCACATGCACAACGCGATTCGCATACGTCGGAAGTATCTCGGTTTTGTAGGCAACCACCCCGGCAAAGATCAATGAGCCACCAAACTCACCCATCGCCCGAGCCCATACCAACGTCAACCCCGCAATAATATCCTGTCGCGCCATCGGTACCAATACGCGGAAGATCACGGTATACGTATTCGCACCCAATGACCGCGCAACCAGATCGATCTTCAATGTGCGAATTTCACGAAACCTGCGCAACACATATCCAAGTGCGAACGGAGCCGATACAATCAGCTTCGCAATGACAACGGCGAGGAACGTGAACGCAAGATGGATCGGCGAATTAACGCCGAACGCAAATACATAGATAACACCCACCGCAACCGGTGGCAATGTCTGAGGGATATCTATAAGAAGCGTTTCTAAAAACTTCTTCCCACGAAAGTCCCCGTACGCGAGAAAATATGCCATAGGGACAACAAACAAAGCCGTCAACGCAACGACAACGAACGCGGAAATCAAGCTGATACCAAACGCCCACCAAAAGCGGTCATCCGTAAGAATCGGCTGCATGGCAGAAAATTTAAACATAAACGATCCGATCAAGAAAAGAACCGGAAACAAAAACCATGCGATCCAACTAAATGCAAGGACTTTGACCGCGGACTCAACAAGAGTGTTTCGCTGATGGTTCATAAGATATTTCTATTATATACCGACTACAGACATATGTCAGTTACAGACCACGAAAGAAGTATACTTGCATGTACGTAGTAACATATATAGGCCGTCAACCTAGCAACAGAACAATCGTAGTATATGCAACACATAAAAAAATATATTTCAGCCCATAAAATAATCTCAGTCACAAGTATTATCGTACTAGCGCTATTTGCCTATTGGGGGTATGGCAAACTAACCGATACCAGTACGGAACCACGCTATGTAACCGCGCTTACAGAAACGGGATCTATTATTACGTCGATCAGCGGAACAGGACAGGTATCGGCTTCCAATCAGGTAGAGCTCAAATCACGCGCATCAGGCGATATTGTCGCGATTAATGTAGTCAATGGGCAGGAAGTTGGCACAGGTGCCCTCATCGCCCAGCTCGATGCACGCGAAGCGCAAAAAGTGGTGCGCGATGCGGAGGTAAATCTCCAAAGTGCAAAACTGTCCCTCGAAAAGCTCAAGAAACCTGCTAATAATCTCTCGGTGATCCAAGCGGAGAATGCGCTCGCTCAAGCACAACAGACAAAACAAAACGCCGAAGACGACCTCAAGAAGGCATACGACGACGGTTTTAATGGGATCGCAAACACATTCCTCGATCTCCCAACAATCATGACCGGATTGGATGATATATTTTTCGACGCGACGATCGACCAGGGAATGCCAAACATCAACTGGTATATTAACCAAACATCACTACAAATAGTAGGCGAACGCGAAAAAGCGAACCAATATCAGAACGATTTCTATGCGGGATATAATGCATCGCGAACGACATACGCGAAGAATTTCGATAACTACAAGGCGGCTTCAAGAACATCAAGCACCCAAATAATGGAGACACTCGTCGACGAAACATATACGACCACACGAACAATCGCTGATGCGGTAAAAACCGGCAACAACCTCATTGACTTCGTAAAAGACTCCCTAACGAAAAACAACGTAAATGCAACCATCCCCGCTACGGTGGATGCTCACAAGTCAACTCTCAATACATACACGGGAACGACAAATACCCATCTGCTGAATCTGCTCGCAACAAAGAACACAATTAAGAACAGCAAGGATGCGATCACGAACGCAGATCGCACGATAGCGGAAAAGACCGAATATATCGCCGATCTCAAGGCAGGTACCGATCAGCTTGATTTGCAAGCCCAGGAGCTGATCGTTCGCCAAAGGGAGAACGCATTGTTGGATGCGCGCGAAAAGCTCGCCGACTATTATATCCGCGCGCCATTTGCCGGAACCATAGCGACCCTAACAGTCAAACGATCAGATACACTGTCATCTGGTACATCGATCGCGACATTAATCACAAAGCAGAAAATTGCCGAGATTTCACTCAACGAAGTGGATGTGGCAAAAGTGAAAGTTGGACAAAAGACTACGCTAAATTTCGACGCAGTCGAAGAACTGAGTATCAGTGGCTCGGTCGCAGAGATCGACACCGTAGGAACGGTTTCGCAAGGGGTGGTCACCTATACGGTAAAGATTGGTTTTGATACGCAAGATGATCGCATTAAACCGGGTATGAGCGTAAGTGCTTCGATCATTATCGATATGAAGCAAGATGTGCTCACAGTGCCCAATAGCGCCATAAAAACACAAGGAGAGTTGAGTTATGTGGAGATATTCGAAGTTCCACTAGAAAACGCAACGGGAACACAGGGAGTCATTGCTTCGGCAACGCCAATAAGAAGGCCGGTAACGATCGGCATTGCAAATGACACAACAACGGAAATAGTTTCCGGACTCAAAGAAGGAGACCAGATTATTACGCGCACAATCACAACAACAAGCGCGACCACACAAACAGCTCCAAGTCTCTTCCCGACAGGGAGCGGGCGCATGAGCCGATAATGCAATTATGATCAAGATCGAAAACGTCACAAAAACATATACATCGGGAGCAGTCCCCTTTCAGGCGTTGAAGGGCGTAAGCTTTGAAATACAGGACGGGGAATTCGTGGCAATCATGGGTCCGTCGGGGTCGGGCAAATCAACCCTAATGCATATCCTAGGGGCACTCGATACTCCGACAACTGGCCAGTACATTTTAGACGGTAAGGATGTATCCATGCTATCCGACGACGAACTAGCAGACATCCGCATGGATCGCATCGGATTCGTATTTCAATCATTCAACCTACTCCCCCGTGCGACCGTACTGCGCAATGTCATGCTTCCACTCATGTACGCGGGCGTCGACCGCGAAGAACGTGAAAAACGCGCGCGCGCGGCACTGAAATCAGCAGGGCTCACCGAAGAGCACTACAATCATTTGTCGAACCAGCTCTCAGGTGGGCAGATTCAACGCGTTGCGATTGCCCGGGCATTGGTCAATAAGCCGTCGCTCATTTTGGCGGATGAACCAACGGGAAATCTTGATTCAAAAACAGGAGAAATTGTCATTGATACATTCCAAAAAATGAACAGGGAGCACGGGCATACAATTATCCTCATTACGCACGAACGGGAACTCGCAGAACACGCAGAGCGCATTCTGTTCATAAAAGACGGGCAACTGGTCGAAGACACCAAAACACATAAAAGAAGGATTATCCACTCCCATGACCATAGTTGACATTATAGAAGAAACCTACTCTGCGCTCTCGGGAAACAAGGTACGATCGGGACTCACAATGCTTGGTATCATAATCGGCATCAGTTCGGTCATTGCCATGGTGGCGATCGGACAAGGAGCACAAGGATCAATTCAATCAAGTATTCAGTCAATCGGTTCGAATCTTGTACTCGTCATGCCGGGACAACAACGCGGAGCAGGAACACAGATAAGTGCAGGGCGAGGATCGGCCCGCTCACTTACACAGGGCGATGCCGATGCGATTATAAAGGAGGTAAGCCTCGCGAAAGCAGTTGCACCGGAAATATCAGGGAGGTATCAGATCACAAGCAAGGGTAAGAACACGAACACATCGGTCATCGGTACTACCGCCGCATACCTATCGATACGAAACATAGAAATCGACTTTGGTTCATTTATCACGGATCAAAACGTACGCAGTCTTTCTAAGGTTGCTGTACTAGGCCCGACAACAAGGGATGATCTATTCGGCGAAGGAGTCGATGCCGTTGGACAGACGATACGTATTAAGAACATCGAGTTCAAGGTGATCGGCATCGCAAAAACAAAGGGAGGGAGTGGATTCAGCAACCCAGATGACACGATCTTCATTCCCCTTTCCAGTGCGCAGCGATTTTTGGCAGGAGATACGTATGTAACCACAATCAGCGTGCAGGCAGAAAGCGCCGAGTCGATGACCGATATACAACAACAGATATCTGTTCTTCTGATGGAACGCCACCATATAAGCGATATGACTCTGGCAGATTTCAATATTATGAACCAGGCGGATATCATCGCGACTGCGTCTACCATAACCCAAACATTCACAATCCTGCTCGCAGCGATCGCGGGCATATCGCTCGTCGTCGGTGGTATTGGCATCATGAATATGATGCTAACCACAGTAACGGAACGCACGCGCGAAATTGGACTGCGCAAAGCGATTGGTGCAAAGAAAAGAGATATCAGCCTTCAATTTCTCATTGAAGCAATTATCCTTACGTTTATAGGAGGATTTGTGGGGGTACTACTAGGATGGATGGTTTCCTTTGGAGTTACCTACTTTAACCTCCTGCAAACACAAGTAACGTTCACCTCCGTGGCATTGGCCTTCGGCGTGTCAGCAGGGATCGGCATTGTATTCGGCTATTATCCGGCACGCCGCGCCGCACGTCTGAATCCGATCGAAGCATTACGATACGAATAATAAGTAACTCAAAAAAATATGACAAAACAATTGATTAGCAAATGTATTCCAGTTATTGTGGCGAGTATCATCGTTGGAACAGGATCGTTCTACGCAGGTATGCGCTATGAGCGCAGTAACACAAATAATCCTCAACAAAATGAGTCATTCGCCAACATGACGCAAGAACAACGCCAAGCGCGCATGGTAAATGGAGGGTTCGCGGGAACACAACGCGCCAGTGGAACAACGAGAACGAACAATGGCGGTTTAATAGCAGGAGAAATTCTCTCTAAAGACGCTGCAAGCATTACGATAAAACTTCGCGACGGCGGATCACGGATAGTATTCTTGTCGGACGCGACAAAGGTCATGAAGTCAATCGATGGCTCGCTCGCCGATCTGACAACCGGCACACAGGTAACCACTATAGGAACCGCCAACGCTGACGGTAGCATTATGGCGCAATCAATACAGCTACGGACTGATACGTCACGCTAAGAACAATATCGTTCACGCGGACACAAGAATGCACCACAAGACAAGCTACGCGGCACAGAAAAGTTGATAAAGATGACTTTATCCCCGGACGTTTGGCCCGGGGATTTACACGTTGGAAACATAAACACAATCAATACATGTAAGTAATAATTTTACGTCATTTGATGGAAAATTGACAAAATAATGATTTTAGTTCATTATATAACCAGTTCATCATTTTACGAATTTTTTGGAGGTAATGTAATGCGAAACAGAAGGGCTGTATCTGTACTTGCAACGATCGTTCTCTTGGGTATTCTCGGCATCTTTGCCAAGCAATATCTGAAAAACCGATCAATGGATGCAAGAGAAATTCTCTCGACGAGAAGTGTCACGGGAAAGGACGTTCTGTTGGCGATTCGCAAAGATAACGATGCGATCAAGATCATCACACTCACCAATGGCACCCAAGCGCCTATGGGCTACCACGTAACATACCCAAGGCTCAATGGGGTCAACACGCACTACGAGATCACGTCCCCTTCGGGATATGTGGTGCTCGCACTCAAGCGCGTCGTCCGTCAAGACAACAAGACCAAAGCGGTAACGTATACACCATACACCAAGGGTATCGACTCGCCGAAGTTGCAGAAAGAAGGTCTTATCTACCTTAAAGACAAGCTCGAAAAGGCGGAACACGATCTGGATGCCAAAAAGATCAGATCGCTCGCCTACGGCGGGAAGGTCACTTCCGCGATCCCCAAGGACGTAGCACTGACACTCGCGATCATCGAACACATCGATCCCGCACGTTTCAACGCCGGCACCCCGGTAGAACAACTTGTCGGAGAGGTACTAGTCATTCTGGCCACGAACCGCGAAAACGCATACCGCTATTCGATCTCGAAAGCGGGGGCGCGTGGCCAGTTCCAGTTCATGCCCAGGACGTACGCAGCAATAGACCGCCGATATTCTCAAGCGGAGCTCATCGATAATTTCGGCGACGGTATGGACAACCACATCAATGCCGCCAAGGCAACTCTCCTGCTGTTCGACTCGGACCTGAGCTATCTACCCAAGTCGCATCGGAAGTTCCTCAAGAAGCATCCCGAGGCGATGGGCAAATATCTCGCCGCCGCATACAACGGTGGCCCATCAAAAGCGCTCCGATCGATTCGCAAGCACGCAGGCGCATGGGAAGCCCATGTCCTGCCGGAAACGCGAACCTATCTGAAGGAGTTCGAAGCAGTATGGAAAGTACTCCACACCTAGCACACCAAAGGCGCCCATCGGGCGCTTTTTTTATTCGCAATATACGTTGAATAATGTACAGCAACAGGAGTATCATTAATACAGTCGGATAGTTTTATCCTATTCATATAACAAAAAAATGAAGCATTACTTCAAGTTATCAATGCATATCGGCCTTGGCGTCCTCGTAATCGCCATTGTCCTACTCCTATGGCGCGGAAACGTACAAGCCCCACAAGACGTGCACGATGTACCCCCTATGGCAACATCATTAAGCGATGCAAATATAGCACTGATGCATGGCAATCAGGCACTCCCCATCGTAACAGAAACAGTTGAGTATTTCTCTGGAGTTCGCGGATTCTATACACACCCCGCAACCCCCGGGATATACCCAGGCATTATTATGATTCATGAATGGTGGGGACTCAACGACACGATGCGCGCGACCGCACAAGAACTTGCTGGACAGGGGTATCATGTACTGGCCGTAGATCTCTTTGGCACCATAGCGACCACACAAGACGAGGCACGCAAACAAACGAGTGCATTCGACCAGGCAAAAGGACGAGAGAACATGCGCGCCGCTGCAACGTATCTGCGAGCCCACGGCGCAACAAAGCTGGCCTCGCTCGGCTGGTGCTTTGGTGGAGGACAATCGCTCCAGCTTGCGCTTTCTGGTGAGCAACTCAATGCTACCGTCATCTATTACGGCAACGTCGTGACCGACATCGAAACGTTGCGCGCTATCAAATGGCCAGTACTCGGGATCTTTGCAGGAGAAGATCGAAGTATCTCACCCAAGACGGTCAACGAATTCCGAGCCATACTCAACGAACTTGGCATCAGCAATTCGATCACGATCTACCCAGGAGTGGGTCATGCATTCGCAAACCCATCCGGACAAAGCTACGCGCCAGAAGAAACAAAGGATGCTTGGCAAAAGACCCTAGTATTCCTTCAGCAAAACCTACGCTAATAGAATTGGATAGCTACGTGGATAGCACAAAAAATCCCGCCACTGGCGGGATTTTGCATATACAAAAAAGGCGCGCATTAGGCATGCGCGCCTCGTTTCGACGCTAAGCGCCGACAACACTCTGCGGAGAAGGCACCTCGTGCACCTCGCTCGACAAAGCGCCACTCAACGCTTCCCAAAAATCCGCGCCAACTCCGAATTGCATGGTCGGGTATTGCCACCCGAGCCCATCATCCCCGGTCGAATTATTGGGGCTAGAACAAACCACAGACATGATGCAGCCAGCCATCGGCCGCTCCGGGTCGGGAGCAGTCCGGTAGACATACCCACGATCCGAAGACCAGGTAGCCATGAACCCCGTGTCCATGACGGATTCGAGCACATCATTAGGTACGACGACACGATGCATGCCGCTCAAACGAACTGCGATCTTGTCGCCGTTGCGCCACGCGATGAATGCGCGCGCACGTTGCGGTTGCCATGCATCAAGTCGCGCAGCGATATCTTCGGCATTGTCACTCGTTACGCCCTGTAGACGCAACCCTTCTTCCTTGTACCATCCGCCGGTCTCGATATATCGGTCGGCATTAAGCATCGCATCGGCCGTAGACGAAGCATCTCCATAGCCACGGATCTGCCCGTCCTTCTGCACCGAAACACCGACCGTTCCATTCGCTCGCATGATCGCATGCAGAAGACATCCGGCATACAATGCAGCATTGATCCTATTAGTCTTCATTCACCCTCCCATCCACGTGTATTTGTTAAAAGAAACCACAGTTCCCAATCTGGGAAGATTGTGCAATAAATCGACAATAAAGTCAAACGAAAATCACCCATCCGCCCCTTGCATAAATAAAACAGGGGGTGTACGCTTGCAGTAAAGCGTCGACGCTGCAAACACAGCCGAGCTGAGAGAAGAAAGCCGTCAGGCAAGTAGAACTCTTCGGGTATGCCCGTCATAGCAGATGACCGTGATAGCGGTCTACGAGGTTCAACTGGCAACAGTTGGACGAATACAAGGTGGCAACGCGTTTAACACGCCCTTGTAAATAATCCATTAGTGGATTGTTTGCGGGGGCGTTTTTGTTTACAAAACCAAAAACAATATGCGATGGTCGAACGCATACATGCGATGCATATACGAAGGCACAAGGACGCCCCGCTCGTAATAATACATATTCACCAATACAATAAAACATATATGGAACGAATACATAGTACAGCGATCGGCGGCCGTGTCGGACAGACGGTCAAACTAGCCGGATGGGCACAGGCCATTCGCGACCAAGGGGGCATTATGTTCATCGTCCTTAGGGACATCACCGGCACCGCGCAGCTTGTCATAAGTGGCGAGCTGCTCGAGGCGGCGCGATCGATCCAACTCGAAAGCGTCATAGAGGTAGTGGGGCAAGTTGCAACAGAGACAAAATCCCATTCCGGAGTAGAAATACAGGTATCGGAATTAACCATTCTCTCGATGGCAGAGCCAGAGCTTCCGATTCCGGTCGTCGAAAAAAGTGATGCGCCGACCGATCAGCAGATCCGCCTCGACTGGCGCTTCCTCGATATCCGCAAGCCCGAAAAAGCACTGCTCTTTAAAGTATGGACGGAACTAGAACGATCATTCATCGAATATTGCACCGAACAGGAGTACATTGAAATTCATTCGCCCAAGCTCATGTCCACGCCAAGCGAAGGCGGAGCAGAGCTCTTTGAGGTGCAATACTTTGAGCGCAAGGCGTATCTCGCACAGTCACCACAATTCTACAAACAAATGGCGATGGCGGGCGGATTTGAAAAGGTGTTCGAGATTGGCCCGGTCTTTCGCGCAGAGCCATCATCCACACCACGCCATGCGACCGAATTCAACGGCTTCGACTTGGAAAAGTCCTTCATAACATCGCATCAGGATATTATACAGGAGGAAGAACGATTGATCGTCCACGCACTGACCAACATCAAGACAAAGTACGGCGAGGAGATAAAACGTCTCTATCAAAGAGACGTGCACATACCCGTCATCCCCTTCCCGCAACTGACCGTTGCGCAAGCAAAGGAAATTTTGGGCAAGCTTGGCATCACGTCGGAAAAAGAAGGAGACTTAAGCCCCGAAGAAGAGCGCGAAATCTCGAAGTACATCAAAGAGACCCACGGGCATGAATTCGTGTTCATCACCGAATACCCGGCATCGGTCCGCGCATTTTATCACATGCGTCTCGAAGATAAGCCGGACATAACCAAGAGCTTCGACTTACTCTGGAACGGCATCGAGATCACAACAGGCGCGCAGCGCGAACATCGGTTAGAGATACTCATACGGCAGGCAAAAGAAAAAGGCATTGGAACAGAATCGTTACAATTCTATTTCGACTTCTTCAAATACGGCTGCCCACCGCATGGCGGATTCGGAGCAGGACCAGAACGCATGATCATGAAGCTCTTCGGACTCGACAGTATCCGCGAGGCATCATACATCTACCGCGGCATGAAGCGCCTGACGCCATGAACCAACTAAAAACAACCGCATTACGCGGTTGTTTTTAGTTATTTGAGATATGTTTGCAAGGTATGCACCCAATCTTCGTCAATGACTCCCTCGGCCATCTTCTGACCCAAGAGCCATTGCAGATAGCCCTTATCAGTCTTCGCAACGTCAGCGATCATCTCGCCATTATGCTTTCCGAATTGGAATTTCTTGAACAGGATAGGAGTTGTAGAAATTTCGATCATTTTGGCGATCGCTTCCTCCTCCGAAAGCCCAGTCGCTTTGAGCTTGGCAAATAGCCGATCAAAGAGCGCTGCAAGTACCTTCACATCGCCTTCTGCATCATGCGCGTTGGCATCCTCAATATCCAGATCGAGGTAATAGCGCAAATATTGCAAGTTATATTCGGGTATTACAGCTTCGTCATCAAGCGAACGCGCAACGCGAAACGTGCAGATATAGCGCGGAACACGCATCCCTTCGGCCTGCAAGATCGCCGTATCGAACGGCGCGTTATGCGCCACCAAGATACCCTCATCGAGCAACTGCTGCAGTTCGGCGCGCATAGTGCTGTCCGCAAACGGCTCCTTGTCCTGGACCATCTTGTTGGTGATGTGCGTAATGCTCATCGCCTTGACCGATATCGGCACTGGAGGCTTAAAAAATCCGACGCGATAATAATCCTCGTATTTGTAACACACCTGGCACAACCGATCTTTAGCTACATCATTCCCAGTTGTTTCAGTATCAAGAAAAATAAGCTTATTCATAATGCAAATGGTACCATAAATTTACCTACCCCGCACAATCTTCATCCCCATATAATACTCCCGTCGCGCGGACGGAAAGTGCTCCAACGCATAACGCAACATCGTCCGCGGCATTGTGGCCGCATGCAGATCCAAAAACGCTTCCTCTTCTTTGACCGAGCAACGCTTCCCCACCTCCCGTAACATCCACCCAACCGCCTTATGAATCAAGTCGTGCGAGTCATCCACCAAAAACTCAGCAACAGTGAGCGCCAACTTCGCATCCCCGTTATAAATCGGGTAAAAAGTGGCGAGCATAGCAATGCGCCGATCCCAAACAGAGCGGGACCGTACCAGCTTTAGCAGTATATCTTCATCCGCACCACCATCGACGATCTCCGCGCCGACAATATGCCCCGCGGTCAGATCGATCAGATCCCAATTATTGATATAGTTCGTATTCTTCAAATAGAGCGTATATATTGCCTTGCGTTGCTTGGCATCGCCTCGCTTATATTGATCAACAAGGATCAATAATGCAGCCATGCGTTCTTCGTGCCACGGAGAATGCAATAGCTCAAGCACTGCCACGCGATCAAGATCCCGAAACCGCACGACGACCTTGCGCACATCCGGCATGGCGATCCCCATAAACTGGTCGCCCTCGGCATATTCACCCGGCCCTGTCTTAAAAAACCGCGCACTCGACTTGGCACGCACCGGACTCGCACACTTCTTCATTTCATTTCGCAATGCAATTAGTTTACTCATCGTAACAATAGTATATCACCTACGAGAATGCATCAGTAAAAAGCAGCAAGTCAACAAGAGAAAAAGGTAAGGGAGGAAAAAGCAAGAAAAACAAAAAAAATGAAACTCCCACGAACTTACGCCTTCGGCGTGACAAGGTAATAGACAAGTCTATTACGCGCTCCGCTCGTCCACTATCTGATTACAGACAGTGGAGGCAACGTCATCCCCGAGCTAACGCCCGGTTTTTTCGTTAGAAACATAAAAAGTGAGAAATGAATTCCCCAAAAGATTACACCCGTGATATCTACGCCTTAGGCATGACAAGGTAATAGACTTGTCTATTACGCGCTCCGCTCGTCTACCATCAAATTACAGATAGTGAAGACAACTTCATCCCGTGGGCCCACGCCCAGGATTTTACGTGGGAAGCATAAAAAAGTAAGGAGTAAAAGATAAAAGATAAAAGATAAAAATTCTCCTACCCATTGCAATATACTTTTATCTGACGATCGTCAGATAAAAGTATATTATATGATAGTCAAAACGATTATATAACATGCTTCAAGTTGCCAGTCTTAGTAACCTGGAATATTTCAACAAAGTCATCTAGATCCAATTTGACCAGATCGTCAATAAGCGTCTGCGGGATGCGGACTTTCCCAATCCACACGCTTTTTTGAGCCATAGAGAATCCAAGATTTATTAACACGGCGCGCAGCCACGCTCGTTTCTTCCTGTCTTGTTCGGGTATGTCAAACATTACGATAACAAATCGCTCATCTTTCTCCTTTTCATAATAGAGGGATGGCAAAGACGGGCTTTCTTTTGATTTTGTTAATTTTCTTTTCCCCTCAGCAGTGAGCCGAAAGAACTTCTTTCCTTCCTTCTCGACTTCCTCGAGTAATCCCTGTTGTTTTAATCGGTAGACCAAATTATCATAACGCCTGCGCTGAGCTCGCTTTGCGTCTTGTGGAGATAAGGTTATATTGGCTGCTTTACCGCGTCCCCCGCCAGTGCCCTTGTACGGAGTTTCGAGAATAATATCAGACACTTCTATAACAGACATAACACCCATGCCAATAACGGCCAATATTCCCCACATAAGGTCTCCTTTTGCCATATAGCACTAGTGTAGCACAACCAATAGCATTTTACTTTTATCTGACGGTCGTCAGATAAAAGTAAATTGATACCTTGCAACTATCCGGATACATACATACACATACATGCGTACGTATATACACATACATACACATACATGCGTACGTATATACACATACATACCATACGCACAAACATGTATCTACATCCGTACAAGTATGCGCATATACAAACGCGCAGGTATATATGCATACATGCACGCAAATAAACATAGCATCGAGACGCGATTCGAGAAGGGTCAAGAATACTATCGGATCAAACAAAACATCGTTAAAAAACACTCCTGCGGCAGCAGGGTGTTTTGTTATAATTCCCGAGCGTCATACGCCCAATGCAAAATAGCTTGCCGTTGCCTAGGTCGGCAGGTTGCATCGCCCTTAGGGCAATTCTTCCGCACCTGCGCGATATGCCGCCCGATGGCCTTCCATCGGCGAATCTGCTTCTTATCTTCATCAGGCATACGCCGCCCCATATAATAGCGGCAATACCATTGGAACCATCCGCGCGGATCGTCGAGGTGGATCCATCCCTTCGCCCGCCAAACCGAAAGCGGTTGCGATGCGTTCACCCCAAAATAGTTCAGCTTCGGGTCGTGTCGCTCGGGACACAACTTCGCCTTGGCATACCAATCAGCCGGAAATTCATATGCACAATCGGTCATATACTTCCCACCAAAAACACCCAAACGAAGCATTTCTTTGGGTGTTAATTCGGGCGCAAAGGCTGGGTCAAAATTCTTCCCCATCGGTTCCACCAACGTATAGCGATATCCGCTTTGCATGATATCGCTCACTTCAACAATCGTATGCTGCATATCGATCAACGTATCGTCGTTGCGGTTCGAATAATGCGATCCATAACGGTATCAAAGTCAAAGGTATCGCGCTCTGCCTGACATTCTGTCATATGCGGCTCATCGTAGTTGCCACACTGCGTGGCACGCACCGTCGCAGTGAAGATCCAAACCTGTGGGCCGCGCTCTACCGCATACGCATATTGCGTATACATACTCCCCGCAGCGCCCTGCACAACTTCGGTCACACAGTACGTTCGGTCATCGATCTTCCATGGATGCGTCCTTCCGGCGCGCTCGATCTCAGAGCCAGCATCGGTACATTCAAACGGTCCGTTGGTGATGGCAACCTGCGGAGGCCAATCATACGCACGCATGTAGGTGGTTCCAAGATCTTCTGGGTAGCGGAATGTGATTCCCTTTTCTTCGTCAGTTGCCGTCTTCCAAGTTGTATCGTATCGCGATTCAGGACATGCAGCAAATTCACACTTCGGCCCACTGCGCCCAACAGACGATCCATCAGGGCACACTTTCGCTTCCATGGTGCAATACGGCTGCACCGTAGATCCACCCTGATTCAAGGACCAGATTGTATAATTCAAATACCCCGCGAAGCTGACCCAAAGAATGTACGGGACCAACAGCCATGCGGCAGGCTTCGAAATGCGCCAAAACACGCCGATCGTGGCAACGATAGCGATCCACAAAAAGACGATCTCGACAAACGCCCATCCCGGGCTCCGTAGACCGAAGAAGATAATGGACCAAGCGGCATTTAAAGCAAGTTGCATGCCATAGATGGTCAACGCGCCGCGCACCCGCTTGCGAAGGCTTGCCTTCTGTACACCCCCTTCCATGGTTCGCTTGGTAGCAGCAGACCAAACCAAATACGATGTGATACCCATCATCGCATACAACGTGATCCACACAGGACCAAACACCCACGAAGACGGATTCCAAGACGGCCTCACAAGTTGAGTTGCATACCAGGTCGATACCGAGTTTGCGGCGAAGAACAAACCAATAACCCCCGCAAGTTCGGCGATTATAATTGCGACAAACACTTTGAGTGCAGTGTTGAACTTCATGGGTTAATTATATCATGAATCGCGCCAAATTAATGGCATCTAACCCCATTAATCCAAATGCGTATGGTATTATATCAAACACCTTTATATAGATGTTCTAAACTCAATATAAACGTAAATAAACGTAATAGATTATATTATGCAAAAAGCCGCACGACCTCCTGAACAATCCCTTGGATCTTCAAATTCTCACCTTTTGTAAAATAACGTGGCTGGTGTTCCGGATTCGTCGAGCGCGGTTTAAGCACAATAGTATCGCCCTCAAGATGAAATTCTTTAACTGTCGCCTCGTCATCAATCAACGCAACAACCAAATCATTCTCCCTCGCAGTAAGTTTTTGCTTGCATAAAATTAGATCTCCGTCGTTAATCCCGGCCTTATTCATCGAATCACCGGTCGCTCGCAAAATAAAATATCGCAGCCCGCTTTGTAACTTCTCCTTTGGCACCGGGATTAGTTGCTCGATATTTTCTTCGGCGAAAAGCGGCGTACCGCACGGCGCAGCTCCAACTAATGGGATATTGACCGATTCCTCTTTCGACAAAACCATAGTGCATTAATTACATCACACGCCACGTCACAGGATGACTTCAGCGCGTCCAGGTTCAGATATTTAAGCGTTACGGAAAAATAAATTAGTTATTATTTATTGGGAGCAAGAAAAGCAATTCGACGCAAGGGTAATAGTAACTTATCTTCTTCGCGTAATTTATCATAATATTCTTCCCAAAAATCAATCAAATCATCAAGGTCAATTTTTTCGATATGGTTATTGGAATTCCTCATCTCCTTAACTGCTTCTCGGGTAAATCCCCCGCTAGAAACAATTAAGCCAACATCCCCATTTCTCAATAATCCATTCAGCGCAGAAACTTCACTATTCGTAACTTTAGTATCCTTCCTATGCTTTACTTGAACCTTAATACGAGCACCTTCGACTCCAAGAGGGTCTTTATAGGCTCGAATATCAACACCCCCATCAGGACCGGGTGCCGCAACCTCAGAAACATAATATCCCATACCGCGTAATAGTGCCGCAGCAAGATCCTGAAACTCATATGGATTTAAAGCTCGAATATGCTCAACTATTTCATTCCGCGCAATCTCTGCAGCCTGCTCATAGCCAATAGTCGCCTCGCGCTCGGCAATATCCGCTCCTCTCTCATCTTCCGCAACCAACTCAACGAAATCCTTCTGCCGTTTCCATTCCCTATATTTCTGAGTAGCTATCCTAATAAATTCTTCCGGAGAAAATTGTAGGGTTTTTCTACCCTCTTCAGTAATAGACCAGGTGCCTTTATTTTTAACCAACCAGCCCGCTTTTACACAGTCGATGGAATACAAGTACATCATCGATCTCCACCTCACATACCCCGTCTTTTCATAATGCCCAGCCTCATACTCATTAAATATAAGTGACTTTGGCATCTCGACTAGAATTTCACGCAATGGCAAACTGCCACCATTTTTTTCAATAATTCTAAATACAGTTTGAAGATATTCACCTCTTCGAGCGGTTGGTATTTCCATAGATAAATTATATCAAAAAATAGTAACCAAAACGATTATTCTAGCTTCAATATCATTATAGAGTATTAATGGAGTCAGTCACCATTTTTCATCCCTCGGATTTCCCCAAAAACAACCGTACAACCCGCAGCTCCTCAAAGGTAAAGTCTGACCCCAACATTGCCTGGGCGGGAGATAGCAACATACTCCCCTTCTTTTTATACGTCTGCTCCAATGCGGCCTGCATGGTCACAAATCGTCGGCGCTCGGGCTTAAGATATTCCAGATCATGCTCGGGGTTAAGCGTACCGCTGGCGACAAGCTTTTCTAGATGCGTAATGAGCGTACCCTCGGACACCCCGCGATGCTCTGCCATTTCAGCAATCGACATCTGTTGCGCCACCAGTTCGGCCGTTGCATCGTAGGTCGAAACTTTGGACGCAGGCGCCTGCATGCCCATGCCTACGGCACCACCGATCGAATCGATGAACTGGGATTGCAGATTCGCGATCTGCTCCTCACCTAGTGCGGCGAAGTTGTAACGAGCCTGCTCGGATGCCGCACGGAACTGAATATCTTGCGCGAACACATCGGGATGCACTTCGAGTGCGCGTTCGTTATACCCCAACAGATACAATCCAGCGAGCGTGCGCACACGCGACAACGCAACATACCCCTGCCCGAATTCGAACGCTTGCGAAAGGTCGATGATCGCGGCATCGAGCGACATCCCCTGACTCTTATGAATCGTGATCGCCCATGCAAGCCGCAACGGGATCTGCTTGATCATGCCCAAACACTTCATGCCGTCGAAGATGCTCCATTCGCCCTGCTCTGCCTCGATCGTCTTGCCATTATGCAACGTCACCTGCGGATTGCCCGTAACAAGCGAAAACCCGGAGACCACTCCCGTGGTCCCGTTGACGAACTTGCCCTCGGTACTGTTGCGCGTGAACATGACCTTCGCTCCAACCTTGAGCGAAAGCGTTTCGGGCGAAAGACATCCGCGCTTCAAACCATCGACGATCGCGGTAATGCCCGAGCTCGTCATGGCAAAATTACGCTGCTCGCCAGGCAACTTGCGCAGATAAGCATCGTTGATCCGATCGACCGCAAAATTATGCGCATAGAGCTTGGTATATTCGTCCTCGGACGGTGGCGTAGTACAGCGCCCGTTAAGGCAATCGCGCACTGCGTCGGTCACTTCGCCCCGGCGGATGGCCGAAAGCGCCTGCAAAAAAGCAGGATCTTCTTGGCGGTGTTGCTCCGTCAGATAACAGATGGTCGGGTCGGCCTTGGCCCATGCCGAACCGATGAATGCGAAGGGTGACCACTGGTCTTCCCCGTCGAGAGAAATTGTTTTTACGCGCTCCGAATCGGCTTTTGGCATAATGGGTGGCAGCTGGAAAAAGTCCCCAACCAGGACCACCTGGAGGCCGCCAAAGGGCTCTGCCGAGTCGCGCAGGACCCGGCAAACCTGCTCGACGAGCGCGAGCGTGTCTCCCGAAAGCATCGAGACTTCGTCGATAATCAATACGCGCGCGACCCGAAGTCGCTTGACTAGTCGATCCTTGTCGAGCATCAATTCCAGGTCGTGATCGGTAAGGTGGGTGCGCACGCCGATGCCGCACCAGGCATGCAGCGTCATGCCGCCGATGTGGGTCGCGGCGATACCCGTGGATGCCGTGATCGACGGCTCGACCCCGCAAGATCGCAAATACTCCACATAGCGATTAACCATATGCGACTTACCGCTCCCCGGCTCTCCCGTCAAAAATACGTTCGTCCCGGTCTTTAAGATTGCAAATGCCTCATCTTGGGTCATAAATGTGTACCCATGATAGCACAACGGAGTCCTCCTTACACTCCCATCATCTACTCTTACCACGACGAATGGATCGTGCGGGGTTTTCTAATACGGTAGTAAAAAACCCCGGGGTTCCGGGGCTCGCAAACTAATGGAGTGCGATGAGAAGATCCGTAAGAATACCGACAGCTCGATCGAACTGCCACTTACCAACGTTTTTGTACACGCCGTGCATAACGCTAGGCTCCTCCTGATAAAGAGCGTAAGTAACCTTCATGTGAAAGAGCGGGTGCTTCCAAAACAACAACGGGCCCCCAATCATCTGCACCGGGAAGGTGTCGATGAGCGCGAAGTCTTCCGTCTCCAGCCACGAATGCGGGAACCCTGCAGAAAAATACCCGTCGACGCACCGGACATGATCCGAAAAAACGTTGGCGAATGCCCGCGCGACGATATGACATGAAAGCTCGACGCGTTTGCCGTTGTAGTCTGAGCCAAGACCAATGTCATCCGGGATAAGTTCCACCAAAGCGCGAGTCTCTCCATACAGCTTTTTGTCCTGTGGGTTTATTTCCCTCCAGATCGGATGTAACATAGACACCCCCTTTTTTGTTTGCTTTCGGTAAGATTCTATTCAAGAAATACCAGAAACGGAAGCAGGAGTCAATTACCAGCCTATATACTATTTGACAATACACAATGAAAGATGCAACCTATATACAGATCCAATCATACAATATGTTTACACGATAAGGAGGCTCGCTCATGGAAATTCAGACGGGTATGTGGCACACCATCGCCCACTGCGAACCGAGTCAGATCGCAAACGCAAAAAAAATCTGGGCGATCTGCCCGAGAATCTTTGCTACCACCGTGCAAGACAGGTTATTGCACAAATCGAACAGATGCGAGATACCAATAGATGCCAGAGCAACCCAGAGAATGAACGGAAAACCACGCACATACTCGCAGGAATGGCACTTCGAATGGATGGAATGGGTTAAGGCGATGGTTTTTTACACATCAGAAGCCGGAACGTCCCAAATGGCAGTATTCATATACCTGCCCCAGAAAAAAGAGCTTCAGCTGTACAGCAAACTAAGACGCATGAGTGATGGGCCTTTCGCGCGCAGACTCATTGACGAACCACAACAACTCTTCGTAGTTGCAGAGCGGCTCATCCTGCTAAAGTTAAACGGTGTCCATGGTGGCACCGAACCCAATACGCGCAAACTCGGGGATACAATCGCCCTCTACTGACAGATAAATGACAAGGCCCCACTGATGCAGGGCCTTTTTTATTTCCGTATGACACTCGACTTAAAATATTGCTCCTGAAATGCCACTGCTTGCATAATCGCCTCGTCATCGATCTCGATTCCGTGAGGTACGACAACTAGTTTGTCATCGTCGTCATCCTCGCGGTGAATGATAGCGATCACTGTACCATCAGTCTGTTCAAGTGCATCTTCAATTCCCAAGAAATAGACGTCAAGCTCTTCTCCATCTGCGGCCATGATACCGGGAATATATCCATAATTAACCTCGTATATAAAACCATGTTTCGGATGCTTGGATCCAAGCGGCCGATCGAACACGACATGGACGTTCTTTCCAAGAAATTCCTTCGCTATCTCAAGCGTCTTTTTTTGTTCTGACATGTGTTCCATATAATTTATTATATTCTTATTTTTTCCATCCTGAGACCCGTAGATCAACTCGATCGCCGATGAACTGCACACCCTCACCCATCAGTAATTTCTTTTTAGTCGTAGTCCCCCGACCGAACGCATAGCCGGTCAACGCACCATCCGATGTAACCACGCGATAACACGGCACACCTTTAATATTAGGGTTGCGCTTCATCGCCATCCCCACGGCACGCGCACCACGCGGATTCCCAGCCAGCTTTGCTAACTGCCCATACGTAGCAACTCTTCCTTTGGGAATATGTGCCACAGTGGCATAGACCAGATGATAAAACATCTTCTCGCGAATACTGATCGGGAGATGGCTATATTGCCATGCGCGCTCCTTGAGAACATTCTTTGCCTCTATCGCCTTGACCGCATAATCGGCGGCACCGCGCGCATGTTCGGAGACATGGACCGTCGCAACCGCATGCCCTGCCGCGCGGGCAGCCGCCCGTGCGACAACGTTTTCGACACTCCGTGCCGCTGCATGAGCCGCAAGTGCGGCGCAACGAATCTCGGCCATCTGCATCGGTAGATCGCTCTTCGCCCACGCACGCGCAACGACGAGCGCCCAGCGGGGCCGCCCGTCGCCCGGGCATTCCATTTCAAAACGCTTCAAAACACGATCGGCACAATCAGCAGCCCACAACGTCAGTAGTCGCTGCTCCTGTTTATCAAATGTACTTCCCGGCACTTTCATATAATGCATCGTATCACTACTAAAACCGCTCCGTAAAGAGCGGATTTAGTATATGTTTATGTTACCGATGAATACAGCCAGCCCAGCAACAAGGCCTACGTATACCACCTTTCAGCTTTGAAAGTGCCTTATTGATACGAATACTTCTTGTCTCCGCCTTCTTACCGGACGTAACCCAACAGATCCACTCATTGCGAGCAAGCGGTGTAATATTTCCCCATAGTGCGCGCGCCGCAGGATTTGCAATAAGCGCTTTCCGAAAATCATCCGGCAATGTATGTACCGTTCCGGTAGCAAGTCCTTTTTCGACCATATGATAAATAGTATCGATTTTTATGGAACTCGACGGCTTTATTTCCCAACGAGCGGAGGGTAAGAGATTCGAACTCTTGATACCTTGCGGTATACCCGCTTTCCAAGCGAGCGCAATCGGCCACTATGCGAACCCTCCAAATTAACCAGCAACCCACGAACAATAACCAACAATGTAGGTTCAAAATACTCCCGTATTGTAAGGGAAATGTAGGGTTTTGGCAACTTTCAAACCGATTTTTTATTTACAAAACAGATCTTCCCGCGATGCCGAGTATCTCAGCCAACATGGCAATTTCTCTACTGCGATCTCCGAAAGCAAGTTCGGAGCACAACAACTCGGCGCGTTCCAGACCCTCCTCAAGTTTACGCGCACCACCTGGGGCAAGCATAACCAAACTGACGCGCGCATCATATTCGTTAACCTCCTTGGAAATCAAACCAATCTTTTCCATCGGGAGCAAAATACGCGTAACTCCCGATGCAGTGAGACCAACCCTCTCGGCAAGATCAATGCGCCTCATTTTAGTCTCGGGAGCCTGACTAAGATGCAAAAGAATTATGAATTCATTCAGACCTAAACCGCCAAGCCCTCGATCGAAACGCCGACTCATAATAGCCTGTAACTTGGCGAGATCTAAAAAAAATTGTAATGACGAACTGATAGGGGTTTTCATAGTGAAGTTTATTTACTTGACTAATCAAGTATATAGCAAGTATTTTATATTGTCAACAAAAAATGACCCCCGAGAGGTCGTTCTTTGTGTTACAATTGTGCAGAAAGAAATCCCGAGATCTTGACCGCCTCGCATGCATCGGCAAGTCGCTTCGCCTCATCTGCCCTGCTCCCCGGTACGCATACACTGTATGCGGGAAGTGCATTGCAAATCCGCTTGCCGGATTCGCACGGCTCAACCTCGATATTTGCGCTAATGCCATTACCCAACAAATAATCCTGCATGATCCATGCGAGATTGGCATTGGAAACCGTATAGATGGGGACGTATTTCACGCGGAATAATGAAAATGCCATATCCTATATAGTTTACTCGGTTATTTCAGAAAAGGAAACGATAACACCTTTTCCTTTCTTCGTTTTTGCTTCATACATAGCCTTGTCCGCTTTTTCAATCAGGTCATGTAGTCCATAGTTTGGATGCTGACGCGAACCATCAGTGGAAATCAATCCGAAGCTGGCACTGGCAACAAAATCAGAAGCGCCTTTACCAAGCGATATGCGAGCGATCTTTAGATGCAGCTTCCGCGCGATCGCAAGCGCTTCATCATTAGTGACATTGATTAGCGCGACGACGAACTCATCCCCTCCCCATCGCCCGACAATATCGATTGTACGAACAGTAGCAGAAAGTGCACGCCCGACCAATTGCAGATATTTATCCCCTTTCTTATGTCCCAATCCATCATTAACCACCTTTAAATCATCAACGTCAATAAACACGATTGCCATATTGCGCACAACAGCATCTTTGCGACGCTGTCCCGCCTTACGATCTGATTTCATTTGAGAGAGAAACCGATCCGCCTCACGAATGAATCCATGCCGGTTGTATAGATCGGTCAAAAAATCCCGCTCGGCAATCCGTTGAAATTTAGTACGCTCTGCCTCAACAATCGACAACTGCTTCTTTAGCTGCCGGATATCACTCTTTAACTGGTTGATGTGCTGCTGCATATGTTGCATGAGGATCAAATGTGCATACCGCGCAACACGGCGATGCGATCTTCCGCGGGTGGATGAGTCATAAATATCTTATGCAACCAACTGGTCTTCTGAGCTCCTTTGAAGGGGTCATCGAGCCATAAATGGGCCGTGGTACTACTTGCGACAGACATCGGCGTAGTACTTTGAGATATCTTTTCGAGCGCACTCGCAAGACCCTCGGGGTATCGGGTCAACAAGGCTCCCGAAGCATCCGCAAGAAATTCACGCTTGCGCGAAATGGCCAAATGCATTAGCTGAGCAGATATCGGAGCAAGAATGGAAACAACAATCCCAATAATAAGCAAGACAGTACCCGCCTGCCCTCCTTCGCGATCGTCGCGGTTCGAGAAGCTTCCCCATAATGCGGACCGCATGAACATGTCAGAAAGAATTGAAATAAAGCCTACGAGGACCACGACAGCAGTCGAAAGCAGCATATCGCGATTACCAACATGAGAAAGTTCATGTGCAATAACACCCTCAAGCTCAGAACGATTGAGTCGATCAAGTAATCCCTGCGTCACAGCGACGACCGCATGCTTCGGATCACGCCCGGTCGCAAATGCATTTGGTTGCTCCTCATGCACGATATATACGCGAGGCATAGGCAGCCCCGCAGTGATGCAAAGATTCTCCACTAGGTTGTATAAATCGGGATTATCTTTCTTTTCGATCGGCTGAGCATGCGCCATAGACAATACAATCTTGTCCGAAAACCAGTAGGAAAAGATGTTCATAAAGACGGCAAACGCAACCACACCATACAGGATAACAGAGTTTTGATAGAGATAGGAAAAGAACCAACCTATGCCAATAACCACAATAAGAAATGCGGAAAACAATAGCCAGGTCTTTCTGATATTTTCATCTTTATGGGTATACAGTGTCATAGTTCGTAAATACCAGTATAGCATAGTATAGCCTGTTCAAAAATAGGGAGGGCATATTGCCCTCCCCTGTGATCAGACACTACTAAGCGTCATTTTGTTAAACCGTTGTTCCGCATGATCGCATCGATGCGATCGTCCAACATGCGTGCTTTCTCCAAGAAATCAACGGTCTTTCTGATCAAATATTCAGCGTTCTCAAAATCTCCTTCGTGTTTTGCCTCATTCGCCATTTCGAGCGTCTGTGCAGCGGCGACAAAGTACGCAAATCCGAACAACTTATTGATACCCTCTAGAGAAACATCGATTACATGCGCCATAAAAACAGCCTTTCGAATCCCTTCCAGCGCGGCAAGACCATCATCGCGCTCAAGTACGTCAGCGCGTGCATCATCCAGTTGTTTTATAATGCACTCCAGATAGACACTATCGCGCAACGCACGCAGCTGAGCATATTGCCCCGGAGAACACCCAATCGAAACGGGATCGCCAATAGCAGAATCGACAAGTAACTTTGCAACACCAATATTGCCAAGGCTATGCAACTCGGTAATACGACTAATCGCCCCCGTACAACGGCTAGGTGCCGCGATCGAGGTGGAGCAGAAACTAAACACAAAACAGAAAACGACTATAAGAAACCCAATCATCCTTTGCACCATCGGACACCTCCTTTTATGTCGCCTGCAACTATACAGCCCTGCGCGTTAAAGTAACTATTTAGTAGTATTGCCATTCCCATATCAGATGTCAACAAAAAGCCGCCCTTTGGGCGGCTTTCATCTGGACTCACCGCTTCACGAACGGAAGAAGCCCCATGAAGCGTGAACGCTTTACAGCGGACGCAATCATGCGCTGGTGCTTTGCACAGGTTCCGGTATGGCGCGGATCGATGATCTTAGCCTGTCCCGAAATGAAGCGCTTCAGCAAATCGACCTCTTTATAGTCGATCGTTTTCAAATTCTGAGAACAGAAAAAGCATTGCTTGGTGATCATATTAGTAGTTAGTATTAGTTGATTGGTAATGGAACGTTGTTTGGTCGCCATTGGTTCGGCGAACCGGCAAACGTATCAACTCCTATTAGAATGGAAGATCTTCCGGCTTGATATCCTCTTCGTCGATATCGATCTGCGGAAGGGCTTCTTCTTCGAGCGAAGACGAGCCTCCTCCAAAATCATCATGTGTTGGCTGGTCGAGATCGGCTCCTCGCGGTGCCATACCTCCCCCTCCTCCTGCACGCGGTCCGAAGTTTACTCGGTCTGCGATGATCTCGGTGGTCTTAACGGTCTGCCCTTGTTGGTTCTGCCACGAGCGCGTCTTCAATCGTCCTTCGACGAGTGCGATCGCTCCTTTGGCAAGATACTGCGAGGATGTTTCCGCCTGTCTTCCCCATACCACGATATTGTGGTATTCGACTTCCTCTTTGCGAGCACCGCTTTTGTCGGTCCACATACTGTTGGTTGCAATCGAAAAGGTTGCAACAGACTGGCCTTGCGGCGTAGTCTTTAATATGGGATCTGCGGTCAGGCGCCCTGCTACGAATACTTTATTGAGATTCATAGAGTATGATTAGTGATTATTTAAGAATCTCTTCGAGAGTCTTCTCGAGCACAGCATTGTCAACTGCATCGGAATCCGGAGATTTCTTTACAGGCTTCTCAGCAGAACGCTCTCGAGTCTTCTCGGTCTTTTCGCCACGCACTCCGGGTACTCGTTCTTCGTTGAGCTCGACCGGCGCTGCGATAATAATATGTCGCAACACTTTAGAGTTAAGGCGCAATGACGCGTCCATAACCTTAATGGCCTGAGTATCAGCGTTGAACCAGTAATAACCGAAATGGGCTACTGTTTCCTTTAAGATAGGATAGGATAAGCGAATCTTCTTTAATCGACCTTCAGAGACGACCTCGGCCTTGACGGCTGCGAGGGCATTCTTAATTTCGTCGACTTCGGACTCTTCCCTTACCAAAAACCCGATTTCATATTTTTTTACTTGCTGTTCCATAGGTTTTAATGTACTAGATAAGCCCCACAATGTCAAACGAAATGACTATCTGCCCCCTCTATCTTTGCTCAAAATATTGACAAATTATACAAATATGACATAAGATGCCCTTAGAAACTTCATCGGGTAGGTATACAGATAAGGAGGCACAATGTCTGGGAAAATGGTGATTCTGAGTAGAAAAGACTACAAGGATTTCGTTCGCAATCTCAAAGGTGGGCGCAGATGGGCGCTTATATCAACAAGAAGAGCTCTTGTTGACGAGATGCCCAACAACCCCGGTAAGATCGAGATAGGAGATATGCTCATCGTCTGCGACGGTTTCAGCGGTGCCTTCGAGACAGCAACCGCAATCGAACGCAATCACCCGTCGCACGACCCCGCTCCTGCATTCATCAAATGCGTACCGGCGTAACGGCAACGCCCCTCAATAGCGGACCTCGGTCCGCTATTTTTTAAACCCCTCTTCGTTATTTTGCGGAGGGGTTGACAAATATATATAATGTGGTATATAATATATACAGAAACTTAAATTCACCTACGGGCACCATGTAAAAAGGAGATTTCCCATGGGGTGTATGCCGATTCAATATCATAAAAACGCAATGTCCTGCTTTATTCTGACGATAGCCTTTATAGGGATCAGCGCGAAAATCAACGAGGTTCTCGCGAGCAGGCCGTTACCCCCGCCGCAGTGCTCCTTCTGCCACTACGACAAGGTCGCTCATCCGGGCGACATGCGCCACTTCGGACACAACCCTCTTTAGTCCGAAGTACCACCCCGACGGTCGCTCCCCAGCGCCCGTCTTTTTTTATTTCTACTATTTGCGCATGCAAAAAGGATAGTGAATAAAGGAGTATAAGTTTCCCCGCATTCCTTCGCGAGCTGTAAAAAAGCGATCAGAATGAACGCAAAAAATTCCCACAGAATCCGAGGTGCGGGGTCCCGTTAGCAAACGGGCGCACCCCTCGGATTCGTAAGGAATTTTCAAGAGCATTCCGCTTTTTTATTTCGCTCGCAAGCTTTTTGGTACTTTTTCTGGAAAAAGTACAGGAAATATTATTTAAAAAATAGAAGTGGATTCCGACCTGCGCGGGAATGACAGAATACACAAAAGCCGCCGGCCCAAAGCCGACGGCTTTTGTATTTTTTTAGTAATTAGTAATTACAAATTAGTAATTATTCAAGTACTTCCTCTTCAAGAAACTCTTCGGTTCCCGTCAAATGGTAGCCGGTTCCCGCAGGAATCAACTTACCGATGATGACGTTTTCCTTAAGTCCTCGCAATCGGTCCTCCTTACCCTCCGTAGCAGCGGCGACGAGTACACGGTTAGTTTCCTGGAAGGACGCACTGGACAGGAAGCTTTCGGTGGAAAGCGATACCCGTGCGATACCCAAGAGAAGCTGTTTCGCCTTTGCTGGCGCTTTGCCTGCCTTGCGCACCTCGCGATTAATCTCCAGGAAACGGGACTTTTCGATCACCTCTCCGGTGACGAAATCAGTCTCTCCCGGTTCCTTAATCATGACGCGTGAGAACATCTGTTTCACGATAATCTCAATATGTTTGTCGTTAATCGTGTTACCTTCCGGTACATAGATGCGCTGGATTTCGTTCACCGCGTAGCGTTCTACCGCTTCAATACCCTGGTATTCGAACAATTCCTTTAAATCAAGACTTCCTTCGCACAACTGGGTTCCCTTGGTAACCTCATCCCCCTGCCTTACAAAGAGACGAATACTGCGCGGGACCAGATATTCAATGGTCTTAGCCTTTTTACCCTTGGTGGTTGTGAGGCGGATCGCCTTCAAGGCTTCCTTGTCTTCGATCTCGGTAATCACACCGTCATCTTCAGCGAGGATCGCTTTACCTTTTGGCACGCGACACTCGAAGATTTCCTGGACGCGCGGCAAACCGTGCGTGATATCAACCCCCGCAATACCTCCCTTGTGGAAGGTGCGGAGCGTGAGCTGGGTTCCCGGCTCTCCGATGGACTGTGCGGCGATGACACCGATGGCTTCGCCACTCTTGATCATTTCGCCGCGACCCAAGTCGTAACCATAGCACTTCGAGCAAACGCCGTAGAGCGTTTTACAACGTAACGGAGAACGCAATCGAACCTTCTCAATTTTTGGTTCATTATTAATCGCTTCGGCTGCTTCGCGGGTAACGCTATCGCCCGCCTTCACGATCACTTTGTTGCCAACTTTTACATCCTCAAGGACGGTTCGGCTATACAAGCGGGTTCCGAATGCATATCCATATTCATCCCCGTCGGAACGATACATATCGACTCCTTCACTGGTCTTACAATCCTCCTCACGAATGATCAGGTTCTGGGACACGTCGACTAGTTTACGCGTCAGGTATCCTGCTTCTGCGGTCTTAAGTGCGGTATCGGTCAAACCTTTACGCGCACCGTGCGAGTTGATGAAGAATTCAAGCACGTTCAGCCCTTCCTTGTAGGAGGACTTGATCGGGAGCTCAATGATATCCCCTTGCGGGTTCTGCACCAAACCTTTCATACCAACCATCTGCATCGGCTGTGCCCATGATCCGCGAGATCCGGAATCCACAATCGAGAACACGGAGTTCGAAGGTCCTGCAGCTTTCAAGGCGTTCGGGACAACCTCGGACAACTTTTTTGTGGTGTCTTCCCAAATCTCGATAACACGCTCACGGCGCTCTTCAGTGGTCAGGAACCCTTCTTCATACTGGTTTTCAATAACATCAACCTCCTTCTCGGCTTGAGCAAGAATACCCTTCTTTTCAGTCGGGATAATCAGATCAGCCATCGCCCACGTAGTGGCGGACAATGTCGCATACTTGAATCCAAGTTCCTTAATGGAATCGAGTACAGTCCATGTGTTATCGATACCATATTCACTGGTAACGGTAGACACGACTTTCTGCAATCCCTTCTTATTCATGACGGCATTTACAAATCCGAAGTTCTCCGGTAATGCCTCATTAAACATGAGTCGTCCTACGCTAGTCTCTACGATATTTCCTTTACCCATCAATACCTTGACCGGTGCGTTAATGGCAACATAACCAGCTTCAAAAGCAATCTTCGCTTCATCAGCGGATGAAAATATATGTCCCACTCCCTTCGCATCATCGATGATGCTCGTCAGATAGTAGCAGCCCAACACGATGTCGAGCGACGGTGATGCCACAGGGGCTCCATCCGCCGGCTTCAAAATATTACGACTTGCGAGCATAAGCTCGGTCGCTTCCTTCTGAGCTTCATCGGACAACGGCAAGTGAACAGCCATTTGGTCTCCATCGAAGTCTGCGTTAAAAGCAGAACATACCATCGGCGGAATCTTGATCGCAAGTTCTTCGTGCAATACCGGCTTAAAGGCCTGGATACCCAAGCGGTGCAATGTCGGCGCACGGTTCAATAATACCTTCTTATCTTTAATGACCTCTTCGAGGATCGCCCACACTTCTGCAGGTGCCTGCTCAATCAATCGAGTCGCATTCTTGATGGTATGTGCAAGTCCGTCGCTAATAATGCGGCTAATGACAAACGGCTTAAAGAGTTCCAAGGCCATCTTCTTCGGCAAGCCACAGCAGTTCAACGGCAATTCCGGTCCGACGATAATAACGGAACGTCCGGAATAGTCTACGCGCTTTCCGAGCAAGTTCTGTCGGAAGCGTCCCTGCTTACCCTTCAAAATATCAGCGAGCGAGCGCAACGGCCGCTTCTGGGCGGACAATTGCACAGCACTGCCTCCACGGCTAGCGTTGTCGATCAATGCGTCGACGGCTTCCTGAAGCATGCGCTTTTCGTTGACCACAATGATTTCCGGTGCATGCAACTCCATGAGCTTCTTCAAGCGATTGTTGCGGTTGATAACACGACGATATAAATCATTCAAGTCGGAAGTCGCATAACGGCCTCCGTCGAGCGCAACCATCGGTCGGATTTCAGGCGGCAATACCGGCAATTGAGTCATGACCATCCACTCGGGACGCATCTGGTGTCGAGTGAAGGCATGGATCAAGCGCAAGCGCATAAGCAACTTCTTTTTCTGACCCTCATCTCCAGTCTCCTCCAATTCCTTTTCGGTTTGAACAAGAAACTTCTTCAGATCGATCTTTTCGAGCAACTGGCGTACGGCTCCCGCACCAGAAAGTGCTTCGAGCACATCGCCGTATTTGCGGGACAATTCAAAGTATTCTGCTTCGGCAAGAATCTGCCCTTCCTTTAAGGACTTTAACTGCTTCTTGATCTGTTCTGCCTTTTCTTCAACAAGTTTTGCCTTATCCTTGTTATCCTCAAACTCCTTCTTCTTCATCTTCACTTCGTCTTCGAGCTCCTTCAAGACGCGCTTGCGAGCGTCGTCGTTGACGTGCGTGATGACATAGGCTGCGTAGTACACAACCTTTTCGAGCTTTTGTACCGGGATGTCCAAAAAGAGGGACAAGCGGGACGGAACAACCTTCAAGAACCAAATATGCGCGACGGGAGCGGCAAGCGAAATATGCCCCATGCGCTCTCGGCGAACGCTGGAATGAGTCACTTCCACACCACACTTATCACAGGTAAGTCCTTTATAGCGAACGCGTCGGTACTTTCCGCAATAGCACTCATAATCTTTCGTCGGTCCGAAGATACGCTCGGAAAACAGACCATCCTTTTCCGGACGCTGGGTCCGGTAGTTGATCGTTTCCGGTTTGGTGATCTCACCATGGGACCACTTTAGGATCTCTTCCGGTGAGGCAACTTTCAATTTAATGGCGTTGAAATTCATAGGGTAGAATTTATAAATAGATTTCGAAAATGCCGAGAACGGATAGGGTTGGATGAAATGCAAAGTACGGGGGAAGTTGGCGAGGAAGATGTGCAAGTAGCACTTCAACCAAGCCAACGGGGCCCCGTAACGCAGCAGTTTGCCGACCCCTATTCGTTATCGCTTATTCTTCGATTCGCGAGGCGGTTGCGTGTAATTCCTCGCCTTCTTCCGGTTCGACCTCCTCCTTCTCAACAGAGATACCGAGCGATTTAATTTCGTTCACAAGCACGTTGAATGCGGACGGGATGTTTGGACTCTTAATCTTCTCACCTCGAATAATGCTTTCATAGGTAGCGGCACGTCCGAATACGTCATCGGATTTGATTGTGAGCATTTCTTGCAAGGTATACGCTGCGCCGTATCCTTCCAAGGCCCACACTTCCATTTCTCCAAAACGTTGTCCGCCGAACTGCGCCTTTCCTCCGAGCGGTTGTTGTGTGATTAATGAGTACGGACCGGTCGCGCGCATATGGATCTTGTCTTCGACCATGTGGTCAAGCTTGATCATATACATAAATCCGACGGTCACCGGGCTGACAAATTTCTCGCCCGTTCGTCCATCATACAATTCCAATTTTCCATCTTCCGGATAACCGGCTTTCTTCAATTCAGCTCGTACATCATCTTCGGTTGCACTCGCGAATACCGGCGTCACTGCGCGATAGCCAAGCTTATTTGCCGCAAGACCAAGATGTACTTCCAATACCTGTCCCAAGTTCATGCGGGACGGCACGCCCAATGGGTTCAAGATAACATCAACCGGGGTTCCGTCTGCCAAGTACGGCATGTCTTCTGCCGGGCAGATCTTCGAGATAACACCCTTGTTTCCATAACGTCCGGCAAGCTTATCTCCGGCGCGAACCTTGCGAAGTTCCGCAAGTTCGATCTGAATGCGCTTAATAACACCCGGCTCAAGTTTGTCGCCGCGATCACGGGAGAAGATTTTGATGCCGATAACCCGTCCGGATTCACCGTGCGGGACGGACAAAGACGTATCCTTTACGTCGCGCGCCTTTTCTTCAAAGATAGCACGGAGCAGCTTTTCTTCTGCGGTCAATTCAGTCTCGCCTTTCGGGGAAACCTTTCCGACTAGGATATCTCCTGCGCGCACTTCGGCTCCGATGCGGATGATTCCCTCCTCATCAAGATTTCTTAACTTCTCTTCCGACACGTTCGGAATGTCATTGGTGGTAATTTCCGGTCCAAGCTTTGTGTCGCGAACATCGCACACAAAGTCCTTGATCTGGATGGATGAGAAGATATCATTCTTCACAACACGATCAGACAAAATAATGGCGTCCTCGAAGTTGCGCCCTTCCCAGGACATAAATGCAACTCGCATATTCTGTCCGAGTGCCAATGTTCCATGATCCATGGATGGGCCATCGGCGAGTACATCACCCTTCTTAACCTTGTCACCTTTGTTAATGATTGGGTGTTGGGAAATGTTTGTATATTTATTGGAACGCTGGAACTTGGTCAATTCAAAATGCTTCAATTCGCTCTTGGTCTTCAATACGATATGGTTCGAATCGACTTCTATGATCTCGCCATCTTCCGGTGCGACAACGGCGCGCGCGGAATCGCGAGCAATTTTGTCTTCGATGCCGGTTCCGACAAGCGGAGCCTGCGGACGTACCGGCGGTACGGCCTGGCGTTGCATATTCGCTCCCATGAGCGCGCGGTTTGCCGGGTTATGTTCCAAAAATGGAATAAGTGCGGTCGCAGCGGCGACGGTTTGGTCGTTTGAAACGTCCATGAAGTCTACTTCCTCGCGATCACAGGTGCGCGGCTCGCCCTTGATACGTGCGCCGACGACGTCGTCTACAATTCTATTATTCGCATCAAGACGGTTTCCGCCGTGTGCGATCTTGTACTTGGTTTCTTCCAAGGCGTTCATCCATTCGATCTCGTTGGTAACTTTGCCATTTTTTACCTTTGCATACGGCGTCTCCAAAAACCCAAATTCATTGATGCGAGAATAGTTGGAGAGGTGGTTAACTAAACCGATGGATTGTCCTTCAGGAGTTTCAATCGGACAGATGCGGCCATAGTGGGACGGGTGAACATCGCGGACTTCGAAGCCTGCGTGCTCACGGGTTAATCCACCCGGTCCAAGCAAAGACAAACGACGCTTGTGCTCGATCTCAGCCAACGGGTTTACCTGGTCCATAAATTGCGACAGCTGGGAAGATGTCAAAAATTCCTTCATAACGGCGACAAGCGGTCGTCCGTTGATAAGCTGCACCGGAGTTAAGACAACATCCGCTTCTGCGGTCGAAATCTTGTCCTGGATGGCGCGGCGCATGCGCGCAAAACCAACATACAGACGGCCCTGCAACAATTCACCGACGGCGCGGATGCGTCGGTTGCCCAAGTGATCGATATCATCAGGCTCCGCGTGCTTGTCGTTGTTCAAGCGAATAAGCTCGCGTACAATCTGCACGACATCCTCGAGGTCGAGCAGTGTCGATTCTTTAGACTTCAATTCCAAGCGCTGATTCACCTTAAAGCGTCCTACGCGGGACAAGCTATAACGGTCGTCGCGCTGAAACATGGAGTCAATCAAGCTCTGTGCGTTTTCCGGAGTCGCCAAATCGCCCGGTCGCAACCGCTTGTAAATTTCTACATATGATTCAGAGGCGGTTTTTGCCGCATCCTTCTTTAAAGTCGCTTCGATATGCTTCACGGCACCCTTGTCGATGTCGGCAAACATTTCGAGGATCTTCTCGTTGGTTAACGTAATATTTACCTGGTTGGCAAATACGCGCAGCAGTTCGGTGACCGGAGCCTTACGATGTCGATCAATCTTTACGCCAATAAAGCCGTCGATCTCGGTTTCGAATTCTAACCAGCTTCCACGGTTCGGGATAATCTTCGCACCAAACAATTTCTTTCCCCGCAACATGCTTGCGCTAAAGTACACGCCGCTAGAGCGGATCAATTGAGAAACCATAACGCGCTCAACTCCGTTCATGATAAACGTGTGGCGACTAGTCATGATCGGGAAATCTCCCAGGTATACTTCCTGTTCCTTTTCGTCGTTCAAGACCTTATTGATGAGTTTCACATTGACGCGCAACGGGGCTTCGTAGGTCAATCCCTTCAAGCGGGTTGTTTCCTCGTCGTAACGCGGTTCATCGAAGTGATAATCAAGAAAGTGCAGTTCTACCTCATTGCCGGTGTAATCCTTGATCGGAGAAATCTCGTCAAAGAGTTCGCGCAGACCTTTCTTCACAAACCAGTCCCAAGATTCGGCCTGGAGTGTGGCAAGATACGGCTGCTCGATGAACGAGCCGGGGTGTTTTGAAAAAACTTTTGTTGGAAGCTGTTTTGCCATAAAAACAAATAACCGTTATTCGACGGCTTTTACGAGTTATTGGTTGAGTAAGTATTTAGTTCGGTTCGCATTGTGTTCGTCAAACGATTTCGAGAATATGGTTTTCTTGGTCTGAGGATCAGACAAGTAATACAGGTAATTCGAACGAACTGGTGAACGTGCCGCGCTTATCGCATCAAGTCCGGGGTTGGTAATTGGCGTAGGTGGTAACCCCTTGTGTAAGTAGGTGTTATACGGAGACTCAATCTTAAAATCAGCTCGGGTCAATGTGGGGCAACTAATAAACCGTCTGCATTTCGCATAGATAATCGATGCGTCGACCTGCAGCGGCATGCCTATTGCCAACCGTTTCTCAAAGATACCGGCGACTGTTTGGGCCTCTTTTTTGTTTGTCACTTCCTTCTCTAATATTGATGCGAGGATAAGCCAATGAATAGTATCATTATTTTTAGAATTACGCAAGTCTGTCAAGAGGGGTCCTACCTGAGACTCAAAATGGTCTAAAATCTTGCCCACGACGATCAAAGGGTCGGAATGTGGATAGAATCGATAGGTGTCCGGGAAAAGGAATCCTTCGAGGATCTGCGCATTACCAAGAAAAGGATATTGCTCCCGGATCATGTCTACGGGAAACCTAGTTAGATCCCCTTCTTCAAGTACATTCGAAACGACCATTATGTCTTCAATCTCGATCATAGTCATACCTGGCGTGATGAGTATCTCAACCTCAAGCGGGCCCTTGGTTAATAGAGAGACGATCTCAGAGACGGATTGGGCAGGTCCTACCGTATAGATTCCCGGCTGGAATCCATTCGCCTTCTGCCTCAGGACTGAATACGTTTGAAATGCATACTTAGATCGGATAATGTGCTGGTCTTCCAATTCTTTCGCAATGTCACGAAGCCCCATGCCCGGACGAACAGTGTATTCAATGGTATATTCCGTAATCTCATCCATAGCCATAGGCTTAAGCTCGCGAGCAAAAAGAACCCAAGCGAGCAATATGACCATGATACCGAAAAAAAGGAGACTTACGGAAAAAAACCGCTTTAGTAATGTAAATAATATATTCATGCGTTTCGTAATTTGATCGATTGGATCATACCCAATAAGATGAATTCTGCGAGGATATGGGATCCGCCATAGCTCAAGAACGGATACGGGACACCGATAACCGGAACGAGTCCGATATTTGAGCCGGTATTGAATACAAAGTTTGCCAACAGAAACAGTGCTATCCCTAGACAAATAAACTGACTGAAGCTATTCCGCTCAACAAGTCCGATAGCAACAATACGCACGATTATCCAGAAAAATGCACCGATTAGGAGAAACCCGGTGATCAATCCCCATTCTTCGGTAATGCCAGAAAAGATAAAATCCGTATGTGCTTCAGGCAAAAACCCAAGTTGCACCTGCGTACCTTGCCCAAACCCTTTTCCAAACAATCCCGCCGATCCGATGGCGATTTTTGCCTGAATCACATTATAATTAACCCCTAAAACATCACGGTCAGGGAAGAATACGCCCACGATGCGATCCTTCTGATACGGCTTAAGAAATACCGCCCAGCCCAGAGCGCCAATAACGGCGAAGATCATGAACGCGGCGACCAAATGACGCCATCGAATACCCGAAACCAGTACAAATCCGAACCATACCGAGAACATAAGTAATACAGATCCGAGGTCAGGTTGCAGATAGACCAACCCGGCAGGAATGGCGAAATATATAAATGATTTCGCCAAGGTAGAAAGATGAGCAATACTCCGATGCCCTTTACGGAAAAAACTCGCCAGGACGATGATGAGCGCAAGATTCGCAAACACCGATGCCTGGAATTGAAATGGTCCGATAGGGATCCACGCCTTATTCCCGCGAATTTCAGGAGCGATAATAAGCGTTAATATCAGCAAAAAAATAGCCACTCCATACACGCCCAAAATAACACCTCGATAATTTGCAAATGACCGCCAGTCGAAATAGGTAACGAACAGCATAAGCACAAGGCCGATTACGATAAATAGCAGCTGTTTCCAGAACAAATCCATACTAATACTCGCCAAACCAACAAGACTCGCAAGCGAAAGAAGCGCAACCGCGCCGTTCAACTTCCAATCAAAATGTCGTAGATAAGAAAACATGTATGTTTCATTTCATAGCCATGTACGTCATCGCAAGACGTACATGCTCACAGATTAAGATTACCGTTGGCCTCCAACTTATACTTCTTCCCTCTCAGATAATCGATGTATCCCGAAGCCGCGATCATCAGTGCATTGTCGGTAGAAAATTCACTGACAATAAGGATCGGCTTATCCTTTTTCGCTTTGAATTTCTTTTCGATCGCATCGGCAAACGATGCACGCAAGGTGCGGTTCGCGGACACGCCGCCCGAGATCATGATCGATTTGGCGTCAAATTCTTCGGCAGCGCGCAACGTCTTTTTGATTAACACATCAGAAGCCGCTTTTTGAAAGCTTGCAGCGACATCCGCCTTCGGGATTTCCTTACCCGCCTTTGCAAGGTCACGCAAATGATACAATACCGATGTCTTTAACCCTGAAAAACTGAAGTTATAATTTTTATGCCCGATCATCGGACGCGGGAAATCGATCGCCATCGCGTTACCCTCCTTTGCTAATCGTTCTATTTCCGGTCCGCCCGGATACGGCAAGTCGATCATGCGCGCGACCTTATCGAACGCTTCGCCAACGGCATCATCTACGGTCTCGCCAATCTTCTTAAATGTCGTCAAATCATCCATCTTGAGCAACAACGTGTGCCCTCCACTTACAATCAATGCGATTGCGGGAAAGATCGATGCAACATCGTATTGCTTCGTAGAGACAAGGATACTATACAAATGACCTTCCAAATGGTTTGTTCCGATAAGCGGCTTACTATGCTTCTCCGCAAGCTGCTTTGCAAACTCGATACCCGCCCACAATGCAGGCTCTAATCCGGGACCAACAGTCACCGTGATAAAGTCCAATTGCTCCATAAACTGCTCAACTTCTTGCGCCGATATCTCACTGTTGTCATTCCGGCGGAGGCCGGAATCTAAACCCTCCTGGACCCCGGCCTCCGCCGGGGTGACACCCCCTCGAACAACTTGAGCAAACAATAGCGGCAAGTTCTCCAAATGCGCTCGCTTTGCGAGTGCCGGAACAACCCCTCCATATGGCTGATGCAATTTGATCTGCGAAGCGACCACGTCGCCATGAACCGTAAATGTCGGCTTTTCCAATCCCCCGCTTGCCGTAACAAAAGAAAGCGCCGTTTCGTCACAGCTCGTTTCGATCGATAGAATATTCACCCGTTCTTTCTTCTCCGTAGACATAAAACGCTATGCTCCAGCATATCGCACTTTATCCCAAGATACAAAAAGGGGGGTGTATAGCACCCCCCCTACGGACAATCTCAGGTCGACGATCGCGGCCGCTCCAACCCCTTGGCAACTGCCACAACAACCGAGCGAATGCTACGTCGCTGACATGCAATGATGTGCTCGAGCCGCTCATCAATGACGAAGCGGTCGATCGCGCGCTGACAAGCGGGACACCGGTCGGGAACGCGGGCGTAGTGTGCCAAAAACTGGTGGAAGCTCATATCGGTATCGACATAAAGAAACAGCTTGTACGCAATAATGTCGAGTGCTACCGGTACGGCTTTGATCGACTCCAGAAGGGCCCCGAACGACGTCAGCTGCAAATGAGCAACGTCGTTTTCACGAATGAGCCGATGAAGATCCGCCACGACGTACTCGAGCGGAACAGTGGGAATAAGAACAGCGTGCGACTGCTCTCGCACTAAACGATACAACCCTACCGGTCGATCGGATTGCGAAATGACGAACTGATTATTGCGCTTGAACATAATACTCTCCTCCTAGGTTAGAGTATAAACGTTTCGTTGAAGATACGCATCTGATCCCTCTTCCCGCAGCATCGCTCGCCGATAATTTCCCGCATTGCCTCATACATACGACTGCCGATCGGCTGGTCGTTCTGGTTATGGAACGCGTGATTGTTGGCATGCTGAGTCAAATAAGCAGCGACGGCACACATGATGATCTGCGGGTCCCATCCAAGCTCCAGTGCCTTGGTCTTGTAATGCCCCAGAGGGGTCAAGACTGCGAGCGATTCTATGGTGGGCAAATGCCCGTACTGGGATCGCGCCGACTCTCGATGCAGCCTGATCATCGGAGCATGCGGCATCAATTTCAATTGCGCCCGCCTTCGGAATTCATCTAAATGCGAGCTGTTCTTCACTTTCTTAAAAGACATCAGGAGCCTCCTTGCAGTACCTTGATTATTGAATAGTGCTTCTTTGTATGTACCATAGTTGATACTCAACCGTCAACAAAACGCACACCATAGGTGTGTGTTTTTATACATAGATCAATCCCTTTCTTCACGAATCTCATCATGGTTGTTTGTTCTACTCCCTCCTCGATCACGATCCTTACTGTCGTCCTGACGAATAGGATCGCCCCTGCCCGAAGTTCGAGCAGATGGATTGTCGATTACACGATTATTATTTTCCCCTCCACGATCGTCTATTAGATCAACAGGGGAAGTGGTACGCGAATCGCCTCCCGCTCGCATACTACGATCGCGGTTATCGTTAAAATTATCCCCCATAAGCCGTTCGCATTGGTCTTCAAATCGCTTGTATTGATCCGACTTGCCATTGTCCCCGCGCCGATCGACGAGCTGCGCCGCCTGACAAAGACCAAAGTCAACAGTAGCTGGAACAGTGTTACGCAAATCACTATAATCATTGAGCGCTTCAATATTTTTGCGAAAGGCGGAACGAAGCTCTTTTTCCGTATCCTCCAATTTGCGTAATGCATCCAGGGTATCACTATTGTCTGGCTTCTTTTTTGTTTCGATCTGAATGAATTCATTTGCCCGGCGTTCGGCCAATTCCCGATAAACCTCAACCTCCTTTGCCGCAGGTGCAACGGTCAAACGAACCTGTTCCCCTACACGCTTTAACGAATACAGAGGACTATCTACGGCAACATTCGTACCGTCAGCATAAGCGACAAGCCCCGACGTACCAACGAGAGCTATAACGGCAAACGCAATAGAATACCGCAGCGTGCGCATGCCAAACATATACCATGCAAGCTGCGGCGCGTACGGTGCAACGCGACGCTTGGCAACCTCGGCCAAAAACAGCTCACGTGTGTTGTTCATGAATTCTTCACGCGGCGCAAAGGAACGCTTCAATAGTCGACGAGATTGCACTTCCTTAATTGTATCTACCACTATTTTCATGATTCGATGATAATGTCTTTTACTTTAATGTTGAGCCGGTGCACCGCGACGCGCAACGCCGATTCCGATCTGCCCAACATGCCGCTCATATCCTTATAGGAAACATCTGATACATACCGCAACGAGAACAATTCCTGCTCTTCCTCGCTCAGCTGATGCACCGCAAGCATAATATTCTGCACGCGCATACGTTGATCGACATCATCGACAGCGGAGGCGATCTCCTCAATGCCCTCGCCGGCATCCGCGAACGCGATCTCCTTTTTATCCCGATAATGATCGATGAGCGTATTGCGCGCAATCTGCCAGATCCACCCGGGGAAATTACCCTTCTCTTCGTCAAATGTATCAATCTTCGCAATAATCTTAAAAAATACGTCCTGCGTCAGATCTTCGGCGATAGTCCGATGAGTAAGACGCGCCAGAAAGAAGCGGTACAAAAGCGGGCTAAAATAAGTGAATGCCTCCTCGCCTGCGCCAATATCGCCCCGCTTGAGCCGGGCTGCCATTGTTTTAAACTGTTCACTAGCCTGATTCATTGTGTCATTCTTCATATAGTATACGTTCTCAAAAACAAAGCGTTACACGCATTATATACCCTAACAAACTTCCCTTCTGGAGAACTAACTATCTCTCCTTCATATTCCCCGATGTCTCTTCCCTTTCTTTTCATAGCGGATGATGCCGGAAAGCACCAGACCTACGCCCAATAGGCCGAATAGATTCGTGACAACCAGCGCGAAGTTGTCGAGCGAAATACTATACAATAGCAACACAAAATATCCGCCCGACAGGATGCCGTAGGTAAGCCCCGAAACATCCTTAGCACTCCGAGTCCTATAGATTTTTAGCGCCTGCGGAATGTTAGCGAAGCCCATAAGAATCCCCATGAACCCTGCCACTACTGCGAGTATTTGAGTAAAGTCGATCACGTTTTTCTAGATTAAATATAATTTTACCAGAAATCGCAGAAAGGTATAAAAACCGTTCACTTTGATGAAGTACGAGGCGCGGGAGCGACGCAAGGAAAGCGTACTTACTGGTACGACGACCGAAGCGCCGGGGACCCGCAACGCAGTAATTCGCGAAGCGAACGGTTTTTATACTTACTTCTTTTTTAACGAAGCTTCTTTTTCTGCAATCGCCATCGTGGTCTTCACAACCGTATCCGGGTTAAGCGAAATAGTCTCGATGCCTGCCTCCACGAGAAACTGGGCGAAATCAGGATAGTCGCTCGGCGCCTGTCCGCAAATGCCGATATACTTTCCACGCGCACGACACTTTTTAATGACATCCTGGATAAGCACCTTGACCGATTCGTCCTTTTCATTGGTGATATATTTGATCTTCTCGTTTCCGTCGCGATCAATGCCCACCGTAAGCTGAGTCAAGTCATTCGACCCAATACTCATACCGTCAAAGATGTCGAGGAACTTATCCGCAAGAATGACGTTTGCCGGGATCTCGCACATAACGTACGTCTTAATGCCAGTCTTCTTGCCGAGGCCATTTGCCTCCATAATCGCAAGGTTCTTCTTTCCCTCTTCGACCGTACGGCAGAACGGGATCATGACGTGAACGTTATCCAAGCCCATCGTTTCACGCACCTTCTTGATAGCCTTTAGCTCAAGCACAAATGCGTCAGAAAAATCCGGATGATAGTATCGGGAAGCACCACGCCATCCGATCATTGGATTTTCTTCCTTCGGCTCATAAAGCTCTCCGCCAATTAATGTACGGTATTCGTTTGTCTTAAAGTCCGAAAAACGAACGATGACCTGCTTCGGATAGAATGCTGCTCCAATCTTGCCGATACCATAGGAAAGCTTGTCAATATAGAATTGCACCTTATCATCGTAGCCAACGGTCTTCTTATCGATCTCAGCGACGATCTTCTTGGCAACTTTATCGTTCTTCTTTGCTTGCGCCTGCAGCTTCTTATAGTTCAAAAGCGCGTTTGGATGAATGCCGATCGATCCTGCGATAATAAATTCTTCGCGAAGCAATCCGACGCCGTCATTCGGAAGGAACGACTTTTCAAATGCCGTATCCGGGGTCGCGATGTTCATCGTGATCTTGGTCTTCGGCTTTGCGATCTTCTTGATGTCATGCTCGCGCACGCTAAACTTCACTGCGCCGTCGTAGACATATCCTTCGGTACCGGTCGTATCAACGGTGATCATTTTACCACTCTTAAGCTTTTTGGTTGCGTCAAGACTTCCAACAATACACGGGATACCAAGTTCGCGGGACACGATCGCAGCGTGCGATGTGCGCCCACCCTTGTCAGTCACGATTGCCGAAGCGATCTTCATGATCGGTTCCCAATCAGGGTCGGTCATGTCAGTCACGAGCACTTCTCCCTGTTTGAATTGGGTAATATTCTTTACGCTCATGATCATGTGCACCTTGCCATTCGCGATCTTACTACCAACAGAAATACCCGTCACGATAGGAGTCGCCTTTTCTTCAAGGACGTATTCCTTCACCTTGGAGAAATCGCGCTCTGCATGAATGGTCTCCGGTCGAGCCTGCACAATAAACAATTCGCCGGTCTTTCCGTCACGTGCCCATTCCATATCCATCGGAGTCCACTTGCCATGTACCTTGGTATAGTGATCTTCAATCAATACGCCCCACTGGGAGAGCTGCAATATTTCCTTATCGCCCAATACGAACGAATCGCGCTCCTTTGGAGTCGTCTTGATGATCTTGGTCTGCTGCACGGCCTTTGCGCCCGTGTCATAGATCATCTTCGCATCTTTTAGGGCAAGTTTCTTGTCGATGATCGGATTCATGGCTGCATTCTTGCCACCAACCATAGTCTTCAACGTCGGCTTAAATACAAGGAATTCGTCAGGCGTGACTTCTCCCTGCACGATCATTTCTCCTAATCCCCATACGGCGTTAACCACAACCGTATCCTTAAATCCTGACTCGGTATCAATTGAGAACATGACACCCGAACTACCAAGATCGGAGCGGACCATCTTCTGCACACCAACGGATAATGCCACTTGAAAGTGGTCAAATCCCTTATCGACACGATAGCTGGTCGCTCGATCAGTAAAGAGCGATGCCATAGCTGCGCGCACGGCAACCGCAACATCCTTTGCTCCACGGATGTTTAAGAACGTTTCATGCTCTCCGGCAAACGATGCGCCAGGAAGGTCTTCTGCGGTCGCTGATGAACGCACGGCAACGTCAACATTCTTACCATAGGTCTTCTCCATATCGCGATATGCGTCCTCGATCTGCTTTTGCATATCGGCAGGAAACTCGGCCTTCTTGATGGCCTCACGAATCAGTTTACACTTTTTCTGCAATTGCGGGATGTTTTTTGAATTCAACCCGGTCAGTGTTGTTTTGATCAGTTCTTTTAAGCCGGTTTCTTCCAAAAAATAACGATATGCGCTTGCGGTGACCACAAAACCGCCCGGGATGTTGACCCCCTGCGGGACCAAATACTGCAGCATTTCGCCAAGCGAAGCGTTTTTACCTCCGACCTCGCCAACATCCTTGATGCCGACCTGGTCCATTTTCCGAATATAAATATTACTCATGACAATGATGGATTCTTATTGAATTTATTACTGGTGTTATGGCTCATTATACACCATTTTGCCCAATAAAAAAATGGTTCTTCGGGGAATTATACGTGTAATACACACTATATCACTTAAGTAAAAACATCCTGTGCCGAATCGGTCGGCTAACGGACCCGTACAAAATAATACCGTATATAAAACTCCCACGAGCTTACGCCTGGGGTTTTTCGTTAGAAACATAAAAGGGACGCGTTGCCACGTCCCTCGCCCTAGACCCATCCCAGCCTTAAAAAAATACTATCCGCCGAACAAATAAAACCCTAATCCGAACATGATCGCGACACAATATGCGAATCCACATACGCAGACCCCAAGGACCAGAATGCATGTTCCGATAAAATTATCTCATACACTGATCAACTCGACTCGCTCGATCTTTCTTCCGCCATGCGTAAATTTTTGTGATCGCCTCCGCTTGCGCATAAATCCTCCCGCAGATCTCAAAGAGATGCTGCAAACTACTACAATCGCGCTACAAAAAAATACACGTAAAATCAACAACACCACCCATGACAGGTAGTGGTGTTGCGCATAAGATCATTCGACAGCATGGGAATCATTAGCGTCCCCTTCACTTATTTTTTTACCAAATAAATATTCATTCGACTCCTGATGCAAATGCTCCTTAGGAGACAGGCAGTCTGGGCAACGCAATGGCGCGATGTCGGTATCAAATTTGAAAATCGCGTTACAACGGTCGCATCTCCATGTAATATATTGTTTCATATATGGCAGATCATATATGCGCATCGCAGCCAATAGAGACAGACGCGCAGAGAACAAATTATAGGTATATTATCCGACTGGTTCGCCGTTTAATTGATGAAACCGTTCCTTAGGAGCTCCGCAACTCGGACATTCAGCAGGGGCTTCTTCCTTCAACGCAATAAGTCCACAGTTATCACATTCCCAGCGCTTTGGATGCTGCGGGATATGCTCCTCGGCGACAAACACCTTCCCCTCCGGTTCGAATTCCAATTCCGTGAATTGCTCCCGCGGCGATCCGCAGTTCGGACATTCCGCCGGCGGCACCATGCCGTTATAAACATGCCCACATTTCTGACATTCCCATCGTTTCATACGTTCTGATATGGTTACGTGATTATTCTGAACTCTAGATAATAGTATACACCAAGCAACCCACAAACAAAACGGCGCATGCAATACATACGCCGTTGTGTTCTGATAATTATTTAAACCCATGCACGTTAAAGAACGCGGTAAATTTTTTATCCATGCCCAAGATATGGTCTTGGAGCCACGTGCCAGAATACACAGCCATTTCTTCGGCAAGTTTTTTCATATCCGCATCGGGTTTTTGCATCTCGTTCGTAAAACGACTTGCGATCATCTCTCGATAGGCATCGTGTGCCGCGACATGCTCCGCGGCATCTTCGTACTCAAATCCTCTGAAAAAACTTTCCTCCGTGCTTAAATGATACAGAGCATAATCCCCCAATTCGCCAAACAAATTAAGCAGCGACTCCCGATCAGGATCATCTTCTCGAGAGATCGCCACAAGCGTGTTTGCGATGGAGAAAAAATGCTGATGCTGCTCATCTACCAACTGCACGCCAACGCTATATTCCGGAGACCATACAAATGTATTCATACGATAATAAGGATTAATTATTGTTATGAATATATAGTACCACAAGCAAGCGGCATACTTCCACGTGCAACAAAAAATCCCTCACGGGATTTTTTGCATTTCTTGGGGTGCCGTAGTAGAAGATGTTCGAACTGTGTTTGCGCGGAAGAATGATGCGAGTATTTATATTCCTACTTTTATACCGGCAAATATCATTTAAATTTCTTGCGCGGTTCACTCTTTATGAGCCCATAATGCTCAAATAATCGCCTTTTAACCATTTCACTCTCCTTAAATCGATCGTGTGATACTCCAGGTGCTTTATGAAATATTTTGTATTGTCGAAAACCATCCTTCCTTTTTAGAATAATGGCTTTAACACGTTTAGCTAAATCTTGCGGTTTTAACCAATATCGCGGATCATTATCCGTCCCCAAAACATAAGGTCGAGCAATCAGCTCAGTCACCGAAAGAATACTTGAAACGACAATATCTATTGAAGAAATATCTTTAAAATCAGAAGCTAATCGTTTAAATTCTTCCCGCACCAACCTCCTCACGCCTGTCCACGACCTAAAAATAGATATGTCATAATTCTCTACTAATGATCCTATATTTACAAAACTTAAATGGATAGGGCTATTCTGTCTTTGGCTTATTAAGCCAACCGCCATATTTTTTGCCAGAATAAATATATTTTTATATATCTCATCATCAAGTCCATCACCATCGTCATCTATTTCTATTTTTCTTTGCAGCGTAACCCTATCAAGTTCGGTCTTAAAGGGACCAATACAATGGATATAGGAAATACTCTCTGGGTTAAGGCTAAAAACCTTCTTAGAGAAGTTTGCGATATCTTTTTTATCCTCAAGATTCACATCTACTATGCAAGTATAATGGGGTAATGTTTTAAGGTTTTTTATCCCGCGCCGAGAAATTCCGAAAATTAGCGTATCTTTATCAAAAACAAACTCTTGAAAAAGAGCGTTTCCAATGGTCCCAGAGATACCCGAGATAATGACTATATTTTTAAAACTATCCATAGTATTAATTTTATTATATAGACATCGCGCATCTCTCGCAATTCGTCGCCATAGACCATAAACTTATCCATAAATAAAAAAATATACTCGAACCAAGTTTACGGCTCAAATACAAGACATTCCCTATTTAATTATCACTTGGGTGCCCAGAGGGTATCGAACCCTCGACCTTCGGTACCACAAACCGACGTTCTACCACTGAACTATGGGCACCATGTTCAACGTGGTTTTTATAATAACCCATTCCGAATATTATTTCAAGGAGAAAAAAGAGGGCGGAATATCCCGCCCTCTCTGTTGAAGTGATATAGCCCTAGTCGCCAAAGACAGGCTGGATAAGCTCGAGAAACCGAGCCCAGTCCTGTTCCCGAGACGAGACAAGAGCCGTCCACGCCCCATAGACACCGTTAACCAGGTCTTCGCGGTTATCGTAGCTGCGCAGGTCGTAGTACGTTCCAGACCGCAAGCGACTCACGCGAGGCACCTCAAGCCGTAGTGGATCGCTTATAACACCACCCGGAACTATGAGGATACTCTCCACAACGCCCCGATCGACATCAAGCAGGGACGCATCATTTATGGCGCTATAAAGAATCATCTTGTTGAACATTTCCCGGAATGCATCAGCTCCAAAATGATCGAGTGCCGCATGATAGCCGTCGGCTATTTCACCCCGGACCTCCTCATGGTCTCCTCGCAGATAGCGAACGGAAAGACCCTTGCCGGTGATCACATAACCGACCCTGTCAGCTAAAATCGTATCGGCATGGAACGATCCTCCGCAGTATATGGCAAAACGAACAGATGAACGCTCAACTATGGTCGCGAGCATGTATGCGACTGGTCGATCGTTGTAGGCGGCGTCAAAGACGTCCTCTCCGCCCAAAAATGCATCGAAGCCAGTGACAAGATGCTTCTCCCAAAGTTTGGCTCCTTTGCTGTCACTGAACGACAAAGCCGAAATCAACAAGTCTCTTAATTGTGTGCGCGACATCATTACCCTCCCTTGAAATGCCGTGAAATAGTACTGGGTCTATTCTTGCAATAAAAAGATGGTAAAGTCAATTAAAAGGCCCGACACCTTACGGTGTCGGGGTTTGTTCACATTTCCAACGCAGGTCAGGAATTGAGGGCGTAGAACACCCTGTCCCACGCCCCGTCTGCGTCAGATACGAGCTCCTCGAACAAGAGGCAGACCTTGTCGGCCAGTTCTCCGGACGAGAATATACGCATGTCATGAATGCTGTCGGGAGTTACCCGATCGAGGGCGTCAATGGAGAAGATGGGATGAACGTCCCCCTTGACTACGGCGACTGTCCCTTCATCCATTGGGACCAACGCGAGTCGTTCTTCCAAATACGGAAATCCGACCGCGAAGAAATCAGCCGCCGTAACAACATCATCCTCTAAATGCGGCATGAATTTAAAGGACCTCCCCGGACCGCCCAACGTCTCGTAGTAGATCCTACCGCCGGCATCCCGGCGCCAGAGTCTACCACCCACATGGTACATAACGGCAACCCCTTTGGGATCGACGGTTATATGAAGGAGCTCTCCGCAAACGGACTCGTCCGTCGCATAAATATCCCCTCCTCCGAGGTACATGTCGAAAAGCTTGCGAGCCCGCTTATCTAAAGCGGCTCGCCCTCCAACCGCAGACTCCCGCCGTGCGGCCTTGAGAAGTGCTTGAAGTTCTTTCCTGAATACATTCATTGAAACCTCCTCAGTTGGAATAATACTAATTTAGTTTTGTAATAAAAAACAAGAAAAGTCAATGGGGAACAAAAAGAGGCTTTCCTCACAAAAGCCTCTTTCTGTTTAATCAAATCCCTATTGGTGCCGCGGGAGGGAGTTGAACCCCCGACGCTTGCCTCTTCAGGGCAACGCTCTACCGCTGAGCTACCGCGGCGGCTTTCCAAATTTGCTTTTCAAGTATACACAGATTGCCAATCAGAATCAATACTTCCCCCCCCGCCTAATACCCTGTTGTTGGTTATATGTTATTGATTGTGTATTATCTTAGTCGGAGAGCCGGGAATCGAACCCGGACCATATGCTCCCAAAGCATACATACTACCACTATACTACTCTCCGTTTGTTGCAGTTTATTGCTTTCTTAGTATACTGAAATAGTTGCAAAAGTAAATGTACCTGACCGCCCCTGTAGTTCAATGGATAGAACTGGAGACTTCTAATCTCCCAATCTAGGTCCGATTCCTAGCGGGGGCACAAATCATAAAACACTCCTTACGGGGTGTTTTATGATTTACCCCTAGGAATCGGACGCCGAAGGCACAGTCCGATTGAGCTGTGACTTGGGTCGTTGCTAGCGATCCGTCAGCCGACGGAGAGCGTGCAACGCGACGGAATGCAGGGCGCGCATTATTCTTCTGCGCGCCCTGCCCCCAAGCGGAACGCAGTGCAGCGAAGCGGGCACCTAGCGGGGGCACAACGACCAAAAACGATTTATGCCACTTTTATATTCATAGATCACACAACGGTAATGATGCGTGCGAATTGATCCGATCTGCGAATCGTGATCAAATCGCCTTCATGCAACACGCGAACATCCATATGATTATCCGCATAGATTGCGGCAGGGCCGCGCACAATCGTAGCCGTAATAATGGAATTGTCACGAAGCACCATGTGATCGAAACGCTCGGTGCTATTATTGAACGCAAGTCCGACCCCCACCTCAAAAAAACTGTGCGTAATACTCCGATAATAGCCAGTCGATCCAAATGGTGTCGCAACTACAATTCCATCGCCAATAATCTCATGTCCAAGATCTCCTTGCCCGGAAATATCCAACCGATATCGGATCGCATGTCGCGGATTTTCATTATGAAGAACAATATCATTCAAACCAATCAAAACAGCATCGCCAACGGCCGCCTCTAATTTCCAAACATCGCGAATTGTATATTCACCTACGGTAACCCGGCGCAAAACCTCCTCATTCGGAAGCGGATTACACAACTTGCAAATAGTACTTCCCTTGATGATTAGCTTCGGTATACCCGGCCATGCAATCTCCGCGCGCATTAAGGTGCCATCCCCGCCATAACTTATTACAAGGTCAGGGTCAGTTTCAACAATAGAAAAACCAGCCTTCACTAATAAGGGCTTGATGTGTACATCGTCATATCCGGAAATAAGTACTGCTCGTTTCATCATATATAGCACATGAAAGCATGTTCAAAAAATCAAAGGTTTTTTCTTTCTACTGTTGTTGCGATTTCTGGCTTGTGATGTCCCGAGCAATGCCGACGATACCGACAATTGTGTTCTCATCGTTATAGAAAGGCGCCTTTGTTGTCTCAAACCACGCCGTCACCCCTGCGCCATCGACGCTCGCTTCCTCGATACGCTTTGTGGAACCTGTCTTGATAACCGCCTCATCATCAGCTCGATATGTATCCGCGTACTCCTTAGGAAAAATGGCGGGATCCGTCTTCCCAATAATCTCGTCGAGTTCTTTATGCACAAACGCAAGCCATGCCTTATTGGCAGTGATGTATCTACCCTCCGTATCCTTAACGAATACCAACTCGGGCATAGTATTCAGGATCGACCGTTGCAACCCCTCGCTCTCACGTAACGCCTTCTCGACCTTCACTTGATGAGTCACATCGAGCACCGTAGAGACCATAAGATCATATTCAGTAAGAGGTATATTCCGGGCAGTAATGTAAGCAGTCTCTCCTGACTGCCTTACGATAGGTAATTTTTCCCACACCATACGTACGGGATCTCCGCTCATGATATCAATAGTTACCTGCTCCTTTATTTTCTTACGAAACTCAGGGTTAGGATACACATGCTCAAAGAATGCATCCACGCTCGTCAGAGTCTCTCGCGGCCATCCATAGATCTCTTCAAACTTTTTATTGATAAAGATGGCCTTCCCGTCAGAAATGGTGTTGATCGCATAGCCGATCGGCAGATTATTTGAAACGACCGTGTTGATCAGCTCCTGCTTTTCAAGCGCCTCGCGTATCTGCTTCTGCTCGGTAATATCGCGTGCGACACCTGCAATACCACGTAATAAGCCAGCATCATCATATACGGGAATTTTGATTGTCTCAACCCAGATAATATTCCCATTAAGGTCAGGGGCGGTTTCTTCCATCCGCTTCTGCAAACCACTTTCCGTGACTTTCTTATCATCAGCTCGATACTTATCGGCGAATTCTTTAGGCCAAAGATCAAGGTCAGTCTTTCCGATGATTTCTTCTCTTTGCTTGCCAATACGTGAAAGATACGCTTCATTAACGGAAAGATATACTCCGTTAACATCCTTCATCCATATGATATCGGGAACCGAATCCAAGATAACGCGCTGCTGTTCTTGATATGCAGCGATTTTAGCTGCACTCTTGATCTGATCGGTTAGATCCCAACCGATGCCAATGATACCAATATCAGCCCCGTGCGCATCGCGCATCGGTGCTGCTGACCAACGATAAGGAAGTTTTGATCCATCCTTTCTAACAAGGTGTGCATCAACCTCGACGTATTCTTTATCATACGCATCGTTGATCGCTCCAATGAACGAAGGCTGGTCATGATCTGCAATAAGCTCAAGAGAAAGCTTTTGTTTTAATTCATTGGCTGAATATCCAGTCGCTATCTCCGCTCGACGGTTCCATTTAATTAAATTGGATTTCGTATCAAGCACATATATGATGCTTGGCAATGCATCAACGACATTTTTCAGCTCGTTCATCGCCTTACTCAATTGCAATTCTCGATTTTTTTGCTCCGTAATATTGTCGAATACTGCGGTGAAAAATCCTTTCTGCATACTAAACACGGAAATCGAAAACCATATTTTGAGCGCTTCGAGATAAATCTCAAATTGCTCAGGTTCGCCGCCCGAAGCTACGCGTCCATAGATTTCAAACAATTTGGGATCACTCTCCTTAATACCCGGGATCACTTCTGATACCAACTTACCAACAACATCCTTCAGTCCGGTCAACTTCTCAAATACGGGATTGACGTCCAAATAACGAAAATCAACAGGAGCTCCTTGGTCATTAAAAATCATCTCGCAATGAGCAAGTCCGGTAAGCATGTTGTAAAACAACGCACGGAAATATCGCTCCTTTTCCTGAATATCACGATATGCCAATAGACTGGTTAACCCATCAGCCAGTCGTCGACTTATCTCCTGAAAAAGTTGTTGTTCCTCCTCTGTCCACACCCGAGGAAATGAGCACTGATGCATGCCAAAAATCCAAGGCTTTCCCTCTTTGGGATATACCGGAGTGAATATCTGAGATTGGACGCCAAATTGTTCTGCAGTAACTTTATTAATGGGCCGATCCGTACCGGCAATATAAACTACCGGTTCGGGAGATACCAGCGCCTCACGCATATTCTGAGCTACATCCGGGTTCATTGGTACATCCACATTCAAAATTTTGGCGCCCGGATATTCGGGTCGAGTAACCTCCATCGGCACACGAAATGATGCGGCATCAGGATCACACGGATAAAGAAGCCATGCGCGGTCACAATTAAAGATGGAGAATACTTTTTCCAAAACGCCACCGAGCATCTGTTCAAGATCACTTGCCCCCTGTATGGCCCGATTAACCTGATCCATGCTTTCAAAAAACCCAAGGCGAATAGCTTCCTGCTTTTGTATCATCTGGTGCTGATCGGATTCGTCTTTTTGTATCTGATTGTCCATTGCCATAGTGCTTTTAGTATACCAAAAAACCTGCCCACTCGGACAGGTTTCATATTCTGTATGTATTAAAATCCTCGATCGAACTTTGTCATCTGTTCATTAAACTTATCATTCATCACATTAACCACAATGGATTCGTCATTGATCTTCTTGACCAGATCAGAAATGGTCTCTGCGGATACATCACCGTCACCCATGATCTGCCCCTTGATGGCAACGAGCAGCTGATTCAAATAATCATTATATGTCAGCAGATGTCCAATAAGCGTAACTTCGGTACTCACAGCCTCCAGGGCTGTTTCCGCAGAAACCCTCGGTTCAATGCCCGAAACATTTACGGTCATGGTCTGTAGATACCCAGACAAGGCTATCGCCTTATCCCTGATCTGCCGATTCCGTTCGATTTCCTGTTTGACTAACTCAAGCGCCTCAGGATATTTTCTCTCGTTGTTCAATGCGGAAATGTCGCCAATGCGCTTTGCCGACTCTTTGGACATGCCGACGATATTCTGAGCAATAAGCGAAGCATCTTGTCGAGCCTGCATAAAATCACCCGGGACGGTCTTCGTCTGGGCAAGCAAAAACCGCCCGACAAAATATGCCAGAAACATCATGATCAAAAGGACCACAAATAGGCGCATTTTCCGAGGAACCTTAAAATAGAGCGTTCGCATCATTAGAAATAATTTAATAGTATTCACAGATAAAAAGCAATATGTAAAAGATGTATATAGACCCATTTTATTAGCCCTGTCAAACTACTTGGCAACCGCAGCTGCTTACCATACAATGGAGTATACGAACGACTATGGCAAAAGGAAATCTCGACCCGAAAGTGCCGCCTCAAGATCTCGACGCAGAGAAGTCAGTTCTTGGTGCACTTATGCTCGATAAAAACTCTATATTGCGCGTTGTGGACTTTCTCGAAGAGAAAGATTTTTATGTACCCGCACACCAAAAGATCTTCACGTCAATAGTCGAACTGTTTGAGAAGAATCAACCAATCGACGTCCTAACCGTAACTAATAAGCTTAAGGATAAAAACCAGATGGACGCCGTCGGCGGCTCATCTTACTTAACCGAGCTTATCAACTCGGTACCTTCTTCCGCGCACGTAGACCACTATGGCGGCATAGTAAAGCAAAAGAAAGTCTTACGCGAACTATTAACCACTGCGGCGCGCATCAGCGAAGACGTGTTCCAAAACCAGGAAGATCCGGACGAAATGCTCGATATGATCGAGCAGAAGATCTTTGCGATCAATCAAAAGTCAAAAACGTACGCATTTACCCCAATCTCCGATCATCTCAAGGCGGCATACGAGCGCATGGAACGAAACCTCGGTATGGAAGGCCTTTCAGGAACAAGCTCAGGCTTCAAGGGGCTCGATAATTTACTCTCAGGATTCCAAAAGTCCGACATGATCATCCTCGGGGCTCGACCATCTATGGGTAAAACCGCGGTTACACTCGACATGGTGCGTGGTGCCGCAAAGGCCGGCGCATCAGTTGCTGTATTCTCGCTCGAAATGTCCAAGGAACAGATCATTGACCGCCTTATCTCGACCGAATCAGGCGTTCCATTATGGAACCTGCGCTCTGGCCGTATTACTGACGAGATGGACTTCCAGATGATCCAGGCGGCACTCGACCGCCTTTCCCGCATGAAGATCTATGTCGACGACACGCCATCCCCAACGGTTCTACAAATTCGCTCAATGGCCCGCAAACTCAAGATGGAACATGAGCTTGACCTGATCGTGATCGACTACGTACAACTCATTCAACCGAGTCGCCATGGTGATAACAGCGTCCAACAGTTCACCGAAATTTCGCATGGTATCAAAGGTCTAGCCCGCGAACTCAACGTCCCAGTACTTGCCTTGTCGCAGCTCAGCCGCAACATCGAATCCCGCGGTGGAGAACCAAAACTTTCCGACCTACGCGAAACCGGTTCGTGGGAACAAGACGCGGATGTCGTCATGTTCATCCACCGATACAATCGCGACGTCAAAGACTTGATGTCGGCAGAAGAAAAGAACAGATCAGCGCTACTCGTAACCAAGCACCGCAACGGCCCGCTCGGAGATGTTCCACTTCTTTGGAATCCGGAAAAGGTTTCCTTTACTGAGGTGGACACGGTACATACAATTTGATATTACGAGATATGAGACCGGGGGTACGAGGCAAAAATCAGGGAGCCGCTCAGGCGACGCATTTTTATTTTCATACCTCTCACCTCTAATCTCCAACCCCATTCCTTATGCTCCCACAACAAATCCGCAACTTCATCGACGTATTTGCAAAATTGCCAGGTATTGGACCACGGCAAGCGACACGGCTCGCCTTCTTTTTGATCGGAAGCGGTAAAAGTAAGATTAACGAAGCGGCACGGGGCATCATCGACCTCGCCTCCATCAAGGTATGTACTAATTGTTTCTTCATTCATTCCAACGAAGGAAGCCTCTGTGGTATCTGCGAAAATCCACACCGAGTGCAGAATATCATCATGATAGTTGAGAAAGAAACCGACCTCATGTCTATCGAACGAACAAGGAGGTTTAATGGTCGCTATCTGATCATTGGTGAGCTGACCAAGGGTGGCATCCTCGATGCGACCCAAAAGTTGCGCATGAGCCACCTCAAGAACATTATCGGGAAAAAGCTGGACGGCCAGGCCGACGAAGTAATTATCGCAACCAACCCGACGACATACGGCGATCTCAATGCCATGGTCATCAAAAATGAACTCGAGGGCTACGCAAAGAAATTCACTCGCCTTGGCCGAGGTATTCCCACGGGTGGCGAAATAGAGTTTGCCGACGAGGACACGCTCGAACAAGCCCTAGAGCGACGCATTTAAGCAAAAAAACACGGCGCCTCACGCGCCGTGTTTTTTATATAGCGCCTCTTATCTCCAGATGGCAATTCCTTTTTTACTATATGCCTTATTAAAAACATCTATAGGTATAAATGTTTTTCTTCTCGTTTCATCTAGCTTGCCCGATGGGTTATGAATAAAGAAGCCTTCGATAGCCCCACTCTTTACCCTGCAGCCAATCACTAAAACAAGGTGCCCGCCCGGCTCTTCATTAACACCGGTCTTATCAAAGCGGATCAAAGATGGATTCACAGAAGCAACGAAGAAACGCTTTTTCTTCATCAGCTCACAAATGGAAGCGATGCCGAAATGCGAAACGGTATATCCAGTCAATCCATAATTCTGAGCTTGATTAAGTAAGGGCTTGTAAAACCACCCTCTATCAGCACTCACGTCATAACCGCCAAGTTTAACTCCTTCATACGTTAGTTCGCCAATGGTTTTCCCCGCCAACGCATAAAAATCAACCACCATTTTAAGACAGGCAACCCCACACGCCCGCCAACTCCAATATGCATACTCTTCTCTATCAGGAAACCCGAAATTATTCCAATTAGGGTCGTCTTCTCCTTTTATACGTTTTTCCAATATATCCGCTACCAACTCAGGAGTGGCAAATTGGCACTGATATGGAATTGTTTCGGCAATAAAATAATCTCCCCCGCTCATCTTTTTTATTTTCATCGAAAATACCTGGTCTAATAAAATAAAACGCAAGGCTAATACGATTTTCTTAACAATTTTCATAGTTGAATTATATATCATATCCATAACAAAAAAACACGGCGCCTCACGCGCCGTGTTTTTATATTGGTAATAAATTTTTATTGGGTGCTAGTAACTTGAATATGCATGCCCCTACCTTGTCCGCGCCCATGCATTCCCATACCTCCCCGCTCGTTCAAGCCAAGCTCCTGCCGGATGGCATCGGCCTGGGTCATAAGCTTGTGCATTTCTACGAGTCGAGGAAAATTAGCTTCGGTGATGACGCTAGTCATATCAGATCCTCGTCCGTTGCCGGGAAGCGTGCTCATAGCAGCCTTCCAGGCCGTATAATCTCCCGCCTGAATGGCCTTATCAACCGTTTCGCGATGAGCATCCATAACCTCCCGCTGCGCCGCAATGGCGGCGGTTGATGTAGCATTACCCATACCGCGCCCATTCATCATACCACCTTTGGCATACGTCGTGCTCGCCGCGATTCCCGCGACGCCCGCAACAACAGCCAATCCAATAATTCCTACTGTAATTTTTTTGTTCATAATAATAACTGTTTTATATTTCAGGCAAAGCTACAGGACCAAACAATGTGCACGGTTGCAGATCAAACAGCAAGGCCTTCATATATTATTACGGGGCAAGATGCAAATTTCTTTCACGCAGCATCATTCCTTGTTGCCCAGATTCATCCGGAAATCGGCGTGAAAAAACTTCGTCTCGTATCATACCTTGCTCTCGATTTATTACAGAGCCACGCCGGGTCCACGGGAATATATCGGTCGCATGAAATACCGCGGGTCCAGTAAGAGAACCAGCCACACGCACGCGCTCTCCAAAGTCTCCTAAGATCAATCCTCGCTGCACCGCATCGGAAACATCAACAGTCCATCGTATTCCCGAAAAATCTTCCAACACAAGGGTCGATGTCGCCGATCCAGAGACGATCACGCCTGCAAGCATGCCATCCTCCGGACGCATCCAAAGATGCATTTTGCGCGTTTCAAACGCTTGATACTGCGGCACTACATCGGCAAATCGCCGCTCGGCAATACGCCCCGCTCCAACAGTATGCAATACGCCACCGACAATAATACTCGCGACAATGCTTGCACTAAGGATTGTGACAGCGCGGTAGCGATACGCTCCTTTAATGCTGCGCATGTCGTAATACGCAATAATACCAAACGCGATCATAGTTAAAACCCACACATACGGCAAATACGTAATCAAGAATGGTCCGGGATGCATACGTATCATACGTTCCGCTCCCGGGTCGATGTCTCCTAATGCAAACAAGATGACGGAAACAGAAACTCCGCCGATTAACACCGAGAGTACAAAGCCGCCAAGCAAAGCGGTTTGGCGCATCAAAAAGATCCATCGTGGCAACGGCGCAATGTCCCGCTCCTCTATGGTATGTAATATGTCTTTAGAAAAATCTTTCATAATCATTAATTCGTTAATAGTATCCCTCCTGCTTCAACCCGTTCTCGGAACTGTTTTTTCGCGCGATTGATAAGCGTCGCAATGGTGCCCATCGGCTTCTGAAGAATATCCGATATTTCACGATAATCCTTATCCTCAAGAAACTTCAACACCAACACATCGCGATACTTCGGATCCATTGTTTCAAGCACCTCGCGGATCCGGCGCGCAGTCATCTTTCGATCCGCATCACGTACGACATCAACCTCGGACGCAAGCAGCTCGAATACATCATCTCCCTCCTCGACTGCAATGGTCTGCGGGCGGGCATGCCGCTTGCGATGCTGAGATATCGTTTCATTATGTGCGATTCGATACAACCATGAAGAAAACTTGAGCGACGGATCAAAGTCGTTCAAATTACGGTACGCGCTGATAAACGCATTTTGCAAAATATCGGCAATGTCATCATCAGAATAACCCGAGATGCGCCAAACATACCGCGCAAGCGGCGCTTCATATCGACGAATCAGGCACGCGTACATTTCCCGGTCTTGGAGAGTAAGCGCGACCAATTCCTCATCGGTTTTTTCGGCACAATGCCCATGCTCGATCATATAGATACAGTATACTACGTTTTCGCTATAATTTTTCTTTCAACCGACAAAAAATCGCCGGTTTTTATCCGACGATTCTTTCTGGAAAATTGTTTGCAATTTTGATGAGATGTAAGGCGCGGGAAAGGTGGGGAGGAGGATGTACTTACTGGTACATCGACCGAACCAACAGGGACCCGCAACACAACAGCTCGCAAAATGGCGAAGAATTTTAGCCAATGGTGTTAATTTCCACCTCAGTATAATGCTGCCTATGCGTCTTAAACTTTCGGTAGCGGTTCTTATTGTGGTAGCGGAAGACGATCTTCTTGTCGTCGCGATCCTTGCTCAACACGGTTGCCTCAACCTTCGCGTTAGTGACATACGGAGCTCCGATGGTCGCATCGGCGCTGTCCTTCTGCTCATCGGCGACGAGGAGCACTTTGTCGAAGACGAACTGCTGTCCGATCTCGACTTCCAATTTCTCAACCTTCAATTTTTGTCCGGCGGAAACCTTATATTGCTTTCCCCCTGTTTCGATGACTGCGAATTTCATATCAGTTAAAGATACCCGAAGACCCAGAAAATGTCAACCCGAGAGTACGAATTCACCCTGCAAAACGGATATATTTTACGTTCGCCCGCCAGTAGATAGATGGACGCGACGAATTTCGAATACAAGGTAAACCTGGCTTAGATTCTATCAGGAAAATTGGAAAAAATCCCATCCACGCCTATCGATTTCATGCGTTCGATATCCCGCGGCTCGTCTACAGGCCAGGCAAACACCTGTAATCCACGCTCATGGGCATCATATACGAATTCCTGGGTCAAAAATGGGTGAGCCATATTAACCGAAGCGGCCCCAAGACGCTGTCCGAATTCCGCATAGCCGATAGGGTTGCCGGCCAAGATCGCACCCAGGCGTACTCGTGGACACAATTTATGAAACGTTCGCAACAGATAATGATCAAATGCGGTCACTGAGAATTGGTCGACTGCCCAGCCCTTTTCAGAAATGTACCGATTGATGATCTCCGCGGTTGGTTCGATGACTTCCGCTTCTTTCAACTCGACAACGGCTCCAACCCGATGATCGAGCATATCAAGGACTTCCTCGAGCGTAACGACCCGCTCCCCCTGCCCGGCATCGAGCATTCGCAATGCGTCCAGAGCAAGATCGGCGACACGCCCATACCCGTTCGTAGTCCGATCGACCGTGTCATCATGCATCACGACGATCTCCCCCGTCTTACACCGATGCACATCCAATTCGACCATATCAACTCCAAGATCAATAGCCTTTTGAAAAGCTGCGAGTGTGTTTTCCGGGAAATAACCGGATGCTCCCCGGTGCCCAAATCGTAATGGCTTGTTCATATGGTTTACTGTATCAGTGTTAAAATAGTATCCCGAACGATTGGCAATTCATAGATGCCATTATCCTCGCTAAAATGCCCCTTATCATGTTCGATGATAATCCGTGCACCCAGTTGCTGCTCGAACATATCTCGATTAATAGCAAGATCAACATACGGATCAGATTCGGAAAAGATTGCGGTAATCGAACCAGCAGTGCGTTTAACCATCGCAAGATCGATCGGCGTATCAAGCCACGGCTTGGCAATCGCCCACTCCTCTCCCGTTTCAACACCTCGCAAGGTAAACCATCCGGCAACACAAATAAACCCAGCAACGGAGGATACATTCTCTTGTTCAAAAAAACGCATGATGGCCTGACACCCGACGCTATGTCCGACAAAGATATCCGTAGGACGAAGCGCTCCCGCAACGGTACGCAGCATCGCAACCCATTCTTCGATCACAGGGTGCTCCGTATGAGGCATCGCGGGAATGATGACATCAAGATTGTGATGTTCAAGCTGCTCGCGTAGCCACGGGAACCACTCCCGCTCGGGGGCGGCACCCCATCCATGTATGATAAATACGCGACGCTCCATATCAGAAATAAAAATAATAGACGACCGATCCCGTAATCAAAAGGATGAATAATGCGGCGATGGATAACAGGAGGATATTACGCTCCTTTTTAATATATTCGGGCTGAGTCGGCGCATCTGGGATAAGTTCTGCAATTACCATATCCGCTTTTTGGACGACATCTTCGGCCTCTGCTGTAACAGGCTGCGTTTCTGCACGCAAAACCTCCTGCATAATTTCAGCAACATCGTTCGCTTCAACTCCCCGATACGTCAACAATTCCCGAACTTGATCTTCTCCGATACCTCCTTTAAGCTGATCCTTTGCGATTGTAATAAGTTTTTGCTTGTCCATTGATCTTATACTCCTTGAATTACTTGAATAAGTATAAAACGCGTGAATTTTAATGAAATACGCGACGCGGGAAAGTTAATGAGGAAGGCGTACAGCGGTACTCCGACCGAATTAACAGGGACCCGCAACAAAGTAGTTCACAAAATTAATGCGTTTTACTTGGTGATTGTGATTTTAGATCCCTCTTCCGCATACGGTGCCCGCACGGTGATGCGCTTAGTTACTGAATCATAATATGCGGAATATCCACTCATACCAAGTCCACCCTTAGTAGGATCCTTTGGCATTGCCGGCAAGTATTTAGGCACGAGGCAAGACTCAATGGCATACCCGCTCATGCCAAATCCTGCTGCACCGAGAAATGTAGCCTTCTGAGGCAACGGACCGGTAGCGCACATAAACGTTCCGCCATTATCGGAGACGTTCTTTTTAATCGCGTCGGCGATCAACGTTACATCCTTTCTTCGCTGATCATTACGAGCCTGTGGCGTTGCCGGTACGGACGTCGGAGCGCCAGCCCCAAGCATCTGTCCAAAAATACCCTGTAGTACTTCCTCAAATGACTGCGCCCCATCAGGAGCTATAATCTCCTGATTCTTGCCAAAATTCTTTCCCGTCAAGACTATGTTCATAGTCGTCATCCTACTCGCGTCAACCTTATCACGAAGCGAGATCTGGGCTGTGTATTTATACGGAAGCGAATCTCGCTTACCAATCCATGTCTCCATGGCATCAACATTCAAAAACGAAAGTGTTTCATCCATCTCGCTTACGTCAGTTGGCTCATTCTGCATGATCGCATCCGTCACAATAATCCATTCCTTAAATTTTTCCTTATCAAAAGCAAGCGAAAAATGATGCATGGCAACACCATCAATCTCCTCTGGCGAAAGACGCTTGTTGACGGTCAAGAACCGATGATCACCCCACGCATCAGCCAACTGATTCCGTTGCTCCTGCGTGATATCCGGGATGACCGTCTCAGAACTCCCCGTTGAAGCGCCTAATTGGGTCTTTGCTTCTTTGTCTTCGATGACGAACCATTTATTCTTTAAAAAGCTCAGGCTAAAAAAACCAAGATCGGGAATGTTGTTGACCTTGACATAGTTCTTTCTGTCCAAATTCCGATATTCTGCTCCAAGTGCAAAATCACCCAACGGCCACTTATCCGTATCGGCCTCGAATAAGATGGAAACCTTCGGACTCACCTCATCGCGAAAATCAAAGGCACCTGAGGAAGTTACAGTCAACTTCGTCGGCTGTTCCTGACCCATAAGCATTCCCGCAAAAGGGTTTGTGGAAGATGCCGCCGTTGCAAACAACGACCCTCCACTGGCCGTCACATTGATCTCGGTAGCGAATGCCATAGCCCGTACGTCTCGAACTTGCAGGATCATCCGATCTAATATCTGTTCTGGTGATGCAAAATAAACGGTATACGCATATGCCCCACCTACGAGAACAAGGACTACGGAGGCGATAATGGAACCGATGCGTATGATCCGCTTCCCACGACTCAGCACAGGAGGGAGCACAATGCCCGAGGAAGTATCCTCCCGTACAGGAGCCGGTTCCAAAGAAAGGGGCTCAAACGGCGCACTGGGCTGTAAAGGCGGAATTTCTCGCTCGATACCGTGGGCAACGGATATCTCTGGAGCAGCAGGAACGGGCAATGATTGCTCTGGAAGGGCAGGAACCGATTCGGTAACCGGTATTTCACTCAGCGTAGGAACACGTACTGAGAGTGCTTTAAATATTTCCTGAACCTCATCGTCACTCGTTCCTCGTCGCCGAAGAAATTCCCGGATCTCTTGCTCACCGATACCGCCGGCAAGCTGATTTTTTACCACATCAATAAGTGCCTGATTGACCATGTAGATAGAATATAACTAATACATTCATTATAGCGAAAATCGCACCAAAAACAAAAACACCCGGCGCGGGTGTTTTTGTTTTTTGTTTGCTTCACCTCGATACCTCGATATAATTCGCGGCATCCTTTGGTAAAATTCTTCCGGCATAGGTGAACAGGATACTTGCGATGACTAGAGCAACGTGATGCAAGTAGATAGCCACATGCAAGGCGGCGTCCGTGAAAGCCCTATTATAAGGCACCATTTTACAATCTCATCTTGCGAGATTTCTAACCGGAGGGGGTGGACCTGGCGAGAATCGAACTCGCGTCTCAGCAATGCGAATGCCGTGTTCTACCACTAGACTACAGGCCCTGATTTAGCCTTTTTATTATAGGGATAATCAAGGAAAAATCAACCAAACCCAAAAACCGCCCGTAGGCGGTCTTTTGTATCATTCGGCAATTACTTCGACAAAATGATAATTTTTCTTCCCTCGCTTCACGATAATATATCGGTCGAACAAAATGTCACTTTCGATCAATATATGCTCAGATGATTCAATCTTCTTGCCATTCAACTCGATCGCCCCGGCTTCCACATCCTCACGCGCCTGTCGCTTAGATAATGGAGACTTCCATGCCAGAGAGGTAAGAAAATCCGCAATACCAACTCCGACAACCGCTTCATCGCCGACCCGCTGCACAGCCGGGTTGCCGACAAACAACGCCTCACACTTCTTTTTCTCCCCGATGATCCCGGAAATATCGCCGCCAAAAAGTGCTTCAGAAATTTTCTGAGCCTGTTCCAGTGCGTCCTTACCATGCACAAACTCGGTCACCTCATCGGCGAGCGCCCTATGAGCCGCACGTTTTTCAGGCTCCTCTTGGAGAAACTGCTCCAGCTCGGCGATCTCTGTAAGTGTTAGAAACGTATAATACTTCAAGAATTTGACCACGTCCAAATCATCCACATTCAGCCAAAACTGATACAAGTGATACGGCGATGTCATGGTCGCATCAAGCCAAACCGCCCCACTCTCGCTCTTGCCCATCTTCTTTCCATCGGCACGAGTAACAAGCGGATGAGTCAGCCCAATTACTTCAACGTGCTTGACCTTCCTTACCAGTTCAATGCCCGCAGTAATATTCCCCCACTGGTCGGAACCACCCAATTGCAATTCAACGCCACGCGATTCATACAGTTTTAAAAAATCATATGCCTGCAATAACTGATAGCTAAACTCGGTGAACGATATACCGTCTTCCATGCGCGTCTTTACCGACTCCTTGGCAAGCATTTCATTGACCGTAAAATACTTTCCGGCATCACGCAAAAAATCAACAAGCGGCATCATACCAAGCCAGTCATAATTGTTTACATAAGTCGCATGCTTGAAATGAAACTGACTGATCTGCTTTTCAAGCCCCGCGGTCATTGATTCGACAACATCAGTTGTATTCAGTACGCGCTCCTGTGATCGGCCGCTCGGATCACCAATGCGTCCCGTTGCACCCCCTACGAGCATGACCGGCTTCATGCCGGCATTTTCAAGGCGCTTAGCGAAAACGATCCCCAGTAACCCGCCAACATGCAGACTAGACGCGGTCGGATCAAACCCGATATAAAAGGACCCGTCTTTGCGGTCTATAAGCGCCCTGAGCTCCTCTTCATTTGAAATCTGATAGATCAGCCCCCGTTCCTTTAATTCATCCAAAATATGCATACCTGTATTATTATACAAAAAGCCACTTTTGTAAAAGTGGCTTTTAAAAATCAAAGTAGTCCATGATTGCGGCGCAGTAATAATGCGTTTGCCGCAACGATCACCGTACTCAAAGACATCAGCACGGCAGACACAGCCGGAGAAAGTACGATACCTTGGGAATACAGGATCCCTCCGGCAAGCGGAATGGCAAGGACGTTATATCCCGTTGCCCAATACAGGTTTTGGATCATTTTTCGATACGTCAATCGAGACAGCTTAAAGATCTTGGCGATATCACGCGGATCACTCTTGGCCAGAATAATACCAGCTGATTCGATCGCGACGTTTGTCCCGGCCCCAATCGCGATACCAACATTCGCCTGCATCAGGGCAGGCGCATCGTTAATACCATCACCAACCATGGCGACACGCAAGCCTTTGTCTTGATATTCCTTAACCCGCTCCACCTTCTCATGAGGAGAAACTCGGAAGAAATAATCGGCAATGCCAAGATCCTGGGCGACCCACTCGGCAACTTCCTCGGAATCCCCGGTCATCATAACCGGCTTAATACCAAGGCGTTTCAACGCGATAATAGCCTCCTTCGATTCCGGACGAATGGTATCGGCAAGCGCAATGACGCCGATCGGAGCATGATCGACAAACACATACACGATGGTTTGCCCCTTACCTGCCAATAGGGCAACTTCTTGTCGTATGACCTGTGGCGTTTGCTCAATAACCTTCGCGCCGATCAAAGATTCTCCGCCAACCTGGACATGTAGCCCACGCACAGTCCCCTTTACCCCCTTACCGGGTAACCGCTCGAATCCGGTCACCGGGAACAATTCAATCTCTCGTCGCCGCGCCTCTGATACGATGGCACGAGAAACAGGATGCTCGGAGGCAGTATCAATCGAAGCCGCGAGCCGCAAGATATTTTCTTCTACCTGGGATTCCACGACACCGCCGTCATCACCTTCTACGATCTCTCGCTCAAACGGAATAATTTTATAAATACCATATTCACCCGTAGTCAATGTTCCCGTTTTATCGAATAGGACCATATCAATGGTACGGGCAGCCTCAAGCGCAAGGCGATCCTTAATAAATAATCCATTACGCGAAGCAAGCGATGTCGATATGGCAACCACAAGCGGAACGGCAAGCCCCAACGCATGCGGACACGCCACCACCAAAACGGCAACCACACGACCCAGCGTAAACGAAGCCGAAGCATCAAATACCACCGCCCAGACAACTGCGGTAGTGAGCGCTGAAAAAATAGCAATGCCGGTCAGATAGGATGCTGCTTTGTCCGCAAGGATCTGCATGCGAGACTTTGACGCTTGCGCTCCCGCGACAAGTCGCATAACTCCTGCCAAAAATGTATCAGAGCCGATACGAGTAACCCGCACAATTAAACGGCCATCTCCGTTGATTGTTCCGGCAACCATCTGGCTATCTAAGCGTTTTTGTACAGGGGTGGATTCCCCCGTGATCATTGACTCATTGACCAGAGATTCTCCTTCGATAACCACACCATCAGCGGGCACCTTTCCGCCCGGCTTTACAACGAACACATCATTGACGACTAACTCATTAAGAGAAACCGTCTTGGTTTCCTTACCGACAACAACTTCCGCAACATCCGGGAGTAACACGGCAAGCTCCTGCATAGCGCGACTCGCCGTATCGGTAGAACGCATTTCAACGTAATGACCAAGAAGCATAATTGAAACAAGGGTCGAAAGCTCCCAAAACAACGTATGTTCTTCACCCATAGCAAACACATACATGCTATACGTATATGCAGTAGTAATCGCGAGAGAGATGAGTGTCATCATGCCGGGCAACTTGGCGCGGATCTCGCGAACAGCACTGACAAGGAAGATCCACCCCGCATAAAAGAAAACGATCGATCCAAGGATCGGCGCAAGAAATTGCATTCCCGGGAATGCCGGCATACGCTTACCGATCAGTACCCCGGGTAATTCAGAATACAATACAATGGGAATACTTAGTGCAAGCGCAATCCAAAATTTGCGCAAAAACGAGCTTGCCGTATGCCCGGCATGTTTATCATGAATCGGCGCATGTTCACCCGGGAGCTCATGTTCGATCACCCCTCGTAGTACCAGCGCCATGCCACATTTAGGACAATTGCCCGGATTCTCTGCGGTGATATCGGCGTGCATCGGACAGGTATATTCGATCACGGGATCTCTTAATAGGTCATGGATCATAATGCCTTTAGTATACCCTATTCAGCCTATTCCTTAAAACACTCGGGGTCCGAATCCATGACTGCCAGCAAACCTTTACAAATGCTTCTAAAGAATGCATTGTATATTCAGATTTATTAGAAACTAAATACATTAGATAAGAGGGCTTTTATGAAAGAGGTTTACTTCGAAGATCTGTACCACGTCTCTGGGTGGAGTTTCACGGTAGCAATCGTCTTTTTATTGCTCCTTCCTTGGCTCGGCATCTTTGCCAAGATCCCCGCGAGCATCCTACTGATCGTCTACCTGCTCTATAGCAAAAGAACGCTAAGTAACTACCTGCTCAAAGCAAATCCTTCTTGGCAAGCCAAGAATGATATTGACTTTGAACAGACTGGGCAAATGGTAAGTGGTGCTATTGCCATCGTTCTTACGTTGGCGGCAAACCTCGATCCTGGGCCGATGCAATCTGTCTGGCTCGGAGCAATCATCTGCATTATGATGGCAACTATCAGCTGGTGGTTAGGTGAAACTGCATTTAAATCCGCTCGAAGTTGCGGAATACTTACACCCGACCCTCCAAAGCACTCGCCGAAATCATTTCGCAACGAAGTCCTCAATCCCGACGGAACAGCACTATAGCTTTTCTTCATTACATGAGGCGGCCATCATTGGTCGCTTTTTTGTTTAAAAAGGTTTCAACATCGCCCCATAGCGCCAGCCATAAAAATAAGCCTTGCGAATGGAAGCTTATTTTCTGATAAATTAAAGGTACCTGACCCCTTTAATTCAAGCAAGATCAATACCAACACATAAATGATCCAGCCAAAAAAAACACAGGGGCTAACCCCTGTGATCATCTAAACGGATGCAAGAACATAATACTTCGCAGTGCCTCGTTGTCCAGATTCGGATAACGATGCAAGGCATGCATCATGTACGATTCCACGGCGCGGGCATCAAACTCAACATCAGAAGCATACCAATCTCGCACTCTAGGATGATATCCCACCGTATCACAGTATATTCGTTCGAGCGCAAGCTTAGTATTAAGCGCTTCGAGCCAGACGCTATGCGAGAGCATCCCGTCGGTAAAACCTTTGTAGGCTGCTCCATCTACAGCAACAAGATCTACGCCCAGCACAAACTGCATGCGATGACGAACTTCGTGAGCAGCCATCCCCATGAGTAATACCCATTCATTGGGAACAGGAAGCTCGGCATAAGAATACGTATCATCGATTTCTGAAAAATTAGAGAACATAGATACCTTATGCAAGCTGCCGATTGGATCGCGTCGAAGATCGTAAGCACCAATCCGATCGACATTGATCCGAAAAAAATCTCCACCGGTTTCTTTGGTTTTTTTCCGATAACTTGCGATCGAATTTTTTACAGCCTCATTCGCAGCCTCTTTTGATCTGAGGCTAAAAATGATGTTACCAGGATGTGATTGAAATACAATATGACATAACCGTCCTATCATATTTCTCAATAGAATACTCCTGCGGATTGCGCTCGGTTCAATGCCGAGGTCTCGACACTCACGCATCATTTCATTGCGACAGTTTTTCGAAAAAAATCGAGCCCAATGCGTTCCATTCGCATGCATAAATGCCTCCTCCTCTTTATAGTGGTTAAAGTTTCTATAATATATATAACATATATATACAAAGTTGTCAACCTTACCGTTGGAAGGAAATTGCCACTGCTATGCAAAAACCGCCTGTATAAAGGCGGTTTTTGCACTGTAAGCACATTACTTCTTGTTGATATATTTCCACAAAGCGACAATCCCAAGCACAAGCAAGATCAATACCAACACATAAATGATCCAGCCAAAAAAGAACATGCCACTACCCATACCATAATATCCCATCATATAATTTATTTTTCTAAAATAATGCGACCTTTATATACATTTTTATGGTACCACCTAATGGCTATGTTATAAATAGGAAGCCCCGCGCCACCCTATTGCATAAATCAAAGATCGCCGCGCACTCCAGCTTAGAAATTCTCTAGCCACCCCTCTCTTTCGATCATGCCATAACCCCACCTCCGATCATAACGCCATCATTACCATAAAGTACGGCTGACTGGCCAGGTGCTATGAATTTCTGAAACTCATCAAACTGTAATCGGTAGACTCCGTTTTTTTCCGCGATCAAAACAGCCGAAAACAATGCCTGACGATAACGGATCCGTGCCATGACCGGGATGGATTCCGGACATTGCGCGGCATATATTCCCATAAAATTAACATCGACAAGATCAATATGGTCAATCGCCTGTCCGAGCAAACCTTCAGTATGCGCCACGGTTACGATATTATTACGGACATCTTTTTTAACAACAAAATAAGCCGGACCGCCACCAATACCAAGACCATGGCGTTGTCCGATAGTGTAGAACCAGGCCCCATCATGCTCACCGACCTTCTTACCGTCAACTGTGATAATATCTCCGCGCTTCTTGGGTAGATATTGTTCCAAAAATTCACGCAACGATATGTTCCCCAAAAAACAGATTCCCTGAGAATCTTTCTTCTGTGCGGTAGATAATCCGGCCTTCGTTGCGATGGCGCGAATCTCTGGCTTGGTGTACGCGCCAATCGGAAACAGGCAATGTTTCAACTGCCCCTGTCGCAACGTCCACAAAAAATAACTTTGATCTTTGTTATCATCAATCCCCTGTTGCAACGCACACACGGTCTTCGTATCCTCATTAGAAATTTGAAATTTGAAATTTGAAATTCTTACATAATGCCCCGTAGCTACAAAATTGGCACCCAGCGCAAGCGCCTTCTCCAGAAACACGCCAAACTTGATCTCCTTATTACACATCACATCCGGATTTGGCGTAATGCCGTTGCGATACCCGTTGACCAGATACTCGACAACGAATTGCTTATATTCCTCTTCAAGATCAATGACGTAAAATGGGATACCCAAATGCTCGGCAACCCGGCGGGCATCCTCAGACTCCCTATCCTGACACCCATCAACGTTGTAGCCTTTGATAAATGCCCCAACCACGTCATACAACCCTTGCTCACGCAACAAAAAAGCAGCGACGCTCGAATCGACGCCACCCGACATCATGACGAATACTTTTGGCCTAGGAGTTTCCATAACACCGAAAGCCTATCAGACTAAAGCGAAATTGCAAGACTCAGATGGAAAACTGCACCAAGCCATATGCGTCCATTATAAAGGAGGTTACCCCATACGCAATAACGGCACCGAGAAAAAAGGGCACCCCGAGTGTGGTATACGGTTTATGTAAAAATACTCCTCGGATGATACTCAGGAAGATAACCAGTAAAAAAACGGATGGGACAAAAAAGACGAAATACGGCCATCCAACGACAAGCGCCATTAAAAATCCGAGCTCAACCTCCCCTTCTTCGAAATACCGTTCGTTATGGGAACGCAACAATCGCAAAACGATATAAAACAGCAAGGCAGCCCCGATCGCGATCACCGCATTGAGCCAAAAATGTGTCCAGACGTACTGCAATAAGACACCGATGCTTTGGTGTGGCGGCAGCATGAATTTAGAAACATCCGTAAGTGTCCAGGTATAATATTGCAAACCCGTTTTTAATCCGGCGGCAAATAATCGAAACACCACGACACCAATAGCAAGCGATGTGTAGATTCGCGTACGACGAACATCAGACAGCGGTCGGTAATATGCGATACACGCAGTAACCGCAACGACAAAAAGTACCGCAGGAGTAAACCACGTAAACACGAAAGTGAACCAGGTACTGGCTATGAGTGCTTGCATGGATATATGGTGATTATGCTTTTTCTACACGCTCGCCGTATTCGCCGGTCTGCGTGTTTACGCGGATACTATCACCCTCATTAATAAACATCGGCACGTTGACCTTCGCGCCCGATTCAATAACAACAACCTTTGTTCCACCTTGGGCAGTATTACCCTTGATTGCGGGAGGGGCCTCGGTAACTACGTATTCCATCTTGATCGGCAACCGTACACCAAAGATCTTCTCATTGAAGATCAGAGCAATAACTTCCATATCTGCTTTAAGATAATCCTTTTGATCACCCACAATATCTTCAGTCAAGCTAAATCGTTTACCGGGATTAGCCTGTTCGGAAAACCAAAATTCCCCTTTGGTCGCGTAGAGGTATTTTGACTTCAGCTCCTCGACTTCTGCCTCTTCGAATTCGTCAGCCGGCTTAAAGTTGCGCGATAGCACCTGTCCGGTACGCAAATTCTTCAATTTTGTTTGTACAGACGAACCTCCTCGTCCGACGTGCTGATGAGAAATTTCAAGTACGCTGAACGGGTCACCGTCCATAATAATAGAACTTCCTTTTTCAAGATCGTTTATATCTAACATGCCAATTTTGTTTGCGAACGGAGTTATCAATTTACAAAATTGATCACCCTCCTTACTAAGTTATTTTTATTAATAATTACGTATGCTGTTCTTTCTCCGGCACAGCAACCGCTTTATCATCACTATGAGAGGCGATAGGAGGGGGTTGCGTATCGCGCTCAATATTCCTTGGCCGCTGCACCGGCCCGTCCTGAACGGAACCTAAATACTTGTCGGTAAGAACTGGTTCTTTTCGTTTTTGCAATGTCTCCTCTATCGCTTTTTTTAGGTCATCGATATTAACCGGCTTCTTTTCATAAACATGTTTCGGTCGATCCACCTCAGGTTTTACGAGCACAGGGGCACCGGTTACAACCTTCTCAAAGGCAGTCGAATCATGAAAAGGTGCTTTTTTACCTGAATCATCAGATCGATTAATGGGCGCGACAGGGCGCGACGAAGGCGCATGAGCGACAGGCCTAGAATCGGCTGACCTACCCTGGTCTCTGCCAAATGCCTGCCTGTCCTGAGCGGATCCAAGGGGCTTGTCCTGAGTAGAGCCGAAGGATCTACTCTGAGCCGCCGGCTGGTGGCCGAAGGATTTATCCTGACCAGAGCCGAAGGACCTCGGTGCTTGCGCGCGAGGAATTAATGTAGATCCCAATGACCGCTCATCCCTTCGCATGACCTTATCCTCCATAGACGTCTTGCCTGAACCCATATATTCCTTGGCGATCATTTCATCCACGAGCGGTTTCGGCATCGAATACAGTCTGCGGGAATTTGCTATGATAACATCCTCAAAATTCGGCTGTGGAATTGGATATGGCGGCAACGTTTCTGCTGAAAAGGGCCGAGACGCCTGACCGTCAACCAACAATTTAAGGTAAATATGCCTGTTTGACAAGCCGATCATATCGGCTGGAGTAAATTCAGGCTCAAATTCCTTTTCGAAGAAAACGGCATCGATCGCCCCTACACGAAATAATACCAAGGTACCAATGTTTCCGACGATCGCCTCGGCGAGACCTTCCTCCTTTTTAAGCTGCTCAACGTACTGATGGGCAAGCGTAAGACCGAGTCCATACTTACGGGCTTCGGCAAATATTTTGGTGAACGCTCCTGTGGAAAAGTTTTGGAACTCGTCGATGTACAAAAAGAATGGTCGACGTTCCGCTTCAGGAGTATCAATACGACTCATGGCAGCCAACTGGATCTTGGTGATGATCATAGCTCCGAGCAATGCCGAGTTATCTTCTCCGAGTCGGCCTTGTGAGAGGTTGCATATGAGAATCTTTCCTTCATCCATCGCCTTGCGCATGTCGATGGTAGACTTTGGTTGTCCGATAATATTGCGGATGACTGGATTGGAACTAAATTGTCCGACCTTGTTCTGGAGCGGAGCGATAGCCTCGGTCATAAACTTGTCCGTATATTTTGCGAACTCGTTCTCCCAGAATGATTTGATGACCGGATCCTTAAGATTCGAAACGACCTTCTGGCGATATTCCTTTTCCGCAAGCATGCGCATAATACTCAATAACGTCGTGCCCGGATATTCCAAAAGGGCCAGCAGGGTATTATTGAGAATATACTCCATACGCGCAGACCAGGCATCAACCCAGATCTTTTGGAATACACCCATAACCGCCGAAGCGACCAAGTGGGCATGTTCTTCTCCAACACGCTCGAGTGGATTAAATCCGACAGGGTTATCAATATCGGCGGGATTGACGTAGATTACATCTTTGATGCGATCCTCGGGTACATGCTTAAGCAATTCCTCGACAAATTCTCCATGGGGATCGAGCACGGCAACACCGAAGCCATTCTTGATGTCATTGATCATCAGATTCTTCATCATGGTCGTCTTACCAGTACCGCTCTTGCCGACGACATACATATGACGAAGCCGATCAGCTGACTTGATGCCAAAATTAACGCTTTGGTTGCGAAAATTTGTTTTTGCAAAAATTGAGACTTCTTTATTATTCATTATCTTTTGTCATTTCCATCTGTCAGACGACTGAGGAATCTATTTAAAATGATATTGTCATTCCCGCCTCCGCGGGAATGACAATGCACCTATCTACATCTCTATTGGGAGATTCTCCGGTGGCTCACCCTTCTTCGCTTCAATACGGCGCATACTCGGAGCGCCTACTAACGAGGTTGGGACGTGATACAATGTTGCAAGCTCTTCAATGGAAAACACAGGCGCCTTCTTAATCATGCCACGACCCTTATAGGAATCATACATAGAACGCTTCTTGAGATACTCCTGATGGCTCTTCCACTTAGGAAACAGCCACGCCTTAAATCCCTTAGGTGGCGCAATTGATGTATCCTTATTTCCTTTGAATGAATTGATGTGGTGCGATCCAAATTGCTTGAACGAACCGATAAGCGCGCCGGTATAGGATTTATTGAACAGCTCCTGTCGGTCGATATAGATCATCCGAATACTTACTTCGTAGCACAGCTTTGATATCTTCCCCTCTATCCCTTCAAGCACTTCCTTTTCTGTGAAGCTTAAGGAGGAAATCGTTTTTGGATTTGTTTCTACTTTTTTAGGAGGTTCAGGCCACTTCGGTTCGGTTATAAATGCCGTAAAAAAGTTTTCGAACAATATAATCAGATGATCAAACACGCCCAGCTCAACGACCGCCTTTACTTCGCGTCCCAACATCTTGTCCACGATCGCCTGCCCCTTCTTTTTATACTCATTTGTCTTCTCCCCAGTCGGTTTGATAACATACTGTAGCCAGATGGTCTCCTCTCCTTGTAACTTCGACATGGTCTCCAAGATGACCGTCAAGGGATCAAGTCGCTGCTCTTCTTCCTTTTCCTCAAAATACAAATACGTCTTAATCGGATACGCGCTATCCTTATCGAGAACAAGGTCGGTTCCCCAAACATCATAAACTTGGTTCGGCAACGAAGCCGGAACCAATTCGACATAATCATCCACAATAGCAAGCTCGGCATTGGGATATTGACCAAAGATCGCGGCCTCTACGAGGTTACGATGATCAGCCGGGATGCGCATATAGAAATGCACACCGCCACTGCGCCCGACCATCTCAAACGACATAGTTCCTTCGGTCTTGCCTTTGATATTCTGATCCCACCAGCTGATCTCCCCGGAATAGGTCGTGTGCAAGGTGGCAAACACCTGCTCCATAGCTTTAGGACTGCGCAGGTTTTCTTTAGGAATACGCATCTCCAATACAACCCATTTAATTTTCTTTTTAAAGGCACTTTTGTTACCATCAACCCATAAATCCCACTGATAAAATGCAAGTGCAAGCGGAATAACAATCCACCAAACATATCCGAACACCTCAAAAATACTCCGCAAGACGCCAAGTACAATATCACCAATGACAGGAGACGCAGGCAGGTCTCCAAATAATGATTTCAAAATGTTCTCCATGTATCTATCCCAGTATATCGCAAAATAGCCCAACAAAAAAGAGACGCGTGCGTCTCTTTTTTGTATTCCGTTATTGGTTGTCGGTTAGTTATGCAACGTGATACGTTCCATTATCTAATCGCTTGAAATGCTTTTTATTCTGCAAGTTGAGCAGAATGGTATTCTCTTTAAGAAATCGCTGTGCCGAAACCATTTTCACAACTTCCTGTTGTGCCAACGGTCCTCCGTCAACGAGAATCTGCCTAATGACATCCTTCGCAGTGCCCGGAAAGAATCCATGCTCGGTCAGACCGTACATGCCGCGTCCTACTAATACGAATCGATTGTCCTTAATGAGTTCATTATGGATAGTCTGTGCATAGACCGGCTTTTTATCGAAACCGGTGTTATTGATCGTATGGGCAATATCACGAAAATGCATCGGCTTGCCATGCTTTCGCAGGATCAAGTAGGCCTTTGCGCGCGCCGTCTTCGGTGCGATCTCTTCCCAATGGGAAAGACCAAAATCGGAATATGGGTTATTACTAAACTTCTTGGAAATACCGAGGTAGTTCATGCCAATAGCCACGTCGAGCGACGCCGTTGCGACAAGCTGTGTGAAATACTGGTCAAACTGTCCTTTAAACACAAGCTCCTCCTTCTTCCCTCCGAAGAACTTGACTGCTTTCTCAATAAAAGTAGTCGCCTTCTTGATGGTAGCCTTGTCATTACACCAGAAGCTGTAGAATTCGTCATCCTCTCCGTAGTGCATCGGTTCTCCGGCGATCTTGAATAAGAATCGCAACTGGCACTGGTTCACCGAATCATCCTTGAGAATAGTCTGCATATCGGCAACAAAATCCTTCTCCTTGCGAATACCGCCCATGGTTACGAGGCGATTCTTGGCTAGGTCAACAAGTTGTTGCCCATCGCTCTCAGCAAAATGCTCCCGTGCCAAACGAAGCCCCTCGGCTTCGATCTGGCGGACGCGCTCACGGGTAATCCCATTACGCTCTCCCAATTCCTGGAGGGTCTTTTCTTCGTTATCACGGAGCCCAAAACGCTCCTCAACGATCTCTCGCTGGCGGGCGGACAGGGAATGGGTTACGCGTTCAATGATGGTGCCTACGTTCTTCATAGTGATTAAACCTACTGTAAATTAGTGTGATTAAACTCTACTTAATTTCCGCGATATTGTCAAGAGCGGGCTAGCGACGAAGATCGACGAATAAGTTCCCATCGCAATTCCAATGATCAGGGTAAGAATAAAGTACTGCAAGGTTGCCGGTCCGAAGAAATACATGGCAATAAGTACGATCAATACGGTTAATGAGGTATTAATAGATCGAGCAAACGTTTGATTGACGCTCTTGTTCACAATATCCTCAAATTTGGTATTCCCCCCATGGTTGAGCACATTTTCCCGAATACGGTCGAATACGACAATAGTGTCGTGTACCGAAAATCCCATAACCACGAGCAATGCGACGATGAAGTTCGTGTCAATCTCAACGCCAAACTTCCAGCCCAAAACGGCGAAGAATCCTGCCGGCACAATAACATCGTGCAATAAGGTGATCAAGGTGATTACGCCGTATTTCCATGACTTGACTGGATAGGAAACCTTACGGAAAGCATACGTTACGTACAATGAAATACCAAGAACAACATACACAATAGCCCAAAGTGACTTCGCACGAAGCTCATCGCCGATAGTTGCTCCGATAGACTGGAACTGGCCCTCTTCGATAGTTCCAAATGTAGCACGAAGATCCTGCAGATACTGCTGATGCGTTGCTTCCGAAATGGCGCTCATGCGAATTAGATAACTGCCGTCATCCGCAGGGAACATGACAAAATTCTTGTCTTCCAGTGTGGTGCCGAGGAAATCCTTCAATGTGCCTTCGTTCATCGCAACGTCACCGGACACCTGCTTTACCTGCCACATCGCCCCTCCCTTGAAATCGATGCCGATTTTCAAGCCGAGGGTAGAAAGGGCAATGACACTCGCCAAGACCAGCAGGGCGGAGATGCCGAGAAACACTGACTTGTATTTTATGATATTCATAGTTTGATGATAGATAAGATTACTTGTGTTCCTTCGTCGAAAACACATACATCAAAAGACGGGTTACGGTAATCGCCGAAAACATACTCACCAAAACACCAATACCAAGCGTCAGCGCAAAGCCCTTCACAAAGCTCGACGTTGTCACGAACAAGATCAAGCACGTAATACCGGTTGAGATGTTTGAGTCGCGGATAGAAGACCATGCGCGACGGAACCCTTCTTCGATAGCTGCCGAACGCGAGAGTCCGCGCTTCAGTTCCTCTTTAGTCCGCTCAAAGATAAGAATGTTCGCGTCAACGGCCATACCAATAGAAAGAATATATCCTGCAATACCTGCTAAGGTCATAGTTACTCCGAACTTGAAGAGTGCTGCGGTCAATAGAATATAGACGACAAGCGCAAGCGAAGCATAGAGACCAAATCCACGATAATAAACCAACATAAACAAGACGATGATAAGCGTTCCATAAATGCCCGCATCGATTGCCTTTTTCAAAGACTCCTGACCAAGACTAGCGCCAACGGTCTGCTGACTCATGAGACTCATTGGTGCCGACAAAGCGCCCGCATTGAAGCGCTCTACCATCTTGCGTGCTTCATCGGAAGTAAATTTACCCGTGATTTGAGCTGTTCCGCCGGAAATCTTCTCCTGTACGGTCGGGACTTCAATCGGCTGACCATCCAAAAAGATGGCAACGGGCTTGCCGATGTTGCGTGCGGTCAATTCCTCAAAAAGTTTTCCCCCTTCTTCATTAAATTCGAGACTTACGCTCGGCGTACCAAGCGTCTGGTCGAAGGTCATTTGGGCCTTCTTCAAGTAACGTCCAGTGAGTTGAGTTGGTAAAAACGCAGTCGATGTACCAATCTCAATCACCTCACGAAAATCAAGCATCGGAGTTTCTCCGATCTGCTTAATTGCTTCCTCAACAGGAACACCCGCGAGTTCGACAATTAAACGATGGGAATCGCCTTCCTTTGCGGTAATGACTTGCGGCTCACTGACACCAAACAAGTTCACGCGACGCTCAATGACATCCTTCAAGCCGCCCATGACCGAATCACGATCTTTTGCTTCGACATTAGACATGTCGACTTCATAGACCAGATGCGATCCGCCGACAAGATCGAGCCCCAGTCTCCATGGGGCTACCTTTCCACCGAAATCAAACGGTTTTTTCGATATTGGGAGAACAAACAGTGCTGCCAGGACGGCAACAACAGCAATACCGGTTAGGATAAGTTTGGCTTGTTTTTTCACAATGCAAAAAATATATCACAAAAAACCGCTTGGCGCAAGAAAATGAACGTAAAAAAGGAAGGCTCTAGAGCCTCCCTAAAATTGATCACAAACCACACCCTGCCCACTACCGCCGGTAGGACGATTTATTCCAGAGCTTACTGGCGTCCGAGAGTGTACGGATCAAGCGGTCCGACATGAGACGCAACCCGTCCTCGAGATTAGCATCGGACAGCCCACGCTTGAACGAGCCGAATGAGATCCAGGAGCCCCGGTAATCGTCCATCCAGGACAGGCGCCCAGCGCCGGAAACGATCTTGATGATCGTCAGTTTGCCGCCACCACTTCTGATCTTACTCTCGATGGATACGAGACCTACGCCTGCGGAGAGTGCCGGCTTACCGCTCGCGATGCGCTCAGGAAAGCGCAGCACGTACGTGCCGACCATGCCGTCGGCCATGCGGTCGAGTCGCGGGTCTCCTGCCCGCAGAGTATCCTCCAATCGGGCTTTCGCTTCCAGGGCAATTACCTCGCCAACCTTGGCAAGGTACTTTCCCAGCTCCTCCTCAAGGGCGTACTGGCCGGAGTCCTTCCGGCTGTCAAGCAGGGGGATGTAAACGCGGTCGTCGAACTTCTGGGCACCGATCTTGTCGGTACGGAAGTTCGGGGCATCCTGCGCCATCGCAAGCCGGAAGCGGCCCATGTCGATACAACTCTGCAGCAGTTCGGATGCAGCCTCCTTCGTCGCGGGAGCCGTCTTGATCTCCTCCATCAGCAGGCCAAACCGGATCCGCTCCTGCATGGCGGAGTCGCCACCCGCCTCAAGGATCTTCTCCTCGCTAGCGGCGAGCGTCTCAAGTTCGTACTGGAGTGCCGGGATAAGGTCTTCGGCCTGCTCTTCGCAGGCGCTGATTTGCGCCCGCCTTGCCCGAATCGCGACCACAATCCCCACCGCCTTCTGGGCGTAGGCGCGAAACTGCTTCGCGTCTTCGATCCGTTTGGCGATTTGTTCGGGGGTCTCCACGACTACCGCAATCGCGTCGAGATCGGGCAATGCTGCCGGTGCCGGGACGATTTTTGTCGCCACCGGCTTTTTCTTCAGCGGGACGATCGTCAACGATCCGAGATTGGTCCCCACGGGGATTCCCATATCCCGACCGATGGCCACAATCGTTCCCGACTGCCTCTCAACTGCCGCTGTCTTTTTCATCCGCTCTCTCCTTTTTTCAAACGAGTTGACCTTCGAACTTCGCCTCAGCCGAATACTGTCGTCCTACTGCTCCAAATCCACCTCCTTCTCCAAAAAATGTAGGTATGCGATTAAAAATGTGCTGTAAGAAAATTACAGCACACTTTTATAAATAAGTCAATAGTTAATTTTGCATTGCCTCAAAATTGAAGAACGCCTGCTCCAATTCATCGGTCCCCCATTGCGGGACATAGAGATACCCCTGTGATCGCGCGAGGTCATACAATTCCTTGGTAATGCGTACATCGTGCAAACAATATTCCGCCAATTCATCGAGTCGTCCTTCGCGGTACATGATAGGAGCCTCGAGGCTATGGTGTGTCTTACTCATGCCTAAATTTACCTTCGCCAACAGATCTAAGCTAATTCTTCGCCCCAGCTGCAATTCAATGTCGTCCAACAAGTCAATGCGCGGAACGGAATATAAATTAAAGTTGCAATGTTTATTTAAAACAGGAATATCAAACCGGGTAATACTGAAACCGACGATACATGCATCGCGTAGTAGATCACTGCATGCGGAAAGTTCAAATTCATCAAACGAAAGATATTTATCCTGCGCATACGAAAAAAGACCGACCACAGAAACCTGCAAATCGTTAAAGTTATCCCGCCCCACTTCGGCGAGTGTATTCTTTGTCTCGATATCAAAAACAATAAAGTCGCGCATTACCCCTTCTGCTTACTGTTTTTAAGCAATTCTGTCAATTTTTTGAGCTGTGCGTCATACACATGCGTATCCCGCGCTTCCACGCGCAGCCGTGCAAGCGGTTCTGTATTGGAAAACCGCACGTTGAACCACCAATCGGGATTATTAAATTCCAGAGTAATACCATCAAGCGTTGACCTATGCGCTGCGTCTTTTGCATACGTCCGTTCGATGCGCGCAAGTAGCGCATCGTGTGCCGCAAAGGGCACCGAAAAATTGATCTCCGCAGATATATAAGTGTTCGGCAATAGGTCGACAAATTCTGAAAGTGTATACGGAAGTTTCGTAATTGCATTCAATACTTCTATTGCAGCCATGATGCCTGAGTCGCAATAAAAGAAATCTTTAAAATAATAATGCCCCGACTCCTCGTGTCCAAACTCCGCACCGTGCTTGCGTATCGCCTGTTTAAAAAAGTAATGCCCCGTCTTGCTCTCGGTGCGCTTCGCACCGAGCGACTGTTGCTTGATGAGCCAGCCGGCTTTGACCTCACTGATAAATTTTTCCGGGCGTAGGGACCACAACAGCAAATATGCGATCACATCGGGATCAACGCTTCGACCCGTATCATCAACAAAAAACGCCCGATCTCCATCCGCATCAAAGATGATGCCAATATCTGCACGCTCAGAAACCACCTTACACATAAGCATATCCAACGACCCTGCATGGAGCGGATCGGGCGCGTGGTTAGGGAAATTTCCATCCGGCTTCCCGTTCACAATAATACTATCGGGAAACAACCGTTCAATGATTGGCCCGGCAGCTCCATTGGAACAATCAAAAACGGCGTTGCTCGTATCAACGTCATCACATAAAAATCCACGCAAGAAATTTACATATTCAAGAACATAGTGCCGATGATCATCCTGCATAGTGCTATTAATCTTATTCTACCTCATTTAAGCGGAATCAAAAAGAAAAGACCGCGAATATATCGCGGCCTTTCATAAAACTGCGCTACGCAGTTCTTCTTAATCGACCGACGGCCGAGGTGTCCTAGGCCGCATGCTCGAGTTCCTTCGCCAGTGTGACGAGGTAGGCCTTCGCGTTCCGCTCGTCGCCCCCAGCGGAAAGTCGCTCGGCCATTTCGCTCACTCGCCGGACGACCTCGCCCCGCTCTGCCGACTGAATATCGGATGAACTGGCCAGAAGCTCTCCGAGTTGCATGAGATCCTTCTCGGCCTGGTGTGAAGCCATAACGCCTGCGGTCTTTTTCTGCATCAGATCGAGTACGTTGCGATACAGCGGTTGTTTGTTTTTCTGGGCCATACCTCCTCCTTTGCTGCGGGGATGGTGGTGCTGAAAACAACGTAGCGCCTATGCGCCACTTTGTCAAAAAATTACAACCCCAGCTCGCCTGAGACCTCCTGCATCGCAGTCAAGCCGATCTGCAAAAAATCATCCAGAGGAATCCCTGCTTGCTCACATTCCATGATCAACTCACGATTGCATCGAGCGGCGAATCCCTTGTTCTTAAATTTCTTTTTGAGCGATTCGATCGAAACACTCGCAAGCTTTTTGTCCGGCTGCATCAGTGCCGAAGCGAAGATGAGCCCCGTCAGCGTCTCCGCCGCGACAAGACAATGTTGTAGTGTGGTCGTCCGCTGCTTATTAAACAACTCCGGAATCAGTTCGAGTCCATACCCGTGCGACGCAATCGTTTCGATCAAAAATTCGCTCGCCCCCGCATCGCGCAAGATATCCTGCGCCTTAATACAATGCTGTTGCGTATCCCCTTTGGTCAGATCCCAATCGATGTCATGCAGCAACCCGATGATGCCCCATGATTCTTCATCTTCATTAAATCGCTTTGCCACCGCGCGCATAATGACTTCCGACTCGCGCAAATGAATCCGCGTCATCGGATCGGTGATATATTTGTCCGCCAATTCCTGCGCCTGTTGATAATTCAATCCCAATGATTCCATATGGTTTTATTATACCAAAAAATCGGGACGCCTGTCCCAATTTTTAATCCGTAATTCGTAATCGGACGCGCTTGAACAAAAATTATCTTTTATTCAAAAGCGTCCTCTTATACACATCCAAGTGAGTCAAGATCAAACCCGCTCCCTTGGCAACGCAAAACAACGGCTCCTCGGCAACATAGGCATTAACACCCAGCATGCGCTTCAAGAAATCGGCCAAATGTGGGATCTGTGCACCACCCCCGGAAATAATAAGCCCTTTTTCCATAACGTCGGCAACCAACTCGGGAGGCGTTTCGTTGAACACGTTCTGCACCTCACTTGCGATATCGAGCAGGTACGGATGAATTGCCTCGGCAACCTCGTTGGAAGTGACCACGATGTCCTTTGGCAATCCGGTGATTAGATCCCGCCCGCGCACTTCCATTGTGCGCTTATCCTTGGTCGGTAATGCGGAACCGATCTGAATCTTGATCGCCTCGGCAGTCTGATGTCCGACCGACAACGAATACTTCTTCTTGATATAATCCATGATCGCACCGTCAAACTTATTCCCTGCGACACGCAAACTCGCCCATGACACGATACCACCCAATGATACGACCGCAGTTTCAGTTGTTCCTCCACCGATATTGACGATCATATTGCCCGAATGCGAATTAATCGGGATGCCTGCACCTAATGCGGCAAGCATCGGCTCGCGCACGATGTACGCTTCGCGCGCTCCAGCCTCCTTCGCGGCGTTGACCACCGCGCGACGCTCGGTCTGCGTGATACCAGCCGGCACAGAAATGACGATATCTGGCTTAAATACATTAAATGACCCGACTGCCTTAGTGATGAAATATTTCAACATCGCCTTGGTGATGTAATAGTCGGCAATAACACCCTCCCGCAACGGCTGATATGCCACGATATCACTCGGCGTTCGTCCCACCATTTCTTTAGCCTCCCGTCCGACGGCAAGCACCGTGTTATCAGGCACGCTCAAAGCAACAATGGTTGGCTCATTGATGACAAATCCCTTCCCTTCCACAAACACAATGGTATTCGCGGTCCCTAAATCGATTCCAATTTTTCTCGTAAACATGCAGTAAAATACGTTAATGGCACTAAAATCACTCGTTTATAACAACCCCATAGTACCTAAATTTAGGCAAAAAGAAAAGCCCACATACATACGGGCTTTCCTCGATATTCCCCAAATACTATTTGCCCGCTTGGTTCCGATCAATCGATGCGCGTAATATCGGCTCCAAGCGCTTTGAGCCGCGCGTCGAGGTCTTCATATCCCCGATCGATTTCCTCGATCCCTTCAATAACAGACTCACCTTCGGCAACCAAGGCTCCAATCAAATGAGCCATACCCGCGCGCAGATCACGCACTTTCAGCGTATCAATGCCACGTAACGGAGTAGGCCCAGCGATGATCGCACTATGCGGATGTGCCTGTCCAGTATAGCGACACGGTAGCTCTCCTAGACATTTCGAAAATACGGCGATGTTTGCACCCATAGCATTCAACTCTTCCGTATACCCAAACCGATCTTCATACACAGTCTCATGTATGACCGATGTACCTACCGCCTGGGTCAATAAGATGAGAAATGGCTGTTGCCAATCGGTCATAAACCCGGGATGAGTGTCGGTTTCAACTTCGCTCGCAACCAATCCGTTCTTGCGATAAAACGTAATGCCATCGTCCTCAATCCGATATTCCCCGCCGATCTTACGAACCGCGTTAAGAAATGTAATAAGATCCTTTTGTACGGCGTTCTTTACTTTTACTTCATTCCCCGGGAACGCAAGACCAAGGCAAGCAAACGAAACGGCCTCATTGCGATCAGGAAGGATGCGATGTCGCGCGCCATGTAATTTTTCGACTCCTTCGATATAAATGGTCCGGTCAGAACCAAGCCCGATGATCGCGCCCATTTTCTGCAAAAGCAGAATGATATCCATGATCTCCGGCTCAACGGCTGCGTTATGTATAACCGTACGTCCTTTAGCAAGCACGGAAGCAAGGATCAGATTTTCGGTCGCACCCACGCTCGGATAGCGCAACGTGATTGTCGCACCCTTTAGTCCATTCGGCGCGCTGGCATAGAAAAATGTATCATCGTGTGTAATCTCGGCACCGAGCTGCTGCAATCCATCCAGGTGGATATCGACGGGACGTGCACCGATCTTGTCGCCACCTAACACAGGAACTGCTGCCTTTCCAACGCGGCTTAACAATGGCCCAAGTGCAAGAATCGGAATGCGATTCCGTCTAGTCAGTTGTGTTACCTGATGACTTTTGATTGTTGGCGTGTGTAATCGGGCTACGCCATGTGCGAAAGAAACGGTCGCGCCGATATGTTCACACAACTCCTTAGTGATGTCCGTATCCCCAATGGAGGGGAAATTTTCCAGGACGCATTCTTCGTCCGTAAGAAGCGACACGATCATCATCTTCGTCGCCGCATTCTTAGAACCTTTGACTTCGATCTCACCTTTTAGCACCTTCCCTCCATGGACAATAAACCGCATAAATAGTTGCTTAAATCGTGTTTTTATACTATAACATATATATTGCGAACGCAACCAAGAGGCGCATAAGATCTCGCACTTGGATGAACCATACGGGGTGGGCACGACACACGGAAGGCGTACTACTCGTACGATGACCGCGACGCCAAGGGCTTACAACAATGGAGTTCGCCAAATACGAGACTTTTTATATTATGCCCCACAAAACCCGCCTCATCCTATTTTATACGTTTGTAATTCTATTCATCGCCCTAGGAGGTATCGTGCTCGCATATTCATACGGCTGGCGCATAGACTTCGAAACCGGGAAGGTTCAAAAAATCGGCGCGATCTACGTCAAAGCAAATGTGCGAGACGTAACGATTAAGATCAACAACAAAGAATACAAGGATGAATCGGGTATTCTGCAAAGCGGGACGCTTATTTCAAATTTGCTACCCAAAACATACCGCATCGAAGTGACCAAAGATGGATATCTCCCCTATCACAAGACGCTCACGGTACAGCCCGCTCTCGTAGAGGAACTGCTCAATGTGCAATTAATACCGACCACGTTTGAGCCAACGGTTATCGCACCGACAAAAGGAACAACGTTTATTGATGCAACGGAAAGCGCCGATAGGATGATTCTCAAGGATACATCGACCGGCATCCACTATTTACACACAAAGACAAACGCATCCAGCACGGTCAATTTAACCATGGCGGTCTCCAATGCAAAGCGCGGACAAAAGATAAAACGCATCGCATTCATCCCCTTCAAGCCGACACAATTCGTCATAGAAGACGCAACGGGTTTTAAGCTGTTCGACTCGGAAAAGAAGACAATTGAAACGCTCTACAAGGGATCGATTGTTGCCTGGACCATGCGGGATTCTACAATGATTGTCGTAGAAACAAACACGAAGACACGCGCACAGGAGATATTTACCTTTAGCCTTATCTTCAAGACAAAGACGTCTTTAAATGACCTAAACACGGAGATTCCAAAAACAACCTATCTCACGCAAATAGACGCAACAAGCAATCTCGCCACGATCGCTTTCTCTGATGTGGAGAATGGGTTGTTCCTATTCACGCCCAAGGAAAAAAAACTCAAGCACATAGCGGAGAATATCCATTCCTTCACATTTTCACCGGACAATAAAAAATTATTGATCAAACCCAATAGTGGGAATCCATCCGTCCTCTTTATTGAAGATTTTGACGGAGATATTCGCAAAAAGGAGGGTGATATGATCACGATAGCACTGCCACAAACAGATACGGTGAAAACCATTGAATGGTATGGGGATTCCTATCACCTGCTCGTAGAACACCCATCCAAGTTAGTCATAACGGAACTGGACGATCGCACCCCGCTAAACATCTTCCCGCTCGCGAGCAATTTCATCGATTACCGGTACAGCGCAAAAGAAAAGACTGTCTACTACACGCATGCCAAAGAATTATTATCCATCCGCATCGAACGCTAAAACAGGCTCATGAACAATATTAGGACAACAACAGGGATCATTGTCGCAACCCCGCTTCTTTTTTGGGGAGGCTGGAACATCGGCAAGGCCGTCTATCCGGAGTCAATGACCATGCCAATTACCCCGCCAACACATATACGATCAGAAATTCCTGAAGTCACAAAAAGTGACGTATGCGCGGAAACGCTCAAGCTATTAGACGAAACGGATCGACACTATTGTTTTGAAGCGCCAAAATTAACGGAATCAAAAGGCGTACAGATCGATCTGACGACGCAAAAAGCGCTACTCTTCGAAAATGGGAAGTTGATCGAAATAGTACCCGTCGCCTACCAATCGCCCGAAGGCGTGTGGTTTCAGACGCCAACTGGATATTTTCGCGTAGGCGCAATGAACGCAAAGCATCGATCTTCGCTCTTCCCGGTTAATATGCCCTACGCAATTCAGATCACTGAAGATTTCTTTATGCATGAGATTCCTTTCTACGATGATGGTACAAAGGTAACTTCAAAATTCAGCGGCGGATGTATCCGCTTTGAGACGGAAGTCGCAAAACGGCTATTCGAATTTCTTAACCGCGGGGACCAATTGATCATCTACAAGACCACTGCGGGACTCACAGCAAAGGAAGGCTTGCGCTCCCCGGTAACACTTGACCAATTCTGGGTCCGACAACGTTTCAATAGTCCAATAAGAAGTGCTTGGAACTATTCGGGTAATCTCGAAAAGTTAATGCTCGACTATGACGAACACACGGGGATAGACCTCTCCCCCAATCAGGATGCAAAGGACCTAAACGTATATGCGATCGCAGACGGAACAGTCATACAGATCCAGCAGAACGACGGACAGGACCATGGCATGGGAGCAACGATCGTCGTAAAACATGCGATCGGTGATAGGACACTCTATGGCGTATACGCGCATCTCGCATCCATCACGAATACACTCACGGAAGGATCACCGATCCCATCAGGGACGGTCCTCGGAACGGTCGGCAATAGCGCATACGGATGCCAATCCTATTGGAAAGTAGGCACCGACGGATGCGAAAGTGCCAATCCGAATGACACTCATCTGCACTTCGAGCTCAAAACGAAGCCGGTACTGGAGAATCCGGAGGGGGGTACGGCATGCAAGCTAAAAACGACCGGGGAGCCGCACGTCTGCTACGGCTACACGCCGGGACACCCGCGCGACTACGGCTACGTCGATCCACTCACCACTCTGTTCGATAAACCTTAAACAACGACCACCAACCTACGACTTACAACAAAAGCTGCCAGTATTAAATATTGCATTCCGTCATTGGCCGTAGGTTGTAAGTTATAGGTTATTATTATGTACCAGATTAAGACGTCACAATTCACCGGACCGATCGAAACACTGCTCGAGATGATCGAGGGGCGCAAATTGGAGATCACACAGGTGAGTCTTGCATTGGTGACCGATGATTTCTTGAAATTCGTACAGGAGATGAATGCGACTGGTAAGGAACGTAACGAGGAGGAAATTCGATTCTTATCCGATTTTGTCGCGATTGCATCTCGCCTACTCCTAATCAAATCAAAAGCACTCCTCCCCTCGCTCGAACTATCAAACGAGGATCAAGAAGACATCAAGGATCTGGAACAACGCTTGAAATTCTATCAGCAGTTTAAACCAGCCATGGTGCACATTAAGGAGCTATACGAACGGGAAGCAGTTGCGGTATCACGCCCGTTGCTCCTTGGACGACCGACTATCTTTTATCCCGCTCCGGAAATAACATCGCGTTCACTACACGAAGCAATGCGCAATCTCTTTGAGACGATCAGGGCTGCATCGCTCGATCTCAAAAAAGTTGAACATACCGTAGTGCGTCTGGAGGAAAAGATTGAGGAAATCCTCTCAAAAGTAACTTCGGGCATACGAAGCTTCGGAGCGCTGATAAATGAAAAATCCAAGAAAGAAGTAGTGGTGCTTTTCCTTGCACTATTACACCTCCTGCGCGACCAACACATTCACGTCGATCAGTCCGATCGCTTTGGCGATATCTCGATAAAAAAATCCTCTCGCGAATGAGAGGATTTTTCTGTCATTCCCGCGCAGGCGGGAATCCATTTCAATATAATCACATCATCGAATATTCGTAAATTTCCCGTCCTTAAATATATGCGTTTCGATTTCCGGGATACGCACCCCAAAATCATTAAATTGCACTTTGCCGGACGCTCCATCAAAATTTAAATGGTTAAGTGCGTCAGCCCATTTTAAAATATCTTTATAATACGTGCCGATAAGAATTGCTACGGCATCGAACCCATAATCAGTCGCAAAACCAGGATCTGTCCCGAATTGATTCTTGTAATCACTTTTAAAACTAGTGGACATTCTATCGGCGAACATGACCGACAGACAATCATTGAATGCACTGCTCGGTAAGACCTTAAGATATTCGCCTATGGTAACTTCCATATCGGCATTGCACAGTAAGCGCGATTGTATCCTCTGCTCCATCGCCTGCTTAATGAATTGTGAGCCGACGCTTGGCGTACCGATAACTGTATAGGCCGCAACTCCTTCATTATTTATTTTTGTAATGATTGCTCGATAGTCCTTGCTTGTACCAACACGATATTCTCTAAACAAATGATCCGAATCTGTATACTCTTTTTTAAAGGCATCTTTTGCTTTTTCGAACGCAGCCCCTTCCTGATACACAAAGGCAAATGAGGTGTAGCTATCCTTTGCTATTCCTCCCAGTTTTTTGTATAACATTGCACCGCTTGGCATGATCTGGAATATGGTATCATTAGCGCTCAGTTCAGGCTCTGCGATCTGTATGATTACAATGGGATCATTTTTTACCAACGGAGTAATCGCATCGATTACAGCAGGGGTTGTATTGATGATCGCATCGACCTTATCCACGGTGCGCAATTTATGATAGGCCGCAACGCCCAGTTTGCCATCAAACCGGTCGTCTTCATAAATAACTTGAATATTCTTGTCCTTCGCCGATAACGCGATGGCATTTTTTATACCCTCTCCTATGGCGGCATTTTCCCCCGTAAGTGGGCCGATAAATCCTATTTTTATTGGCCTAGGTGATTCAATTCCGTCTGGTCCTTTGGTAATAAGATACCCCGTTGCAACTATCGCAATAATTGAAACGATACCGAGGGCCCATTTTTTAGATCGATTCATACTATATTTTTGCTTACCTTGATTGTAAAAACACCATTAAATGAATACTTTCTTCCAGTAAACCATGAGTTGACGGCGCTGTAAAAATATGTACAATATATGTACATTTATTTATCGTTATGCCTCCCCCTTCCTCCCGCTCCTATCTGGTTTTAACCCCAACCGAAGAAAGGGTTGTAACACATCTGACATCCCAAAAACTGGGGGCGTCAATTTCGCAAATATCGCATGCCATACATCTTGCCCGGACAAGCATATATAATGCGCTTGATTCGCTTATCGACAAAAGGATCGTAATCAGAAAAGGATTTGACTACACGCTGGCATCCGAGCAATTGAAGCCATCCGAAGCGCAGGGGGCAGATGCGCGGAAACAAATAGCGTCACTACTACGCGAAATGCTCCAATTGAAACGAGGGGAAATTTTGTACTCCATCGAATCCGATGCTGAGATCAAAGAGCTTCTTGAAACCGAAGGCGGTCTACTCGAATGGCAAAAAACTCTTGCCGACAAGGGTATTGTATTAAAGGGCATTGGGAGCTCCAAGGCGCTAACCCTTTTTCGATCAAGCATAGACAAGCGACTTCAAGGAGAGATCAAGCGGAGAAGCGGGTCTGCGCGCTTCACAATCGATGCGATACCCGGCTCTTGCATGCTTGTTTCATTCAGAGATTCGATCGTCTATTTTTCCAGGAAGCACAACTACTTTTATCGCATCGACAATGCGGATGCGGCACTATTTGCCCAAAGCATCATTGAATCGCTCTATCTGCGCCTTCACTATCACAAGCTAATCGTAGATTAATATGTGCAGTTAAAAATCCTCTCATTGAGAGGATTTTTAATAATGGCTATATGTACGTCATCGAATGACGTACATTTCAACTAAACTCGATAACATGTTCGATCGTTATGACCACCGCAGCTCTGGGCGAAAACCCTTCATTATCCGCAAGATGCTTCACGTACTCGAATCGCTCTCCTCCCGTATGATATTGTGCGGTTCCGAACAGCTTGAGACAATATCCATAATCCTGCTCGAACGCCATCAGGACAACCTTCCCGTTTTCGAGAATATTATTGCGGGCCGTCGTCATTTGATTATCCGTAAAGACAAGATCATCATCTTCTACAAGATTAATTTCAACAAAAGTGACCTGCGGGTCCGCATCCTTACTCGCAGTCGCCAGCGCAACAACCTTTCTTCTGTTTAATAATTCTTTTTGTTTTTCGGTAAGATTCATATGCCCAGATAATTATGGAATTCTTCATTAGTTAATTCGATGAGACGCGCGTCACGCGCAATAGGCAATCCCGTCATTTCCCTCCCCATCCACGGCAATGGGACAAATAGCTTAGCATCCCCTTCCGAATCGAACTCAACCTCCACCCGAACCAGCCCATCAAATCGCCCATGATATATCTGTATGGCAATATCCGGATTGGAAGATATTGCATACCGATCGCGAACGATTCCCTCGGATGCATTTTCTTTCAAACGCTCAAATTCTTCACGCGAGATTTCTTTTTTTGTGCGCGTTCGCTCCAGATCGGAAACCTCCGACTTCTCCTCGAATACATAGGAATCGTTGACCTTAGAAATACGCACTTCTTTCCCAGCTCCTCGTTCTAAAAAATATCGCTCATAGTGAAGCGGGTGTATGCCCGACAGGTCGGGCATTTCTTTGACAAAAAATTTTCGCTCGATTTCGTTTTCCATATTTCTTTTTCCATTTTACTACCCCTTATACCCTCTGATGATAGAACGTATCCACGATCAGGCGGTTGTCGGGCTTCATATCGCCAATAACCGTCTTGTAGATGACCTCAGCGACGTCTGCGGGCGTGTGATGCGCCTCAACACCCTTGAATAGTTCCTTGAACATATCCGTACCTACAGAGCCAGGCGTAATAGTAATAACATCGATGCCCGACTGCACCAACTCTGCAGACAATGCCTGCGTAAATGCGATCACGGCAGCCTTGGTCGCAGAATAGATAGAGAGCTCAGGAATGCCGAACAACCCGGCACCCGAAGAAATATTGATGATGCACTTGCGCTTGGTAATGCATCCATCGTGGTCGGTTTCGACAGACCCAGTATCCATTGCCTTAAGCGCCTCCTGGGTCACAACGAACATACCACAGAGATTTACGTTGAGCATACGATTCCACTCTTCTTCAAGCATATCTTCAAATCGTTTGCGCTGCGCAATACCTGCATTGTTAACCAACACATCGAGAGAGCCAAAGCGTTGCATGGTCGCGTTAACGGCACGCCCAACCGCATCGCGGTCACATACATCTCCCTCAATGACCAGTGTCCGCTCAGAAGGAAGCGCAAGCGCCTCCGACCCCGCGGTTCCGCGCGAATACACGATCACATTTGCACCTTCATTAATAAATTTTTTTGCAGTCTCAAGTCCGATGCCCGACGCCCCGCCCGTGATAAATACTGTCTTTCCTTTGATATCCATAATGGTATTAGTATATCACATCTTTCTCCGCTTGCATTTTATCTGAGAGCATGTGAAGCTGACAAGTTCATGAACAGGAAGGTGCATGCTTTATTTCCCGTGCGAGCTGTAAAAAGTGTTCGTTCCGCTTTTTTATTTTGCTCGCGGACTTTTTGGTACTTTTTCTAGAAAAAGTACAAGAAATATTGTTTAAAAAATAGAAGTGGATTCCCGCCCTCACCACCAAAATGCTTCACAAGTTGGCACGAGGACATGCCTCCGCTGGAATGACAGACAAAAAAAACAAAAAGAGGCGTTTCCGCCTCTTTTCCATATCAAACTTATTTAACTTCGATTCCCATCGATCGGGCTGCGCCCTTGATGATCTTAGCTGCCTGTTCGACATCCTCGGTATTGAGATCTTCCATCTTTCGGGTTGCGATCTCACGTACCTGTGCCTCAGAAACGGTTCCCACCTTGATCTTCAGCGGGTTTGCCGATCCTTTGGTAACACCTGCCGCCTTGCGGAGCAAGTCAGACGCCGGAGGGGTCTTTAGCTTGAAGTCGAAGGTTCGATCTTCATAGATACTGATCTCTGCAGGAATGATGGTTCCCACCATGTCCTTGGTCGCTTCGTTGAACTGCTGACAGAACTGGGCGATGTTTACGCCGTGCTGGCCAAGAGCCGGTCCGATCGGAGGAGCAGGATTTGCCGCCCCGCCTGGGATCTGAAGCTTTACGATTGTTTTGATTGCTTTTGCCATACTCGTGTATTGTACTGATGTTTAGATTTTTTGCAACTGTAGCGAGTCTAGCTCGACTGCGGTCTCTCGGCCGAAGATCGGTACCAAGACCTTAATCTTCATATGTTCGTGATCGATGTCACTGATCTTTCCTTCATAGTCCTTGAACGGTCCATCCGTGATCTTCACGGTTTCACCAAGAATATAATCAAGCTTAACCTTCTTTTCGACGCCATCCATACGGGCGAGCAAGAAATCAACTTCTTCCTTTGAAAGCGGTGTCGGCTCAGTAGAATCAGATCCGACGAAACCGGTCACGCGAGGCGTATTGCGAACGACATACCATGAATCTTCGCTCATGATCATATCGACGAGCACATACCCCGGATAGATTTTTTCCTCGACCTCTTTACGCTTTCCGTTTTTGATCTTAATACTCTTTTCCTTAGGAACAACAACATTGAAGATTTTGTTGTCCATTTCCAAAGAGTCAACTCGCTGTTTCAAATACCGAGCAACAGCGTCTTCGTACCCGGAATAGGTGTGCACTGCATACCAATGTCGCTCTCCCTTCTGGGAAAGCTCCTTCTTTTCGGATTTTTTTTCCGAAGGCTTTGCATGTTCCTGCTGTGGTGTTGTTTCAGTCATGGATTATATGAGATACGTAACAAGAATATAATTAAATACCATATCCAATACCCCTAAAAATACGGCGAAGATGAGCGAAAGTCCAATAACCATGCCGGTCAATCGAATCGTCTCTTGGCGAGTTGGCCAATTGACGCGCTTAAATTCCTGCCGCGATTCCTGAATATACGAAGTAAGACGTGAAAACATAAGAGTTTTTCGGGATTTGCTTAAATTAGTCAGTTATTACCATACACTAAACCCCAGTAAAATGCAAGGTTTAGCCTAGGGATACTGGAGTGCATGCGGTTCGATGAAACGTAAGGCGTGGGAAAGTTACTGAGGAAGCTGTATTTACCGATACAGCGACCGAAGCAACAGGGGCCCACAACGCAACGGTTCGCGAACCCCATGCACTCCCTAAGTGATGTCGAGATTACTAACAAGCGTAGCATTCGATTGAATAAACTGCTTACGCGGAGCAACCTCATCACCCATAAGGATCTCGAACAAGCGATCAGCTTCCTCAGCATCATCGATCATAACCTGAAGCAATGTACGGAATTCAGGATTCATGGTCGTATCCCACAACTGATCAGGGTTCATTTCTCCGAGTCCCTTATAGCGCTGCACATTCACGTTAGCCTCAGCCTTTTTACCGGCAGTCATATCGGTAACGGCCTTGTCCTTTTCATCGGGCGTATAGACATAGCGAACATCCTTACCCAACTGAAGTCGGAACAACGGTGGCTGCGCGATATACAAAAATCCTCCTTCAATAACAGGACGGAAATACCGATAGAACAACGTCAACAACAACGTGCGGATGTGCGCTCCATCAGTATCAGCATCGGTCATAATAATCACCTTATGATAACGTAATTTTTCGATATCAAAACTATCCGAGATAGCAGTACCCAACGCGATGACCAAGGACTTGATTTCATTGTTCAATAACATTTTATCCAAACGCGCCTTCTCAACGTTTAAGATCTTTCCTTTAAGCGGAAGAATCGCCTGGAATCGACGATCACGCCCCTGCTTGGCGCTACCGCCTGCGGAGTCTCCCTCAACGATGTAAATCTCGGAATCCTGCGCCTTGCGACTCGAACAATCCGCGAGCTTACCCGGCAGGGTCATCCCCTCGAGCATGCCCTTACGTAGTACGGTGTCCTTGGCGGCCTTGGCGGCCTTGCGGGCCTTTTGCGCCAAGATACATTTTTCGATAATTGCCTTCGCATCCCCGGAATATTTTTCAAAGTATTCCTTTAGCGCCTCCGAAAGCACGGACTCCACTGCACCCCGCGCCCCAGGTGTTCCGAGACGAGCTTTGGTCTGCCCTTCGAATTGTGGGTCGCGCAGCTTGACGGAAATGATTGCCGTAATGCCTTCGCGTACGTCATCGCCAGTCAAATTATCTTCGGATCCCTTCAGCGCATTAATACTTCGCGCAAAGTCATTCAACGCACGCGTCAATGCAGTACGGAATCCGGTCACATGCATACCTCCGTCAGGCGTATAGATATTGTTCGCAAAGCTAAGCTCACGAGCATCCGGGTCATCGTTATAAATAAATGCGGTTTCAACGTCGATACTCTCCGAACTTTTATGCACATAGAAGATCTCCTTATGTACGGGAGTGTGATTACGATTCACGTACCGAACGAACGAAACGAGTCCACCTTCAAAATAAAACGAGTAGTAAAACGGAACATCCTCACGATCGTCGATGATCTCGATACGGATGCCCTTCGTAAGAAATGCCTGTTGGCGCAAATGTCCGACAATCTCCTTGCGATCGAATTCGAGTGTTGAAAAGATTGTCCCGTCAGGCCTGAATGAAACCTTGGTTCCATTTGCCGTGCACTTGCCAGCCTTCTTTACATCATATTGTGGTTTGCCGATCTTATACTCTTGCACGTACATCGTTCCCTCCTTGCACACTTCTATCTTCATCCAGGTAGAAAGTGCGTTCACAACAGAAAGTCCCACGCCATGCAAGCCTCCGGAGACCTTATATGAATCACCATCGAATTTTCCGCCGGCATGCAATGTAGTCGCCGCAGTTTCGAGCGCCGACTTTTTTGTCTTCGGATGAATGTCTACGGGAATGCCACGTCCGTCATCCTGCACAGTGACCGTACCATCCTTTAACAACTCTACTTTGATATTCTTGGCGTAGCCCGCCATCGCTTCATCGAGCGAGTTGTCGAAAACTTCCCAAATCAAGTGGTGCAATCCCTGCGCTCCAGTAGAGCCGATATACATACCCGGACGCTTGCGCACCGGTTCCAATCCTTCGAGAACCTGAATATCCTTTGCACTATACGAGGCATTGCCCCTGTTATCGATCGGGTCCTCCAATTTTTTGGCGGCTACCTTCTTCGACTCCTTTTCCTGAGCCTGCTCGATTAGCTCATCGATGTTTTCTGCTTTTTTCGCCATAATTTAGAAAATAAAAGGCCATCTTCTGGCGCTTATTGATATACCTCAGTATAGCAAAAACAGGTCGAAAAAGCCAGTATCCCCCTGTACAATCTGCGATTATATGGTATACGTGTACGTATGAATACGGGGCTAAAAAAACTAAAGCGAATTCTAGATAATTCGCTCTCATTTCAATATAGTTCCGCCGCGTCCATGTATGTCCTAAACGGACAAAGGCCGTCTAAACAGTTCGGGTCGAACTGCTATGAACAGTCGAGAAACATCAGGAATGAATTAACCAAGGCAGGGTTCGATCAGACCTATTACATCGAGGATATGATCGTTGGCCGCCACCGATCGATCCTCTGTTACACAAATAAGCGACGATTTATTTTTTGCCCATACTTCATGCACCGTGAACTGATCGATGTAGATGGTATCAAAGACACTCGAACGATTCCCGCATACCCCATCGTACAAGGAGTCCCCAGTACAATACGGGTCATGCGCGAAGGAGACATCATTACAATTGCAAAAGACTGGCCAGGTCAGGAACGTGTCGACCGGTTCACATTCAACCTGACGCGTGGCATATCAGACGATCTCGATTTTAATGATTATATATTTCGGGCATTACACGAAGAACAGACCACGCTATCGATACGCTTCTTGGATCAAAAAACTGGGACGGTAGATCACCTCATCTGTGTCGCGGATACTAACCATCTCAACGAAGAATTATACATTAGGACAAACGAAGGAGTAAGAATTCCACGATCCGACCGTGCGGTATTCAATACAAAACTGAGCACATTGGCATCGATCATATCGGTAGATGCGAATGACGCGATCGACTTCCTCCTTAAAGCGCGAGTACTACACGAAAAATTCCGGATCAACAAGCCGACAAGAGCTAATACCCCCGTTCCCTTTTCATACTGAACAACATAAAAGCCTCAAAGGCTTTTATGTTGTTTTTTTTAAGCGGGTAAAGGGAATCCTTTTCACCCGTCGCTCCATCGTGCTCATAAATTCGCACAGGTTCCACTCCTCCTTCAAAGCCGGGGTTCTGAAAAATATAAAGCAGTTTATATTTTTCAGATACCCTTCGATTCCCGTATCTACTCATCCACAACTTAAAAACCCCCGGGGGTTTCCCGGGGGTTTTTAAGTTGTGAGCGGGTAAAGGGAATCGAACCCTCGCTTCAACCTTGGGAAGGTTGCGCACTACCACTATGCAATACCCGCTAATACGTACAGGCATTATAGAAGACAACTAAAAAAAAGTGAAGTCTTTAAAAATAAAAAAGCGACCCATGCGGTCGTTGCAAAATAAGAAAAATAACCCTAGAAACGGCGCTCGATCGAATATCGGATTCCACGCAAGAAGAATGAGAAATTCCTATATATGATTGTGAACCCATACATGCAATAAAATACCTTCTTAGTATAGAGTAGTATACGAGATTGCGCAACCAAAAACCGCCCCGTAGGGCAGCTCTTGATTAATGTATTAATAGAGATATTTGCTCAAAAAGTACAATATCAATCCTAATCCGGAAAAGATCGCCGACAGGAGCCAAAAACGCATCGTGATCTGGCTTTCGCTCCATCCCAGTGCCTCGAAATGATGGTGGATCGGGGCGGCAAGGAATACCTTCTTTCCATTGCGCAACTTTTTAGAAGTCAGCTGAATGATGACGGACATCGATTCGATAACCAACACGATCCCGATAATCGGAAGGAATATGACCGAATTGGTCAAGAATGCAATCACCGACAGCACAGCTGTCAGTCCGAGAATGCCCGTCTCCCCCATATAAAATTTCGCGGGGGGAACGTTATACCAAAGATACGTAAGCAGAGCACCAACAATGACAACGATCAAAGTGACAAGATCATACAATCCGCGCGAATAAGCAATGATACCAAACGATATAAAGATCGGGGTAAGTACACCGGCAGACAACCCATCGAGCCCGTCGACGACACCGCTTGAAAACGTGGCGAGCATGGTCAATACGAACAGCACCATATATAATCCATCAATCTCGATATTGCCATGGAACGGAATGTAGATACTACTCCAACCAAGCTTGAAATGGAACCACCACGCACCGACGACTGCGATAAGACACACCATTGCCAACCGCCATTTAAAGCGCAGTCCGCCACTGATATAGTTGCCGCTATTGCGAACGGTCATAATGTCATCGACTAATCCAAGCAACGAAGCTGCGACAAGCGTGAACAACGGAAGCCACGTTTGCGATCGACTCAAAAAATCAACCTGAGTGGCAAGCGGCTCCGGTAATACACGCGCCAAAATAAAATCAAGGATCGCAATAACAAGTACGGTCCCCCAGATCAAGATACCACCCATGCGAGGAGTGGACACTTCCTTCTTCGCGTGAAATTTCTGAAAGATGGGAGTATCGTATCCACCGATCGATTTTTCTTTCGGCTTCTTTTTCCACGCCTTATACTTATAAAGAAAATGAATCAAGATCGGCGCCAATAAAATGGCAACCAAAAATGATGCCATGAAGAAGCTAAGGATCTTCACAATAAGGACTGCGTGGGTTAGATACATGTGAGTAGCGACTTTGTTTCGCCGAATCGATCAGGGCTTCCAAGTACCACAATAACGAACGGCTGATTATTATACGTGAATAAGGTAAGCAGATTTCCGTTTCCTTCAGCTTCGGTAATGTATCCCGTCTTTCCTCCGATGAAATTTGCCTGGCCGGCAAAGATATTGATATTGCTCAATTTACGCTTCGCCTTCACGCCAGCGATGGAAATACTTGCGCTGCGTTGCCGGGTGATCTGTAATAGTTCGGGATGCTCATCATATAGGTACCCCATGAGCTTATACAGATCGCTTGCAGTCGACTGGTTCTGCGGAGAGAGTCCGGATGGGTCAACATACTTCGTATCAAGCATGCGAAGCTCTTTTGCCTTTTCATTCATAATTCGAATGAATGCGTCTCGACCATATGTTTGGGCGATTGCTTCGGCGGCATCATTACTCGAAACAAGAAGCATTCCCTTGAGCACGTCGGCCCCATTCACAACTTCTCCCGTTGCAAATCCTCCCGCAGTCCCCTCTGCTTTCAGTATAGACTCGGTAAAGGTGATGTTACTTGCAAGCGCATTGTGCTCCGTGGCAACAATTGCGGTCATGAGCTTGGTGATAGACGCAATAGGCCAACGATTTTCAATGCCACGTTCGAATACTGTCGTATCGCCATTAAGCTGCCGGACTAAGCCAAAGCGAGTTTCTACTCGGGAAGTGCAGGTCTCCGGTGTCGTACTCGAAGAGACCGGTTCCAGATCGGCGAGTACCGGATAGGAAACGATCTCGGGAGCACTGCCTTCGGTTATAAGGGCCGGTTGAAGGACGGCTTCAATAGTATTTTTTACCACAGCCGTTTGATCGACAGCATAATGATTTCCTTCGTCCTCCATCGCCTTAACGATCGCAAAGGAAAGCGAGATAAACAATACCAATAAAATGATTCTACTCTTTCTCATAGATAGACAGGTCGAACTGGACCCCGTTACAAATTTTATACTATACCGACATATTGCCAAGCGGTATGAATAACAACGCTGTAACAATACAAATAAGATATTTTAAAATTTGTAACAGGGTGGACTATACGCGAAGCGGATCTGCTACGCATTAAGCCCATTCTATCAGAAGGATTGGCGCCTTGCAAAAAAAGCCCCTCACGTAAGGGGCTTTTGGTATTAACGGAAACGTGGAGCTGCGCGCGCGAGCAAACGTCGAGTATCTCCGAATCGGTCAGTGCTTCCCATGACGACAATGGCAATTGTATATCCATGCACGGAAAAAAGCGAAACAAGGTTGCCGATCGCCGACGCCGTATAGCCGGTTTTCCCGCCGATGAATTCGACACGTCGAACATCGCTAGCAGTACTGGCCGTACGAGTAAACTCGTTAGTCGATAACAACTGCTTCCTATGTCCAAACTGGACATCACAAATACGAACCGAGGAAAGCCGAGTGATAGCAAGCAGGTCCGCATGCTTCGCATAGATGAATGCGATTAATGTAAGAAGATCTTCAGGTGTCGAACGGTTCTTGTCGGAAAGACCGGAAGGATCGACAAACGTCGTATGATCCATCCCCAACTCCCGAGCCTTTTCGTTCATACGGCGCACAAATGTTTCTCGATTGGCATACAACGCCAGTGCTTCGGCAGCATCATTACTTGAAGCAATCAGCATTGCCCGTAACAAATCGTAAACCAAAAATTGTTCCTGCGGAACAAACTGCCCCGATTCCCCTTCGGTCGCGATAGCCTTGGTAGTCATAGCGACTAAATGGGAACAATCCAGATGCTCCGCAACGATAACGGCCGACATCAGCTTTGCGATAGATGCTGTTGGCCAAGATTGATCAGCCGCGCGCGCGAGCAGCGGACCCGTATCACCCAAGACGGTAACCAGAAATCGCTTTGCCTTAATGTCTTCCTGCACCTCCGCAGTAGACGTCAACACAGACGCAACGTAGGAACTCGATGCGGCGAACGAATCAGCATCGCCGCCGCCGACGATACCATACACGTCGAAAGGGGTTACTGAACCAGGCAGATATTGCGGATTATGGGAACAGCTCGACAATAAAAGGATATCTACGATCATTCGGAAGATGTGGCTCACAAGGCATACTCCTTAATGCGGGTCGATAACAACCCGTAGACTTGATAAATTATAAATGGCGCTGAAATTGTTATGCCACATGCCTTTTAAAAAAGCAACCGCGAGATCGGGTTGCTTTAGGTCAGATTTCTTGCTCCTTATATTTGCCGTAATCCGGAAGGTCTTCGATAGACGAGACACCAAGATGTTTAAGAAGATCAAAACTCACCCGATAAGCAGTGACGTGTGCACTCTGCGGATCAACTGTCTTTTCAACGAGTCCGCGCATTAATAGATTGCGGATGGAATAAGACGAATTCACGCCACGCAGATAATCGACACGTGCACGGGAGATAGGACCAAGGTATGCTATTAATGAAAGCGTTTCGAGTGCTGCGGGAGTAAGATTTTCTTCAAAGGCATCTTTGACCAAATACTCAACCAATGAAGAGAAGGCGGGCTTGGTCGCAAGCTGCACACGCGACTCCTGACGCACAAGCATCAACCCGCGCCCCTCCTGTTCCAGGTGTCCGGCCAGTGTAGCAATCGCCCCTTCGACATTGGATGCTTCGGTTTTTAAAACCGAAGCAATCTTTTTTACATCCAACGGATCTCCATGTACAAATAAAAGCGCCTCAAGAGCGGCAACAAGTTGATGATCATGATCGGGTCCAGTGTTCATAGCAAGATGAAATATATGCCACTAGTATAGTATACTTGTGGTATATAATAAAGGTCGGCTATATAATTGTATTATCACCATATGCCATTATTACCCTATCGATCACTCTTTGACATGGACCGTTTTTTCGACGCCGATTTTCCATCACTATCGGACTATGCGCCACTGCGACCGTCGATGGATATCTATGAGAAAGGTCCGAATGTCATAGCGGAAATGAACGTCCCTGGTATTGATGCCGACAAGATCGAGATCTCGATCAAGGACGGTATTCTCCATATAGCGGGCACCTCAGAGCAGAAGGAAAAGGAGCAAGAAAAAGGCTACTGGAGGAAGGAGATACGGAGGGGATCATTTGAACGCCTAATTCGTTTGCCGGTACCGGTCAACGAAAAGAAGATTAAAGCATCATGCGAAAACGGCATTCTCGTGATCACGATACCCAAAGATACTGCGAAAATAGGAAAGAAGGTCGCAGTAAAGGTGACAAAAGCGACGCCCAAAAAAATATCCAAGCGTGCATAAAAACTCCGCCAGACACTTTGTCTGGCGGAATTTTTATTGTAGGATAATCACATATGCACAGACCGATTCCTCATGAATTTTTTGATCGCGAAGCACTAATCGTTGCCCAGGATCTTCTTGGAAAATTTTTAGTCCGCGAGTACAACGATCACGCCTGGTCGCTGATGGTCACCGAAGTGGAGACGTATGACGGACCGGAAGACAGGCTATCCCCCGCCTACGGAGGGCGCAAGGATCACAATGAGACGCTATTTGCGAAAGCAGGCAGTGTTCATATATCCCAACGGGTAAACAAAGAGACACTGACTAATTATTTTACGGCAACCGAAGCAATCGACAGCGCTCGACCTATACTGCATATCGTAACTGGCCCAAAGGATTATCCCGCAGCAATACTGATTCGCAGCGCACTTGTCATGCTGCCGACGGGCGAGATCGAACACATTCAAGGCCCGGCAGAGCTCACGAGATTCCTTAAGATAGGGAAGGAGTTTGATGGCACACATGCAACAAAAGAAAGTGGCCTATGGTTCGAAGATCGCGATGTCAGCATTCCTGCCGAGCACATCATCAAAAGAAAACGCATCGGCGCGGAGCACGCAGAAGAGTGGAGTGACCTGGAATACAACTTCAGTATTATAATCAGCCAAAATAAGAGTTTGACATAATAAATAAAATATTATATAAAGCACCCAGAACATACCTATCCCCCAACGCAGACACAGGAGGCATAAATGGAAGAACTGCAGTTGCCCAACGGAGCGATTGTTAACGTGGAGGCTCTTGCAGAGGCGGGGAATATTCCGCTCAGCATGGCAAAGACGTTTCTGTTAAAGCTCAGCAAGAGCGCCCCTATGCGGAAGATTTCACTCGAGGAACAGCTCGATCGGGCAGTCACGTATGAACAAGTTGACCAGTTCGTGCGGCGATTGTGCAAGCAGGATCCGACCAAAATGCGCCTGTTCAATCAGGCGGTCCAGAAAATGCTCAATCTATCCATGGCGGATCTCGGCCGTGCAACGACTCTGGACGAGATCCGCAGCATCCACGAACGAAACATCCCGGGAGAAGATTCCGCACTGGGACTCGAAGTAGTGCGCAGGTTGGCGGAATTCTTCATCGTTGAAAAATAGCGACTCATCATCGCTATCACACACACCCTTTGGCAGTATGTCGAAGGGTGTTTTTGTTCCTTGGGTATATTTTTTATTTTCCCGGTTTACCTTTATACTGAAGTAATATGGGTACAGGAATATTAGAACTCGCCGTCGTGGTTTTGATCGCAACCATGCTTGGCATCATTGCGCGACTTTTTAAACAACCGCTTATTTTGGCCTTCATCGGTACGGGTATTATCATCAGCCATCTGGGCCTTTTTCATTTAAATAATGCGGAAACGCTTCGAATCTTCTCCGACCTGGGGATTATGTTCCTACTCTTCCTGGTAGGCCTCGAGATAGACTTCAAGTCATTAAAACTAATAGGCAAACCGTCCTTTGTTATCGGTGGGGCGCAGATCGCACTCACGTTCGCGCTCGGGTTTCTACTTTCAACGCTGTTCCATTTTTCTCCGGTCGAATCGGCCTATATTGCGATAGCGCTCACGCTATCAAGCACAGTCATCGTAATAAAGATGCTCTCAGAAAAAAAAGATACGGGTAGCCTCTATGGCAAGTTAAGCGTTGGACTCCTCTTAATTCAGGACATGGTAGTCATTCTCATTCTCGTACTTCTTTCGGGCATTGCGTCAGGAACCGGGTTTATGCCTATGCAACTGGCACTCACAATCGGCAAGGCGGCCCTGCTCTTTGGAGCAACGATCCTTATCGGGAGAAAGGTTATCCCAGTCATTTTCGACAAGATAGCGCTCTCTCAAGAATTAACCTTCTTCAGTAGTCTCAGCTGGGCATTCATCGTTGCGGCAACCGTATCGCATCCTGCCATCGGCTTCCCGATCGAGGTAGGCGGATTACTTGCGGGTATATCCCTCTCGAGTTCATCCCATCAGTTTCAGATTGTTTCAAAGATAAAATATCTACGGGATTTCTTCATCCTCATCTTCTTTGTCATTCTTGGCTCATCACTCGTGTTTTCCAGTTATACAAACATCATCCTGCCACTTATGGCGTTCACGCTGTTCGTATTAATTATCAAGCCGCTCGTCATACTCGCGATCATGGGAGCTATGGGCTATCGCAAAAAGACATCCTTTTTCACGGGAATGACCATTGCACAGGTATCCGAATTCAGCCTTGTGCTTGCGAGTATCGGCATGAAGCTCGGACATCTCTCGACCGAGATTGTCGCCATTATAACGGGAGCGACGATTCTTAGTATTGCAGTCTCGACGTATCTTGTAACGCACGCGGAGCCAATCTATCAGCGACTAATCCCGCTCCTATCATTGTTCCAACGGAAAAACCTCTCGGAAAAAATATCCGAAGATGAAGAGTTCGCGAAACCCATCATACTTATCGGAGCGCATCGTATCGGCCAAAGTATTGCATTCAATCTCAAAAAAGAAGATGTGCTCGTGATCGACTTCGATCCCGAAATAATCCACTTTTTGAAAAAATATGGGTACACATATTTATTTGGCGATATCGATGATGAGGAGATATTGGAAAAGGCAAATCTACACAATGCACGGCTTGTTATATCAACCACATCCGATTTCAAAAACAACGACATGTTGATCAAGGAGGTTACTACTCTTAAAAAGCAAGGGTGCAACATAAAAATTATCGTTCGATCGGATGATGAAAAGGAGGTGGAGCGGTTATATCAGCACGGCGCGGACTACGTCATATTCCCCCACTTTACGAGCGGCCAATACCTGGGGCGGTCGATCGCAATCGATCCTCACATGAAACTGCTAGACGATCTAAAGGAGTGGGATCTGAAGCTGATAAAAAAACTGTCTTCGCATGTGGAATGACCAGACAAATAAAAAATCATCCTTCTCCCGGATGATTTTTTATTTGTCTGGTCATTATTTATACGAAGCACGATTCTCTACGGTAAAATTCGCATAGTGCAATCCGCTCCACTCTCCCGATTGTTTTAATGCGTCAATCGCGCTCAATGCGAACAAAGGATCGTTTCGTAGACTGAATATAATCCTCGGATCGGATACTGAATCCGTATCGACTTCTTCCAATGCCAGGTCGCGCACAAATACGGTTTTGGTATTGATCTGCGCCATCTCCATCAATTTGAATATCTTTGCCAAATTCACGAAAAGCCGATCAGGAAGGATCTTTTCACGCAACCCAATCGAGCGCCCCGTGGAATCATAGACTCGATTAAACAGCTCGCTCTTAACCTGAGGAGCACGCGCGAATAGCACACCATCGCGATCAAACCAATAGCATGTATCATCCGGCTCTTCCTCTTCGTATTCTTCATTATTAGTCGTAGTGCTCGCAGCTCCTTCTTCGATCGGCATCAAGGTGGAGCGTGCCGGATCATGACACCACACGCCAAATTTTTCACGGCCATCGACAATGATGGTTACGGACTTGCGCATATAATCCTTTAATATGCGAACATCGCGAAATTGGGGATTTGCGTCCAAAAACGCCGAAGGTGTGCCATCCCATGCGATCATATTGCCGCTACCTAAAAATCGAAACACAAGCGAATGATCCCTCGAAAAGGATTCGAGATCGCGTCGCACCTGAACGCCATACGCCTCCGGTATCCCCTCTACGAAAACGGAATCGATACGGAACAACGATGTCTGACGAATACCGAATACCGATCCGACGACCAGTAGTAAAAAAACAGCGCTCCCTCCGGCGATGATGTATTTCTTCTTAGAATCCCGTTTATTCTGTTTTTTTCTAATATCGCTTGGCCGGCGAATGTTCATATGATGCAGTATACACTAAAATAGTGTCGTATTTCAAAATAATTCCATCAATGTCTCCTTTCATGCTACAATAAAAACATATGGAACACGCAAATAATTTTGTATCGGTGATCAAGAAGGTCATCCCGGCAACCGTAACGATCGTCGTATCAAAAAAGTTCGGCGAAATCGAACGTGAAGCAGTGGAACACTTTCCCGATATCCCGCTATGGCTCAAACGCAAGGAACTTGGATTTCTCAAACAACAAACCGATAAAAATGGAATGCTCAAAGTGGGAAATGGATCAGGATTCATCGTCGATCCTTCGGGCATCGTGATCAGCAATAGACACATCGTCAGCGAAACAAGAAACGCATACACGATTATCACCAATGACGGCAAGAAATATCCGGCAACGATATTAGCCCGGGACCCGCTCAGCGACATCGCGATACTCAAAATAACAGGAGAAAACGCATTCCCCTTTCTTTCACTGGGAGATTCTTCCCATTGTGAATTAGGCGATCCGGTCATCGCCGTCGGGAATGCACTCGGCATGTTCCAAAATACAGTATCAAGTGGCATCATTTCCGGCCTTTCACGCGCAATCACGGCACAGATAGATGCGAGCTCACCCATACAGGAGATTCACGGACTCATCCAGACCGATGCGGCCATTAACCCTGGAAATTCGGGTGGGCCACTCGTCGGCATCAATGGCAAGGTAATCGGCATTAACGTTGCGATCATCCAGGGCGCACAAAATATCGGGTTCGCACTTCCGATTAATACACTTAAAAAAGATCTGATCGATCTACGCCAATTTGGAAGAATCCGTCAGCCATTTCTCGGGGTACATTATGTTACGATTAATGAAACCCTGCAACAAAAACTCAAATTGCCAACGGATTACGGAGCGTTGGTCGTCAGTCCAAAACCATATTCTGAGAGTGTTATCACTAAGAGCCCAGCGGCACTCGCCGGGATCAAAGATCATGACATTATCCTGGAATGCAACGAGAAACGGATTAGTGGAGAAAAGACATTAGGCGATATGCTCGAGTCGCACACCATTGGCGATATTATTCGACTGAAGGTCCTGCGCAAAAATAGGATGTTTATCGTATCCCCAAAACTAGCGGAAAAGAAATGAACCAAAAAATGCACAGCGTTAGCTGTGCATTTTTATGATTCTACTTGAATAGCAATTCAACGGCATCAGGAACCTCCTGCTCGTCGATCGACTGCTTCACATATGTAACACCGCCCACGATATCGGAGAAATGACGGGCGGCATAGAGAATGACGCCCGCAATAATAATCCACGCGATGATCGACCCGATATGCTTCGTCATATTCCTATAACCAGATTGATAAGTCGGTCGGGAACGAAGATGACCTTTTTGACCTGCATACCAAGGGCGACGGCGTGCACCTTTGGGGAAGCAAGTGCAATCTCACGTGCGCGCTCTTGCGTAGTACCCTTGGGCACCCGCATGGTGTCACGCGTCTTGCCATTGACCTGGATCACGAGTTCAAACTCATTCTCGACGGCAAGGCGGGCAGCATACTTCGGCCATGGCACGATATGAATAGATGTCTTATTGCCCAACAAGCCACGATACAATTCTTCAGCAAAATAAGGGGCGAATGGGGCAAGTAGGAGGAGGAACTGCTCAAGAACCTCAGCATCGATATATTCACGCTGATCATCCATTGCATTAAGTAATATCATTAACGAACTCACAGCCGTATTAAAACGGAACTCTGCGATATCTTCCGTAACCTTCTTGATAGTCTGATGCAAAATCTTCTTCAATGGATTACCCTTTGCCGATCGCTTCGCAGTATGCGCACCTTTGCTATATGCATCATATAATTGTTCAGTGCGCTGAAGGAATCGGGCGATCCCAACCATACCTCCCGGTTGCCACGGACCTCCTTGGTCATACGGGCCCATAAAACACAGATACATCCGCACAGCATCGGCACCAAACCGATCGACCAGATCGTCAGGATCAATAACATTCCCTTTTGATTTGGACATCTTTTGTCCATCGGGACCAAGGATCGTTCCCTGATGCCGCAATGCCATAAACGGTTCTTTGAATTTGACCTGCTTCAGATCATAAAGGACCTTGGTGAAAAATCGCGCATACAATAAATGCATGACGGAATGTTCCGCTCCTCCGATATACATATCGGTTGGCAACCACGCCGCCAATTTCTTCGGATCGGCAAATTGCTTTGCATTCTTCGGATCGGGATATCGCAGATAATACCAAGAAGAGCACATGAAGGTGTCCATAGTATCCGTCTCACGAACACCTTTGGAAGCACAGTGCGGGCACGAAGTATTCACAAAAGATTTCGAATGCGCAAGTGGAGACTTGCCTTCTTCGGTCGGCAGATAATTCTTCACCGGCGGAAGCAGTACCGGCAGTGCTTTCTCCTTCACGCCGATCCATCCCGGATTAGCCAATTCCCCTTTGGTGAATTCTCCTTTCTTGTAATCGCCCGATTCGATGCGCGTCTTGCAGTGTTCACAAAATACGAGCGGGATAGGAGATCCCCAATACCGCTGACGAGAAATAAGCCAGTCGCGCAACTTGTAGTTGATCGTTCCAGAACCGGAGTCTTGCTGCTTGAGCCACTTAGTCATCTCAGTCCGCGCAGCTACAGAATTCATCCCGGTAAATGATCCGGAATCGACCAGCGTTCCATCATCAATCATACATTCCCCTAGCTCGGTAGACGTTCCGGCGACAGAAACTTTAATCGGCAATTTAAATTGCTTCGCAAACGCAAGGTCACGCTCATCATGTGCCGGCACGGCCATAACCGCCCCAGTTCCATAACCGCCTAATACGTAATCCGCGACATAGACAGGGACAGCGTCTCCCGTAAAAGGATTGATGGCACGAATACCCTTAAGCTCGACTCCCGTCTTTGTCTTTTCCTCCATCATGCGATCGAGCTCAAGCTTCTTGCGTGCCTTGGCGGTATAGACGGAAACCTCCTTATAATTTTCGATCTGCCCTTTCAGCGCCTCGATGAGTTTATGCTCGGGAGCTACCACGACATAGGTACACCCAAAGATGGTATCTACACGAGTTGTGAATACATCAATCGATGGCGAAACCAACTCAAAGTGATACATCCAAATAGCGGTATCATCATCGACGACCTTGTTGTAATATTTTGCATACGTTGCATAAAATTCCTTTCGGTTCTTGAATTTCTCATGGCCATCCTGAGTTTCGGAAACATTTTTCATCACGTCCTTAACTACCTTAGTAATACGCGCCAACCCAAATTGCTCCTTACTCGCCCAATTGATGAGTGGCACGAGATCTCCCACCTTCACAGCTTTTGACTCAAGACGATGAGTAATATATTTTTCACCCGAAAGAACCGGTGCGATCAAATACGGCCTGAATTTAAGCGTCTCTTTTGAAACAGCTTGGTCAATACCCTCAATAGCAAACGCAACCAACGAACCCTCGGATTTTCCGATCCAGTTACGCTGCATAGCCTTGGTCTTCTCCGGCCAATCAAGTCCTTCCAAGTCAGCCAATAGCCGATCGGCGTAGCTGGTGATCTTCAGAAGCCATTGGTCAATATCACGCTGCACGACCTCGGTTCCACACCGGTCACACTTACCATCAATAACCTGCTCATTCGCAAGAACAGTCCGATCCTTCGGACACCAGTTTGCCTTTGCCTTCGTGCGATATGCCAGCCCGGCATGGAACAATTGCAAGAACATCCATTGCGTCCACTTATAATACTCGGGATCGGCAGTGATCACGCTTCGCTCCCAGTCATACATCGTACCCATATTTTCTAACTGGGCCGTCATCGTCTTGATATTCTTATACGTCCACGTCTTCGGATGGATTCCGCGCTTGATCGCCGCATTCTCAGCCGGAAGACCGAATGCATCAAACCCGATTGGAGAAAGAACGTTAAACCCGCGCATACGCTTGAACCGCGCAAACACGTCTGCCGGCGCAAAATTATACCAATGCCCGATATGCAAATCCCCCGACGGATACGGGAACATAACCATGTGATAAAAATTCTTCTTTCCCTTAACAGCATCCTTTACCCGGTAGACACCCTCCTTTTTCCATGCTTCCCGCCACTTTTTCTCAACTTTTTTGAATTGCATACGGTAGATCGTTATATAATATGTATATCAACTATAGCCCATTTTGAGAGCAAAATAAACACGCCCCAAAGGAAGGGTGTATTGCAATAGGGGTTTAAAAACCAAGTCTAAAGGAGCGACTCGCAGATCGATACGACCCCTTTGATAGCATATACGAGGGAGGGCCGGCGGTATATTCACTAACATAAGAGGCCCTAGGATCCACTACCCCGCTCGTATGAGGAAATGCATTATACGGGATGTCATTACAATCAATGTCCGCCAATTGGAATTGATTGTACGCCTCACATTCAAGACCCGCATCGGCGATATAAATAGCCTTGGTCGTATTGACGATGTCAGAATTGATACGCAGGCGAATCAGCATCATATAACCGCCGATAGCCGATAAGGCAAGAACGGCACTCGAAAGTACCAATACGGTAAGAATCATCGACTGTCCGGTCCGATATGGGTTATGAGGAAAGATGGTTTTTTTCATAAGTGAATATCTATTATTGCATCAACTATCCCCAGGGCAGGTAGATTCTCCACAGCGTGCGCTGACCGTCGTCTGAATGGTTATAGGAGTGGCAATCGATTCGGCGACTGGATCATTAGTCGTCAATGAAAAACTCAATGTAATGCGCGGCGAATAGCCATCACCGTCATCGTTATAACTCGGTCTGAAGTATGCGTTTGTGATTTTAATATTATCCCCCGTGATGATGTGGTAGCAGATGCCGTTCACAATATCCAAAGTGCCGTCGCCGCAGAGCGAAGCCCCGGCGACCGGATCAAAAAATTCCGCACGCGAGATTCCCTTTTCGAGCATTTCGTTTATCCAGCGATAGCGGACGATTTCGTTACTCGCATTAAAGAACTGAATCTCGCTCAAGTTTAGACCGGACGCAAGATTTTGACACTGGGTGATAACCTCCGCAGGAATGCCCGCGTATGTCATCCCGTCGGTGGCAGTGCAGAAATGGTATCCGGTTCTCATCTCACGCATCATCTGTTCTAGCGTAATTCCCATATTGTCGTTAACCGACATAAGCTGCAGCGAAGTGCGCTGTACTCGCATGGAACGAATAAAGCTGCCGCTCGCAATTGTGATCAGCATGGTAAAAATACCGAACGCAACAACGAATTCGATTAAAGTAACGCCCGTGCGCGCTGTGCGCTTACGATGCAGTGGTGTTATATCCATAGATCAGTGCCAATCATAAAATTTATCCTCCAATGTAATAGACGAGGCACCCGCTGCCCAGGCAACCGTCGAAACAATCCGCACGCCGATCGTGCCGATTGGCTGAACATCAACCGTCCGCGTATAACGAGTTGCCGAACCCGATCCATACTGATAGACCGATCCATCAAACTGCAACGGAGTAACACTTCCAGCGGCACACGCAACAGGAGAGGCACTGCTCAAAGCTGAGGTATTAATATCGATCTCATAGCATCCACTACTGTCGAATCCACCATCATTCCAGGGTCGCCCCGCGTTAATATCGGGAGTATTTGCATCCAACAAATTTTTTGTCACTTCGATACCTTCTGCGGCAAGATAGGTTGCTATATATTGATCGTTAATCACGCGGGTAAGTTTGATCGATTGGGACATCAACGCAAAGATACCAAGCACTCCGGTCGTTAAAACGGTCATAGCGACCATGGCTTCGATTAATAAATATCCACGTGAATGTATGTGGGCTTTCTGCTTCATGGCGTTGGTAATAGATATTCTGTTATCTGCCCAAAGGCATTTGCCCTGATCCCTTTTGCCGAACCCGTATCAAGGCTAGTAATAATGACCGAAACAGAATCAGATGCTTCAATTCCGTCCGTATAGACCTTCCCATAGGGTGGCGTGTATACGATATCAGAAACGCCACTGTCAGTGACGCTAACCGAATCTCCTAAAATTTTTTGGTCGATCTTCTCGGTAGCATCGGTATAAGAAAAGTCCGCAGACGAACAATCGGCTGGAGATATTCCGAGATCCTTAAAGAAGGTGAATGTTCTCGATGCGGCATCGATATGGATGCCGTATCCGCAAACAAGCTCCCCAGAAGTGCCTCTTGGGGCGGTAAGTCCCGCCGAACGTGCACGAATAAAAAGACCAAGCGCAGTAGCATGTTCACGCGTGAGAACAATCTGTCGCTGAATAGCCCGGTTATAAACAGCCGTCGCAGAGATCAATAGGGAAACGAGTCCAAAAACGATCATGATCTCTACGAGGGTCGTCCCCCGTCGTCCCACTACACGGTAAATGCTACGCCTTGTTTGTCGCATGCATTAATTATATCACATCGAACATGCCGAAATACAGCGACACCAATTGAAATCCGAAGAAAAATACCATCACTGCGCCAATAACCAAAAACGGACCAAAGGGAACGGCATCCTTCATATGCTTGCGGCCGCGCATCATCAAGCCGATCGAGATGATCGAACCAATAATAAAAGAAAAAGCAAAGACCAATACAACATCAGGCCAGCCGAACAACAATCCAAGGGCGCCCGCAAGCTTTAAATCGCCCCACCCCATGGCACGACCGCGGCTCACCGCGATGATTCCGCCAAAAAAGAGCAGCCCGATGATCGCAGCAAAAAGATGATTCATCCAAATAGTATCGCGGAATCCAAAAATAACGGCATAGTGGCGCAAAAACGAGCCCTGGAACGCGCCGAATCCATGCACCCACTGTGTAACACCCGCGATCGCAATCCCGAGAACTGCTAAAGAAACATTGATAGAATCGGGAATGATCATGTGCTTGAAGTCAATGATCGCCAGGACAAGAAACAGCACAAATGCGACGGTCCAAAGAGCCGCAAGCGCAATAATACCACCAATATGAGCGTTAACGTCCACAAGAACAAGTATGCGAGAAGACAGGATAACCTGCATTGGAACAACGACGAAGATAAGTGCGGTCAGTAATTCAACGAACGGATATTGCAAGGATATGGCATGTCCGCAATGGCGACACCTTCCGCGAAGAGACAAAAAACTAAGCACGGGTACGAGCTCGTACCATGCCAATTGATTGCGGCAGTTCGGACAATGCGAACGCCCCCCGATGGACTTAATATTCGAAAACCCCTTGTCGGGGTTATATCGAATAGTCACAACGTTAAGAAAACTTCCGAAGATCAGGCCAAATATGGCAAGACTCAGATACAATAGGTAATCCACGTTTGTTCAGCTAAGCTATTAGTTGCCGACACAGTAACCAAGATTAGCTTCGGTACATGAGATGCTGAATGCTGCAAGCCCAGTAGGAAGCGCGTCGACTTCGTTCGGTTCATTTTCTGCAGAAGTCCCTCCTTCCATATTAATACCAAGAAGATATTTCTGGTCGTTGTCATATGCGGCATACGCATACGGGTCATTGAGCGGGTCAGTGAAGTTTGCTTCAGAACCGGCAAAGGCTGAGAAGGTTGCAAGATCGGCCGGATAGGCGCCATTCTGGGAATAATATACTTCGAGTTGCTGCTGTAGCTTGCTGATATCAGAAACGCGCTTCGTGTCACGAGCGGACTGTCGAACTCCTCCAACGCTTACCAACGCAACGGAAGCGAGGATTGCGATGATGGCGATGACGATAAGCATTTCAACCAACGTGAAACCTTTTTTGTAATGCAATGTTTTCATAAAAATAATTATTATATTCCTACGGCTTTCATTATTGGTCGTAGGTTGTTAGTTTTCGGTTACTATTATGCGCCGAATGACTTTACCATATTATATATCGGAACGAGGATGGATGCAAACAAGAAGCCGACAAATACACCGATGATTGCAATGACAAGCGGCTGAATCAATTCACCAAGCCGGCCCATGATATCATCGACCTCACGGGTATAGAACGTGGATATGCGAGAAAGCAGTTCATCGAGTCGACCAGTCGTTTCTCCGATGGAAATCATCTGGCTCACAAGAGGCGGAAAATAGAAATCATACCGGCCAAGTGCGGTCGAAAGAAGTTCTCCTCCGCGCACCTGTTCGCTTACCTCATGCAGAACATCCTCGAAGACCGAGCTGCCAATCGACCGGGACGTGATCTCTAATGCTTGCGCGATGGGGATGCCCCCTTGAATTAAGATAGCAAGTGATTCTGCAAAGCGGGCAATATACATCTTTGAAAACATCTTCCCAAAGACGGGCGTTCGCAAGAGAATCTCATCCAGGACGATTTTACCCTCATCACTACGAAGGTATTCCAAGACGAACATAACAAGTGGAACAACGGCGATGATGATGATCCACCACCAGTTGATAATAATATCCCCACTATTCAAAACAGCACTCGTATACCATGGCAATTCAGCCCCCGCTTCCTCTAAAATAGGTCTGATATTAGGGAGCACCAAGGTAACCATCAGAAGAACAATGCCGATAAACATGACGATAAGTACGGCGGGATAAATAAGTGCGTTAATCACACGAGATCGCCACAACTTTTGTTTTTCCAAATAATTTGCAAGATAAATGACTGCCTCTTCTAATCGGCCGGTAATCTCTGCGGAGCGGATCATACTGACATAAAATTCGGAAAAGACTTCCTTCTGTCGTTCAAGCGATTGAGAAAGCGAAAGCCCGCTGTCGATGTCAGCCGTGATCTCATGGATTACTTCCTTCATAGTCGCACTGGACGTCTGCTTTTGTAGATTCTTCAACGAATCACTCAAAGAAACCTTTGCTTCCAGCAAAGTCGCAAACTGTCGACTAAAAACCATCTTATCGGTTAATGTAACGCGCTTAAAAACAAGCATGAATTTATCAAAGAAATTCTCCTGCTCTGCGTTTTCAAGGCTTAAGACATACAATCCATGGGATACCAAAATATCGGCCGCACCCCCTTGGGAATACGACTCGACAAATCCTACCTGCAACTCCCCTTCTTTATTTCGTGCTTGGTATTTGAATTTCATCGTCGTGCTTTTTACCCTGTTTATTTTTAGATAAAATATTTGCCATTTTGATGAGATGTAAGGCGCGGGAGAATTAGAGAGGAAGTCGTACCATCAGTACGGTGACCGAACCAATTAGGACCCGCAACAAAGCAGTTCGCAAAATGCATATATTTTATGAGACGCGCTCGATAAGAATGCGCAATTCAGATGCATTCAACGAATACAGCTCAGCTTCTTCCAATGCGATCTGGCGACTGCGCACTAATGCGGCAAGTGATCGGTTTAAGGTGATCATACCCTCCTGCATGGATGTTTCGATAACAAGATCGATCTGATATGCCTTGCGCTCACGGATAAGGTTACGAATAGCGGAATTAACGATCATGATCTCGCACGCCGGAGTGCGCCCTCCATCAACGCGCGGAATAAGACGTTGGGAAACAATACCCACAAGCGTTGCGGCCAATTGAGAAGCGACTTGACCCTGCTGATCGGGCGGAAAACTGTCGATGATGCGGTCGATCGTCTGCGCAGCCGAGTTAGTATGCAATGTGGAGAATACCAAATGACCCGTTTCTGCCGCGGTCATAGCGGTCGCAATAGACTCCTTATCACGCATTTCTCCGATCATGACGATATCAGGATCCTGGCGCAACAATGACTTCAATGCCACGTGAAAATCTGGCGTATCGCTCATGACCTCGCGTTGAGAAACGATAGCCTTATCCTGTACGAACATGTATTCGATCGGATCTTCAATAGTGATGATGTGTTCGGTGCGAGTGTGGTTAATCTCATCTACAAGTGCCGCAAGCGTAGTAGATTTACCATGCCCCGCCGGACCCACAACCAAGATAAATCCTTGAGAAAGCTTTGTGAAATCATGGAGGATTGGAGGGAGATTGAGATCTTCCACAGTCCTAGCCTCAGGCGGGATCAAGCGCATTGCCGCAGCAAGAAAACCCTTCTGGTAGAACACGTTGACGCGAAAGCGTGCCTTATCCTCAAATGTATAAGAAAAATCGATCTCGCGATCGCGATCAACCGTTTCCCGCTGCGCCGGAGTCAACAACTCACCAATCAAGCCAGTAGCAACTTCTGGAGTAACAATCCCCTCTTTTTGTAGAGGAATAAGTAGTCCATCAATACGAAGCATCGGATATTTTCCGACACCAATATGAAGATCGGAAGCGTTCTGCTTTGCTGTGGAAAGTAATAGGTCGTTAAGTTGTTGTTTGTAATCGGTCATGATCGTAGAAATTTCCGAGCCGCAGGCGAAGTAAATTATCCGCAATCACTGCCACTCTGCCCTCTAAGCACGTAGAATAATATTTTAATTAGTATACCATATTTCATATTCCTCACCAAAATGTAAAAGTTTTACACGTCAGGAGGATAAGACGGTTTACATTTCGACGGTTTCTCGTAAAACCTCCTCCATAGACACCAACCCCTCAAGCGCCTTCAAGATGCCATCCTGGTGCATAGTCACCATGCCTTGACGACGGGCTTCATCCAATATAGAACTCTCGGTAGCACCGATATTGATAATATGCTCCAATTCAGGAGTCATGGTCATCACCTCGAAAACAGCAAGTCGTCCCGATACACCTTTCCCTTTGCACACCTCGCATCCAGGCGCATGATAAATATTGTATGGGCCAGTCGGAGCATACTGCCCGCGCGCCTCCGGAGTAAGTTTACCGAGCTCATGACTGATAACATTGGCAATCTCCTGGGAAGCGGGTTGCGCAACTTTACACTGCTGGCACAAACGAGAAACCAACCGCTGAGCAAGCATGATATTCAAGGCAGCGGGAAGTAAAAATGGCTGTACCTTCATATCAATAAGTCGCGGGATAACTCCGACAGAATTGTTTGTGTGGAGCGTCGAAAGCACGATATGCCCGGTCAGTGCGGCTTGAATGGTCAACCCTGCAGTCTCTTCGTCGCGGACTTCTCCAACCATGATAACATCAGGATCTTGCCGGAGGATCTGGCGGAGTCCCGAAGCAAAATCGTATCCAATCTCCGGCTTCACCTGAGACTGATTCAATCCATCCATGTAGTATTCGACGGGATCTTCGAGGCTGACAATATTAATATCCGGTTTGTTTAAAAGCTGCATCAATGCATACAGCGTCGTACTCTTTCCCGAACCGGTCGGCCCGGTGATCAAAATAACGCCATAAGGTTTTTCTATTCCTTTTTTGACAGTATCTAGGTTGCGACCACGTAAGCCAAGATCTTCGAGACCACGCAATCCGGTCGAAGGATCAAGTACACGAATAACGACCTTCTCCCCAACGGGAGTCGGAAACGTTGCGACGCGATAATCTATATCCCGACCAAACAAAACAGTACGGAATCGTCCGTCTTGAGGAATACGTGTTTCGTCGATCTTTAAATTCGCCAAAATCTTGACGCGCGATACGATTAGGGAATGCAGCGCCAATGGTAGCGTAGAAACCTCCTGCAATTCGCCATCGATACGGAATCGGATGCGACTACGATTGCGTTGTGGCTCGATATGAATATCAGATGCGCGCTCCCAAACGGCTTCCTTTAGCGTCGTTGATACGATCCGAATAATAGGCGTTTCGTCCGAGTTCCCCGCTCTTGTTTCTTCCAATTGGACGATCTGGGTAGGCCCGGCACCTTTCGTCGAAATACTCGAACTCGCCCTAACCGCTTCATCGATAAGACTGCGATAGGGCGAATATCTTCGCAAAATCATCTCCCAAAGCGAAGGGGTAATAATATATGCCCCTACATTCAAGCGACGCTGTTTTGCGATAAATTTGAGTGCTTCCTGAGCCTGAGCATTATCAGGATTGACCATACCCGCGATCAAAAGATCATCCTTAATGCTGACTGGTATAACTTTATAATTACGCACTGTTTCCTCGGGAAACAGTTTAAGTGTTTCATCGCTAATCTCTTGTGGGTCGATCTTTCGATACGGTACATTCAAAAGCTTGCCCTTTTCCATGGCAAGTTTTTCTTCATCAATCAATCGCTGTTCGTAGATCAATTCATCAACGGGACGACGCGCAAGCGCGGCCTCCTGCAATACCTTTCGTCCCTCGATCTCTCCGAGTAGATTATCTTGAATTAAAGCATCAACTAATGTCTTGTTTTCCATGAGGTTCGTTCGGCATTCAATAATGATAGCGATGCCAATAACATGTATGGTTGAGTGAGCTGCGAGGCGCCGACGAGGCTTGCGCCCAAGATGGAGATGGACTCCTTCGCGGGAGCAAACGAGGAAGGCAACACGGTAGATCGCCGACCATACGGGTTATTGTGGGAGTAAGGGATTAACCTTGCCAATCTCCCCTTCACTCGGAACGGGTATCGTTGCCGTAGTGCGGAGTGACTGAAACTCGGCGCTGTTCAAAATCTCCTCCGGTCTTAGCTTCGTCTTTGAAAATTCGCTGAGGCGCTGTTGATCGGGCGTAGTTGTGAGTTGCTGTACCGTTTCAGGATTTACAAAAAACAGGTAGACAATCGCGACTCCAATAATGCCGACGATTGACAAAATACCTAATATAAATCCCCAATCGACACTTTTCTTTTCTCCTTCGATAACAATTGCCATACGTGATTAATTTACTTGATAATAGGTTTCTATTTCCGCGGCTACAGAAAACTGATCGAGAGTATTAGAAACACCAACCTTGGAAATCTTGAGAGATTTAATACTTGATAGACGCACTCCCGATTCAATGCCCTGCAAAAATGCCCGTATCTGCGCATAGCTCCCCGAAGCTTTGACGGTATTTTTTAAAACGCCAGTACTCTTAATCAAAGAAACAGTTCCCGCCTTCACACCTGCAGTGGGAATGATGGGGGCGCTAGCAATATCAATAGAAGCAACTGAAAGACCATTGGCGATCGCCACCGCAGTGATCTGATTCATGGAATCAGATGCGTTGGGATCCAAGGGAAGTGTCATCGATATTCTATCCTGAAGATTGGAAGATTTTTTGAGTTCATCCAAAATTGCCTTCAATTTTCCAAACACTTCGGTATATTCGTGGTTCTTTTGCCTCAGTGCAGAGAGTTCCGCCTGATCCTCCTTGATGTTTGCATACACGGGCTTGATAAGGTTGACATATATGACCATCGCGATGGCGATGAATGTAAATGAGAGGAGTACGCTAATGAATCGTTTGGAAAGATATTTCATACGATGGTTATTATCGATTTACAATTATTTTCATGGAAAACAGCACCCCATCAGCAGCCTGCCCTCCGACACGGGCACCTGACAATTTCACATCCTTCACACCCGGCATTTTTTTATAGAGGTCCATCTGTTGAACAATAGCACCGTAAGAAGAAGCTCTTCCGTCGAGATCCACGTTAACTTCCTTGTCGGCAACAATAACTCCGATATTGCTATACGTAACAGTCTTCAATGTGTTCTTTTCAAGTAGATCCAGATAAAGAATGCCCTTCCCCCTAGTATCCAGCAGGGAATGAATATTGCTCAGTTGCGAATAAAAATTAAAGATTTGCTTTTGTTCTTCAGCGGTGACCGATTTGAATACGTCGGCAGATTCGGCATTGGCACTTTTTAGCTGTGACTTGAGATACGCATCTTGAAACCCAAACTTCATACCCGCATAGACCGCAGCCACGGTCAAAAGCACGATCAATGAAAGGGTCATTAATCGCCACGGCCAGCCGGCAGCCGATGTATGTTGCTTTGATAATTCACTCTGTAACGCTGATTGTGTGTATGGCATAGATATGCAGTATGCGGTTAGAGATTTGAGGTAAGAGGTTTAAGCGGTAGGATGATGTACCCTACCATCCCGTCTCAAACTTCCATACGGCCTCTTTTAAATTAGAGCGAACCGTCGGAGAATTCTTTAACACCAAGACCAATGGCAATCGCAAACGATGGTCCAAGATCCCGAATGATAGGTTCAAGTGCGGGTGGATAATGAATTTTTGAAAATGGATCGCCAATGGTAACAGGGAGTCCAAACTGTTCTTGCGCGTAAGGAGCAATGCCTGGCATTTTCGAGCCGCCTCCCGCAAGAATGACTTGTGTAACGGCGTTGCCAAAATTTTGCTCATACTTACCTTTCGCACGCTTTGCTTCATTTAGTATAGCATCAACGAAAGGCATCATCAATGTGGATAGCTCCGATTCGGAACCCCCTAAAATACCCCGCTCACGTTTTAATTTTTCAGCACGACGGATCTTCACTCCCAATCCTCCCGCAAGCGCTTGCGTAATACTCGCGCCCGACATGTCTGTCTGATAATTGTAGCGCAAATTACCCTTATCGATGACGGCAATATTGGTAGAACGCGATCCGATATCAACGACGAGTGTCGGCGACATAGAAACGTCAGTCACGGAACGTTGCAATGCAAGACTTTCGATCTCGAGCGCTCGCAACGTTAGCCCTGACGCGGAGAAGATGCGTCTATATTTTTCGATAACCTCATTAGGGATCGAAACGAGCAAGATCTGTTCCTTGATAAACCCCTGTTCATCCTGCCGCTCGCCTACCTTAAGCCAATCGATCGAAACTTCAGTAATCGGAAGCGGTATATATTGTCCGATTTGAAACTGCATAGCCTTTGAAATATCGGAATCCTTCATCTGAGGCATCTCAAAAAGCGTAATAAACGCGGCAAATGACGGAATGGAAACGATAGCCTCCCGCGACTTAAAATTAGACCGCTTAACCAGTGTCTTTAATAGTTGGATTGTATCGGCCTCCATGATTTTGAGTGTGCTCGTCTGGATGGCATTATTAACCCGCTCCAAATGGCCGTAACTTTCCAAAATACCGTAGTTTTGCAATTCAGGACCGGAACTCCCCTTGCCGATCTCGGCAATTTTAATAGACGTAGTACCGATGTCTACGCCAAGATATGAGGTTGATCCAAACAATTTCATTCCAAACATGGTGTCGATAAAATAGATGCGCAGCAGAATACTATACCGTATACTATACTATATTTTTGATTAATAATGAAGCAGATACTGCGTATGATTCGAACCGTTATTCACTTCTTTTTTAACATTCTCTTTCCTCCGCTCTGTGTCAATTGCGAAATGTATATGCGCGATTCTTCAGGATCGCTTTGCGATAACTGTTACACCTCTATAGAAAAATGCACAACCCTGACGTGCCCGATCTGCAAAACCCGACTCGCGCACAACAGACGCATTTGCAACCATAGCGTACCCGACGCTCGCCGATTTCCATATCTACTCGGATCAGCGACATTGTATATGGATCCGGTCATCAAAAACTGCATCTATGCATACAAATACCAGGGAATACATGCGCTATCTGAACCGCTCGCTCGCTTACTTATTGAATACGCACAAAATCTTAACCCTCATCCATCTCTATTCGATACGGCACCAATCGTTATCCCCATCCCACTGCATGTGAAAAAGAAACGAAAGCGCGGATTTAACCAATCGGCGCTCATCGCAAAATCGTTCGCGTCAGCGCTCAAATTACCGTATGACGAACTACTTATAAAAATAGTGCACAATGACGCGCAAGCGCAAACAAAAACGCACCATGAGCGCTTCGCGCATATGATGGATGCGTTCATTATCTCACGCCCGGAGTGCGTATGGAACAAAAACATCATTTTAATAGATGATGTTTCAACGTCCGGAGCGACTCTCTCCGAAGCCGCACAAACACTCAAAGCGGCCGGCGCAAAGCAAATCCTCGCACTGGTGATCGCCCGCGCATGACGCGACAGGACTCAAACGATTATATGGATTAGTTAATCGAATAAACGATCATCATCGCAACGGCAAACAGCATTGCAAGCAGCAAGCTGGCGAACGCAAGCACGTAAGAAAAAAACCTATCCCGTGCGTACAAAAAATCGGCAAGCAGAAGGTTGAGCGCAAGCATGATATATGCGGACAAAAGAATGCCAACAAGATCAATGCGACCGCCCACAAAATCAATACCTCGATAGGCATCAAAGTGCAGGACGATAGACTCTCTCCGCGGCAAAAAATGTACCAATACGATGATCGTGATGATTGTATGCAACGCGAACGTGACTGCAAGGACCACACGCAAATAATTATCTTTGATGATGTTTGGTAAAACCATTTAATTTGAATTATTCCATTGCGAATTACGCATTACAAATTACCCCCTTAAATTATCCAGCGTTCAAAATCCGTAATTCGCAATGCGCAATAAGCCAATTGTTTAATTTCTTAATCTCCGCAATATATCTTCCTCCACCTCCTGCCGATCACGCCCAAACTTCAAACGAGACAGTTCACGCAGCTTCTCGACTAACGTTCGTTCGCCCCATGCGACGTTGTACGTCTGCATATTAAAGGGTCGCGCAACCTGGCCGTTAAGAAGCAACTTTGCATAAGCCTGCCCTGCCTTCAGATTCACAAGATCATTCTTGGTGAAAGTCGGCGCAAGATCCTTTTCAAATACTTCAGCATCTTCAATACCGACACGCATGATAACCTTCGATCCGACATTGCCGAATACCGAGCTTTTGATCTTATCAGGTAATTGAGCAACAAATTGATGCGCAACCGTCAGACTCAAGCCGTATTTGCGTGCCTCAGAAAAGATGGTATTAATGGCATCGGTCGAAAAATTTTGAAACTCGTCCAAATACAAATTAAACATCTTGCGCTCAGATTCGGGAATATCGGTGCGTGAGAGTGCTGCCATCAAGATCTTGCCGACAATGACCATACCAAGCAACCCCATATTAAGATCTCCGATGCGACCCTTTGAAAGGCTGACGAGGAGAATTTTTTGCTCATCCATCACGTGTCGGAAGTTGAACGCCGATTGCGGCTGTCCGATGATCGGACGAATGAAATCATTCGCGGTGAATGCGTTTAATTTCGAAGTGATATATGTGGTCATGTTTGCCAGTGAATGTTCACCAGTAGACTTTGAAGCTTCCTTTTCCCAGAAGTCAATGACAGTTGGGTTATAAATCCGCGCAAGCTTGCGCTCACGGAAGGCGTCATCGGTAAAGATACGTCCGATTTCCATCAACGTGGCCGGCTCATTGCGCGCATCCTCCATGAGCAGCAAGATTGCATTCTTGAAGTACAGCTCGAACATCGGACCGCCCGCGGTCTTCATATCATAAAGCTTGTCCATGATGTTATACAGCTCCCCTACGATAAACGTCTTTTCTTCCGGCTTCGTCAAGTCATATTCAAGCATGTTCATGCCCATTGGCGCGGTAAGATCAGCCGGATCAAACACAATGACGTCTTCATAGCGATGCTCGGGTATAAGGCTTAGAATCTTATCCACTAATTCGCCATGAGGATCGATGATGCACACACCCTTTCCTTGTTTGATATCTTCAAGTGCCATTTGCACAAGCAACGTAGACTTACCGGTACCCGTCTGTCCGATCACGTATGTGTGTCTCACACGATCCTGTGGCGTCAGATAGATCTTCTTGCGATCGCCACGGAACAAACTTTCGCCGATTAGAGTACCTTCGGTCGGCAACTGATCGGGAGGCGCAGATTCTCTGGAATCCAGCATCTTTAACCGTGGCACCTCAAGCGATGTTGTCGGCATATGAAATAAGCTCGCGGCCTCTTCGGTATTCAGACAAATGGACTGGTCATCATCAAATTCACGGAACGAATACTGCCGTAAAAAGCGTTGCAGATTCCTAGGCTTGTTAATGCGGAGTTCCTGTCGAAATGGAGCGGAAAATTGCGCGAATCCATGCGCTATTCCGTTCAGTAGATCATCAGCCTGCATCTGATTAGTAGCAGAAGCGATCAATCGCACATTCGCAAAAACAAGAGGCTTTGCGATCTTTGCCTCAAGCGCCTTTACCGCCTCATCATTAACCTGCTTTGGTTGCTCGAGTACCTGCGGATTGACAGTCGGACCAACGTCTCCGATAAACGCCTTTTGCATATCCTTAAGCGTGATGCCGGCGCCACGCATGACGTCTTCGAATTTTGCACCCTGCTTCAATTGTCCAAGTATGGAAAAGACGTGTTTCTTTGCGCTCTCGGGAGCGGGGCGGACCAATACCTGCAATGCAACGCCCTCACCGATCTCGCTCACCTTTGAAAACCCGCTCAAAATGGGGGAAAACGTATCAACGTTTGCCTCTTGATATGTTCTAATAGGAAGCGCATACGGATAATGTTGCTTCACGTACGCACCGACACTCACTCCTGTCGCATTAAAGATATTGTAATCATCGATCGGTTCAACCTGCACATCCTTAAAAACTCCCTCGACCTGCCTGCTGACGGCAGCAGTCATATCCTTCGGGACACCAATATAAAAATGGATCTCTTCTCCGATGTTGTGGACGGCAGACTCTAGCGCAAAGGGTGTCTTCAATCCAAGTAAGATGCTGTATAGCTGTGCCGAAAGATTGATTTCATCCTTAAAATCCTTTCGCGCTTCATCTGCCCGCGCAAGACGCGGGAATCGGATCAATAGAAGATGCAAGTCAAACGCCTGTCGCATACGAATCCGGTTTGCGCGACGACGCACAAAAAACAAAAAAATAGCGGCCACGATGAATAAAACAACAGCGATAGCGATAAGGGTGGTAGGCATAATTAACTCGTTAATATAATTTAAGAACCAAATGATAATGAGTCCGATCGAATGAGATGCGAGGCGCGGGAAAGACGGTGAGAAAGCCGTACTACCAGTACGGCGACCGAGCCGGCAGGGGCCCGCAACAAAGCGACTCGTCGATCTGGCACATTATCAAACGAGATTGCGCTTTTTTAATTCTTCATAGAACCTATCTGACAACGCATCATGCAATGCGTCCACAACGAACGGGCCTGATTTCTGAGCTTCTTCCGCTGCATGCTCTACGCCATGCGCAAAGGCATCTTCAACAAGACGCTCGACGCGATCTTTAATATCGACCGTAACATCCTTCATATAGGTAGGAAGCATTGCGTCATCAGTTGCCGCACGCCCCCGTTGCGGGGTCTGAGTTGATGGGGCGGTGATCATGGGCTGCAAAGATTGACGCACCAACGCACGCTCTGTAGCTTCCGGTGTGACAACTCCTCCAACCTGTTCGCGAACCTCCTGCCCGACACGATGCAGGTCAGCCTCTATCTTGTTCTGTTGTTCTAATTGTTCTTCCATGGTTCATATTTTCTTCACTATTCGATCTGTCTAAGGCGCACTCGTTTGAATGAAGTGCAAGGCGCGGGAGCGGCGCAAGGAAGGCGTACTTACCGGTACGACGCCCGCAGCGCCGGGGACCCGCAACGAAGCAATTCGTCAAACGAGAAGCCGTCTCAAGCGGACAACCTATCTTGGATCATCTTAGCTATCTCATACGGCTTCATCACTCCTGCAAACTGTATCGTCCCCTCTTCGAGTCCCGCAGTGATAAGAACGACAGTGCCAACTCCCAAGATCCTATCCAGTGCGCTTTGTATGACGGTGACGGTCTGGATCTTATCATATCCGGTAAAAACACGTTTTGTGGAAAATAGGGAAAAATTACGCGACACACCGTCTTCGAGAATAGAGAACGTATCCGCCCGACGAAGCACTTCGCTCACGAGCAAAACAAGGAGACCGACGGCCGTATAAAGATACCCGTACCAGTAAGAAACAATAAAAATAAATACTCCACCCAAATAGTAAACGAGATATGCCAGCGGATGCGCATGCATCGTAGCAACAACCTGTTCCGCGGAAACAGAAACTTGATTTGTTGTTTCTTCTGCCATGGAGAGAAAAAAAATAATTTGAATATCGACTTACGTTGCGCAAGTGGAGTATAATGGAAGCAATATGGCAACCCTCATACAATTAGTACAAAACCCAAAACGATTCGCAACGCTGCTTCTATTTACTATCGTCATTATAGCTTCTTTCATGAGGCTCTACAACATCAGTGATGCCCCTCCGGGGCTCTATCCCGACGAGGCAATGAATGGCAACAACGCACTCGAAGCACTCGCAACCGGACAATTTAAGGTTTTCTATCCGGAGAACAATGGCCGCGAAGGTTTCTTCATAAACCTGCAGGCGCTTTCAGTCGGCATGTTCGGTAATGAGCCATGGGCATTGCGCAGCGTCAGTGCCATCTTCGGGATTTTAACGGTCTTGGGTATTTATTTTCTTACCCGCGAACTTTTCCTTCCCGAGAAAGGTTCGCATGCGGAAGAGATATTCGACACGAAACTTAAGCGGCACGAAAAAATAGCACTCCTCGCGGCATTTTTAGCTGCGACGTCACTTTGGCATATTATTTTTTCACGTATCGGATTTCGTGCAATCATGGCCCCCTTCTTCATGACCTGGGGAACATATTTCCTATTGGTTATGACACGGACGCTCAGCGCGTTTAAAGACCGCCAAGCGGCGTCAAGTACAACATTGGAACTGGGCGCTCCATCCGTGTTTGCCATACCGAAAGAAAAGACCTATTGGGGGTTGAATCTGTATACGCTTCTCTTTGCGGGAGCAGCGGGCTTCATCTTTGGGCTCGGGTTCAATAGCTACATTGCGTACCGCATCATGCCACTCATACCACTCGTCATGTTTGCGTATTGGTATGTCGTCAAACATGACACGCGCAGGGAATTGCGCCACGCCTTTGTGATCTTCGCGGCCATGGCGGCATTGGCACTCCTCCCGCTCATGGTATATTTTGCCGCAAACCCACAAGATTTCTTTGGGCGTACGAGTCAGATATCGGTATTTAGTACGGAGCATCCGATCTACGAACTGGTACTTAATACCGGAAAGACACTAGGTATGTTCTACGTGCAGGGTGATATGAATTGGCGACACAATGTCGCGGGACGGGCACAACTCTTCTGGCCGGCAGGCATCATGTTCCTGATAGGGTTTCTTGCGGCGATCCGCGCCACAGCCTCATTAGCTATCAGACTTATAAAAAAAGCATTGGGGGAACAACCTATCGGACAGAATGTTAATCAAAATACCCAATCGATCGAACAACCATCGCCACTCGCGCTCGTTGTCCCCTTTCTCTGGTTCCTGGTCGCAATGCTTCCGGTGGTCATCTCCGCGGAAGGCATCCCTCACGCATTGCGCGCGATCCTTATGATCCCTCCTGTATTTATTCTTGCGGGAGCGGGAGGCATCTGGATCCATGAGCGCTTGGTCGCGTTCGCGCGGGGGGCAGATGCGGAGTCGACCTGGTCGCACATAAAGGAAATGATTCTTAAGGTCTTCATTGTCATCCTCCTCGTCCTCCTACCAACCGAAGCGTACTTCATGTACTTCGTACGGTGGAGCAAAGATCCAAACACATTCGGCGCGTTCGCGCAAAACTATACCGACCTAGGAAGAGAGATTGCGCTAATACCAAACGAAACCCCTAAATACATTCTTGTAACTACGGGAGGGACGGACGTGCGAGGCATTCCAATGCCGGCGCAAACGGTCATGTATCTCACCGACTCATTCACGTCCGAAAAACGCAAGGAAAAAAACATTTATTATGTTCTCCCGGAACAGGAAACCGACATTCCCCCCGGAGCACGTATCTTCATTATCGAATGATCATCACAAAGACCGCCAACCCTAGGGTTGGCGGTCTTTACATTTTTAGCCCACAGTGCTATACCGATACAAGCAACTCACCAAACCAAAGGAGGTACCCCGTGGTAAGTCCCCGATTGCAAGAGATCATCGACCGGATCGTTGGCGAGCGCATAGCAATACTGGCTGCGATCATCCGTACGCAAGAAGAACCGTGTGTATCACTCGCAGCTGAGTAGCTCTCGTTCCTCGGCACCAAGGCGGCGGCCGAAACACTCGCAGAGCTTTGCGTCGAGATCGACGACGAGACACTGGCGATTATGCTCCTGATATCACCGTATCGAAACGACTACAAGGAGCTGCTCGAACAAAGACTGGACCCAGAAGCCCAGGTAGAAACGCTCGCTGAACTCGGCACCATAGACCCCGGCCTCATAAGCATCCAGCCGCTCATCTGGGCGATCGTCGAGGCGGTCGAAAAGACTCGCGGCGCCTGCGGCGAAGACTGCGCCTGTGCAAACGCATAAACCGCACAAATGCGGCCCCCGTGGCCGCATTTTTTTACCCTTTACATAAAATTATATCTATGGTTATATTCACCTAGTACAAATCATAAGCAAGAGAGGAGTAAAGGATGAACAAGGCATTGGAAAAGGCACTCGACCAGGCCACCACCAAGCGGCTTGAGGCCGTTCAAAGAGCCATTGGAGAATTGCAAGTTGATCGCATCGAGGTAACCGTAAAAAGCGTCGTGATCATCGGTACAAAGACGGCGACCGGCAGCCTGATATACATGGCATACCGAACAAAAGATCCGGTAGTACAGGCGATTCTGATACAGCAGATCGTGATGCACTCCCCGCTCCGCCAAGAATACAGGCACAAACTTCTGGAGATCATCCCGGACACGAACAGACTCGCGCAGCTCTACGGCATACATAACCATGCATTTTCTATAACACCGGTCTGGCACGAACGGGCCGAAACCTTCGACGCACAGCGAATAGAGGATACACGCTGGTTGGATCTCGTCCTGCAGGGACACTGACCGCTACACCGACAAACAACTCCTCTTAGAAAACAACAATGCGGCCCATCGGCCGCATTTTTTTTACAAACATTATCGTATATTGTCATCGCAATATGCACTATTTGGCATCTACACGAGCGCTATTGAATGTTACATGTGTTTATTCACACCATCAAAACCGCTCCGATCACCATTAACACAATTCCGAGTATCGCCTTTATCTTTAATTGCTCACCAAGAAACAATGCGGCAAGCAAAGCAACAAACACCAGACTCGTCCGATCAATCGCCGCAACCCGTGACGCATCGGCCGAGCGTAATGCCATAAAATAGAAAAGCCACGAAATAGCTCCGCTCAACCCGGCCAAGGCGATCAAGCCCCATTCACGCCCGCTCCACGACGATGGAGAAAACCCATCGAACTTCTTCAAGAATAAACTGGCGACAACCAAAAATCCGGCCATAATTAAAGCGCGGATCGTCGTAGCAAGTACGACATCGATCTGTCTCAGTCCAAGTTTTGCGAAGATGGCGACTCCCGCGGCAGTAATCGCCGCCAAGACCGCATAAATGATCCACATGGTAGTAAGTATATCCGAAAACAAACTTTTATTCATTTTCAGTGCATTCCGTTGTACGTTGTCGGTTGTAGGTCATCAGTTACTCAACGGGGTGGACAAATTTACAAAACAAATATATACTATTGTCAATGTTCGATGCGGACTATATCAACAAACTCAAGGAACGTGGAAAGGTATCCCACGTATATAAAAAGTTCCAGGACATTGGCCTTCAGCTTGCCGAAATATTATGTGACAGCAAGCACAAGGCACTCTATATAAAACTGGCGAAGCAGTATGACGAATCGCTTCTTCTTTCCCTGGCAAAAGACACGGCGGAACGAAGTAATGTCGCTAATAAGGGAGCCTACTTCATGAAGGTATTGCACGAGCGGTTTCCCCTTCCGAAACAGCCAAAAGTGGCGCCAATCAAGACCGAGGAACAACGAGCGAAAAAGGTGTTGCCGGCAAAAAAGAAGGTGGTTGCCCAAAAAAACAATGTTAGAAAAAAACCAACACATCCTAACGGTAACAAATAAGAAAGAAGAAACATTCCTGCGTAAACGACCGGCTGATTTTGATTTCTCAAAATACACCGCGAAAGAACTACGCGAACTGATCGCGAATATGCGATCGATTATGCGGAGCGCAAACGGTGTCGGCTTGAGCGCAAACCAGGTCGGTCTTGATATGCAATTGTTCGTTGCGGAACTTCCACAACACAACAGGGCGCCAAAAGTATACGCCATATTTAACCCAAAGATCATAAGCACTTCAAAGGAGATGCAGACGATGGAAGAAGGGTGTCTCAGCGTTCCCAAAACTTATGGTATCGTTACCCGACCGCAAGAAGTGACATTGACTGGATTTGATAAACATCAAAAACCGCTCAAAGTAAAAGCGATTGGATTGCTCGCAAGAATATTTCAGCATGAGGTGGATCACCTCAACGGCGTAGTGTTTATTGACAAGGCAAAAAACCTTCACCAAAGCGAACCCGAGGAAACCAACAATGATCAAATATGACATAAAGAAACACCGCCCGTTGGCGGTGTTTCTTTATGCATCCATATTGGGGAATGCAAATTCCCGTAAAAACGAACTCACGTCGAGATATACGTGGTTAAAAAGCAAATAAATGATTTCGGGTTTTTCGACCGGCCCGATTAATATCATACGTTTGCCCAACCCATATCCAATCCCCGCTTCCATATGAGAAGAATCCCCCGCGGGGAGTAGCAGTACAACGACATCGGCATCTCGCAATGCCTGCACCTCCGATTCGGCAATCTTTGCGATGCGATCATCGGCCTTCCAGTTCATCAGCGCATCGCTGAATTCCTTCATTTCAGCCTCGATAGGCTTACCCGTCAATAAGTTTGCTCCGCTTTTGACGAATGAATAGGCGGAATGTCCTATGCGCTCAAGTTCTTCAGTAAGCTGTTCAACTTGAGCTTTATTTTTCCATGGTGACGCTATGAAAAATTTCATGCTATAATCGTAGCACATACTAAACAGAAAAAGAACGCTTTTATGGAAAACGGCTCTCAGCCAAACTTTATATTTTTTGGAACACCGGAATTTGCCTCGGACGTATTGGAAAAGCTACTCAACAGGGGTATAACCCCTAAAGCAGTTGTCTGTAATCCAGATAGGCCGGTCGGGCGTAAAAAACTGCTCACCCCCCCGGCGGTAAAACTGCTCATCTTGGAGCACCAGTTACAAGACCCGACTATCAACATCACAATCCTGCAACCGGAAGTACTCGGTGCAGAATTTATAGAACAATTAAAATCATTCAACCCGGACGTATTTGTGGTAGCGGCATTTGCAAAGCTGATCAAAAAAGACATTCTCGATATACCAAAGCACGGCACGATTGGCGTGCATCCATCACTCCTCCCAACTTACCGCGGAGCATCACCGATGCAGACAACGCTACTTGAAGGAACGGACATCACCGGAACGACATTGTTTCTCATCGACGAAAAGATGGACCACGGCCCGATCATCGCGCAGGAGACAGTACAGATTGGCACAATGAATTACACGATGCTCGCGAAAAAACTTTCCGAAATCAGTGGTGAACTTATTGCGGCGGTTCTTCCCAATTTTCTCTCGGGCACAATTACCCCACAAGAACAGGACCATACCAAGGCTACCTTTACGAAGAAGTTTACGACGGACGATGGGTTCATAGACATCCACGACATTGAGCGGGCACAGATAGAAGGTGGAGAAATAGCCAAAACTATCGAACGCAAAATCCGCGCCCTAAACCCCGAGCCGGGTACTTGGACCATAGCATCATCTCTGTGTAATATGCACTTTGGCAAAGAAAAGCGCATAAAGCTCCTCGAAGCCGATGTATCCATGGAAAACACCTTAATTATCAAGGAAATCCAGATTGAAGGCAAAAAGCCTTTAAAAATGCACACAAAACGCACCGCATGTGAGTGATATTGACAAAAAAATACAGTGTGTTATAGTAGATTCAATAACAAAAACAGCTCCCCAAGGGCCGTTTTTGTTTTTTACATTCGACGATCGTGACCACGTAGCGGATGCCATCCTCGGCGTGCCAAGTGAATCGAATGAGGTGCCGCCATAATACATGACGGCATTTATATACGGCACATTAAAAATATATATACAGCACAAGGAGGAACAAAGATTTGAGAGCACTAAACACCATCATTATTCTGGTACTGCTGACATTTTTTTGCTCCGCCGACACGGTAAGTCATGCTTCAATCCCACCCAGCGTTTTAAATCCTCGGCCAACCGGTAAGCCTATCCAAAAGGCATACAAGGCCAGCCCGCTCATTGCGATCACCACCTGCTACTATAAAACAGTCCGCGGGCAAAGTAGATATGCGACGGGCTCATATCGCGGAGATATTCGTCTCAACGGTACGGGAACAACCTACTCAGGGAAGAAGGTGCGGATCGGCCATCTCGCGGCCGACCTACGATACCACTCCATAGGAACACAGTTTCATATATTCATCGACGGAAAAGATCGTGGCATCTGGACCGTCGAGGACAAGGGAAGCGCAATCAAAGGCCCACGTCGCTTTGACCTATTCGTAGGTGAAGGCGATACAGGAAGGAAAATTGCTCAGTCTTGGGGACGAGGAAAAGGGCACATGGTAAAGATGTACCGTATCAACCGTGTCGGTAGGAATGTATAGGACAAACAGCATGTTCGTCCACACCCATTGGGGCAGCTTCGGCTGCCTCTTTTTTAACTAGGCGTTGCTAGCGAAACGCTCTCCATTCGTTTACTCGGAGAGCGGAAGAGCGTGCAACACGCCGGAGCGTCGGTGGCGGCATATCTTCCACGGCACCGACGAAGCGTCGCGTATATACAAATCTTCAATACAAAATCTACCTAATCCCGTTATACTAATAATATGGGTTATTTTCTGGAAAAGGATATGGCTGTCTTAGAAGCACGCATTCAAGAAACGATCGAGAAGTTGAGGAAAGTAGGTACCGAACTACGTACCGCCGTAACGCAATCGTCCGAAACATGGCACGATAATTTCGGGTTCGAAAACGCACAACAACAAGCTCGACTATTAGGGCAACGACTCCAAGATCTTGAGCATATTCGCAAAAATGCGACAATTATCCCCTTGCCTAAAAATGTCATAACTGTCGCAATCGGACACACCGTAACGGTGCGGGATCTGGAAACAAATAGTATACAAACATTTCAGATTGGGAGTCATATCACCTTCACTAAAAATACCATCTCATACGCATCGCCCCTGGGCGCGCTGTTCCTCGGAAAGGGCATTGGTCAGCAAATAAAAGGCATGATCGGCTCAAAAGAGCGTGAATTCAAGGTCATCGAAATATGGTAAGAAAAATCCCCCCGCGCGGGGGGGGATTTTTCTTACATACCAAGCATGCCCAAAACCTTATACATAACCATAGCAGGCCAAAAGATCGCCTTGCCGATACCAAAAATTCCCATCCAAAATGTCGTTGCGTGTTGAATGAAATAAACTGCTGCGCCAAGCACGGCGAATCCGTACACGCCATTGCACATTCCCTTTGTATTTCCTTTCTTATACATAGATGAATATTCCATATTATAAAAAACTAAATAAATGAGTTCCTATTAATCATATAGGGAATAGCCCAAATATTCCACAGCCCCCCATTGACTCCCCTGGCGTCATACCACTATACTAGATGCACGATCACTTCTTGATCATCTGCACCTTATCACGTCGTATAACGGTTGCTCACCGCTATGCGAGACAAAAGGAGGTTGCATTGAGCGCGATGTGTCACATCTCTTTAGTAAAGGAGGTACTTGTGAGACGTTTAATGGGTTTTCTCGTCGTTCTGTTCGCCCTACTCGCCATTAGGATCGGAGTGGATAGCACAACGATGAGAACGATCGACGACAAGCTCGTCGCCACCGCCCCAACGGCGGACGCACAGGCAAACATCGATATACAGCCACTCTCCCTGTCCGTCGCCATCGCAGCACGCAGCAGCCCCTTCCAATACACGATTCCTTCTTCGCCGGTAACCTTCACGATCTACACGTTCGTCGAAGACCGCCCTGCGATCGCAGCACGCAGCAGTCCTGCCGACAGCGGCAAAAGCATCATCATCTGACGCGCCGCGATGGTAGCACTCGACAACGAGCATTCGAGCCCGGAGATTTCTCTCCGGGCTTTTTTTATTTTGATCGATCAAATACAAGAATCAATCGCGGCTCCCCATCACCATAGTAATCATCCTTCCAAGATTCAATCATAAAGCCATACGAAAGATACATGCCAATAACCTTGCTGTTATGGGGATGTGTAACCACGTACATGCGCTTCGCATCGCCTACCAGAGAAAGCCTGAATTCAATGGCCTTACGCGCGATACCAAGCCCCTGAAAATCCGGATCGATCACTAACCCGCTCATATACACGATACCACCTTCTTGTATCTGGTACTCGGTACTCCCGATAACAACCCCATCCTTCTTAATCAAATACACCTCATTGGTTGCAAAGTCCTCCCGAGCCTCTTCTCTATCCGAAATACCCGAATACATCCGAAGATGAATAACCTTCTGCTCGATCGCAAGATATGCGTCAACATCATCGAGTGTTGCTTTATGGAATGTAATTTCAGACATGATATTATTTTTTAATTGCAATAAAGGCAAGTGTATTGGGAATTTCAGCAACAGCCCCATCCCGCTCGTTCCCGACATATTCATAGAGCAGGTCGAGCTCAAACAAATCAAGGAACGACGCCGAGAACAGATCACTCAGTGCATGCTGCGGAAATATTATCGAGACAGCTCCATTAAATAAAGTCGCCGTCACATTCCCCTCCTCGTCCCTAGGCAACAGTGCGTCGGCGAATGGATGGCTTATAACGACTATGAACGCGCCCCCTGACTTCAGTACACGTGCAACCTCTATCGCAGCGCGAGTAAGATTATGCGAATAATGCAACGCATGTCGGGAAACAACTACATCAAACATCTCGTTCTCGAAAGGTAGTTGCTCAAAGACCCCTTCGGAAAGTTTAATCTTACCATTAAGCAGCTCGCGCGCTTCCTGCAAAAAATTCTCCGATGGATCAACGCCATATAAATGCGTAAAACCCATACCTGCATATACCTTAAGATCCATGCCATTTCCGCAGCCAATATCCAATAAAGAAGAGGATCGATCGAATATATCCACTCGCTCCCTCAAAAACTGACGACCAAGGTCGTTCTGCTCATTCTCCAGACTTCCATCGACATATCCCCTTACCAACCCATCAACATCATATTGTTTTTCGATATTCATAGCAGTGCCAATAATTAAATAAGGATACCATAAAGACATCCTTATTTTAAATTTAAAGGTACCTACCCCTTTAAAGGCAATATTCCATTTTCCCCAATCCTTTTGTATGATTACATACATGAATAAAAAAATTGTCATACCGATTATTACTGCGCTAATAATCACCATTGCTCTACTATTCTCGTTCGAATATTTCAAAACAAACAAGAATACCAAACAACAGCCGACCACGCCACCGCAGGAGCAACTACCTGCAACTACACTACAACAAGAAGAAGCCCCCGCAACAACAAATAATCCCACAAAGCAAACATTGCAGCTCATGACAATACTTGGACCAAATACAATAAAGAAAGAAATGCTTAAGGAAGGCACAGGAGTCGAAGCAAAAAACGGCGACACCGTCGCAGTCCACTATACGGGAATTTTGGAAGATGGCACCAAGTTCGATTCGAGTCTTGATAGAGGAACCCCCTTCTCATTCAAGCTTGGGGCCGGCATGGTCATCAAAGGATGGGACATGGGCGTTACCGGCATGAAAGTCGGCGAACAGCGTAGACTAACCATCCCCTACACACTCGCGTACGGCGAAGCAGGATACGGCCCGATCCCACCAAAGGCGACCCTAATATTCGATGTGGAACTCATTAAAATCAACTAAATCCAAACCACCCGCACATGCGGGTGGTTTGGATTTAGTCGATGCAAATTAAATAGGTCAGATACCTTTAAAACCGTTGGTTCTATTACCGATTTCCTTTTGCTCGGTTATGTGTTTTACACAGCATCTGGCAATTTTTAGCAGAAGTCGCCCCACCTTTACTCCACGCTGTGACATGGTCGGCGTCCATTTCTTCCAACTTCCACATTTTACCCTTGTTGACGTCGTGCCCTAAAGCGCACAGTGGGCAATTCGATTCTTTTTTCTTTTCAGCTTTCGTAGCTTGTTCTTTGTATACTGATTTTTTGGTTGCGTCATCAAAAACTCTAACCTCAAGCAATTTTGTATCGGCAGAACCTCCTAAGATAAATTCAAAAATACCTTTGCGGTTTTTGATATATGGGTCACCATAGAGCCTCTGCACTTCTGCCGACACCCTGGAAGGATTATATGCCTTATTATGATATTCTTCATACAGTCGCCCCCACTCCAGTCCGCGCATTTCACTCTCTACGTCCGTAAATACAGCGGAAACCCAATCGATCACGCTATTAAAATAAGTTTTTAGTTCGGTAATATTTTTATCTTTGCGGTGGCGACTCATGTAATCACCGATATTGCCTTTACTTACCCAGTCCAATGCCCGTTCCAAAAACTCCTGCCGATTAGCACTACCCGATACATACGCACTCCATTTTTGAATATTGGAGTTTTGACTATTACTGAACTCTTCTTTACCAAGCGTTACAAATGGGCCCGAATATACGGCGTTGAGCAATTCCTGATTATTAAGCGGGACACCGGCGATATTGATTGTCTTAAACCACTCTTTTATCTCGCTCTCTTTGCCCTCGCACTCGTAGACTAGTAGCGTTGCGTTCATAATTTGGGTCTGTTTATCAGCTGCGATGCCACTAAAATATTGTTCCATGCCATTTTCATCTTTTACAGCAAACTTGTTAGTAACAAACCGACCAATACTGGTGATACGCTGTTGCCCGTCCAAAACTTCCAGCACATCGTCGCTGGTTTTGTTGAAATAAATCAATCCGAGCGGATAGCCTTTGAGAATTGACTCAATAACAGCAACATCTCTTTTACCATCGGCGTAGATATAATTACGCTGATATTCCGGCTGAATAGTGAGCTTGCCAGATAAGCCAAATAGCCCCTTGCCTTCGAGTTCATTGTAGACAAATCCTTCGCAGATATCTTTAACGGTAATGTCAGTTTTTAGGGTTGTTTTCATTATATTTTACTTTTCTTATGTCTAATAAATATTCGACTATAACGCCTTTCATTATTTATATATCCCCTATCTACCTTACCTTTCCACATCGGGTTAACTAATTCGGGCAATAGTCCTTCTTTAATGTTGTAGTCACTTCCTAAAATCGCAAACTGCTCAGGGGAATATTTATCGAGAAAACTGATCGGCACCCCCATCACTCCATCATAATCACTCGGGATAGCGTCGGTAAATGGAACCTCTATAGCGTTATAATTATCATACCGATCATACGAGTCTTTGCCTTTAATCTCTTTGTGTTTGCTGTACTTTAAATTATCTTCCATGGTCATAAGCGGCAACAATTGATGGCGTCGCCCATGGTCAAGATTTGTAAACCAACAAACATTTCTGAATTTCACTAAACCGGTTTCGGAATCATATACTCCTCCTGCATATTCTCTGGCAAAAGGCGTGGCAAAATAAGCGTTGCCGGCATGAAAACCATTACCTAACCAAATGTGATCCTCTTTGAGTAACGCGAACACTTCTTTATAGGTAATTGCATTCATATTACCAATGATCACGAACCGCTTATTAGCCTCCATAATCCACATTAAAAAATCACGAAAAAGCGAAAAAGGAGGATTCGTAATAACAATGTCGGCTTCATCGCGTAATGCTTTGATCTCATCGCTTTTAAAATCGCCGTCTCCGTCTAGATAATGCCATTCTAAGTCATTAACATCTATCTTTCCGTTGCCGGTTTTGTCGTGAGATAAGGTAAAAATCTTGCCGTTTCTGGCAGTTTTGTTTTCGTCGTATTGCGGATCGCTGGTTTCGAATCGAGTTGGCTGGTAGTCACTTTTAACGTTCTTACTATCTGTAGCATAGCTCGTGCTAATAAGTTTTTTGAGTCCAAATTTCTGGAAATTTTGCGCAAAAAACTTGGTAAAGTTGCTCCATTCTGGATCATCACAAGGCAACAGCACTGTTTTACCCCGAAAGACATCGGGGTTGTATTCAAAGTAGGCAGTGATTTCTTTCTCAATGTCATGATACTGCGTATAAAACTCGTCATTCTTTGCCCTTTTTGCGTTAGCAAGATTATTGTTTGCCATAATTGTTTCAAAAAACCAAAGATGTCTAACCTCTTTAATGCCGGGTTATTCTAATGGAAGAGGTATAAAAATATTTTCCTGTTTAAGAATGAGCACATTGTTTGAAGTTAATTTATTTAATTGTTCCATCATGTCAGCATTCCCAGCAGATTTTAAGTAGGACATTGTAATCATGCGTTCTTTTTTAGGTTCAGCTGCAGCGCTTACTGAATTAAAAAATCTTTCGAAATACATGTGATCTGTCTTACCCAAAGAATGCCCATAAAAATAGATGGATTTCGCACCTAAAAGATATTCGCTCACGTTCACAGCTGGGAAATAATCGTCTGAAGATTTTTTAATGAAAGCATGCCCAGTTCTATGCTCGGCCTTATCCTCAACACCAAGTATTATCCCAGCACCGTTCGATAATGTTCCGTGAACCTTGGTCACCTTACCCTTAGATAAGTCAGCATGCAATCCATGCTCCTGCAATATCAATTCGACTGTATCCGTATAATTAAAATTCAATATCATCGAGGCATTCATGCCCACGTCTCGAACAAATTCATAAGCGTGCGACCTCCGATTTATATTCCCATAATCAATATGATTTAGATAATTGCGTAGTGCTATCTTTAATACAGCAAGTTCACTCTTAAAATTTACAGAATCCTCCATCAATGAAAAAGGGACTAGCGCACTTTCAATATCTACCCAATTATCAAGATTTTCGCGTTTTTTTAAATAAATACACAGGCGATTACCCGTAACAAGTAGGTCTAAAAAATACCGACTCTTCATAAAGTCATGGTAGCTCGTCTTTAATCCCAGATTTAAATCAAAACCATTTCCAATAACAATAACTGTCGAACTAAGTATATCCATATCGATTTCAAGCATCACACTTGAAGACTTAAAGGGATTGAGAGTGCCTTTAATCCCACTTATTAATTCCCTTCTTATTTCACTTATAATACGCCCCAAAGAGGGGTTGGGCAAGGGAATCAGGTGCGCGAGTTAAGCCAAATAATACGCTAACTGTTTCTTTAAAAATCTTCTACCAGAACCACTTTTAAGGAATTTCTCCCTACCAAAAGCATCTTCCTTATTTATATATCCTTCACAATAAATAAGTTTCCAACCCACTTTCATCCCCGTAGTTGCGCCACCATGTCCGCGCTGATGTTCTTCGATACGTTTTTCAAGATTAGAAGTCGCACCTATATACCAACTTTTATCTACCTCATTTTCTAAAATATAAGTCCAGTACATTTTTATAAGTATACGCCACGTAAAACAAATTTGCGAAGAAATTTGTCACGTGGCCCTCGTAAAATATCACGGGGCAACCCATCGAATGGCTTGCCCCGTGATAACGCAAAATCAGCCCCAGAAGGGGCTGATTTTGCGTTATTTTACGGGGCTGCCAGACCTGGATTCGAACCAAGATTGACGGATTCAGAGTCCGCTGTCCTACCATTAGACGATCTGGCAATATGCTTCTAATATTGCCTGAAATTTATCAATTTTGCAAATTTTTTAGCCTCCTTCCGTTAGGTCAATCGGGCGTCTTTTTTATGCAATTTTGCATGGGATTATATGGCGTGTAAAACGGCTAGCGACCGTTATTCTGAAGAAGATCAACCCTGCGCGCAGGCAATACATTTGCTATACTTAACCATATGAACAAGCGCGTGATCATCGGACTAGTTCTGGCAATCATCATTGCATTATTATTTTGGTCTTCGGCATTGCTGCAAAATGAATTTTGGCGGATCGTCGACTTCTTTAATCTATTGGTCACAAAAAACGAGCTGCTTGCGATAGGGCTTTTCATTATCTCATCGGCTCTCGGAGCATTAATCAGCCCGTTGACCAATATCCCACTTGTCCCTTTTGCTGTAGCGATCTGGGGACCACTCCTTACCACACTCCTTCTTCTGACCGGATGGCTAGTCGGTGGCATCATTGCCTATCTTATCGGAAGGATAGTAGGAGAACGAATAGTCCCCTTTCTTGTCTACCGAAAGAAATTTGAGGTATGGAGTAAACAGATTAACGAACGGGCGACATTCACAACAGCCTTTCTCTTACGACTGGTACTTCCGGCTGAATTGGGCTACGCATTCGGTGTCGTGCATTACCCGCTCGGAGCCTATTGTATCGTGACAGTACTCTCAGAAATCCCCTATGCAATCGTAAGCGCATATGCCAGCGAGGCAGTGTTACTCGGCAATATACTCCAATTTCTTGGTTTTTCCGGAATAGTGCTTATGGTCGTGATCGTTGCGCTTGGCATAAACCATCACCAACAAAAGAAAGTAGTACGATGATCCATTGACCATGCGTGATCCCCAAATACTTGAGAGATCGTATCGCGGATAATGAAGTCAGGCACTCCGTCGCCGCGTATCTCTAATTGCCTAACGCGAAGAAATATATGGTATACTATATAGATAATGACTAAGCGGACCATCTTATCTGCACTTAGTATAATCGCCGTTATTGCAACGGGATCGTATTTTTTATTTCGTAACACCAATAAACCGCAAACCGAGGAGACGGTTGCCAATACGACCGGCGTAACCCGAGACACGATCCGAATAGGCACAGTAAAGGCATTGACCGGGCCAACCGCATTTCTCGGTACAGAATATGCGATCGGTGAGCAAACCTATATCAATGCCCTCAACGATGCGGGTGGTATTTACGGCCGTAAGATACGGCTTATTTCGTATGATGACCAATATGACCCCCCCAAAACGGCCTACTATACACAAAAACTCATTGTTGATGATGGTGTATTTGCACTGCTTAATTATGTCGGTACACCGACCGGAAAAGTGGCGCTCCCAATGATCAACGAAGCGCAGATACCGCTCGTAGGATTGTTTAGCGGTGCCAAGATATTTCGAGAACCACTACAACCGTACATATTTAACACCCGGGTGTCTTACCATGAAGAAGGCGCTGCTGTCGTAAATCACCTCGTAAAAACAAGCGGGCTAACGAAGATTGCTGTGCTCTACCAGTATGACGACTTCGGGTTTGACGTCTTGCAAGGAATAGACAATGCGCTAAAACAAGCAAAACTCAGCCCAGTCGCAACCGCTTCTTATGAACGAAATACGATCAATATCGAACGCGCACTGGATGTGATTAGCGCCGCAAAACCAGAAGCGGTCATTCTTGCATCGGTCTATGGCCCAAGCACACAGTTCATAAAACAGGCGCACGAAAGAGGGTTTACTCCAATATTCGCAACGATGTCATTTGTCGGTCCGGAAGCGTTCGCGCAAGAACTGGGAATCGATAGTGAAGACATTATCATATCTCAAACAATGCCATTGCCTAATATGCAACCCGAATCAAATTGTCCGGATGGATACGAATATTTACTTGCAAAATACTTTCCCGAAAAAAACCCTACATTCGGAACACTTGAAGGATTTATCAATGCAAAAATACTGGCAGAAGGTATCAAACGTGCCGGTCCGTCGCTTACAAGAACATCACTCATCAGCGCCCTGGAATCCCTTACTGATTACCCTATCGCAAAAGAATTACACGCATCCTTTTCGATGACCGATCATCAAGCATTGCGCAATGCCTACTTAACGCGCATCATTGGAGGGAAATTTGTACCCCTTGATGGAAAAAAGCAATCGCAGGATTGCATTCGCCTATAAATCATGTATTCGATCAAAGCACAAATATTCCTATTTCTCATTCTCCCATTTATGATTATCGGGAGTATTTCGTTTGTATTTGCTTCAATCTATGTGAAAGATGGGTTTGAAAAAAATCTTCAAACAAGTGCGTTTATCGACGCGGAACGCATTAGTGATTCCATAAAAGAGGCGACACTCTCAAAAGATATTCCTCTTCTGACTCGTATACTACTTGATGAACGGTATTCTAAGACACCCTCTGTATCACTAGCCGTATTCGAACCCGCAGGGAATGTACTCGCATATACATCCCTAAAAGCAAAACCATCCCCCATAGGGCCTACTTCCTCAAAAGTAGCCGGCGGGACCGACAGTCACAAAGAAGGAGGTCATATTTTCACACTGGATCAGCCCATCACCTCAGGACCATATCTCATCGGGATGATGCGCGTAACATACGATTTCACAGAGACTATGGCTCAATTCGACCGGGCTTTCTATATTCTCTTCGCGATCAGTATGGGTGGGTTACTGACGCTTTCAGCGCTCATGCTCCGCCTCTCACGCACGATAATCGACCCAATTGCAGAACTATCACGAATCGCGGCAAATTTCACACACGGAAACATGGAAGTGCATATGCCGGTTAGTGGTAGCAAAGAAACAGTATTACTCGCGGACTCATTTAACACAATGGTTCAATCGATTAAACAATCACAGCAAGATCTAATCGGCCAAAAAAACGACCTTGAGCAAAAGGTATCGGAACTTGAAGCATGGCAAAGGGCAACTATTGATCGCGAACTCAAGATGATCCAAATAAAAGAAGAGTTGCGAGTACACAAGGCGGAGCACCGAGACAGAGTGGTTTAACATAAACCCCCTTCGTATACGGAGGGGGTTTATGTTAACCAATATCGATTGTCACAAATAACGTTTAACCTTATCTGCTACTTCATTGATACGCGCGTTCGCTTTGACGATATAATCCGTCGCACCAAGATCCTTCCCCCGCTGAATATCCTCGGTCTGTCCAAGATTGCTTAAAATAATTACGGGAACGTTCTTCCATATATTATTCTTCCTGATCGCCATAAGCACATCAAATCCGCTCACCCCAGGAAGCATCAGATCGAGGAGCACAACATCCACAGGCTCTTTATCGAGATAGTGAAGCGCATCAGTGCCGGTTGTCGCTATGAATACATCGAAATTATCGTTTTCAAAACGGATCTGGTACGCCTTTACAATGAACGAATCATCCTCTACGATCAATATTTTCTTTTTGCCGATGGCAGTATCTATATTCATGATATTACTACACTAGTATAGCACGGGCGGTACGTATTCGCATCCACGCAACGCTCAATTACAGTCACTTTGTTTTAAGTAACCGCAATACCGACTTCTCCGGCGCGAGCTTGCATGCCACCGATCGGGATCGTAAAAAAGAACGTAGTACCCTTCCCTTCTTCAGATTCAAACCACACACGCCCGCCCCATCCCTCCACAAGCGACTTTACCAAGGAAAGGCCAAGTCCCGACCCTTCCGGCACAGATCGTAATGCATTCTCTGCGCGATAGAATTTCTCAAAGATGCGACTGGTGGCATTCTTACCGATACCAATCCCTTGATCGGCGATCGAATACGTAATGAAGTCACTACCCTGTTCTCCTTGACCCGCTTCAATCGAAATGATAATCGTGCTATTTTCGTTCGCATACCGATTCGCATTGGACAACAGGTTTTGGATGACCTGCCCCATGACGTCGACATCAATCTGAATAACCGGCAGCGGATCGGGAACAGTCTGGACTATTATTACCTGTTTACGCATCTGGAATGCATTCCCAAACGATGCAATGATCGAAGCGGTAAGCTGTTTCAGATCCGTAGGGACCGGAAGCACCTTCAATCGGCCTGATTCGACGCGAGCGATCTGCAGCAAAAGATTAATGATGCCCACCATCTTTTCACTCGCCTGGTACGCAAGGTCGGCGAATTCGCGCTGTTTTACGGTCAACGGATCGGCGTAGCTCCCTTCCATGAGCATCTCGAGGAACCACTTGATCGACGTAAGCGGCGTGCGGAGCTGATGTGATGTTATGGAAATAAAACTTGTCCGTGCCTCATCAAGATTTTTCTCCTTTTCCAGGTTGCGAAACACAACGACCTCATTTCGTATTCCACCAACCGTAAGTGGAGCAGCGATGAAACCAACGGGGAATTTACGCCCTTTGGATGTCTGCCAATAGAAATCATCCCGCAGATCAGCCGCAATGATCTTGCCCTCAGTAAACACTTTTACCATAGGCCGTCCTTCAACCGGAACTTCCTCTTTCCCCTTATAGAGCGTAATGATATCGCTCATACTCTTTCCGATAATTTCATCAGCCTGCATATCAAGTATCCGCTCGGCAATTGGATTGCTCAGTACGATGCGATATCGATCATCGAGCACAAAGAGTCCCTCACCCATCGCCGCAAGAATCCCGCGCAAATGGTTACGCTCATCTGCAATCTGCGCTTCCAAACTGCGTGCATCTTCCAAAATATTCAATACCGCGCGTTGCGTATCACGTAGCTCCGCATTCTTTTGCTCGATACTAACCAACTTGGCAGAAAGTTCGCTCGTTTTTTCCGCCACCGTTCGTTCAAGTCCGGCATACGAATTTTTAAGACGATCCGCCATTACATTAAACTGTTCGCCCATTTTACCTAATTCATCACCGGTTTTGATCTCGACGCGATAATCAAACGCACCCGCACTGATGCGCTCTGCGGCAAATTTTAATCGTGATAATGGTGCCAAAAACTGACGAACGAGTACGTACACAAATATTGAAGTGGCGAGCATGGAAAGGAGCACAGCAATAATAAGACCGAATAGAATAATGCGCACCGGCGCAATAAGTGACACCACACTCTCTTGAACAACAAGAAACAAATCCGTCTGCGGGATCGCAACAACAGCGACCACCTCATTCTCATGGGTAACAGGGTTGGAAAAATCAAATAAGTCAGGCGTTCCTGTATGTGTTCGTATGGCCTGAAAGATGCGGTTATATCCAAGCGAGGTCAAGGGAAGATTAGCAAACTGCCTGTTTCCTGTGATTCTATCCCGATCTTCATCAGACAATACCCCGATAGAGTGGTAGAGTTGATCCGCCCGACTTGCGTACAAAACGATACCGTCGGTATCGGTAATCATAATTGACCCGTTTTCTATTAAAAAACTTCCGGAAATCAATTCATTTCCAATATCCCGGGAAACCTTCCCTACAACGACACCGATAATACCCCCATCACTGGAAATGACTGGGGATGAAAAATAGTACCCCGCCTTTCCGGACGTTACGCCAATCAAAAATTCTGCCGTTGACTCACCACGCATCGCGTTCGTAAAATAACTGCGAAAACTATAATCATTCCCGACAAAGGTAGAATCGAGCGATGCAGTAGCGATGCCTGATCGATCAAGTACGTATAATGGATCATACAGCCGCTCCCCGTTGTAATGACTTAACATATCAACAATACGCGCACGATCTGAAGATTCGGCATCGCCTTCCAAATACCGTATTAATTCTTTCTCGCTTGCAATATGCTTTACGATGCGCTTCGCCTGCTCAAGTGAAGCCCCTATATCACTCGCCTGCTCAAGAACCTCCGTCCGAATATCAGCTTGTCGCAATGCGTAATAATTTGATCGCGCATAAAAAAACACGATCGCAATTGCAACGGATCCGAATAAAAGAATAGATCCGACGGTAAATGCGGTTATTTTATTTCGAAGCGATATCTGTTTGTGCATGAAGATGTCCCGATTGTCCAGCGCGCAATAATTCTACTTCTTTTTTTAATTCAATCATCTTAAGCTCACGGCCGACCATTAGGTCTTTAAACCGCTGCAGTTCCTGGTTTATCGTTAAAAGCTGAGCTTCTGTCTTCTTGCGGTCGGTAATGTCCATGCCGAACGAAATTGTCCCGACCGTCTGCCCTCCTTGATTCAATTCGCTATTTGTCCATGCAATCATCAACTCGCGACCATCTTTCGTCAAAATAGGGTTTTCAAATTGTTGCAACACGATGCCCCGCTTCTGATAATCCTCAAAGACATGCCAAACATCGGGATAGCGCTCACGCGGCGCCAGCACCTCAAACCAATTCTTCCCTTGCAGGTCTGCCTTAGTATAACCGGTTATCGCTTCAGCCCGCTTGTTGAACACCTCGATGGCTCCTGTGTTATCAAGTACCACGACCATCGCATTCGCACTGTCGATGATGTGCTCGGCAAATTCCTTCGCTTCAAAAAGCGACTGCTCAACCTGATGGCGCGCCGTGACATCGTGTTGAAATCCGGCAAATCCCGTAATAAGCCCTTGGTCATCCTTCAGTGGCATAACAATCAGCTCGGCGAAATATTCCGAGCCGTCTTTACGCCGATTAGTGACATCCAGCCGAGCACTGGAGCCGGCTTTAATCGTCTGCCAAAACACTCGGTAGAATGAAGAATTTTGTCTTCCTGATTTAATAACACGCGGAGTAACCTTACCAACAACTTCTTCCGATGCCCATCCGTTAAGTGCCTGCCAGCTCTTATTAACATACGTAATAAGCCCCTCGGAATCCGTAATGACAATGGCGTCGAAACTCGTTTCAACGACGGATGAGAGTTCACGGGATTGTTTTAAGGCATTCCGCAATTCCGCCTCCAATCGACGATGCTCGCTAATGTCACGCACGACGATTGCATCAGCAGCAACTCCCTCAAACAGTATTCGATATGCGGTCACCTCAACCGGAAGCCGCAAACCATCCTTGCGAATCATTTCGATGTCATATCGCTTGGGCGGCTCCGCTCCTGCAATACGAGCCTGATAACGCTCCTCGCCAAGTGCCTTGAATTCCGTTGCCCAAAAATCTAAAAATGGCCTTCCGATAAATGCATCAATATCGTATGCGAGTAGCTTCCCCATAGCCTGATTGACATACGCGATGGAAGCATCCGCGCGAACGACAAATACGCCGTTTTCTCCGTTTTCGACGAACGCGCCAAATAGTTGTTCCGCAAACATATTTCGTAGTTCAGGAGTCAGTTGGTCCATAATAAAATTATCGCGGCATTGTACTACTCTATGCCTAATGCTATACATAAGTATAGCAAATATAGACAGAACAGAACATACGCACGCATGCCGGCATCGATTATGTAGCTCGTATATGTTCAATAACAAATAGAAAACGCGTAGACAATATATCTACGCGTTTTTATAATAGTTATTCCGGCATAACATATAACGAGCATGTCTTATTATGAAATGCCGCCCGATCGGTTTCGCTACTAATTTCACCGAACGAGAAGAATCCGATCATTGGCACTTCCATGCCGACATGCTTGGCAATATTGCGCAATTCCTTCTCGGTCTCGACGCCAAGCACCAGCAAACGCGAGACACAATCCGCAATAAAAACCAACGCCGACTCATGACGAATCTCCCCTCTCGCAAGTATAGCGGCATCCGCACCCGCCTGTAGCAATGCATCCCTTCCGCCAACCATAAACTGTATTATTGCCCCTTGCGGGACTTCTGCAACGAAGGATATGGATTTATCCTCTTTGGATGCGGCTAGTGCATCACGAATAACATATTCGTTACCCGCCACAGACAGCAACCCAAACGGGTGCGTCATTACAACATCATAAAATCGGTCAAAATTGAACGATTCGATATCCTACGCAATGTGTTCCATATAAACGTTTAAAACGGGAAGGCCATTCAGCTCATAAACCGTTTTCCTAATCGCCTTAGTAACAACCATCGGGTCACTGGTCGGGCTCCAACCATGCCGAGATACCACAGACTAAGGACTATCAGCCACAAGCAGCAGGCCTACTGCCGCATCCGTATAAACGGTGTCATTCAAAAACTGCGATGACTTTTTGAATTTCAAATTATCTGACGAACCTCCACCAACCATGCTAACCGACGCGCCAAACACCTCATGAACACCCATAACGACATCGCTTACAATTGCCTTGGTGAGCGACGCGTCAGACAACATAACCATCATCTGACGATCGGCCTCGGCTGCAGAAATGCCCGCGCCTCCCGTGCCCCGGCACTCAGATGCTCCGCGACTGCGGCACTCACGCGCATGGTATCAGAATAAATCGCGGCGACTGCGACGCGCGATCGACTATACGACCCGTTTGCGATCACCCCAGCCGAGGTACAGCCGATCAATACCGATACGGACCTAATACTATGGTATTATCGCGAGGATGTAATACTCGGCACATTTTCTGCGCCACACGCCTTTACGGTTACGATTCCATTACTATCCGCAACAATGGAGTAAAGCGTTGCGGTGGTTGTTCCGGACTTTGGATCAAATGGGATTGTTTTTAGATATGCAGCGAGCGGAGTCGAAAGATCCAAACAGTTTGTTGCCGTATTACACGTTGCAGTCGTGACCGCGCATCCTGAAGCGGCCGTGCCGAGTTGCATTTCAGTAGTGATGCTGACGCCCGCGGGAAGCGCACCCTTATTATCGACGATATACTGGTGGGTAGCCGTCAATATCGCATCGACATCTGCCGTTCTTCGTGCATCCCGAGCATCTGCCAAACGCTTTGCTGGGTTCAACGAAACAAACACCGTAACCGCCAATGCAACGATGACCACAATGACAAGCAATAATTCGATCAATGTAAATCCTGCTTGTGCTATTTTTTCTTTTATGTACATGAGGATATATATTTATTAATTAATAATACCATATCAACCGCATCAGCCGAAGACTGATCTGACTTCCGTATACTATAGTATACCGTGTTACTACCGCTTGTTCAATTTATTTTTATGTAACTCTCTACAGGGATGTTGGCGTAACGGATGTGGCAATACCCGATGGTATGATTGTTGTCGTCTCAGATACTCCAGTCGATACTGCCGGAGGATGAATTTCTTTGATCCGCTCCTCCTGTAGTCGCTGATACCAGATCATCGCATTTGCTAAAATAATCAAAAATGAGCTTGCGAAAATAAGTATGGTAAATAGCTTCCCTTGTGGATAGGAACCACTCCGCACATCGGTAATACGCTCATAATGAGACATAACGCCGGTTTCCAGAGAAGGTTCGGCGATGCCGACAATGTGCTGCTGCAATTTCGGATCCCCGGATATACGCATAGCCGCCGGCATAATATTCAGACTCGCAGTATCCTTATCATTCTTGCCGTCTTTCTTCTTCGCCATTTCCATAAACGGATCGAGATCTCCCCGTTCCACAATATAACTTGAGAGCGCCTTGGTCATCTCATCCGACAGGGGGAATGATCCGGCGAGGAAGACATGTTTGGGAACTATATCAAATTTCTTTTTAACAAATCCTATCAGTTGTGCGATGACATGCGGATCGGGAGTTGTGTCGAAACTCACATTCGAGAGAACCAAACCCCGATACGTCACAAATGCAATAACTCGCTCTTCCTGGTAGAGCACCAATCGTGGCTCCGGCTTTTCTTCGAATGCTCGGGCAAGAGAGCATAACATCGGTTCCATGGCATCGATCGAAATTCCCGACATTCGAACAGCATCAGAAAACAGGGAATAGAAATCATTTTCGACTACGACACACTGGACAACCTTTTCATTCTGGTCGACATGCTTTAAAAATTCCTTAAAATCCCACCCTGTCATAGGGGTGATCTCCTGAGGAACTTCCTCGGCGGCCTTGATACGTACAAATTCCCGCTCATCCTTCGTACCGGTAGGGATAGCAACCGCAAATACAAACGCAAACACATCACCCAAGATGACATCGAATGACCCATTGAAGCTCTTCTTAATATCCAAGAGCGTTTCTCGTAACATGCTCTTGTTCAATGGTATTCGTTTTTTAATCGTCACCGTTCTCTTAGCTCCAGCATCAACGGCCGCAACAACAATGGCATTCGGTGAAATAGAGATGATGTGTTTTTGAGTAAAAAACATAGATAGATAGATACGATTAGTATAGCAAACTATGGCAAACAAAACAGCGGATACAGCAAGCAGTGTGCGCAACTCTTATAACTCTTTCCATTGTATAATGCTAATCACATTCGGATATCGATCGACTACGACTTGGATAGTCCTTACATAATCGGTTGCCGTCGCGGAAACGGTAATGGTCCACCGTGGACTTGCCTTAGCGATCACAACCGTACAAGTGCCCTCGGGCCGCGTAATGGTCCCGCCGGCATAGATCGGGCTCACCCACGTCTTCAACAAAGCATCCTCGACACACCCCTCGACAAAGGTCAATGCACGTTCGCCATTGGTCATCGATAGTGCCGACTTAATTTCACCAATGCCGATCAATGACGCCGAAGTTGCGATAAAAAGACCCGCACCCGCGATCATAAGTACTGCCAACATCGCTACATATCCTCCATTTTTTTTATAACCATTCATACGGATATTATTTACTTCTTAATTCAACGGACGTAGCGATGGTCGTACTCGCGTTATATTCCTGTCGGGTAGAGGTTGCGGCAGCTTTCATTGTAAGTGTAAGGCCAATATTGGTGGCGGTACTCGTAGAATGATTCAAAAAGATTAGCTGTTCCGCGTATGAATCGATGGAATTTAATGCAACCGGCGCACGAAGACCCTGTTGTATCCGAATGGTTCCGGTCGCAACCGTAATCACCGTAGGGTCGGTCGAAGACGAAGAGCCGACCAAATACAAGGCCGCGCCAGCCGTTGTCGCAAGGTTGGCGTTAAAAGTAGAGCTCGCGGTATAGAGACCGCTTGCGTTCCTGATCTCGTACATAATCCGCTCACTCGCATATCGTGCGGAGTGATACACTTCCTGCGCGACACCACTCTTGGTTCCGGTGTTGATAATCTGGAGTGCTATCGGCAAAATCGAACCCATTATGATTGCTAATAACGTAACGTATAGCAATATTTCAATAAGAGTAAATCCTTTGCGCATAATTACGGTGAGTCCCAAGTAAAATCATACCAAAGATCAATTGGCGCAGACCCATTCAGCCCGTGCTGTACAAATGCCTTCCCCGGGGGGCTTGTCGAAAGTGCGTCATCTGACCCATCCCATACGATGCTATACAGATCAAGATTCCCATCGGTGATCAATAGCATTATATCATCATTCTGCGAAGCAGCGGCGACACGCACAGATTTGATCGATCCCAACGTATACGGCGCGGCAGCAATAGGCGTAGCACCGACATCCCAGGTATTAATGGATGGAGCATATTTCTTCAACTTCGCAACGGTAGTATTGTCCGAATAAACGCCTATTCCGATGGAACCTGACCGCTCAAACCCAAGATGATAGCTACGCTCAATACCCGCGTCGGTAGCTGCCGCAATAGTATTATTTGCCGGCGTGACGATCATTGGAGTATTGCCGACAAACGTCGCAGCATAACATATTAGGGCAGGTGTCGACGCCGAATTCTTATTACACAGATGAAATTCATTCGCGCCAGCACGCGCAACTACAGAAACTGCACCAACGGTATCCGACTGGGATGCCGTAGCAATAGTTGCCCCCCACGCCCCACTCCCCGTTCCATTAGCAACCCAGACCCGAGTGGAGAGCGCTTTTGCATTTACCCCGAACGCGTAAACAAGCATCCCGGTTGTATCCACATTAAGACTCCATGCAAAATCAACAAACCGCTTTGTACTCACCGGAGCAACAGCTGCATGGGTTGTAACAGCGGACCATGCAGTCCCGTTATAATACTGTGTTATTGTGTCCAACCCTTGCGTAAAAAATACTGCCATGACCTCGTTCGTCCCCGGTCGCGCTTTGGCAACAATATAATTCGGAATCTGGACCGGCGCTCCTAAGCTCGTCATCGACGATTGCGCCATCCATGCCGATCCATTCCATGTTCTGACCTTTGGAATCCTGGAATTATCCGAATACACGGCCATAAATGCACCATTTTCCAAATAGGTCCCGTCGAAATTCTGCACATCCAAATAAGTCGACCCACTCCAACTTGCCAACAGCTGCACATTACCCCATGTCGTCGTAGTGGCATTATATACCTGCCCATATATATATTGGGTAGTGCCGTTATAATGCCGCGACAGCAAAACCTTTCCTCCTGTCTCAGCGGACGAATAAACCTTAACAGCTCGCGCAGCCCGATTAGTCGTTGCCGTCGATACATCAGCGACGGTGCCGGCCGCACCCCAGGCGGTTCCATCAAATATCCGATATGCAATCGTATCGGCAACCGTTCCACCATCGCCATAGATCAGCATACCACCAGATGATACAATCGGAGCCCGCCAATTAGTAAGATACGCGATTAACACGATCGAATTAGAACGGGATAACGACACATTCCATCGCACAGTGGAAATCACCTTCTTTGTATTAGGATCAAACACGCCCCCACTCAAGACGATGTTGCCATCAGTATCGCGATAGACATCGGCAATCGTTATCACGCGGGTATATTTATCAAATAAGGTATCGGTACCGCCGAGTGTCCAGACACCACTACTGGCGTCGACCCCAATACCGGTAGTGGTCGCAAGTGCCGCATACGATGAACGATTCCGAATATTACGCACCGCTTCGATACCTTCGGCGGCATATTGATTGGCAATCGTCTGTTCATTACTTAGCCGATTACTCCCCAAGCCTTGTAGTAATAATGTAACAACAGCTGTTGCGATGAGTACAAAAAGTGCCGATGCGAGAATCGCCTCTAGAACGGATAAACCTCTTTGAAAATAATGCGTGCGGTTCATAGTTAGTATTGATCTACGATACCCTGCTCGTTAACCACTACGGTCCGCGTTCGCCCCGCACCGGTTATGACGACCGTCGATGTAGCACTCGGGTATCCGGTTATGCGCGAAAAAACAGTCTCATTAAATCCGGTCACCACAAGCGTCACAGGGATAGCATGTGATTCATCGAACGTGGTGGCGCGAGACGCATAGGAAGACCCCTTGAATATAATAATGGCATCGTCCGTAAGCGCGACACCCCAATCACTCCCCTGTCTGCCGGACATACTATATACCTGAGCCTGACGCAAGCTAAATGCAAGATCTTTCGTAACTATATTGGCGGCATTGCGAAGATAAAATCCGGAATAGAATGCGGTCGAAAGAAGCCCGATATAAAATACGAGCGCGATTGCAAGAACCATTTCAATCAGGGTAAACCCCGTAACGACATTGCCCGTGCGACATAATCGTACACCCGTTACGAATACTCTCCTCTTGCTACGCAGTGAGAACGTGGGTCTTTTTTTATGATTCATAGTGCTATGCCGATGATCGATATTGTAATTTACTCACTGTGTACGATCATTATTGAATACTTCCCGTCAATTGATAAATCGGTGCAATAATAGACAAGGCGATAAATCCAACAATAGTGGTAATGATAAATAATAGGAGCGGCTCAAGTATGATCGAAATTAGCTTGGTCGCCTCATCAACCTCTCCTTCAAAGTGATCCCCTAGATAGACCAGTAATTCATCAACGGTACCGCTCTTTTCCCCGGCCGCCAAAACCTTACCTACGATCGGAGGAATATCCTTATGTTCTTTCGTGGAAAATTGTCTCGACAACGTACCGCCACCATTTACTGCATTAATAATGCCATCCAGATGGGTCTGATACACAAGATTACTCGTATTGTCTCGCTGCACTCGCAATGCGGTAATAATGGGGATGCCACCTCCAATCATCGCGCCGAGACCTCGACACATCAACGCGAGCTGCGTATTTTTTATGATCGGACCCGCAATCGGAAGCCGCAGAAGAAGCATATGCCAAACCATTCGCACCGGATGAAGCCGCAGTAAGATCCGAACCCCTCCTATGGCCGCAAGCAACACACCGAAGATCAGTAATCCATAATCGCGCATCGCCACCGAAATAGCGATCAATATTCTGGTATTAAGCGGTAGCACAACATCGAGCCCGCTAAACAAATCGACCAGCTTCGGCAACGCGAATACGCTCACTCCGATTCCGACGACAATAGCTAGTGAAAGCACAATGGCGGGATACATCGCCGCACCCTTTATCTTCGTTCGAAACTCATGATTCTTCGCCAATTGCTTTGCAAGATAATCGAGATTTTGCGAAAGATTACCTGACCGCTCTCCAATCTCAATTAAATTCGTATAAAATGCACCAAAAAATTTTGGATGTCGGACAAGTGCCTTTGAAAGCGGTTGTCCATTCTCGAGATCGGCGAGGATGCCTTCGAGTATCTTCTTGAACTTCGGTGATGCCGTCTGCGCGATCAACGTCTCGACGGATTCAGAAAGCGAAATACCGCTGCGCGACATGACTGACAAATGTTTTGCAAACAAGATCGTGTCAAGTTCGCTTATGGTTGAAAAAAAGTCGATAGACATACAGGTAATTATTCTTCCGTGGCCCGCATCAATTCATCAAGCGTGGTAACGCCGGCAGCAACCTTTACCAACGCATCTTCCATCATGGTTATCATGCCCGATTTGATTGCTATTTTTTTAAGCGTCTCCGCGTCCTTCTTGGAGATGATTGCCTCCCGAAGTTCGTCATTTATGACCAATATTTCATAAATACCGACGCGACCTTCATAACCGATACCATAATCAAGATTACACCCCTTCCCTCTATAGGTGAATGCCGTCTTCTTATCGCCGAATGCCTTGGTATACGCATCGGCTCCGACAAGTCGTATGATTGCGTCCGCGGGTATTTCTTCGCTCACCTGGCAAGGAGCGTGGATCTTACGAACCAACCGCTGAGCAATAATAACATTGATTGTTGACGCAAGCAGGTAAGGCTCGACGCCCATATCCAAAAGACGCGGAATAGCAGAAGCGGCATCGTTTGCATGCACCGTCGAAAGAACCAGATGACCCGTCATGGCGGCGCCGACCGCAATATCTGCAGTTTCTTCATCGCGTATCTCCCCCACAAGAATAATATTTGGGTCCTGTCGCAAGATGCTGCGCAGACCGGACGCAAAGGTCAAATTAGCCTTCGGATTGACCTGGATCTGATTCACGCCCTCCATTTCATATTCTACAGGGTCTTCAATGGTCGAAATATTTACACCCCGCTGATTGAGGATTTTCAAGATTGCGTACATAGTAGTGGTCTTCCCGGAACCAGTAGGTCCAGTTGAAAGGATCATGCCATATGGCTTGGCATACGCAACCTTCGTTTTCTCTAAATTTTCCGCAGAAAATCCAAGACTTTCAAGCGAAAACTGCCTGGACCGTTCCGACAACAGTCGCATGACTATTTTTTCACCACCAGTCACCGGAACGACAGAAACCCTGACATCCAATTTTTCCCGAGACGTACTGAACTGAAATTTGCCATCTTGGGCTGCCTGCTGCTCATCGATACGGAGCTTGGAAAGTATCTTGATGCGTGAAGCGATCTGGGGATGCATTTCCAAGGGTATAGTGATCACGTCATGTAAAACACCGTCGATGCGAAATCGAACAACCGAACCTTTTATTTGAGGCTCAAGGTGAATATCCGAAGCCTTATTTTGATACGCGTAAGAAACGATCGTATCAACGATCTTGATGATCGGCAGATCTGTACCAGGTGCGGACCCGCTCCCTTGCATTTTTCCGACGTTCTCCTTGATAATCTCGTCAAAGATCGCTCTTATATCCTTCGCATAGAGTGCGATCGCATTTTCAATATCACGCTGCGTCGCAAAATAGATAACAACTGGTAGCCCGGCCTTCTTTTTGATAAATTCTATAATTTCAATAGCGTCAGGGTCCGCCATTGCCACATGCAATCCATCGGCATTTTTATTAAAAACGATAACAGCCTGCTTTCTGGCAACCGCTTCGGGCACAATATCCAAGACATCCTTTGGAATGGCGACTTCAGAAAGTTGCACAAATGGAATAGTGAGAAACTCGGCAACAAGACCACCGAGATGTCGGTCGGACATGAGGTCCATCTTCACGATGGATTCGTATAACGGGATCTTTTCCCGCGCGGCAAGTTCGCCGGCATTGGCCAACGCTTCCTCCGAAACGAAACCTTTTATGACCTGTTTTAATTGCTCATCCGGTATCATTATCGTATTAAGATCTACGACTTAATTATAACGGTGGAATAATCCTTTTACAATAAATAGACTTCCTGCTGGTTAACGCCTGAGATATTGCAGTAAAAGCAAAAACAGCCCTAAGGGCTGTTTTGTTTTACATTTCGAGATATTTGCGGATCGTGTCACGCAACACGCCAATATCACCTCCTTTTTGAAGGACCGGGGTATTGCCGATGACTGCGGCATGCTCGGGCTCCATTTCCATTTCAAGCTTTTTGATATCGCCAAACGCAGTGAGAAAGATAACCTTGATGTCTTTTGTTTCCGGATCTTGGCGAAGTTTTTGGAGCGTTTCAGCACCATCCATATCCGGCATTTTGAAATCAAGAAGGATCAGATTGGGCTTATGCTTCTTTGCCATATCGATACCCTCATGCCCGCTCGTTGCAACGATCGACTCGATATTATCCCGTGAAAGCACAGTGGTGATAACCTCGATAATCTCGGGGACATCATCAACAACAAGAACTACTTTTTTCGTATCCATAAAAGTGGTGTGTGATTACTAATTATGTTCATAATACCACATTATTCCCCCGTCGCCCATTTTTTGAGCGCCTCGTAATCGGTTCCTCCGCAGATATGCTTGCCGGTATCTGTATTGAAGAAAAAAGGAACCCCTCCGCACAAACCCTTGTCGTATTCCTGCATTTTTTTAACATTCTCAGGATTATGCCAAGTCTCATATGACTGGATCTCGACCTTTTCCTCGTTCTTGAGCCGCTCAACGAGCGGCTTCATTTTAATACAGAAAGAACATTCTTCCCCGTAAAATTCAAATAACATATCGTATATGTATTAGATGTATACCGTATTCAGTATACTCCGCTCAGCACAAAATGAAAAACATATCGGCTGCAAGTCGATATGTTTCGAGAACAGCTGACTGAAATCGGCAATCAATTACGTGGGGTTTGACTCCTGGCGATGGACAATAAAAAACACCGCTGCTTTTTCAACGGTGGTTTTTATAATACCAAGTAGTGGCTTACCCGTTACATGGAATCGGACTGATCGGCGTGCTCGATATGCGCCCCATGCCTTGTGCGATGCTTTCGCGCAACGCGGATACGCGCAGCTTCTTTCTCGATACTGGCCGCAACCTTGGCATATTCCAATTCACTCATGGAAACCTTCTCTTTCTTCAATGCTTCAGCACGCTTACGGGCAGCTTCGGCACGGGCAATGTCGATCGCATCCGCACGTTCTGCCGTATCGGCAAGAACCACCAGTGTATTATTATTAAACTCGACGAATCCTCCCGAAGTTGCAATATGTGTTTCCTCGCTCCCTTTTTTTAACACAACCTCGCCCGCTTTAAGTGCGGCGATGTATGATCGATGCCCCGGGAGAATAGTAACCTGTCCGCTAACCACAGGCAGAGTCGCCTGGTCGACACTACTCTCATGTACGGTACCCTCGGGAGTTACGATTTTAAATTGTATTTGCGAACTCATGCGTTAATTTGAAATTTAAAATTGATAGGATCAATCATGCGTAATCTCATCAATACTCCCCTTCATGTAGAAATCCTGTTCGGCAACATCGTCCATTGTACCGTCGAGTAACATCTTGAATGCGCGAATAGTATCGGAAAGTTTCACGTACTTACCTGCGGCTCCCGTAAACTGCTCGGCAACGAAAAACGGCTGCGAAAGAAACTTTTGGATCTTGCGCGCACGCGCGACAACAACCTTATCCTCATCGGAGAGCTCTTCCATACCTAAAATTGCGATGATATCCTGCAAGTCCTTATACCGCTGCAATACGCGCTGCACGCCACGGGCGACATCATAGTGCTCTTGCCCAACCACATTCGGATCGAGAATGGTAGAACTGGAATCCAACGGATCTACCGCGGGGTAGATGCCGAGCTCGGACAATCCGCGCGAAAGCACAACAGTCGAATCCAAGTGCCCGAAGGTCGTTGCCGGCGCAGGATCGGTAAGATCATCGGCGGGTACATACACAGCCTGTACGGACGTGATGGAACCGCTCTTGGTCGAAGTGATACGTTCCTGCAACTTTCCCATTTCCTCCGCAAGCGTCGGCTGATAACCCACCGCAGACGGAATGCGCCCCAAGAGGGCCGATACCTCGGATCCAGCCTGGGTAAATCGAAAAATATTGTCAACAAACAAAAGCACATCCTTATTTTCGCGATCACGGAAGTGTTCTGCCATGGTGAGTGCGGAAAGTGCGACGCGCTGCCGCGCTCCGGGTGGTTCGTTCATCTGTCCGAACACAAGCGTCGTCTTGTCGAGCACGCCCGATTCCTTCATTTCATGATAGAGATCGTTTCCCTCACGAGTTCGTTCTCCAACGCCTGCGAATACAGAAAATCCACCATGCTCTTGCGCGATGTTACGGATAAGTTCCTGGATGACAACCGTTTTACCAACACCCGCTCCTCCAAACAATCCAACCTTGCCTCCCTTAATAAAGGGACAAATTAAGTCGATGACTTTAATGCCTGTTTCAAAAATCTCTGCCTCGGTCGACTGATCTTTGAATTTCGGCGCGTCGCGATGGATAGGATCGTGCAATGGTGTTTCCACTGGAGGTTTGCCATCAACCGGCTCTCCGAGCAGGTTAAACATGCGTCCGAGCGTTTCCTGCCCGACCGGTACTTTGATCGGCGCCCCCGTATCGGTCACGGTCGTACCGCGCTGCAATCCATCGGTAGCCCCCATGGCAACCGCACGCACCTTGTGGGATCCCAGATGCTGATGGACTTCCAAAACGAGCCGCTCCTTGCCGACGACCTCGAGTGCGTTGTAGATACCGGGTAATGCATTGGTGAATTCCACGTCGACGACAGGACCGATGATTTGTATAATTATTCCTTTGTTCATAAATGATTCTTTGTTGTTGGTTGTAGGTTGTCGGTCACGATAGCGCGGCGCTACCTGCGCTAATTTCGGCGATTTCCTGGGTGATCTTCCCCTGTCTGATCTGATTGTACATCAATGTAAGGTCTCCCGACATTTCCGCGGCCGCATCGGTCGCATTGCGCATCGCGATCATGCGCGCCGCATGCTCGGACGCCTGAGATTCAAGCACAGCATGGAACAATTGCATCGCGATCAGCTTTGGCAGAATGTATTCCAAAAGTTCAGGAGGACTTGGTTCGACCTTATACTCCATGGCGTAATCCTCAACCGCATACTGCTTTGCCAAGATATCCATCTCGGCGATCTGTTGCTCAATATCAAATTTTGAAATAGGCAAGATCTGTCGCATCTTTGTCTGCTGCGTTACAGCGGATACATAATCCGTATAGAATACGACGACTTTATCATAACGCTTAACGCTATATTCTTCGATGACGATGCGCGCAAGCGGGGCGATATCTCCAAATACCGAGAAATGGGTTCCGCTCGGAAACGCCGCAATGATTTCTCTACTCAGTTTACGAACCATCGCCTCCCCCTTCTTACCAACCGTGATAAAGTCGACCACAAGCTGATCATCCTCTACCTGAGAATCGATGCGTCGCCTGCCAAGGCGGCTTGTCTTGAGTTTTTCCGGATGGGTAAGTTCTTCACGCAGTATCTTGGCGATCTGGGTATTGAACGATCCGCATAATCCACGATCGGATGAGACGACAACCACCAGTACGCGTCGTACAGGACGAACCTCCAAAAAGGGGCTTTCTTGGTACGACTCAAATGCACGCGCAAGATTGGTCAGAATATGCCATGCGCTATGCGCGTACGACCGAACTCCCAATACGCTCGAAACGGCACGCCGCATCTTTGCGGCGCTGACCATTTCCATCGCGCGAGTAATCTTCTTCGTACTGTTAATGGAACGTATTCTTCGTTTGATATCGAGAGAGCTTGCCATAATTGCGTGTAAAATTAAGAACGGAATAGGAAATAGGGGGGGCTCAAATACAATTGCCCATTTTCCCTTTTTCCTTTTTCGTTATCCCTGCTGTGTTTCTTTGAACTCGATAATCGCCTTCTCGAGAGCCGCAACGACATCATCAGAAAGCTCCTTCTTCTTGGTGATCAGATCAATAACCTCCTGTGCCTGCGATTTAAGATAGGAGTGGAATGCCTTTTCCCACGCAATGACCTGGTCGACGGCCACGTCATCCAAAAATCCATTGGTCAGCGCATACAAGATCGCAACCTGATGCTCAACGGCCATCGGCTCGTACTGTCCCTGTTTCAATATCTCAACCGTGCGACGTCCACGTTCGATCTGCGCCCGGGTCTTCTCATCAAGATCAGATCCAAACTGTGCAAACGCTTCAAGTTCTCGAAACTGGGCAAGATCGAGGCGCAACTTGCCGGCAACCTTCTTCATTGCCTTGATCTGGGCACTGGAACCGACACGCGATACTGAAATACCCACGTTCAAAGCCGGTCGGATGCCTTTATAAAACAGATCAGATTCAAGGAAGATCTGTCCATCGGTAATAGAAATGACGTTGGTTGGAATATAGGCCGATACGTCCCCTGCCTGCGTTTCAATAATTGGCAACGCCGTCATGGAGCCACCGCCGTAATCTTCGTTCAGCTTGGCGCTTCGCTCCAATAAACGGGAGTGCAAATAAAAGACGTCTCCCGGATATGCTTCGCGTCCCGGCGGTCGCTTCAAAATGAGCGAGATCTGACGATACGCCCACGCATGTCGGGAAAGGTCGTCAAAAACGACAAGAACATCCTCACCCTTGTCCATAAAATATTCTCCCAATGCGCAGCCCGAATAGGGGGAAATAAACGAAAGCGCAGAACTATCAGATGCGCCAGCCACGATGACCGTGGTGTATTCCATGGCTCCTTTTTTCTCAAGCTCACCCACGATGCGCGCGATCTTTGACTCCTTCTGTCCGATGGCGACATAAATACACTTCATGTTTTGCCCTTTCTGATTAATGATCGTATCGATCGCGATAGCAGTCTTTCCGGTTTGGCGGTCACCGATGATCAGTTCGCGTTGCCCGCGTCCGATCGGTATCATGGCGTCGATCGCCTTGATGCCCGTCTGCACCGGCTGATGCACCGACTTGCGTGTAATGACACCCGGAGCGATCTTTTCAACCGGATAATACACATCGGAAACGATATCACCCTTTCCATCTACAGCATTGCCAAGCGGATCAATAACACGCCCGACCATCTTTTCGGACACGGGGATGGAAAGAATCTTCCCGGTGGACTTCACCGTATCGCCCTCCTTGATGCGCAAATAATCACCAAGCACCATGATGCCGACCACAGTCTCTTCAAGATTGAGCGCTACGCCAAATTCGCCATTGGAAAATTCGACCATTTCCGATGCCATAATAGAAGAAAGTCCGCTTACGCGCGCGATACCGTCACCTACTTCGATCACATTGCCGACCCGCTCGACATCCGTACCGGGAGTAAACTGTTCGATCTGCTTTTTCAGTTGTTCGATGATATGGTCTTTGTTCATGATTGCGTTACGCCCGTACCGGCGAGATTCTTTTTCAATTTTTTAAGTTGTGATGAGATACTGCCGTCCAGTATCTCATCACCCACCCGAATAACGACACCTCCTCGAATTGACGCATCGACGCGTTCTACAATCTCCACCTGCTTCGCCCGATAGCGATGCATGACAAATTGCATAATGTTGGCTCGAGTAGCATCATCCAAACGATCACGGCTTGTAACAATCGCTTCGACAATGCCATATTCCTTGTTCCACAGCATTTCAAATGAGGCAATAATGGATGCAAGTCGACTCACCTGCCCGTCGCGTCGCAACTGGTCGGCAAACCGGCCGATAATGGCGTCAGTTTCATGCGGCTCTTTTCCTGTAGTAGACTCGAACAGCGCCCGTGCGTATTGTATGGAAGTTGTTTTCATCCGTTGATTGCATTATTGATAATGACCTTATCCTTGTCGGTAGTCATCTTTTCATCGATGATTTTTTCTGTTGCGATAACAATTAGATCAGCAATCTGTGTGCGGATCTCCTGCATCATCTGGTTTTTTTCAGCCTCCATTTTCCGTGCGGCATCGGAAAGCATCTTCTCTGCCTGTTGTTTAGACTCTGCGATGATCACTTCCTTATTCTTGAGCGCAATAGCCTCTGCAGCGATAATGATCTCGCTCGCCTGCTTGCGTGCCTCGACCAACACCTCTTTTTCTTTGTCGGCAATTTCAGCAAGCTTCTTATGTGCATGCTCCGCGTCCTTGATGCCTTTTTCTATCTTGTCGCTTCGTTCAGTCATCATTTTGAGTACCGGACCATACGCATACCGCTTAAGCACAAACAATACGATCGCAAAATTGACCAACTGCGCGATGATCAACTTCCAATCAATATGAAATGTTTTGATTAATTCTTCCATGGCAAATAAAACAAGCAATTATGAAAAATAATAGGATTGTTCGATGCAGTACAAGGCATGGGAAAACCGACGAGGAAGCTGTGTTTACCGATACAACGACCAAGTTGGTAGGGACCCATAGCACAGTAATGCGCAAACAAGCGCATTATTTTATTGAGAATGCTATGACTAAGGCGTATATCGAAATAGCTTCCGCAAATGCGGCGGTAAGCAACATCGGGACAAACAACTTTCCGGTAGCTTCCGGATTACGTCCAATCGCTTCCATTGCCTTTGCGCCGATCATGCCGATGGCGAGACCAGGTCCAAGGGATCCAAGACCGATGGCGATTGCCTTTGCAAGCATAGTGAGGTTGATTCCTTCCATAGTGTGATTATGTTTGAACATTCGCACCGGCCATTACAAAACGGAATGGGCGATACTTTTTGTCCTTCATTAAATAAATTTATTTTTATATCCTTAAAACTTCTGCCTTTAGATGAAGTGCGCGGCGCGGGAGCGGCATAAGGAAGGCGTACTTACCGGTACGACGACCGCAGTGCCGGGGCCCCGCAACAAAGCAATTCGCTAAAGGCACAAGTTTTACACTTAGTGTTCTTCGGCACTCGTAGCTATCCCGAAAAACGCCAGCGTCAAAATAGAAAACACCAACGCCTGTACCATACCCACGATGATCTCCATGAACATGAAGGGGAGCGGGAGGATAAAGGCAAAGATGGCCATCATCGATGCAAGCAGTACTTCACCCGCAAAGATGTTCCCAAACAATCGAAGAGAAAGCGATGCAACCTTGGCGAGCTCCCCTACCATCTCAATGATCCCGACAAAGGCCTTGATTGGATTAACCAGAACGATAACCGGGTCCTCTTTAATTTTTTTCGGGATCTCCATAAATGCATGGATATTCACGAATTTATTCAGGTGCTTCCAGATACCCAAGGAAATGACTCCAAACAAATGAGATGTAATGACCGCAAAGAGCGATATGGCAAGGGTCGTATTGATGTCCGCCGTTCCTCCCCGTAAGATCGGCACAAATGCCGAATGCCCTCCCTCGGTCTCCACAAACCCCACGGTACCGACTCCGGGCAATAGTCCAAGCCAATTGTTGATTAGAATAAACAAGAACAAGGCGAGTACAATCGGCAGAAACTTTTCACTCTTCGCCCGACTACCGGTAACGGTATCCGCGAGTCCGAATGCCTGCTCCAAAAGGATCTCGAATATATTTTGCAACCCCCTGGGAACCCGCTGCATCTTCTTACCGATAAACATAAACGCAACAACCAGCGCAAGTACGGTAGCCCAGCTCATGACCAATGAATTCGTGATGACAAAAGGTCCCGCATGCGCGATAGGTTCCGCAAACAACGTCGCCTCGTGCGATACTTCCTGTTGGGTTGTCGGTTCTGCGTGTGCTGACATGTCGATATATATCAATTGCGCTTATCGGGATATTCCGACTCGATGCGCTTCATCTCTTTAAGCCCATAGTGAATCAATGCAAACGTCGAGACGACAAATGCGATCCCCACACTCAATAAAAAAAGCCACGGGTCCGTGTGGTACAGTGTATCCAAATAGTTGCCGACAACCACCGCAATAAGCACGGGGAAGCCGATCCAACCGCTCAACCTAAGAAACAGCTGCATGCCCGGTTGCCACGAAGGAGTTTGGGGCTCCATTGTACTTTTTTTCTCATTAGCCATTATTAAGACGCCACGGTCTCTATTTTCCCACAATTCCCGCATAAAATCAACAAAAAAGCCCGGATCATATCCGTCATTCCTTTTTGAGAGGCAGGCAGGTGATAAGCGTATGGCGTATCTTGTCATAAACAAGGTTCCATGTGATATCACAATACTCGACACTCCACCGGGTAACCCGGTTTGATTGTTTTTCAATGAATCTTCCCTTCCCGTCTTGGATCATTCTCACAAGGGTTCGGATATCCTCGCGAGTAAGCACAAAATGATATCGCGTACTAGCCCGTCCCTTTGCATGGATTTTAAGTGCTTGGGTCTTTGTAAGGGGTTTGCGTTTTTTCCCACAATGACTCCCCATGCAGACCACCTCCCTCAAAACTGAAGATAAAACTACTGATTCAGTCATACCGCAAAAACTCCACGGAGTCAACAAAAACCGCAATCAACAAGAAGAGCGCGCTGACAGCTATTTTTACAGTTGCAGAACGTATTTATTTAAATGAAATACAGGACACGGGAAGATCGATACGGAAGCTGTACAAAAGTACCGTGACCAAATCGATTGGGCCCCGTAACGAAGCAATTCGCCAAGCAACTATATTCTGCCTTATCGAATTACACTAATAACCTCGCTCAGCTCTGCGCCGGGAGACTCAACGGTCACGCGCCTGGTCGTAGTGCTATAGGAAAGGAAGTATCCTGTATTGATGGCGGTGCCATCCGTCGGATCCATCGGCATAATAGAAATATAATCGGGCGAAATACACGGCTCAAGGTTATACACGCCACTCCCGATCTCTGTCGTGGTAGTCGGCAATGCGCCGGAAGCGCAAGTAAACAGACCCTTATTGTCCGCCATATTCTGACTTATGGCATTAAGAATGGAATTCACGTTGCTCCAACGCTGCGTATTGCGTGCCTGTGCGAACTGTCGTCCCGGGTTGAGCGCGACGATGACCACACCAGCCAAGATCGCGATGATGCCGATAACAACGAGCAATTCGATCAAAGTAAATCCTTTTGTGAGATTTTTTTTCATAAATGACGATAAAAATTGATTACTCACATTATAGAATATGTGGTTTATTTTTTCCATTACGCATACTTCACCAACGCATAAAAAATCGCCCCCTCACAGGACGATTTTTTTTATTACATAGATCGAATTTGCTTAAGTGAAATACAAGACACGGGAAGATCGATACGGAAGCTATACAGAAGTACTGCGACCAAATCGATTGGGACCCGTAACATAGCAGTTCGCCAAGTAAAGTGTTCTATTTTTAGCGGGTAACCGTAATAGACTCACTCAACTCCGCCTCCGGTGCACTGATTGTGACGCGACGCGTTGATGAGCTATACGAAATATAATAATGGGTATTCGCCGCAGTTCCGGCGGTCGGATCGGTCGGCATGACTGATACGTAGGTCGGAGAGATGCATCCTTCGATGTCATATCCCGCGGTTCCCATTTCGGTACTAGTAGCAGGCAATATGCCGGCTGCGCATGTAAAGTTCCCCCTGTTGTCAGACATATTCTGACTGACTGCATTCAGGATGGTATTTACATTGCTCCAACGCTGCGTGTTGCGTGCCTGTGCGAACTGTCGTCCCGGGTTAAGCGCGACGATAACCACACCAGCCAAGATCGCGATGATGCCGATAACGACGAGCAATTCGATCAAGGTAAATCCTTTTCGTGATAAAACTTTGTTCATTGGTGATGAAAATGATGATATAATCCTCGACCTTTCCGTTTACTGATTATTATACTATAAGATGATATTACCGGCAACAATCCCCTGTCTCCACCGGAATGACCCGCGCATTTGCGCGCTACTTAATTTCTTCCCATGAAACGATTTTGTACGCATCCGTCGTGATTGGGAAACTAGGCGGTGGCCCGTAGAGTAAGTTGGTGTCGTATATCAGACTGCGCGTTGCATACCCGGTGGAGTCAGTATAGGCAAATCCATATCGCTGATTAGACCCCAGCATGCCATACGAAGTGATTTGTGTTCGTGCATGATTTGGCGAACAATTAGTCCGGTTTGGACTCGTCGTCGGACCCTGATAATAATACCGGCCGACACGGCCATTTTGCGCCATTAACGCCGCATCGATACGTAATATATCAGAACTGATCAAACCGATATTGATGTTCTTTTGTGCAATGAGCGAAATGACATCATTCCCTGTGTAACTGGTATATAGGAGGTCGCTGTTTACCGTAATACTTGGTCTGGTTACGGCATTATCTGGAAATCGCGCAGCCGCGATCGTAACACGAACACCATCAATCCGTCCGCTGACCCAGATATTGTCTTCCATAAAAATGAGACCATTTGCAGGCATAGGGTAGTTCCCAAGAAGCGTCTTAGTATTAATGCTCCAAGTCCCCCATCCGTCCTGTCCTGCAGTATTTGTACAATTACTTGGAGGAGTGATGAGCGAATTAACACGATAGAGATCAAACGTGTCATCAATCTTCAAAATAATCTCGTATCCTAATCCGGTGGTCGATGTAGGACGATAAAAACCACTCGCTTGAGCATCGGTCTTGATCTGGGAAAGATTGGTTGTAATGCCCGCAAAATCAACCGCAGGTACAGGGAATTGCCGCCCAACTAAAAACACGTCCGAACGATCCATGGATGCGGCAGGTGGAGATTCAAGTGTTCGCACCGTATCAGTAACACCCGTCGCAGGAGGGACATTCACGTGGGTATGCACGCCGAATTCCTTCTGTCCGGTGTGATCGGGATCATCATATTGATCTTGAGCACTCGTCACAAGATTATGCGCGATACCATCAAATCGCACTCCTCCATTGGAATGGACTTCGCCAAATATCTCCGTCCCCTGTCCAAAACGTACGTTTGCGTTAAGCACTGCCGCATATTTTGCAAAAGAAGGTATACCCATACGTACACGCACAACCTTCTCGATGTCAGAATTAGAAGCAAGCGCACCCGTAGATTCGATCGTTACGACCGTAGATCCGGGAATAGGTGGAGTGATGGCAAGCGTATACGTACCCACAACGGAGCCCGACCGATCAATATACTCATGCGTATACGGACCAGGCTGTCCGGTACCATCCTGAAAATCCTCTGGCGCATGGGCAAGATGCCACCGATAGTATTCAATACCAGCTTCAGCGATCGAAAGCGCTTGTGCGCGATCGGCCTCACGATAGACGGAATTAATCACCGAATCAGTCCACGTCAAAAATCCGGTAAGTGCAAGGATCGTAATCGCCCCATAAAGCAATACCTGTATAGAAAGTTGTCCTCGGGAATAGAGTGAGTATTGCGGATTGCAGATTGCAGATTGCGGATTATCCTCTCTTCCCCGTTGTCGGTTATAAGTTGTTGGTTGTTTGTTATCGCTCATAAATTGGTTCTCAAATTTCTCGGAACGATCTCGATGCTCGCGGAAAGCGGGGCGGTCTTATCCGGATCCTTAACAGTCAATGATATACGGATTAAGCGGATATCGGAAATGATGATCGGGTAGGACATTGCCGGCTCGGTGCCGGTGAAATTCAGGTCATAATACGTAAAGATTGGATCACCGGGGACAACATTGATTGCCATGTCAGTCGCTACCTCATTCGCACCAATATAGATCAGTGGATTTCCGGTAGGTTTGGTGACTCCTTTTTTCAGGGTCGTACCGCTCAAAAAGTAGCGGATCTGGTCGGCGATGCCATCCATATCGATATCGTCATAAAACGTCAATGAACTCGTCGACACCTGACCGATGGCATACCCGCCCAATGCAGAGGGGGTCATCGATCGAATTTCGGGAATCATGGATGCAAATGTATTTTCAATCTCTTGCTGTGCGGTCAACTGTTGCGTAAAAAGCAACTGATAATCAAAAATAGACTTCATGAACGTACCGATAATAAGCGCAATACCGGCAAAAAGGGCGAGGCTAATCAATACCTCGACAAGCGTAAACCCGCTATTCGATCTGGGTGTGCGTTGTTGCATCATTTTTTATTGGGTATTTTCTTTTGTACTCTGCTATAGATAGCCAATCCCAGGATAAGCAGCGCAAAAAGAATGGATGGGATGTACACGATCGGTCGCTTGATTAGTTCGTACGTATCGATCGGCTCGGCTCTTTTTGGAATGACAACGGTCGCGGGTGCGGCAACTTTTTCGACCACTCCTTTTTCATCGGCATACACAAGGACGCGATATTCTCCACCCGCAAGACCGTCCACATTGATCGCATACGTTCCCGGAGCAACGGTACGCGATTCAATCAGATTTCCTTGCGCATCGATGATATCAATGCGATACCCATTACTCGGTTCTCCACCCACAAGAGGATCCCAGACAATGGAGACAAGCCCCTGTTCTCCCAATACGGATGTCTGCAACGTCTCTGTTGGCGTCGAAGAACCTTCGGGTACGGCAGGTGGTGCATCAGCACCGGCCTTCGGAGCAGTAAATGGAAGCACCTGCGCAGCCATACTGCCGGCCTCATCACGAGAAATGATCGTCGCATAATAATTAATTCCGGCAGCAATGCCCTTTCCTGTCGAGATTGTATGGACCAATTCATATACGCCTGTAGTGACTGTGGAAACGACCTGCGCACCGACAGGATCGGTACTGACGACCAATGAACTATTGGCGGCCTTGTTAGTATTCCATGACAACTGCACGGAATTATAGGCAAGCGCTACAATGCGCGCATCGGTGATCGTTACAGAAACCACAGGCGATTCAGTCGGTGATGAAGGCGCCTCTGCGGGAGGAGCCACAAAGGGAACGGTGGGATCGGCCGGAGGGACAGGAGTGCCCGGCTTCCAACTTTCGAATGCCCCGTCAAAAAATGCTTCATTCCCCCAGCTGTCACGAACGGTCAATCGGTAGGTATATAGAGCATCTCGCTGGGTATCAATCGTAAGCGGGCAAGCAAAAATGTCCTCAAAACAAATGGAGTAGTTGCCGGTATATCCGATCGTGGTCACTATTCCCGACCCAATACGTGTATAAGACACCATGCGATCGACAAGCTCGTTCGCATTAAATGCGATTTGCATCGTATCGGGACCGGAGATCGTGGAACTTGCATTGGTAATGATCGGGGCTTCAGCGTCAGTCTCTTCATACAGCGCAAATTTAAACACCGCGATCTGCGATTCTCCGTTCACCGATGAACCCCCAACCGAGCTGTCGATCGGATACGGTGCATCGTGCTCGACAAATTGAACTCGCTTAACGCCATACAACCGCAATTTGGGTGCATTACTCGTGATCCTTATTTTATACCACGAACCGGACGTGATGCCGACCGTCTTACTAAACCTGACGTGCAATTGCTGTCCTGTGTAAAAAGGATCGCTAGGGGCGATGGTGACGCTTTTAGATGTCAGCACGGCATTGGAAGAATCGAGAAAGGTAACTGTCGCGCTCCCCGAAGATCCGGCATTATCGAACCAAAGATCGATGGCATTGATATAATCATTATGGACTTTGAATTCCTGGATCGCGATGGATCCGGTCGGAATCTCAATCGGCACGCCGACATCAGTAGCGAATTCGAAAAACTTTTCTTCCGCCGCAAAAGAACGCAGCGGCGTCATAATCAATGTTCCTATAGCAATGATGAGTAAAAATGTTCGCATTCCGTTATACGTTGTTGGTCGTAAATCATCTTGTCAGCGTCGCCTTATACTGCTGCCAATCCTCACTGATGGATACCGAGGCATCGATATATGTTTGGAACCCGGCCTTATTGATTGTCATACTATAGGTTCCCGGCCCAAGCGCATTAAACAAAGCCTGTCCGGTGGGAGTACAGCTCGAACTGAAATCAATCGCAATATCTTTGAACGAAGTAACGGTCGTCTCTCCGTCAAGATAAAAATCGATTTTATATCGCAGGTAACGCTTACCGTCAAGCACCGTGGGTAATACCGCGTTACTCGTCGTAAAGTACGAACTGTCCGTTCCATCAGGACCGACAAAATTCCAAGTCGCATTATCATTATTAGTCGCAATCTGAATACGGACCGCGTCAGGACTCGGATGTGCCGGCTGCAGCTGTGCATCAAATCGCAAATGATAGTAGGTTATGCTGTTCGTTCCCATATCATACGTATTCGATACGACCCATTCCGTACTCGTAGTACCGCTACCTGATGCATGCGCCTGTAGTTCGGTTGTCGGGCTATCATACCCAACCCCACCACTTTGCACGGCATAATCCGCGCCACCCCAATCGGTCTGCCCGATAGTGCGTCGAGCCGTATACAGCGTCTGATCGTAGGCCCCCGTCTTGACTAATTGGATACTCGCACCGTCGACCGGCTGGTTGACATCATCGACAACAGTAACCAAAAGCGATTTAATTGTCTTTGGCTCGAATAGCAGCGCTACGTCCATAGTCACTCCCGGATTCAATGTGAACGGAACAAACGGGACCGTCCCGGTAAATTCAAGCGCTCCAATACTAGCAATGGTATAACTATCCCATTCCAAATTAGAAATGGTCTTTTCCCCTGCGGTATCGGTTGTGAATGTCGTGGCAGGATACTTCAGAACGTCGGGTCCGGTCCCGACAAGCTTAGTCCCCGAAAGCGAAAAACCAAGCCCGGGTATCGGCGCACATTGATTATCCTTAGCCGCGACGTTTATGGTTCCAACGCGATCAATAAAAAAACTTACTGAAGTAACCTGTTGGGTCGCAACCGTTGCATGCGGCTTCAATGGATTGGGATTGCCCGGCAATGTAAGATCGTACGTTTTGTCAGTCGAATAGCCTGCCTTAGTTACGGTGATTTCATATCCCGTGACGCTCGGCGGAATATCAACAAGCTGCAACATCCCCTCGGTGTTGGTAATATCGTCAATAGTGATGGTCGGGCTTAATTTCGAATTGACCACATGCACACTAGCCCCGGGAACAGGGTTACCACTTGCATCGGAAACAGTAATAAATAAGGATCCATTCGTACTGGCGCTTTCAAGTCCTTTGGCGGAAACTGTCGTCGTCATGGCGATCGGTACAAACGGCCCGCAGGTCGTACATTCGATTTGATATTCCACAATCTTATAATCGGCAGGGGCTGTGTCGTTCGGCATACCGCCAAGCGTCCCATCATACGGATCATCGATATTGCGGACGTAGGTATTTAACCTAAAAGAATTACCGCTGAAGGCAAGTGTCTTATCTGCCAATAACTTTCCGGCAGGATACCCTCCTTCGATACCCACATCGACATACGGCATATTACGCACCGTTTCGATCTCTCCTTTTATCAATGAAATGGCGTCGCTCCGCACTTGACTACGTGAGATCGCTTCCAATACATTCTGGAATGCAAAATACGTCGATGTACCGATAACGGCAAACAACGTTGTAGAGATAAGCAGTTCAATGAGCGTAAAGCCGCTATTATGTTTAGATTGACGCATTCTCATATTTTAAAATATAGCGGTCAAAACGATGTAGTATTAAGTGAGGTGCAAGGCGCGGGAGCGGTACGAAGAAGACGTACTACCAGTACGGCGACTGAAGTACCGGGGTCCCGCAACACAGCAGCTCACCAATAATACATCATTTTGTTTTAAGGCCCTGCGTAATCCCATATATCGGTGTAATAATAGCCAACGCCACAAACCCAACCGCAACCCCCATAACAACCAGTAGAATAGGTTCAAGGATACCCGAAAGATTTTTAGTCACTTCATCGACCTCGTTCTCATAAAATTCCGCAAGATAGGCAAGATTATTATCGAGATTTCCCGTCTTCTCCCCTACCTCGATCATGCGACTGACCGTCGGAGGGAACAGGTGTTCATGTTCTTCAAAATAGGCGTACAGCGTCTTGCCGCGCTGCACCTCGACAACCGCCTCGCGTAATGCCTTCTTATACACAAGATTGGATGATGCGTCAGCCGTGATCGAAACCGCTTGCACAATCTTCTCACCACTCTTAAGTAGCATACCAAGAATACGGGTCATATTTGCCATATTGAATCCGATCGAGATCGTTCCGAAGATAGGCGTAGACAATAGCATGCGATGCATAATATAACGCGTCGTAGGGATCGAGCGGAGTACAAACAAACATATAATAAAAAGAATAAATCCCAGGCCGATAAGAATATAGTGCGATCGCAACGTATCAGAAAGATACATCAATGCACGCGTCGTAATAGGAAGAGTGACCTTTAAACTTTTAAAAATTGGGAGGATCTTCGGCAGGATAAAGAAAATCAACCCACCAACCACACCGATAGTTGCCGCCAAAATGACTGCAGGGTAAATAAGTGCGCCGCGAACCTTGGAGCGCAGTGACTGGCTCTTCTTCATTTCAAGACCAAGATAATCGAGGTTTTCCGATAATGTTCCACTGATCTCTCCGATCTTGATAATGTTGATAAACAGATCACCGAATACGTTCCGGTAGTGGCTCAGCGCAACAGAAAGAGATTGTCCGTTTTCGATGTTCCCGATGATATCGTCGAGGATCTTCAAAAATCCCTTACTGCGGATCTGGCTACGAATAAGACGCAAACTTTCCACTTCCGTCATGCCGGAATGAATCATCATGGACATATGCTTTACGAACATAATGCGCTCGGCAAGCGAAACGCTTGTGAACACATTCGAAAACATGCGATTCAAAGAATCGCCAACCGAAACCTTCGGCTTGGTCGCCTCGGGAGCTGAGCTTGTGTTAGGGAGTTGATTATCCATGAATAACGCGAAGTATTTCTTCTAGGGTAGTGAGCCCCTGTGATGCCTTATAGATGCCATCCTGTAGCATGGTGGTCATCCCCTCGTGCATAGCGATAGCCTTGAGGTCGGCGGCGCTTGAGCGGGCAATGATGGCTTCGCGGATCGCATCGGTCCCGTCCATGATCTCATAGATAGGAAGACGGCCAAGATATCCGGTATTGTTGCATGTCTTACATCCCGTGCCTTCATAAAAGACCATATCGGCTGTAATCGTACCCGCAGGAAATGCGGCGCCAAGCGTTTCAAGTGCGGAAACGGAATAATTCTTCTCTTGCTTACAGACGGGACAGATCTTGCGAACCAAGCGCTGGGCAACAGCAATATTGACGGTTGACGCGATCAAAAACGGCTCGATTCCCATGTCGAGCAACCGAGGTAATGTCGTTGCGGCGTCATTAGTGTGTAGTGTGGAAAGTAGCAAGTGACCCGTCAACGCGGCGTTGACGGCGATAGCCGCCGTTTCTTCATCTCGGATCTCTCCAACCATGATGATATTCGGATCCTGACGCAAGATGGCGCGCAACCCATTAGCAAAGGTAAGACCGGTCTGTGAATTCACCTGGATCTGATCGACTCCCTCAAGTGAAAATTCTACCGGATCCTCAATGGTAATGATGGAAACGTCCGGCGTATTGAGACGCTTCAACAGCGTATAGAGCGTAGTCGTCTTTCCGGAACCGGTTGGCCCAGTGATTAACAACATGCCGAATGGTTTTGCGATCGCATTTTTGATGACCGCGAGATCGCGGTCAGAAAATCCCATAGTCTCGAGTTCACGAGCAGCTTGCCCTTCCTGAATCAAAAGACGCATAACGGTATTTTCCTCATGATACGTCGGGACGATAGAAACACGAATATCGAATTTAATCTTATCAGACGTAAGAAACTGCAATCGTCCATCTTGCGGAATCTGGTGTTCATCCGTTCGCAATCCAGAAAGCACCTTGATGCGGCTAATGACCTCAGGGTGAATACTCTTCGGAATATGAAACATGTCGTGCATGACGCCGTCGATACGGAGTCGTACGATCAGCTTATCCTCGAATGGGTCAAGGTGGATGTCCGATGCGCGTGAGATGTACGCAAATTCAATGATCTCTTTCACGAGATCGATAATAGAGATCTGGTCTTCTGATTGCTTCAATATTTTTTCGATTGATTCCTTGTCTATTGCGGCCATACTATAATAGTATAGCATAAAGACCTTATTTACTGCACTAAAATCGCCTGTCATTCCCGCGCAGGCGGGAATCTATTACAATAGTTCCATGACCGCCACCCCCTACTTCGTCTATATCCTCGAATGCGCCGATGGATCCCTCTATACGGGCATTGCAACCGAGGTAGAACGTAGATTTAAGGAGCATGCGGCGGGAAAAGGATCAAAGTACGTACATGCACGGGGCGCAAAACGGATTTGCTATTCCGAGCAATGTGCCGACAAAGGATCGGCACTCAAACGCGAGATCGAGATCAAGAAGCTAAGCCGCGAGAACAAGATCACCTTAACCAAATCATTCGACAAAAAAATTCCCTCATGATCCATGGGGGAATTTTTTTGTCTATCAGTATGCAGGCGGAGGCGTTGTGGGTGGCGTCACGGACGGAGGCGTTGTTGGCCCATATCCGGAAGTTGCACCTGGCCCCTTCGGAGTCGCGGACGAGGTCGCTGCGGTCTCAACAAGCGCAGGCTGTACGGACTCTGATGTCGTGAGTAGATACCAGATGCCCATCGCGCAAAAGATCCCAACGATTAATCCGATGATAAATTTTCGCATGTTCATGCAAACAGTATATCACGACTGCCGCGCGGTTATCCATATTACTAATACAGTTTTACAATATGCGCAGTGCGCCCCGCTAAAAAACCGAGAAAGATGCTAAAAGAATTTTAATGACGTTATACACATTGGAATAAAGTTCCTAACGGGGTATACTTATATGCAACAGGTGTGCACAAAATGTTTCCTCTATCGATCTATGAATATTCAAGATGAACAGCGGCCATGGGGCTCATTTAGGCGTTTCACGTTGAACGAACCGAGTACCGTAAAACTAGTGAGTATCAACGCCGGTAAACAGCTTAGTCTGCAATACCATAATGACCGGGAAGAATTTTGGAGAATACTGGATGGCAACCCGACCATCATCATCGGTGACAGCGAAGTGATCGCATCGGTAGGTGATGAATTCTTCGTTCCTAAAAAAACCAATCATCGCATACGGGCAAACGACCAGAATGTCCGCATTCTCGAATTAGCATTTGGTTCATTCGATGAAGCGGATATTGTCCGTTTAGAAGACTCTTATGGAAGAGCTTCTGCATAATCTGCAATGACACTATGTACATGCGTATGAAAAAAGCAGCAGCACCAGACAATAACACAATGATCCCGGTCGCCGTCACCATGCTTGGTGATATTCCTGCACTTCTGTACGTTCTCCCGCTTACCTCGACATCGAAATTATCCCTTTTCACCGCCCCCGATGGCGTGCATTTTTCATTCACAAACGACGTTATCATTCTTGGCGTAACAGGGAAACATGAGCCACTTACGCATACATCAGATTTTCATATCACGGCAGACGGCAAAACGCAGTATCTTACTTACATCAGAGCCGTGCGCAACAAAACGGAGCGCGTAGTCGCCTCTTCCGATGATGGTGCGACATTTCACGTGGTGCATAAGACACCGTTTGTGAACGAACCCATCGCCATCGTTCCGGATCATGCGTACAAAGATCACTTCGTCGCCTATACGGGAAACGAATCAATTCGAGCCGCTGTCACAAAGGACTTCCAAGATTGGCATATTACCGGGCCGCTTATCGAACGCCGTACCGGAGAATTCGACCACGCGGCATTGCGGGTCATCGGAGCGACGACGATCAACGAAGGGATTCTCGCAGTCTATGACGCGACAGACTATGAACACGATGCAACCCATCTTCTTATTGGCGCGGCATTGTTTGCGTACGACCAACCCTATCGGGCGAAGTGGCGATCGGCATTCCCTATTTGGGAAACGACCCTCGCGAAGGGAGATGCCCCGGCGATGTCGCTTGGCACAATCTATTACAATGGGCAGGTGCACACCTATTGGCGCACGCAAAAGAACGGGGTAATTTCGGCAATACTCCCACTATCCCTCTGTAGTCCGCAGTCGGTGGAATTGGCAACGGCGCTCGAACGGCACCCAAGCAATCCGATCATCGAACCGCGCGCGCATAAGGAATGGGAATGTGAAGCAACCTTCAATCCTGCAGCCGTGTATCTCAATAACAAGGTGCATCTACTCTATCGGGCAATCGGCTCCAACGGGCTTTCCTATATAGGATATACATCAAGCGAAGATGGCATCAATTTTGAAGACCGTTCGGAAAAGCCGGTCTACATCGCGAAGGAACATTACACGAAGATCGAGGCAAAACAAGAGCCATACACCAATGCATATATGTCGGGTGGCAGCTGGAGCGGATGCGAAGATCCACGCATGGTAAAGGTGGACGATATGCTCTACATGACCTACACCGCATTCGATGGGTATCATCCGCCAGGGATGGCGCTAACCTCAATAACCGAGGCGAACTTCCTGCAAAAGAACTGGGATTGGACGGAACCGATCCTCATTTCAAAACCCGAACAGATCCAAAAAAACTGGGTTATGTTCCCCGAAAAGATCAACGGCAAATACGCGTTCCTGCACGCAATCAATCCCCGAATACGGATCGATTATTTTGACGACCCGATGGATGCGGAAATGGCGATTGAAAGTCCGTTTTCCAACAAAGGCGAGTGGACTCGATGGGATAACCTCATGCGCGGAGCCGCGACTCCCCCATTACGGACAAAAGACGGCTGGCTTGTACTCTATCACGCCATGGACAAGCGCGACCCCGATCGATATAAGCTGGGTGCAATGCTTCTGGACGAAACTGATCCGACGAAAATACTGCACCGATCAGACGTTCCCATTCTGGAGCCGAATGAATGGTACGAGAACGAAGGTGCAAAGCGTGGCGTTATATTTGCCTGCGGCAGCATCATTAAAGATGGCACGCTCTTCGTTTACTACGGGGGAGCAGACAGTGTTGCCTGCGTAGCAACTGCACCGCTTGATACCTTTCTCGAAACGGTAAAGCAGGATAGAGTATCCGAAGAAACACTCCCCATGCGGACAGCGCACATCACCAGAACGAAACTTGCATAAACACCCCCACTACAAATTTTTTGTTCTATCCAGTGAGTGAAGCAAAGTGAAGTCAAACGATCTGATTTCGTATTTCAAAATTTCGAATTTCAAATTTTAAATTATCCCATTATGTTTGTCGTAAAACGCTCACTCTACAACCCAATTATCAGCCCAACCATTGACCATCCATGGGAATCGTTTGCGGCCTTCAACTGGTGCCCCATCCAAGATGATGAGAAGTTTCATTGTGTATATCGCGCAATGTCAGAAATGAAATATATCAAGGGACACGAACTAAGTCTTTCGACTATCGGGTATGGCGTAAGTAAGGATGGCCACTGGTACGAGCCACGTAAGCCGCTAATTACCCCAAAATACGAATGGGAACGCTATGGTTGCGAAGACCCGCGCGTCACCAAAATCGAAGACACCTATTATATCTTCTATACGGCACTCGGCACGTTCCCCTTCCGGGCGGAGGGCATCCGCATTGCCGTCGCCGTAACAAAGGATTTCGAAACGATTGACGAACGACATTTGGTAACGCCGTTCAACGCGAAGGCAATGGCACTCTTCCCTGAAAAAATCGACGGCAAGTATGTCGCTCTATTGGCGGCGCACACCGACATGCCTCCAGTAAAGATATGCTTGGCAGAATTCGACTCCATCGAACAGATTTGGTCAACAGCCTATTGGGACAAGTGGCACGCAGAAATAGAATCCCACCGTATGATCGTCCGAAGAACGGAACATGATCAGGTAGAGATAGGCGCAGTACCACTTAAAACGAAAGAGGGTTGGCTGGTGATCTATTCGCATATTCAAAACTATTTCAGCGACAATAAGATCTTCGGCATCGAGGCGTTACTGCTCGATCTCAACGATCCCAAGAAGATTATCGCTCGCACCGACAGCCCACTCCTTATCCCCGAAGAAACATATGAAGAATTCGGACAGATACCGAACGTCATCTTCCCATCTGGCGCGACCATCAAGGGAGAGGAATTATACATCTACTATGGGGCAACGGATACGACCTGTTGCCGAGCCGATGTAAATCTGCAGGCGCTCCTTAAAAGCATGAGGAAGGAACCGGTTGTAACTCGGCACAAAAAGAACCCTATTCTTGAGCCACTCGACAATCACCCATGGGAAAACAAGGCAGTATTCAATCCTGCAGCCGTCGCAATCGACGGGAAGGTGCACATCGTATATCGAGCAATGGGCGATGATGACACGTCGGTATTGGGATACGCGTACAGCAAGGACGGCCTCTCAATAACGGAACGGGTCGAACATCCAATTTACGTACCTCGTGAGTCATTCGAAAAGAAAGTGCACCCGGGAAACTCGGGATGCGAAGACCCACGCATCACGCAGATCGATGACATGCTTTATATGTTCTACACCGCCTACGACGGAGTACACCCCCCGGCAGTCGCGGCAACAAGCATTTCGGTTAAAAATTTTCTCAAAAAAAATTGGGATTGGTCGTGGCCGGCGATCATCACGCCTGCAGATGTCGATGATAAGGATTCCTGTCTTTTCCCCGAAAAGATCGGGGACAATTATCTTGTGTTCCATAGGACACACGACCACATCTGCCTTGATCCGATAAAGTCGCTTGAATTCGACGGGGATCGGATAGACACCTTCACCCCGATCATCGGACCGCGCAAGGGAATGTGGGATGGGCGTAAGGTCGGCATCGCATCGGTCCCGATCAAGACAGGGAAGGGTTGGCTGCTTCTTTACCATGGCGTTTCCGACGAAGGCGTCTATCGGGTGGGGGCACTCTTACTCGATCTGCATAACCCGATGATCGTATTGGCACGAACGACCGACTATATCTTCGCCCCGGAAACGGACTACGAAAAAAATGGGATCATCCCCAATGTCGTATTTCCCTGCGGAAGTACCGTGATCGGCAAAAAACTGTTCATCTACTACGGCGGAGCGGACAGAGTCGTCGGCGTAGCAACGGCAAATATTGACGAGATCGTGGATGCACTGACGTTTGACTAAATAAAAACTATCCCCTAATTATTTGGGGATATTTTTTTACAAGGAAGGGCACTATTCAACCAGGAAGCCACGCAATGATTCCTTTCTTACTCAATTCATAGGCACGTACAAATGAATCGTTTACATACGCATATAGTATTCCGTTAGTATCACTCGTCTGCACAAAATCGCTCGCAAACGTAATTGTTTCGACAGCCGAGTCTTCGAACAATGGCTCGGGGAAACTCATGGAATTTCTCCGGTCATAGGATTGAATAGAAATAATCCAGGCCTAAATTTTTGGTACATGCGCACCCCGTGTACAATTTTTGTCTTCTCTCGTCCGTTTACTATGCCGACAAGCAGGCTATGATGTTCAAGGAACTGGTGAGGCAATAGTGAGGAAGGAGATAGGTGCTCAGCACACCAGGTGTATCCGATTTTTTTTGGATGCGCGGCAATGCGTAAAAAATTCCACCCATATAATATTCCTCAGTTCCAATAGCGGAGATTACGGAATACCCACCATCATTTGATTCGGCGAGATTTATCCGAATCCCATCAACAACGACGGGGGAAATAACCACCTCTTTGAATCCCTTATTTACCCGCGTAATGGGGCTCAGTACTGGGTTAGTTGCAACCAAAGAAGCTAATGTCTCCCCTTCAGCATGCCCCAGATATACTCGATAACCCTGTTTTTTACCAAGGCCAAAAGCGATTGTAAAATAAACATGTTTGATCCCCCGCTCATCAATCCAAATAGAATGATCTTCCAATCCCCAAAAAATACCCCCAATATCGTTGGCGATATTTTCCACGATCATATCAATGCCTTTTATCACCAGCGGAGTAGTTTTTCTCCACGTAAGCCCATCCCTGCTTTCCACGTGACAAAGTTCACTGGTATCGATATATCCAGGCATATTTTCGTTTCCGATCCTTTTTGTTATGATCCGGACTAAACCTCGAATACAACTACTCCCAGTCGTAGACGTATCAACCGTCAGCGCCATTACCAATTCATCGTTAGGCCCAACCCCTCCGATCGCGGGAACGGTATACATTACCGCTGCATCGTTTATTTTTTTACGCTTCACGGTCTCTATACTATACATAGTATAGTATACAAACGTATCACAGACACAAAACACATGATACATTGCCGGAAGATCCAGTATATAGCCTATCTGAGATCGTTTTTTTTATGCCGCGGTAAAACATGATATACTACCGATATATGCCCGCAAAAAAAATAAGTATTGAAAATGCAAAAACGGATAAATTGTTTTACTTCGTCGCAAACGTGGTCGTTTTTCGAGAATCCGACGGCCGATGTCTGATTCTTAAGCGAGACGAACGGGAGAAGGTGCACCCGGGCAAATATGCCGTGCCGGGAGGAAAACTGGAATGGAATGATCTGGACATAACGAATCCGACTCGCATGAACGGCGATGTAATCGACTTCGAAAACTCCGTCGAAGATCTCTTGCGCCGAGAAGTGCAGGAAGAAGCGGGAATTGAAATAGAACCACACCTCGTATATATCAACAGCGTTTCATTTGTCAGGCCCGACGAAATTCCCGTGGTGCTAGTGAAATTTGCAGCCAAATACAAGAACGGCAATGTACTGCTCGAGCAAGGCGCATTCACTGACCATGTATGGGTGGACGCAGAAGAGATCAAGAACTATAATTGTATCGATGGTATCGATGACGAAGTTGCCAAAACGATCGCATTATTTACAAGCACAGCGAAATAACCGTTATTTATGCAAGAAAAAATTTACAAAAAACCGATAATCTTCGGTATTCTCATTGCCGCGATTGTGCATAGCATTGCCATACTAATCCGGGAACTGTCTCCGACGCCCGTATTCCCAATCGCGATCGACGCAATTGCGTTTAATGGCTCATGGGTCTATCTCTCTTCGATCGCCCTGTTCACCGCCTTTAATATAAAAAAAGTACGGAATATCTTCACATGTATCCCGGAGCGAGTTGGAGAGAAAACGATCGAGGGGCAGCGCTTGGTTCTTGCGTATGAATTCATCCTGCTTGGCGGATTACTCTTTATTTTCCCGGCAATAACATACTTCTATACCAAAATTGAATTCTACTTTGCCTCACAGCACCCCGAATGGCATAGGTTCATAGAATATATGCCATTCACAGATCTGATCAGCCGAGCAATGACGTCATTCCCATTCTTTATTACGCTATTTATTCTCGTAAGCTTACTCTGTGTGATCATGCCGCATACCTATCTCGCCTATAAATGCGTGACCAAAGCAAAGAGTCCTCTACAGTCGGCGATCATATTCAGCCTTCTCCTTTCAACCGGCATCACAGTAAGTATCCTTGGATTACTTGCGCTCAGTATTGATCCATGGATGCTCATTCTGCTGGTCATAACCGGCCCTGTTGTACTGCTTTCATTTATCATCGTGAACGTTGTCATGCTTCGCTATCACGATAAATACATCATCTGCGAACAGACAAACGAAGAAGTATAGGTATGACAAAAAAATCAATCGATTGCGATTGATTTTTTTGTCATTGATTGATGCCGATACTCTTTAGAAACGTCTGTAGCTCTGCGCCAACCAATTGGCGATATTCCCCCGCGCGCAGCTCACGCAAACGAATATTCATGATACGAATGCGCAATAGGTCGGTCACCGCATAGCCGAGTGCCTCACACATACGACGGATCTGTCGCTTCTTTCCCTCGGTTAAGGTAATGCGAAATTGCTTCGATCCGGTCGATTCGACAACGCACTTTCTTGTCTTGTATCCATCATCAAGCAATACCCCTTTAGCCATCGATGCGATAAATTCCGGATTGACCGGCTTATCCACACGCACAAGATATTCCTTCTCGTGCGCTCCCTCGGGGTTGAGCAACTTATCAGTGATGCGCCCATCGTTCGTCAAGATAATCAATCCGCGAGAATCCATGTCTAATCGACCGATCGGGAACATGCGCCCCTCATAATCAAGTATATCGGCAATGCTCTTCTGTCCACGCTCAGGACTATGCGTCACAACGCCCTCTGGCTTGCAAAATGCGAGATAGACGCGCTTTTTAGCAAGCGCCTTTGCACCGGCGCCAACTTCAACAGAATCGCCTTTTTGCACCTTATCACCAAGAGAAGCAACCTTGCCATTAATGCGTACTTGCCCGTCCTCAATAAGCCGGTCGGCTTCCCGCCGACTGGCATACTGTTTTACCGCAAGGTAACGGTTGATGCGAATTGGGTATTCCATTTCTTCCATATCTCTTGAGCATACGATATTTCTGTCAATTTGCAAGAAACGGGAGGATATGGCATGGCTATTGTGCTTTCAAAAGTGATGCTGTATACTAGGAAAAGTAAGTTTTCTCAGTTTGCTTCCAATCCCGAACTGCTGTAGCGGATGTGGATATATGAAGGTAAAACGTTTTTGTTTTATGCGCTCTCGAGGCCTATGAGAAGGGTCGACTTACAGAATTAAAAAAATACTATCTCAAAATGGGCAAAAAGTTATACGTAGGTGGATTGCCATACGCAACCACCCAGGACGCATTGAGCGAATTGTTTGCACAGGCAGGTTCCGTAGAGTCAGCTATGATCATCACAGATAAGATGACTGGCCGCTCGAAGGGATTCGGCTTCGTGGAAATGGCTTCTGATGAAGAAGCAGAGAAAGCGATCGACATGTTTAACGGAAAGGACTACGAAGGTCGTTCTTTGACCGTGAACGTTGCTCGTCCGATGGAAGAGCGCGCTCCTCGCCGTGAAGGCGGAAGCGGAGGCTTCGGCGGAGGACGTGGTGGAGATCGTGGTGGACGCGGAGGCTTCGGCGGTGGATATCGCAGCAGCTACTAAGCTACATCAGATCGACATTCAATGTCATCTTAATAAAAAACCGATCAGTCAATTGACTGATCGGTTTTTTATGTATATCTACTTCGACGTCTTATTCGCCGTAGGCTTTACCAACATGGCAAATAGCACAGGAATAATAAACAGGGTCAAGAATGACGATAGCGCCAACCCAAAAATCATAGCCGTTCCCAACGCCTTCCACATTTCATTAGAAAGCGTTATTGGGATGATGCCTGCGATCGTAGCAACAGACGTGATGAAGATGGCCTCCAATCGTGATTTACCCGCATCGATAACAGCCTCTTCGAACGGAATCCCAAACTTGATATTGAGATTCATCTTATCAATCAGGATGATCGCGTTTTTTACCACAATACCAAAGAGCGCCAATACACCAATAAGGCCTGGGAAGCTCAGCGGGATTCCCGTTAAGGCCATCCCAAGGAATACGCCAATCAACGCAAGCGGCAACGTCATCAATACGATAAACGCCTTTCTGAACGAGTTAAATTGAATAATGAGCGTAGAAATAATCAAGATGATAGCAATACCCATCGCCATAATAATCGATTTTACAGATTCCTCATTCTGTTCGTTCTCACCACCATACATAATAGTATAGCCTGCCGGCAATTCGTATTCCTGCGCTATTCGTTTTTGGAATTCGGCAACAACCGTATTGGGGATCGTCGTAGCAGAAACGCCTGCAGAAAGAACAGCAGTTCGCTTTTGGTCGATACGGGTAATGGTATCAAGCGACGGCTTTAATTCAATCGTAGCAACATCCTTTAAAAAGACCGCCTGCTTACGCTGGTTAATAACCTGCATATTCTGCAATGCTTCGATTGTTGGAATGGATTGTTCATCAAATCGGGCAACGACATCAATCTCCTTGTTTTCTCGGATTACGGTCGTTACAGTAGCTCCCGAAACCGCAGTTCGCAATACAGATCCAACATACGCGGCATTGAGGTTTGCTTGCTCCAATTTGATCGGGTCAAGGACGAACGTATATTCAGGAGCTGCCTGCTTCAACGAAACACTCGAGTCAATGACTCCGGGAATGGTTACAAGCAACTTCTCCAGATCGTGTGCGATCCGGTCAAGTTCAACAAGGTCATCACCCTTAATGCGCGCTTCAAACGCGGCACCGGAAGGAGGCCCCCCTTCAACTGCTTCGACAACGACCTTTGCCTCGGCAATGGAGGCAAGATCGCTACGCATTACATCAGCAAGCGCATAGGATGTCTTATCGCGCTGTTTCGCATCAACAAGTGTTATGGTAATACCGGCAAGGTGCGTCGAGGCATTACCCGCAGATCCACCCGACTGCATGGAAGCACCCTGACGTCCAACAATCGTCGAAAAGTTTCCGATTTCGGAATAGGTCATAAGTCGCTCTTCGACCGTGCGCACGATCCGGTCAGTTTCATCAAGCTTAAGCCCAATAGGAGCTTCAATGGTAATAAACATCGTTTCATAATCAGACGCAGGGAAAAATTCGGTTTTCACGACGCCAACCATTGGCAATGCAATCGCAAAGACAAAGATACCAAAGACTCCCGCAAGGAGCTTACGGCGACTCTGCTTGGTTGCCAATACGATGCGCAAATAGCGCTCATAAATCGGGATGACCCGATCGAACTTAATGATGCCATGAATGAGCCGTTCGGCAAGATCGGCATCAGTATGCGTCCCCTGCTCGCCTAACTTCTTCTTAATGAGCGCATCATCGGTCCATTCGCGGTCGGCAAGTTCCTTATTGGCAATAAGCCTCACATCACCGCCTTTTTCATACCAGACCACCATCCATCCGGCAACAAACAAAGCCAATACGGCAAAAAGATAACCTTCGATGCCACCAATATAAATCAGGAGCCCACCGGCAAGCAACAGAGTGGCTTCGATCAGGAAAAAGAATTTCTTCGTCATGCGGATGCGCTCAAGTACGGCTGCAAGTGGATGATTAATCATTAATGCGATAAATAACGAAGTAATCAAGGTAACGGACACGGTGATCGGTATGGACTTGAGGTATTGCCCCATGATCCCCGTAGAAAATAGGAGTGGCGCAAACGCCCAAACTGTAGTCAAGGTCGTCGTGGTCAATACAACCTTAAAATCGTTAAGTACAAGCAACACCGCCTCTTCAGGAGTGAACTTTCCCGTCTTCAGATACTGCTTTGTCGCGGAAACAACAACAATTGCATCGTCGACCAGTAAGCCGAGTGCCAACAGGAGAGAGAACACTGAAAGGAAGTTCAAGGTGAGTCCAGCGACCAACATGACACCGAACGTCGCGAAAAATACCAAGGGGATGGCGATGCCTGCGACGAATGCCTCCTTCAGTCCGACAATCAAAAACAGGATGCCCATGACGAGAATTAACGTCAGCAAAAAATCATGAGTCAACTGATCAAAATCAGTCTTGATCTGCTTACCCATATCACTGGTCACATCATATGCGACTCCTGTAGGAAATGTCTTAATGAGCCGGTCCGTTTCAACGCGCGCAGTATCGACGATATCGATAACAGACCCGCCAGTCCGCTTCACAACGCTAATGGAAACAGCAGACTGGGACACACTACCCTTGATCGAAAAACGCGAATAGACGTTCTTCTTGATAGCCTGCTCCCGCACCGTAGCAATATCTTTTAATACAATGACGCTACCATTGTCAGCATGACCAACAGGTATGTTGGCAAGCCGAATCTCATCATAAAATCGTGACTCGGTACGAATGGCATAGACAAACTTGGAGCCTTCAAAGTTACCCCCCGGAACCGCACGATTTGTGGCTGCGATGGCGGCATTGGCTCCATCGAGCGTAATGCCATAGGACATCATTTTTTGCGGATCATAAGCAACCTCAAACTCGCGCTCATCCCCTCCTGAAATAGTAACCTCGCGCACACCGGGGATCTTTTCTAATTCATCGCCGATTGTTTCGGCGTATTTGCGCAAGGCAAATCCATCCCCGGGTCCGGTCAGCGCGATCGACCAAATAGGCTGGTCGTCCATAGATATCTCTATGACTGCGGGATCATTCACCTCTTGAGGAAGGTCTTTTTTGACGGTAGTAATCTTATCACGCAAGCGTCGAATCGCATCATCGAGATCTTCATTCGCATCGAATTCGACAGTGACTGAAGAAACCGAGTTCGAAGAATTTGATGTAATCTTATGCACGCCTTTGAGTCCGCCGACCGCGGTCTCTATTTTTTTTGTCACAAGCTCTTCAATATCGGACGGACCAGCACCCGGATAGATTGTGGAAACGACAGCTATCGGAATCTTTACTTCAGGATTTGATTCTTTAGGAAGCTTTGCATAGGCATATCCTCCCCATGTCGTGAGCACCACAATCAACAATGTAACGACGCGTACATTGGATACAAAAAAATTAAGCCATGTCTTTTTCAACTCAGGGCGAAAGGAAAGACGCGCAAGATAGCGAGAATCGGACGACTCTTCCTGTTTGGATTGCTGTAGTTCTTCCATGTTATTGTACGTTCACTTTTTGCCCCGCACGGACGGCTTGCGCGATCGACACAATGCGCATTTCCGGGTCCAATCCGCCAATGACCTCGACAACCTCTCCCAAGATGCGTCCCGTAATTACGCGATGCTCCTCCACAATACCATCGACATTGACGGTATAGACATACATCACGTTTTCGGCGACGCGTAAAGCCTGTACAGGTACCATAAATACACCAGCTCCTTCCGCGGGCTGTCGGACCCTGATAGCAACGGAGACGTTTTGTCCGATTACCAACGTAGGCGCCTTATCGACAACGAGCACGGTAACCTCGACCTTGCGCGTAGACTTATCGACGCTCGGAGCGATACGCAACACCCTACCGTTAATATGTTCTCCAATAATCGCTTCTGAACCCTCTTCGATAAACTGCACGTCAAGATCACTAACAAACAACGTTACCTGCAATCCTTCCTTATTCACGATCGAAACAACCGATTGACCGGGAGTCAATAATTCACCGATACGCACGGAAACAGAGGCAATCGTTCCGCTGATAGGAGCGGTAATAATCGTCTTTGCATAATGGGCCTGTAACTGCTCCACATTCGCACGCGCTTGAGCAACTGCCGCCTCTTGCGTTTCAAGCTGTTCATGAGTTGCGCCCGACTGCTTAAGAGAGAGTTGATCCTCGACGCGTTTGATATTCGTCTTATGGGCAATAATAGCCTGCTCCTGCGCATTAACGATAGATAATGCCGCCGTAACTTCAGCGCGAGCCGTGGCAATATTTCGCTTATACAGCTCAGCGGTCGCTGAAGACAGGCCGTACTGCGACTGAATCGCCTCAGCCATTTTATTCAAAAAATCACTTACTTTTACCAGTCGCGTCTTGGTGCTCGCAAGCACCGCCTCGACGCGTACGCGATCGGCATCACCCTGTAATGTATCAATCTCGGATCGCATGGCAGACAACTGGTCCGTGGCAACAAGCGCCAAATATTCTACATCAATCTGCATTTGGGAATCCTTTAACAAGAATAATAATCGAGGAGATGTTGGAGTGCCACGATCAACCATTGGATCTGTCTGATTCTGGACCGCATCATCAGCCTTTGCATAGACGTCGTTAAGAACCGTCGACATATTGGCATAGATGTTGGCAAGATCGGATTGCGCCTTGGCTAGATCGGTCTGCGTCATGGAAATATCCTCGGGTCGGGCGCCTTTTTGCAATTCTCTCAATCGAGCCTCCTGAGCCTTCAGCCCTGCCTTAGCCTGATCAAGTTGCGCCAAAATATCACGCCCTTGCAGGGTGACTAGTGGAGAACCGACGGAAACACGATCGCCGATGCGAACCGCGACGCGAGTCACTGGCGCAGACAGTTGACTACGTAGTTCCGCCTGTTCCAAAGACTCAAGTGTTCCCTCGGCGGAAATAACCCCATTCATATGTCCAAGGTCACTGGCTGCAAGAACGGCGACTGTAGACTGGCGAATTGGAGCTTCTTCTTCTGAGTTACGATTGCGCATAATGGCGCCGCCGATCGAAATAGTAACAATCGCCACTCCGGCAACGATCATCCCTATGGTGTGTTTTTTAGGATATTGCATATATGAAATAGATAGAATGTAAATTATGTACGCTTGGTATTGCTAATGATTGATGCCAAGTAGCGAGCGTAGTCAAGCTGATTAATGCGCGGCACGCCACATTGTGTATGGACCACATACGCATGCACAGCATTGAGAACAACTTCGGCCGCGACGTCAGGATCGGGAAGGCCGCTTCGCTCGATGCACGCAACAACCAATCGACGCACATCTTCAAACCGCTGCACGATCGCTGCATAGGGGGGCGCAGAACGATCAAGCGCTCCAGGTTCAATCGCACGGAATGATGCCCCCATACGCATCCCCACGACAAGCAACGCTTCGATCATGCGATAAAGATCATTAGAACTATATACTGCCTGTTCCAAATATTCATATGCTGCACGCAAGGCATCGTCAACGATTGCAATATACAAACTCTCCTTATTCTTAAAAAAGTAGTATAACCCCGCCTTGGTAATGCCGACATGGGCGGCAATATCAGACATGGAAGTTGATTTGAAGCCTTGGTTTGCAAAAAGCTCTCGGGCAGCTGCAAGTATTTTTTCTCGTGTTCCTGGCTCCATAGATTGATACTTACCATTCGGTAAGTGCATATCAATGGTACACGGTCGGTGACTGTTGTCAATGATGTTCCGTAGCAATCCTTTGATCACTATTCTGCAATCAACATCCCTATGTTCGCACACTGTTTTCCAGTATAATGCTCATAATAGTGCACAAACTAAACGCAAGCACTCATAAAACACACTACATGGTCCAATTTCCCGACGAAATAATAAAGGAAGCGGAGCAAAATACCGCACACGGTGCAAAGCAAATCAAACACAAACGCCTAAAAAAGATCGGCCGTTTTTTGCGCATACTCGGACCAGGCATCGTTACCGGTGCAGCTGACGATGATCCATCCGGCATTGCAACCTATTCCCAGGCGGGAGCGCAATTCGGCTTCAAGATGCCGTGGACAATGATTTTCACCTATCCGCTCATGACTGCGGTACAGGAAGCCTGTATGCGCATTGGAGCGGTAACCGGGAAGGGCCTGGCCGCGGCCGTACGGGAACACTATCCAAAAAAGATCCTCTATCCAATCGTCGTCCTAGTTGTACTCGCCAACACCCTAAACATCGGGTCCGACATCGGCGCTATGTCCGCGAGCGCTCAACTACTCGCGCCGTCACTCCCCTTCCCATTATTGGCGATCGCATTTGCACTGCTCATTATATTGCTTGAGGTGTTCATCTCCTATCGTACCTATATACGCATCCTCAAGTGGCTTTCCATGGCACTATTCGCTTATTTCATCACGGCATTCTTAGTGGACGTACCTTGGATAACGGTTATAAAGGCAACATTCTCGCCGCATATTGAATTCAGTGCTGCATTTCTCTATATCATGGTTGCCATCTTCGGCACGACGATTTCGCCCTATCTATTCTTCTGGCAAACAAGCAATGTTGTCGAGGAGGAGATCGCAAGCCATCGACTTGCGCAAAAGGGAGGCATTCCCAAGTTGACGAAGGCATACCTAAGGCGCCTACGGATTGACACGGCATTCGGCATGCTATTCTCGAATGTCACAGCATGGTTCATTATCGTGGTCGGAGCCGTAGTACTCAACCAATCAGGTGTGACCACAATCAACACCGCGGCAGACGCCGCCAAGGCGCTCGAACCATTAGTAAACACATTTCCTAATGCAGGGTTCCTCGCAAAACTGATCTTCGCAGTCGGAGTAATCGGGATCGGACTACAAAGCATTCCCGTACTGGCTGGATCGTCCGCCTATGCCGTAGCGGAAACATTTAGCTGGAAAGAAGGGCTATACAGAAAATTCAGACAGTCGCGCAACTTCTATCTCGTTATTATCTTTGGTACAGTAGCAGGATTACTCTTTAACTTCGTTGGATTCGATCCGATCAAGGCACTAGTTTTCACGGCGGTGTTCAACGGTATCGCAGCCGTACCGCTCATCTTTCTTATCCTCCGCATCTCAAGCCGAGAAGACGTTATGGGAGAACACAAAAGCGGCTGGCTATCGAAACTTGTTCTCTGGATTGCGTTTATAGTGATGGCATTATTTGCAATTGCACTATTAGTATCGTTTCTCTAAAAATGCTTGAACGAAAAAAGAGATTAGGCAAAAAGCCTAATCCCTTAGTGTGTACCATCCTTGCGCTATTTCCGCAAAAGCGCAAGAAGTTCATCGATATTACTGATTCCCGTAAATCCATCGGGAGTTGCCATCCCCTGCTGCTCTACTCGAGCGAAGCGGGGACATCCCGGGATGAACTCGGCAACCATAGTTGCCAAAGGAAAATCCTTTTCGGCCTTTGCGTTAAAAACAATTGCCGAGAAGGTGAACCCGCACTGCACCACCGAAGTAATGAGGAGTGGATCATTTACGAGCAATACCTCGAATGACTGTTGCAAAGTGTCACAGAATGCAAGAAACGACCTATCTACAAAATCGCTCGAATTATCTAAAACATCAACTACCAATATAAGCTTTCCGCTCATGATATTCTCCTCGTTTCTTAATTAAGCTACTAAGAAAATAGTAGCACAAATGTGCTATTATGTCAAGTAGCTCTTTTTGAGGATTTGTACATGGCGCAATGAGATAGGGATCAAAAACTATGAGCATCGGCAATACCCTTACCGCCATCCACAACTATAGACTGGCCGTTTATATACGAAGACTCATCGCTCGCAAGAAAAGCAACAACATTTGCAATTTCTTCGGCCTCACATACGCGTTGCAAAGGATACTGTTTGGAAATTTCTTGATACCATAATTCCAGCTCCTCTGGCGTTCTCGTACCCTCAGAATTTGCAACTTTTACGAATCCCGGAAGAATGGAATTTGCGCGAATGTGCGGAGCAAAATCAACTGCGATCGTTCTCGTTAGTGCATCAACAGCTCCCTTTGAAACCGAGTATACACTAAAATTAGGGAGTGCTACAAAACTTTCTATAGACGAGATGTTTATTATCGCTCCACCACCAGATTCGGTCATAAGCGGTATAGTGTACTTGGCCATTTTAAAATAACTATTGAGATTAACATCCAACGTCTTACTCCACTCCTCCTCGGAAATATCGGCGATGTTCTTCGCCATATCCGGGCTATATCGCGCGACACAATTCACGAGACACGTAAGTGCTCCGTATATTTCTTTGGTTGTAGCAATAATCTTGTGCACATTCTCACTATTGGTCACATCCAATTGTAAGAATAGCGCTTCGCCACCATTTTGCTTGATAGCATCTACCGTACGCTGCCCCATAGCTCCTTCATCAACAACAACAACTGCGTATCCATCTCGAGCCAACCTGATCGCTGCCGCACCGCCAATAGAGGCACCTCCGTCCTTGTACCCCATGGCACCCCCAGAAACAATCGCAACTTTTTTATGTATCATAGAAAAATTAGTTATGAATAATGGTAAATCGGCAAGTAATAGGCCGGATTCTGTGTCTCGACGATAATTTATCTGGACTCCGGATTGCTCCAGGAGTTCGTGCGGTACAAACCAATATTACTATTGGAATACGACCTTGCACCCGGTAAGGATTTAGCCGTTTCACCTCCTATGTTTCCATAAGAGCTACCCCTTGCGGGGCCCCATTTCCTTTCGAAAACAGGCGTCTCTGCTCGCACCTCGAGGATTACTCCCGACGGCTGTTAGCCGCTACCTTGTTAGTTCTCCCACCAATCAGATCAACATCCCACAGCAACACGAAGCGGTAGCGCAGTGTACTTCAACCGTCACTCCAAGATATTGGCCTGATTGGTGGGAGAAATGAGTGTCCGGACCTTCCTCCCTCTCGCCGAAGCGAAGGGGTAATCGTCTCCCTGCCGACTTACCATTGCACACAACTACTTTCATAAATACAGGAGTTCCCCGACTCTGTCAACGATTCGCTGCGTATAATGATATCCACCCAAGCTGTAACCATAACATTATCTCATCATACGATTGGACACTACTATCGGGAACCTGCAAGAGGACTATTTTCAAATGATTTTTATGCAATAGATCCCGTGCAACACCAAATCCCATTTCCGCAAACGATTCAGCACCAAGATACCCCTTGATGCCATTCTTATCTTCATTCATGACAAACAAAATATCCGCTTCGGTTATCTGTTTGAAAAACTCCGTATGCACACGAGGATATTCCTCAAAAAAAGTTTCTACAGGAAGCTGCCGAGGATAAGCCGTTACCAGATACCCCTGATCTTCCCATATACGCTTCCAATAATCAATCTTCTCTGGAAGAGAAGCGCTTCCTGCAATAACTACTTTTTTAGACATGGCATATATATTTTATTTCTTACCGGCATGAACCTTCACCCACGGTAATCCCAATTCCACATCGAATGCAAAACCAGCCGCCCCCTTATGCCCTCCCCCGCCATGCAACTGGGCGATCTTTGAGACGTCAGTCTTCCCATTTGAACGCAATGAAACCTTGATACTACCTCCCTTATACGACCAGATGATCCCGATCGCTTTTTTATGCTCGACAATCCAATTACCAAGCTCGGACTCCAAGATCGGCGAATTCACGGCATAGGCGGGAAATCCATCAAGATCAACGCGCTCGATATGACGAATAAGTCGCTCGATGACGCGGCCCTCATACTGCAAAATGACTCTCCCTGCTTCAAGATATTTTTTGATAGCCTCCTTGTCCTCCCATTCGTCTCGCAGTTTGTTCCACAATTTGAAATCGAATGGATAGCCGTCCAGAGCCGCCATCAACTCTTTCGTATGCGGCATAGCGAAACGCCACAGATCGATATCCTGGACATGCTTTAACAGTTTGGGTACCGGCTGCCCCGGAAAGAAGTACTGCCACGCGATGACGGATCCGGAACGGTCATTATCATATACATGCTCGGTCGAAATGCCGACGATATCAGCCTGACTGATATGATGATCGAGAACGACCACCTTTTTATTTTGCTCAAGCAATATTTGCATGATTGCTGCGGAATAACAAAAATCAATGAGGTAGATCTGTTTGTCGACAAGCCCCTCGAGAGGCTCCTTCCCATGATCAACGGGGATGTACTCAGCCTTACTTTTAAATTTATTCCACGCGACCCATGCACCTCCGAATCCATCATGACAACCGTTATGATACAGAACAACAATATCTTTCATATTCTTTTTCGTATAGGATTATTTCTTTTGTTTCGGCTTCTCCGACATGCGAAGCGCTTCGATTCCCGGCAACTTGATTCCTGACAAATATTCGAGCATAGCCCCGCCACCGGTCGAAAGAAATGTATTTTTCTTCAAAGAAATTCCCGCAAATGCCAGAGCAGTTTCTCCTCCGCCAACGACGGCAAATGCTTTACTCTTTGCAATAGCCTTGGCAACATCCAGCGACCCTTTTGCAAATCGCTTGTCTTCGATAACTCCCAATGGTCCGTTCCAAATGATAGTCTGGGCATTTTTAATGATTTCTACCCATTCTTCCGTAGTACCTTCGCCATTGTCCACGATCTTTCGATCAGATATGACAACATCCATCGGTATAATGACTTTATTTGTCTTCATGAGTTTTTTTGCGACAGGAATCATATGTTTCTCGTAAATGGAATCTCCAATAGGCAATCCATCGGCAGCCATAAAAGTATTGGCAACTCCTCCGCCCGCAAGAAAATAATCTGCCTTATCAATAAATCGCTTAACCAACCCCATCTTGTCTGTCATCTTTGCGCCACCGAGGATAACAACAAACGGATGCTTATGGTTATGGATGGCTTCGTCCATATGAAACACTTCCTTTTCCAATAATAGACCGGCGCATGATGGCAACAGCTTAGTGATTGCAACCATCGAAGCAGTCTTGCGATGACAAAAGGCAAATGCATCATTCACGTAGAATGTACCGAGTGCCGCGAGTGATTTAACCACAGCCGAATCATTCTTGTCTTCTCCGGGCAAAAATCGGATATTTTCCAATAGGAATATCGAACCCTTTGGAGCCTGTCTGATTTTTTCCGCGTCATTTTCTGAAAACAACTGCCCCCGCTTGGTATCAAGTGGTATGAACGAAACATCCTTTTTCAATAGGCCCATGAGAATCTTCGCAAACGGCTTCAGTCCGAATTCTTTTATGTTATCAGTCATCAGTTTTCCGCTCTTGGTTCCGTCCGCAGGACGACCCCGATGACTAACCAGTACAACCTTCGCTCCCCGCTTGATCAAGAATTGGATGGTCGGAATGATGGAAATAACACGCAAATTATCTGTGCGTGCCTTAAGGGTCTTGTTATTAATATTAAGATCGATGCGGACAATGGCAATCTCTTCGGAAAGATTTCGATCAAATAGTGCTGAAAGTTTTTTCATAATATCTGGTATTATTGGGAAGAATAGTTCATTTGTTCACGCATAAAGTCCATGAACGAGCCGGTGCAATAAACAAAAAGATCCTCTTGACTCATAGAACCATCCTTCACCGTTGAGGCAAGTGTCGCTTTTGGCAACATGCAATCGATATCCATCCCCGAAAGCAACGCGAGTTCTCCTCCCCCAGAAATGATCGTTGTTCGATATGAACATACATCTCCTTTATACCCATCAATCACGCGTTCGACAGTTAAACCGGAAGCGGGATCAACAACGATACCCTTTGCAGGTGAACAGGTCTTGATATGCTCGGCGATACATTGGGGAGCCGTCTTTGCGCTTGATCCGCAATTGACGATAGCAATCGGAGCCGTCTTTGTGGCTACTAAAGAAGCGGGCGGAGTAACAGCATTCGACGCAACGGCGGTTGATGTCGCAACGACAACAGATTCCACAACCTCCGAAACAGGTAATGATACTGCTTCTTGCGGGCTGGGAGCCTGGGCGGTTTCCTTATCAACGGCAAAATAGATACCGCTGCCAATAGCGACGACGATCAGCGCGATAGAAACGATAAAGAAAACAGGGGCAAACCCACGGCACCAAAAAAAATGTGCGGCATGGGAACGGTTACAATGCGGGTGTTTCATATTCTGTTATTTTACCACTTTTTGTCTCATTTCCACAGACCCCAAAGTCTGTCATTTCAGCGAAGGCAAGATTGTCATCCTGATTTGTCAGCCGACGGATTCATGATTACATGATTTTTACCACGAAATTCCGTCGTAGGTTATTAGTTGTAGGTTATTTAAGCATCTTCTTCATCTTCTCCACGGGCCATGCATTAACAATATTGCTCTGCTCCGCCCACCCCCTACGGGCCTGCCCAATACCCCAAACAAGGAACTGTAAATGGTTGATTGAGTGTGCGTCGGTATCGATGGAAAGCAGCACACCTTTTTGTACGCACTTACGGACATACTCCTCCTTCAGATCGAGCCGATCGGGAAACGCATTAATCTCCAGAATTGTCTTTGTCCGCTTTGCCGCGTCGATGATCGCATCCATATCAACATCATACGCAGGACGCCGATTAATGACTCGCCCCGTCGGATGAAAGATAATATCCACGTTCGGGTTTTCCATCGCAGCAATGATGCGCTTTGTCTGCAGCTCCCGCGAAAGATTGAAATAAGAATGCACCGATGCGCCAACGACGTCCAGCTGTCGCAACACTTCATCGGCAATATCAAGGGATCCGTCTTTCAGGATGTCTACCTCACTCCCTTTAAGTACCGCAAACCTCTTTCCTTCTTTTTTAAGTTTCGCATTCACGGCATCAATTGCTTTCATCTGTTCCAGTAGGCGTTGTTCATCCAATCCATTGGCGACAGTGAGTCGCTTGGTATGGTCAGTGATGACGATGTATTCCAGCCCCATCTGCATAGCCGCATCGACATATTCTTCAATGGTATTAGAACCATCACTCCAGTTGGTTTGGATCTGCAGGTCGCCCCTAATTGCATCGTACTCGATAAGCGTAGGCAATCGATGATTCTGAGCAAGGTCAACTTCGCCCATATCTTCACGCATTTCAGGTTCGATATATGTCATCCCTAACATATTATAGATTCCCTCTTCCGTGTCGCCTGCGACCATCTTCTCTTCCTTATTGCCCTTCATACGATATAAACCATATTCATTTAGCTTCAACCCCTTCTTGATTGCTAATTGTCTCAATGTCACGTTATGAGCCTTTGAGCCAGTAAAATACAGTAACGCAGCTCCGTACGATTCTTTAGATACAACACGAATATCGACATCCACGCCAGACCGGATCCGAACCGACGATTTAGTTTCACCCTGTGCGTAAACATGAACTACTTCGTCCATTTGAACAAAAAAGTCCATAACTGGCTGCGAATCTTTTGCGATAACTAAAAGGTCAAAGTCTCCGACCGTTTCCCTCTTCCGTCGCGCAGAACCGACGATATCAACGCGCTCTACCCCCTTAATCTTCTCCAGCTCCTCTTTAATATGCGCGATCGCGGGGAATGTATCCCCTAAAATAAGCCTCCCCCCGGAAGTCTTTAGAAATTCGATCCCTTTCAAAATATTCTCGGCCGACTTTACACCGAACCCCTCAACTTCGGCGAGCTTGCCTGAAGTAGCAGCCACTTCAAGATCCTGCAAATTCTTGATCCCGATCTGCTTGTACAACTTTTTAATCTTCTTCGGTCCAAGCCCCTCCACTGCAGTCAGACTGCGCAGGTCAACGGGGATCTTCTTTTTCAATTCTTCATGATAGGCAACCCGCCCTGTCGTGACATATTCCTCGATCGTTTTGGCGATCGAAATACCAACGCCCGGAATCGCTCCGATCGCCTTCAGCCCACCCTTCTTGTAGATCTCTACGATTTCCTCATCCAGACTCTCGATAACATCCGCAACCTTTTGGTATGCGCGCGGCTTGAAGGGAACATCGTCCATTTCAAGATATTCTGCGATTTCGCTGAGTAGCTGTGCTATTTCGGCGTTGGTGATTCTCATGTCATAAGTATACCACCTTTGGCCATATACCACCTGATAAAGAACCTTTACACTTCCGTAATTTAATGGTAAAAGCTAAGCAGTACCACACAACGACAAAGGAGGTAGTGCGTGCAAAAAAACATCAGGAACACGTTATTCAACCCGGAATTTCCGGCGGGGTTCTTCTTAGACCCCTCGGAGCAGGAGCAGCTCGTAGCAGGCCTCGTCTACTACGACATGATCAAGATGGATAACAGCAGAAGGCTCCCCCTGGCAAACGGCGGACTAACGGATATCTACATCAACATCCGCGAAAGCCGTAAGTTCGCCGAAGGCGTCGCCTTCCTCTCCGACCGCTACGCCGTGGCGCTCAAGCGCCTCGGCGTCAACCGCATCGCAGACGTACCGTTGGCGGTGAGCAACCTTTCGGGATCGATCCAGGAGCGCCTCGGCATCCCCGCGATCACTATCCGCGAAGAAGCGAAGCCTGGTCGTGCCACCCAAGGCGTGATCATCGGCGACATGAGACCCGGAGAGATCATCGGCATGTACGACGACGTCATGACCGACGGCAAATCGAAGATCAAGCCCTACTACGCGATCACCGCAAAGGGCGGCACCCCGTATCTGGTCATCATGGTCGATCGCATGCAGGGCTGGCGGCAGAAGTTCACCGAACTCGGCATCAACCTGCCCACCTGGGCAGGCACCGATCTGCACACCGTCAGGAGGCATCTCATCAACACCTTCGGGCTCATGCAACGCTGTGAGCCGGAGATGGAAGAGAAGAACCCGTTTATCTGGGCCTTGGATGGCATGGACTGGGACACCGCCCTGCCGCTCATGGATATCCTGCGCCCCACCGGTGCAATCCTCAAGATGAACAACCTACTGCACAACCAGGAACGGAGCCACATTGTCCGCGATGTCCACACCTACGGGCGCACCATGATCGACTTCAAGGGAAGCGATACACCCGACACCATCTACAACACCTGCCTGGAATACCGCAACGATCCGCCCTGGGCCGTCACCGTGCACGCCAACGCAAGCGGCGAATCCGTACGCGCAGCAGTGCGCGCATTCGAAGGAACGCCGACCAAGGTGCTCGCTATCACGGTACTCACCTCGATCGACGAGCAGGAATGCGACACGATCTACCACTGCAACCGCAACGACGAGGTGGCCACTCTGGCGACCATCGGCAAAAACGCCGGCTGTCACGGATTCGTATGCTCCGGCAACGAGGTAAGAGAACTGGCGAGCCGATACCCGGGCAACGAGTTTGTCGTCCCTGGCACACGCTCACCCGGAGCGGCAGCAGGTTCGCAGAAAAACATCGTACCGCACGAAGACGCACTTGCCAGCGGCGCAACAAAACTCGTCGCCGGAAGCCAGTTCACCAAAGCAGCCGACCCGGTCGCCGAGTTCAACCGCGTCATGACCGACGAGCTCGGTATCAAGCGCTAGCTCCTCCTTTATCCTCATGCCTAAAAAGCCCCACTCGCAAGAGTCGGGGCTTTATTTTTTTAACCACTCCCATAATTGGCAGCACTGAGTGTCGTTAATAAGAATTGTCATTCCCGCGAAGGCGGGAATCCACTTCCATTAATGTATAACCAACGCACATTTCGGCCAAAGTAATTTACGATACCTTAATAGGGCTTCGGTTACATTGTCATATCGGCGGAGGCCGGTATCCAGTATTGTTGTGGGAAAATAGTTTTAGGGTTGTGAACCTGGATCTCGTGTCGTGGCATGGGATGACACACGCATTGTCATTCCGACCCACGAGCCTGAATCCAGAGTCCTATAGGGTAACATCACGGGTGCAAAAACTCTGGATCCCGTGTCGGAGCACGGGATGACAACCATGTTCCGTTACTATGGTGTATGTTTCCGCTCGCATGTCTTTTCCCAAGAACCGGGAAGGGTGAATGTGGTGGCAAATAGTATCGCCTGCTATGACGCTAATCTTTTGTCCGAAATATGCGTTGGTTGAGTAGATAAAAAAATATGTAAATGAGTATTCATATATGCATTACTTTTATCTGACGATCGTCAGATAAAAGTAATGCAACAAAGACTCGATCAAAAGCCCCGCTCACAAGAATCGGGGCTTTTTACTATGCCAATTTGTTGAAGTTTTTCGCGATCGCGAAAACTTCAACAAATTCATTACGTAATATCCTGCATACGCTCCGCTCCATGAAGCGGGCCATGCTGTTGTCGGGGGTGGTCAAACCAGATCCGCGCGCTCGCCACGTCGCACATATGGCAAAATGCCGCAAGCGGCCCCATCACACGCCGCTCGTTGGTATAGTCGGCGAATTCCCCTTCCACATACCACATGGCGTTGTCCTGCTCTTCGGTCAGGCGGATGCCGTACTCATGCATTTTCTGCATGCGGAAGATACGTTGCGCTTCTTTATCTTTTAGCTCTTCTCGATAATACAATTTTCCATCCTCACCAAGCTCATACTTCCACGGCTTTTCGATGTCGTGGAAAAAGTTAACCAGCAGCGCATCCGCCAATGTGAACGGGAATGGCCGCAACGGATTCAGCGCATTATACAACATCACCACGATGTTCATCGTTTCCTGCACATGATCAAAATATCCGACCTGCCATACCTGATGATTATTACTCGAACCATGTACAGCCTGGAGCAATTCCCGATTATCAGCAAGGATCGTCTTACAGGTCCCTCGATTCGGTTCCGACAGCATCTCGATCATTTCTTCGATTGTGTGATAGGTGGGATGCATCAATTACGTTCTTTAAATAACTTTTGAAAGAACGGCTTTGATTCCAAGATGCCGTCAATTATCTTTTTTGATCGATTCGAAGCGCGATCATACGCAAACCACATTTTCTTTTTAGTACGCTCTGCATCCTTCGCTTTAAAATAATACTCGATTATATAATCAAAAAATGAAATACTGTCTGCATCCATGATCAGGTTGACGTCGGGATCATCACTCCCGGTTTCCGCATCTTTAATGATAGCAAACAGCCGCATTGCATCTTGATCGGAATATCCGGCATCACTAATGATCCCTGACGCAAGTTCGGCCGCCTTGATCGCATGCGCACCTTTATATGCCTTATATGTTTCAAACATATCAACAGTCAGCCGGTTTTCTATACCGCGCTCAATATCATGGGCCAATGCAGCGAGTTGTACTATTTCATCGGCATCTGGGTTTAACTTCAATACCCAATGTAACGTATTTAAAGAATGCCCCGGGTCTTCATATTTTTCGGAATGACTGACAACCTCGACGATCTTATTTTTTGCAACCTGAAATTTATCCACAGAATTTATTTATTGTTATGGATTCCCGTCGGATCCGTCGGCTGACGGACCGAGCTCGTTGAATGAGCGGGAATAACACTCTGTATTGGTGTCAATTCTTAAATCATAAATCCCCTCGTGGGTTGATCCTTTTCACAACCCCATACAATTCTTCAGGGGAATAAAAACTGATGACGATCTTGCCGCTTTCTCCGCGCTTTTCGATCTTCACATCGGTTCCGAGTGCGTCCTTTAAGCGGTTTTGGAGGCCACGCAGTTCTGCATCTTCTGACTGTGCCTGTCCGTCGAATACCGGTCGATCGTTTGCAACGGGCGGATTATGAATACTCTTGATCTTCGCTTTCAGCTCGCGCACGCTGAAGTTTTTCGTCAGCAGATCGGCGAATAATTGCTTCTGCACCGTCACATTGGGAATAGAAAGCAATAAGCGTGCTTGGCTTTCGTTAATCTGATTATGCGCCAATGCATCCTGGATTTCTACCGGCAAGCTCAATAAACGCAATGCGTTGCCGACAACCTCACGGCTCTTGCCAAGACGTGCGGCTACCTCGCGTTGCGTCATGCCAAATTCATCCTGTAGGCGCGCATACGAGCGAGCAGTCTCGATGGTATCCAAATTTTCACGCTGCAGGTTCTCGATAATCGCAAGTTCGAGCTGCTCGGCACGCTCCGCCGCTTGACGGATGATAACCGGTACACGCTCCAGACCTGCGCGCTTCGACGCCATTAAGCGGCGTTCCCCTGCGATGAGCTGATATTCTACATGGGTTCCATGCTCGCTCTCAGTCTCCACCTTAGAAACGACGAGTGGCTGCAAAATACCAAATTCCCGAATGGAGTTGGCGAGATCCTTTAAGGCAGTCTCGTCAAAATGTTTCCGGGGCTGATAGGGGTTCGGCTTGATCTTATCTACTTCGATATGAAAAATCGCATCCCCCAACGCAGTGCGTTTCGAAAATCCTGCAGCGCGCTTAGTAGCATACTCGTGATCTTCATGTCCAAGCGGTTGGTATGCGACATCACTCGCGATCTCAGCTCGTTCTGCTGGAGTCATGGAAATACCTACCACCTGCGGATGATCCATGGAGCGGATCGATTCGACCACAATCTCGGCATGCTCATCAGCACGAAGCTGTTCGCGATCGACATGGATTACCTCAACGATCGGCGATTGCTGCGACGCCGACTGAGACTGTGCAACGTCCTGAGCTCGCTGAAGAGGCTGCGGGATATGCAAAATAGGCGCATGTGGTTGCGTCTGTGGCTGGTTCACCGAAGCAGCATGTTGCGATGTCGATTGATTCCCCTGATTGGGATCCCTCGGCGGTATTAATGAATTAAGTCCCTGTCCTATCATAGGTTAGATGTAAAAAGCTTCATCGTGTATTTCTTCTTCCGGATTTGTCGGACGCTGGTCAAACGCAGTCTGCGAAGGATGCTGCGGTGCGGGCTGAGGATGCGCATTAATATCAATTAGCACATCGGCTTCGTTTGGCAACGGTGTCGTCTGCGGTGCGGGCGCTTGCGGGGTATACTGTTGCGCCGGCATTTGAAACGACTTAGCCGGAGCCTCTTGCGCGATTATTTCCTTGGCGAGCTGCTCATAGGCGCGTGCGCCCGTAGAATTCGGATCGTGAAGAATGACGGGGCGCCCATAGCTCGGTGCCTCGGACAATGCTGATGATCGAGGGATGCGCGTTTTAAAAATATTGTGCGGAAAGTTCTCTGCAATATCATTCGCGATTTTATGCGAAAGCGGTTCGTTCTCGTCGAACATGGTCATGACCGCCCCTGAGACCTTCAAGCCCTGCTCGGAAATATTCTTATGTACTAGTTCAATGATCTCGAGCAGCTGACTCAACCCTTCCATACTAAAGTAGTGACTCTGCACGGGGATAACGATCTCATCGGCCGCGACCAATCCATTAATGGTCAACAGGCTCAATGAAGGTGGCATATCGATGAAAATATAGTCATACGTATCACGAACCTTGTCGATGAATTGTTTGAGCTTATACTCACGCTCGGGAATGTTCACCAATTCGATGAGCGCACCGGCAAGATGTTGGCTCGAAGGGATAAGATGGTAGTTATAAAAAATGGTCGGCTTCACGAGCGTCTCAGGCTCGGCTAATCCGAACAATCCATGATAGATGCTTAATTCATTCAGCTTCGCAGGGTGGCCCAATCCGGAGCTGGCATTTGCCTGAGGATCGAAGTCGATCAACAAGACCCTCTTACCTTCAAGCGCCAAATAAGCCGACAAGTTTACACAGGTCGTCGTTTTAGCCACACCCCCTTTCTGATTATAGACTGCAATAACTCTTGCCATTTAAACCAAGTATAAAGTATACCGGTTAAAGAATAAAGCCTCAAAATTAGGACAAATATGATGATTTACCTCCATAAAAGCATCCAAAGAACCAACCAAAACAAAAAAGCCCCAAAATGGGGCTTTGTGGCTACAGCTTATACAGCCGCTATAGGTAAAGGTTTTTTACAGATACGCCGAGGAGGGTCTTCGAGATAATGCCGCAACGTTTTTACGTCCAACTTAGAGAACAACGTTGCTTCGTCATTGGGCATAGAGCTCAGGAGCTGGTCCAAGCCCACGACAATTGCCCTACGCTCCTTCGACGTCTTTTTTGTAGTGCGGATGTATTCCACCCAATGATGCATTACAGCACTGTTAATTAATCGCCGCTCGGTGTGTGCTGCCCGGATCTCATGCCCCATAAACTTCAGGACATTTTCATGCCATACCAACTGCACGCAATCAGGCATCGAGTTACCTCCCTTTATCCATATTTGAAAGATAATTGCTAAAAATAAAAATACCATCATAAAAATGGTTTTGCAAGTATAAAAAATGCCCCGCATGTGCGGGGCATACTACAAAGAGTGTGTGAGCGCTACGCTTGAGCAACGATCTGCGCACGCAAACAGATAAGGTACTCCACAGCCGCAGAACGATACATCTGCTGATCTTCACGTACCATGCGCTCGAGCTCCGTAACGACCGATTCGTACTCCACCGCATCCATGTAGGAAAGGCGAAGATCTTCGCCCGCCTCACGCAAATTGCGCATGAACCCCGATGTGCGTGCGTACTCGGCCATCTGTTCAAGCAGCGTAACGTACCACGGCCACCTCCTGACCTGCTCTTGAAAATGCTTGAGAAAGCTGAGACCCATCTGGTCGTACTGGCTGCCGTTTTCCCGGAGCATGCGCTCGAGCTCCGCATCGATTGTGTCGCACTCGGACCCCGAAAGCTCAGCGGCGACAATACGTTCGCCTAGCCCACGCAAGGCGTTATTGGGGCAAAGCTCTCTCGCCCGCGCATCCATACGCGACAACGTGTGCAGATACCAGGGTTTGCGTTCTTCTGTCATACTTCCTCCCTATGCCGCGGCCGCAGAAAGTTCCTGTCGGGTAAATTCGATATGCTTACGCATATCTGTGAAGTGCTCAGGGAGCATACCCGCAATACGTGTCAACTCGGCGATGACCACCGCACGATGACTATGAGATACGACCGACGTTTGCAACAGTATGCAGCACCGCTCAACCTGCTCCGCGTCCGCCTTGCGGACCACGCAAGCTTTAGCGTAGTGCTCGACCCGGATCAGAATGTTTCGAAATAACGGATACTTTCTCTTTACTCTCCCCTTCATGTCCACCTCGTTATGTATGGAATAAGTTGCTAAAACCAAAATGACGCAAAAGCACTATTTTGTCAACAGATTATAACGACAACTTAGACGTTGCAAATATGAATAACAGACAGACGATAAGGATTGTCATGTTGTTCAATACGATCTGCCGATCAAGCGTTCCCTTAAGATGGTAGTAAACTAGATCCTCAAGAATAAAGACGAAAAGGATGATGAGTGCCGCAGAATTCAAAAATCCGATCGGCAAAATACTCACTACGCTCAAGAACTCAGCGACCAATACTGCCGAACCGATAACCAAGAGCTCCTTCTTGCGCTTTGGGGCGTCTTCCATGAAGAATTCGATCGATTCCCTGATGAGTAGGTACAGCGCGACGAATGAAAGTAAGAAGTACAATAGAAAATCTCCCGCGGCACTCTTATCGACGATAAAAAATGTTCCGCCAATGAAAAAATAAAGTGCTCCCGAAAGAAAGTTAAAGATGGCATGCCTCCACAGAAAAAGAAATTCTTTAATACCAAGCAATAGGAAAAACAATGTACCGAACACCATAGAAGCGAGGACCACAGGCATATTACCGGAAGCCCCCCCGACCTCGGATGTGCTCATTAGGAACGACGTACCCAGATACGCATACAACGTCAAAACAAAGAACGAGTACAGAAACGTATTCCATTCAAACAGCGAGCGGAAGTATCCAGAGAAGGCAGCCGCAAAGAACAACGACGCCCAAAAGAATCCTCCATTAATCACGGCAAGTGTCAGCGTACCCCCGAAGAATGTCGCACGAAGAATGGATGGCATCAAAATCGGGAGGCGCAGACGCTTAGCCAACGATGTCGAGAAAACAAGCGCCTTCCGTCCAAAATAACGACTAACCCTAAGCGCGAGTGGAAACGATGTTGAGACGGCTATCTTTAAAGCTGATTTTAATCTTTTTAACATTGTTGAATTCCCCTTTAATGATCCTGTCTGCCAACTGATCCAAGATAGTCTTCTGGATCAACCGCTTAATGGGTCGCGCGCCATAATCCGGATCAAACCCATGCTCGGCAATATGCTTCTTCACGGATGCGTCGATGGTTACGTTTAGATTTCGTTGCTGCAGTCGATGCAGTACCTCATTGATTTGTATCTCTACAATCGATTCGATCTCCTTCGGCGTCAGCGGATTGAATACAATGATCTCATCCAGTCGATTAAGGAATTCGGGGCGGAAGGTGTCCTTCAGTGCGAGATTAACCCGCTCCTTAAACAACTCTTCCTGTTCTGCCCCAACCTCCTCATCCTTGGTCGTCTCAAATCCAAGCCTGGACATTTCATGGAAATATTCACTCCCCACGTTCGAGGTCAAAATAATAATTGAATTTCTAAAGTTAACACTCTTCCCTTTACTGTCGGTCAAGCGCCCATTGTCGAGCACCTGTAGCAGAATATTAAACACATCAGGGTGTGCCTTTTCGATTTCATCAAAGAGGATCAGGCTATAGGGACGATGACGGATAGCATCGGTCAGCTTACCTCCCTCTTCATGACCAACATAACCAGGAGGTGAACCAATCAGGCGAGAGACGGAATGTCGTTCCATATACTCGGACATGTCGACGCGAACCAATGCTTTTTCATCATTGAACATAATCTCGGCGAGTGCCTTGGCAAGCTCGGTCTTCCCAACCCCGGTAGGTCCAAGGAACATAAAGGAACCAAAGGGTCGCTTCTCGTCCGAAAGTCCCGTACGGGCTCGTCGAAGGGCATTTGCAATGGCCCTTACGGCATCTTCCTGCCCAACCACGCGTGCGCGTAATTGGTCTTCGATGGTCGAAAGTTTATTGGCTTCCGACTCAATCATCTTGGTAACAGGAATATGCGTCCACTTAGAAACAACCGCAGCAACATCGTGCTCGTCGATCGCCTCTTTGATGAACTTTTCACTTTCGTTTTTCTTTCCCTTAGACTTTCCTGTTTCAATAAACTTCTTCTCGAACACCGCGAGGTCCTTTTCTGCCTGAGGCAATTCGCCGTACAGGATTTTTGCCACCTTATCAAGACTTCCCTCGCGCTCGGCAAGCTCAGCTTGGCGTTTCAGCTCCTCGATTTTCTTTTTCAGATTGTGAAATTCCTCGAAGGTTAATTTCTCCGCATGCCACTTCGCGGATAGTTCATCATTGCGCTCCTTGAGTACGTGCAATTCCTTTTCGATCCCCTTGAGCCGATCTTTAGCTTTTTCGGATTTTTCAGTCGACAAAGCAGACTTCTCGATCTCAAGCTTAATAATCTCATGACGGACCTTATCGATCTCGGCAGGTAGGCTTTCCGATTCAAGTCGTCGGGCGGCAGATGCTTCATCGATCAAATCAATCGCCTTGTCCGGCAAAAATCGATCGGTCAAATACCGGGCAGACAAATTCACTGCGGACACGATCGCTTCATCACTAATGCGGATACCGTGGTGCAGTTCATATTTTTCCTTCAGTCCACGCAGGATCGCGATGCTGTCTTCGATAGTCGGCTCCTCCACCACGATCGGCTGAAATCGACGCTCAAGTGCCATGTCTTTTTCAATATGTCGTTGATATTCGCTGATGGTCGTCGCTCCGATCGCATGCAACTCTCCGCGCGCCAACGGCGGCTTCAAGAGATTTGATGCATCGATCGCACCCTCAGCAGCACCCGCCCCGACAATCATGTGGATCTCGTCAATAAACAGAATAATGCGTCCATTCGAATTCTGGACCTCACGCATGAATGCTTTGAGGCGGTCCTCGAATTCGCCACGGAACTTCGTTCCGGCGATAAGAGCCCCCAGATCGAGCATAACGAGCTCCTTGTCCTTTAACGGTTCAGGGACGTCGCCAGTGATGATGCGCTGCGCAAGTCCTTCGACGACAGCCGTTTTACCGACACCCGGTTCCCCGATCAATACGGGGTTGTTCTTTGTTCGGCGGCTCAATACCTGAATAACCCGGCGCAGCTCCTCGTCCCGCCCGATAACTGGATCAAGCTTACCGTCACGCGCCATATCAGTAAGATTAACGCCATACTTTTCAAGCACCTGAAATTTGGTCTCAGGCGTTTCATCAGTGATCCGCGATGAGCCACGCAACTGAGCAAGGATGCGGATCGCCGCATCACGCTTGAATCCCAGCTCCACTAAAATCTTCGAAGCCTTCGAGGAACCGGCTTCAAGGATAGCCAGCAACAAATGCTCACACGAAATATACTCATCCTTCTGATGCTGCGCGATCTTCCCCGCCTTATCGAGAATGTTCATTAACTCCTGGGAAAGATATAACTGCGACAAATTCACGCTCCCCATTGCTTTGGGTTCGTTCATCAATTCCACGATAGCTCCCGAGCGCACCTCATCAGCGCTCACCCCCGCCTTGGCAAGCAGCGGGCGCACCAGAGTGCTCTCATCGGTCACGAGCGCGACCAGCAAATGTAACGCCTTTAATTCGCCATGATTCTCCTTAGCGGCAAAGTCCTGCGCATTCTGTAACGCTTCCTGTGCTTTGATTGTAAATCGGTTGAAATTATTCATTGAAAACAAAATATCGATAGAGTGTTACTTATATATTACCTATATACTATACCACAACCGTGATACCCCGAAAATCGGGCATGCAAACCATACCAACAAACCGCAAAAACCGCAATCGTCAAGCGGCAAGGATCCGCACCAACGCAGCAATGCAACCGTCAATATCTCGCGCCGTCGTATGTCGGCCAAAGCTGAACCGAAGGCTCCTCCTGGATCGCTCATCAGAAAATCCAAGTGCTCGCAATACATGCGATTGCGTTGCAGAACGCGCAGCACACGCAGACCCGCTCGAGACGGCAACCCCCTGCAGGTCGAGCGCAATGAGCAACTCCCCTCCTTTTTGACCAGGAATATGTATATTTATGATATTGGGAAGATAAGGCGCATCACCTGCATGAGGACTGTTTAATACGACCTCGGGACATGCCCCATGTAACTGCTCCCAAAACAGGGAGTGTAGACGTGCGATCTGATCGGCACATTCAGTGCGACGCGCAACAGCAAGCTCAACGGCCTTTGCAAAACCAACGATGGCCGGAACATTCTCGGTACCCGAGCGCATGCCAAATTCCTGGCCACCGCCCGTCATCCGAGGACTAATGATATGCATACGGTCGTCTTGCATATGCGTCACACTATCCATAGTACGCGCATAGAGCACGCCGACCCCCTTAGGCCCATAGATCTTGTGCCCAGAAAGCGTCATCATATCCACGCCGAGCATATCAACAGTACAATCCAAAAACTGAAACGCCTGCACGGCATCAACATGTAATAGTGGATAATACGGCAAAGCATTCTCACGTGATCGGAACTGCGCGATTTGCGCGGCGATTTCTGTAATCGGCTGAACGGATCCAATCTCGTTGTTCGCATACATGATCGAAACAATGACTGTTCGTTCATCGAGCGCATCGGCAAGCGCTTGCACATCGACAAATCCGTTCACATCAACAGGAAGTATGACAAGTTCAACTCCTTCTTCCTCAAGCGCGCGAGCCGTATCCAAAACTGAATCATGCTCAATAGCAGACACAATAACCTTCATTGGCTTATCGCCATAGAGCGCTGTAAAAGTCGGCCGTGCCTTGTTGATCGCGCCTCGCAAGGCAAGGTTGTTTGCCTCAGTAGCTGAGCCGGTAAAAATGACTTCCCGAAATCGAGCGCCAATTGCATCTGCGATAGTTTCCCGCGCCCAATCAACAGCCGCGCGAGCCTGCTGGCCGAACCAGTGCAACGAATTGGGGTTGCCATAGATATCGTCAAAATACGGCTCCATGGCCTTTTTAACTTCAGTATCAAGCGGCGTGGTCGCCGCGTTATCCAAATAGATGCGTTGCATATATGGTATATAGCTATTATACAGCAAAAATGCAACCAAAAAATAAAGCCCCTGAAGGGGCTTTAAATACAAGAGTCCGTAGGATAAACGAACCAGGATGATCAGCGGCGACTGCCGCCAGAACCACATCCGCCACAACCAGTGCAGGGATCGCATAAAGAGTAGCTACTGTCGTGTCGCATAGAATCCTCCAATAAATATTGATTCGATAAGATACTAAAAAAAATATACATCATTTCATTGATTTAGTCAATAATCGGTACTTGAATTCAAGGATTTCTTTACAAGGGGTAAAAATAATGGCAAAATCAGCGCAGCAATATCATTTTAAAAACAGGGAGGAAGCAACGATGAGACCCCTCAATAGGACATTACACGCATGGAGACAAAAGATGCTCATCCTGCAACGCTTGGCAACACTCGCAATGAGAAGCGCCCGAGATCAGTCCCTGCTTAAGAAGCTGATTATACAGCGAGCAATGCGCAATCCACTCCTGCGCATCGTCATGATCGACGGTGAACAGTACGTCGCACATAGGACGCAGACATCAGGAAAAAGAATCGTAATCCGAGGAAATGACAACCCACTCGAAAACAATTCTGCGTGGATCGGAGGATGCAGAGCGAGAATGAATACCGAAGAAACGGAACTCATCCTCGATCTCAATGAGGGATTTCGCGTAAAAGATCGCGTTGGCCATGAACTCGACAAGGCACTAGAGCGCCTTGGCTGCGAAAGCATTGACCCACTAGGCATGAATTTGAAAGTCACAGAGCAATATTCGCATCTACTGCACATGACCATACCAAGTCACGGAAGCGCATTCGACTGGAAGCCCGTAATGGCACACGCGATCGACAAGTTCAAAGGAATACAGATCGTGCAGCGTAGAGGAGATAAGATGCACAGCATGCCCACCTTCGATATTATTCTTTCATCCCAGTCAGTAGACCAATAGATGAAGGACTTATTCTAATCCATTCGCATCTCGGTACAAACAACAACGCCCATCGGTTCATCCGATGGGCGCTTTTTATGTTTCTTATTTCATTTTTCCTTTTCCATTTTTCGGCATTTGTATCGCCGCCTTTACAAATGCAACGAACAGCGGATGCGGGGCCAACGGCCGCGCGGTAAATTCCGGATGAAATTGCGTCGCCAAGAAGAAAGGATGCTTCGTTTTGGGCAATTCAACAATTTCCATCAATCGCCGGTCAGGGGACGTGCCCGAAAATACCAAACCTTTTTCCTGCAACTTCTCTACATAGATCGGATTCACTTCATAGCGATGGCGGTGCCGCTCGAATATAACCAACTCGTCCGCGGGAAGCTTCAGTTTATCTTCCTTGCGTCGCTTGTTTCCCTCGATCTGAAAATGGCTTCCTTTATACGCCATATGAGCGTGAGTACCTTTTTCCACGACTGCAGGATATGCTCCCAATCGCATAGTCGCGCCATACTCCTTTTGCGCCATCTTCTCCCGCTGTTCCGGCAAAATATCAATCACCGGATAGGTAGCCTTTTTATCAACCTCGGTCGTGTGCGCACCCTTCAACCCTGCAACGTTCCGGGCAAATTCAACGGTGGCTAATTGCATACCATAGCACAATCCAAAGAACGGGATCTTTTGCTCGCGCAGATAGCCGATGACCGAGATCTTACCTTCGATCCCACGGTTACCAAAACCACCCGGTACAATAACACCATCATACTGCTTTAACAGTTTCAGATTATCTTTTGACATCTTCGTGCCAACACCCAACGGGTCGAAGTCGCCGGCATTAAGCCAGTGGATCTCCGGAATTCTCCCCTCCGCATAGGCGGCATGCTTCACCGCCTCGATGACGGAAATATATGAATCCGCAAGTACAAACTCGCCACTCGAAAAATATTTTCCCACAATGCCGACCTTGACCGGCTTAGTAACCGCATGCGTCTTGTTCACGAACGCTTTCCAATCTTTAAGGTCGTTCTTGCGCGGCTTCAATCTAAGTCGCTTCATCAAAATACCACTCAAATTATCATGCTCGAAATTAATCGGAATATCGTAGATGCTTTTTACATCAGGAGCAGAAATGACCGCATCGCTATCGAGATTGCAGTTAAACGCGATCTTTTCCTTGCGCGGTTTATCAAGCGCGATCTTCGCACGCGCCAAGATGACATCCGGCTGCAGAGCAGCAGAGTTGAGTGTCCGAACTGCATACTGGGTTGGCTTCGTCTTCAGCTCTCCTCCCTCGCCCTGCTGCGGCAGATAGCTGACCAATACCAACGCGACATCATCATGATTGCGCGCCTTTAGCATGCGCACAGCCTCAAGGAATAGGACGTTCTGATATTCGCCCACCGTACCACCGATCTCAACGATGACGATATCAGCCTTTTCTTTTTTAGCCGCCTTATTGATACGCTCGATGACCTCAAGGGGTACATGGGGCACGACCTCCACGCACTTACCCTCAAATGCAAGGCTGCGCTCCCGGTTGATCAATGAGAGATAGACGCTCCCCGTGGTCATATAGTTCGCACTGGAAAGGCTCGTGTTCAGGAAGCGCTCATAGTTACCCATGTCTTGATCGCATTCCATACCGTCATCCAAAACAAAAACCTCACCGTGCTCAGTGGGGTTCATCGTCCCCGCGTCGACGTTAACATACGGGTCGATCTTTAAAGCGGTGACGGCAAAACCCTTCGACTGAAGGATCTTCGCAATAGATGCAGCAGCCACACCCTTTCCAACTCCCGACATTACTCCGCCTGTTACAAAAATATATTTGAGAGATGCCATAATTATTTTTATTATACACTCGAAAAAAAGAGAGGACAACCAGACAGAAGACGATTGACAAAATAGATAAAAAGACTCTATTGTTAGCAATAGTATCCAATCACGTCTCTCGCACGAGAGAAAAACCAATCATACAGAAGGAGTGTGTCATGGGATTATTCACGATGTTCGGACCGAGTGAAAGTAGCACGTCGTCAAGCGATGGCAAGACGACGACCACAACGCACTGCACCAACGGTCACATGGACAGGATCCAGCAGACGGACAACAAAACCGGGAAAACGTGGGAGCGCGAAGTCTGTCACGGGGTGTTCGGCCCCTATGCCGGAAGCTACAAAAAGTAATACCTCTAGGCCCTTTCTGGGAAGCCCTGCATCTTAAATGTAGGGCTTTTTTATATTACGCCTAAGATGCAGAGAATGTATCCTTCGTTGTTTTTAATTATTCAGAAACCTCCTCCCCTCGCTCATCGCGCGTGGCTAGACCCATGTCGCGCAAGAATGCGCCGGTCGTCGGGGTACGACCGAGGAAATCAACTACGGACTCCATCTCGTCGCGACTCCCACCGACCTCCAACACTTTCTTTCGATATTCCATGCCGACCGCGGGGTTTAGGACGCCATCATGTCTAAACCGGGTAAACATATCCGAGGCATAGACCTCAGACCAGAGGTAGCCGTAATAGCCGGCATCATACCCCATTAGATGCCCGAAGCCTGCAGCCCACATCTGATCACTCGATGCATCAATTCCAAACATCTGCTTATATAGATCGGCAAAGACTTGTACCGGGTCTACCGGTTCGCTCGTCGTATGCAATGCCATATCAAACGATCCAATAAACAACTGTCGCAAAAGGAAGTATCCTTGTGCGTGGTTTTTCGCGCGGATCATCCGATCGATAAGATCATCAGGTAACGGTTCGCCCGTTACGTAATGCTTTGACATCTTCTTAAGCAAGTCCCGTTCCCATACCCAATACTCAAACATCTGTGAAGGAGCTTCTACAAAATCACGCGCAGTACTTGTCCCAGACTGGGAGGCATAGGAAGCAGTCGTTACCAACGAATGCATGGCATGCCCGAATTCATGGAACAAGGTCTGCACTTCGCCATGACTCAATAATGAAGGCATGTCAGTCGTCTGCGGATTGAAGTTGGCAACGACCGCACACACCGGAGCAATATACGGAGCATCCGTAGCGCGTGAAGCGAGTCTCCCGTGCACGACAGCTTGGTTCATCGCGTGGCTAAACTTACCCTCGCGCGGAAACAGGTCGAGTGCAAAATATCCAACAAGGGTCCCATCGGTATTGCTAACCCGATACCACTCGGCGGCATCATGCCAGATCGGAAATTGTTCACGTACAAACGAAAGCCCAAGCACGGTGGAATACAGGTCGAACAATGCCCGCGTAACCATGTCGAGTGGAAAATATTCTCGGATTGCTTCATCGTCGACGGAATACCCCTGCATCTTGTCACGTTGGATATAATAATCAATATCGTAATATGCAAGTTTGGCGGATGGATCACCGAGATCTTTCTTCTTCATCTCACCGAGCAACTGTAGATCAAACCGTGCCTGATTCGCAATGGCAGCCTGCATCTCCTTATAAAACTGATTGACGGCATCAACCGTCTTGGCCATGCGATCTTCAAGTTTGAATGCGGCATGATTCGGGTACCCAAGCAAGGTCGCATTCTCCGCGCGCAATTCAAGCACCCGCTTCAACCGCTCAATATTCGCCACACCACCTTTCCTATTAAACTTATCCACTAATTCCTTGCGTCGAGGAGCGGATTCACACCGATCGCGAAACGGGAAAAAATCAGGATACGCCAACGTGACAATACAATTACCCTCTTTGTCCTCCTTCAGTCCGTTGATATACGCCTCAGGAAGCCCTTTGAGCTCCTCTCTGCGCACGATGATACGATCCTGATGTTCCGCGATCGCCTTGTCGAACCCGGTCGCAAGTTCAGAAATTTCTTTAAGGTTATTCTTTAGCTGTTGTCGCTTCTCAGAATCGAGCGAAAAGCCCATCCGCTTATACGCACGCATCGTATCATCAAACAAGACCTTATCAGACCCTTCAAGTGATTCGTTCTTCGCCGCATATTCCTGGACGGCGCGATACATATCTTCGTCATACTCAATATCGACAAGTTCCTTCTGTAATAGATCAATTGCCTCCTGGGCAGCATTGCGCACCTCCTGCAATGGACTGACGTTTATCAATAGGTTAATCTGCGAAATGGCATCAGTACGGGCATAATCGGATGATTCGATTGCAAAGATCGTATTATCAAATGTTCGGTCTTCGGGAGCGATCGCTTTGATTACGGCATACTGTTCTTTTTTTGATACAAGAGCTTCTTGGATCTTCTGATGTATGATTTCCGGGGTCCACTGCGCCCATGCGAAATCGTCCGGAGTATAGGCTGTTCGATTCATAGTTTTAATATATCAGTCATGAGGATATAAAAAAAGAGGCGGGATAAACCCGCCTCCATGTGGCGCAATGCCGGGAAGCTACCTATGGGTGGGAGATGATTCGGATTTCATCACCCGCCCGTACGCACACTACATTATCGCCGACCACCGCCTCAGTAGGGATGCGTTTCACGACGGACTGGCCATTAACGGAGTAGCCATATGAGCTCTCCACATCATAGACCTTCCCGTCCTTCACCCCTACCATCTTCAGCTCGTAGACATCGCCGGTCATTGCTTCCTTGAGCTGCCCCTTGCCGGCTTCCAGCCCCATAGCGAATTGCTTTTCCCCAACAAGTTCGTCTGTAACCAAGTAGGTACAGACAGAAGAAGTCAGGGCAAAGAGGAATGCTAATATGAGCGTCTTAATCTGCCTTTCTACCATATGAAGTCTCCTTGCTGTTTAACGTCCAATGGACGAATTTGATGATCTGGATATAAACTACCACATTTGTATAAATATGTCAATACCGACACAAAAAGAACCCATTACGGATTCTCTTTTGCTTGTGTGCGGGCCCCGTTAGAAAATGAGCCGGGTGCCGCTACTAAATACATAATGACTTTTATATAATTCCTGACGAGAAAATAGACCCTATAAGGTCTATTTTCTAAATTGCGGGGGATGAAGGAATCGAACCCTCGACTTCTCTTTTGGAGAGAGAAATTATACCATTTAACTAATCCCCCGTTATAAACGCTCTTATAAAAAATGCGCCAAAAGCATATTCAGTATACTTATGACGCATTGTTTATGCAATACAAATATTTTAAAAAACTTTGGTATTTTGATGAAGCGCAAGGCGCGGGAAGGCCGGCGCGGAAGGTGTACTCATTGCACACCGACCAAGCCGGCAGGGCCCCGCAACACAGCGATTCGCAAAATACCAGAGTTTTTTATTTGCGTGCCTCCTTATGCGTAGTATGAACCCTGCACCAATCACAGAACTTGTTCAGTTCGATCTTCCGGGAAACAGACTTTTTGTTCTTCCGGGTATGGTAATTGACGTGCTTACAGGTTGCACAGCGCAGACGGGTCAGTTGTTCTTTAAGCTTTGATTTCGCCATAGTCTTTATTATATATCACGGTTCTTTATATTTTGCAACCCTGGAGCCAGCAGAGGGATTCGAACCCACGACCTGATGCTTACAAAGCAACTGCTCTACCAACTGAGCTATGCTGGCCAACAAAAAATGAGCCGATGAAAGGATTCGAACCTTCGACCTGCTCCTTCGCTTACACCTTCATTTCATCGCACAAGGCGAATTATAGACGGGCTAGACTGTATCTTGAACCGTTCGTTTTACAACGAGTAAGGATCCCCTTGTCAGTCGTTCGGGCGCCGGAGCGCCACGGTCTGATCCGCCTTAGGCGGACTTTAACCGTTATTCGGGATTCACTTCGATATTCCTATCGGAGTGGGCGGGGGTTTGCGACCCACCATGGAGCTGCTCTACCAACTGAGCTACATCGGCACTAATGCCATTAAATTATTTTTCAAGTTTAATATACCTGATCAAAATTGTCAAAGTATCAATTATTGAAGATCTTGCTTACATTGATCTATCCAAGACAAAAGGATGTTTAGTAATTTTTTATCCGAATAACTGACCGCAAGCGTCCCATAGGGCGATTTTCGCTTATATGTCCCAATCTTCCCTATATGAACATGGGACTTATAAAACCTATCCGTCGGGATATGTGTAGTTCGCGACCAAAAAGCCTTTAGAGCCTCTTCATCATGGTCAGGGTATATATGCATTAAAACCTTTAATCGATTTTGAGAAATTCCACAAACTTTAATAAGAAAATTTATAAATAAAACGATCATTTCCGGATCACTATTAGCAAATTTAACAGCATTCCCTGTTTTTGCACCTTCTCCCCAATAAAGCATGGTGCCAGCTATTTTTAACTCTTCATCTTTTTTAGATAGATTTTTATTTAAATAAAAAGGGTCTTTATTAAACTTCGTACTATATATATTGTTTATTGCTTCGTTTATAGAACGCCTTTTAACATTATTTTTGTCTAACCAATACCTAATAGTGGATACCGAACATTTAAATTGCTGAGCGATTTGCATCATAGAATATCCCTCATCCATATAAAGTCTCGCGATTTCTCGCTGTTCGTCTTTCAGAGTTTTCATATACAATATTATAACAAACCAGTTGTTAAAATCATATAACTAGACTAGAAAATCCTCCTAAAAATAAAAGCCCTTTCGGGCTTTTTGTTTTGGTGGGTGAGGTGAGAGTCGAACTCACGCGAGTACATGCCTGACAGATTTACAGTCTGCTCCCGGCCCCTACGGGACTACCCACCCAGTTTTCCAATAATGCCTTATTGGAAATTATTTTGCAAGACCTGATTCCTCCTTTTTAAGGGTCTCGGAGGATTCAGTAGAGCGAGATTGCCCTTCTTCCCGCTCAGCGGTCGTTACAAGATCTTCCTGTCTCTCAGAGGTCTCAGTAGACTCAAATAGGGCAAACTTCTTTTCTTGCTTACGATGTGCACGCTGCTTAACCTTTTTGAACTGTTCCAGATGGTGCGTCAAATAATTATCCAATCGCGCAAGGAACAACTTCATCTTTCGGATGTTCTTTTCAAGAAACTGACTTACCGCAAAATCAAACTTATCTAAAGGCAACTTACCAAGGATAAGCTCGATCTGATGCCAGAACCCCTTCGGATGGCCGATATTCTCTTCAGGAACCGTATCGGATATCTGCGGAATCTTCCGCGCAGCCATGTAGACCAACATGCCCAGCGAGAGCATGATGATGATTTGTAGTACGAAGTGATACATAGTTAATATCTATATTATACGTTAAAAATTGCCGTAAAAACAAATCCCAGCCTATCATGCGACGGGCTGGGATTTGTCTGTCCTCATATCTCGAGGCTCTAAGCTCAAATCTCGAATCGAGCAAACTTCTCCACCTTAATGTTCTCTCCGATGGTGCCAATCATACTCTTGACGAGCTCCTCGACGGTCATGGACGGATCCTTGACGAACTGCTGTCCGTAAAGCTCCTCGACGGTTTCCGGGGCCATAGCCGCGATGTGCATCGCAATACCATGCGCCATATCCTGGAATTTTTCATTACGGGCGACGAAGTCGGTCTCGCAGCGCAACTCAACCATGACGGAAACACGTCCGTTGTGGGTATAAGTCTGCAACAATCCCGCTCCAGTCGCGCGATCACTCTTCTTTTCAGCGCGGGCAATGCCGCGCTCGAACAAAATATCCTTTGCCCGATCAAAATCACCCTCAGCTTCATCGAATGCTTTTTTGCATTCTACAACGCCAGCCCCAGTCAATTCACGCAATTTTGCGATATCTTCCATTGCCATACTAGTAAAAATATTATGTGAATAGATTAATTATAGAACCTTTTGTCGATTTTAAAAAATACGCGAGATTTGATGAAATACGCGGCGCGGGAAAGCCGACGAGGGGGTGTGCTAGCTGCACATCGACCGAGTCGGCAGGGGCCCGCAACAAAGTAGTTCGCAAATCTCACGTATTTTAGCTTATACCTTAAGCCTATCGCCGAGATGGTTCAACATCCAAGTGATGCTCAACTTGGCATGGTCATTTGCCGGGATCGGGTACGTTACCAGATCGGGATTGTCATCACTATCGATGATGGCAACTACCGGGATCTTCAACGTTGCAGCCTCCTTGATCGCAGTGATGTGATTGCGGAGTGAACCGTCGATGACGAACATGACGTCCGGGGTCTTGGTCAAATTGTCCATTCCCTCGAACATGATCTTCATCTTGTCGATCTTTCGGTTAATGGTCACGCGCTCCTTCTTAGTGTACTTGTCGAATTCGCCCTTCTCAATAGACACAAGTGCCTTGCGGAGATAGTCCAAACGCTGTCCGACGACTTTAAAGTTGGTGACGAGTCCGCCGATCCAACCGTTCTTTACGTACGGCATGTCGAATTTCTTCGCAAATGACTCAACCGCGTCCCAGCTCGCTGCCTGAGTCCCGACCACGAGTACGGTTTTGTTCTCTTTCAGTTGTGCGTTCAAAAACGCTACTGCTTCGTCGATCTTTTTCGACGTTTTCGCCAAGTCGATGATCTCGACACCATTACGAGTGGTGTAGATGAACTGCTTAAAACGCGGATGAGTCCGCTGTTTCTTGTGTCCATACAACAACCCATTGTCGGCCATTTCCTTGATCAGGTTCATGTCGACATCGATCTCGTCGGTGTGGGTCATCCCCTCGACTGCTTCTGTGGTTATTTTATTATCCATAAATTAATAAATTCCTTATTACTAAAGGAATGTGCAGATAGTGTACGGAAAATGCCCAAAAAAAGCAAGGGGCCTTACCAGGCCCCAGATCGACGCGAAAGCCCATTTGATGCCAATCGCGAACAAACCTCACACATACGATGATTTACGTTCCGGGAGTATTTTGAGAACGCAGTGTGTTTACCTGCGCATCATACACATACGTCTTATTTGTTCCTAATATGACGCAATAATTCACGGTACTACAAGTAAACGGTGACGTAGCGCTTACGCCTGGAGCAGGCTGAGAACGCAATATATTCGTTACCGCATCGAGCGTATAGATAATATCCGTTCCCGTACTGACGCAATAATTAGTCGAAAGGCAAATGATTTTTGACTTCCCGACCGTTCCGGAAGTGTTCTGTGAGCGTATTGCATTCGTTGCCGCATCTAATAGGTAAATCTTATTGGTCGCAGCCACGATACAATAATTCACACTCAAACAAATAACGTTCGATTCATTCGTTGTTCCTGGTGTATTTTGCGAACGCAATGTATTCGGTACCGCAGCTAGATTATAGATAATGTCCGTTACCGGAGTGATGCAATAATTCGGAGTAATGCATGTTGTTGATGCAGTTGCCACGGGGACTACAACTACCTGATTCCATGCCGTCTTACAGTCGGTTCCAATACATAATCCAGACCCTTTAATATATCCATTTACATCTAATTTTTGCGCTGGAGTTATGGTACCAATCCCAACATTGCCGGAAGTATTCGCGGTCAATAAATCTCCCGCAGAGGCATTCCACAAGCGAAATGTTACACCACTGGCATACCAAAGCCATGAAGACGAATCGTTCTTGAATCCGATCGCGGGGTAGTTATTCTTGAAGATACCGATACCTTGCGTTCCCGCCATTTGGGAAGTTGGATCTGTCGTACCGATACCGATATTGCCGCCATTCAAATAAGAGACGC